>Ga0308171_1000028_pt1 | contig 504117 bp, 472 predicted proteins | sample PhyGR1_FD_202135 | JGI IMG/M metagenome (GOLD analysis project Ga0308171, IMG submission 202135) | Phyllosphere microbial communities from UC Gill Tract Community Farm, Albany, California, United States - DLSLSG.R1 | ecosystem: Host-associated > Plants > Phyllosphere > Unclassified | place... | reverse complement strand
TTCAGCCTCGCGGAGAATACTGATGATCTGTTGGTCGGAAAAACGCTTCTTCATGGGGGTGTCCTCATGTGGCTTATGAAGACATTACTAACATCGGGGTGTACTAATCAACGGGGAGCAGGTCACAACAGACGGTCCGGGTCTGAGGTATGACCCCCAAGGGAAGTTAATAGGATTTCTGGAGCCACCAAAATGAGTAAATTAACCGCACAACTGGCCAGTTTGCCAGACAGAGAAAACGTTGTTTATGAAATCTACTCTGATTCCGATCAGGTGGCTGAAGTGTCCAACGAGCCTGATAATGGCATCCGAATTGAAATTTTCCCATGTCCCCATACAGGGAAAATTTGGAATTTTGATTTCAATGAATTCTATACACTCATAGAACAAGCCAAGCAGAACATTGACGCTTAGGGTATAGGTCATTGATTTTATGAAACTAAACGTGGGTAGAATCACTTACTGTTTGCTCATCGCGTGGGACATTCGCCCCACCTTGCGCAGAAATATATGCGGCTAAATCACCACCGTCTGCCGCTGCTCTTGCAGCTTCGACAAGGGGCAACTCGCTAGCGATGCCCGCCACCGCACTGAGCTCAGTCGCGGTCCATGCGCGCCCGTCCATCAGCGCACACAAAATACTGACCCTGGAAGGGTCAGATATTGCAGAAGCCACCAGTGACATGGATTTCTCAAGAGAGTCGTCCGGCTCACTGTTGTATTCGGTATGAAGAAAATTCATGCAGAGTGTGTTGCCCATTGTTGGGTGACTTCTGCCGCGCGGATATCGTCATCGGTCAGCAGAATAAGCCGGTTATCGTGATCGCTGTACTGTACCAGAATGTTAATGCCAGCCTGGGCGAGAGTCTGGGCGATTTCGCCCAGTTCGCCCGGCTGTTTCTGGGGTAATTTCCTGATTAACGGGCGTGACAGGTTTCTCACGTTAAAACCTGCGTCAGTCAGCACCTGACGGGCTTTCTCGCCATCTTCTATCAGGAAATGCGCGTGCGTGGCTTCCGGCGTGGTAAATACTCCGCCACCTTCCAGACCCACGCCGTTGAGACCGAGAACGCGTCCGAATGAAGCCAGCGAACCTGAAGTATCGTCGAGAATAACGTGAATGTCATACATGCTGATGCGCTCCTTTACCAGACGGCTGATGGGAAGATTTGTCGGAAGAATAGTCACGAAATACACGGGCAACGCGAATTCTGTAGTATGAAAAAATCGACTGTTTGCCCTCTTTCTGGGCGGCAAGATGCGTCAGATTTTGTTTCCATCCGGCGACCGACTCTTCATCTTCCCACCACGACAAAGAAAGAATTTTCCCGGACGTGCTCAGGCTCTGGAAGCGTTCAATAGAGATAAATCCCGGCGTGTCCGACAACAACGGCTTCAGCTCTGCCGCCAGCTCAAGGTAGCGCTCACGCGCTTCGGGTACTGCGTCTGCCTCAAAAAGTACTGCGATCATCTTTCTGCTCCCTCATGAATTTCACTCAGCTTATTACCGGCAAAAAGGGGATGCTTCGGTCAGCGCCGAAGTATGTCGGCGACGCGCAGGCAGGATCATGAACTTTGCTCATGTTCAGTGAATTTAAATCACTTTTTTTCACTCAATGACTCAGGCATAAAAGAGTCATCGCGATTCACCCTTAAAATATGAAGACTACTGAAATAATGTAGGTTTTTCAGCAGCCGGGACACCTGATAAAAATGAAAAAAGAAATTACATTCACTATTAAGAGCATTCGTTTCGACGAAGATTATAACCCCTCGGAAAATACGCGGATTACGACTAACTTTGCCAATCTGGCGAGGGGCGAAAAACGTCAGGAAAACCTGCGCAACACTTTAGTGATGATCAATAATCGCTTTAATTCTCTGGCACACTGGGACAACCCAACCAGTGACCGCTACGCGGTTGAACTGGACATCATCACCGCTCAGTTGAATATCAGTAGTGAAGGAAAATCCGACGCCTTCCCGGTGATTGAAATATTAAAAACCAATATCGTCGATAAAAAAACCAACGAACGTTATGCAGGCATTCTGGGAAATAACTTTTCCTCTTATGTCCGTGATTATGATTTCAGCGTTGTACTGCCTGAGCATAATAAGGACAAAGCCGGATTCAGCCTTCCGGAGAATTTTGGCGTATTACACGGTGATATCTTTAAGCGTTTTATTACTTCAGATACCTACAAACAGTATTTTAATAAGACACCGGTTATCTGCCTGAGCGTTTCAAGTAAAAACACCTATTACCGTACCGGCAATCAACATCCTGTATTAGGCATCGAATATCAGCAGGATGAGCCTTCCCTGACGGATGAATATTTCGCCAAAATGGGACTGCGTGCCCGCTACTTCATGCCTGAAAACAGCGTTGCGCCGCTGGCGTTTTACTTCAGTGGCGATTTGCTGAGTGATTACACCAATCTTGAGCTGATCAGCACCATCAGCACGATGGAGACTTTCCAGAAGATTTATCGCCCTGAAATTTACAACGCGAATTCACCGGCGGGAAAACAGTATCAGCCGAGTTTGAATTTCCAGGATTATTCATTAACCCGGATTGTTTATGACCGGGAAGAACGTAGCCAGCTGGCTGTTGAACAGGGCAAGTTTACTGAAGAGCAATTTATTAAACCTTACCAAACTGTTCTTAAACAATGGTCTGCTGAACCCGTTCTCTGATTTACCCATAAAAATATAAGGTCACCTGTGATGAAAAAATTATTACCGACATCGACTGCGGGCAGTTTACCGAAGCCCTCCTGGATTGCGCAGCCAGAAACACTCTGGTCGCCGTGGAAACTGGAAGGTCAGGAATTAGTTGACGGAAAACTCGATGCGCTGCGTTTATGTCTGGAAGATCAACAACAGGCCGGTATTGATATCGTCAGCGATGGCGAGCAAACGCGTCAGCATTTTGTCACCACATTTATCGAGCATCTCGAAGGCGTTGATTTCGAGAAGCGTGAAATCGTTAAGATCCGCAACCGCTATGAAGCAAGTGTGCCAACCGTTGTCGGGCCGGTGAGCCGCAAGAAGTCCGTTTTTGTCGAAGATGCGAAGTTTTTACGTAAGCAAACCACGCAGCCGATCAAATGGGCCCTGCCGGGACCGATGACCATGATCGACACGCTGTATGACAACCACTATAAAAGCCGCGAAAAACTCGCCTGGGAATTCGCTAAAATTCTCAATGAAGAAGCCAAAGAATTAGAGGCGGCGGGCGTCGATATCATCCAGTTCGATGAACCGGCCTTTAACGTGTTCTTCGACGAAGTGAACGACTGGGGCATTGCCACGCTGGAACGAGCAATCGAAGGACTGAAGTGCGAAACGGCTGTCCATATCTGCTACGGCTACGGCATCAAAGCCAACACCGACTGGAAGAAAACGCTGGGCACGGAGTGGAGACAATACGAAGAGATCTTCCCGAAACTGCAAAAATCTAATATCGATATTATCTCGCTGGAATGCCATCACTCGCATGTTCCGATGGAGCTGATGGAGCTGATCCGCGGTAAAAAAGTGATGGTTGGTGCTATCGACGTAGCCACCAATACTATCGAAACACCGGAAGAAGTTGCCGCAACGCTGCGTAAAGCGCTGCAGTTTGTCGACGCCGACAAACTTTATCCGTGCACTAACTGCGGCATGATCCCGTTACCGCGTGGCGTGGCACGCGGCAAGCTGGATGCGTTAAGCGCCGGTGCTGAAATCGTGCGTAAGGAACTGCTGGCGAAATAACAACCCCGGATAGCAGAATACAGTCCAGACTGGCGATCGGTTCGATCGCCAGCCGCTCCCATATTTTATTTACATCCCAATTCCTGATTACCCCCCTGCGCTTTACATTGCATTCCGTTTATTTTCATCTCTGTAACACCGCTGAATATCACCTCCCTTCGTTTATATTTCGTTGAACATTCAAACCTATAATCATCACAACAGTGTGTAAAACACCTTAAGTAAATTTTATAATTTCGGAAATATAATGAACGTTAAAATGGCCGTCAGACTTTCAGCCGCTGCCCTGATTTATTTGATGCCTTTTTATTGCCTGGCATCTTTGGTTTTGGATGAAACCCGTGTGATATACCCGGAAGCCGATCCGCAGGAATCGGTGAAAGTCGATAATCCCACTTCCCTCAATTTTCTGGCACAGGCGTGGATTGAAGATGAGCACGGACGTGAGGAACAACATTTTACGGTCTATCCGCCCTTATCAAGGATTAACGCCAACAGTACCAGCTCGGTGCGCATTGAGAAGATAGACAGCGAGAAACTTCCGGCGGATCGTGAAACACTGATGTGGCTGAATATCAAGGAAATTCCCCAGCGACAGAAGGCTGATGGTCCGCAACTGGTGGTGGCTTTCAAAAGCCGCATCAAGATTTTATACCGCCCGAAAAGCATTGATCCCGAACTGCATGAAAGCTTTACCAAAATGACCTGGCAGACGTTACCCGGAAAACTGATTGTCACTAACCCGACGCCTTACCATATTACTTTCGATAAAGTCTGGGATGGTGCGATGAATAATCCGGCTAATGAATTGCCCGCAAATATGGTGGCTCCTTTCTCCTCATTGACTATTTCCGTGCCTGCCGGAAAAACAGTTCATACAGTTTATTACGACATTATCAATGACTTTGGCGGGCTGTCAGAAATTCAACACGTCTCTTTATAACAGGCGTTACTTTCGTAAGTAATAACTATTATCAGAGTGAATACTTCCCATCGGGAAGTGGATATTTATGTTCTCAGTAAATAACAAAGGCAAGGAAAAAATGTTTACCCGAAATAAAATGGCATGTGCTCTGGCATTCTCGTTATTACCCTTTATCAACACGGCAATGGCGGATGATACAGCCGCTAACTCGGTTGAAATCCAGTTCAATGGTCAGGTCAAAGCCCCGACCTGCACTATTAACGACAACACATCTCACTCTGTGGTGTTACCGGAAATCAATTTGCAAAAGGTTGAGGCACTCACCACCGGTCAGGCAACAGCCGATCAGCAAAAGCGCTTCCAGATTAATGTCAGTTGCGCCACTAAAGCCACCGAGAACGACATTCAACTGACCATCGAAGGTAACAGCGCCAGCGCGACGCCTGAGGTGCTTTCCAACAGCAGCAATGATGCGGACAGTGCGCACGGTGTCGGTTTCGAGTTGTTCAGTGAACAGGATCAGAACACGCCATTGCAGGTGAACAGCGTGGTTCCGGCCAGTGATTACATTGACCGCCTCAATCAGGGCGATGACAACATCAATTTTATCGTGGAATACGCGAAACAGGACGCCACTGTCACGGCCGGAAATGTCACTTCCAGCGCGACGTTTGCGTTCACTTATAAATAGTCTTCAAGGATATAAAACCTATTAACGGAAATAGCGTCTGGCGCACCTCACTACTTCACCGTCAGACGCTACCGGGCCGCAAGGCCCGGATCCCGCCATCGTTATGAAAATCGTCCCGTGTTGTCTCATCCTTTTTCCGATATCCGCAGCCCATTGTTCGCGGGCTTACGGTGACGACTTTGATCTGTCACTGATGGAGAAAATGGACAACTTACGCGGCGTTGACACGTCAGTACTGCTCAAAGGCAGCCAGATGCTGGCCGGTGATTATCCGGTTGCCTTGCTGATCAACAGCGAAGAATTTGGACAGATTACGCAACCTTTTCGTTTAACGCAGGGTTCTGTCCAGCCGGTATTTACCGCCGTGCAGCTTAAAGCACGCGGAATTGCCACCGACCATGCCCCTGCGGGGCTGCATCCGCTGGCCGCATTTGTTGATAACGCCAGTGTCACTTACGACGCAGGCAGTGAGAAACTTTCCCTGACGGTGCCCCAGGCCAGGCTGACGCCACCTTCCGGCGATATCGCCCCGCAGCAGGAGTGGAACGCCGGGCTGAATGCCGCCCGGATCAATTACAACCTCAATCTGCAACGCGACACGGGCGGTCAGAGTCAGAATACCCACAGCGTCAGTTCAACCTTTAATAATGGCCTCAATCTGGGCAACTGGCGCCTGCGCAACGACGGTTATTTCCGCTATCAGCGTGGTCAGAGCGGCCATTATCAGAGCAGTTCCAGTTATCTCACCCGCGATATCGCCGCGCTGAAAAGCACCTTTCGCGGCGGGGATTTTTTTACCAACGGCAAGATTTTTTCATCGGTTTCCCTGCGCGGTATAACCCTGTATTCCAGCGAAGACATGCGTCCCGATAACCAGCGTTTTTTCATGCCTGCGATCAGCGGCACTGCCCGCACTAATGCCACGGTAGTGATCCGCCAGAACGGCTTTGTTATCGATCAGCGTCGCGTCACGCCCGGCCCGTTTGCTATCCGTGATGTGCACAGCGCCAGCAGCTCCGGCGATCTGGAAATCAGCGTGAATGAAACCGACGGCAGCGTTCAGCATTTTACGCAGGCTTTTAATGCTATCGCCGCCCTTCTGCCGCCGGGAGTGTTCAGTTACGAGCTCTCCGCCGGGCGCTATCGCAGCAGCGGCGCGGGTTCGCTGACGCCCTCGCTCTATCAGGCCAGCGCATTTTATGGCCTGAATAACACCTTCACTTTGCTGGCCGGGCAGCAAATGGCCAGCCGTGACGCGTTCCGCTATCAGAACAGCGGCGGCGGATTAGGTGCCAATCTGCCGTTGCTCGGCGGGATGTCGGTATTGCTTAAGCGCAGCGAAACAAGTGCCACCACGACGAACGATGCAGCGCGACAGGGAAAGCAACTGGAAACGCTGTTCGTGCGCACGCTTAATCAGACGCAAAGCACACTGAGCCTGAGCTGGAAACACAAGTACAGCGCAGATTATCAGGAAGTCAGCGACGCAATCGGCACTGCGCAGCACAGCGCGGGCAGCCTGGCGTATCACGATCAATACAACGTGCAGCTCGACCAGAGTATTAAGTCGCTGACCCTGCTGCTGCGTTATACGCAAGACCGTACATGGAACGGTAAAAAGCAGCACAGTTCACGCATCGGTCTCACCATGAGTCGCTGGCAATCTCAGTTTCAGATTTACTACACACATCAGCGCGATCTTCGCGGCAGCATCGATAACAGCCTGACGTTAAATGTCCAGATCCCGCTCGGCGAATCGCAAAACCATCGCGCTGGCTTTAACTCTCTTACCGGCTCACACGGCAGCAGCCAGCAAACAGCGTCCCTGAACGGCTCGTTTCTTGACGATAATCAGTTAAGTTACGACGCCAGTATCTCCACCCAGGGATCGGACAATTCCTCAAACTTATCCGGTACTTACAGTGGTTCAGCCGGGCTGGTGAGCGCCGGGTTGTCTCAGGGCACAGGGTATCAGCAAACCCTGATCGGCTTTCAGGGCGGCGTACTGGTTCATCATCACGGCATCACGCTCAGCCAGCCGCTGGGCGATACCGTGGTGCTGGTGCATACGCCGCATACCCGCGATTTGAAAATTGAGAACAATCAGAATGTGTATACCGATCGCTGGGGTAATGCCGTCGTGCCTTACGCGGTGCCATACCGGGTGAACGATGTCGGGCTCGATCCCAGTTCGTTGAATAAACAGATTGATGTGCCCTCTGCTGTGGAAAGAGTGGTACCCACGCAGGGCGCCATCGTCGAAGCAGACTTTAATGCACGCCGTCATGACCGGCGCTTCGCCAGAATATCCGACAGCCACAGTCATCCGCTGCCTTTTGGCGTTAGCGTTCAGGATGCCAGCCACTCTCCCATGGGCACCGGCGGCGCGGCCGGCGTGCTGCTGGCCGATTTCACTCACCGCCTCTGGCCGCTGACGGTCAGCCGTAACGGCCATGTGCTGTGCCACATTGCGCAACCCTCCGCTTCCTCCGCGACCTCTGACACATCAGCATTATGGAAATTATCATGCCTGTAACCCATCGTACTGCCCTGCTGCTGCTCTCTCTTTGTGCTGGGCTGTCGGGGATTTCGCCGGTCTATGCCGGATCCGGCGGCCTGATGTTATTCAAAGGCGGCACCCTGGCGGTGAAACAAATGCAAACTAACGGCAGCCTGCTGGCCACGCTCCCCGCCAGCACATTCAGCCGTACAACGCTTTCGGAAGAAACCCTTCAGGTTGCGATCACGCAGGCCTCATGGGATGAAAATCGTGGGATTTATCAGAGCGGAATTCCGGGCATTGGTTTTAGTTTTTGCACGGAAGATGGCGGAGAGTGCCTGCTGAATGGCAAGTCTTTTTCAGGAGACATATTGAGCCAGCGGATGCGTAATTTCGCCATCAGGCTGTACAAGACCGGTGACGTCACGGCGGGTGATTACACCTTGCCCGCGCTGCTGACGCTCAGTCATCAGGGCACCCCGCAGCTGACTGTCGGGCTGAGTGCGCTGCGCGTCAATGTCAGCCAGTGCAGCGTCACCCGAGACAATCTGCGGGTCAGATTCCCGGATGCCACACTCGGAAACCGCACCCTGCTGTCGGCGGTGAGTTTCCATCTGCCGGTCGTCTGCAAAAATGCAGCAGATTATGACAACATCGCCATCCATTTCAGTTTCAGCGGCGCACGTCATGACGCACAGCATATTGAAACCGGTTTGCCGGGCATCGCCCTGAGTGTGAAAAATGAGGCGGGAAGGTATGTTGATTTCAGCGCCGCCGCCAGCGATCCGCATGTCCTATTTCATGAAACAGGTTACGTGGCCGAACTGACCCGCAATGCCCGCGAAAAGGCGCAGGCCGGGGAATTCAATGTCAGTATTACAGCAGAAGTGGAGATGCGCTGAGCATAGTCTCTCCGGCGGCCATAACATCGGCATGCAACGCACCGACCACTTCAGCATCCAGCCCGCCGCGTTCTGCGGTTTGCTGCATGATGCTGAAGCATTTTTCCGGTGAGCAGGCTGTTTTGTATGTGCGGGCTTCGCGCAGTGCGGCATAGCAATCGGCGACAGAAATAATGCGTGGCCCGAGATCGAGCTGAACACCGCGCAGGTGGAAGGGGTAGCCCTTTCCGTCCGGTCGTTCATGATGAAAACTCGCCATGCGGGCAATGTCATGCATACCGGAAATGCGCGAAAGAATTTTCCAGGTGAACTGCGGGTGAATGTGGATCTGACGGCGTTCGAAGTCTGTCAGCGCCGATGTTTTGGTGAGCAACGCGGCGGGAACGACCAGTTTGCCCAGGTCATGCAGTAAACCCGCGACGCGGATGCGCTGCACGCCTTTTTTGGAAAATCCGTACATTTGCGCAAACCGGCCAGCAATGTCCGCTACCACTACGGAATGTTGTGCGGCTGAACGACAATGCTGATCAATGACCGCTGCCAGCAGGGAAGACAAGGCGGTGAGTTCGTCATGAGTCAGCACGGTTCCCGCAAACGGTGAAAAGGACGCGGCAGTATTGATCAACGTGGCGGAGGCAAGTGCTGTCCAGAATTCTTTTTCCAGACCCAGCTCACGTAAAGCGAGAATGTCGTCTAGCTGATAACGGGAACCGATGGAATCGCACAATGTTTCTATCGCGTGCATCGGGTAATGGCCGCGGGGGTATTCATGAAGCGCCAGTAAATCCAGATTATCGGCCAGATCCAGCAGGCGACTTTCCGGATGCCGCTGGCCTCTTGCGGCGATGAGGCCTGCGCTGCCAGCCAGCAAAGGAATGTTTGCAACTCGCCTGACACAATCTTGCGGGGTATGCGCGCCGTGGCTGATATCTCGCAAAAGTGCAGCAATGAAAAGGCGCTTTTGCACCAGCGGACTCAACCGCCGCTGACGGGCAATATTCATCACGATATAGGCACGCCGCACGCCGCGGTGTCCGTTTTCAGAACTTAACAAATCCAGCGCAGAGGAAAATCCAATAAGAAAGTCTGTAAAGGTAATATCCACGTCACCACTCCGCTCAGTTAACGATGTGAGCAGGAAAGCGCATTTCGACGTGACAGACAATTTAATTACAAAAAGTGGGTATATATAGATTTTTATTCCTGCATGCGACAAATCAGCAACATAATAATGTGCTTTTTGCAGCAGAAAGTTGAGAGTTTTACATATCTACGGTTGAGATCCGGCGGGCAGAATTTAGCTTGTATACTATTAATCTGAAACGCTTTTTAATTCCGACAAGGTTCCAGGTAGTTTTACTCATTTCAATCAGGGCAAGATGAAATATTCTATTGATAAAGCAATTGAATTCAACTCAGACGATGGCACGCTGTATTATGCCGCCAGTCAGGATGTCATTAAACTTCCACTTCCGGCGGCACGTCTGCTGGAAGAGTTTCTTTCATCAGAAGGACAGGATCTGACGCGGGAATATCTGCTCGAAACCGTCTGGGACAACCACGGTCTGCATGCTTCCGGCAATAATCTAAATCAGTACGTGAGTATTGTCCGCCGCAATCTGGCGATATTTGATTGCCACGAACTGATCGTTACCCTGCCGAAAGTCGGTTTTAAACTCAACCCGGCAGTCAGTGTGCGACGCCTCGAAACGGTGCCGCCTGTGGAACCGGCCTCTGTCACTCCGCTTGCGGTACTGCCGCCAATACCTGCTGCTTTATCTGCAACTGTCAAACCTGCCCGACGCGTCCTTTTTATCCTGCTCTGCCTGCTGGTTCTGGCTGGCGTGTCAATGAGTGCATGGAAATACGATGATGCCACCAACGGCATCACTGAAATAAAACAATCTGACACTGGTTGCGATATTACTTTCCTGAAAGATATTTCGGATGATGAGAAATCTGCGGTGCTTGAGCGGGTCAGCCACACGCTGAAAGTGAATAATCTGACGTGCAATAAAGGCAATGTCATCATCTATAACAGCGAGTTATCTTATTCGTATCAAAACAATGCCAGAACGCTGCTGTCTTTATGCACCCTTGGCAATAATAAAGAAATTATTTCGTGTGATAACTTCTATCACTATAAGTGGGTCGGCCAATGATCATGATTAAGAAAAAGTGGTTCTATACATCCGTTATCGCGGTTTGTGTTATCGCGGGGGGCATGTTGTATTTATGGCTACCTAAAGATATTCCGACTTTAAAATGTAAAGCCTTCGGCAAAGTGAATATGGATATTGAGCAGGGACAACTGGTTTTTTCCGTTGTGGAAAGCCTACAATTTTACGATAAGAACAAGGGCATTATTCAGTACGAGGGGGATGTGAAATCGGCAAAAGGCAGTACATATCTTGAACGTACTGTTTATCTCAGCCATGGCGTTAAAGTCGATAATAAGACCTATCATTTCACCATTGATAAAGTGACGCCGTCACCTTTAGATACCACATCAGATGCTGATTTCGACCAGATGTGGCTGGAGAATACCGGTGATAATGCCTCTCTGAACATCGGCGTCAGGCGGATCCGTGACCAGGCTTACGTGGTCAGCAGCACGTATTCGCCGCAATTCGTCTGTGTCGCGTATTGAAGCCAGCCTCCTGTGCCAGGTTAATTATCTAATCAATTAAAATATCAAAGGATAAAAACCTATTTATCACATCATCCGACATATAAATTGATGTGGGCTGTGCCTGAGTGTGTGATAGCTCCTCACGGACGGGACATCCGTCTGGCTGCAGAACGGCAAAGACCGCTCGGAGCCGAACACGTAATCAACAGGTAAACAAATGCGTAAGAACACAATCAAACTGACTGTCGCTGGCAGTGTAATGGCCGTATTTTTGGCTTTCTCAGGCCAGACTCAGGCTGTTGAACTCGGTGCAAAAGCGGGCACAGATTTCACTGAACTGAACGCCGGCATGGGGCGCCAGACATCGGGCCTGTATATCGACGGTAACTGGGCGAAGAACACCAAAAATGGTCGTCAGATCGGCGGTGCGGCCGCAGGCTTTAATATTCCTGTTGGCCCGGCAATGATTAATCTGGGTGCAAAAGCCCTTTATATGCAGGGTTCAACGTCTGATAACGAAGGTGTTGCATTTCCCGTCGGCGGCGGTATTACCGTCCCCTTCACCGATAGCCTGGCATTTTATGCCGAGGGTTACAGTGCACCAGATGCATTAAGCAATCGTGTGAAATCTTATACCGAAGCGGATGCCGGATTCAGCTGGGTACCGTTTGCACCTGTAAAAGTCAAAGCTGGCTACCGTTATATCGGCCTTGATGGAACTGCAGGTAATCCTAACGAACGCATCATTGATGGCGCATATTTAGGCGCTGAGATGGATTTCTGATTTAACATTTAATTTCCTGCGAAGAGTGCATATTCCATTTTTACGGAAGGTGCTCTCTTCTCTATTTTTCAGGGTGTAAGAATGAAAGCCTTATTACGTCTGGTAATCTCCGCCATATTATTATTTTCACTGACCGGATGTGTGATGGCGGGTCCTCACGGCCACCACCACGATCCTCATCATGATCATGCGCATCATCATCAGCCGATGCCGTCAAAAAACGGCCATCATCACGGCCGTTGATACCGTTGATACTAAGCGGGCTATTGCCTCACCAGCGCCGGTTGTTCACGATAATCGGCCGGGAAATGCTGTTTCAAATCTTTTATTTTCGGCAGATCGTTCACCACAATGTACGGATAGTCCGGGTTATCGTTTAAGAAGTTTTGGTGATAAGCCTCAGCCGGATAAAAGTGTGCATTGTTTTCCACTTTCGTCACCAGCGGTTCGCTGTAACTGTGGCTGGCATCGAGCTGGGCAATGTACGCTTTCGCCACGTCGGCCTGCGCCTGATTGAGCGGGAAAACCGCCGAACGATACTGACTGCCGGTGTCCGGCCCCTGACGGTTCAGTTCCGTCGGGTTATGTCCCACTGAGAAGAAAATATGCAGCAGTTCACCGTAACTCACCTGCGTCGGGTCAAACGTGACTTTGACGGATTCTGCGTGGCCGGTATCGCCGTTGCTCACCTGTTCATAACTCGCCGTTTGTGCCTCGCCTCCGGCATAACCCGACACCGCGCTGGTCACGCCTTTCACATGCTGGAATACGCCCTGAATTCCCCAGAAACAGCCGCCGGCAAACAGCGCCGTCTCGCTGTGCGGCGTGCCAACTAGCTCATCTTTTGCTGGTGCCGGGATCACCACTGCGGGTTCTGCGCCACCGCCCCACGACCAGGCGTTATTTTGAAAGGCAAAGGCCGAAGCCAGCACCAGTCCGGCGATCAGGCTGTAATTACGTAAGCTGCGCACTTTATTGGCTGCATTTTTCATTATGAATGTCCTGACTTATTAAGCTTTCGGAGTGAACGTCATCGCCAGCCCGTTCATGCAATAACGCAGGCCGGTTGGCTGCGGGCCGTCATCAAATACGTGTCCCAGATGCCCGCCGCAGCGGCGGCAATGCACCTCATCGCGCACCATGCCAAACGAGGTATCCCGGCTGGTCAGCGCGGCATTGGGTAACGGCTTCCAGAAACTCGGCCAGCCTGTATGGCTGTCGAATTTGGTCGCAGAGGAAAAGAGAGGAAGATTACAACCCGCACAGGCAAACTCTCCCGCCCGATGTTCGTTATTCAGCGGGCTGGAATAAGGCCGTTCGGTGCCCGCCTCGCGCAAAATGTGATACTGGTCATCGTTCAGCTTCTGATGCCATTGCTCATCGGTCAGGGTAAATTCAAACTTTTCGGCTTTCGCCTGGGCATCCGCTTTACGCGGGAAAAAAGACGGGATCAGCCCCATGACAGCGACCGCAGAAACCGCACTGCTGCCCAGCAGGAAATTGCGTCTGTTAATCATTTTTTGCCACCGTGCCGGTTGTTGTCGATGGCATCAGACTACAAGGGGAGGGATTACGGAATCCTCGCGGAGAGTTAACAGTTTTGTGATAAATGGGGGATGGCAGTTGCACTGCGGGGCTCGGGTAAAGCTGGGATTAGGTAGTTTCGGTTTCTCACGTGCGGTGATCGCTTAACGCGCTGCGCCGAAACCGCCCAAAGAGGGCTATGACGAGCCCTCTTTGGAATCTCCACGTCTTAAACTGCGCGCTATCGCTCGCTGGCTATGTTTCAGTCACCGCGGTGACAGGCTGGAAATCTTGCCGCTGCGCGGTGCCTTCATTTCGGGATTGCAGCCTCTGGTCTGCAACCTCTCATTCAGCAAGCTTTCTGAATCGCCCGTGGGATTTTAAAGAATGAAGAAAGTGAGGTTGTGAAGTATAAACCTGAGGCCGGTTCCAAAATCACGCCGGAGGAGAGGTGTAAAACCGCGCGGTAGTTTGCGCGGGTTGTAACCCGAACGGAGGGCACCGCGCAGCGGTGGGATTTTGCGGCTATCACTGTGTTAACTGAAACATAGCCTGCGAGCGGAGCGCGCAGTAAAAAAGCGGGGAGAGATCCAAGAGAGGGAAAGCACTTCCCTTTCTTGGGCGGTTTCGGCGCAGCGCGTTAAGCAGTCACCGCACGTGAGAAACCGAAACTGTTACCTTACTGTTCTAAACAGCCGCCCATTGCAGCGGCCATCTGCAACCGAAACTGTCACCTTACTATTTTTATAAGATCGCCTTAGCACTGGCATCCGCGCCACCGCGGATAAACACCGGGATTTCACTCATTGGCGCGGCGACCGTAACCGCCCTTCCACCTTCATAGCGTTCCCCATTCAGCGCCACCCACGTCTCTCCCGCCGGTAACCACACTTCCCTCTCCCGCTGACCCGCGTAGAGGACCGGCGCAACCAGAATGTCGGCGCCAAGCATGTACTGGTCTTCAACCTGCCAGCTTTCGGGCTGATGCGGATACTGGTAGAACATCGTGCGCATCGCCGGATCGCCATTTTCGTGGGCTTGCTGCATGACGCGGCTGATGTAAGGACGCAGTTTTTCGCGCAGGAACAGGCCGCTTTTCATCAGCTGGTAATTCTCTTCGCCGTAGCTCCACACTTCATTCGGCGCCCCGCTGTTGCATTGGGCGATGCCGTCACGCCACGGCTCTGATGGCTGGATTTGTGGTTCGCGGTAACCGTGCAGACGCATCACAGGACAGAATACACCCCACTGGAACCAGCGGATCAGCAGTTCCTGAAACGCCGGATCGTTGACGTTGCCGCCCTGGAAACCGCCGATATCTGTCGTCCACCACGGGATACCCGCCAGTCCCATGTTCAGTCCGGCGGCAATCTGATTGCGCAGCGCGTGGAAGGAGGAATGGATATCGCCGGACCACGCCAGCACGCCGTAACGCTGGCTTCCCGCCCAGGCACAGCGCACCAGATTGACGATTTCGTGCTCGCCTTCCTGTTGCAGGCCGTCGTAAAAACCTTGGGCAAATTTCTGCGGATAGATATTGCCGACTTCCAGCACAGGCCCGAGGTGATAACGATAGTTATCAAAATCATAGGCGCGGTATTCCGGCTCGGCTTCGTCCAGCCAGAAGGTGCGGATCCCCAGGTCGTAATAGTTTTGCTTCACTTTTTCCCAGACAAACTGACGTGCGCCTGGATGGGTCGCATCGAAGAACGTGCAGTTGCCGAGGAAATCCAGATTCACTGACACGCCACGGTCGGTATTCACCAGATAACCTTTGGATTTCATCTCTTTGTAGTTATCGGTGCGGCTGTCCACCGTCGGCCAGACCGAGACCATCGTTTCGATGCCCAGCGATTTCAGTTCCGCGACCATCGCTTTCGGATCCGGCCAGTCCACCGGGTCAAAACACCAGGTGCCCTGATTCGGCCAGTGGAAGAAGTCGATCACAATCACTGAAATCGGCAGGTGACGGCGCTTGTATTCCCGTGCGACTTCCAGCACTTCCTGCTGCGTGCGGTAACGCAATTTACACTGCCAGAAACCGGTGGCGTATTCCGGCATTAACGGCGCAGTACCGGTCGCGCAACCGTACTGATGCATGATGTCAGCCGGCGTATCACCGGCGGTTATCCAGTAATCCATCTGCTCTGTAACCTGCGCTTCCCAGCGGGTAATGTTCTTGCCGAACGTCGCCTCGCCAATTGCCGGATTATTCCACAGCATCCCGTAGCCAAGGCTCGAGAGCATAAAGGGTACGCTGGCCTGCGAGTTGCGCTGCGCCAGTTCCAGCGTGCAACCTTTCAGATCCAGACAGCTCTGCTGATACTGGCCCATGCCGTAGATTTTCTCGTCGGGGCGCGACTCAAAACGCACGGTGAGCTGATGCTTGCCGCCGGGAATGGCCTTGAATTCGCGCGCATCCATTTTCAGCGCACTGATGTATTTGTCCTGACTTTTCTCCGTCGCGCCAATGCCGACGGTGGAACGCTGACGCCAAAACTCCTCGATGATCAGCTCACCGCGCTGGTTATAAAACGCCAGCTGCCCTTTGATATTGACCGTCGCCGTGATGTTGCCGTTGCGGATGCTCAGCGTTTCCATGCCACGGCTGATGTCAGTTTGCGGCTGTTCGGTTTGCGGCAGCAGCGCCCAAAGATGTTCATTCAGTTCAGGCCGGCAGGTAGCGCGAACGCGCAGGCTGTTTTCACCCCAGGGTTCAATCACCAGCGTTTGCTGATCGAAATGCCAGAGGATACGGTTTTTTTCGGCGATTAATTCGCTCATGCGGACTCCTGTGTATGCAAGGTGGCCTGAGGGACAGGCTCGTGTTCCCGTGAAATTTTGGACTGGTTAATCTGTTTCATGGTCGCGTCGTTAAGCTTGTACCAGCGCATCGACAGCGCGCTGAACATCGACAACACGCCCGGCACCAGTGAGAACAGCGCGATAATTGACAGCATCGCGGCGGTATTTTGTTGCGCGGCGTGTGGCACGTAACCGCTCATACCGAGGGTCCAGCCAACGACTGCCCCGCTCACCGCCATACCCATTTTGAGGATCGCCAGCAAGGTCGAGAACACCGTGCCGTCCATGCGTTTGCCCTGTTTGTATTCGCCGTAATCCACCACATCCGACATCATCACCCACATCAGCGTGGTCGTGACCTGATAGAACGTGGACACCAGCAACGTCATGCCGACCAGCAGGGAAATCCACGCCGGAACGAAGAATATCGCCATGCTCAGCAAGCCGGTCAGAATGGCGCACAGCGTAAACGCCGCCAGTTTGCTGCGGTTGCGGGTCAGCGGTTTGACCAGCAAACTGCCTAGACTTTTACCGATAATGTGCGCCGCCAGCAGCCACATAAAGTAGCTGGCATTGCCAAGATAATAAGTGACGTAATACATCATCGCGCCAAGGCGGACGACGCCGAATGAGATGTTGAAGAAGATCAGCGCCGCGACCACACGCCACTGATCGTTACGCACTAAATCGCGCAAATCAGAGAGGAAATTCTCGTGCGTTGGCGGTGCGCTGATACGTTCTTTGGTGTTGAGAAAACACAGCAGGAACATCACCACGGCAATCGACGCCATGATGGCCATCGCGCCGAAATAGCCGTCGAGTTTATTGCCGCCGCCGATCATTTCTGCCAGCGGCATCATCAGGAAAGTGGACATCGCGCCGCCGAGCGTGGCGAGGAAAAACCGGTAAGATTGCAGAGAAATACGCTGGGTGTTATCCGGCGTAATGATCGCCCCCATAGAGCAGTAAGGAATATTGATCGCGGTATACATCAGCATCATCACGCAATACGTGACGCTGGCATAAACCATTTTCCCGCCCAAAGACAGCGATTCAGGCACCGCGTAAACCAGTAAACAACTGGCACCAAACGGCAGCGCAAGCCAGAGAATATAAGGACGGAACTTACCAAAACGGGTTTGCGTGCGGTCGGCGATTAACCCCATTGCAGGGTCAACAATCGCATCCGCCACGCGGGCGACCAGAAACATTGTCCCGACGAAAACCGCCGGTAATCCCACAACATCGGTGTAATAAAACGTCAAAAATATAATCACGTTATCCAGGCCAATATGGCTCGCCATATCTCCCAGACCGTAGCTGATTTTTTCTTTTACGGATAACTTCGCCGTCATTTTTCGTCCTGCCTTTTGTAGGGTTAAACACAAAAAAGTCAGTCCGTCCGTGGCCCGAGGACTTGTTATAGAATGGTTAAAAGACCGTCACAATTGCGAGATGTTATAAATTTCTTATGTTTTTTGATTAATGTGATACCGGTAACATGGATATGATCAAAAAAAAATGAGGCAGTCCGAAGACCACCTCATTTCTGTTTACTGCACCGACCGGTTACGGGTCGATAATCACATCATTTCCCGTCAGGCGTGAGTGACAGGTTTCTGTTCTGAACTGGCCTGTGCGTTTTCCAGCATTCTGCGTACCGGAATAATCAGCACGAACAATACGGCAGCACAGATAAGCAACGCGATGGAACAACGCGCAAAGAGATCAGGCAGCATATCCAGCTGATCGGCTTTCACGTGACCGCCGATCAGGCCCGCCGCCAGGTTACCCAGCGCACTGGCACAGAACCACAGCCCCATCATCTGACCGCGCATTCTCTCCGGTGCCAGCAATGTCATGGTCGCCAGACCGATCGGGCTCAGACACAGCTCGCCAAGCGTCAGCATCAGAATACTGCCCACCAGCCAGAACGGTGAAACGCCTGCGCCGCCGCTGTTCAGCACGTTCTGCGCCGCCAGCATCATCAGGCCAAAGCCTGCCGCTGCGCACAAAATACCGATAATGAACTTGGTGATGCTGCTCGGACGGATGTTTTTACGTGCCATCATCGGCCACGCCCAGCTGAATACCGGTGCCAGCAGAATGATAAACAACGCATTGACAGACTGGAACCAGACCGCCGGGATTTCAAAATCGCCGATCATGCGGTTGGTGTAGTCATTCGCAAACAGGTTGAACGAGGTCGGTTTTTGCTCGAACGCAGACCAGAAGAACGCAGCGGAAACCAGCAGGATAAAGCAAACCAGCAGTCTGGCGCGCTCTTTGCGGTTAAGCCCGGCGAACAGGAACAGATAGATAAAGTACAGGGCGACGGATGCCGCAATCACATAAACCAGCACGCTGGCGACAGCGACCGGATTGATGACAATCACGCCCTGCGCAATCAGCGTTACAACGACAGCCACGCCGACGGCCAGCGCCAGTAACCAGGCACCGACGCCGTTTTTCTTCGCGACAGGATTGTTCCAGGTGGAATCCAGACCGACTTCGCTGTCATAGCGTTTCATTGCCGGTACGGCATAAACGCGGAAGATAATCAGCGCCACCAGCATACCGATACCACCGATACCAAAGCCCCAGTGCCAGCCATGCGATTTTATCAGCCAGCCGGAAATCAGCGGTGCGATAAACGACCCCATGTTGATGCCCATATAGAACAGCGAGAAACCGCCGTCACGGCGTGCGTCGCCCTTCTTATACAGCGTGCCGACCATGACTGAGATACAGGTCTTGAACAGGCCGGAACCCAGCACGATAAACATCAGGCCGATGAAGAACAGGTTGTCGCCCATAAACGCCGACAAGGCAATCGCCAGGTGACCCAGCGCAATCAGGATCGAGCCGTACCAGACTGCACGTTGTTGCCCAAGCCAGTTATCTGCCAGCCATCCGCCCGGCAGCGCCGCGAGATACATACAGCCCGCAAAGATACCGACGATGGCCGATGCGTTTTCACGCGCCAGTCCCATGCCGCCGTCATACACCGTCGCTGCCATAAACAGGATCAGTAAGGGACGGATACCGTAAAACGAGAACCGCTCCCACATTTCTGTGAAGAACAGTGAACCCAGCGGATAAGGATGACCGAAGAACGTCCGGCTCTCGTTTTTGTGATCAGAGGAATGCATAAACTCTCCAAAAGGTGTGTCGTAGTGTTTGTAAAATCTCAATGCCTGGCGGTTATCATTTCGCCGCTCTTTAACATTCAGAAATTATTATTTGCCATTCGAAACTAGTTTTGTCTGGCGAGAACTGCAGAACTTTTAGAGGAAAAGTCGACAACTGTCTACCTTTACAGAGTTTATGTTGGCAAAAATGTGGGACTATTCAGGAGAAAAAAGAAGGGGGTTTTCAGGGAAATCGATTTTTAACTGCTTGATTTCAGGAATTTTCTTAGAGATTCCCGAAATTGTTTTTACGCGAAAAGTTTATGTTCAGATGAATTTCCGTAAAAACGGCTTCTGAAGCTTCTCCTCCCTGTTTTCAGAGGGAGGAGAAAGTCACATTACTCCGCCAGAAGTGGCGGGATCGACGGCACCATCGGCGCATTGTCGATATCTGCCTGCGTCATCTTAAACGCCTCGGGATAATGTTCGCGGCTGGTGCGACGCAGAGGTTCAGTAGAACGCCAGGTGTATAAACAACGCTGGCACTGATGCACGGTCCAGACACCTTTCACCGGGGACACGGCCATCAGTTCGATATGCTCATCGGCACAACGTGGACAAATCATAATCACTCCTTACTATCTTTAATGAATGTTCAGGCTTTGCGCCCGTCCAGCATGGCATTGAGTTTAGCGACCCAGTCTTTGGTTTCCGGTAAATCGCGTACCGGCTGGCTGTAATGACCGCGGTTATCCGGCGCGACCGGCGTGGTGGCATCAATGATCAGTTTGTCGGTGATCCCCGCCGGCGATGACCCCGGATCCAGTTCCAGCACGGACATATTCGGCAGCTGAACCAGGTCGCCCGCCGGATTCACCTTGGCGGAAAGCGCCCACATCACCTGCGGCAGGTTAAACGGATCCACATCCTCATCGACCATAATCACCATTTTCACGTACCCCAGACCGTGCGGCGTAGTCATTGCGCGCAGCCCCACGGCACGGGCAAAACCGCCGTAACGTTTTTTGGTGGAGATAATCGCCAGCAGACCGTGGGTGTACATAGCGTTAACCGCCTGCACTTCCGGGAATTCGGCTTTGAGTTGCTGATACAGCGGCACGCAGGTGGCTGGCCCCATCAGATAATCGATTTCGGTCCATGGCATGCCGAGATAGAGGGACTCAAAAATGGGATTGTTGCGGTAAGAGACTTTATCGATACGCACCACGGTCATATTGCGGCCACCGGAATAGTGCCCGGTGAATTCGCCGAACGGCCCTTCGATTTCGCGTTTACGCCCTTCGATCACCCCTTCGAGGATCACTTCTGAACCCCATGGCACGTCAAAACCAGTCAGCGGTGCCGTCGCGATCGGATACGGCGCCTGACGCAATGCGCCCGCCATTTCATATTCCGACTGGTCATATTTCAGCGGCGTTGCACCCATCAGCGTAATGATCGGGTCATTACCCAGCGTGATGACTATCGGTAAATCTTCGCCCCGTTCTTCCGCTTTATGTAAGTGCAGCGCAATGTCATGCATCGGCACCGGTTGCAGCCCGAGCTTACGTTTGCCCTTCACTTCCATACGATAAATGCCGACATTCTGTTTATCGAAGCTGTCCGGGTCGGTCGGATCGCGGGACACCACGCAGGCTTTATCGAGATAGAAACCACCGTCGCCGTCGTTCAAACGGAACAGCGGCAGAATATCGAACAGGTTAATGTCTTCACCGTCGACGGTATTTTCTGCCCACGCCGGATTTTCACGACGTTCGGGTGTGATGGGAAACGTATCCCAGCGGCGGATATATTCGGCAATCTGTTCGTTGGTCGACGTGGAAGGCGGCAACCCCATGGCGATGGCATGATTGGGCCATGACCCCAGCGTATTTAAGGCGATACGCGCGTCGGTAAACCCTTCCACATTGTCAAAATACAGCGCAGGTGCGCCCTCGCCGATACGACCTGTGGCGTTCGCCGCCGCAGCCAGATCCGGCTCCGCTTTCACCTGTTCGGTGATTTTCAGCAGTTGTCCGTTCTCATCCAGTGCGCGCATAAAGCTGCGCAGATCATCAAAAGCCATCTCGATTCTCCTGTACTTGGTACGTAGTAAATTTAACACGTTTTAGAAACTAATTAGTGACACTGTCACCCTTTGCCGTTAACCCGGCCCAACGCTTAGCCTGATGATATTCAAGGCCAAACTGGTCAAGCACGCGGGTCACAATGTGATCGGTCACGTCCTGAATGGTTTCAGGATGGTTGTAGTAAGCCGGCATCGGCGGCACGATTGCGGCCCCCATGCGGGAAAGTGCGAGCAGGTTTTCAAGGTGAATGGTGCTGAGAGGGGTTTCACGCGGAACCAGCACCAGTTTGCGGTTTTCTTTGAGCACCACATCGGCCGCGCGCCCGACCAGCCCTTCGGCATATCCGGCGCGGATCCCCGCCAGCGTTTTCATGCTGCACGGGATGATGATCATGCCGTCAGTTTTGAATGAGCCGGAAGAAATCGTGGCTCCCTGATCGGCGCAATTGTGCGTGAAGTCCGCCATGGCACTCACCTCACGTGCGGTGTAAGGCGTTTCAAGTTCAATCGTGGTTTTCGCCCATTTCGACATCACCAGATGTGTTTCCACACCGTCCATATCCCGCAACGCCTGCAACAGCGTTACCGCCAGCGGGGCGCCCGTCGCGCCCGTCATCCCTACAATCAGTTTCATTCCAGCCTCACACAGATCATGATCCCGAACATTTCGTTCGTATACGAATGATTTTTACCTTATACTCCTTTTCAAATCACCGCAATGGTCTGTCGCATTCATTCCTCAGAGGTTGCTAAAATAGCCGGAGACCTATAAGAACAGCGGAAACCGATGATGAGCACACAATTGAGACAGGAAGCCTTTCACATAATGCGTAAGGTATTCCAGCAGCACACCGCGCGCTGGCAGCAATGCATCCCGGAACTGACCAAACCGCAGTACGCCGTATTGCGCTCGATTGCTGAAAATCCGGGAATTGAACAGGTACAACTGACCGGTGTGGCGATCAGCAGTAAGGCCACCCTGGCAGAAATGCTGTCGCGGCTGGAATCACGCGGGCTGTTGGTGCGTCAGGCCGATCCGGCGGATAAGCGCCGTCGTTTTATTTCGCTGACCACAGAGGGGAAAGCCGTTCTGGCGAATACTCAGCCAGTCGGTGAGCAGGTAGATACGGAGTTTTTGGCAAGATTATCTCCTGACGATCAGCAGCATCTGGTGCGTTTACTAAAGCAAATGCTGGAAACAGAAGACTGAAGATTGAGGAGTCACGGGAGTTTGTATGATTGAAGAAGTCGTGTTGCTGGATGGACAACATCAGCCATCGGGAACCATGGACAAAGCGCTGGTGCATTCCGGACATACTCCGCTGCATCTGGCGTTTTCCTGTTACATCCGCAATGACCGTGGCGAGATTTTGCTGACGCGCCGTGCGCTGGGCAAAGTCGCGTGGCCGGGAGTCTGGACGAATTCGGTGTGCGGGCATCCGTTGCCCGGCGAGTCCCTGCAGGCGGCGGTTCTGCGCCGTTGTCAGTATGAAATCGGTTTATCGGTGGAAAACATCGCCTCGCTGGTGGATGAATTTCAGTATTACGCCACCGATGCTTCCGGCATTGTCGAAAATGAATTCTGCCCGATTTTTACCGCCTTCACCGGCCAGACACCCGCACCGCGCGAGTCCGAAGTGATGGATTATCAGTGGGTGAAACCGGAAGATTTACTCAGCAGCGTAAAGACAACGCCGTGGGCCTTCAGCCCGTGGATGGTGTTACAGCTGGGTCAGATCACTGAGAAAAACCTCAGTCTGCTGGGGTGAGCGTAAACGCACAAACCGGACATGCTGCCATGCGGGGTCACGGAGTAACGCCTCATACTGGCGGCGGTTTTTCCTGTAAGTTTTCAGCGTCCACAGAATTATCGACTCCCGGCTGAAAAAGCTTTTGCGAAACGTCTCGTAGTTGCCTGTCCCCGCCCAGATTTCCTGCCCGCCCCACGCACGCGTAGCCGCCCTTTTAACTGCCTGAAACAGCGTGCGCCCGAACGAATAATCCACCCAGACGATCACATCAATATTGCGCCATTTGACGGGTTGCGAGCGTTTGTAATTGCCGTCGATGACCCAGCTTTCGCTGGCTGCCATTTTTTCTTCCAGGCGGGCAAAAAATTGTTCGTCAGGCGTACCCTGCCAGTCAGCCCGCCAGAACAACGCATCCAGTTCAATATAGGGAATATTCAGTTTCTGAGAAATGCCGCGTGCCAGCGTTGATTTGCCACTGCCGCTGGTGCCTATGACGTTAACTTTCACCGCAAGACTCCTGATCTGCTGTTGCAGAATTCGCCGGATGGCGAAAAAAAGGGCGGTTATTCTGCCGCACAGGCGGACTGTTGTACAGACACAATAGACAACCGCAGAAGTCACCTTATTTACCATTACATATGAAACTAACGCGTCCTGTGAATGTAACCGCTTTAGAAGAAATTGAGCATTTCGTGCTTTTTTAAACATTGCTAGCAACACTATTTAAGATTTTTCGCATCCATACCTGTACAAAATTGTAATCATTGTATAACTTTCTTGTACCCCTGCTTCATCATTAGTCCGTCTTTTACGGGCAATTTCAGCCTGGCCTTTGGAAGAAAAAATTGGATTTCCCTTCTTCCAAAGGTTTTTTTCACGGCTGATTTTATTTTTGTACAAAATAATCACGGGATGAACAGGGAAGGCAATTGTGAAGAAACGCTTCACAATATTCTCTTTTCTGACTGGCAATAGGCACTTTTCCGGCGATGATAATTCGCAGAAAAGTTTGAGGAGGTCTACATGCAACTCGAAGCAGAACAAACAGTTACAGAAATCAGTGATTATTTCAAAGTCCGTGAAACCCCAACATTAAGCGAAGTCGAGATCCTCGGCACCATCGTTTCTGGACTGTTAAACAACGGCTATCCGGTGAGTAACAAAGCGATTATTGAAGGGCTGCTGCGCCAGCTGGAGCAGGAGCAGGAGTCTAACGTCAGCAACCAGCAGGGTTGCCGTAATTTGCTGGAGCTGGTTTTGCTCTCCACGCAAGATGACGTAATTTAACAAATACACCGGCCTGATAAGCATCAGTGCTAGCAGGCCGGTGTTCACTTCTTAATGAAGTTTTCGTGTATTACAGCGATTTCAGTGTCGCAGCGATCACGTCTTTCACCGGCGTCGTTGGACGACCAATCAGTTTGCTCAATGAATGAGAATCATCAAACAGACCGCCCTTCTCTGCGCCCGCGTCAGAATCTGCCAGCATATTCGCCAGACCTTCCGGTAAACCGGCGCCCAGTAACGCTTTAGCAAATTCTGCTTCCGGCAGATTCACGTAATCCACTTTTTTGCCGGACTGATGCGCGATTTCCGCCGAGAATTCAGCCAGCGTGTAGGATTCATCGCCCGCCAGTTCGTAGATTTTCCCGCCCTGATCCTCCAGCACCAGAACGGCAGCCGCCGCTTCGGCATAATCCTGACGGGCAGCAGAAGAAATCCGCCCTTCTCCGACAGAACCTATAAAGGCGTTATGCGCCAAAGCCGGTGCAATGCTCGCGGCATAGTTTTCCGTATACCAGCCGTTACGCAGCAGGACAAAAGGAATGCCAGATTCACTTAACGCTTTTTCGGTCGCACGGTGTTCCACGCCCAGACCGAGCGGTGATTTATCCGCGTGCAGCAGGCTGGTATAAGCCAGAAGTTTCACGCCCGTACGTTTCGCCGCCGCGATCACTGCGTTGTGCTGCGCTTCACGCTGACCGACTTCGCTTGAGGAAATCAGCAGCAGTTTCTCTGCGCCTTTAAACGCTGAATCCAGCGTCTCCGGCTTGCTGTAATCCGCCTGGCGAACCTGAACGCCTAAATCCGCCAGATCTTTGGCTTTTTCAGGGCTGCGCACTGCGGCAATAATTTGATTAGCGGGCACTTTTTTCAGAAGCGCGGCAATAACAAGGCGGCCTAACTGGCCGGTAGCACCGGTAACTGCGATCATATTTATTCTCCTGAAGGTTTCGACACAAAATTCATATTGTGGGTTTATGTTCTGCAAGACGCGAAATTCGTCGCCGTGAAGACATCCTATGCGATACACTTACTTTTCGTAAGTACGCACCAAAAGGTAAGTATGAAAATAATTACGTCAGACCCGGCTGAGGCACGCCTGCCGCTGTCAGAACAAATCCGTCAGGGGAAAGTCCTCGACCCGAATTGTCCATCACGCGAAATTCTGCGCCACGTCACCAGCCGCTGGGGTTTACTGATCCTGATCGCCCTGTGCGACGAAACGCTGCGCTTTAGTGAACTGCGCCGCAAAGTCGGGGGCATCAGCGAAAAGATGCTGGCGCAAACGTTGCAGGCCTTAGAAGAAGATGGCTTTGTTGACCGGCATTCGTTTCCGGTGGTGCCGCCGCACGTTGAGTATAGTCTCTCTCCTCTGGGACTTGAGATGAAAGACCAGGTTGCCGGGCTGGCCGACTGGCTGGAATTCAATCTGCACCGCATTCTCAGGCAGCGCGAGCTGCGCGTGGTCGGCGAAGAATAACCCTCAAAAAATCTTAACAAGAACGCAAAAATTCTCACCTATCATTGATTCAACCTGCCGACTAACATCATTTCATTGATTCGATAAATGCTTTTATTTAAATCAGCTGAGGTGATGTATGTCCCAGTCCCACAAGCAACACGTTACGCTCGTCATTACGCACAAAATTGCCCCCGCCAGCGAGGCGCAATATGAAGCCTGGCTGAACAAAATCATGCCGCAGGCGAGCACGTTCCCGGGACATCTGGGCGTCAACGTCATCCGTCCAAGCCGCAGCGGGGATCCGTACACCATTCTGGTGCGCTTCGACACGCTGGAAAATCTCAACGCCTGGCACAACTCTGAACTGCGTAAACAGCTGGTGGCAGAAGTCAGTCCGCTGCTGTTGCAGGACGACAGCACCGAAGTGCGTCCCGGCGCGGAATTCTGGTTTACCCCGCCGAGTGCGACGGTTCGTCCCCCTGCCCGCTGGAAACAATATCTGCTGACTTTGCTGGTGATTTACCCTTCGACCCACATTGTGCCCTGGTTTTGGGGGCAATTTTTGCCGCAGCTTAAAGGCACGGAAGGCGGTCATTTACTCAATGACGCCTCTGTGGTTGCGCTGGTGGTTTTCCTCTGGATGCCAGTTATTACCCGGATTTTCCATTCATGGCTGACGCGCACTTCCGCGCAATGACAGGAGCTTTTCCAATGACAAGTTTTGCTTCCCTGATCCTGATTAATGGCAAATTTCATACCGTTGACCGGGAGAAACCCCTGGCGAACGCCGTGGCGATTAAAGACGGCAAATTTCTTGCTGTCGGCACTGAAAATGAAGTGATGCAGTTCGCGGATGCGTCTACTCAGGTGGTGGATCTGCACGGTCACACGGCGATCCCCGGTCTGAACGATTCCCACCTGCATCTCATCCGTGGCGGGCTGAATTACAATCTTGAACTGCGCTGGGAAGGCGTGCCTTCTCTGGCCGATGCGCTGCGGATGCTGAAAGAACAGGCACTGCGCACGCCCTCACCGCAATGGGTCCGCGTGGTCGGTGGCTGGACGGAATTTCAGTTCGCCGAACGCCGGATGCCGACGCTGGAAGAGATCAATCAGGCCGCACCCGACACGCCGGTATTTATCCTGCATTTATACGACCGTGCCCTGCTCAACCGCGCCGCGCTGAAGGTCGTCGGTTACACCAAAGACACGCCGAATCCGCCGGGCGGAGAAATTCAGCGCGACAGCAACGGCAATCCGACCGGTATGTTAATTGCCAAACCGAATGCGATGATCCTCTATTCGACGCTGGCGAAGGGCCCGAAACTGCCACTTGAGCAGCAGGTGAATTCTACACGCCAGTTTATGCGCGAACTGAATCGCCTCGGCCTGACCAGCGCGATTGATGCGGGTGGCGGCTTCCAGAATTATCCTGAGGATTATCAGATCATTGATGAACTTCATCAGAAAGATCAGCTGACCGTGCGCATCGCTTACAACCTGTTTACCCAGCGGCCGCAGCATGAGCTGGAAGATTTCGAGCTGTGGACCGATATGCTGAAACCGGGACAAGGCACCGATTTCTACCGTCACAACGGCGCGGGCGAGATGCTGGTGTTTTCCGCCGCTGACTTTGAAGACTTCCTGCAACCGCGTCCGGATTTACCGCCGGGCACTGAAGTTGAGCTGGAACGCGTGGTGCGTCATCTGGTGGAGCACCGCTGGCCGTTCCGCCTGCACGCCACTTACGATGAGTCGATCAGCCGTATGCTCGATGTCTTCGAAAAGGTGAATAACGACATTCCGTTCAACGGCCTGCACTGGTTCTTTGACCATGCGGAAACCATTACGGAGCGTAATATCGAACGCGTAAAAGCGCTCGGTGGCGGCATTGCCGTTCAGCATCGTATGGCGTTTCAGGGGGAATATTTCGCTGACCGCTACGGTATCGAGGCCACCAGACACACGCCGCCGGTGGCGAAAATGCTCTCTGCCGGTCTGCCGGTCGGGCTGGGCACTGACGCCACGCGCGTTGCCAGCTACAACCCGTGGACGGCGTTGTACTGGCTGGTTTCCGGCCGTACCGTCGGCGGCATGGCAATGTACGATGACGATGCGCGCATCGACCGCGAAACCGCGCTGATGCTGTGGACGCAGGGCAGTTCCTGGTTCTCCAGCGAACAGGGCAAAAAGGGGCAGATCAAAGCCGGACAACTGGCGGATCTGGCGGTGCTTTCGGAGGACTTCTTCAGCGTACCGGAAGAACGCATAAAGGGTATCGAATCGGTGATGACTGTTGTCGATGGCAAAGTGGTGTACGCGGCAGGCAGTTTCTCACCGCTCGCCCCGCCGGCGATCCCGGTTTTACCGGACTGGTCGCCGGTCACCAACGTGCCGGGCCATTACCGCTCTGCCCCGCCAGAAGGGGCGGCGCGCGTCGGACTGGTGCGTCAGGCACATCAGTGCGCCGGTCCTTGTGGCGTGCATAAACACAGCCATGACATCGCCCGCGGATCCGATGTCCCCGTTTCCAATGACAACGCCTTCTGGGGCGCGCTGGGATGTTCGTGCTTCTCGTTCTGATCATGAGTAACTGACTGACAAAAAATTAGCGCCCGATATGATGTCGGGCGCTGTCAATACGCTTCAGTAGCACTGCACATAATATTAATAATGCCTTTCGATAAACAATCAGGCTCTGTTACGTCTTGCTCACGAAACGGGGTTATTCTTTTCGGATATCCTGCCCGATTAACACCCCCAGAGAAAGTCGCCTCAATTGTGTGTATATATACGTTCTGTTTAATATTGCCCTGATAGTATCCGCCTGCAATTAATAATAAATCTAAAGAGGACGTGTATGTTAAACGATGAACCCCCGTCGGGTATCCCGACCAACACCTGATTATCCTCAGCACCTGTCAGTGTCTGTAAGGATAATCAGAACCACAAGCCCGATAAATTAAGGGCGAAGATTATCTTTATTTCGATGCTGTTATATCGAGGTGCTTTATGCTGTTACAAAAATTTGTTTTTCCATTGATGTTGAAGACTACAGATTCTTCATCTTTCAGCGATACGCTTGCCAATAAAAGCATTACGGCCCCCACTGCCAGGGCGCCGCGGTCCTTTCCTTTCGTTCAGACCCTGAAGCAATACTTCTCAACCCATTACCAGCGTGCGATTAAATCGCAAATAGACAGTCTTCTCCCCTGAGAGGGCGAGGTTCATTACGGTATCGACGTCTTACACTGTTATCGTGATGAACATTATTCTAAATTGAATACGGCGCAAAAAATAACTCCATTTATCCGGAGGGATTAATTACGCCCTATTCTCTCTGCTTATCGGTTTTAATCGATATAAAAATTCCCACTGAGAATTAACGTTATGCAGAAGAACACCCCAATGATGAGCCGGAATAAATTCGGCCTGAATGATCTGATTATCATCTCAATATTGTGTCTGTTAGCAGGATTACTGATTTATGGCTGGCAAGGTATGCACACTCCTTTTGACGGGAGCACGCTGCCGCCAGTGACTCAAGATTATAAAGACTTACCTTATTACGCATTACGTACCACCATGCGCCTGCTGTTTGGGTTAGCGTTCTCATTAATTTTCACCATCGTATTTGGTGTGCTGGCAGCAAAATATGCTGCGATGCGTCGCATTATTTTGCCTTTTGTGAACTTTATGGAGTCCGTTCCTCTCCTGGGATTCCTGACCTTTACCACTGCTTTCTTCCTGGGGCTGTATCCGCACAGTGTTATGGGGCTTGAGGGGCTCGCCATCTTTGCCGTATTTACCGGGCAGGCGTGGAATATGATGCTGACGATGTATCAGACTTTACGCGTTGTGCCGAACGAACTCACCGAAGTCTCGTGCGCGTTCCAATGCAACCCGTGGCAACGGTTCTGGCGGCTGGGATTTCTCTACTCATTCCCCGGTTTGCTGTGGAATACCATGGTGTCTCAGTCGGCGGCATGGTTTGCGCTGATTGCCTCCGAAATGCTGACTATCGGCGACAATAACGTCAATCTGCCCGGTATCGGATCCTGGCTGGGTCAGGCCATTGATGCCGGCAGCATCCACGGTGTGCTCTGGGGCGTGCTGGCTCTCGTCATCACCATCGTGCTGTTTGACCAGTTACTTTTCCGCCCGTTAGTGCGCTTTGCCAGCCAGTTTAAATATGAAGATACCTCTTATGCTGAACGGCCAACCTCCTGGTTTTACAGCTGTTTGCAGCGGTCACTCACCGGGCAGTTGCTGGGAAAACTGGGCAGCCGCTTCTGCCAGTTCTGGCTGTTCACATTGCCTAAGGCGTGGTACCTGCTGGGGCTGAGTCGTCTGTTTAATTTCCTCGGATTACTCAACTGGCTATGGGCGAGTTTGTGGTATCTGGCGATTGCCGTCGCCTGCTTGTACTACGGCAATATTTTATGGGGTTATCTGCCCTTCCAGTATCTGTCAAAGCTTCCTGAATGGATGGGACTGACGGCGGCGCGGGTAATCATCGCCATGCTGCTAAGCATTGTTATCTTTACGCCGCTTGGCGTATGGATCGGCCTGCGTCCGCGACTGGTGCGTATTTTCCAGCCCGTGATTCAGATCATGGCAGCCATTCCGTCTAACGTTTTCTATCCGATTGTCACCGTCATTTTGATCACCTGGCATCAAAGTCTGAATGCCTGGACAATCCCGATGATCATGCTGGGTACGCAGTGGTACGTGTTGTTTAACGTGATTGCCGGGGCGTCTGTTATCCCTAGTCAGATGGTGGATGTGAGCCGGGTCTTTGGCGTGAAAGGCTGGATGTGGTGGAGCAAGTATATTTTGCCCGCCATTTTCCCGTACATCGTGACAGGCATTATTTCTGCCGCCGGCGGAGCCTGGAACGCTGCCATTGCTGCCGAAGTACTGAACTGGGGCGACGTCACTCTTAAAACCAACGGACTGGGCGCATTCATTTCCACCACCACCGAGGCGGGGCAAAACCCTGAGGCTGCACTGGGCTGCATTGCCATGTGCTTTATGGTTGCCCTTTGCGTGATATTCATCTGGCAGCCGCTTTATCGTTTTGCAGAAACCCGGTTTAAATTTGACTAACTCGCTTATAAATAAAGTTAAAAAGAGATAATGACATGAAAAATACCCGTACTGTTTTAGAAATTAAAAATGTGTCGAAGTCCTTTCAGAAGGACCAAAAACATACGCAATGCGTTCTGGATAACATCAATCTGGAGGTCAGCGAAAATGAAATTGTTGCCTTGCTCGGACGATCTGGCTCAGGGAAATCCACCTTACTGCGCATGATTGCCGGTCTGGTTGACAGCAGCTTCGGTTCCATCGTGTGTAATGATCAACCCGTCACCGGCCCTTGCCCGGATACCAGTATGGTCTTTCAGACATTTGCGCTTTTCCCATGGTTAACCGTGTTTGGCAATGTCTCCTTTGGCCTGCAGGCGTTAGGTTTACCCGCCAGTGAGGTGAACCGAAGAACGGTAGATATGATCGACCTGATCGGTCTTTCAGGTTATGCGGATGCCTATCCAAAAGAGTTATCCGGCGGGATGCGCCAGAGGATTGGTTTTGCACGTGCTCTGGCGGTTGAACCTCAGCTGTTGTTGCTCGATGAACCTTTCTCAGCGCTCGACATTTATACCGGCCATAAGCTGCGTCAGGATCTGCTGGAGCTGTGGGAGAAGCACTACATTAAAACCAAGTCGATGATTCTGGTGACGCATGATATTGAAGAGGCCGTGATGCTGTGCGATCGCGTTCTCTTATTGACGGGTTCACCCGGTACCATCACAGATGAATTTAAAATCGATATTCCGCGCAAGACCCGTACACAGGAAAATACCAAAGTTTGGGTCGATACAATCAGTGATACGTTGAATCACAAGATTGCGCTAACGGCGACGCAGCTTTGAAACCGCTGTTGATCCTCTAGTTTTTTCACCTTCAGACTCATCATACTGATATGACCCCTGTTCCTTAATATCAAGGGACAGAGGGTCATACCACGTTGTGTGCAAAGCGCAATCCCTGGCGATCAGTCACCAATCTTAATAACAATTTTACCAAATGCACCACGGGAGAGGTGTCTGAACGCTTCGATCGCGTCACTGAAGCTGTACACCTGTTCAATGACCGGCCTGATATTATGTTCAGTGAGGAAAGGATTCATGCGATCAAAGGATGAACGCGGTGCAACAGCAATACCGCGTATCGTCGTCTGCCGGAAAATCAAAGGCAAGCAAAAACAGATACCCCACCGGTACCTTGCACCAAAACCGTCTGGCCGGGCTGAAGATGACCGATGTCCATCAGCGAATACCAGGCGGTCAGCGCGGCGATAGGCAATGTTGACACTTCCTCATCAGTCATGTTGTCCGGAGCTCTGACGGCACTGTCTTCGTGAATAATCATATATTCAGCCAGTCCTCCCGGCAGCGGCATACCCATATTCCGGTTTTAGCGCGCGCCGTGTGGGCAGCGTCAGTATGACCACCTGTGCTGCGCCGTCATATCTGGATAAGTACGGTATTCCGCTGACGCCGGATGAGCTTGTGCATCATAAAGCGGTCAATTTTTTCAGTGAACACAGCCGTGAAGTGATGGACTGGAAGTATATGATGAACGGAGAAATTATGTCACGGCGACCGGGGAGTAATATGTTGGTTAACAATTCCGATGTACTTCTTTCCTGCGGGCTGGAAGGGCTGGGTTTAGTGCATGCGTTACGGACAGCGCTGGAACCTCACATTCAGTCTGGCAGACTAACTGAAGTTCTCACGGATTACGCGGCTGTCACAAAACCAGTGTCTGTTCTGTATCCCGATCGCCGCTACCTGCCTTCGAAAGTCCGCGTTTTTATCGACTGGTTCTGCGAGGTCTTCGCAAGAAAGTATCAGGAATAACAGTGATATGGCTATTTTACCTACGCATCATGGGGATATTGATTATCTGGATATCGGTCAGGCCGACACGACGCTGTTCCTCATGCCGGGCTGGTGTCAGCCGAAAACCGTCTTCAATGACTTCGCTAAACTGGCCGCCGAATTCTTCCGTGTCGTCATCATTGACTGGCGTGGCCATGGTAAGTCATCGACCAATGGTCATGATTTTGACGGTGCGGCGTTATTAACCGATGCGTTGACCCTGATTGACCATCTTGGCCTGACCCGCGTTGTGCCTGTTTCCGTCGCGCATGCCAGCTGGATAGCGGTTGATTTGGCAGAAAGTATGGCGGATCGCGTGCCTCAAGTCATATTCCTTGACTGGATCATGAATGTACCTGCGCCGGCGTTCTTCACGTCAATCAAAGAGATGCAACGTGAAGACAACTGGCAATCTGCGCGGGATGAACTGTACGATTTTTGGTTAGCGGGCAGCGACTCGGCCATTATTAATGATCATCTAAAAATCGGGATGTCTGAGTCCGGTTACACACTGTGGCGCCTTGCAGGACAGGTGATTGGCGACGCCTATCATCAATACGGCTCACCGCTCCAGCGTCTGGAAAAACTCAAACCCCCCCCCAGGGCTACCCACATCTACTCCCTCGACAGAGATGACGATTACTTAGCCTTACAGCAGCGTTTTGCTCAGGCGCATGATTTCTTTGATGTGAAACGCCTTGTAGATGCGAGAACTCATCTGGCTGTACTTGAAAAACCGGGCGATGTGCTGGCGGCGATAATGAATAAGTAAGGAAAAAATCCCACAACAAGAGAAACCATCAGGGCGGACTGAGTAGTCCACGGTAGAGTCCATTCAGGATGCGGGGCGAATTATTCTATCCATATATTCATTGTGCTTCTCTGCGCGTGTAGTGATTTATTAGAATGTTAGAAGCTAGTCATTCTAATGTTTGTTATCAATAACTGTGTTTTTAAACTTCCTGCTGCCTTCACGAAAAAAATAAGCCGCTGTTTTCAATGAATTAAAAGGTTCAACAAAAGCGATTTTGATGCTTTTTCTAATCAGCCAAAAACTCATAATAAACTTCTGAAAGTTTCATTTTTACAAGATTCGCTAATTGTTTCCTGCTCTGCGAAGGAATAGCTTAGAGCCTCACATTTAAAAGGAATTTATAAAAATGGCAATCCCAGCTTATCTGTGGCTTAAAGACGATGGCGGCGCACTGATCAAAGGTTCTGTAGATGTTAACGATCGTGAGCATTGAATCGCAACGAACAAGTACAACACCATAGCGCGGGGTAATGACAAACTATGGTAGTAAGCAACGAGGATGTCATAGAGTGGTACAGGCAGCGGTTCAACAAGCCTGTTCTGTTCTCTAAGAAACAGATTCCGGTCACGATTGACACCAGCCTGTCAACAGGTCGCTATGTCTGGGCAAGTGAAGCTGGTGCTGAAATCATGGAAGAGTATTTCCAGAAATTTGATGTAGACCCTGCTGGATTCGATTTCTATAAATACTGGCCTGTAGAGACCTTTATCTTATTTGCACTGTGCACGTCTGGCGCTAATGACGATGAACCTCAACCTTTGACTCTGCAAATGCTGGCAGAATCAGCCAGGGCGGGTAAATGGCTCTTTGACTGACTCAAACTGGATATCGGTTATTGATCCTAATTCTAACCCGGCTAAAGGCCGGGTTTTTACATGTACGGACTGCCTGTCGATCACCCGCTACATCATCGATACCGTGAGAACTGATTCAAGTCCGGCAGTTATCGCGTATATCCGTACAAATTAATCCTGCCCGAAAGGTATTCACCCAAGTAGACTTCACTGATTTTTTTGAAACCTTGCTCGGCGATCCTTGCTTCTAACCATTCAGCGTCTTTATTAATTATCTCAAGCAGATCGAAGTTTGCTGATCCATCCACGATGATGGGATAACGAATATTCTCGTCACCGCTTTGGATAATTGTTAACTGACCATTTTGTTCAAGGACCACGCGTTTAAGCTGTTCAACTTCATAAATGCCATTAGATCTTAACTTAAACATCAGGTCATTAGCTGAAACGCCATTTCTCAAACATTCTTTAACATCCACATTGCCGTTATGTACCAGCGTAATGGGTTTACCATCAATAATCCGCTTCACAAACCGGTTATTTTCTTTCAGGAATTTAAGAATAAAGACCAGCAACGTCCAGATAATTAAGACCAACACAAATTGCAGTACTGTAATTGATTCATTGTAGATGACACCACCGATGATCCCGCCCAGAACGTAATTCTGAACCTGGTCCATGGCAGACGTCGGGGCAAGATTGCCTTTGCCCATAAGGTTGATTTGGACAATCAGGCACAGTATCCCCAGCCCCAATTTGATGATAATAGGTGTGTATATAGGCATTTGATTTCTCGTTATTTTATGATGTTAACTTCCGGGTTTGTTAACCAGACGTCCGTTAAGTTATAGGTGTTTTGATCTGAACTTAAGTTAACACGGTAATAGCCGTCGTTAACTTTAACGATCACGCCATCGGATAACTGCACTGAGCTGGAATAAATATCATTTATGCTGACATTCTTTTCTTTTGATAATAACGTGACAAAGTTAACCATTTGCGACGACTGGGAGTGAACATTTTCGCTGTTTGCATAATCTGCATACTGAACACCTGAAACGAACAGCAAAAACAAAAAAGCAATAATTGTCAAATCCCGATATCGGGTCTGCAGGCGATGACGCATATATAAGCTGAAAACGACAATCAAAACAAACAATGTACTGAAAATAATCACATACTTAAGGTAATCATTTATATTTGACTGCGTTTGCAGATAATTTATCCCATAAAAATTCATACTAAAATCGTTCCTTGTTGATTAAGGCTCTCTGCTTTTTATAATTATAGCAACGTATTGTCAATTATCTTGATGGTGATGAGTGTTTTTGTTAAAATAAAAGAGTAAGTGTCAAAGACTTTGAGTATTACACAGACGTTATTTATACATTATTTTCACAAATTCAAGTGATACTACGACATCCTCTTCTCACTGTCCCGCCTGACAGGATTCTAAAAAGGGGCATAACGCATTAACTCTCTTTGCGTACAATTGAATTACAGAATGCTCTTCTCTTTTTCTCTAATCTGATATCAACATCATTAATAACCGCGTCATTACCCCAACCGAGATGTCTGTAAAATTTCGCAGCACGGCTGTTCTTATCTGTTTCCAGCCAGACTACATCATGGTGTTTAAATAACTCTTGCTCAGCAGCCATGACAAGCTTACGCCCTGCCCCTTTATTTTCATATTCCGGGCGAACAAATGCCGCAAAGAGGCAACCTTCATCCTGTAAAATCATTGAAAAACCGATAATTTTTTCATTATCAACTGCTACCCAGGCACAAGGGTTTTTCAGGATCATATCTGCCACAACGCTTTCAGTTATCCCCATCAGCCGCATTTCCTCACGACTGAGATGATTTTCTATCACCGACGTTCTCACATCGAAAATACTCCCGACATCAGAAACAAGTGCTGGTCTTATGTTTATACCCATCAGATAAGGCCTCAGGCATGATTTAAAATGTGATGATACCAAATATATCAACCAGATACTCACCCGACAGGTTCGTGGCAGAAACGAAAATGGATTTTTCAGCCGCCCTGCGGACGGCTCTCCGCTCAAACTCATTCGTCAGGAGCAAAACTCAAGTTATCGGCAGTTGCCAGAGTCACAAACGGCCCGGCCAGCGTGACATTGTGATGAGCAATAATTTCATTTGCTGATAAAAATTCGTTATCCATTGTTGTATGCGCATCTGAAATCAGCACGGTCCTGAATCCCAGTTCCGAGGCAACCCTGCAGGTTGTGTCGACACAAAATTCTGTTTTCATCCCGGCGATAACCACCCGTTTTACGCCTCGCTGGATGAGCTGAAGCTGCAGGCCGGTATCGCGGAAACAGCTGGGGTGCTTTTTAATAAAAACGATATCCCGCTCAACGTTCACGTCCATTTCAGGTATCAGTTGTGTTAACGGACTTTGTTCAGATAAACGGGAGTCATCGGGTCCGGTGTGGCGGGCGAAAAAGATGGGCACCTGAGCCTGTCTTGCTTTTGCAATCAGCAGACAAATATTCGACAGAACCGCTCCGGCGGAATGCGGAGATGTCGGGCCACGGAAAAGTCCTTGCTGCATATCGATAACGATAAGTGCATTTTCAGATGAAATCATGATGTTTCTCCATTCAGAATATTATGAACGGAGAGATTTTCTTCCCCGTCCGGATTGGCGGGGAGTGAGGATCTGTTTTGTCAGGAGTCAGTCACAGATACGCCCACACCACCGCAGGTTACGGTAGTGGTGGTGACTGTGGTTGTTGGCTGAACTGACTTAATCATTTTCTGACCTTAACTTATTTATTGAAAATCAGGCACTGGAAACAGCAGAAATCATAAATACTGCTCATTGCTTATAACACTGAGCAAATACCGGATTCAATACATTTAACCTGAATGAAGTACAGCCCTTGTTGCCGCGAAAAAGCGCCTATACCGGCTTTTGCTCAAAGCAGGCGGTAAGATATCTCATCTCAACAGATGGACTGCCGAAGCATGCTTAAGTGCAAGTGGCAGAGCAAAACAGAAAAAAAGCTGGGATTTTGGATTTACGACTGTATATTTAAACAGTTATTTATACAACGAATAGGCCATTTGAAATGAATAGCACTGTTGAAGAGATAAGTTTTGAGATTTGTGAAAATGCTGATGCGGAACAATTATTACCCATTGAAGAAGGGCTTAATGATTTCAACGATTTAATGACGGGGATCAGTGATCGTAAGCCATTATCGGTATTAATAAAATCAACGAAAACGGGTGAAGTTCTTGGAGGAATGCAAGGACGTTCCTCACTGGGCCTCCTTTTTATAGATCTTTTCTATCTACCACCAGAGCTGCGGAGAATGAGGCTTGGCACAGATATCCTAAATCGCTTCGAGGACGAAGGGCGAAGAAGGGGCTGCACTGCAGCATTTTTGTATACGATAAGCTTTCAGGCTCCTGATTTTTACAAAAAACACGGTTGGGAAGAGTTTGGCCGTATTGACTGCGCGCCGGAAGGAACAAGCCGGATATTTATGAAGAAATCCTTATAAAATCCAATTTTATCTTTCAGCCGGGACGTCCGCTTTTCGCACTTCGAAATATGCAGCTCCTGAAATATCCTGTGAGGAGCTGATTTTGTAATTTCAGCAAAGGGTTGTTAAAATTTATGTTAATTAACGATCCACAGCAGCGATGCTGCGTCCTTTACCTGACCCAAAGTTGACCAGAAATGAAAACGAATATCCCCTCCTGGCTGCAGCAAACTGCGATCCTGCTCTTATGGGGGCTGGTTTATTATTTATCAGGATTGATGTCTCTCAAATTTGACGACACAAATTCTGCGATTGCTATAGTGTGGTTTCCTCCTGGCGTTGCGGTAGCGGCCTTTTTATCTGCTCGCTGGCGCCATTACCCCGCGCTTATCCTCATCTTTGTTCTGGCGAGCGTACTACAGGACCGGGCGTGGCAGAATCTCCCCACTTTTCTTATCTCAGTGGGTTATTCACTCCTCGAAATGCCCGCCAACGTTCTCATTGCCTGGATCGTCCGGCGCTTCGCGCGGCCAAATGATGATCTGCACGTCATTATTTTGTGGATATGCTCCACTTTTGTCATCAGCATGTTGGATGCGCTAATCGTGGCGGGAGGTTACGCGTTTCTCAGCGGACAGCCGATAATGACAACTATCTGGAATGGTTTCGTTGCTGACGTCACTGGGATTTTCTTTGCCACAACTGTGGTGATGGGTTTCGTGAACAAGCGTGGCCATCAGGCGTTCCTCCCCTGGACGAAGCGGCTGGGAGGCCTGGCCTTGTTGCTATCGATCTGTGCTTTGACAGTATTTATTTTCAGCTATAGTGACACATGGCTTAAAACCGAAGCTCCCGCGCTATATTTCGCCCTTTCCTGCTTGCCTATTGTCCTGAGTTTGATGCTCGCCCTGGTATGGGGCAACCGTGGAGGATCCATCGGCCTGCTGGTATTAGGGCTGATTGTCATCCATTTTACCGACATGCATCAGGGCCCGTTCTTTCTTCACAACCTTAGCCTCGTCGAGTCACTGCTACTGGCGCTAAGCTATCTTTCTGCGACAGCATTGCTCATCGTATTTGTACGCGTATTAAGACGTTCGACAACCCGTTTCAATCCAGATACCGGCAGGCTTTCAGGTAACGGCGTACTTTACAGACTTGAGCCTGAAACTGGCAAGTTTACCTGGGAAAATGATCTCTCTTCACTGCTGGATTCTGCTTCTCTGACAGAGTTCGATACTGTTGAGAAAGTGCTAAGTCATGTACATCCTTCAGACAGAGAAAAACTCAATCAACACTGGTTCAATTCGATGTCAAGCCAGCACGATACTGTCATTTTTCGTATTAAGTCGAATAATGATGAGTGGCTAACGCTGGTAGACAGCGGCGGTATCACCATGGCAAATGCTGACTCGTTAATTATTGTCGGGAACTGGCAGTCCAGCCATTACGATTTGGCTATCTAAACTCAGACGTCATGATTTAATTAAGAGAGACCGACTTGTGATACAGATTGCATTATTATTGTTCGGCGTGGATTTTATGCGTTACTGGGGCAAATATCTGATCCTGTTTGGGATCCTGTGGAGCCTGTTCGGACTGGCCATCTTTCTCGACGGTCTGGACGGAGTGACGTACTTCCCTCTGCGATTTTTTGGCTTGCTGTTGCTCACGGAAAGTTTAGTGACGCTGAGCATAGCGTCGGGAGGCATCGGTGCGCAAAAAGCACTCCTCTACTTTAAGGGAGGCATATTTTGTTTCGTCTCGCTTCTAATCTTATCAAACCAGTCTTATAGCAATTTGCTCCTGGCGATCGTATTCGGATTTGCCTATTTCGTGATTGGTCTGTTTGTGGTTTTCTCGGCGTGGATTGTGCGTTTCCCTAACTGGAAGAGTTCTTTTTTGAACGGCCTGGCACAAATCTTTTTTGCCATTTTCATATTCAGTCCCTACCCAACACATTACAAGGCTACGGTCTCTTTCTTCCTGGGAACACTGATGGTTTTCAGCGGTATTCATACCGTACGCCTTGCTCTTCGGGTTATGCGACTGCAGGAAGGGACTTCTGTATTCGAACTTTTAGCGCCTGAAGGTATAGGTGCTGAGTTGAAAAAAAGTGGCACGCAAAAGTCAGAAGTTGCTACGCAAGTTATTACTGATTTTCGCGAACCCCTCACCGTTCATATATGGACGCCCGAAGGAACAGCCAGCGCATCGACTATTCCACGCCCGGTGATCAACCGTTACATAGCCGCAGTTGACTCGGAAGGTGTGATATCAACCGGCCATGCTGCGCTGGAGGTCCCTGACAGTATTTACATCAGCCTGTACCCAGCGGAAGATATCGACCGGTCGCCATCGGAGTTCCTGAATACACTTAAAGCAACACGCGATAATGATGTTTTAGGTAAGTTTCAGCCTGACTATGCCACCGAGGCGGCAGAATGGTGCCATTCAGATCGTAAAATTTGTTTCACCAGATACAACGGAAAAGCCTTACACCGTTTTTGGAGTGACTACAAATTAACAAAAACCTATAACCTGACCTACCGCAACTGTTCAAGCAGTGTTGCCTACGCGCTGGAAAACGCCCTGGATGGTGTGCTCTCCGGACGTACTGAAAGCTGGTTATCCATAATCAGAACGCTCACTATGCCTGAGCTTTGGGTTGCCGCTCAGTTACGCAAACGCGCTATCTCAATGGCCTGGACGCCAGGTCTGGTTATGGATTACTCCAGGGCGCTGCGCAGCATCATCCATCCTGTACCAAAGCCCTGGTATCAACGCGTTCGCTTCAAACGGCATGACAACAGAGAGGCCGATGAATAGCGCACGACGGGATATCTTGGAAGTCAGTCAGTGGGAAACAGATTTAGAGAACAGCTGGATAATCAAAATTCCCACAGCAATAAAAACCATGCCCATGATGGCAGGAAGATCGAGTTTCTGCTTATAAAACAGAAATGACATTATAGAAACCAAGAAGATCCCCATCCCCGCCCAAATCGCGTAAGCGATACCAATATTCATGGTCTTGACCACCTGGGAAAGACCATAAAACGAAATAGCATATCCCACCACCACAACCATGCTTGGGATTATTCGGGTGAAGCCATCTGAAGCTTTCATCATGGTTGTGGCCAGCGTTTCAGCGCAGATAGAAATGGCGAGAATAATGTAAGTGTTGAGCATCTTCTTTCCTCTTGTACAAAATATCTGGAAGAGTATATAACCCGACTCAATCTAAAGTTTAAACAACCGGGAAATCATCCGCTATTAAACACGTCGCGGCGGCAACCGAAGCTCAGGGCTTATATCCACGCCACGTCTGGACATGAATTTTTTTTCTGATGCTTTGGTTGACGGGCGACGACTGTGCCTGTAGACGAAGATCGACGTTTACACCCGCAAATGCCTGGGGATAGGCGGGGGGCAGAATCGGCGCTCGTCAGAGGTGGCTGGGATGCTGAACAGTATAGCGCTCAGGCTCCCTTTACCGCAGTTGCTGAAGACAGATAATGATTCTGACAATGCAGTCAGAATGAAGCCGGGTATTCCTGATTATGGCTGGTTCACCTACGGGGGCGGGTCAAGACCCTGCATGACTCACTGAGCGTTGTATCAAATCCTGAGTGCAGGTCATTTTAAATAAACCTGGTTAAAATTGTTCCATTTTTTTTCCACATAATTAATAAAATCTAAAAACAGAGGGGAATAATAGGGTCTGTGCATCCAGACAAGATAGACGGGTATTTTATCCAGTTTCCAGTCAGGAATGATCTGCACAAGTTTTCCGTCGCGGATATGTGTTAATGCTAGCCATTTAGGTGTGCCCAGAAGTAGCCCTTTTCCTTCAAGGAGTAAGTTGAAAAGAGCCAGAAAATCGTTAGATTTAATAGCAGGCTTGTGATTTTTGTCTAAGGAAACTGTTTCATCCCCTTTTGAAAAAATCATATTATCTTTTAGATTACAATTATCCACCATCAACAGGGTATGCCCTTCGAAATTGTCGGGCCTGTCAAAAATATTAAATTTTTTAATGTATTCAGGAGAGGCGCAGCTAATAAGCTCCACAGAGCTTAGTTCTCTATGCACCAGTTCTGGTCTTTGAATATTTCCGTATTGAAGTGCTACATGATCGAAGTTTTTCACATCATGATTGAATTCAAAAAGCTCCTGTGATTTTATCTCCACCCTGGCCATAGGGTTTTTGATTATATATTCACTTGTCCAATGATTAGCAAGCAACTGACATACCACAGAGGGTACGGAGAATTGTATGTCCCCCTGAATTAAGAGTTCAGGATTCTGTAATTCTGACAGCAGGGACTGAAAGGATTCAGTAATATTCTTCGCTTTACTATACGCAATATGACCCGCAGAAGTGATTTCAAAATTACGAGCATCCCTCTTAATCAGCATCGTTTGGACATAATCCTCTAACCTGGATATAGCCTTGCTCACGGTGCTGACACTAACACCGAGCTCACGAGCAGCAAGAGAAAGGTTCGCCTTCTCAATTGTCTTTATAAAAATCACCCAATCACGAAGCTCGCGAGTGTTATTATATTTCAAGTTTCACCTGCAAAGAAATAAAAACAAAATTTACTATAGCATGAAATTTTAAATAAGGGATAAACATGATGCTCTGATAACTATATAGCAGAATTTTCTATTATGTTATTTTATTATGTAGCTAACTACATAATTCCAATTTTTCCAAATTGGAAAAGTTAATTTTCCCACTTGTTCATTCACTTGTTTGAAATGTAAATGTATTATAAACGAATTGATTTTTTAGGCTTAACATTTGAATAGAATGAGAACTAATCATGAAAAAAAAGCATTTAATACCTTTAGGTTTACTCATTGTTTTTTCTCTTTCTCAGGGTTTAAGTTATTTCAAAGTTTGCATCCCTCATGCTATTAAAAGAACTGCAAGAGCAGTAGCCAACGGGTACTTCATTAAAATATTTGTGTTGATAGCGTTAAATTGAAATTTAATTTATTTTAAAAGATTGAAATTATGAATAAAATGTTTAAGAAAATATTTGGCTGGGAATGTTCTTCATTCGACATATATCAACAGAGTTATTACAAGTTTGGAGGAAGTGTAAATACACACCCTAAAATCTTGCAGTATCTGTTAGATAAGAAAATATGCGAAATAGATTTTTATCATTATAAAAAGAAAGATATCATCCAAGGTTGTTTTTTTGAAATCAGTAATAAGATTGGCGTTAATCTGTGGAGAACATATCCCATAACGAGTGATGAAATCATATTACCTGTAAACATAGATAAGAAAGTATTCCTCCCGGGACGTTCAAATAAGATATCCTCTGCCCATTCCAACCATTTTTACAATACAATTTTCACTAAGTTCAGACCAAAGAAGAAATTTATATGTCTGGCCAAGGATGATTTTTCAAAAAAGAGCCATAAAAACAGAAGGAATGAATTCAATAAATTCATTAAAGAGGGAGGTGTCGTTAAAAATGTAAACGAACTACAACCAGAACAACTTGCCAATATATATGTACTTCTTTTCAAAAAAAGATTCCAGGACAATGTGAAATGCTACAGCAAAGAAATTTTGATAGATTTTTTCACATATTTTAAAGATATGATTTTTGGTTATGTTCTTTTTATCGATGGTTCGTTACCCTGCGCATATGATTTTATACTTAAGGCTGAGTCTGATAAATGGATATATTTTGATGTGCCTAATGGAGGTGTAGATCCTGATTACTCACATCTGAGTGTCGGAAGTATACTCATGTGGTTGAATATAAATGAAGCTGACAAGTTATGTAATGATAAAAACAAAAAGAGGCTATTTTCAATTGGATTATATGATCCAAAATGGGATTATAAAACGCGTTGGTGCAATAAGGTGCCTGTTGGTAAAACAATCTTCATGTAAACAGGACCTCAGTTGCAGCCGGTTTGAATTTTATACTGCAACTGCAAACAGACCCGTTTTAGTTCCACGCACTTTTTGAGATCACGGCCAGGTAGATCCCTTCCCAATATCGGTGCCAGGATAAATCAGAGGTCCGGGCGAGATATACCTGCTGATGAAAGCCTTGCTCAGATTTGAGTCAAATCAATAAACGCGCAGGTATTGTTGCGGATGTGGGATCGGAACTGTAATTTCCCATTGAGCGGGATTTGACGAGATATTTATTATTTTACTAACATCCTGTTATTCAGTGCATTTTCGGGTCAGCAATTGTCGGGTTTTGTAGGATAATGATGCACGGTTTACGGGATACAACGCTTTATTAACAGGATAATGGGATGCTTGAACTGTTTGACGTGAGCTATGAAGAGCTCAGAATGACCAGAGTAGATGAACTTTACCGGCTAAGAAAAACAACCTTCAGTGACCGCCTGGGATGGGAAGTTGTTTGCAACCAAGATATGGAGTTCGATGAGTTCGACAATGACTCAACACGCTATATTCTCGGACTGTGTAAGGGGAAACTCGTTTGCAGCGTGCGCTTTACCGCTCTCGACCAGCCAAACATGATAACCCATACGTTTCGTGCGTGTTTTGATTCGGTTCCACTTCCTTCTGAGGGAGTTGAGTCGAGCCGTTTCTTTGTCGACAAATTGCGAGCCCGGGAACTTCTCGGCGAACGATACCCTGTTAGTCAGGCACTTTTTCTTGCCATGATAAACTGGGCTCAGGATAACGGACATGCTGGTATTTATACCATCGTAAGTCGCGCTATGTTGACGATATTGAAACGCTCGGGCTGGCAAATACAGACACTTAAAGAGGCATTTCTTAGTGAGCGGGAACGCATCTATCTGATCTATCTTCCTGCCGGGAAGGACGATCAGATGAACATGGCCACAGGACTCAACAGCCAAACAGAATCTTTGATTACCTGGCCGCTGACGCTGCCGGTATAATCAGTTCCAGTTCAACGCCCAGCCTGATTGCCTGGCGGGCGTTACTGACACCCAGCTTAGCAACGACATTTCCCATATGAAACTTTATCGTACTGACTGAAACGCCGATAATCGTCGCAATCTCTGCATAGGTTTTCCCCATACTGGCCCAGTAAAGCACCTCATTTTCACGGAGAGTGAAAATGTTATTTTCCTTTCTCGCCGTAATTTGACGTCCGCGGGCTGATATACCGCCAACAAGCCGATACATCTGTTCATTTATATCGATGAGAAGCATCTGCAAGTTGCCACGTTCAGAAGTCAGTCGCTCTTCCAACTCTTGCTGGCTATTGTCGGCAATGATAAAAGACAGCAATGCCAGATTTCCCATCTGATCATGCAGCACAAAGGTATAGCCATTCAGAATGTTGTACTGCCTGGAAAGGGAAAAGATTTTTGTAAATTTCAGTTCAGACATTAGCGTGATGTTTTCGTCCCACGCAAAGGGAGAGGTTCTTTTGAATGCGGTGAGTATTACCGGGTCGGTAAGCTGAAAATTGTTAGCCCGATAAAGATTGACCCACTCATCAGGATAACTGGAGATGATAAGGACTTCTGCAGGATTTTTTTTCCTCACAACGGTATAGGCATAGTCGGGACTGCCTAGTGGACACAGCTTACGGTCGATATAATCTTTCAATGTTTCAGTGATCGTGTGATTTTGTTCAAAAGCACTAAACATACTGACTCCCTGAGGGCTGCTTATCCCTTAATGCCGACATCTATACTTAAGTACAGGTTTTTTCAGGACTTAAGTACAACTTACGCCCCATTATAATGAATGATACCTTCTTTAACGAAAAAGAAACCTCACACACTGCTCCGAACAATGTGTGAGGAGGCCAATGGACGGCCAACACCAGGGAAACACTCGTACTAAAAACCATAATAAATTAAATTTTAAGAATATAAAATTTTTTTGATAAAAGCGCCCATTGGGTGCTTTTTTTTTGCCCGATTAAGTCGGCTAAAAGACCGGCCGAACCGGCCATTATGCGGGCAGGTGATGTAAAACCTTTTTTGCCTGCCCAACATTCATTCAGAAACCTTTTCACCGTCAGGTCGGATCCTGAACCAGATCGCATACATTGCAGGCAGAAAGACGAGAGTAATAATGGTGCCGCCGAAAGTCCCGCCAATCAGCGTATATGCCAGCGTTCCCCAGAACACCGAGTGTGTCAGGGGGATAAAGGCCAGAATCGCTGCCATTGCCGTCAGTAAGACGGGTCGTGCGCGTTGAACGGTAGCTTCCACGATGGCATGGAAAGGGCTAAGGCCTTCCTGCTCATTGTGGTGAATTTGGCCTATCAGGATCAGCGTGTTACGCATCAGAATGCCGGACAGTGCGATGAGTCCTACCAGTGCGTTGATGCCAAAAGGTTGCTGGAAGAGAAGCAGCGTAGGCACCACCCCGACCAGCCCCAGCGGCGCCGTCATAAACACCATAATCATTGCCGACATCGACCGCACCTGCACGATGATAATGAGCAGCGTAAGGGCAATCATTATCGGGAATAGCGGCAGCATTGCCTGGGTGGCCTTGCCCGACTCCTCGATGGCACCCGCCTGCTCAATGTGATATCCCGGCGGCAGGGAGGCGATGACCGGCTGAAGCTCGCGTGTGATCGACGCCGACACATCCGGGGGCTGCAAGCCGTCGGCGATATCACCACGCACCGTAATCGTCGGCATTCTGTCGCGACGACGCAGCAGCGGATCCTCCATACGAACTTCGGTTTCACCCAGTTGCGAAAGAGGAATACGCTGCCCCCCGGCGCCAGCAAGCGTCAGTGCGCCAAGCTGAGCCGGATCGAGACGTACCTCTCCCGCCGCCCTGCCCATGACTTCCACAGAACGAATATCTTCCCGGACCGCAGTGACCGGTGCACCACTGAGCAGAAATTGCAACTGCCGGGCTGCGTCGGCGGGTGTCAGTCCCATAGCCTGCAACCGGTCCTGATTTAACGCGAAATGTATCACCGGTACCCGTGAACCCCAGTCGGTATTAACCGTACGCATCATCGGGCTGGCCTGCATCAGCGCTTTCACTTTGGTGGCAAGCTGGCGAAGGACGTCAGGATCAGGTCCCGTTACCCGATAAGCAACCGGGTATGGGGAATACGGGCCAAACACCAGCTGGGTAACACGCACCTGTGCCTCAGGCGCGAGCCCGTCAGCCACGGTGTCACGCAGGCGTTGTTTAAGCGCATCGCGTTCATGCTCACTTCTGGTGAGGACCACGATTTTCGCGAAAGATGGATCCGGCATCTCGGGCGCCATAGCCAGATAGAAGCGCGGCGCGCCCTGGCCGATATACGCGGTTACCGTCTGCGTCTCTTTTTGCTCACGCAGCCAGCGTTCAATCCGGGCAGACGTCATACTGGTCTGTTCAATTGAGGTGCCGTAAGGCATCTGGACTTCAACCAAAACTTCCGGTCGATCGGAGGTGGGGAAAAATTGTTTCTTCACCAGCCCCATACCCAGTATGGCGATGATAAAGCAGCCAATCACCGCGCCAGCGACCCACCACTTACGCCTGATGACCAGAGTCAGCCATTGTCTGAAGCGATTATAATGACGGGTGTTGTAAATCGCCGCATGACCGCCTTCTATTGGCTTAATATCAGGCAGCATTTTCACACCGAGATACGGGGTAAAGACCACTGCAACGACCCAGGAGGTGATCAGCGCAATCCCCACAATCCAGAACATGTTGCTGGTGTATTCGCCTGCGGTCGACTGCGCAAATCCGTTGGGCATAAATCCGACAGCGGTGACCAGCGTACCCGCGAGCATGGGGGCAGCCGTATGGCTCCAGGCATAGGCCGAGGCCTTGATGCGGTCGTAGCCCTCCTCCATTTTGACCACCATCATCTCCAGCGCAATGATGGCGTCATCAACCAGCAGTCCCAGCGCGAGAATGAGCGAGCCAAGCGTAATGCGATCGAAATTTTTACCGGTGGCGGCCATCACGACGAAAACCACGGCGAGGGTTAGCGGCACGGCGGCGGCGACTACAATGCCAACCCGCCAGCCCATGCTGACGAAACACACGACCATCACCACCAGCAGCGCCACAAAGAACTTGATCATGAACTCATCGACAGCAGCACTGATATTGACGGCCTGATCGGAAACGTTAGTCAGCGTCATGCCCAGCGGCATCCCTTCATTAATCGTACTGACTTCTTGTTTTAGTGCTTTACCCAGTTCAAGGCCGTTCCAGCCCTCACGCATCACCACGCTCAGCATCAGCGCGGGCTCCCCATCATTACGAATAAGAAAATCCGGGGGATCGATATAACCGCGTTCTACCTTGGCGATATCCGCCAGCCGTAAAGTATGATTACCGGCAACAACGGGGGTGTTACGAATTTTCTCCAGCGTATCCAGCGCGCCGTCAAGACGGATAAAGATTTCAGGTCCGCGCGTCTGTATCGAACCTGCGGGCGACAGAACGTTCTGTGCATTAAGCGCAGTAAAAATTTGTTCCGGTGAAATACCGAGTGTGGCCAGCCGGTCATGGGAGAAAGAGACATAAATACGCTCGGCCTGCTCACCAGTAATGGTGACTTTTTTCACGCCGGGCACATGGAGAAGTTGTTGACGAAGCTTCTCGGCGTCACGCGTCAGAAAGCGCTGCGGCTCCCCTTTTGCCTTAAGGGCATACAGCGCGAACACCACATCGGAAAATTCATCGTTAACCATCGGCCCGATCGCCCCCGCGGGCAGATTACGCGCCTCATCACTGAGCTTTTTACGCGCCTGATAAAACTGCTCCTGCACTTCTGACGGCGGAGTACTGTCCTTCAGGGAAACCATGGTGTAAGCCATTCCCGGACGGGTATAAGTCTCGGTACGGTCGTACCATTTCAGTTCCTGCAGGCGCTTCTCGAGAGGTTCCGCCACCAGGTCCTGCATCTCCTGTGAGGTAGCACCGGGCCACGCGGTGATCACCGTCAGCTGTTTGACAGTAAACGGGGGATCCTCAGCCCTGCCCAGTCCGAGAAAAGCCATTACCCCGGCCACGGCTATCAGGATTATCAGGAACAACGTGATTGCCCGTTCGCGCACGGCCAGAGCCGACAAATTAAAGCGATGGTGACTCATGGTGCGATCCCCTCCGGGCCAGCCATCGCCGTTCGCACGGTTTCGCCTTCATGAAGCAGATGCGCCCCCAGGGCTGCCACCTGCTCTCCGGCAGTAAATGCCCCTGAAACGCGCGCGCTGTCGTCGCTGATGCCGAGTATCGTTACCGCATGCCATTTCACTTTGGCGGGTTTGCCTTCCACCACCCATACACCCGAACCCCGTCCGGCATCCCATACTGCACTGAGCGGCACCGACCACGAGGGTGAGGTCGCCGAAGATTCCGGGATATGCAGCGTCACGGTTGAACCTAACGGGGCACGGGCTGCCGCGCCGCTCAGCACATAGCGCGCCTCAAAGGTACGTGTCGCGTTATCCGCAGAATCCGACAGTTCCCGCAATCTGGCTTCACTGACACTCTGACTACCGTACATGACGGCAGACGCGACCGATCCGACTTGCGGACGCAGCGTCTCAGGGAGACTCACCATCGCCTCGCGCTGTCCGGCACGCGCAAGACGCACTACCGTTTGCCCCGCGCTGACGACCTGTCCGGGATCTGCGAGTGTATCCACAACCACGCCATCAGCATCTGCGCTAAGCACGACGTACTGAGACGCGTTAAGGGCTACGCGCGCCTGCGCCTGAGCGGCACTCAGCTCGGCGCGTGCCGAGTCTGCTGCAGCACGTACCTGACTGTAAGCCGAAGCGGAAATCGCACCGCCACCCACCAGACTACGATAGCGTTTTTCATCCTCGCCGGTCTGACGGGCGCGAGCCTGCGCGGCAGTCACTGCATCCTGAGCAGCACGTGCCTGTAACGCCAGGTCTGCGGGATCCAGCCGAAGCAGCGGCTGGCCTCGCGTGATGCTTTGCCCTTTATCCACCATCCGCTCCAGCACTTTACCTGATACGCGAAAACCGAGATCTCCCTGAAAACGCGCGGCCACAATGCCGTTAAAAACGCGTGATTGTTCCTGAGCAGGTTTGACCTCCGCCGTCCTGATAAGCGGTGACCGGGTACGCGGATCGTCCGCTGCACTTGAAGGATCACCGCAAGCGGTCAGCAGGAGCGGAAGCAGACAGGTGGCGGACAAAAAGAGAGTGTGCCGGAGCATGGGTTGCCTTACTTAAAAAAAGTATGAGCCGCCATTCTCTGACTAGTGACCAATTATGTCAATGGTCACAACTTAAGGTTTCAGGCTCCTGAGCACCACTGCTGTCAGCAGTGCGGCATCAGCTTCTGCGGTATCAAGATAGATTTGCAACTGAATCGGATCGGCGAGGGGTCTTAGCACCAGATAAACAGCGGCAGCCGTTTCATCGAGCGGTGTTATCTGCTCAAACTCACCGGCACTCCGTCCTTCCTGCAAAATATCGACCACGGTTTTGCGCAATCCGGCCTCATAATCAACCGCCGCAGCCCAGCGGTCACGGGATGAGACGGCGGCGATGTCATACAGACGCCTTTCGCGGAAAAACAGCTCAGTGCCGCCCAGCGCAATCACCTGAAAAAGGGTGCGAATTTTCTCTGTGGCGGAGGATGAATCCGCCAGCGCGGCCTCCAGACGGCGGGCAATCTCCGTAAGGCAATTAGTGCAGATCACTTCTCCGATCTCCTGTTTGGAACCGAAAAATTTGTAGATATATGCCTTTGAGAATCCGATGGATCGGGCGAGATCGGAAACAGTCGTTTTTTCAAAGCCATAATGGCTGAAGTACTCCATTGCGGCATCCACAATCTGATCACGGATAGTGTGATCAGACGGTCCTCGCGTTGTGGTGGACATTTTTTTATCGGTCATTTTCAGCCTGGAAGTTGGTTAATTACACAGATAGCTTGTGACCCTATTATATTTTGGTCACAAGTAAAAATCGTTAAAGTGTTTTTTATTTTCTTTATCGCTGAGAAGTGGTGATGAGGTGACAGGGAAATAAAACAGAAATACGTCGGGGATATTTCTCAAAATCAGGGGCGCATTCACTATCATTGGGGCGCACCGCGCCCCGGTTTAACAGTCAATACGGGCCAGTCAGGCATCGCCAGGAAGATTACTTACCCTCGAAAAAGTCTGAAAGAAGTTGTCCCGGCGGCATATTGATCACCTGGTCATTATCCGGACCTTCATTTTTCATGTAGGTCACTTTGGCAAACTTTATCTGCTCCGCTACCCGTACTGAAGCGGGTGTGAAGCTTGATTTTTTATCGCGTTGCTTAACGTCTGACGACTTTAGGGTTTGGCTGTAATTTAGCTGTTCACTGTCGCCTCAGGCCTGATGCGTACGGATGGCCTGAATAAGATGATGCCGGTGTCCGCTCCTCGCTTATAGCAGTCCGATGACGGCTCTAGGTTTGTTTTCGTGTCAAAACGCACAGGGCTGACAGCATGGTATATTACCTGCTGCCACCGCTACGTCGCATTGCCGACGTTGAATTGATTCTGCTGTGAGGATCCTGATATGACCACTTTTTATCAACTTTCGGCCACCAGTCTCGATGGTCAGCCTGTCTCTATGGCTGACTACGCTGGCAAGCTGGTTCTGGTGGTTAATACCGCCAGCCATTGTGGCTTCACACCACAGTACGCAGGCCTTGAAACTCTCTACAAGAAATACGCGACCCGAGGTTTGATCGTACTGGGTTTCCCCTGCAACCAGTTCGGTAAACAGGAACCCGGCGGCGCCGATGAAATCGCGCAAACTTGCCACATCAACTACGGTGTGAGCTTTCCGATGTTCGGGAAAGTGGAGGTTAACGGCGAAGCAGCGCACCCGGTATTCCGTTACCTTAAGGATGAATTGCCCGGCGCTCTGGGCGGGAGGATCAAATGGAACTTCACTAAGTTTCTGATCGGACGCGACGGCAAACCCCTTAAGCGTTTTGCACCGATCACAACCCCGGAGAAAATGGAAGCGACAATCCTTGCTGCACTTTAAGCAATTTTTGGTTTCGGACTTCTCTTCACAAAATCTAATCGGGGGCAATTCACTCCTGTGTACAACTTCCACCTAGTCTTGAAGCCCTGTTGTTCTTCATGATTTTGCCTTCAATAAAATCAGAATATCATTGCGCCGAAGCTTTATTGGCTACAAAACGCCAGCGGATATAATCATAAGTCCAGTTAAAGACTAACGTATAAGGAAGGAAGACAAATATTAGCCCTATTTCGACCATGAAAGCCTTAGCTAATGACAAATCGAGTAAAAACATGGCGACTGGCGTCAGAGAAAGTACCAGTACAATTTCAAAAATCACGGCATGCAGAATTCTTACTGTAAAATTCCGTTCGAATGCAAAACGCCTTTGAATTGCGTCAAAAATCTTATTGAAGATATAGTTCCAGATTGTTGCGGTAATCGCGGAGATAACAGAAAGTTTACCAGACTGTAATAAGGACACTTTCAGTACAGTAGAAATAAAAATGGCGATAACGACATTCCCAAGCAATTCGAAAAGCACCGCATGGAAAATCCTCTCGGCTGTGCTTTTATTCAACTCCACTTTCATCTTACCTGACTCCCGTTTACCGCAAATGACCTGACGTTAAACGTTGTAACCTAAACCAATACAAAACACAGCCTTAATCTATGCGATCATTAGTCCATTATCGCTGAACCAGATTTGACGCCCCTTATTGTTACTTAATTGTTATTGTTGTGTCACGACAGAGACGCTGGGTTTTCCTGTTTCGATTTCGGTCGAATTCATTTTTTTACGCGTATGAATTTCCTCAATAATTTTGGCGAAGCGTTCTTCATTAAGTTTATAAAACACGCCCATAATCACAGCCGCCATCACTGCCAGTACGCAGGGCCAGATAAAAATAAGCTGCCGTAAGCCGAGTAATGTCGCACTGCTTTGCACCACGTTAGGAATATAACCAATTTGCGTCAGCATAATTCCTGGCAGAAAACCCGCCAGCGCCGCAGAGATTTTGCGCGAAAAGGTGTAACCGGTATACACCGAGCCTTCAGCGCGGATGCCGGTTTTCCATTCGCCGTAATCCACAGTATCCGGCACCAGCGCCCAGTTCAGGCTGTTGACAAAGGCGGTGCCAAAGAACGCCATGCAGGAAAACAGCACAAAACTTAACGAGCTGTTTCCCCAGAGAAAATTGAAAATATCGCCAGTCGCCCACAACAGTAATCCGCCCAGATATACCTGCTTTTTGCCAAAACGTTTCACGCAACCGGGCACCAGAAAGACGCCGAGCAGAATACAGCCCATGCTGAAAAATCCCATCCACGACAGCAGATGAATATCATTGAGGACGTACTGCGTGTAATACACCTGGATCGCCAGTTTGATATTAAACGCCGCCAGCGTACACAGGTTGGCGAGACACAGTACCAGCAACGGCGGATTGCGAAATATGGCGCGAAACGATCGCAGAATGCCGGATTTATGCCCCGCTGGCGTGAGTTCAACGTAACGTTCCCGGACGCCGCGATAACACCAGCCCATGCACAGAATGCCGCAGGTGGCGAAAATCAGCGCAGCGGAGAAATATCCCACCGCGGGAGAGTGACCCAATAACGCCTGCACCGGCATAAATCCGACGGTACACAGCAGTAACCCGAGCGTGGCACCGCCCTGACGCCAGGCCGCAAGTTGTGCCCTTTCATGCGGATTTTTGGTGATGGCGGGCACCATCGCGCCGTACGAACAGTTCATCAGGCTGTAGAACAGGCCGAACAGCATAAACAGTACAGTGGCGAGCGCCGTTTTCACCGGCAGGCCAAAATCATTCGCCATAAACTGTGCGGTCGCCACCAGTCCCACCGGCACCGAGGCATACAGAATAAACGGCCTGAATTTGCCCCGCGCGCCGATATGGCGGCGGGAATCGAGCAATACGCCGGTCAGCATGTCGGTAAAGGCGGTGAAAAACTTCGCCACCAGAAAGATGATGCCGCCATAAAACGCCGGCATGCCCAGTTCATCGGTATAAAACTTCAGCAGATAAAGTGTCCCGATGCACAGCATCAGGTTCGAGCCAAAATCGCCCATTCCATAGGCGCACTTCTCACGCAGGGTCAGCGGATCAGGGTGATGTAAATCCTTCATAGTCGATCCTCACAGCGCCCCGCAGGGCGCTGACACAGTGAATGCCTTATGCCGTCTGCCTGCGCTGCTCGATTTCCGCCACGATGCGCACGTACATTTTCTCGTTGAGGTTATAAAAACAGCCCATCGCCACGATAGTGATCGCTGCCAGCGCGCAGGGATAAATGAAGATCAGCTGACGCAACCCTTCCTGCGTAGCCGCCGACTGCACCACGTTAGGCACATAGCCGATTTGCGTCAGCATCAGACCAGGGAAAAACCCCGCCAGCGCCTGCGAGACTTTACGAAAGAAGGTGAAACCGGTGTAGACGGTACCTTCGGAACGCACGCCGGTGCGCCATTCACCGTATTCCACCGTATCGGACACCAGCGCCCAGTTCAGGCTGTTGACGAAGGCCGAACCGAAGAACGCCAGACAAGAGAACGCGACAAAGCTGACCGATCCGCTGCCGTAGAAGTAGTTGAGAATGTCGCCGACAATCCACAGCGCCAGACCGCCGATATAGACTTTTTTCTTGCCGAAGCGGCGCACGGCGGCGGGCATCAGGAACACGCCGATGAAAATGCAGCCCATGCTGAAAAAGCCCATGTACGAAAGCAAAATGGGATCGTTAAGTACGTACTGGGTGTAATACACCTGGATCGCCAGTTTGACGTTGAACGCGCCGAGCGTGCAGAGGTTCGCGATGCACAGGATGAACAGCGGACGGTTACCGGCGATCGCACGAAACGACTGCAACAATCCCGGCTTTTGCGCAGGATCCTGCGGCTGCGCTTCGACATAACGCTCTTTCACACCGGCATAACACAGCCACATAAACAACAAGCCCACCAGTGAGAACAGCGTCGCGGCAAAAATATAACTGCGCTGCGAACTGCCTTCGAGCAGATTCATCACCGGCACAAACCCAACGGTACACAACAACAGCCCCAGCGTGGCACCGCCCTGTCGCCACGCCGCGAGTGAGGCGCGTTCGTCGGGATTTTTAGTAATGGCGGGCACCATCGCGCCATACGAGCAATTCATCATGCTGAAAAATAATCCGTACAGCATGAAGAGCAGCGTCGCCACCACGGTCTTACCGGTAATCTCCAGCGGCGTGCCGACGAAATTGGCGACAGCCAGCAACGTCACCGGAAATGCAGCGTATAACACGAAGGGGCGAAACTTCCCTTTCGGCCCGATTTTGCGGCGCGAATCCAGCATGATGCCGGTGCCCATATCGGTAAACGCGGTAAAGAATTTGGCGATCAAAAAGATAATGCCGCCGTAAGTTCCCGGCAGACCGAGTACGTCAGTGTAGAATTTCAGCAGATACAGCGTGCCGATATCGAGCAGGATATTGGAGCCTAAATCCCCCATGCCATAGGCCAATTTTTCCCTGAAAGGCAGCCGCAGGGTCGCAGGGTTTTCCGGTGTTGTCTGACTCATTATTATTCTCCTTCACCTGCCGGAGCGATGTCCGAACCCCGGCGGGTGAGCCTTATCAGAGGTAACGTAATTCGCCGAACAGCGCTGCCCACTCGCTGTCTGCACGATAAAAGACCGGCGGTTTACCCAGCGGCGCTACCACTGTGATATCGCCGCCTTGATGGGTTTCACCGGTCCAGGCGTTGGTCCAGGTATCCTGCGGCAGATACAGCGGCCACTCGCTGCGCCCTTCTTCATGCACCGGAGCCACCAGCAGATCGCGACCAAACAGGTACTGGTATTTCAGCGTGTAAGTGCGGGCATCGTCTTCGTAATGCAGGAACAGCGGCCGCATCACCGGCAAACCGCTCTGGCTGTTATGCTTCACGGCCTGTCTGATGTAAGGCTTGAGATGGGTGAACACGCCGGTCATACGGGCGAAATGCGCGATGGTTTCCGCATCGCCGTCAAACTGCCAGTTATCGCCCGGACGGTTGCCTTCGTGGGTGCGCATCATCGGCGTGAAGGCGCTGAAATCGCACCAGCGCAGCAGCAGTTCTTTGCTGCGTTTCATGTCGAACAGCGTGGTGTAACCGCCGATGTCGCTGTGATGCAGACCGTGGCCGCTCATTGCCAGCGATAATGCCGCCGGGATCACCGAGGCCAGCCCGTCGTCCAGGCTCCAGTCAACGTTCTGATCGCCCGCCCACATCATGGTCGAATATTTCTGGCTGCCGGTGTATCCGGCACGCATAAAGAACAGCACCTCGCCGAGCTTGCCGGTTTCCTGCAAGGCTTCGTAGTTGCACTTCGCCCACAGCGCGGGCCAGGCGTTATGCATAATTTCCGCGCTGACGCCGTTATGCAGAAAAGTATCGGTTGGCAGATATTCGCCAAAATCCGCCATCCAGCCGCCGCAGCCCAGTTCAATCAGGTTCTTCTTGATGACGTTTTTAAACCACTCATAGGCCGCGGGATGGGTCAGATCGACCACGCCTGCATAGAATTCGCCGAACTCAACGTGGTAATCCGCACCGCTGGCGTCTTTGGTCAGATAGCCGTGTTTGGATGCCTCTGCGCATAAGTCACGATCGCTGGCGACATACGGATTGATGTAAGAAAGAAACTGCACGCCCTCTTCTTTCCACTGCGCGATACGTTCGTCGAGTTGCGGATACAGCTCGCGGTTCCACTTCCAGTTCCACATCACGCGCTTGCCGAACGAGGTCATACGAATACCTGACCAGTCCTGCGCCCAGATGCCATTGACCTTCACACCGCCCTGGCGCATCACGTCGAGTTTTTGCTGGCAGATTTCCGTGCCGCCCTGAACGCCCAGCGTCACGCCGTTGTATACCCAGTCCGGCAATTCCGGCTGGCGACCTAACAAGGCGGTGAGTTTTTCCAGCAGGCTGATATAGCTGTCGGCGCATTCAAAACGCAGCGTGGCGTTATCTTCCCAGAAGGCCAGTTCGTGATAGTCCGGCGCACTGAAATCGAAATTCATATAGCCGCTGTTTTCAACGTGGCAGTAAAACTTCTGCGTGCTGACAAAGGTTGGCTGCGGGAAGAACGTCCAGTAATAGTCGCCGCCTGCGTTCTCTTTGCAGTCGGCCTGCCAGGTGACATAGGTTTGTTTGTTACGCCCGACGCCCTGCTCGCTGGTCCACAACGGGAAGGGTTTTCCGCGCAAATCAAAGTAAGAAAACTGTTCACCGCAGCCATAAATATGATCTTGCGGTTCTGCCGCCAGTCGCAGCCAGATGCGGTTATGCGCGCGGTCGTCGTTTTGCAGGTTAAGCTGTAAACGCCCGCTGTCATCCGTGGTGATCGCAAGCCTCGCGCTGAGCGCATCGCCCCGGCTGAAATGCAGATCCCACCCCGCAGGTTGTGCGGTGATTTTTACATCGGTCAGGGCAACCTTTTCATTCAGGCGATCTTTAATACTGAAATTGCCACGGAACATGTCGATATCCGCCTCGCCAGCGCCAATCCATAAACAGGTCGCTTGCGCGGTATGACGTAAAATCAGGCGCTGCTGATAAATCAGCGAAAATTCATTATTACCGGCGATAAATTCAATCTGAGTATTTTTATTTTGCAGGGTACTCATGATGGTCTCCGTGATTTTTATTTTGCATTGATGTCCAACAGACCGGCGGCAACGGCAGGTGCCAGCCCCGGCGCCAGCGGCAGACGCGGGATCACCAGGCAATGCAGAAGATGATAAATATCCTGTTTACCGTCCCAGACTTTCGTGGTCACTTTGTTGTCGGTATCCAGCTCCTGCCACCACGAGCCATTTTCGAAGTCCATCAGGTATTTCACGCAGTATTCCCACCAGGTCTGATACCAGGTTTCGTATTGCGCTTCGCCGGTCAGGCAATGCAACGCATACGCGGTACCCATCGCCTCCACAATGGGCCAGCGCACGCGTTCGCGCACGATAGGCTGCCCGTCCCAGTCAACGGAATAAACAAAACCGTCTGCGCCGTCCGGTGCCCAGGCATCGCGGATCGTGGCGTGGAACAGCCCTTTGGCATCTTCCAGCAACCAGTCCGGTGGCGTTTCAAAACGAGCCTCGAGCGCGGCGTGAAGGTGTAGCATCAGGCGCCCCCATTCGATCCAGTGCCCCGGCGTGCCGCCGTAAGCGCGGAAACGGTGCGCAGGATTGTCTTTGTTGTAATCGCGGATCGGCTTCCACTGCGTATCAAAATGCTCATTTACGCGATACTCGCCGCGACGGGCGACGTCATGAATAATCACCGAGGCAATTCTCAGTGCGCGATCCAGCCATTTGCGCTCATGCGTGACGTCGTAAACAATCAGGAAAGCTTCAACCGCGTGCATATTGGCGTTACCGCCGCGATAGGCTTCGGTTTCGGTGAAGGCCTCATCCCACGACTCGAGACACATCTGCTCGTCTTCACTCCAGAAGTACTTTTCGATCACGCCGATGGCCTGATCGAGTAATTTTCTGGCCTCAGGATGGCCGGTGGTGACGGCGCTGGCCGCGCCAAGCAGAACAAAAAAATGCTGATAGCCCTGTTTTGAAGCATCCACTACGCCTTCATCATTCACGCAGGCGTACCAGCCACCGTGCTGTTTATCCGCCAGCGCGCCATTAAGCGAACGGATACCGTGATCGACCAGCGAATACGCGCCGGGACGCCCCATACCTGCGGCAACGGAATAGACGTGCAGCATGCGGGCGGTGATCCACAAATGCGTGCCCATATCCGGCCGCACTTGCCCGTTATTGCCCAGCCAGCCGAAGCCGGTGGGCACGGCGGCATTTTTGCCAAAATCGAAAATCCGGTCGGTTTCCTGCTCAAGCCAGCGATGGTGGCTTATCGTGTTAAACCATTTCATTTTCAACTCCTTTCGTTAGCGGCGACGCGCCATCATCTCGTCCACAATGTCGCCCAGACGCTGCAATTTAGGCGCGGAAATATCCCTGAGCATGAGTTCGGTATCAGGTAAACCGACCACGGATGACCAGACCGCACGGCCTGCGAGAAAACCGGATGCGCCCGCCGTCATGGCGACACTGACCGCACGCGGGAAGAGTTTTTCATCGACGCCGGAGGAGAGGATCACCCACGGCATATGAATATGTTCATTGAGGTGTTGCGAGGCGCGCAGCAGTTCAGCCTGCGTGCCGCGCCCGCTGAGGGGCATTTCGACTTTATAAAGGTCAGCGCCACTGTCACCGAGTTCTTTCGCGGCATCGATAATCGCCTGTTCGCGGTCAAATTTATCGCCACGACGCGGCGGCCTGACCACCGGCTCGATAATGCTCAGCAATCCGTGCGCATGGCAGCGCTGATTGAATTCTTTCACCCTCTCAAGACGCTGCTGCGGGTCTTCATCGCTGCGCCACAACACCAGCAGTTTCAGCGCCTTGCCACCGTTTTCCCTGACCTGCTGCGGATCCACATTTTTGTCGATCACCACGCTGTCGACCGGAATGCCATTGCCCGGAATAAATTCGTCTGCCGCGACAATCATCGCGCAGTTTTTTGCAATGGCCTGCTGCTCAACAATCTGGCGGTAACAGAACTGCTGATCGACCAGAATCGCTGAGGCGTACGGCGATAAAATCCGTGCGGCGTTGACTTTAAAATCAGTAAGAACCTCATCGGCGACCGGCGCTTTCGCACCCGCGGCCACGAACATTAAGCGCATCGCTTCCCGCTGATCGACCGCCAGCATGGCGAAACCGCCGGAAGGACGGGTGATATCGTTAAGGCTGTAGTGAGTCATTTAACTTTCCTTGGTTAATGCGTTACGGATGTGTTTTCTGAGTCAGACCGGCGCTGGTGCGCACCTGCTCAAGAATGGCGGTCCAGTCCTGACGTCCGCGCCCGGCGGCACGCGCCTGGTTGTAAACTTCGCGGGAAGCCGCACCGAGCGGCATTGGCACATGTAGCTGATTGGCGACATCCAGCGCGATACCGAGATCTTTATGGGCCAGATCAATCATGAAAGCCGGTGACAGATCGCCTTTGAGCACTTTGTTCGGCCATGTGGTGGTGAAGTGGCCTTTTCCGGCAGGCGTTCCGCTCATGACCTGCAACGCCACATCGAAAGAGAGATCCAGTGCTTCGCACAGCACGGCGGCTTCGGCGGAGAGCGCATTCAGGGCGATGCTCATGTAGTTATTGATCAGCTTGACGCGGATGCCTTTGCCCGGCCCGCCCGCATTAATCAGTTCAGACCCCATCGCCATCAGCACCGGCGTCGCCCGCTCAACCTGTTCCTGCGTACCACCTGCCAGCAGCAGTAAAGTCCCCGCTACGGCGTGATCCGAGGTTCTGCCGACCGGCACGTCCATCAGGCTGAAACCTTTTTCGTGCATCTGCGCGATCAGCTTGTCAGTTTGCAACGGGTGAATGGTCGACATGTCGATAACCAGCGCCGACGGGCTCAGGGTTTCGCAGATACCGTCGCGGCCAAATAACACATCGCGCACCAGATCGCCGTTAGGCAGCATGATGATGACAAATTCTGCGCCCTCCGCTGCCTCTGCCGCGCTTTTAGCGCCCGTTGCTCCCTGCTGCACCAGTGCTGCCACAGCCTGCAGATTAAGATCGAACACCGCTAACCGGTGTCCCTGTTTAATCAGGTTGGTCGCCATCGGAGCGCCCATTTGTCCCAGACCAATAAATGCCACATTTGCCATGCGTCTCTCCTTTGTGCTGATCAGCCATGTCACTTTTTGATAATCAGTGCTGTCTTTGTTTGTCGTTTTTTGATCGTATTTGTAATTTCAGGTCAAAAAATTGACAGCCATCACTTTTTTAACAATTCGCTTAATTAAAATAACCTCATCAAAACACGCTTAAGGAACAGCCATGATTCGCATTGCCTGTGTCGGGATCACCGTGATGGACCGGATCTATTACATGAATGAATTACCTGCAGAAGGAGGGAAATATGTCGCTGAAAAATATCATGAAGTGGGTGGCGGCCCGGCAGCCACTGCCGCAGTGGCTGCCGCAAAACTGGGCGCAGAGGTGGACTTTATTGGCCGCGTGGGCGATGACGATACCGGCAACCGGCTGCTCGCGGAGCTGGAATGCCTGGGGGTAAATACCCGCTACGTCCGTCGCATTGAGCAGGCGCGTTCGTCGCAATCTGCCATTCTGGTGGATCAACACGGTGAGCGGATCATTATCAATTATCCCAGCCCGGATTTACCCGTTTCCGCCACGTGGTTACAGGCCATCGACTTTTCGCAGTGGGATGTGGTGCTGGCGGACGTTCGCTGGCACGAAGGTGCGAAACAGGCGTTCACACTGGCGCGCCAGGCGGGTGTGATCACCGTGCTGGATGCCGATGTAACGCCGCAGGATATCGCCGACCTGGTGGCGTTAAGCGATCACAGCGCATTCTCTGCCCCCGGTTTGCAGCGGCTGACCGGAAACGCCGACGCCGATGCTGCGTTAGTTAACGCACAAACGCTCACAAAGGGTCATGTGTATGTCACGCAAGGCGGGCAAGGTTGTCTGTGGCTGGAAAATGGCAGTCTGCATCATCAGCCCGGTTTTGCCGTCAGCGTGGTGGACACGACCGGCGCGGGGGATGTTTTTCACGGCGCGCTGGCCGTCAGTCTTGCGCAGGGTGCGGATTGTGCGGAAGCCGTGCGTTTTGCCAGTGGTGTGGCCGCCCTGAAATGCACAAAGCCAGGTGGCCGTGCCGGAATTCCCGACTGTGATCAGACACGGTCTTTTTTGTCACTTTCTGTATAGAATACGACTCAGACGCTCATTTTTAGAGGTATGCCCATGAGTCTTACTGAACTGACAGGGAATCCGCGCCACGATCAGCTGCTCGGGCTGATTGGTGAAAACGGGTATATGAACATTGAAGAACTGGCGGCCTTACTTGATGTCTCGACGCAAACCGTACGCCGGGATATCCGCAAGCTCAGTGAACAGGGACTGGTATCGCGTCATCACGGCGGCGCGGGCCGCGCCTCCAGCGTAGTCAATACCGCCTTTGAGCAGCGGGAAATGTCGTGGACAGAAGAGAAAAAAGCGATTGCGCAGGCGATCGCCGATTACATTCCCGACGGTTCGACGGTGTTTATTACCATTGGTACCACGGTTGAACAGGTGGCACATGCCCTGCTCAATCATAACCATCTGCGCATTATCACAAACTGCCTGCGTGTCGCCCATATTCTGTATAAGAATCCGCGATTTGAGGTGATGGTACCGGGCGGAACGCTGCGTCCTCACAACGGCGGAATTATCGGGCCTTCGGCGACGGCCTTTGTGGCGGGATTCCGCGCAGACTATCTGGTCACCAGCGTCGGCGCGATTGAAAACGATGGGGCTTTAATGGAGTTTGATGTCAATGAGGCCAGCGTGGCGAAAACCATGATGGCGCACTCACGAAATATCCTTCTGGCTGCGGACCATACCAAATATCATGCTTCCGCCGCCGTTGAAATCGGCAATGTCTCTCAGGTGACGGCATTATTTACGGATGAACTGCCTGCGGCGGGTCTGCACAAGATACTGAAAAACAACCAGGTCGAAATTGTTAAAGCCAGCCCGTCGGATTAACGGGCATAATCCCCTTCTCGCCAATTTTTATAAGAAATGAGTCTGCAGATGACAAATAAGGATGTTTTTTCAAACAAATTCAATATTCAGCCTGAGGGCGATATTGTTTGCCATGTTACAGATGAGTACGGGGACATCATCGTCGCGGACACTGAAGAGCACCGGATACTGCGTTTTGAAGGGATTAATGAGCAGAGCAAAATGCTCAAAAAAGACGTTAACTTACCTGTTCATCATTATTCCAAAGCCATGTTGATGGCGACCGCGTTCACTTCCGGGCGGACTGCGCTTCTGCTCGGACTTGGCGGAGGCGCATTACTGCGCGCGCTTCATACTCAGGATGATCAGCGGGTTATGGATGTGGTTGAGCTGAGAGCGGGTGTGTTATCCGTCGCGCAGGAATGGTTTACGTTGCCCGGGTCGGACAAAATCTCTTATTACATTGAAGACGCAGAACATTATTTGCGCAGAGAGCATACGCATCAGTACGATCTGATTTTCTCAGATCTGTACTCAGCCTTTTCGATGGAGCCACGTCAGGGTACAGAAGCTTTTCTGAGATTGTGCCTGGAAAAATTGAGTGATCAGGGCTGGCTGGTGCTGAATTATTACGAGGTGCCACGAGCCGGAAGCGCATTATCTTGCGCACTGCGCGAGGTATTTGGTGAGGTACTTTATTGCCGGGTGCCGAGTGGGAATGTCGTCATTTATGCAGCCAGAAAACCACATCTGCAGACGATAAGTGAATTAAGAGAGCAGGCCCAATTGTTGCTTTCTCGTCTGAACATCGGCAACGAGATGGGTGATCTGTCAAAAAATATTGTCCCGCTGTACCCGTAGCCGCCTCTCAGGCGTGCCCCTGACCTCTGACATATATGCCAGCGGCAGGGGCATTCCGGTCATAAATCTTTAAACGACCCCAGCCGGAATCCGCGTTGCGTAATGGCGGATTTCAGCGTTTCTGACGTCAGCACATCCAGTTCTGCCAGGCGCGGATAACAATATTTACTCGCCAGAATGGTGTTATCAATAAACGATGGGTGCGTCATGATCTCAACAGAGCGGTCGCCACGCTGTATCGCATTGTCCAGTGTTTGCAGAAACAGCGCCTCTGAAATGGCATCGCCGTAGAACGTGCTGTCGAAACCGTCGGTACTTTTCGCGCCACACAGAGCAATTTCCTCCTTGCGGACTTCGTCGCGGTCAATACGCACCGGAATGCCCTTTTCTTTCGCAAAAGCTTCCACTATCGGGAAAATTTCCGCGAACATATGTACGTGGTGATGACTGTCGATATGTGTCGGCATTTTGCCAAACAGCTCGATAAAACGGCCAAACTGGCACTCCAGCTCACGGGCGATTTCATCCAGCGGCAGGGTTCCGGCCTCGGCCATTTCCCAGATCCATTTGCCCAGTTCGCCTTCACGGGTCAGGTTTAGCATGGGCGAAAGCGGACGGCCTAACGTCAGAACAAAATGCATCCCGACGCTCAGTTGCGGGCTGGCCTTGCTGAGAACAGCGGCGTGTTCGATGCCCGGCGCATTCATCATCGCCGTGGTAGACCGCACCACGCCGTGATTAAACGCCTCAATGATCCCGTAATTTTGCGCTTTGCAAAGCCCGAAGTCGTCCGCGTTCACAATCAGTAATTTATCCATAAACACCCCTTCCGGAGAGCCTTCCCTTGCGGGAAGGCGATGGGTTATTTTAACGCGGCAATGGTTTTTGCAAAATTCGGCAGCAGTTTTTCATGTGCCAGCAACATTTCGCGTGCCAGTATTTCGGCATCTTTATCGGAATGGATCAGCGGGCTGAGGTTCATCGCCAGCAGCACATCGTTCAGCTCGCCGCTGATGGCGGCATTGCTTGCAGCAATCTCAAAACCTTTGATGGTATAGATAAGCCCCAGCACTTTTTCGTCGAAGTGCGTGATGCGCGGATGAGGTTTTGCGCCGTCACGCCCGATGGTGCAGGTCATTTCCACCGCCCAGTCCGCCGGAATATTATCAATATGCCCGTTGTGCGGGAAATTGACGTACTGTTCGGTTTGCTTGTCGTTATAAATCGCGCTGATCACTTCACACGCCGCATCGGAATAATAAGCGCCGCCGCGAAGTTCCAGCTCTTTTGGCTTCACGTTCAGATCAGGATTTTTGTACAAATCAAACAGCTGCTTCTCGACTTTTTGCACCACAGTGGCACGCGCGCCGCCTTTATAGAACTCACCCATTTCAATCGCCAGCATCTCTTTCTGCTTGAAGTAGTACAACAGGTAAGAACACGGCAGCAGATTCAGAGAGCGGATCAGGCCTTCGCTGAACGGCAGGTCGAAGATGTTTTTCACCGAACCGGCGGTCAGTGTGCCGGAAGCCACACCGTCGAGCAGTTCGGCAAAGCGTGATTCGCCGTTCACAATGACATCTTTGATGAACACCATGTGGTTCAGGCCAAAGAGGTCAATGGACAAGTCATCCTGCGGCGTCAGTTTCAGTACATCCTGAATGAACATTTTCATGCCGACAGGGATATTGCACACGCCGATGAATTTTTTGAATTTGGTGTGACGGAATACCGCCTCAGTGACCATACCGGCCGGGTTGGTGAAGTTGATCACCCAGGCGTCCGGGCAGATTTCTTCGACATCTTTAATGATGTCAAAAATCACCGGAATGGTGCGCAGCCCTTTAAACAAGCCACCTGCGCCGTTGGTTTCCTGCCCCAGATAGCCGTGACTCAGCGGAATACGTTCATCAAGTTCACGCGCTTTTAACTGGCCGACGCGCAGTTGCGTGGTGACGAAATCGGCGTCTACCAGTGCTTCGCGGCGGTTCAGCGTTTTATGCATGACAATAGGCACACCGGCACGCTCGACCATACGCTGGCAGAGATTGAAGATAATATCCTGCTTCTCTTTTCCGCCTTCGACATCCACCAGCCATAATTCAGTGATCGGTAATTCGGCGTAACGTTTAATAAAGCCTTCAAGTAATTCCGGGGTATAGCTGCTCCCGCCACCAATAGTGACGACTTTCAGTTTTTTACTCATAGGAACTCCCGTGCAATAATCATGCACTGCAAATTAATACAGAAATATTGTTGAATGAACCGACATTAATTAATGCTGCACAACTTCTTCCGGTAATGGTTCGGTGTAAAAGAAGTCAGCTTCTTAAAGTTTTTAATAAACATACTCGGGCTACTGTAACCGGAATCAAAAGCAATATCCGTGACCGAGTAGTTGGTGATCTCCAGCTGTTTTTTGGCAAAATCAATACGGATTTCATTTATAATCTGCATCGGCGTTTTGCCATAATGTCGCTGCGTCGCGCGCGTCAGGTATTCCTGCGACTTCCCGGAAAGCTCCACCATATTGGATAATGCTTTATCACCGAAGCGCGCTTTATCATGCATTTTCTCAATCGCCGTTTTCAGCCAGACTGGAATATCAGGCATCACTTCTGATTCACGGTGATGACGTAAGCGGTTAACAATATAAAACGTCACCATCTCCAGAAATTCATTGAATTCACCGTTGCGGAAATTCAGTGAAGCAATGACCGACTCAATATAAGCCAGAAATTCCGTTTTTATCTGATAGACCTGCGATGCAACAAATCGGGCAGGTAATAACGATAAATAATGTTGCTCGAAAAAGGCTTTACTGATCCCAACATTTAAAATCCGGGTAGCACCAAATTCATAAAAACTTTGATGGTTAGAACCTAACGGGATGAAAACGAAATCGCCACGTTCTAAAAGTACCCGTTTGCCGTTAACGTGCTGAAAATACCGGCCAGTCAGGACGATGGTGAACTCATAGTAGTCATGCTCGTGCAGCCCGGAGATGCTTTCTACCTTGTTGTAGATAAACATGTGGAAATTCTGACCGTCGAAGAGTTGATTTTCGCGCGCTGTCTTAATTTCCATACTGAGTACCGGTGGCTGCATTATGGTTCCCTACGTTATTTTATTTTCTCATGAAGCTCAATGAGTTCTGCAATCAGTTCGCGGGCGAGCATGGATGTCATCAGGTGATCCTGCGCGTGAACCAGCACCAGGCTGACTTTGGTTTTGCCTTCGCCCTGATCTTCTTCAATCAGTTTGGTCTGTATCAGATGGGCTTCATTGAGCGCCATTCTCGATTGCGCCATCACTGCACGCGCCTGCTCAAAATCGCCTTCTTTAGCTTTTTTCAGTGCTGAATACGCCAGGCTGCGAGCCTGTCCGGAGTTAATGATCAGCCCCATCACCACTTCTTCTAAATCCTGCAGTTCGCTTTCGGTATCAACAATGCTGTCTAAATCCATCATTTTTATCTCTCCGTGATTTGCCGGACAGCGGCAGGAAGCTTGCCCCGCTGCTGTCCGTTCAGATTAAAATTTCAGTGCTGCGGCAATGTCTTCTTCGCTTTCTTCTTCCTCGATTATCGCCTGCGCTTTGTTCGACAGGATAACGAAAGGCATATAAACCAAAGTGGCGATACCGAGGTTGAACAGAGCCACTAACAGGGCGGCGATGCTGCCGTTACTGTTAAAGAAGGCGCCCAGACCGGTAGGCATGGTCCACGGCGCGAGGTTCGTCACCGGTGGAATAATCCCCATGCTGTAAGCCGCCAGCGTAATCGCCGCCAGAATCGGCTGAACCAGCACGAACGGGATAAACATCACCGGGTTCATGATAATCGGCAGGCCGAACAGGATAGGTTCGTTAATCTGGAAGATGCCTGACGGCAGCGCAAGCTTGGCGACCTGACGATGGTCTGCACGACGTGATGCGATAAAGATGGCGATAATCAGACCCAGCGTCGCTCCGGAACCGCCCAGCAGGATGTAGGAATCCAGCATCGGTTTGGCCCAGAAGTGGAAGGTTTTACCCGCGTCAATCGCTGCGCTGACAGAACCGTACTCGGTATACAACGCAATGTTTTCCAGTGCCCAAGGCGTCATGATGCCGTTGTCCAGTGCGGTCAGCGCCAGTGAACCATGCACACCGAAGAACCACAGCAGGGAGTTGAAAATCACATACGCCCAGCCGACTACGCTGCCCATCGCCGCCAGAGGTTTGGAAATAGAATCCATAATAATCTGGTGGAAGTTATGACCGTATAATCCCAGCAACCAGGAAATTACTCCGAAGAAGAACAGAATAATAAAGCCCGGAATTAACGCGGAGAATGAACGGGAAACCGACGTCGGAACGCTCGCGGGTAACGTAATCACCCAGTTTCGGCGAATAACAAACGTAAACATTTCGGCGACAACCAGACCGATTATCATACCGGAAATGATATTCGCGCCACCTAACCAGTTTGCCCCGACCGCATAAGCTTCACCCACGCTATAAGGGGTAACCGTCATAAATGCGGCGACAGCTAATAAGCCTGCGGAAAGCGAATCGACTTTTCGTTCTTCTGCTAATGCCATCCCGATAAAGAACGGTGCCATTAGCGACATAATACCTAACGTGCCGTTATAGACATTAATACCAATCGTTTTTAAACCGGCCAGCGTTTCAATGGTTGATGGGTCTAAACGTACGCCCAGAGAATAAAAGAAGGAACCGGCACCGAAGTTCAGAAATACGTTATTAATTAAAACGAACATGGCGCCAGCCAGGGTCAGCGGCATTAATTTGATAAAACCATTTTTGATGGCATTAATATGCGGCTGTTTACCTATTTTGACGGCAAAAGGAAGAAGTATCTTTTCAAGTGAATCAATGGCTTTGCTCATTGGGATTTTCCTTTAATGCCGCCATCCGGCGGCCAGGGTATGAAATTCGCTCTTTGACTGGAGTTCTCTTTGACTTAAAAATTTCAATATAAAGACGTTCAATTTAAAAATAAGGAAAAACGGTAAATCACTGCGCTGCTGCTTTTTTGATCGCAGCAACCGCTGCTTTCAGTACACCTAACCCATCAATTTTGCCGTACAGAGCAGAATCGATCACTTCAACCGGTTTGCCCGGTAAAACTTTTTTGATTTCGTCGAGCATGTAGGCAATTTGTGGTCCGAGTAACACCACATCTGCGGCGGCACCTTTTTCGGCAGCCAATGTTTCTGGGAATGCTTCGATAATGACCGGTACTTCATATTTCTCGGCCTGGATTTTCATTTTAGAAACCAGCAACGAGGTAGACATTCCTGCGGAACAAAACAAATAAATGACTTTCTTTTCCATGATGAAACCCTCATATCCCGAATAAATTACAGCTCCGACAACGGTTCCTGGTAAACCAGTAAGAATGCTTTCAAAGCCAATCGATGAAAATGACCTATTGTCTCTGCCTGAATGGAGTATACGGCATCGCTTAGGCAGGGGATAATTCTCAACTAACCAAAATTGTCTCTCCTTGACCAACGCCTATGACTCCCTTCACGTTTTGGGCAAATAATTCGCGGGGATAAATAAGATTGCGGCGCCCATGAAGCAACAACAAATTAACATTTAAGCCTACCTAAGCCGGTTCTGTTATGAGAAACTAAGAATGTTTGCGCAAACATTCTTGTATCGATCTCCGGACATCAGTGACCAACGCTTTGAATAATAAAATAAAATCGCAAAAAGGCCGTTCCCGTACGGCTACGCTCGAAGATGTCGCCCAGGCTGCCGGACTTTCTCCGATGACAGTCAGCCGCGCCTTAAACAATCCCAAAGTCGTTCGCCCTGCAACCATCGCGCGCGTGATGGAGGCCGTCAACAGCACCGGATACATTCCAAATATGCTGGCCGGTGGACTGGCGACCAGCCGCACCAAACTCATTGCCGTCGTCGTGCCGCAAATTAACAACAATATGTTTGTCGATACCGTTCAGGCGATCAGCGATCAGCTGGCGGCACGCGGTTACCACATGTTGCTGTGTATTGTCGGCTACGAGCCGGAAGACGAAACCGACATTGTTTCCACGCTGTTGTCCCGTCGCCCGGATGGCATCGTACTGACCGGTATTCATCACACGTCTGAGCTGAAAAGAATCATCCTGAACGCCAATATCCCGGTAGTAGAGATTTGGGATCTGACGCCGACGCCGATTGATATGCTGATTGGCTTCTCGCACGAAAAAGTCGGCAATGCCATCGGTGGATACTTCGCCACCAAAGGATTTACGCGTTTTGGCTTTATCTGCGCCTCGGATCGCCGCGCGATGGTACGTAAAAACGGGGCGATCAGCGTATTGCGGGCGATCCCTGAGCACGACATTAAAGAAGTGATTGTCTCACGGCCGGCGAATATGGAAGTCGGACGCCATGCTCTGCGCCAGTTACTCGACAGTGGTCACCGGTTCGACGCCATCATTTGCAGCTCCGACACCCTTGCTCAGGGCGCCATTATGGAAGCCGAAGCGCAGAGTTTACGCGTACCCGATGATTTCTCGGTGATCGGATTCGCAGACCTGAATTTTGCCGCACACAACCGCCCTGCCATCACGACCGTCAGCGTCGAAAAATGGGATCTGGGCATCCGCGCGGCGGACATGCTGGCGGATAAAATCGAAGGCATCGCGGTTGAAGAACCTATTGTGGATATGGGTTACCGGCTTGTTATTCGGGAATCAGCCTGATGGCTTTTGTCGAGTCTCCGTGCGAATGAGGGCATTTTGCAACTGCCCCGGCGTCTTTCCAAAACGTTGCCGGAAGACGTCGATATATGCACTGACGTTGCTGTAACCACTTCTTAACGCCACCTCGCTGACCGGCAAGCCGGCAAGCACCCATTGCAATGAAGTGACAACTTTTGCCTGCTGTCTCCACTGGCTAAAACTGAGGCCGGTTTGTTGAGTAAACAAACGACTCAGGCTGCGAACGCTGAGCCCCCATTGTTGGGCAAGCTGCGTCTGGTCCAGCTCGCATGCCGGGTTTTTCAGTAATTGATTCGCGACATTACGCGCCCGGCGATCGACGGGCAACGTCAACTGAAGCGGCAAGTCAGGAGCTCCGGCAATTTCAAAGCCTAATAATTTGAGAAGATGGCTTTGATATTCCGCAGAGGATGAAAGATCACCTTCCCGGCACAGGCGTTCCAAAATCGCCATCACGAAGGCATCTGCCCCATAGACACCCGGATGAGCGGGAAACGGTGAGCAGGAAGCAGGTTCAAGGTAAAGGCTTTGACCTTTCACGCCTGCCGGAACCCAGGCCCTGTGGCTGACATCAGCGGGAAACCATCCCAGTGATCCCGGTGTGACAGTCCACTGTACTGACGTCGTTTCAATGACAAGAATGCCATGACTCAACCAGTACAGCTGACCGGATGCGTGTTTATGCCAGGGCGTCGAATGCAGACTGTCGTAGTCGAATCTTTCAATTTTCATCTTCTGGCCGGTTAACCGTATATCTTGTCCAGATACGGATAATACCCTCATCCGCTCTTCCCGTACTCTTTCTGCTCTCAAAATGGAGGAACCGATGAAAAAGACAACTCAGACAGTCATTGATGCACTGCAAAACGTGGTCTGCAGCCCTGAACACAGCGAGCATGAAATTGCCCTTTACTTTGATCCGGGCTATCAGCAGGTGGTCGATGGTCACCGGCTCGATTACCGCGAATTTATTCAGCATATGGCGCTGCTTAAATCACAGACCACACAAATAAAAGTCTCTGTTCTGTCCGCCGTCACGGAGGATCAGACGGTGTTTACACACCATCATGTCAACGCAGCAAAAATTCAGGGTGAACACTGTGAATTTGAAGTTTTTGCCCGCTTCACGTTGTCATCTGGAAAGATCATCCGCTGCGAAGAACTCACCCGGATGATTCGCGGCACATCAGGTGACCGCGATCTTGGGGGCAGACATTAACAGTCCCCCACTCTTAGCTTAGGGGTGGGGACCATCACCCGATAACCAGGCTTAATTGATACGTTTCCCTTCACTCGCTACCTGGTCTGGTGGTCAGGTCAGCGCGACCCTCACCTTTAGTCCAATAACGAGCGTGGCAAAAAACATGATGCAACCGGCGGTGATGAAAACACCTGTTACACCGCTGATACCAAAGAGTAATCCTCCCAACGCAGCACCCGCAGCAATTGAGGACTGAACGGCTGCGACGACCATGCCGCCAGCGGTTTCAGCCTGATCGGGAACCGAACGCGCTACCCAGTTTGACCACGCAACCGGTACGCCACCAAATGCCATCCCCCACAACGCGACGAAAAACATCAATCCCTTTTCCTCCAGTGGCAGCAAAATCATGCTTAATGCCGCGAAACCGACAAGTGCTGGCATGATTATCAGGGTAAGACGCAGGCTTCTCTCCATCAGCCACCCGGCCAGCAGCGTACCGATAAAATTAGCGATGCCAAATCCAAGCAGTATCAATGACAAACGATCCACATCGAGTTGGGCAATATTTTCAAGCGCCGGGCGAATATAGGTAAACAGCGCATACTGACCCGTATGGGCGATCACACACCCCGTCATTCCCATCGCAATGCCTGGGCGGCGGAGTAAATCCATGACAGATGCCGTTATCGTCATTCTACGCGGCGCCATTCCAGGAAGGGTAAACAGCTGAAAGATCAGTGTCAGCACGCCGACTGCGGTTGCAGCGATAAAAGCACTACGCCAGCCATAAAGCCCACCTAAATAGCTCCCCAGCGGGATCGAAACCACAGTACCGACAGCAATACCGCTAAAAATAATGGAGAGAGCACGCGGAACGCTTTTAGCCGGGACCAGTCGCATCGCTACGGCAGCAGCCATACTCCAGAAACCTCCCAGCGCGATGCCCAGCAAAATGCGCATGACTAACAGAACAGCCAGACTGGATGAAAGTGCGACAAGCAGGTTGGAGGCAATCATCAGCACGGTAAAACCCAGCAAAACATTTCGGCGATCATAATTACGCGTCAGGCGGGGAACCATCAGACCCGCAGACAGGGCCACCACCGCCGTTACCGTTACAGACTGACCAGCCAGAGCTTCGGTCACACCGAGATCGGCGGCCATGGGTGTCAACAGGCTGGCAGGAAGATACTCCGCAGTCAGCAAGCCAAACACGCCCATCGTCAGTGAAATAACGGCCATCCATGCGGATTCTTTGGGTTCCGAGCTATTCAAACTCGCGGATACAGCTACAGTAGCTTCATTTCTCATAACACACTCTTCCTGGGAAAAAATCACAACACCAAGTCTAGAGTTGAGCAGCTGGACGATCTATGATGCCACATCCTGATTTTTTACCCGAAACGCCGGTTATGCCTGTGAATAAACATTTTGCCCTGTCATCCGAGCTCATCAGTGAACTGCTGCTGGAAATGCGCCTGCGTGGCGTGCAGTATCGCCGTTTACAGACTGGCTCTGAATTTGGCGTCGGTTTTAGCAACAGACCGGGACATGCCTATTTTCATTACATCGCTGTGGGCACTGCTCTGCTTCGCACACACGACGGTACGTTGCACGAACTGAAAGCCGGAAGCATGGTATTCATGCCGCAGGGTGAGGAGCATCAGCTTTTATCGGATGTCAGCTGTTCATTTCAACATATCGACACGTTAGGCTCTGCGCCTTTGGGCGAGGCCGTCAGCGGAATCAATACTTGTCCGAGTTCGCATCCGACACCCAGCACGGTTCTGTTTTATGGCTGTATGGAGTTCGATCTTGGTGGAATGCAGGGGCTTGGTAAACTGATGCCGCAAGCCATAGTGGTTGAGGCAAATGAACAGGTCTATCCGGGACTGGTTCCTATATTGGGCGCGATGAAATTTGAAATCTGTTCCGGACGCGCAGGATTTGCGGGCATTCTGGCACGCCTCGCAGAAGTGGCGGCCGCTATGATTGTGCGTGGATGGATCGAAAACGGCAGCGAGAACGCCGCTGGCCTGATCGCTGCGTTACGTGATCCCCGACTCGCCCGTGCTATTCTGGCCATTCATCGCGATACGAGTCGGGAGTGGTCTGTTGCAGAGCTCGCTGCACAGTCGCATGTGTCACGTTCTGTTTTTGCTGAACGCTTCAAATCAATCATCGGCATACCTCCCCAGCGCTATGCAAGGGAGGTGCGAATGCGCATCGCAAGTCACTGGATTATTCACGATAAGATCTCAATTGACACCGTTGCTCTTCGCCTCGGTTATGCCTCACAGGCAGCGTTTAGCAGAGCTTTTAAGCGCATCAATGGATATCCGCCGGGCGCTATGCGTCAGCGACCCGCGAGACAAAGGGGAATCGCATCAATCACCCATCCGGGCTCTGCCGTTTAAATGGATATACCCACGGGGGACCGTTCCATCCTATTAAGAAATGAGTTATCCGTATTTATGGGAACGTCGCCGAACCCCCGAATTCCAGATAGATTTTCGCCAGATTTTGGAACTGATTAAAGCGGTTTTCATCCAGTGATAGCTCCGCCTGGCGGCGCTTCTCCTGAGCATCAAGCCAAAATGAGACAGGCACAGCGCCCTGGCGATATCGTACTTCGTTCAGTCGCTCAGACTCCCTTGCCAGTTCAAGTCCTTCATGCAGCCTTTTTTCCTGCGCCAGTAACTGGTTACGCAGGGACAGCTCGTCTTCAATACTGCTCATCGCTTTATAAAGCGACTGCTTAAACTCCAGTAATCGCTGTTCGTAGTCGTTGCGGGCAATTTTTACATCCACGCCCTGTTGCCTCCACTCGAGAAACGGCAGTGTCAGGTTGGCGCCAACGGAACCGACAGGATTTTGCAGGAACGCCATCAGCGAGCTGCTGCTGGTACCCAGAGAACCGGTCAGACTGAAAGCGGGATAGAATTCGGTGCGCCTGATATCAACGGTGGCCAGAGCTTCACGCACCCGCCACTCTTTAGCACTGATATCGGGTCGGTGTCTCAGCACGCTGGCCGGAATGTTCGCATTAACCGCGGGCATTCTCCCTTTTGGCAACGTCATCGGTTCAGCCACGGGGCTGCCTGGCGCGGTACCCAGCAATACCGCCTGCTGATTCAACGCCTGCAAACGTTCACGCTGCAGCCCGGTGAGTCTGTTTTCCTGGGTCAGCAAGCTTTGCCGGGCATCAACCACATCAAGTGATGAAGCACCACCCGCGTGGTAGCGAGCCATCGCCAGGCGTAGCGTTTCTTTTGCATAACCGATGCTCTGCTGAAGGACGCTTATCTGTTGGTTAATAAAACCAATGCGCCAGTAGTTGTCACTGGCCTCTGAGAGCAAGGTCAGGCGTGCTGCACGCAGATCCTCTTCTGTGGCCTGACTTGCCCAAACCGCGGCATCTCGCTGCCGGGCCATTTTGCCCCACAGATCCAGTTCATAACTGGTATTCAGGGTGGCGGAACTGCCCTTTTCCCAGCCTGATGCGCCGGTAAGTGGTTTTCTGCTGTCCACGCCCAGCGTCCCTTTTAACCCCGGATCGCTTGCAATGCCCACTCTCTCGGCGTCAAGCCTTGCCCGGTACATCCTTAACACGGCTAAAGCCACGTCATTATTGCTTGCCATCACCTGGCGTAACCAGCTATCCAGCAGGGGGTCATTAAACGCGTTCCAGTCAAACGGTGCGGACTCCCCGTCGGCATCGTCGTGATACCAGCTGGCCGGATACTCTACGGCAGGCGCGTGATAGTCGCTTTTGAGTAAGTTTGCGCAGCCTGCGCTGAGCGTGGCGGCGAGGCATAAAGCCAAAGGTGATAATATTTTCATAGGTTACTCGCTGGCCAGTGAAGCGACCGGATCCATCCTTGCCGCCTTGCGGGCGGGGAGATAACCGAAGATCATGCCAATGATTGTTGAACAGACAAATGCGGCGGCAGCAGCCTGCCAGGAATAGATGGCGGTAAACATTCCGCCTGCCAGTGCGGTGAAAAGAGCGCCTGCGGCATACGACAGCGCGATGCCTAATGCCCCCCCTATCAGGCACACCAGGACGGCCTCAATCATAAATTGCTGCATGATATCGCTTCGACGCGCTCCCACCGCCATCCGCACGCCAATTTCATGGGTACGTTCGGTAACGGACACCAGCATGATGTTCATCACCCCAATACTGCCGATCATCAGTGAGATGCAGGCAACCATAAGAATCAAAATGCTGAAAGTCATCGAAGTACTTTCGATGGATTTTCTTATCTGTTCAAAATTATAAAGCTGGAAGTCTTTTACGCGGTGACGCTGGGTCAACAGCTGAGATATAGCACTGACAGCGGCCTCGTTAGCCACATTGTCCTTCAGCCGGACGCTGATGCTGGTCAGTACCGGTTTACCTGCCATTCGGTACATTACCGTACTGTAGGGCATCCACACGGTAATACGGTTGGGTGCATAACTACGGTTATTACTCTTAGCGATGCCCACAACGCGTGCTGGTACGGAACCGAGGAATACAATTTGTCCCAGCGCCTTTAACCCCGCCTCATCAAATAACGCTATGCGGGCATTTTCATCGATGATCACTTCCTGCAGGGCGTTACGATCGTCCCTGAACGTTGCCCCCTGCAAAATCTCGATGCCATTAACGCGGAAGTGATCTCGCCCAACGCCATTGATTGAGGCGGTTGCGGATTTTCCGCGAAAACGAATGGTGTCTGAGGCACTGACTTCCGGGCTTACGCTGTCAATAAACCCCTGCTTCGCCAGTGCTGCAGCATCTGCTGGCACCAGCGTACGAATGCTTTCGGCGCTGTCGTCGAAGAAATCGCTCCCGGGATAAATGCTCACTACGTTGGTGCCCAGATCTTTAATATTCTCCAGCGTCCGCTGCTTCGCCCCTTCACCGAGCGCCACCACCGTGACCACGGCAGCGATGCCGAAAATAATTCCGGTCATGGTTAAGGTTGTGCGTAAACGGTGTGCGTTCATCGCTTTCAGCGCCATTCCCAGCGATTCACGTGTACGATCGAGAAAACTTTGCCAACGACTTTGCCGGGTCCTGTTGGCAGGCGGCAGTTTTTCTGTCGCGGTCAGGCGGCTGCCGCTGTCTGAGATAATTTCGCCGTCGCGCAGTTCGATAATCCGCTGAGCATGTTGCGCCACCTTCATGTCGTGGGTCACTATCACCACGGTATGACCCCGCTGGTGAAGTTCGCTGAGGATGGCCAGCACTTCCTGCCCTGACTGTGAATCCAGCGCACCGGTCGGTTCGTCCGCCAGAATTATCTCTCCGCCATTAATCAGCGAGCGGGCAATACTGACACGCTGTTGCTGACCGCCGGAAAGTTCACCGGGTTTATGATGCTCCCGCCCTTCCAGCCCGAGCCTGCCCAGCAGTGCTGCGGCTCGCAGCCGACGCTGGTCACGCCCGCTGTTGGCGTAAATGGCAGGGATCTCAACATTGCCCAGTGCGCTGAGATCTGGCATCAAATGATAGCGCTGGAAGATAAAACCGATATGTTCCCGGCGTATTCTTGCAAGCTCATCCGGTGAAAGCTGGGCAGCATTTTGCCCGCCGATGTAATAATCCCCGCTGTCGGGGACATCAAGGCAACCCATGATGTTCATCAGGGTCGATTTACCCGAACCTGAGGCGCCGATAATCGCCACCAGTTCACCTGCCGCGATCGTCAGACTCACCTCTTTGAGGACGGTAAGCGTCTGGCCACCATTACGGTAGGTACGGCTAATACCGTTAAGCTCAATAATATTGCTCACAGCACGAACCCATCCCCAGGTGCTTTTTCACCCGGCTGCGACAGCACCACCTTTTCCCCGACTTTCACGCCATCAAGGATCTCAATATCCACGCTGTTGGTTATTCCGGTTTTTACCTGTCGGGTTTCAAGCTTGCCGTTACTTGTCAAAACCTGCACCTGCTGCTTATTGCCATCTGCTTTATGCACCGCCTGAATGGGCACCAGAAGCGTATTTTTACCTTCACCGGCAAGCAGCGTGACCTGAGCAGTCATTGCAATTCGCAGCCGGTTTTCCGGATTGGGCACGTCCAGCAGCGCGTTGTAGTAGACGGACGCATTCGAGGTACCTGAGCCTGATGCCGAACTGCTGCTGGCAAGGGTGTCGTCTTTCATTACCGATTCCGGCGCCAGTTCAACGGTGCGCAGTATCGCGTCATACTCTTTGTCAGGTTCCGAGAAAATGGTGAAGCGCGCTTTTTGGCCGATGAAAATACGGGTGATATCGGCCTCAGAGATCTGCGCCTTAATGGTCATCACATCCAGTCGTGCAAGTTTGATAATTGTCGGTGCACTTTGGCTGGAGTTAACCGTCTGCCCTTGCTGGGTCACTACTGCGATAACGATGCCGTCCATCGGCGCGACGACACGTGTATAGCTCAGGTCGACCTTTTTCTTATCCACCTCGATCTGCGCCTGCACCAGACGCGCGTTAAGCGACAGTAGCTCCGCACGCGTGGTAGCCAGCGTGGCTTCTGCGGACTCAAAATCTTCACGTGAGCTGGCTTCTTGGTTAAGCATCTGCCGCTGCCGTTTGTAACGGAGTTCAGCCTGTTTTAAGAGCGCCTGCTTGGCTTGCAGATCGGCTTTGACCACGTTGAGTGCGGCTTCTGCGGTGCGCAAATCATTACGCTGCGGCACATCGTCAATGTCAGCTATCGGTTGCCCTTTAATGACCTGATCGCCAGGCTTAACTTTCAGCGATTTTACCTGGCCTGAGACCTGAGCACCGACGTTAACGCGCTCAATCGCATCGATTCGGCCGGTAGCCAGTACGGTATTTTCAATATCCCCTTTACGCACCGGAGCCGTGACATACTCCGGGACCGGCGCGCTGCGCAGGAAGAACAAGGAGACGATGATAAGAACAGTAAGCATCACCGCAGCAAAAATGGCGACGCGACGTGAAGGGAGTTTCATTAACATTGTGCGGGTTTTCCATAACATTAAAACGCAGCGATCTAAGATATCATTTTGCCCCCCTGAGTCTCTACGGGAGTTAAACACGGGGTTAGCGGCTATCCCCTTGCACAAAGTCGGAGATAGCACATTCCCGGATCCCTTTTTGGATTAAAGTGAACGGGTAGCCTCATTGGAGGTTGTCGTTAATCATCTTCACCCTCTCTTTGCCGGGGAAGGGTTAACTTGTAGCTTATTTCAACTTCACTTTTGTCCCACAAATAGATATCACCCTAATTGAAACCCATTCCTATTTGTTAAAAATGTTAGCTAACATTCATAACAACAAATAACAGAAGCTTTCAATGCGGAATTAGATTGAACTAAATTCAGCCAATGGAATTATAAAGAAGACTTTGATAAACAATGCTATTCCTCTTCTCATCTGCAATAATCAGATAACAGTATATCCTATTGATTATTATGACTTTTAATTCAAATTAATCCTGTTGAGATCATTAAGATATTTCCCACCTCATAGTTCATGTGGAATTTATTCATTTATTTTAAATGTAGCGGTGATATTATCGGCTTGTACCCAAAAATAATAATAATTAACCCAAACTTAACATCAGGTATGTGAGAGTCGTAATTCTATGCTCCTTCAAAAAAAAACAACCCGTCGCAAGTTTTTACTTGGGTCGCTGATGGCTTTGCCTGTCGGGACCATCATGATGAAAGGGCTGTCAGCGGCACAAGCTGCGGAAATGGCTGCCCCGGATTTGCTCGATTATAAACCGATATTTTTCAGCGCCGATGAGTGGCAATTTATTATGGCCGCCGCTGACCGTCTGATCCCTGCTGGCGGCAAAGGTAAAGCGCCGGGCGCACTCGAAACCAACGTGCCGATTTTTATCGATCAGCAAATGCACGGTGATTTCGGTGAAGAAATTTACATGCAGGGCCCGTTCAACGTACATGCACCGGCGACGATGGGATATCAGATCCCGTTCCGTCCGCAGCAAATCTACAAAACCGGCATTCGTATCGCGAACAGCTGGTGTCAGCAAAATCATCAGAAAGCCTTCCATGAGCTTAACGATCAGGACAAAGACAACGTACTGACGCAGCTTCAGAAAAACGGCATTAAGTTTGCGGACGCAGGCGAAGAGAACCTCGTCGCTTCGCAATTCTTCAGCGAACTGCTTTCAGACACCAAACACGGTTATCTGGCAGATCCGATCTACGGCGGGAACAAAGGGATGAAGGCGTGGATCGCCATCGGATTCCCCGGCGCTCGCGCCAGTTTCACCGAGTGGGTTAAGCAGCACAACGTCCCGTATCCGCTGGGGCCAGTGAGCCTGCAAGGCGCGCGTGCCTGATTGCCGCGCCCTAATTCCCCTTTTCTGATGACTGACAGGATTTAAGATGGCAAAAGTAACTAAACCAGAAGTCGACGTCGTTGTTGTCGGCCTAGGCTGGGCTGGCTCGCTGATGAGTATCGAGCTGGCAATGGCAGGCCTGACCGTTCGCGCCCTCGAACGCGGCGGCGATCGCGGCTACGAAGAATTTGCATACCCGAAACCGGCGGACGAATACGCCTACGCGGTGCGTAACAAAGTCATGGCGACGCCGGCTGAAGCGGCGGTCACCGTGCGTTACAACATGAGTGAAACCGCTCTGCCGACCCGTAAATGGGGCGCGTTTGCGCCGGGTACCGGCGTCGGTGGTTCTGGTCTGCACTGGACGGCGGTTCTGATCCGCCCGACGCCGACCGATTTAAAACTCAAAACCTACGCCGACGAAGCCTACAAGCCGGGTATCCTGCAGGAAGATATGCGGATCATGGACTTCCCGTTCACCTGGGACGAAATCGAGCCGTATTACACTAAATTTGAGCACATCTGCGGTCAGTCCGGTAAAACCGGTAACCTGCGCGGTCAGATTATGGAAGGCGGCGACCCGTTCGAAGGCCCGCGTTCTGAGCCGTATCCGCTGCCAGCGCTGGAAGATACGCTCAACAGCAGCATGTTTGCTGAAGTCACCAAAAAGATGGGCTATCACCCGTTCCCGAACCCGTCGGCCTGCGTATCCCGCGCGTGGACCAACCCTTACGGCAACCAGATTGCGCCGTGTAACTACTGCGGTTATTGCAGTAAATATCCGTGCCTGAACTACTCGAAAGCTTCACCGCAAACCGCCGTGATGGACGCACTGAAACGCATGGATAACTTCTCTTATGAAGTCCACGCCAACGTGCTGAAAGTCGAATTGCACGATGATAAGAAAACCGCCAAAGGCGTGATCTACATGGATGCAGACGGCAACGAATGCTTCCAGCCGGCAAAAATCGTGGTGCTGAGCAGCTTCCAGTTCTGTAACGTGCGCCTGATGCTGCTGTCCGGGATCGGCAAACCATACAACCCGATCACTGAAGAAGGCGTGATTGGCCGTAACTACGCGTTCCTGAGTAACGGCGGCTCGACGCTGTTCTTCAAAGACAAAAACTTCAACCCTTTCGCCACCGCAGGCGCCACAGGCCAGATGTTCAACGACATCTCTCCGGGCAACTTCGACGGCCCTTCTTTAGGTTTCATCGGCGGCGCGAAAATCCACAGTTCTCAGGCCACCGGCACGCCAATCAGCACCTCGCTGCCAAAAGGCACGCCTGCGTGGGGCACCGGCTGGAAAGAAGGGATGGAAGAATGGTACGGCCATTCGATGAAAATCAGCATCACGACAACCTGCCAGTCTTACCGCGACATTTATCTGGATCTCGATCCGAACTACAAAGACGAATACGGCTATCCGCTGCTGCGCATGACCTTCGACTGGAAACAGAACGAACTCAAATTGCAGCAATACCTGAAAGGCATCGTCGGCAATATCACCAAAGAGCTGAACCCGGACAGCTACAGCGAAAGCTTCCTGCCGATGGACGCGCATTTTGACCTGACCAAGTACGTTTCCACGCATAACGTGGGCGGCGCGGTGATGGGCGATAACCCGAAAACCTCGGCGCTGAACAAGTTCCTGCAAAGCTGGGATGTGCATAACGTGTTTGTGCCGGGCGGTAATGCGTTCCCGCAAAACTTCCAGGCCAACCCGACGGACACCATCGGCGCGATCACCCTGATGGCGGCGCAGGCGATTAAAGATCAGTACCTGAAAAACCCTGGTCCACTGGTTCAGGCATAAGCGGAGATGAACAGGATGAAACTCAAAAGTTTATTTATCGCTAATGCTCTGCTGCTGGGAGCAGGTTTTATGGCGAATGCGCAGGCGGATACCAGTACACAATCCGATAACGCAGCGCTGATCAAACAGGGCGAATATGTGGCGCGTCTGGGCGACTGCGGCGCGTGTCATACAGTCGCGGGCAAACCGGCGTTTTCCGGCGGACTGGCGATCAACTCGAATCTGGGCACCATTTATTCCACCAACATTACGCCGGATAAAGACCACGGCATTGGCGGTTATACCGAAGCACAGTTCTCCGATGCGGTGCGTAAAGGCGTTCTGCCGGACGGTACCCGTTTGTATCCGGCGATGCCTTATCCGGATTACGCCAAAATCAACGATGAAGATATGCACGCGCTTTACGTTTACTTTATGCAGGGCGTAAAACCGAGCGCGGAACAGCCACCGGAAACGGATCTGAGTTTCCCGTTCAGTCAGCGCTGGGGGATGCGTTTCTGGAACTGGGCGTTTGCCTCGGATAAGCCTTTCAAGCCAATCGGGGGGGCTTCTGAGCAGGTAAACCGCGGCGCGTATCTGGTGGAAAGTCTGGGTCACTGCGGCAGTTGCCATACTCCGCGCGGTTTCGGTATGAACGAGAAAGCACTGGACAGCAGCGACTCTGATTTCCTGGCGGGCGGCAGCCTGAATAACTGGGACGTCCCTTCCCTGCGCGGCGTCGCGCACTGGAATGAACAGGAGATCGTCGATTATCTGGGCAAAGGGCGTAATGACAAAGCGGCGGTTGGCGGCGAAATGACGTCTGTGGTGGAAAACAGTACTGCCCACATGACCGATGACGACCTGAAAGCCATCGCGGCCTACATCAAATTCCTGGGCGGCAATCCGCCGGTTCCGGCAGAGGACACGCAGAAAGCCAGCGCGACCGAAGCCAAACTGACAGCGGCGAAAAATCTCAGCGAAGGCGAGCGTTTGTATCTGGATAACTGCGGTGCATGTCACTTCGTGACAGGTAAAGGCGCACCGGGCGTGTTCCCGCAGCTGGATCAGGCAACGATTGTGAATGCCAAAGATCCGACCGGATTAATTCACACCATTTTGGCGGGCGCACAGCAACCGTCCACCGCGCGCGCACCGTCTACGCTGGTGATGCCGGGCTTTGCTAACCGTCTGACGGACGAAGAAGCGGCACAACTGTCGACCTTTATCCGTCAGGGCTGGAGCAACAATGCTCCGGCAGTGACCGCAAAAGATGTCAGCGAAGTCAGAAAAACCCTGACGAAGTAATCACTTTTGCAGGCTACAACGGCTTTCCTCGCGGAAGGCCGTTTTTTTATACGCGATCAGGCGGCTGGCGTTTCATGCAAATGACGCCACAGAATTTTCCCTTCTGCATCCACCACAAACAACACCGTCGAATAACGCAGCGTTTCCGGCTGGCCGGGCAACTGCTGGCGTTCCTGATACGCAACGACCGCGCCTTTTTCACTTTCAGCAATCAGCACCGGCTTTTCGACCTCAATCTTCAGCCCGCTTTTCGCGCCCCGCTGCGCCCTGAAAAAAGCACATAACGCCGGATGATCCAGCCGGTGGCCGGTGATAGTTACCATCGAATAGGCCGGACTAAACCGCGCCAGCAGTTCATCACAAACCTGCTCAGGCGCGGCGGAGTCTGTAAACCAGCGCTGAATTAACACATGCGCATCAAACACTTCTTTCACAAAACGATTCATCTTCTTTCCTTTTGAAGTTCCTGCTGATGCAGTTCCTGCACAATTTCCCGGCCCGGCAACCGCAGACACAGCATGACCGGAACAATAACGCTGGCGGCGGCAAAAATGAACGCCAGCCTGAACGCAGATTGCGGGAGGTAAATCTGCAAAATATTGAGCATCACGCTGACCAGCGTCACGCCGAGGCAAAAGCTCAGCTGGCGGTTGATGTTCCACACCGCGCTGGCATCGGCCAGTTTCTCCGTCTGAATATGTAAAAACGCGCCACTTTGCGCCGTGCTGCTGCACAAACTGCTGCCCGCACCCATCAGCGTGAACGCGGCGATCGCCAGCCACGGTGCTGCGGGAAACACACTGAGCAGCGCCAGCAAGCCAATACCTGCGCCGTGTATCAGACAGCCGGGAATAAACAGCGCCCGCGGCCCGAGCCGGTTAAACATTTTGCCGGTAAAACTGATGGCAGCAAACGACGCCAGCGACCAGGGCAACATCAGCCCTCCCGACTGCGTTGCCGAGAAATGATGTTCATTTTGCAGATACAGCATCGCGATCAGGCTGACGCCGGTAAACACGCCGGGAACCCACTGATAAACCAGCATGCCGGTGCGCAGCAGCGGATCTTTCATCAACGTCAGATCCAGTAAAGGCTCAGGCTGTTTTCGGGAGACGCCAACAAACATCGCCATCAGCCCTGCGCCCGCCAGCAAAAATGCGCTGCCGCTCAGCCATTCACTGCTTTCACCCAGCGACGTCAGCCCCCATAACACCAGCGTCAGCCCGCTGTTAAGCAGCGCAAATCCCTTCACATCAAACCGCTCCGCCGGTTCCCGCGGCGTTTGTGGCAGCCAGCACAGTGCCAGCACCCAGCCAAGCAGCGCCAGAGGCAGACTGGCAATAAACACCCAGCGCCAGCTGAAACTGTCCACGATAATGCCGCCGATGGCCGGAGAAAGCGCCGGTGCCATCAGCCCGACCAGCATGATCACCGCCGAAAGTCTGGCACGTTCGTGGCTGCGGTACAGCGCGTACGTCAGCGTCTGCCCGAGCGGGATCAATAATCCGCCGCCCAGCCCCTGCACAATACGCCAGGCAATCAGCGTGGTCAGATTTCCGGCGCTTGCTGCGCCAACAGAGGCAAGCATAAAAATCGTCAGTGAAAGGATGAAAATCCGGCGCGCCCCGAAACGTGCGGCCAGCCAGCGACTGAGCGGGATAACCAGCGTCAGCCCGAGAATATATCCGGTACTGATCCACGCCAGCGCGCTGACCGGTGCATCAAACTGACGTGCGATGCCGGGATACGCCACGTTAGCGATAAACATGTTGATCAGATCAACGAAAAAACCGAGCAAATACACCGCGGCAACCCGCGCTCTGTGACTCATCTGCACTCATCCACAATCAGTTAAGGCGTGCAATCTAACGGAGATATTGTCCGGGATAAACGGGCGCGGCGCAGTTACACTGTCAAAAATATTTTGACAATCAGGACGCAGGAAATGCTGAATTTACAGCGGCTGGAGATTTTCGTCGCGGTGGTTAACGCAGGCAGTTTTACTGGCGCGGCGGCTTCGCTCGGGCTGACCAAAGCGGTGGTCAGTTTCAACATAAAGCAGCTTGAGAGTGAAACCGGCGTCGCGTTACTGACCCGCAGCACGCGACGACTGGCACTGACTGAATCGGGCGAACGCTTTTATCAGCGATGTCAGGACTTATTACAGGAAGCGGAAGCGGTGCTGGATGACGTGCGCCGGGAACACGGCGGCCTGAGCGGACAACTGCGGATCACCAGTACGCCGGAATACGGTGCACGCGTGGTGGTTCCGGCGCTGGCGGCGTTCTCTGCACTGCATCCGCAATTACGCATTCAGCACGTTGCGTCCTCGAATCACGATGACCTGATTTCCGGACGCTTCGATCTGGCGATCCGCCTCGGTCAGTTAGCCGATTCCAGTCACCACGCCGCCACGCTGGGGAGTTTTGAAATCCTGCCGGTAGCCTCTGCGGCATATTTGCAACAATCAGGAAGTATTCAAACACCGGAGCAGCTGGCCCAGGCTTCATGGATTGCGCACAGCCGGTTGCCGCTGCCAATGAGCTGGCCGGTAACCCATACCCGTGGGGAGCAAATTCCGTTTCGTGTTTCTTCGCCTCCGGCCGTGACCGCCGACAGCGCGTCGGCGTTGTTAGCTTTTGCGCTGGCTGGCACGGGCGTCGCCCTGCTGCCCGACTGGCTGGTGCAACCGGAAATCGACGCACAGCGTTTATGCCATTTGCTGCCCGATCACCGGTTCCCGACACAGGGCATTTTCGCGCTCTATCCCAACACCCGCCATGTCCCTGAAAAGGTGCGGCGGTTTATTGATTTTTTGCAAAAACAGATGGCGGAGTTTCCTGCTCAGTCTAAGATTTACTTCAGCTAACAGAAGGAAAATGCTGACTATGATCCTCGAAACATCGCGGTTGTTGCTCCGGCCTGTCGAGGCTGATGACATCGGTTCATTTTTTGCTATTTACGGCGATCCGCAAACTAATCTGTTTAATCCGCGCGGTCCGCTCAAAGACATGGCGGCAGCGAAGGAAAAACTTAGCGGCTGGTTACAGGAATGGCCGGAACACGGTTTCGGCCATTGGGCGATAACGTTGAGTCATAAGCCGGATGAGATTATCGGCTTCGGTGGGCTGGGAGTTCGCGAAGGCTACGAAAATCACCGGGTATTTCTCGGCTATCGCTTTGCGACCATCGCGTGGGGAAAAGGGCTGGCAACGGAGTTTGCCAGCGCATCGTTGAACGCAGGTTTCGAGAAACTGCATCTTGAGCGGATCTCAGCCACCGTGCGCGAAAATCATCTGGCTTCGCAGCGTGTGCTGGAGAAAATCGGCATGCAAAAAGTCGGTTTTGAAGGTGATCCGGTACATGGCACCGGCAGTTACCTTTACCGGCAGACGGATCACCGCATAACCCGCTGACCCCATTAAGAGTCATGGTGCGCGCACGCTATTTTAGAGGATAATCGCGGGAATACGATTCACTATTCAGGAAATCCGCGAATGACACAACACCTCGCACCAGAAGACTATTACACTGAAAAGTACGGTCTGACCCGTACCCATTCTGAAATTCTCAACGCGGTAAATTATGTTCAGCCGGGTAAAGCGCTGGATTTGGGGTGTGGCAGCGGACGTAACTCGCTGTATCTCAACCTGAAAGGCTTTGATGTCACCGGCTGGGACAACAATGCGATGAGCGTCGCAAAAGTGCATGACATTATTGCCGCAGAATCCCTGCAACACATCAATATCAGCGAGCAGGATCTGAACACGCATCGTTTCAGCGGTGAATATGATTTTATCTTTTCAACGGTGGTGATGATGTTCCTGCAACGCGACAGCATCCCGCATATTATTCAGGACATGCACGCTGCGACGAAAACCGGAGGCTACAACCTGATTGTCGCCGCGATGGACAGCCCGGATTTCCCGTGCCCGTTGCCCTTCCCGTTCACCTTCCAGCCTGAAGAACTGCGCGAGTATTACCGTGGCTGGGAAATCGTGAAGTACAACGAAGACGTGGGCGAGCTGCATAAACGCGACGAAAACGGTAACCGCTATAAGCTGCGCTTTGCGACGCTGCTGGCGAAAAAGATTTGATGTGAAAATAAGCTGGCGGGAACGCCGCCAGCCCTGTAAATCTGCCGAAGCCGGATGCTAGTGTTTAATCATCACATGCCGGATTGCCGTGTAATCTTCCAGTCCGTACATCGACATATCTTTGCCGTAGCCGGATTGCTTTTGTCCGCCGTGCGGCATTTCGCTGACCAGCATGAAATGCGTATTCACCCAGGTACAACCGTATTGCAGACGGGCGCTGAGCCGATGGGCGCGACCGATGTTTTGCGTCCAGACCGATGAAGCCAGCCCGTAATTCGATTCATTTGCCCAGTCGAGAACCTGCTCTTCGGTGTCGAATTCGGTGATGCTGACCACCGGCCCGAACACTTCTCGCTGCACGATTTCATCTTCCTGACGCGCTCCCGCCAGCACGGTAGGCTGGAAATAATAGCCTTCGCCGCGCACGCGTTCGCCGCCGGTGACAACCTGAATATGCGCCTGCTGTTTTGCGCGTTGCACGAAACCTTCCACCCGTTCTAAATGTGCTGCCGATACCAGCGGCCCCATTTCTGCGCTTTCATCTGTCCCAAGTTTGATCGTAGAAACCGCTTCGCCCAGCGCGTTGACCAGCCGCGAATAAACCCCTTTTTGCACATAGAGTCGACAGGCCGCGGTGCAGTCTTGTCCGGCGTTGTAGAAACCGAACGTGCGCACGCCTTCCACCACCTGATCGATATCCGCGTCATCAAACACGATCACCGGCGCTTTTCCACCGAGTTCCATATGCGTGCGTTTGATGCCGCTGGTGGCCTGCGCAACAATTTTCTCGCCGGTTGCGACCGAGCCGGTCAGAGAAATCATCCGCACTTTATCGTGATGCGTCAGCGCGTTACCCACCGTCTGACCGTCGCCAAACAACACATTCAGCACACCCGCCGGGAGCAAATCCTGCGCCAGTTCGCCCAGCTTCAGCGCCGTCAGCGGCGTGATTTCAGAAGGTTTGATCACCACACAGTTGCCCGCCGCCAGCGCCGGAGCAATTTTCCAGGCAGCCATCATCAGCGGATAATTCCACGGCGCGATAGAGGCAATAACTCCCAGCGGATCACGGCGGATCATGGAAGTATGACCGGTCAGATACTCGCCGCTGGCCAGTCCGTTCAGACAACGGCTGGCACCGGCAAAGTAACGAAACACATCAGCTACCGCCGGGATCTCATCGCCCAGCGCCAGATGAAAAGGTTTGCCGCAGTTCAGCGATTCGAGTTTCGCGAGGGCTTCAGCATTGGCTTCAATGCGATCGGCCAGCGCCAGTAACAACTCAGAACGGGTTTTCGGCGTGGTTTGCCCCCATTCAGTAAAAGCTTTGTGCGCCAGATCGACAGCCTGTTTGGTCTGCTGCTCGCTGGCCTGCGCCAGTCGCACTATTTCCTGCCCGTTATGCGGGTTGTAAACCGGCAACGACGTCCCTTCTCCGGCAACCAGCTCACCATTAATCAGCATGTTCGTTTGCATTATTTTTTCCTTATTATTTGCCGTCACCGGCCACATCAGACCCGTTTCTTGTCAGATACCATGCGCCCAAAATCGGGATCATGGTCAGTACCATCAGGCACAGCGCCACCACGTTGGTGACCGGCACTTCGCGCGGACGTCCCAGCTGATTGAGCAGCCAGATAGGCAGCGTGCGCTCGTGTCCGGCGGTGAAGGTAGTGACGATGATTTCATCGAAAGACAGCGCAAACGCCAGCATTCCGCCCGCCAGCAGCGCGGTGCTCAGGTTGGGTAAAATGATGTAGCGGAAGGTCTGCCAGCCGTCGGCGCCTAAATCCATCGATGCCTCGATCAGGCTGTGGGTGATGCGACGGAAACGGGCGATGACGTTGTTATAAACAATTACCATGCAGAACGTGGCATGACCGATAACGATGGTGAGCATGCCCGGTTCGATTTGTGCGGCGTGAAACGCATTGAGCAGCGCCAGCCCGGTGATGATCCCCGGCAAGGCAATCGGCAGCATGAACAGCAAGGTGATACTGTTTTTACCGTAGAAATTGCGCCGGTACAGCGCCGCTGCCGCCAGCGTGCCCAGCACCATCGCAATCACCGTGGCGTAACAGGCGATTTGCACCGAGAGCCAGACGGCGTCGAGAATGTCATGTCTCCCCGCCGCGACCGCGAACCAGTGCAGCGTGAAGCCTTTTGGCGGAAAACTGAACGCCGCGTCTTCAGTGTTAAAGGCGTAGACCGCGATGATCAGCAGCGGGAAATGCAGGAAAACCAGCCCGCCCCATGCGGACAGTTTGAGTAACCAGGGTGCGCGTTTAGAGTGCATCGAAAGCTCCCAGTCGTTTAACCATCGACAGATAAACAGCAATCAGCACAATCGGCACCAGCGTGAACGCCGCCGCCATCGGCATATTGCCAATCGACCCCTGCTGGGAATACACCATATTGCCGATGTAATACCCCGGCGGCCCCACCAGTTGCGGGATGATGTAATCGCCGAGCGTCAGGGAGAAGGTGAAAATCGAACCCGCGGCAATACCCGGCACCGCCAGCGGGAAGATGACATAGCGCAACGTCTGCCAGGGTTTCGCGCCCAGATCTTCGGATGCCTGGATCAGGGACGGCGGGAGACGTTCAAGCGCTGCCTGGATCGGCAAAATCATAAACGGCAGCCAGATGTACACGAACACCCAGAAGCGCCCGATCCCCGACGTTGACAGCGTATTGCCGCCGATACCCGGCAGACTCAGCATCGCGGTCAGCAGCGGTTCTAACCCTAGATGTTCAAGGAACCATTGCAGCACGCCGCCTTTGGAAAGCAGCAGCGTCCACGCATAGGCTTTGACGATGTAACTCGCCCACATCGGCAACATGATCGCGACATAGAAGAAAGCTTTTTTCTTGCCCGTAATGTAGCGCGCCATGTAATAGGCAATCGGAAACGCCAGCATCGCGCTGAAAAACGACACCAGCAGCGCCATACTCACCGTGCGGATAATGATGTCGGCGTTAACCGGATCAAACAGCGCGCGCAGATTCGCCGTGGTCAGCGTCGAAGACACCGTCATGGTGAAATCGTCGAAGGTATACAAACCCTGCCACAGCAGCGCAAACAACGAACCTAAATAGATGGCACCGAACCACAACAGCGGCGGAACCAGCAGCAGCGCCAGATAAAATCCGGGGCGATGATGCAGGAAAGTGATCAGCGCCCGGCCACGCCGCGCCCGCTTCTCGTAAGGAGTCATACTGATATCCATCGTTTAACCCTCAAGCAGCGCCACCATGGCGTCCCGGTTCCAGCATGCCACCACCGGTTGCCCGGTCTGGAAGTGGGTTTGCAGGCTGGCCGCCAGATTATTCGGTTCACTGACAAACAGCCGCTCACCGCCATCCAGCGCCAGTTCGTAGCGCGTCGCCGCCCCCTGAAAATGGATATCTTTCAGGATGGCGCTGACCTGCACGATACTGCTGTCAGCTTGCGGTTGCGGCGTCAGGCGGATATGTTCCGGACGAATCGAGCGGCTGCCGGGAAGGCCGGTGAGCCTGAGGGAGAGATCAGAATTAAGCACATTGGCGGTACCGACAAACTGCGCGACAAACGCCGTGCGCGGATTGAGATACAGCTCGCGCGGTGAATCCACCTGCTCGATGCGCCCGTTGTTAAACACCGCCACGCGGTCTGACATCGACAGCGCTTCACTCTGATCATGCGTGACGAAAATGAAGGTAATGCCCAGTTCGCGTTGCAGTTTTTTCAGCTCGCCCTGCATCTGCTCTCGCAGTTTGAGATCGAGCGCGCCGAGCGGTTCATCGAGCAGCAGAACGCTGGGCTGATTGACCAGCGCACGCGCCAGAGCCACGCGCTGACGCTGACCGCCCGACAAAAACGCCGGTTTGCGCGCCGCAGTAAAACCGAGCGCCACCCGTTCCAGCGCTTCCATCGCGCGGATATTGCGTTCTTTTTTGCCCACGCCTTTCACCATCAGGCCATACGCAACGTTCTCCAGCACGGTCATGTGCGGAAACAGCGCATAATCCTGAAAAACGGTATTCACATCCCGCTCATACGGCGCGAGTTTTGTGGCCTCTTTGCCATGAATGCGGATGGAACCGGATGACAGCGTTTCAAACCCGGCAATCAGGCGCAGGCAGGTGGTTTTACCCGAACCCGAAGGCCCAAGCATGGAAAAGAATTCGCCGTCCTGAATATCGATCGACACATTATCGACGGCTTTGGTTTCCCCGAATATTCGGGAAACATTAATAAATTGTACGGCCGGCATAGTTAGCTCCCGGTTTCATTTTTGAAACAAACCAATTCCACTGGAATACGCAAAATCATTTGAGTCGCAGGAAGGCGGCAAACTCACGAATCCCGATGAGCTGACACAGGTCAGTGATTAGGGTGAGAGAGTGCAGCCAACGCATCTGCGGCGCAAAGGATGCCGCGTATTAACGGCCGCCCATAATGGCGATATAGTCCTGTGTCCATTTACTGTATGGAACGAACTTGCCGCCTTCGGACTGTGGCGTTTTCCAGAATGAAATCGACGCGAATTTATCGAAGCCGTTGGTCTGACAGCCTTCTGCGCCTAACAACGGGCTGGCTTTACAACCCGCCGGAACCGCAGGCACAGAACCAAACCAGGCGGCGACGTCGCCCTGCACTTTCGGTTCAAGCGACCAGTTCATCCACTGATAGGCGCAGTTCGGATGTTCGGAATCCGCCGCCAGCATGGTGGTATCCGCCCAGCCGGTAACGCCTTCTTTCGGAAACACGGTGGCAATCGGCTGCTTCTCGCCTTTCAGTGAGTTGGCCTGATACGGCCATGAGGAACTGGCGACCACACCTTCGTTTTTGAAATCGCTCATCTGCACGGAGGCGTCGTGCCAGTAACGGTGGATCAGCGGATGCTGGGCACGCAGCAGTTTCAGCACGGCCTGATACTGGGTTTCATTGAGCTGATACGGATCTTCAATTTTGAGATCTGGCTGGGTACTTTTCAGGTACAGCGCGGCATCGGCAATGGCGATCGGACCGTCATAGGCCTGAACGCGTCCCTGATTCGGTTTGCCATCTGGCAGGTTTTGCGGGACAAAAATCACCGCCCAGCTGTCCGGCGGTGTCGGGAATGTTTTAGTGTTATACATCAGCAGGTTCGGCCCCCACTGGTACGGCGTGCCGTAAACTTTGCCGCCAACGTTAAACCATGCGCCTTTGGTCAGGCGCGGGTCGACGTTTTTCCAGTTAGGGATCAGCGCAGGGTTGATCGGCTGCACGCGTTTACCGTAAATCAGACGCAGCGATGCGTCGCCGGACGCCGTCACCAGGTCATAGCCGCCCTTCGCCATCAGGCTGACCATTTCATCGGACGTCGCCGCGGTTTTCACATTCACTTTGCAGCTGGTTTGTTTTTCGAACTGCGTCACCCAGTCATAGTTTTTGTCACTTTCGCCGCGCTCGATATACCCCGGCCACGCAACAATATTTAACTGGCCTTCGCCTTTGCCAATACTGGTGGGTGCGTCGTCGGCCAGCGCGCTATTTAAGAAACTCAGCAGGCCCAAACAAATAGCAGATAAAGCGTAAACACCTTTGTTCTTATTCATCGCTTACTCCTGTCCTGTCGTCGTAAATGTTGTTTTTAGAATTGAGGTTTGAACTTCGCCATGATGTGTCTGACTACGCTGTAGTCCTGTAAGGAATAACTGGAAAGATCGTTGCCGTAGCCGGAGCGTTTCAGTCCGCCGTGCGGCATTTCACTGACCAGGGAAAAGTGGGTGTTAATCCACGTGGTGCCATATTGCAGATGCGAGGAAATCTGCATGGCGAGGTCGATATTTTGTGTCCAGACTGACGACGCCAGCCCGTATTCAGATTCGTTGGCCCAGCTGACGACCTGCTCAAGCGAGTCAAAACGCGTCACGCTGACCACCGGCCCGAACACTTCGCGCTGGACGATTTCATCACTTTGCAGACAACCCGCCAGCAGCGTCGGCTGGTAATAAAAACCGGAACCGGAATGGGATGCCGCGCCGGTAATCCGCTCGATATGCGGCTGACTCAGCGCCCGCTCGACAAAGCTGGATACGCGGTCACGCTGTCTGGCACTGATCAGCGGTCCCATAAAGTTTTCGCTGTCATTCTTTTTGGCGAACGGCAACTGAGCAATGGCGTCGCCCAGTTTTTCCACCAGACGTTCGTAGATCCCGGCCTGCGCATAAACGCGGCAGGCGGAGGTGCAATCCTGTCCGGCGTTGTAATAGCCCCAGGTGCTGACGGCGTGGACCACATCGTCAATATCCGCGTCATTACACACAATTACCGGCGCTTTACCGCCCAGCTCAAGATGGGTGCGTTTTACGGTTTTGACTGCGGCCTGCAAAATCCGTTGTCCGGTGACGATATCGCCGGTCAGGGAGATCAAACGAACGTGAGAATGGCTGACCAGTGCGTTGCCGACGCTTTCTCCGCTGCCGGTGATCACGTTGAGCACACCCGGCGGCAGGATGTCCTGCAAAGCAGGCAGTAAGGCAAGAATGGTCAGGGGAGTATGTTCGGAAGGCTTGAAAACGACGGTGTTTCCGGCGGCCAGCGCCGGTGCGATTTTCCACGCTGACATCATCAGCGGATAATTCCACGGGGCGATAGAAGCGACAACGCCAAGCGGGTCACGGCGCACCATGGAGGTATGACCTGGCAGGTATTCTCCGGCCAATTGCCCCTGCTGACACCGGACAGCACCGGCGAAAAAACGGAAGACATCCACGGCGGCTGGCAGATCGTCATTCAGCGCCTGATGCAGCGGTTTGCCGCAGTTTAAGGCTTCAAGACGCGCCAGCTGCGGCGCCTGCTTTTCGATAGCATCGGCAATGCGTAAAAGGAGAGTGGCGCGTTCGGCAGGCGTGGTACGTGACCAGCGGGTAAACGCCTGACTGGCGGCGTTAACGGCCATATCGACCTGCGCCAGCGACGTTTCCGCCACTTCTGCAATCACCTCGCCGGTGGCGGGATTAAAAATACTCTGCGTTGCGCCCTCGCCATGCAGAAGGTCGCCGTTGATCGCGTGTTTATCAGAGAAACTGGCAACAAATTCTGCATCCGACATCGTACTGCCCCTCAGAGAAGTCAGTCATAGGGAATTAACAAAAATGTTATTAGCTAGTAACAAAACTGCTAATTCACATTAGGTAATTTCTCTGAGGGCAACAAATAGCAATTATTGAAGGCTGCGTTCGGAAAAAACGAATGCTCCGGTTAAGACGGTTTTCTCTTGGCGCTGTTTTCACGAGCGATCGTCAGAAACGGCGTCACCAGTTCAGGCCGCGCACTGCCGCGACGCCATGCCAGTCCGATATCCAGCGGTTCGATGGAATCCTCAAGCTTGCTGGCCTCGATCATATTCCCTTCCAGTGACCAGGCCCGGTAAGCCATGTCCGGCTGTACTGATACGCCCAACCCGGCAGCCACCAGACTGCGCACCGCCTCGGTTGACGCGGTTTTCATCGCAATATTGGGCTTGAGTCCGGCCCGCGCCCACAGCCGCTGCGCGTGTTTTTCCATCTCATCCACGTTGAGCTGGATCAGCGGTTCATTGGCAATATCCGCCAGAGAAATACTTTCCCGCTCCAGCAGCGGATGCAACGGCGGCAGCCACAGACGGTAAGAAGAATGGGTCAGAACCTCGGTTTGCAGCGCGTCACGATCTTCCAGATTTGAGAGGATCAGCACACCGATGTCGATCTCGCCGCTGACCAGCAGGTGCTCGATATACTGGCGTTCATCCTCGACCACTTTGACATCGACATTCGGGTAATAGGCGTTGAATTGTTTGAGTAAATCCACCAAAAAGTATCCGGCCACCAGGCTGGTCACGCCCAGCGTCAGCTGACCGGTGACATTTTCGGTACCCATCTGCAGGCTGCGTTTGGCGTTATCAACGGTGGCCAGAATAAGATACGACTGGCGTAAAAACTGATGCCCCTGATGGGTCAGCGTCATCCCTTTGGCATGGCGGTCAAACAGCCGCGCCTCGGTTTCCGTCTCAAGTTGCTGAATCGCCTGTGTCAGCGAGGACTGTGAAACAAAAGAGGCCTGTGCGGCAGCGGATATCGATCCGGTTTCAGCAACGGCAATAAAATGGCGGATCTGGCGCAGTGTCAGCATAACGGCTCTCTCATCGCATTAAAAAACCGAATCCTGTGCGGTAGCATTCGGTTTTTGGGAATGATCAAGTAATGGCAGAGAGGGGATTTTTGTCAAACCGGGGACAGGCGTTTTGCGAGACATGCCGGAGAATGGGAAAGGAAGGCTCAAAGGTTTAAAGAAAAGCACTATATTGTGAGGCCAGCGCAGAAAGTGAAAATATCCGCTGGTAAGCAATAGTGGATAAACTATACTCGCTGTAAGATTAAATCTTACATGAGGTAATAATGGCCAGAACAATGACGGTTGATTTGGGTGATGAGCTGCGCGAGTTCATTGATTCTCTTGTGCAATCTGGAGATTACAGAACTCAAAGTGAAGTACTGCGCGACGCATTGCGACTTCTGCGTGAAAAGCAGGCCGAATCTCACTTGCACACGCTACGTGCCCTGCTGGCTGAAGGTATCAATAGCGGAACGCCACAAGGATGGGATAAGGATTCGTTCCTGCAACGAGTGAAAGGAAAAAATGATCAAACGGAAAGAGATTAATTTAACGCCCAGAGCGACTGAGGACCTGGAAAACCTCTGATTCTATAGCCAGGAACAGTTTGGCCTTCTTAAGGCCGACGAATATATCGGACGAATTTCTGATATTTTTGAGTTAATTGCCACATATGAAGTAGGAATCAAAAGGCGGGAGTTAGGAGACTCTCTATATTCACTTCCCGTTGAAAAGCACGTAGTTTTCTTTCTCGTGTCAGAGCTGGTGATTATAGTTATCCGTATCCTCAATCAGTCCCAGGATGTGCCCCGGCATCTGCTCTGGCACTAATTTCATCCCGTCATATGATTCCTGAGTGTTACCAGAAGCAAAAAAAACCACGCAAACTTCGCGTGGCTTTCAGATTCAAAACTTCAGTCTTTCATCAATTTTCTAGCTGATACGTCAGCGTGATTTCCGCGTTCAGTACTTTAGAAACCGGGCAACCGGCTTTAGCTTTTTTGATGATTTCGTCGAATGTGTCTTTATCGATACCCGGCAATTTCACTTTGCTGTCGAGCGCGATTTTAGTGATCGCAAAGCCGCCATCCACTTTATCCAGTGAAACATCTGCGACAGTATCAATGCTTTCTGGCGTGTGCCCTGCTTCGCCGAGCATCAGCGAAAGTGCCATTGAGAAGCAGGCAGAATGCGCTGCTGCTATTAATTCTTCCGGGTTGGTGCCGGGTTTTCCTTCAAAACGGGTGTTGAAACCATAAGGCTGGTCCTTCAGCGCGCCGCTCTCAGAAGAGATGTGACCTTTACCGTGTTTAATGTCACCTTCCCAATGCGCTTGCCCTTTCTTATGAATGGTCATGTTTTCCTCCTGTTTGTATTACATTCACTTTAAGTATAGCTTCAGATCCGTGTTTCGCGAGGATGGCGCGGCTATGCGGCCTGCGGGCACGTTTTTCCATCATTACAACGTCATTGAAAACAGAGGAAAAAATATGTTTGAACCCCAAGATATCGTTCAGTCTAAAACCGGCGGCCCGAAACTGGTCGTACAGCGTGTTGAAGGCGACACCCTGTGGTGTACGCGTCAGGACGACTTCGGCGCAACGGAAATTGAAGTGAAAGCGGATACCGTGAGCCTGTATCACGAAGAAGGCGATTTCGGCGTTTGCTGATCCCGTTTTGCTTCCTGCCTTTGGCTGCCACTGGCGGCCTTTTTGACTGCCTGTGAATGGCTGAAACTCAGGCTGGAATAGCCCTTCCTCGGGGATGGCCGGAATCATGCGTATGAATGTATTGATTAGCCATAATCATAATTTCCAATTATGTAAGATTCTGAATATAGTAGTCGGAAATTACTGAGAATTATCGGATGAAGGAACCGGCCATAATGAATAAGCATTTTGCGTGGATGTCTGTCGTTGTCGCTGCCGCATTTTTAAGCGGATGTGCGCAACAACAAACAGTTAAAAACGCCGAGCAGGATCAGTCTGCACTTAACTCCCGTTGCTACACTGAGTTCAAAGCACTTCAGACGCTGGATAAAAATGCTTTCAATGTCTACAAGCAGCAATTTAATCAGCTCAATGAGGCGTATGCCGTTTATAAAACTAATGCTTCGCTGATCAACAAAGACTCTAAAGAAATGTTTGCTCTCGAATTAAAAGACAAGCAAACCCTTATCTGTGCCCGTGTTAAAAGCGCCGTGTTCAATAACATGAATCAGCGTTCTCAGATGCTCAACGATATCTAAAAGATTCCAACATTGAATCCTGAGATTCCACAATCTCAGGATTCAATGATTCCCGCCTTACCAGATAGCCATTACCAGCCTTTCACCGCATCGCCGTGATAAATAGCATCTGCCGCTTTGACAGTGGCGTCAGTCTGATAGGCTTCCACCAGTTCTTTCACCGCCTGACTGTCTTTGTTATCTTCACGCGCCACAATGATATTCACGTAAGGTGAATCTTTATCTTCCACAAAGAGCCCGTTTTTACCCGGCGTCAGTCCGACCTGGCCTGAATAGGTGGTATTGATGATCGCCAGCTCGATTTTGTCATCGTCAATAGCGCGGGTCAGCTGAGGCGCTTCGATCTCAACAATCTTCAGATGTTTTGGATTCTCGATAATATCCAGCGACGTCGGCAGTAAACCTGTGCCCTCTTTCAGTTTGATCAACCCGACTTTTTGCAGCAGTAACAATGAGCGGCCAAGGTTCGTCGGATCGTTAGGCACAGCCACCTGCGCGTTATCACTCAACTGGTCGATGGATTTAATTTTGCGCGAGTAACCGGCAATCGGATAAACGAACGTTTTACCCACTTCCACCAGCTTATAGCCACGCTCTTTGATTTGTTTATCCAGATAAGGGCGATGCTGGAAGGAGTTAACGTCGATATCGCCGCTGCTTAGCGCGGAATTAGGCAATACGAAATCGGTGAATGTCACCACTTCGACATCCAGATTGTATTTGTCTTTGGCCGTTTTTTTGATGGTTTCCCACATCTGCTGATCGATACCGGCACTGATCCCGACCTTGATGTGATTCTCATTAGATTTTTGATCACAGGCAGTCAGCGCCAGAACGCCCGCCAGAGATAAGGCCAGAACAGATAATTTTAATATCGTGCGCATAAGGTTTACTCTTTCCGTGAATAAATTTTCAAGTTGAAACAGACTGTTAAGCCGACAGTGTTTCAAATCGCTTCCCGCGCGGCAAATACGAAAAAGAAATAACCTAATGCAAACCCGCCAGAAATAAACAAAGCCCGCAATATGCGGGCTTTGGCAAGGCAGAAATTTCAAATGTGGAAAGATTTCCTGATCGTTATCCGATCATTCTGAAGCACCGTGCAACGTCACAGGCTGCGGACGGGAGAGGAAAATCGTGATCCCCGCCAGCAATGTCAGCACACCGCCAAGCAGGAAGGCGCTGCTCACGCCTGAATTGTCTGCGAGGATCCCGCCAAACAATGCGCCAAGCGCCAGCGAGGTCTGGAAAACACACACCAGCAGCGCCGAACCGGTTTCGAAAAGCGCAGGCGACGCCTGATACGTCCAGATATTCAGACACACCGGCAACGCGCCAAACGCTAATCCCCACAAGATGACCAGCGCACAAGCCAGCGCTAACGGCACCTGGAACAGCGACAACACCAGCACAGAAACACTCAGCAACAGCATATTGAGCATAAACGCTCTCTTTACACCGAACTCGCGAACACTGATTTCAGTCGTCAGCGTGCCCACCAGCCCGGCAACACCGTAGCCCATCAGCAACAACGAGATATCACTGGCGGAAAGATGCAGATTGAAACGCAGCCAGGGTTCGAGGTAGGTATAGGCCGCAAAATGACCGCCCGCCATGAAGATACCGATGATAAGCGCGTAACGGATCCCCGCGACTTTAGTGACGCCCAGCATCGCGCGCAGGCCGATAGATTGCTGCGCGGGCAACGACGGCAGCGCCAGCCATTGCAGTACGAAGAAGACCAGCGCCAGCACGGCATTGAGAGTAAATGCCATGCGCCAGCCAAACAGATCGCCGATAAACGCGCCCGCCGGTACGCCCGCAACCGTGCCGACTGCCACGCCTGCGGTGATCAGCGAAATAGCGCGTGCGCCCTGCTCTTCGGACACCAGCCGCCGCCCGGAGGGAATAGCAAACGACCAGAAGCCCCCCACGCCGACGCCCAGAATAATACGTCCGATCAGCAAAATGTTGAATGAGTCCGCCATCACGGCAATACCGTTAGCCACAATGACCGTCGCGGAAAGCAGCAACAGCAAGTTGCGACGGTCCATTTTGCGGGCAAACAGCATGATCAGCGGCGCAGAAATTGCTGCCACTAAACCGGGCAGCATCACCGCCAGTCCGGCATGACCTTCAGTGACACCCAGAGATTGCGCGATCGGCGAAAGTAATCCGATCGGCAGAAATTCGGTATTAACCAGCGCGAATGTGCCGCAGGCCAGTGAGAATACCGCCAGCCAGCGGCGGAAAGCAGAGGTTTCTGGCCGGGTGTCCAGCGATGAGCACTCAGTCATTTATTATCCTTATCCCCTTCATTCTTCAAATTGCAGATGCGTTGGCTGCACTTGCTCACCCGAATCACTTACTTTAGTAAGCTCATCGGGATTCACTCGCTTGCCGCCTTCCTGCAATTCGAATTATTTCGGGTATGTTGTTTTGTAATTAGAACGTAATAAACGTGATCACTATCACAGGGTCAAGGCATTTTCATAATGACTGTTAGGGTATTTCTTATCCGCCATGCAGATAAGCCAGTCCCCGCCTGCGATGCGGGCTACAGAGGCGTGCGGAGTCTCAAACGAAAAAGGCACATACAGATAACGCCGATCAGAAAATTCCTCCACATATAAGTATGTTGTAACTAATTCGTGTAACAGGATCCCAGTATTCTAAAATCCTCTCAGCAGGATCCATTTGTTCTACGCTTTAGCTACAACTCAACGCGTGGAATCTGCCCCGAGGTCACTGTGTCTCCTGCTAAATTCTGTCTGCAACTGCTGGTTTGGTGCCTGCTCTATTTTTCCCTCGGGTACATCTCTCTGTTTCTGGATGATCCCGCGAGCCGGGTTTCGTTTGTCTGGTTTCCTGCCGGCCTCGCCGTTGCCGCGTTTCTGCTAACACCGCGCCGGTTCTGGCCGCCTCTGTTTGTTGGGCTGTTAATCGTGCGTACGATTCTGGATGTCACGATGCGGCACTCGCTTGAGACTTCGCTGGTGCATTCGGTGATTTCACTCGGGAATGATTTCGCCATCGCCTGGTTTGTGCGGCGCTTCAGGCGCCCGGATGACATGCTGTATAACGTGGTGATCTGGCTGTGCGCCACTGTGGTAATCAGCGCCTTCGCCGCCGCTGCTGGTGCGGGATGGGTGCTGTTTCGTCACAATATCAATTTTGTTCAGACGCTGTGGATCTGGTGGTCAGCGAATGTGGTCGGCACCATTTTACTGACCACCATTATCATGGGCTTATTCTGGAAGCCGGAACCCTTTGTTCTGCGTAAATGCCTGACTGGCGGCGGATTATGGATAGCGTTATGTCTCAGCGCTGCCTGGGTTTTCAGTCAGCCTTTTGGTGATGCCCGCAGCGAAGCGCTACATTTTATCCTGGCCTGCATCCCGGTCATGATTATGATTGCCATCCCGGTTGTCAGTGGTAACCGGCCCGGTGCGCTCTCCTTTCTCACCTTTTGTGTGATTGTCATCTATTGCTCCTGGCACCGTCTTGGTCCGCTGTTTATTCCGGGCTTACGAACGGGAGAACCGCTGTTGCTGGCGCAATGCTATCTCTCAGGTACGGCCCTGCTGCTGAATTTTGTGTACGTGCTTAAGCGGCATGTGCCGGGCATGGTGTCCTCATATTATCTGATCCCGCACAGCGGCCGTCTCACCTGGGACCAGACTTCATCAACATCGCTTACGCAACATCTTCTGAAGATCCATCATGTGGATCAGCTTCTGGCCCTGCTTTCACCTGACGATCAAAAACGAATGCGCGCCCGCTGGGAAACGATCAGCCACGGCGGCAGCGTAACAGACACGTTCTCTTTCCTGATCCGGCTCTCACCGGCAATAAAAATACAGCTTCAGGAAACGAAACTGACCGGCCTGCCGCAACCGGAAGGTGTGGTGATTATTGGCTCCTGGTCAGAAGAATTGCCCAACCGGGCATTCACCCGCACGGTCAGGGAGGCGTAAACGATGCTGCAACTTGCGCTGTTGTTGATGGGTGCCAATTTTGTGCGTAAATCCGCGCCGGTTCTGGCCATCATTGGCGTGTTATGGGGCGGACTGGGCGTGACTGTTTTTATGGATGGTCTGGAAGGAATGCGCTACTTTCCTTTTCATGTCTTCGGTCTGATCCTGCTGGCAGAAAGTCTGGTGACGCTCTTTCTGGCCGGAGGTGCCGCCGGGGCGAAGAAGTCAGTGTTCTATTTTAAGGGCGGCATATTTTGCTTTATCGCCGTGCTGATCCTTTCAGGTCGTGACAGCAGTAATCTGCTGCTGGCGATTTTGTTTGGTTTCGCCTTTTTCATCACCGGTCTTTTTGTCATGGCGTCGGCCTGGGTGGTGCGGTATGACCGCTGGCGTCAGGTGTTTTTCAGCGGCGTTGCGCAGCTGATTTTTGCCCTGTTTTTGTTTCTTCCCTATCCCACCCATCACCACGGCACGATTTCACAGTTTGTCGGTATGATCATGATCCTCGGGGGGATCCAGTGCATTCCTCTGGCCTACCGCGCCTTTAAAATGCGGGATGGCGTCACGCTTTCCGCCCTGATGGCGCCGCCCGGCCTGATCCCCGTCATCCCGCCGGTTTCGGTGAATAGCCGTTCTGAAGGTGCGCTGATTGTGCATATCTGGACACCGGAAGGCTCTGCGGCGAACTCCTCGGTTCCGCGCCCGGTATTCAACCGTTATATCGCCGCCGTAGACGTGCATGGGGTGATTTCTACCGGCCATGCCGCGCTGGAAATGCCGCCGGATCTTTACATCAGCCTTTATCCGGCGGTCGATATTGAGCGTTCCCCCGCCGAGTTTTTCAATACTCTGAAAGCCATTCAGGAAAACAACGTACCGGGGCTTTTCCAGAAGAGTTATGTCAGCGAGGCCGCGGGCTGGTGTGATTCAGACCGCAAAATTGTGTTCAGTGATTTTAACGCGCAGGCGTTGCAGCAGTTCTGGGATAGTTATCGCCAGCTGGTGATTTACAACCTGACCTGGCGCAACTGCTCCAGCAGCGTGGCTTACGGCCTTGAAGCCGCGCTTGAGGGCGTTATTTCCAGCCGCGGAGGCTGGCTGCATTTCCTGAAGTTATTTTTTATGCCTGAGTTGTGGATTGCCGCCCAGCTAAGAAAACGTGCCACCACCATGGCATGGACGCCGGGTCTGATGCTTGATTACGCACGGGCCTTGCACGCGCTGGTGCATCCGGTCCGGCATTCGTGGTTCAGGCGCTGGCGACAGCTGGATAAATCGCAATCATAGCTGCACGAAATGCCCGTCACTGACTTCGCGGTAATGACGCGCCGGCGGCTCATAGGTGGCCGGACGCAGCGGGCTGGCGAGTTCTTCCGGCACCACAGTGCGTTTACGGTGAACATCCGGATCAGGCACCGGCACGGCGGCCAGCAGTTTACGGGTATACGCGTGCTGCGGATTGTCGAAGACGTCAGCACGCGAACCGATTTCAACGATTTCTCCCAGATACATGACCGCCACACGGTGGCTGATGCGCTCGACCACGGCCATATCGTGTGAGATAAACAGATATGCAAGGCCAAGTTCCTGCTGAAGATCGAGCATCAGATTGATCACCTGCGCTTTGACCGACACATCCAGCGCTGACACGGCTTCATCGGCGATGATCATTTTCGGTTCCAGCGCCAGCGCACGGGCAATGCAGATGCGCTGCCGCTGTCCGCCGGAAAACTGATGCGGAAAACGAGTTGCCATAGTGCTTTGCAATCCTACCTGTTCCAGCAGTTGCGACACGCGATGCTTCGCGCTTTGTGCGTCATGCAGCCCGAGGCTTATCATCGGTTCGGCAATCGCCTGACCGATGCGCATTCTCGGGTTCAGGCTTTCGTACGGATCCTGAAAAATCATCTGCGCCTGGGTGCGGATTTCCGCCAGGCGCGCACTGTCCGCCCGGCGGATATCCTGTCCGGCAATCAGCACGTCACCGGAGGTGGCTTCGGTGAGGCGTAAAATCGTGCGTCCGGTGGTGGATTTCCCGCAGCCGGATTCGCCGACCAGTGAAAGCGTTTCGCCCTGTTGCAGGCAGAATGACAGGTCTTCCACCGCATGTACCCGGGCAGAAACCCGGCGCAGCAGGCCGGATTTCACATCAAAACGCGTCACCAGATTTTTGACCTCCAGTACCGGCTGACCGGTGCGCAGCGTATCGACAGACTCCGCCACCGGCTGCGGTTCGCCGGTTTGCATGTCAGTGAGAGGGAAGCGTTTCGGCAACGTTATTCCCTTCATCGCGCCCAGTCGCGGCACCGCAGAAAGTAATGCGCGCGTGTAAGGATGTTTGGGCTGATGAAAGATTTCCCGCGTGGTCGCCTGTTCCACGGCCTCGCCACGGTGCATGACCAGCGTGCGATCTGCCACTTCCGCCACCACGCCCATATCGTGCGTGATGAACAGAACCGACATGCCCTCTTCTTCCTGCAACGATTTAATCAGCGCCAGAATTTGCGCCTGAATAGTGACATCCAGCGCGGTCGTGGGTTCATCTGCAATCAGCAAACGCGGGTTACAGGCCAGCGCGATGGCGATCACCACGCGCTGACGCATACCGCCGGAAAAGCTCAGCGGATATTCATTCAGCCGCGAGGTAGCGGCCGGAATACGCACTTTTTCCAGCAGGCGCACGGCCTCGGCGCGGGCGGTTTTATCGTCCATGCCGCGATGCCGTTTCAACACTTCGGTAATTTGCACGCCGATTTTCAGCACCGGATTCAGGCTGGTCATCGGTTCCTGAAAAATCATGCCGATACGGTTACCGCGAATGCTTTGCATCTGCGCGCGGTTCAGGCTCAGTAAATCCTGGCCGTCAAACCGGATGCGGCCGGAATAACGGGTCTGTTTTTCATCCAGCAAACGCATGACGGACATCGCCGTGACACTTTTACCGGACCCGGATTCACCCACCAGCGCCAGTGTTTCTTTCGGGCCAATCGAGAAGGAAAGATCCCGCACCACATTCAGCCATTCGCCGTCCACGGAAAACGCGGTATTCAGCTTATCGACCTGTAAAACCGGGTTATGCATCATCAATCCTTATTCCGCGGGTTGAGGATGTCGCGCAGGGCGTCACCGACTAAGTTGATGGCGACGATCAGCACCAGCAGCGTGACGCCGGGGAAGAAGCTTATCCAGTAATCACCGGACATCAGATAATCAAAGCCGTTGGCGATCAGCAGGCCGAGCGACGGTTCGGTGACCGGCAGACCGATGCCAAGAAACGACAACGTGGCTTCAAGCATGATGGCGTAAGCAATGCGCATGGTCGCCACCACAATCAGCGGCGGCAGGCAGTTGGGCAGAATATGGCGGAACAGAATGCGCGGACTGGAAAGCGCCATGCTGCGCGCAGCGTCCACGTAGCTGCGGCGACGTTCGAGCAATGCCGAGCCACGAATGGTGCGTGCGTAATACGCCCATTGCGTGACCACCAGCGCCAGAATGATTTTATCGACACCCTGCCCGAGCACCGCCAGTAAAATCAGCGCAATCAGTATCGGCGGAAAGCTCAGCTGGATATCGACAATGCGCATGATCAGCGCGTCCGTTTTGCCACCGGCGTAGGCGCTGATCAGTCCCAGTGCCGCGCCCAGGGTCAGCGCAATCACCGCGCTGGAAACGCCGACCAGCAGGCTGGTGCGCGTGCCGTACAAAATGGCACTGAGTAAATCGCGCCCCTGATCGTCGGTGCCCAGCCAGTAAATCATCCCGCTCAGGTTGGCGGAGCCCGGTTTCAGGCGGCCATCCATGATATCGAGCTGCGCTAAATCATACGGATTTTGCGGCGAAATCCACGGTGCCAGCACGGAGAGCACAATGGCGATGCCTAAAATGATCAGACCGCACAATGAGAATTTATTGCGCAGCAGCGCACGCGCAGTGTTGTAAAACGCCGAATGCGGTTTGCCCTGAACGGTGCTGCGCGAGTGAACGGATTCAGACGCCATCAGTTCTCACTCCCCAGCCGGACGCGCGGATCCACCAGCACATACAGCACATCTACCAGCAGGTTAATCAGGCTGAACATCACCACAGTTATCATCAGATAGGCCAGGATCACCGGACGATCCAGCACGGCGATAGAATCAATGATCAGCTTGCCCATGCCCGGCCAGGCGTAAATGGTTTCGGTAACCACGGCGAAAGCAATCAGCGAACCCAGCTCAAGGCCGATGACGGTAATCAGCGGGATCAGGGTATTTTTCAGGACGTGAACCAGCACGATGCGGCTTTCAGATAAGCCCTTGGCGCGGGCAAAACGGATGAAATCCTGTTGCAGGCATTCAAGCACACCGGCTCGCGTCAGGCGGATGATCAGCGAGATTTTGAACAACGCCAGATTGAACGCGGGCAGGATCAGATGCGCGAGGCCATCGGCGGTAAACAGGCTGAGCGGAACGCCGAAAACGTCCACCGTCGCGCCGCGTCCGGAGGCCGGAAGCACGCCGAGTTTCACGCTGAACAGCATGATCATCATCAGGCCAATCCAGAACGTCGGCAGGCTGAAGCCTAAGATTGAAACGGTCATGATCGACTTCGATAACCAACCATCAGGGCGCAAACCGGCATACACGCCGAGCGGAATGCCAATCACCAGCGCCAGAATAAAGGCTACCAGCGCCAGCTCGAGCGTGGCGGGCATACGCTGAAAAATCAGGTGCAGCGCGGGCTGATTGTAGATAAAGGAGTTGCCCATATCGCCGTGCAAGGCGTTGACCACGAACAGGCCATATTGCTCCCACACCGGTTTATCGAGGCCAAATGACTGGATCACATTCAGGCGTTCGGCGGGCGTCGCGGTGGTGCTGAGCAGTAAATCCACCGGATTACCGACCAGATACACACCGCCGAAAACCAGCAACGACATCACCAGCAGCGTCAGTAATGTTTGTCCGAAGCGCCCCAGCAGATAACGGCTCATGCCTGTGCGTCGCCATCACGGCTGCCGTATCGCGAGAAAACGCGGCGCATCAGGCTGAAAAAACCGTATTCATCCACTTTTTGCATGACCGTGGCGTTAGGCGGCGTCGACAGTTTGTTCCAGAAATCCGCATAAGTATAACCAGCTGTTTTACCCGAGATTTCTACCCCCACGCGGGCAGGCTGGCCTTCAAACAGACCGGGTTGCAAAAGCCATGCGACGACGGTGGCGTCATGTACCGGCCCGCCTTCCCGGCCAAACCGGTTGAGGTCACTGCGGTCAAACGCATTGAGTAAAGCAGCAACAGATTCGCCCGGTAACCCGCCGTCCTGTTTTAACGCCTCGATATCATCTTTGCTGATCAGCGCCTGGAAGGTCATGTCCAGAGGCATGATGACGAGCGGAACGCCGCTGTTAAACACTTTTTCGGCGGCGTGAGGATCGGCATACACGTTGAATTCCGCCCACGGCACACGATGCCCGAGCGCAGTAAACGCGCAACTCATTGTGACGATGTGCTTAATGCCGCGCGCGACGTCCGGATGCATCCCCAGCGCCAGCGCGATATTGGTCATCGGACCGATGACGCACACCGTGATCGGGCTGTTATCTTGCGCGGCCTGTCGTAAGGTCCGCACCAGAAAATCAACGGCGTGTTCAGCCTGCGGTTGCAGTTCCGTGTCAGGCACCAGTTCATCTTTAAATGCGCCGATGTGCGCATATTTGCCATAAACCTGTTCGCGCACCAGCGGACCGGGTGCGCCGGCAAAAACCGGTATGTGCGTATTGCCGGACAACGCGACAATCTTGCAGGCGTTGCGCACGCTGTTTTTCAGCGCCACATTGCCCGCGACCACGGTCACGCCAAGCACATTAAGCTCAGGGGACGCCAGTGCAAGCCAGATGGCGATGGCGTCATCTACGCCGGGATCGGTGTCAATAATGATGCGCTGGCTCATAGATTATTTCCCGGCATAACGTGAAAGCAGCTCGTAAAACAGCGCAAAAACTTTGTTCGTTTCTACACGTGTGACGATCTCAACGTTGGGCGTCATTCCCGACTTTCCATACCAGTCGGCGACGGTTTGACCCATACACAGTTCGCTGTCGTGCTCGACAAATACCCGGGCTTTTTCGGTGCCGAACAGTTCCGGTGCCAGCACGTAAGCAATCACCAGCGGATCGTGCAATGGCCCGCCGCGTGAACCGTAACGGCGCACGTCGTTGCGGTCCCAGAACGCCATTAACTCACCCAGTTGCGCTGAAATCCGTCCTGAGACTTTAATGAATTTCGCCACATGTTCCGGCGTCAGGATCACCTGATGCGTGGCGTCGAGCGGCAACGCGGTAATATTAAGACCTGATGAAAACACAATGTGCGCAGCATGCGGATCGGCCAGCATATTGAATTCTGACGTCATGGTGCGGTTACCGGCTTCGCGGTATGCGCCGCCCATTAACACGACGCGACCGATACCGGCGGCGATGTCAGGTTTCATGCGCAGAGCCGTCGCCATATTGGTCAGCGGCCCGAGTACGCACAGTGTCAGCGGTTGCTGGCTGGCAATCGCCTGCTCGCAGCTATTAATCAGAAAATTAACGGCATGAAGGGATTCAGCGGATTTTTGCGGCGCGGGAAAGGCAGTATTGCCAAGGCCGTTTTCGCCGTGAAACTGGCCGTGGATCGGGGCGCGCAGCATCGGCTGATGACATCCGGCAAACACCGGAATATCCAGCCGGTATCCCAGCTCAGTGATTTGCAGCGCGTTGCGGGTGGTATTCGCCAGCGGCTGATTGCCGCACACCGTGCAGATACCGAGAATAGTCAGCTGCGGAGCAACGAACGCGCTGAGCAGCGCAATGGCATCATCAATGCCCGGATCGCAATCAATGATAACCGGAATGGTTTTCACAGCGCCCCCACGGAACGTAAAACCTCAGAGATCTCCTGACGTGCCGTCTCGTTTAACGGCACCTGCGGCGGCAGCGGATCGCCAACCGCAAAGCCCTGCAATTGCAGCGCAGCTTTGATACAACCGGCAATCGAATATTTGGCAAAGATTTCGTTGATGCGCCACAGCGGACGCTGCAACTCCATCGCTTTCTTCCAGTCGCCTTGTTTCGCAGCCTCATAGAGTGCCAGACTTTGCTTTGGCACAATACATGCCGGACCTGCCATCCAGCCCACGCCGCCAATCATCATCACACACGCCGGAATATGCGCCGATGCGGCAAATACCTGCATCCGTCCCTGCGTGCGTTCGATAATCGACAGCAACCGGCCGGTATTGGTCGAGGCGTCTTTAATATAGTTGATGTTTTCTACGTGGCTCAGTCGCTCGATCACCGGCAGGCTGAGATCAGAACGCTGAAACTGCGGATTGGTGTACAGCACGACCGGCAGTTTTCCTGCGGCAGTCGCGATGGCACGGAAATAATCCTCGACGCCCTGTTCGGGCACCGGGAAATACGCTTCAAGTATCGCCAGAATACCGTCGACACCCAGAGCGGCGTAGCGAGCGGTTTGCGCGACAGCGTCCTGGATGGTGGTGGCTGCAACTCCGGCGATTACCGGAACGCGGCCTCGAGCGGCTTCGACGACGGTTTTCACTATCTCCGTGCGTTGCTCTGCATTGAGATAAGCGAATTCACCTGTACTGCCGAGCGGCGTCAGACCGTGCACGCCGCTGTTAATCAGATGTTCGACCAGCGCTGTTAACACTGGTTTGTCTATCTGGCCGCCATCAGTGACAGGCGAAACCAGATAGGGATACACACCGCTAAAAGAAGTCATAGCTTCTCTCTCTTTTCTTAAACTACTACTTTAGTACAGCCCTGGTGTTGGTGCTGTATTCCCCGCCTGGGTTCGGTCTGCACAATGCGCTTATTGTTTCTCATGCACAAAGTACGGCAACGTATAGCCATCGGAACGGCCAACGTAGGTGTAAGGTGTTTTCATCGCCCAGGTGTATGAAAGGAACAGCAACGGAATAGTGCCTTCGTCTTTCATCGCAATCTCTGTGGCCTGCTGCAACAACTTTTCACGCTGGCCGTCGTCGAGGGTTTCCCGCGCTTTTGCCAGTGTTTTATCAAATTCAGGGTTTGAGTAGCGTCCGCGGTTGCCCTGTCCGCCATTTGGCCCGAAGGTTTCGAGCAACGGCCCCAGCACGCCGGAGGCTTCACCGGTTTCAATCGCCGCGCCGCCCATGATCAGGCTAAAATCGCGTTTGGACGCACGTGAGAAATACACGCTTCCCGGCATGGTCACGACGTCGGTTTTAATGCCGACACGGCTGAACATCTGGCCAAGCGCCTGGGCGATTTTGGAATCGTTCGGATAACGGTCGTTCGATGCATGGAACGTCAGCGTGAAGCCGTCCGGATAACCGGCCTGCGCCAGCAGTTGTTTGGCTTTTGCCGGATCATAGACCGGCGCGGCAATCGACGGCGTATAACCGAAATAGCCTTTTGGCACCAGCTGCGACGCCGGAACGCCCTGCCCGTCCATGATGCGGTCCACAATCGCCTGACGGTTTATCGCCAGCGACATCGCCTCACGCACTTCGCGTTTTTTCAGCGGATTACTGCCATCCGGCCCTTTGGCGAAGGGCGACACATCACGATCCTGATCCGGGTGTAAATACAGAATGCGGTTACCAGCAACAGACTCCAGATGCAGGCTGGTTTGTTTGCCCAGATCCCGTCCGTCCGCGGTCGGCACGCTTTCAATCATATCCACATCACCGGAACGCATCGCGGCGACACGGGCGCTCGGGTTTTTGAACACGCGCAGCGTGACGTTATCCCACTGGGCTTTGCCGCCCCAGTACTGGTCGTTACGCGCCAGCACCACGTTATCGTCCGGCGTCCAGCTGACAAATTTGAACGGGCCGGTACCGATGACGTCTTTCCCTTCATTAAGGGTTTGCGATCCGACCGTTTCAAGACGCGCCGGTAAAATAGCGACACGACTTAAGTTATTGAGTAATAGAGGTGTTGGCGCTTTGGTGACAATTCTCACCGTTAAAGGATTCACTTCGGTGACATCGGCGATGTCATTCACGTACGGCGTATAAGCACTCGGGCTGTTTTTCGACGCCAGCGCCACGCGTTTCACGCTGGCAATCACATCTTTGGCGGTGAAATCGCTGCCGTCGTGGAATTTCACGCCGGGCCGCAGGGCAAATTCCCATGTGGTGTCGTTAATCACTTTCCATGACACCGCGAGCGCAGGCGTGATGTGTTGTTTTTCGTCCTGATTCACCAGACCGTCAAAAATATTACGCGCCATGGCGCTGTTGGCACCACCGACATAAAATTGCGGATCCATTGAAGTGGTTGACGCGGCAAGGCCGATTTTTAGATCAGCAGCCTGTGCAGAGATGGTATGAAAAACGAAAAGCGTGGCCAGTGCTGAGGAAAGCACTCCTGCCAGAACGGACTTTCTCATGCATTTAACCCTTAATTATTCTAGATTTTCAGGCAATGTGTGTCAGATCGTAAATTGGAGTCTAGGGGGTGGACTTCTGAATTGAAAATTGTATTTTGTGTTACATCCATAAACAAATGTTATGGATCCTGAGGATATATTATGAAAATTAATCCCCGTCAGGTCGAAGCTTTTCACAAAGTGATCCTGACAGGTAGCATTACCGCAGCCGCGAATATGATGAACATTACCCAGCCTGCGGTGAGCCGGCTGATCCGCGACTTTGAATATGCCGTGGATCTGAAGCTTTTTGACCGCGACGGTCGCGGACTGATCGCGCGTGACGACGCCATCAAGCTGTACCGCGAAGTCGAGCGTTTGTATCTCGGACTTGAACATATTTCACATATCGCCGACGAAATCCGTCATTCCAAAGGCAGCGTATTGCGCATTGGCTCGGTAGCGGCGTTATCGGCGCTGTGCGTCGAGCATATTCTCCCGCCGCTGATTGAGAGTATTGGCGATATCTCGCTGTTTCTGGACATCGAAAGCACGACGCATATCACCGATGTCGTCACCAGCAATCAGTACGACGTTGGGTTCATTTTCGGCAAGCCGGATGTGAAAGGTCTGGAAGCGGAAATGCTGGCACGGGCAAAAGCGGTTGCCGTGATGTCGCCGCGCCATCCGCTGGCGAAACAAGACGTGGTGACTGCGATGGATCTGACGCGCTACCGCCCTATTATTCCCGGACGCAAAACGCCGTTGCGCGAACAGCTTGATCAGGTGATGAGCCGCCTCGACTTGTATCTGAACAATCCGATCGAAACCTCGCTCAATAACTGTTGTGTGATGGCAGGTAACAACCTGGGCGTCGGCGTGGTCGATTTCATCACCGCCCGCAGCCATAAAAGTGATCTGGTTCTTAAACCCTTTTCACCGGATATCAGCATTGCCTATCTGGCCGTTTTCCCGCCGCAGATCCCGAAAAGTCGTCTGGTGGAACATATCACCAAAGAAATGAAGACCTTAATCGAAGGCTATTTGTAAAACTTCCCGTCAGGTTCACCTAATTCGTACCAATGAGTCCACAATGTTACATTTCAGTATCAATGACGAAAAATGAGCGGACAGTTGGTGCTATCGGTTAGATGAAAAACGTATATCCACTCATGTATTCATTGAAAAAATGAATAACACACTATATTTTATTCTTTAAAATCAACGCATAAAATTCCCCTGCATAAATAATAATCTAATCTATAATAATTTACCTAAATTCAAACTCTTCGTTACACATTCACAACCTCGATGAGAAGTATTACTATTTGCGCGAAATTGTTCTATTTGGTTCATTTAATTACGGGTGGTCATTAAGTGTTACCTCTTTTCATCAACAGTTATCTACAACTATGCAGTGAGATAAATCATGCCAACAACAAATAGCAAGTGGACCTGGCTCCTCTGGCTGCTGAGTGCGCTGATGATCGTCATCGGTCTGACACTTGGTATCGGTGGCGCGTATCTGGCCACATTGGGAGGAAGTGTTTACTTCCTGCTGATGGGTCTGGCGCTCATCGTTTCCGCCGTTTTGATTTTTAAAGGTAAGCCTTCAGGTGCATGGCTGTATGCCGTGGCCTTTGTGCTTTCTATTATCTGGGCTGTCTGGGACGCGGGCTTCACGTTCTGGCCTCTGTTCTCCCGCCTGTTCACTTTCGGCGTGCTGGCATTCCTGGTCGCACTGGCTTATCCCCTGCTGAAAGCACGCGCGGGTCTGGTGGCACGTAAACGGCCAAGCTTCTCGCTGGCGGCTGTACTGGCTGTTGCCTTGATTGCCGCTTTCGGTAACACCTTTGTGCCGACGCCAATCATCAGCGCTGACAACGATCAGGCGCCGGTGAAACCGGTAGATAAAGGTGCAGAGCAGAAGAACTGGGAAAACTGGGGTAACACTACCGCTGGCGACCGTTTTGCTGCATTGGATCAGATCAACAAAACCAACGTGGATAAACTTCAGGTTGCGTGGATTGCCCATACCGGTGATATCCCGCAGAGCAACGGCTCCGGCGCTGAAGACCAGAACACTCCGCTGCAAATCGGCGACAAGCTGTTTGTCTGTACCGCTTACAGCAAAGTGATCGCCCTGAATGTGGATGACGGTAAAAAGCTGTGGTCTTACGACTCCAACTCGACTGCACCTAACTGGCAGCGTTGCCGTGGTCTGGGCTATTACGAGAACAGCAGCGCAGCGCCACAGGCTCCGGCTGCACAGCCCGCTGCAACTCCTGCGGCAGAACCGGCAACGCCAAACGCAGCGTCAGAAGCTGCCGCGCCTGCCACTAACGCACCGCAAACGCCTGCGGCTACCGGCGGCACCGTCAGCGCTACCTGCGAACGTCGTCTGTTCCTGCCAACTATCGATGCGCGTCTGATCGCCATCAACGCCGACACCGGCAAGCCTTGTGCTGATTTCGGTGACAACGGCGTGGTTGACCTGAAAGTCGGTATGGGCGAAGTGAAACCTGGCTACTATCAGCAAACCTCTACCCCGCTGGTCGCGGGTAACGTAGTGGTTGTCGGTGGTCGCGTAGCGGATAACTTCTCTACCGGCGAACCTCCGGGCGTGGTGCGTGCATTCGACGTGCATACCGGCGCACTGGTATGGGCATGGGATCCGGGTAATCCGAACATCACCAAATTGCCACCGGAAGGTCAGACTTACACCCGTGGTACCCCGAACGTCTGGTCAGCCATGTCATACGATCCAAAACTGGGTCTGATTTACATGCCAACCGGTAACGCGACGCCAGACTTCTTCGGCGGCACGCGTACTGAGCTGGATGACAAATACAGTTCTTCAGTCGTTGCAGTCGACGTGGCAACCGGTAAAGTCCGCTGGACGTTCCAGACCACGCATCACGACCTGTGGGACTTCGACCTGCCGTCTCAGCCGCTGCTGTATGACCTGCCGGACGGTAAAGGTGGCAGCACGCCGGTTCTGGTGCAGACCTCCAAACAAGGCATGATCTTCATGCTGAACCGCGAAACCGGCCAGCCGGTCGCGAAAGTGGAAAACCGTCAAGTGCCGCAGGGTAACGTCCCTGGCGAACGCTACTCCAAAACGCAGCCTTTCTCTGTCGGTATGCCAAACATCGGCAACCAGACGCTGAAAGAATCTGATATGTGGGGCGCCACGCCGATGGATCAGTTGCTGTGCCGCATCGAGTTTAAAGGTATGCGTCACGAAGGCGTTTACACGCCTCCGGGTCTGGATCGTTCCCTGCAATTCCCGGGTTCTCTGGGCGGCATGAACTGGGGCAGCGTCTCGGTTGATCCGAACAACGCCATCATGTTCGTGAATGATATGCGTCTGGGTCTGGCGAACTACATGGTTCCGCGTGCACAGGTTCCGACCGGCGCGAGCGGCATCGAGATGGGGATGGTGCCGATGGACGGCACGCCTTACGGCGCAGTCCGCGAGCGTTTCCTGTCACCGCTGGGCATTCCTTGCCAGAAACCACCGTTCGGTACTATGTCTGCGGTTAACCTGAAAACCGGTAAAATCGTCTGGCAGGTTCCTGTAGGTACGGTGAAAGACACCGGTCCGCTGGGCATCAAAATGCGCATGCCAATGGAAGTCGGTATGCCAACGCTGGGCGCGAGCCTGTCAACGCAATCCGGCCTGCTGTTCTTCGCCGGTACCCAGGATTTCTATCTGCGCGCGTTTGATACTGCAAACGGTAAAGAGATCTGGAAATCCCGTCTGCCGGTCGGCAGCCAGTCTGGCCCGATGACCTACGTTTCACCGAAAACCGGTAAACAGTACATCATCATCAGCGCCGGTGGCGCACGTCAGTCTGCAGAACGCGGCGACTACGTGATTGCCTACGCACTGCCTGACGAAAAGTAAGATATAGCAGTCAATGACAAAGCCCGCCGGTGAAGACCGGCGGGCTTTTTTTATTGAAGAGATTAAGGCAAACGTGCAGCCTGATGTCGCAGACCTTTAAAAATTGCATCACTGATTTTTGCCGGAAAATTACCACTCCTGATCCCAGGTACACTTTTCCTGCGGATTATTATCCCTTGGCGTGATCTGTAGCTCTAAATCCAGCGCCGCCAATAACTTAAACAGTGTTTCCAGACGGGTGCCGTCCGGATAATCTCAGTGTATCCCTTGTAAGGGATAAATCGAAGTTTATCCCTTAAAGCAGATAAAATTGAAATATCCCTTTCAGGGGATAATACAGCCTGAAAGCTGTAAAATATAAAGACAGTTTATACGCTGTAATTTGCCCACTGCCGCCCTGTCATGCTCAAATACCTGTTCCACGCACGGATGAAACCTCATGAAAAAAAGCGAATTTATCGCTCAGGATTTACTGAGCAAGATTTATCAAAACAGCGGTTCGGTGCCGGAGAAGTTACCTCCGGAGCGCCAGCTGGCGGAAGAATACGGGGTTTCGCGCTTTACCGTGCGTAAGGCACTGGAAAAGCTGGTCAGTATCGGAGCGGTGCATATCGTGCAGGGTTCGGGCATTTACATCAATGCGGGTGTCAGCAGCAATCCGCTAATTTACAACTCTGTGACCGAGAAAAAATTCGCTGAAATCAGTTTCAAAATGCTCGAATTGCACAAGCGCCGGCCAGATAAAGAGGAACAACAGGTATTCGATCTAAGCACCGACGACTTTATCTGGGCGTTCACCCGCTTGCGGCGCATTAATCTGCGCAATGTGCAGATTGAATATTCCCGTATGCCCGCGGAAGTGTTTGCAGATTTGAATCAGAAAACCATTGAGCATTCCATTCAGCAATATGTGTTGAGTAAGGGCTACACGATTTCGCATTCCCTGACCCGTTACCAGGCCGTCACGATTAATAAAGAGCAGGCGCAAATACTTGGCTGTAAAAAAGGCATTGCCGCCATGCATATCACCAACAGAGGTATTTTGCAGGGCGGCAAGGTTTATGCGTTCAGCGATATCGTCGATATCGATTATTCCTGCACCTACGTCATCCCGTTTAATCAGGACAATCTGGCTTTTCGCCAGACGTAAGCGCGTTAAGGCGTGTGGATCACGCCATCCGGCAGACGGCTTTGTGTCCATTCATGCGGACGATAGACCACAGGAAATTCTGCCGCAGCCTGTTGGTTAAAGCCCACGCCAATCCCAACTTCTTCTCCCGGATAGAAATAACCGTTCTCCGGTGCCCGTGCGCCCGGAAAGACCTGCTGCGTGTTAGCCGGATATGCAACAAATTCCTGGATTGCCGCATTATGCAGATGAATATTCAGATGCGTATTTACCGCAGCACCAATCGGGGTCATGTCCGGCGGACAATGCCAGGCCAGACGCACGCCAAAACTCTGGCAGAAATGCGCCAGTTTTAATGCCGGTGTGATGCCGCCTATTTGTGAAACATGGCAGCGGATAAAGTCGATCCGGCGGTTGATAATCAGATCTTTCCATTCAGCAGGATTATTAAATAATTCGCCGGTTGCCAGCGGAACGGCGGTCTGACTGCGGATTTGCGCCAGCCATTCGTTCTGATCGGGTGGCAGAATGTCTTCAATAAAGTAAGGCCGGTATTGTTCAACGGCTTTGGCGAACTGCACCGCCTGCTGCGGGAACAGCCGTTCATGAACATCGTGCAGAATGTGGAACTGATTGCCGTATTTTTCACGCAGCGCTTTGAACATCGCCAGCGTGTTATCGATGTACTGATCCTGATCGTAATACGCACCCGCCGTCGGTTCACGGGTGCTGTGAAAATCACGCGCATTACCGCCGTAAAAACCCAGCTGACAGCGGATGTGGCGGTAACCTTCGGCTAGCAGACGATCGACTTCGCCGTACAATGCTTCCAGCGTTTCACCCGCGGCGTGGCTGTACGCCGTCACTGCATCTTTCGATTTGCCGCCAAACAAATGATACAGCGGCATATTCGCCAGTTTGCCTTTGATATCCCACAACGCCATATCAATACCCGCGATAGCATTGTTGATCACCGGCCCGTTACGCCAGTAAGCGTTCACCATCATCATCTGCCATAAATCTTCTATATGATTCGCATCGCGTCCCATCAGCAGCGGTCTGAGATATTCATCCACCATCAGTTTCACCGCCAGCGGGCGCTGCTGGAATGTCGCGCAGCCCAGACCGAAGACTCCACGATCTGTTTCAATTCTGACCACCACTAAATTATGACGATCGGGACGTGTTATCTGGCATTCGATATTGGTAATCAGCACAGGCTGCATGATAAATCCTTAATAAAAACCGTTATTCCTTTTCATAAAAAAGGCGGCGGGAATATTCGTATTGGCGTTATTTCAACGTATTTTTATCCTGCTTGTAAACCTAAAATTCAGGCTTTTATTTTGGTTTGAAAGCACGGCGTATTTTCGATAAAAAACAGACCAATTTGGCATTGATGTGCAAAATAAGCGCCATTCAGTGAAGTTTTGTGATGAAGATCCTGTTTTATTGGTTTGTTTTTGAAAACCACCCTCATTACACTCCCCTTCAATCAAATAAAGAATAATTCATTTTTTCGTCGCGGGGTTCAGGGTGAATACAGAAATAATACAGTCAGTCATTAAACTGGTCGGCGGTGCGGGAAATATTAATAAAGTCTGGCATTGTATGACCCGTCTGCGGTTTGATTTACGTGACGAAAATAAAGTGGCCTGGGGGGAAATTAAAAATCTGCCCGGCGTACTGAGCGCACAAAGCCAGAGTGATCAGGTGCAGATCATTATCGGGCCGAAGGTGAATATCTGGTACGAAGCCATCGTGTCACAGCTGGATCCGGTAACCGGAAATTCAGAAACAGCAACAGGAAATGTTTCCACAAAAGGACGTAAAAGTCTGATCTCGATGTTCATGGATACCGTCTCCGGCGTGTTCGGCCCGATCGTTCCGGCCATCGCGGGCGCGGGGATGATCAAAGGTTTGCTGGCCGGACTGATTGCCCTGAAAGTGATTTCAGCCAAAAGCGAAACGGTGATGATCATTGATTTGATCGCCAGCGGCGTGTTTTACTTCCTGCCGTTTTTCCTCGCGGTTTCTGCGGCGAAGATCTTCAAAACCAATGAATACCTGGCCGCCGCCGTGGCCGCCTGTCTGATGTATCCGACACTAATGGACGCCGCGAAAGCACTCGCCAGCCATACTGCTGGCGCACCTACCGCATTGTATTTTATGGATGTGCTGCCGGTATCCGTTTTCAACTATTCGGCGAGTGTGATCCCGGTGATTTTCTCGGTGCTGGCGCTGAGTTACATCCACCGCTGGGTGGATAGAATCATGCCGGACGTGCTGAAAACCGTGTTTACACCCACGCTGACACTGTTCATTGCGGCGCTGGTATCACTGACGCTGATCGGTCCGGCGGGGATTTATCTCGGTAAGTTGCTGGCGTTTGGCATTCAGGGATTGTTTGACGTGTCTGCAGTATTTGCCGGATTTATTGTCGGTGCGATCCGCCCGGTGGCGATCCTCACCGGTATGCATCATGCGATGACGCCGATTGCGTTGCAGAACTTTACCGATCAGGGCTGGGACATGCTGATGCCGATGATGTTTATGGCCAACATGGCAATTGCCGGATCGACGTTTGCGATTTACTTCCACGTCAAAACCCGCGAGCAAAAATCCGTGGTGCTGTCTGCGGCAATTTCCGGCCTGCTGGGGATCACCGAACCTGCGCTGTTTGGCGTGCTGACGCGCTACAAAAAAGCGTTTATCGCCACCACCATCAGCAGTTCTGTGGCGTCTGCATTTATCGCGTTCTTCGGGGTGCGGTTGTACGGCTATATTCTGTCGAGTATTTTCAGCCTGCCCGCCTACATCGGTCCGTATTTTATCTACATTCTGATGGGCGTGGTGCTCTCGCTTGGGCTGTCATTTACGCTGACGTATCTGATGGTCGTCAAAAACAAAGGCACCGAACAATCGGTGCCTTTGGTTAATCAGACGCGCTGAGGTTTATCAGGCCGCTGTCTTTGAATGCGAAATCTCAGACAGCGGTGCGTTCTGAATAAGATTGGTCAGACGTCCGATATTTTCGATTTCCACTTCAATCTTGTCATTCTCATGCAGGAACAACGGCGGTACGCGGGTTTTACCGACGCCGCCCGGTGAACCGGTCATGATCACATCGCCCGGAGAAAGCTGAGTAAATGTGCTGATATAGGCAATCATCTGCGGAATAGTGTGGATCATGCTGGCGGTCGTATCGTCCTGCACCAGCCGGTCATTCAGCCAGGTTTTGATACTCAGGTTTTGCGGGTCGCCCACTTCATCCGGCGTCACCATCCACGGGCCAAACGCCCCCGTCGACGGCCAGTTTTTTCCGGCGGTGTACCATTTATGCTGCCAGTCACGTACTGAGCCATCCATATAACAGCTGTAACCGGCGACAAAATCGAGCGCATCATCTGCTGAAATATTGCGGCCGGTGCGGCCGATAATAATCGCCAGTTCACCTTCATAATCAAACTGCTCTGAAGAAGCCGGTTTGATAATGGTGCCATTGTGTCCGACCTGGGAATCCGCAAAACGGACAAACAGGGTTGGCGCGTCGCTGGTTTCATTAAATTCTTTGCGCTTTTCCGCGTAGTTCATGCCCACGCCGAAGATTTTTCCCGGACGGTCGATAACCGGCAGGAAACTGATGTCATTCAGTTGAAGATCCGCAGGCAGATCAGCGTAGCGTTGCAGCCAGGGAAGTGAATGGCGTGCCATGAATTCGTTAATATCGCGGCATCCTGAGTGACTGCCGACATCGACAATCCCCTCTTCTTTATAGATGCCGAAGCTTTTGGTGTGGTCTTTACTGATGGTGAAATTAACAATTTTCATAGATGCACTTAGATTCTTATTTTACTTAAAAACAGGTAAATTCGCTGGCGTTCGTGTTGCGAAAACGGCTTGCCCGTCGCAACGTTGGCGTGATTATTGACCCTGCCTCTCATGCCTTCTACTATATTTTATTATCAAATCGATGAATTTCAGGAATCAATGTTAAATAACAGAGACTTAGAGTATTTTGTGACAGCCGCAGAGATGATGAATTTGAGACTTGCGTCACAAAATTTAAATATAACTCAGCCTGCGCTTTCGAAATCCATCACCCGTTTAGAGAAAGAACTGAACATCAAACTGTTCAAACGGGCAGGTCGCGGGCTGGAACTGACCGAAGCAGGACGGGTGCTCTATCAGCGTGGTTTAGCGCTGCAAAGTTCCTACCTTGAGCTGGGCGAAATCATGAATGAACTGAGCAGCGGCGCGGGCGGGATTGTGCGCGTCGGCGTTTCCGGTTCCGCAACGCAATTCCTGCTCCCTGAAATCTGCAAAATGCTGCAATCGCAGGTGCCGAATATGAAACTGGAAATCCAGATCGGCATGAACGACGTACTTTTTACGTTGCTGGAACGTCATGCCATCGATGTGATTATCGGTCCGCTGGTCAATTACGACAGTCCGGTGGTGCAGTTGCCGGTCACCGCAGACCGGGTGATCGTCGCGGCCTCACGCGATCATCCGCTGGCCGGTAAACCCGCCAGCCTGCGCGAACTCAGCCGTTATGGCTGGATTTTACCGGCGAAAACCGTCTCGATGCGCCAGTGGCTGGATAAGATGTTCTATGAAAATCATTGCTCGCCACCAGACGTCAAAGTGGAAATCAGCTCGCTGGCATCGGTGCCGGGACTGATCGCGAAAAGCGGTTTGCTAAGTTTTTTGTCCGAAAACATTCTGGTCGAAGAAGAATTTCTTTCGCGGCTGATCCGTATCGATAACGATCAGTTAGTGATGGAACGTCGGGTGGGCATCACCTGGCTGGAAGGCGCGTTTCTCTCACCGGCGACGCAAAAAGTGATCGACGTGACCAAAAGCGTCGGGCAAAAAATGCAGATGGAAGCCCGCCGGATCCTCGAAGACTGAAGTCCGGCGGGCAGGTTTATATCAATCTGTTTTACACCAGATGACAGGCCACGCGGTGACCGTTTTCCACTTCACGCAGCAACGGAGTTTCCGCCCGGCAACGAGCTATGGCGTGAGGGCAGCGGGTGTGGAAACGACAACCGGCGGGCGGTTTTGACGGATCCGGGATTTCCCCGCTGACCATCGCGACCGGTTCGCTGTCGGGATCGAGCGTCGGCACCGCCGCCAGCAGCGCCTGCGTGTACGGATGCAAAGGCCGCTCAAACAGCACATCCCGACTGGCGGTTTCCACCAGCTGGCCGAGATACATCACCGCCACGTCATCACAAAGATGTTCCACCACGCCAAGATCATGCGAGATAAACAAAAATGTCACGCCGTGATCGTCGCGTAAATCCGAGAACAAATTGATGATCTGCGCCTGAATGGACACATCGAGCGCCGAAATAGGTTCGTCGGCAATGATAAAATCCGGTTGCAGGATCAGCGCACGGGCAATGCCAATACGCTGGCGCTGACCGCCGGAAAATTCATGCGGAAAGCGGTTGTAATGCAATGGGGACAGCCCGCAGATTTTCATCACTTCCAGCACTTTTTCCCGCAGTTCTGCGCGTGAACACAACCGGTGCTCAAGCATCGCCTCGCCAATGGCGTCACCGACGCGGATGCGGGGATTCAGCGAACTGTACGGATCCTGAAACACCAGCTGGATTTTCGGACGCAACGCTTTCAGTTGTTTTGGCTTCAAGGCATGAAGTTCTTCGCCACGAAATTTCACGCTGCCCGCAGTTTTGTCATACAGCCCAAGCAGCGTGCGCCCTACCGTGGTTTTGCCGCTGCCAGATTCCCCGACCAGCCCGAAAATCGTGCCCTTGCGGATGTTAAAACTGACGCCATCAACCGCCCGCAGCTGTCCGGTTTCCTGTCCGAATACGCCGTCGCGGATCGGGAAATACTTTTTCAGCCCGTCGACTTCAATCAGATATTCCGCGTTCATGGTTGCCGCTCCGTGTCTTTATTCTCTTGCGCCGTCGTTAACCCGCTATAGAAACAGGCGGCCTGACGGTGTTTTCCTTCCAGAGGCGGGATCCCTTCACGGCAACGTTCGGTAGCGCGCGCACAACGATCGGTGAATGCACAGTAAGGCGGCAATGCGGCCAGACTTGGCACTTGTCCCGGAATGGAATACAAGCGGCGGCGACGTTCTCCCGCGGTGGGACGCGAAGCGATCAGCCCCTGCGTATAAGGATGCAGCGGATTACGCAGCACATCGGCGGTCGCGCCCTGCTCAACAATTTTACCGGCATACATCACCACCACGTGATCTGCCATCTGAGCGATCACGCCTAAATCGTGGGTGATAAGCATCAGCGCCATATGATTTTGCTGTGCCTGATCGCGCAGTAAACGCAGGATTTGCGCCTGCACGGTGACATCGAGCGCGGTGGTGGGTTCATCCGCAATCAGCAGCTGCGGCTTACAACTGAGTGCCATCGCAATCATGATGCGCTGCAACATGCCGCCGGAAAGCTGGTGCGGATAACTGGTCATCAGGCTTTCCGCGCGCGCCAGTCCGACTTCAGTGATCATCTTCGTTGCCAGTGTCCACGCCGACTTCGGTGATTCACCACGATGGCGGATCAGCGGTTCCACCAGCTGTTCGCCAATGGTCAGCACCGGATTGAGCGCGGTCATCGGTTCCTGGAAAATCATCGCCAGCTGATTGCCGCGCAGATCCGCCATTTGTGACGAACGCAGTTTCAGCAAATCACGCCCCTGAAACAGGATTTCTCCGCCATCAATGCGGGCGGCCTGTGGCGGTAATAACCCCATCAGCGACATCGCTGTGACGCTTTTTCCGCAGCCTGATTCACCAACAACACCGACAGTCTGCCCGGCCTGAATGTCGAACGTGACGTCCTGCACCGCACGCACACGTCCTTCATCGCTGGCAAAAGATAATGAAAGCTGGTTAAAACGGATCAAGGGTTCAGTCATTTTTTGCTCCGTTTCATCTTGGGGTCCAGCGCATCACGCAGGCCATCGCCCAGCACATTAATCGCAATCACCGTAATAAAAATCGCCACGCCCGGCGGCATCCACAACCATGGACGGCGCTGGAAGTCGATCAGGCTGTTGGCGGCATCCATCATATTTCCCCACGACGGCGTTGGCGGCACCACGCCTAATCCCAGATAGCTGAGCGCAGATTCGCTGAGGATGGCGTTCGCCACGGCCATCGTCGCCATCACCACCAGGATCGGCACGGTATTGGGCAGTAAGTGACCGAACAGGCGACGGCGCGACGACAATCCGAGAACCTGAGTCGCCAGCATAAAATCACGCTCACGCAGGGAGAGGATCTGCCCGCGCACCAGACGCGCCAGTTTCGGCCATTCCAGCAAACTGAGCATGACGATCACCATGTACACGCGGGAGTCCGGCGAGAAATCCAGTTCAGACAGCATCGCGCCCATAACGATAAGCAGCGGCAAACTCGGAATGGTCATCACCAGATCGGCAAAACGCATGATGATTTTGTCGGTGATACCGCCGACATAGCCGGATACAGCGCCCATCAGATAGCCGAGCGTTACGGAGAGCAACATAGTCAGCATGCCGATAATCAGCGAGATTCGACCGGCCAGCAGCAGCCGCGTATACACGTCACGCCCGAGAAAATCGGTACCCAGCCAGTGCTCAGCGTTGGGCGCTTTGTTGATCATCAGCGCATCGGTCGCACCATCCCGCCATGGCGAATAGTAAGGGCCCACTATGCACCAGACTGCCATTACCACCAGTAAAATCAGGCAGAGCATCGCCAGACGGTTCTGCCGTAAAGCACGCCATGCCTGTAACCAGGGTGACGGTGTCACCTGTGCCAGCGCGGGGATCTGTGCTTCACGTAACCGCCGGTTGGTAGAAAATAAAGAGCCAAACATCACGACCTCACACGAATGCGCGGATCCGCCCACGCATACAGGACATCAGCAATCAGGTTGCCAAGAATGGTTAATACCGCCAGAAACAACGTAAACCCCATCAGAACCGGGTAATCACGCGCCGCCAGTGAATCAATGTGAATGTGCCCTGCTCCGGGCCAGTTAAAAACTTTTTCGGTGATCAGCGCTCCGGAAAACAGCCCCGGCAGCTCGAAACCCAGCAGCGTAATAATCGGCAGCAGCGCATTTCGCAGCGCATGTTTCAGGATGACCGTGCGCTCACGCAGGCCTTTGGCGCGCGCGGTACGGATGAAATCCATACGCACCACGTCCAGCATACTGGCGCGGAAATAACGCGTCAGGCTGCCTGCCTGCAACATCACCAGCGCCACTACCGGCAACACCAGATGCGCAGCCACTTGTGCTACCCACGCCCAGCCCGTGGCATCGCTGCCTGTATTGGTCATACCGCCCACCGGCAGCCAGTGAAGATCCACGGCAAACCATTTAATCAGCAGCAGGCAAAGGAAGAAGGTCGGGAAGGACATCGCGGCAAAAATCACAATGCTCACCACATGGTCGAACAGGGAGTAAGGTTTCATCGCAGAGACAATGCCCACCGCCAGGGCGATCCCCCAGTACAGCACCATCGCAATGGTGGCGAGCAGGAAGGAGTTCCAGATGTACTGGTTCAGCAGCTGACTGACGGGGATCTGATATTGCAGCGAGAAGCCGAGATCGCCGTGCAGCAGATTGCCCAGCCAGTGCAGATAACGGCTGAGCAGCGGTTGATCCAGTCCATAAAGCGCTTTAAGTTCGGCGGCGCGCTGCGCAGTCAGGGTGATATTTCCGTCAATGAAATCGCCCGGCGTTTTGGCAAACAGCATGAAGATGAGCAGTGAAGCGAGGAACAACATCGGAATGGTTTGAAGCAAACGACGCAGAATGAAATTTCTCATGACTTTCTCATTGAAGCTGCCGGAAGGATCCGGCAGCCGCATTATTTCTGATTATTTTACGATTTTGACGTCCGGCAGACTGCCGGTCAGTCCGTTATAGATATCCGGTTTAAAACCGGTCACGCGGGCGCTGCTGGCCGAGAGAATTTTACGGTTACCCAGCAGGATCACCGGCGGATCGTTCGCCAGCACTTTATACAGTTCATGATAAATCGGCTTACGCTTCTCGATATCCAGCGTGGCGTTGCCTTCGTTGATCAGCTTATCGACTTCAGGATTGTTATAGCCCGATTCCGTGGATTCTGTGCTGTAGTAATCCCAGACGCCATCGTGCGGATCGTTAAGCGTGCTGGTGCTGAACGACGCCAGATCGTAATTCCCGGCCTTGCGCTGAGACATCAGTGCGTTGAAATCCACCACCTGTGGTTTCAGCAGCACACCGATTTTCTGATAGTTCTCTTTGGCGATCGGGATCAGCGCATCGTTCAGGACTTTTTTGCTGACCAGCAGCGTCAGTTCAAGACGTTTACCGTCTTTCACACGGATCCCGTCACTGCCTGCTTTCCATCCTGCTTCATCCAGTAATTTGTTGGCCTGCGCCGGATCGAATTTGTACGGATTCACGCCATCAGTGTTATACGCCCAGGAAATCGGCGCGATCGGCTCGATCGCCACCGATCCATAGCCCTGATACACCACGTCGATCAGTTTCTGGCGATCCAGACCATAAATCAGCGCCTGACGGACTTTCACATCCTGCAATGCAGGGCGTCTGACGTTGAACTCAATCTTGCTGTAATCGCTGGAACCGTACAGGTTGATATTGGCAAAGCCGAGCATCTTCAGCTGTTCGATATCATCCGGGCGGGAAGTGAACGCGTCATAATCGGTATCACCCGTCTGGAATAACTGGAAGTTGGTCGACGGATTGGTCACGCGATAGATAAAGCGCGGAGTCGGCGGTACGCCATGATAGTAATTCGCGTTGGCGTGGAAACGGATCTCCTGCCCCGGAATGTATTTGTCGTACACATACGGGCCGTTACCGAGCGGTTTGCCATGCAGCGTGCGCAGATAATCGAGATTACCGCGCGTGTAGCCTTTGCCGTAATACGCTTTCGACAGCACCGGCCCGCCGATTTTTTGCAGCGTCGTAGCGCCCGGCTGTGTGGTGGTGACCTGTAACGTCAGCGGGTCAATCACTTTCAGGCCACTGATGCTGTCCGCCTTGCCCTGCTTATAGTCATCACCGCCGGTAATGTGTGCCAGCGTGATATCGGTGTCGCCGTCATATTTTGGGTCGTACAACACGGTCAGCGTGAACGCGACGTCTTCTGCCGTCAGCGGAGAACCATCGCTGAATTTCAGGTCATGGCGCAATTTGATGGTGTAGGTCTTGCCGTCAGGGCTGACCGTCCAGCTTTCTGCCAGACCAGGGACCAGTTTGCCCCGGCTGTCCCAGTCAATCAGACGGGCGAAAATCACATTAGTGACGTTTTCATCCCAGCCGTTAACGAAGAAGTAAGGGTTAAAAATACCCTGAGGTTCGGAGATCCCCGCGATCACTGTATCGGTGCGCAGTTTAGCTGCAGCAGGAACCTGACTGGCATCGGTGGCCGGTGTAATGCCTTCTTTTAAGACATCATCAGCGAAAGCAAAAGAAGACAACATTACGGCACTGGCCAGTAATGCGATTTTGAAAGAGGCAGTGCGACGTGCGCGTTGTACGGCTGGCGCGAAAGCGGAACGTAATAACGTAGCCAAAAGAGATCCCTCATCTGTAATGTGTGCAAACGGTTTACAAAACATGACAAAGAGTAAGGATGCGGTTTAGCCTTGTCTAACAACGAAAAAATATGGCTTATAGCTTTTGCAACAGTACGCTGAAAAAGCCGCCAAAACGGCTAATGTGGAAAGATTACCTGATCACACCCAGTGAGTGCTTACTAACTTCATAGAGCCAACTACATCAGGAGTACTGTAGGAAACTTATCTATTTCTGCCGGATAACAGGCAAAGAAAAACGGCGTATCTTTTTAAGGATACGCCGTTCAGATTTGGGAGCGGTAGAGGTTTATCAGGCAGCCACTTTTTTGCTGCGGGAACTGACTTCGGCGAGGATCTCTTTCTGCTTGTTCTTCTCGCCAATCATTTTGTACCAACCTGAAAGCTTGCGAAGATCCGGCAAGGTAGCCTTTTCCTCAACATCGTAAGCACTTAATTTCTCGCGATACTCTTCAAAGATGGCGATGCAGCGACGTGCCCACTCGCCTTCCAGTGCGGAACCGGCCACGGCACGCGGACGTCGTGGTAAGCGCGGACGCAGCGGCTTGCTGGCTTCTGGTGCGGATTCATCCACGTAGGCAAACTTGATGGATACGACCGTTCTGCCCTGCTTTACCGGCTCCCAGACCACTGAAATATCGGTATTGGCATTGATCCGATTGATCGTCGGCTCAAGCAGCTTCTGGCGGAAGTCACGATAGTCCTCATATTTGCCCGCTAAACCGGCCTTCTCGCGCATCCAGTTGAGATCAAGTGTCACTTCAATGGCTTTGCCACTGCGTCGCCCGTAGAGGTTCTTGGCTTTGATTAGCCAGCCATACAGGCGTACGGAGAACGGGGTATCCAGCTTCGCGATATTGGCGAAATTGAGTTTGGTAAAAGATTCTTTAAGTTCATAAAGATACGGAGCCACGTCTTGCCCGAATCTCAGTACGACTGCACTATGATCGTCACTGCTGACGTATTCCAGACGCGAAAACCAGGAAAGCTGCACGGTACGCACTTTGCCGGTTTTCACATCAGGCTTGTAGATGGTCACCGGCTTTTTCATCAGGCTTTCAGCTGCTTCGCGCAACTGGCGGTGGCTGCTTGTCGGGTTAACCCCGTAGATCCGCTGATAATCCTGAGGGAAAAGTCGATAAAGCGTATCCGGTTGCGGTTTCCTGCTATCAATTTGAGCCAGTGCCAGGTTAAGCAGGCGCATTTCATCCAGAGTAACGCTATAGGCGCCTTCAAGAAGATCGTTCCCCTGAACTACTGTGAGTTTATTCAGTTCCATGTAGCAGGATCCATAAGTGGAAAGTAGGTAAATTATTCCACATAAAAAATGCTGTCGTAAAGTAAAAACAAGGCTTATTTAATGTCTAAAAATCATTGAGTTAAGTATGGATCGAAAAATTCCGATCAGGAAAAATCTCCACATAAGCATTTCAGGCCCAGCAGGGATCCTTTTTTTAACATGCTGGATCGACAGTCTTTTTACAGGAAATCACTCCACATATCTGCTCAGTGATCCTTAACGCTTATGCAGCACAATTCCTCCCCTTCCACTGGCCGATGATCAGATAATTCCTCCACATTAGAGGGGTGATTGCACGTTTAACCATCAATCCCTGCAATGTGATCCCCTTCTCACTTCGTTTTAAGGCTGTATTCTGCTCCCCAAAGGGATCATCAGGAAAACTTTCCACATATGCCTGTGAGTGGGATCAGAAAATGTCTCCACATTAGCGACGTGACGGGCATTTGATCAGGAAATCTCTCCACGTAGCCGCAGCGATCAGATCACAGAAAATCTTTCCACATATACTGGATTACGGGATCAGGAAATCTTTCCACTTATTGTGGGCATTTCTTTTTTCAACCTGGTGTTTGAAAGCTTAAACGACGTCCTGGATCAGGAAAAATCTCCACATATCATCAAGTGACACCGTCACAATAAAACTAACTCATTGATTTTCATAAACCCCAGTTCAATCTTGATCAAAATCTCTCTTTTCGGGATCAGATAATGTTTCCACATATAGGCTTTCAGGGATCAGGAAAAATCTCCACATAAACGCATTATGCCTCCTGAACAGGCCGCGCTGTGCCCTGCCGGCGGACTTTCGGGGATCCCATTTGGCTCTTTGTGACACCACGTGACGCTGTCACAGGAAATTCTTCCACATAACCCACTTTCCTCCTCGATCAGGAAAAGTCTCCACGTATAAGAAAAAACAGTTATGGCAGTATGTTAGCGAGTTTTGGGTCGTCCGGGCGTAGTGACATGACACAGGAGGAAAGTATCCACAGAAAATTATTCCACATTGGTAATAGCATGATCCCTATAGAAATTATCCACAGAAAAAGACTCTACATTGACCATGAAAAGGATCCACATCTAACATGAAGGATCTCCACCTCGGGCAGGAAATGACTCCACAATATGTGTGTTAACTACATGATAATTAAAAGTAAAAATGCTCCCTAAAGAGAAAGATCTAAACTTATAAAATAAACAAAAGATTATTTGATCTTGGGATCTGATAACAACAGAGAGAATACTTCAGGAAGGGATTGGTTAGCGTTTAAGGCAGGCTGAGCAAGGTTTACAGACTGGATCAAGTTAGAAACGGGCCTGTAAGACCCGATCCAGCCAGCGATTATATTATCAGGCGCGTTCGTTGTGGATGAGCCACGCTTCGATCAGTTCTGTCAGAACGTCTTTCATTTCGCGATCCTGCAGGAAGCAGCTGGTTTTGAACCGGCGATGCAGCTCCTCATCGATATTCGTTTGTAACTTTTTCACCGATGCAGGCGGTTTAGCCACAGCGTCCAGTGCTGTAGTCAGTTGTCTGTGCTGGCCAAGTTTCATTTTCATTTCAGCAACTCCGTGATTTCTTTGGTCATAATTTCAATTTCACCCTTCGCATTGCCGTCCGTTGTATCGAAAACGGTGCCGCCGTCCATCATGGTTCGTATGTAAACCTGGCGTTGGGTCGTGCCGGTACGCAGTGCAGGAACACCCGTGTCAGCAATGGATTCTTTCAGTACTTCAAGCATTTTAGCGGATGCCACTTTTTTAGTGATCAGAAAGCGGGCAATAACGGGTTGCAGATTTTCGCGAGCTTCTACCACGGCCAGAATAGCGCCACAGGCGGCAAAATCTAAAGGTGACGGTGTCACGGGAATCAGGACTAAATCACTGACCATAACCGCTGCTGATGAAATTGCAGAAATGGCAGCTGCCCCATCGATCACTACGTAATCGTATTCTTTCAGTTGCTTGCGTACGGTATAAACTTCTTTTTCTGAAGCGGCTTCAGCCAGGTCAAACTGGCATTTGCTTTCGTCATACCAGTTGCTGATGCTTCCCTGTGGATCGGTATCAACCATCACCACTTTATGGCCTTGTCTTGCCAGACAGGTTGCGATGTTTATTGATGTCGTGGTTTTCCCTACTCCGCCCTTCCCGTTAAGGAAGGAAATAATTTTCGCTGCCATGACAACCTCTTAATGAAGCGTTCAGTAAAGATATCAGGATTCCAAAATCATAAGATTTTAGGATTCGTATAGTTTGTAATCTTAGGATTCTGAGATTTTCTAATCCATGAATCACAGGATTGGAGTGCTACTATAAAGTTTGCAGCCTGGGATTTCAATATCTAAGGATTATCGAATTACCATATCCTATGATTACAGGATTCTGTAAGGTTATTGAAGTCATCATTCGATAATACGAGAATGGCAATACACATAAATCACAGGATTTTATGAGGTCAAGATTTCATGATTTTAGGATTACGAAATCTTCAGAATTTGGTTGAACCTGTTTGCAGTGCGTTTGCGTCAACCCTGCTATCCGGTGATTATTAAATCTCTGAATCTCTGAATCTCTGAATCTCTGAATCTCTGAATCTTGTAAGTTTGAGATTCAATTATCCCGGTATCAACAGATGACAGGATGCACATGTTGAATCAAATGACTGGACATGGCCGCATCAGGATATAAAATCTCACCATCTCACCATCTCACCATCTCACCATCTCACCATCTCACCATCTCACCATCTCACCATCTCACCATCTCACCATCTCACCATCTCACCATCTCACCATCTTATACTCCTGAGATGGCATGATATGAGCTGTCGGATTTCAGGATTTGAGAAGTGTCAGGATTACAGGATTAATCTTTAAAATATTCGAAGCGGAACACTGATAGCTTACCCGGATTCTAACCTCCCAGAATCACATGATACTAAGTATCATTCTGAGATGATGGAATCCTGTAATCTTTACATCCCGTACGAGTGTTTTTGTAGCAGCCAGATTGTGGTCAGGATACTGGGATTTTATCATCCTGAGATTATAATTGAATAGGTGATTGCAGGATTATAGGATTATGCGTGGGCTGAAGATTATGAGATTATATAATCATGCTAAGTATATCAATTACTTAATTATAAGCCCCGACTCAATACAAAAGGATTGTAGAATCTCAGGATTATATCGGGATTTCAGGATTATAAGATTTCATGTCCGTATTTCAGGATTATGAGATTCTATAGGCGAAGGTGAGGATTATGTCATCCTGAGATTAATAAGGGATTATAGGATGCTAGGATTCTTATCCTGTGATTCTGTGTGGTCAGGATGTGATTATGTAATCACAAGATTATAGGATGGAAGCAGCCGAAATCTTAAGATTCAGAGATTCTGTGATTGTAAAATCCTGACATTTTTATCTTATGATTTCAGGATGCAGAAAGTATCAGGATTCAAAGATTTTTGGCTGATTACAAGATGATAGGATTCAATGATTTTTTGATTGTATGCTCTTAGAATTGTAAAATCACGCAATCACGCAATCACGCAATCACGCAATCACGAAATCACGCAATCACGCAATCACATGATTATGGGATTGAGGTTTACTGACTTACCTCTGGCCCGGTCGTACCAGCGGAAAGCAACCGACGTCGCAGACACTCGATGATATGCCTGAATGCAGTTTCTATTTCTTCCTCAGGTACACAGCCATAACCGAGCAACAATCCGCGACGCATAGCCGGGCGCAAATAATAAGCTGAGAGAGGGCGGGTCAAGATATTAAGTTGCTCAAGCTCGGCGCTCAGCGCCACGTCATCAATAGAATCCGGCAGCGAAAGGATCAGATGAAGTCCGGCATTGCTGTCTTCACACAGATATTCTGGTCCAAGTTCCTGTCCAATTATCCGGGTCAGCGCATTTCGGCGTTTACCATAAATCAGCCGCATTTTACGAATGTGTGCGGCGTAATGTCCTTCGCGAATAAATTCCGCCAGCGTCAGTTGCGTGAGTCCATTTCCCCCGCGGTACAGTTCTGAATGCGCAATTTTTAGGCGTGATGCCAGCGGGCGGGGCAGAACCATGTAACTGATGCGCATCGCGGGATACAGCGTCTTGCTGAATGTTCCGACGTAAATCACAGGCGCATCGCTGCTCAGTCCCTGCAGTGCCGGGATCGGACTGCCCGAGTAACGGAATTCACTGTCGTAGTCATCCTCCACAATCCAGCTGCCTTGCTCACTGGCCATTGCCAGAATTTTTTGGCGCCTTGCCAGACTCATCACCGAGCCGAGTGGATAATGATGTGACGGTGTCACGCATATCAGTTTCGGCACACGGCAATCCGGTGGTTTTTTAGACGGGTTGTCAGGCGGATTGTCTGGTGGATCCATTCCGTTGTCGTCTACCTGAACCGGCTGAATTTCTACGCCATTAATTGTGAGCACATTACGAATTCCCCAGTAGCTGGGCTCTTCAATCCATGCGGTATCGCCGGGGTCGCAGAGCATTTTAGCCAGCAGATCCAGCGCCTGATGCGTGCCTGTGGTGATCAGAATCTGCTCAGCCGTGCAATCAACTGAACGTGCAACACGAAGATAATCCGCCAGTGCATGTTGCAGCTGCGGGCATCCGCCGTGGCGGGAATAAGTCAGGAATTCCGGGTGCAGGCGGCGGCTCAGGCGGTTATGAATTTTGCGCCAGATTTCATGTGGAAATTTGGTCACGTCGGGTACGCCCGGCATGAACGCGCCCCATTGTTGCGAGGCAACGCCTGTGCGCGTCAGCAACCGGGTGCCACGTTTGGAAAGCGCAACATGACTGCGAACTGGTGAAAAATATCGGGCAGTTTTATCGGCAATTACACCGTCCTCGGGCAAATCAGATGTGACGAAAGTTCCACTTCCGGTACGGGTCTGAATATAACCCTCCGCCTGCAATTGGTCATACGCCGCCAGCACGGTATTGCGCGAAATATCCAGTTCTTTCGCCAGGTCACGCGAAGCCGGTAAACGGCTGCCTGGCGTGATACTGCCGTCGAAAATTGCCTGTTGTAACGCCTGATATACGCGCTTATTCAACGTGCCTGTAGACGTATCGGAAAGGCCGGTCAGGCGTTGCGAAATGAGGTCAGAAAGCAGTGAACGCAAAAGTGGTACCTCAAAATAATTCAAACTGGTTCTGGATTATAGAACCGCTGGCGCGATAAAACACATTAACGGATTGCTATTTCGTCAAATTGTTCATCTTGCAACCGGCAATCTATAAAACATCAACCTTTATGCAGGAGCGAAAGATGAGTCACAGTGAACTGGAAAAACGCCGTAAAGAAGCGACCCCAAGAGGTGTTGGCGTGATGTGTGATTTCTACGCGGCGAAGGCGGAAAATGCCACGCTGTGGGATGAGCAGGGACGGGAATACATCGATTTTACTGCCGGGATTGCTGTGCTGAACACCGGGCATCGTCACCCGAAAATTGTTGAAGCGATCCGCACACAGCTCGACCTTTTCACGCATACGGCCTATCAGATTGTCCCGTACGCCAGCTTTGTGAATCTGGCAGAGCGCATCAATGCAATTGCTCCGGTCAATGGTAAAGCTAAAACGACCTTTTTCAGCACCGGCGCGGAAGCGGTAGAAAACGCGGTTAAAATTGCCCGCGCGGCAACCGGTCGCCCTGGCATTCTGACATTCTCCGGCGCTTTCCACGGACGCACGCTGCTGACCATGGCGCTGACCGGCAAAGTGGTACCTTATAAAGTCGGGTTCGGTCCTTTCCCTGCCTCCGTTTTCCATGCGCAATATCCAAATGCCGTGCATGGCGTCACCACTGAAATCGCACTAGACAGCATCGAGCGTATTTTCCGCAGTGATATTAGCCCTTCGCAAGTTGCAGCAATTATATATGAGCCGGTGCAGGGCGAGGGCGGTTTCAATATTGCGCCGGAAGATTTCGTAAAAGGGCTGCGTGAAATCTGCGACCGCCACGGCATTGTAATGATTGCTGATGAAGTCCAGAGCGGTTTTGCCCGTACCGGCAAAATGTTTGCTTCGGATTATTATCCGGATGCTAAACCAGACATCGTCACGATGGCGAAAAGCCTCGGCGGCGGGATCCCGATATCCGGCGTAACGGGACGCGCTGAGCTGATGGATGCACCTGAGCCGGGAGGTCTGGGCGGAACTTACGCCGGTAATCCGCTAGCCGTGGCGTCAGCCCTTGCTGTGCTCGACATCATCGAAGAAGAAAAATTGTGTGACCGCGCCAGCCGGTTAGGAGCGGAACTGGTGGAAGTGCTGGAAAAAGCCAAAACGACATGCCCGGCGCTGGTGGATGTCCGCGCACGCGGGTCGATGGTCGCTGCCGAATTTAACGATCCCGAGACCGGAAAACCATCTGCTGAGCTGACTAAACAGTATCTGCGCAAAGCGCTGGATGCCGGTTTGCTGATGCTGAGCTGCGGCGTACACGGTAACGTGATCCGCTTCCTGTATCCGCTGACCATTCCTGACGCCCAGTTTAAAGACGCACTGGCGATTTTATCCCGCGTTCTGGCTGACTGAGGCAACCTATGCAACTCAAACATCTAAGCCTTCTGCGCCAGCAATGCCTCATTAATGGCGAATGGTATGACAGTGAAAACGGTGAGTTCGACAATGTGATTAATCCCGCAAACGGAAAGGTAATAGGTCACGTTCCGCAAATCACCACGGCGCAAACGGCGCAGGCGATCGTGTATGCAGAACAGGCGCAGCGAGTCTGGAAAGACAAGACGGCAAAACAACGCGCTGCGCTGATGCAGAAATGGGCACAGCTGATGCTGGAACACGCTGACGACTTAGCGGCATTGCTGACGGCGGAACAGGGTAAACCGCTGGCGGAAGCTCGGGGCGAAATAGTCTACGCCGCTTCCTTTATCGAATGGTTTGCCGAAGAAGCCAAACGCGTCGAAGGCAGCGTGCTGGCTCCTGTGCAGGCGTCGCAGCGGATGCTGGTTCTGAAACAACCGATTGGCGTGTGTGCGGCCATCACACCCTGGAATTTCCCTGCGGCGATGATCACCCGTAAAGCGGCACCGGCGCTGGCTGCGGGTTGCGCAATGATTGTTAAACCAGCCGAACAGACCCCTCTCAGTGCGTTAGCGCTCGGACAACTGGCGATGGAAGCCGGTATTCCGGCAGGCGTTTTGCAGGTGATCACCGGTTCAGCGCAGGCCACGGGCAAGGTGTTGTGCGACAGTCCGGTGGTGCGCAAGCTGAGCTTTACCGGTTCGACTGAGGTGGGGCGCATTCTGATGGCGCAAAGTGCGCCGACGGTGAAAAAACTTTCGCTGGAACTGGGCGGCAACGCGCCCTTTATTGTGTTCGATGACGCCAATCTGGAGCGAGCGGTGGCCGGGATCATGGCCTCGAAGTTCCGTAACAGCGGGCAAACCTGCGTTTGCGCTAACCGGATCTATGTCCAGCAGGGAATCTATCCGGCACTTATCGCCAGACTGGTCGAAGAAGTGGAAAAACTCGACGTGGGTGATGGCACACAATCCGGCATCACGCAGGGGCCGCTTATCGACCAGGCTGCGGTCAGCAAAGTGCAGGAACATATAGAAGATGCGTTATCGCAAGGCGCCACGTTACTGACCGGGGGGCAGCCGCATGCGTTGGGCGGAACTTTCTTCCAGCCGACAGTTATTGGAAATGTTACCTCAGCGATGAAATTTGCGCGTGAAGAAACCTTTGGTCCGGTAGCGCCTGTATTTAGCTTTACCGATGAAGCGCAGGCTGTGGCGATGGCAAATGATACAGAGTTTGGCCTTGCCGCATACATTTTTACCCGCGACGCAGCGCGTCAGTGGCGCGTGCCGGAAGCGCTGGAATACGGCATGGTGGGTATTAACACTGGCCTGATTTCAAACGAAGTCGCGCCGTTCGGGGGGATCAAGCAGTCCGGCCTGGGGCGTGAAGGATCACGTCACGGGATGGACGATTATCTGGAAATGAAATACTTGTGTATTGAGCTGGGTGAATAAGGGAGTTGGAAATTGTTTTCCTGATCGTTCAGGGTAAATCCATCACCTCCAGCAGGTGCATTCTGCGGGAAACATATTCCAGAACTTTGTCACGCTGTTCTTCAGGCATATGACTTTCATGGTAAGTATCAATAATGAGCTGGTGGCTCCTGATGACATCAGCTAACCATTTTCTGGCGAGCGGGTTTTGGATCCCGATCCCTTCACCCAGGGCAACAAAATCAGCGCCTGTATACTCGCCGTAAGGTGAGTCAAGGCCCGGGGCGCTATCCTGATCGTTTTCTTCCCTTTCGAGAAGTGGCAACGCGAGATATTCGCCAAACGCTGCGGGGTAAGGAACAACGCTGATAAAGTCATAAACAGGAGCAAGTGAAGCTGGAGCATTTCGGGGTAGCAAAATGCCAAAATTACGCAGGTGAAAGTCGTTGTTACCGAGTACATAGGCGTAAACGATGCGCAGAAAAATATCGCGTTTATTCGTCAGATTATTGCCCAGATTATCCAGCAAAAAACGGGCGGCTCTTTGGTAACTGATCGCTTTTTTATCGTTGATAGTGCCATATTTATCATTAATTCCCATCGCACCATCGAGCTGTTCCTGATGCGTTCGGTCTTCACCAGTCTGTCCGCGGTCATATCTTCTTATCACAAAGGCCAGCTCACACTGTTGCGCTTCATCCTCTTTCCGAAAACGGACGAGGCCAAAAGGGGGAACCCTGAATTTGAGGCGAGCCATTACAGTCATTGTCGCGTGTTCATTTTCGGCGAGATGAGGATACTCTTCCGGAGAGGGTTTCAGTATGTACGTCCCATCATTGCTTACCACCCTAAATTCATTATCCTCAATGGCTAATGATAGTTTTGGTTGATAGCCCGATATGCTCATGCCTTTCTGATGCTTTGGCTGTTCCTGAATAAACTGTCTGCGTGTAAAAGGTAAATCTGGCATCATTTTGGGATGTAGAAGTAATTGTTTGATGCCTTTTCTGGAATATCCGCTCCCAATTTCGACACCTTTCAATCGGCTTAAATTGATCAGGCAGTGTTCTGAGTTCATGATTTCCTCTCTTTAATCACGATGGCACCCAGCAAATCATCACCGTTATGCATGAGTAATCCGAATAAGTCCCTTGAGTCGATTTTCTGGATTTCTGAATAGCGCTTGCGCAACCACCCTTCAGGGGCCAATCCTTTGAAGAAAGGATGTAAGTCCTGACTTATGTAAGGCTCTGTTCTGACCGGCATACTGATGGAGAGGGCGGGACCCGCATAGCCGGTGAAATACGAAAATTCATACTTGTTTTCAAGCTCGCTCAATATGCCGGCGGCTTCATCGTACAACCATACTTCTATTTCTCGAGCCATACATTTATCCCGAGTTCTTTTAGTAAGGCATTGAGATTGATAGTTTTCGAACCCGCAGGGTCTGCAACTATTCTTTTAAAAGTTGATAAAGATACGCCAATTTGCAGAGCCATTTCCTGATAGGTAATGTTTTGTTGTTTCATCTTTTGAATGATGAGTGGTGTCAGCCCGGATGGCTCAAAAGGGAGACGCTGAACGGCACTTAGCCGTTCAATAAATAACCGCCTTTCATTTTCGGAAAGCTGAGAGAGGAAAGTTTCTACGCTGCTCGGGGTCATATTTGACTCTATCAGGCTCGGTCGGTGAGAAATTAAGCAAGTTATCTCATTATATGACGGAAAGTGTCATATTTGAACCTCTTGGCGAATAAAGATGCAGTTTTAGCATAAGCGTTGTGTAAACAGGGATGAAAAGGTCAAATATGACACTTTGTTCTTAGCATATTTTACCGGCCAGACCAAAGCCTGACCGGTAAGGTTATGACATCACAGCCTTAACTTCTTGATTCCTGCGGAGCAGGGTCATCCTGTAAGTGTTTTTTGAAGTGTTTTTCAATCTGCTCTAACGTTTTGCCCTGCGTTTCCGGTGCGAAGATGATCGCGAAAATGCCCCCTGCGACACCGATGGCGGCAAAGCAGAAGAAGGACATCGTCAGTCCGATGGTATCCAGCATGATCGGGAACATAAAGGCGATGGAGAAGTTGGTCATCTGCATAGCAAAGACTGATACGCCGTTAGCCATACCGCGGATGCGCATCGGGAACATTTCCGACAGCAGCAGCCAGGTAACAGGCGACAACGCGCCCTGCTGGAAGCAGAGGAAAATCAGCATACCGCCAAGAACCAGATAGCTGCGAACCGCATCGGGATGGCCGTTGACAGTTTCCGGCATCAGCCAGGTGACTAATCCGATGGCAAGCAGCGTCAGGGTACAGCCGATCTGACCGGTCAGCAGCAGCGGACGGCGTCCGAAACGGCTGAGCAGCATGATGCCCACAAACGTCATGATCACCGAAATCACCCCATTGGCGATAGTCGCCATCAGAGATGCATTAGTGCTTAAGCCCGTGGCCTGCAACTTGGTCGGCGCGTAGAACATGATGGTATTCACGCCGGAGAGTTGTTGCAGCATGGCGATACCAATTCCCAGAAATACCAGGCGTTTCATCCAGACGGAAATAGTCTTCTGGCGGCGGGAATGCTTCTCGCTTTTGGAACTCATGGAACTGCGGATCTCACTCAGCTCTTTCTCTACTCTGCCTGCTTTACGGGTGCGCTCCAGCACGTCACGCGCCTCGCGATAGCGGCCATGCATGGCATACCAGCGCGGCGTGTCAGGCAGGAACAACATACCGACCCATAAAATCACTGCCGGAACACAGGCAACACCCAGCATCCAGCGCCAGGTAGTTTCGCCGCCCCAGACTTCGTTAATGGCCGCATTACTGGTGTAAGCAATCAGCTGGCCAGACACGATCATCAGTTCCTGCAAGGTGACGAACTGCCAGCGGCGGTTAGAAGGCACGATTTCCGCAATATAAATCGGCACAATCGCCGCCGCGCCGCCGACGGCCAGTCCGAGAATAAAGCGGAACATAATCATCAGCACGACGTTGGGTGCCATGGCGCAACCCAGCGAACCGGCCATGAATATGATCGCCATCACCAGAATGATTTTTTTGCGCCCGAACCGGTCAGCGACCCGACCCGCAAAGATCGCACCGATGGCAGAACCCAGTATCAGGAAGCTGGTGACCATACCGGTGGTCACCGACGTCAGATGCAGATCGTGCTTCATGAACAGCAGCGCGCCCGCAATCACACCTGTATCGTAGCCAAACAATAAACCACCGAGGGTGGCAATAAACGCAATTACTTTTACCAGCGGTTCGGTCGGCGGCGGCGTTTTCTTCGCCTCGCTTTCCTGCCCGCTGTTGAGTTTCTCAGTCACAAGTGCTCCCTGTATTTCATTATTGTTGTCATATTTTTGTGTGATGCAGATCACACAACCTCTAAATCTAACCCATGTTTAGGATTTTGGTAGGCGGCGGGGGAAATTAGTCATGGATTACAACGCAGACACAAAAATTTCGGAAAATACTGAATGCCGCGCAGGAGTGAGACGGGAAGTGCATTACACTTTCTCAAAGAGGATATCGCGGTTCGTTTTTTATCCATTCGGGTAAAATAAGCGCTGTTTTTACTTCAGAGAAGTCTGTTTACGATGGGAAAAAGCAGCAGGTTTTGCCTGAAACGGCGCAAACCTATATTCTATCGGCCAATTTACTGAGACAGTTGCAATGAGGTCTATATGATTATCAAACCACGCATCCGTGGCTTTATCTGTGTTACTGCCCATCCGGAAGGTTGCAAGGCGAACGTTAAAGAACAAATCGACTACGTTACCGCGCAAGGCAAAATCGAAGGCGGTCCGAAAAAAGTCCTGGTGATCGGTGCTTCTACCGGTTACGGCCTCGCTGCCCGCATCTCAGCTGCTTTCGGTTCTGACGCAGCAACGCTGGGCATCTTCTTCGAACGTCCGGGCGATGAATCGAAAACTGCAACCGCAGGCTGGTACAACTCTGCTGCTTTCGAAGAATTTGCGGACGCAAAAGGTCTTTACGCTAAAAGCATCAACGGCGACGCGTTCTCTGATGAAGTGAAGCAAAAGACCATTGAGCTGATCAAACAAGATTTAGGTCAGGTAGATCTGGTGGTTTACAGCCTGGCCGCGCCGCGCCGTACCCATCCGAAAACCGGTGAAGTGTTCAACTCCACCCTGAAACCAATCGGTAAGCAAGTCACCATTCGTGGCATCAATACCGATAAAGAAACCATCAACGAAACCACGCTGGAACCGGCAACCCCTGAAGAAATCGCGGGCACCGTTGCGGTCATGGGTGGTGAAGACTGGCAGATGTGGATCGACGATCTGAAAGCCGCCGGTGTACTGGCTGAAGGCGCGAAAACCACGGCGTTCACCTATCTGGGTGAAGAAGTGACGCAGGACATCTACTGGAACGGTTCTATCGGTGAAGCGAAGAAGGATCTGGACAAACGTGTTCTGGATATCCGTAGCACACTGGCAGAGCAGGGCGGCGACGCACGCGTTTCTGTACTGAAAGCCGTTGTCACTCAGGCGAGTTCTGCTATCCCTGTGATGCCGCTGTACCTTTCCCTGCTGTTCAAAGTGATGAAAGAGAAGGGCACTCACGAAGGTTGTATCGAGCAGGTTTACGGTCTGTACAAAGACAGCCTGTACGGCGCTGAGCCGCTGGTCGACAACGAAGGCCGTCTGCGCGCTGACCTGAAAGAGATCGCGCCAGAAGTGCAGGCAGAAGTCGGCAAGCTGTGGGATGAAGTCACCAATGACAACATCCCTGAGCTGACAGATTTCGCGGGCTACAAAAGCGAGTTCATGCGTCTGTTCGGCTTTGGCCTGAACGGCGTTGATTACGCAGCCGATACTAATCCAGACGTGAAAATCAAACATCTGATCCAGATGTAATTTGGATTAACGCTTAGATTGCTAAAACCCCACATTCGCTGAGAGGCGGGTGTGGGGTTTTTTATAACTTTCTACACGCCGCCTGCAGATCTCACCTTCCGCTGAATAAGTTCACGCGTCTTTGGATCAAAATACCGGCTTGGCCAGATGGCGCTCGGGTGTATATCCAATGCCTGCGCAATAAGCATTTCGCCTTTCGGCCAGGGTCTTGAAAGTGCGTTAGACAGTGTCGAGGAACTCAGACCGGCAGCGCGGGATACGGCGGCCATCGTTGTACCTTTCTTACGTAATCCGGCAATGATATCGGCCTGATGCCAGTCGCGATTATTCATGACGGGGTGCTCCTGTTTTTAACAGCACAGGAACAGCAGAGCAGAAATGTGGGGCTATGCGATAGTTTCATATACGACTCCTTGTAGTGAATACGACTACCACTGGAGCTGCGAAACTCTTTGGGTGGTAGCTCAGACAAGGTTCGCAGTACCGGCCTACAAGGACACCGGCCAGCCCGAAGGCTGCCCTGCCTGAGCCACCATTGATGTTATTAAACAGGGTTAGCTGCCTAAATAACAGGTGAGCAGAGACAATTGCACTCGATGTATAACATCAAGTACGTCCTTATAGTGTTGGCCGAGCTGCGAAACCCGGCTGCGGATTTTGCCGCAGCGGGCGCACTATAGCGTAATTGAGTAAGCTAAACCAACAGGCTAACCGCGAAAATGAGGTGCGCTTTCCAGAGAAATTTCAGGCGTTGCAGTGGGTTACATGACAACATCAAGAACGAATGACAGTCGCTTAAGCGCGTTCGCATGTTTCTCTGCGGGCATCTTCGACAGATTTTTTCTTTTCCAACGCACTGCGGGTAACTTGTCTATATTGTCGAGACCCAATAACGTCCAGTCCGGTTCTTTATTTTTGAATGACAGTAAGAATTCTTTCTCTTCCTGAGTTATTTTCCCATTAATCAGGTCAATCAGTTGCCTGCGTACTGCGAGCAATTCGGCGAGCGGAACATCAACATCTGCCATGTTGCGGAACTCGCCTTCATAAATACCCGAAATATCTTTTAAATGCGGTTGAAGTAACTCGGCAATAGGGCGTGGATGGCTGATCAGATAAACCAGCAAAGCCTTACGAAGCGCTGATGTAAGGCCTTCATTGTCAAGCAGAAGTTTTACGTCGAACAGATCTCTGGGATGCTGGCGGTCTAACGCAGCACAGATTTTACCGGCATAAAGATCGGCAAAGGAAACAACAGATATTTCAGCAAAACCAAGTTCATCTTCCACCGCTTCACAGACCTGAAGGAGAGCCGGCTCAAAGACTGTTCCCCTCAATATCGGTGAAAGCTCAATCTTGATCAGAACCCCGTCGCGGATGACAACCAGCCGCAATGCATCATTTTTGTCCTCATAGTATTTACTGACTTTGCTTTGCGGAATATAAGCGAGCACTGATTTCGCAATGTCGTCTAACGCAGCTTTAATTCCCTTTAGTGACTCTTCCCGGTCCAGCACGGGCAAATAAACCAGATCGATATCAACGGATAAGCGTGGAAAATTGCGGATAAAAAGATTGATTGCCGTCCCACCTTTGAGAGCAAAGCAATCGTGTTTTGCAATGAAAGGAAGCAATTGTAAAAGCAACTGCACCTGTCGGTAGTAAATACTTTCCCTGTCCATTTTTAATTACATATCCTTGGGTACCGTAATATTCCATGTCGTATCTAGTCTGCCGGACTTAGCGATTTCGCGTTTACCGCTACCTAACTCATAAAGATCAGGCTTGAGATATTTAAACCAGGCATGGTTGTGACGCTGTGCCAGCCACAGGAAAAGACGTTTGGACTTTATACTGCTGCTTGCCTGGAGCAGAAGTTCAAGTTTGCGAGGGGAGAGTGTCGAAAGCCCCTGCATGATTTGGTCAGCATGCTCAAAACTGATAGCTTTGGGCACGTCTGAGAGAAGTTCGAGCATAGCTTTCTCAGGCGCGGAATAGAGCATTGGCGACAGCGATTCCTGCCACTGACTTTCACGCAGAAATCTTTTGTCCGCCATGACCGAATCAGGCCATAAACGTCGCGTGCTGTGCCCTTTAAAACTGGCGCGCCCGGTGATTTTATTTAGCCACGCTGGAAGTGGACTGGAAGAATAAAGGCTGACTGGTACGACCTGACCCTTAAGCTGATAATGTGCTAACCCTTCCAGGTTCAGAGCCGTCAGACCGCCTAAAGTGACGGGCGTTGGGTGCATACGCTGAAGCGAGGTTACGATCCCTTGCCAGTTCAATGGCGATTCATCACGTGTATACACGCCGGGTGCAAGCATCAGCAACGTCCGGCTTTTTACTGCGTTATCGATAAAATGTCGTGGTAATCCCTGTTCTTGCAACCACGTTTTTGTGGTGATCAGACCACAAGGGAGTAACGTTTTCAGATGTTGTCTCGCCTCAGTGTTAAGCATAAAAAACCACCGGTTTACAAAATGGATAATTCGCGGCGATTATTGCCGCATATTTTTATTTTTGTAAACCATAGCATGGATAGAGCTTATCAGGCTCGCGCTATTCCAGCGCAATGTAACGCGTCTGCGGAGGCTAAACCAACGGGCTAACCGCGAAAATGAGATGCGCTTTCCAGAGAAATTTCAGGCGTTGCAGCGGGTTACATCAAGCACGTTGATCAAAAGCGTCCCGTTATCTTCAGGACGCCTCTTCCTTATCAGAACCCGATGTTCACCCGGATCATGATCATCTGCGAGCGGCTGCGTGCCTCATCCAGCCCGAGCGTGCCCTGATAGGCGATGCCCGGCGTAATGTTATGCGGCAGCAGGAAATCCAGCCCCATGCCTAACACCAGATTTTCCTGACTGTCGCCGTAGACATCCGCACTCCACGTATCATTGCCGGAATCGGCGTAACCCAGACGGGCGCGGCCCGGATCGCTGAAAGCCTGCGTGTATTCGAAACGACTTTGCCAGCGCAGGACCGACCACGTGAGTGGCAGTGCGTATTGGGTGCGAACGCCGAGCGCGCCGGTCACATCATTCAGCACCTGGGAGGCGAAAGCCAGATCGTAGGCATCGGCGCTGGATTCCGTGTAGCTGTCGAGCCGGGTGCGAGACAATTGCAGGCGTCCGTATGGCGAAATCAGCAGGTCGGGCAGACGATAGTCATAACCCGATGTCAGAGCCCCAAATACCTGATAACCGCCACGGTCGCCGCGGGCGAATTGATCCATTTCTGTCACATAACGACGGCTGTCGTAGTCCAGACGGCTGTATCCGAGCAAACCATCGATAAAGAAACGGCTGGAATGATAGCTGCCATAAAGCGCCGAGCTGATGGATCGGCCGTTGCTGCGGGAACCGCTGTCACCGATATCGCTAACGTCTCTGCCAAAACCAATCCCCATACCTGCGGTGAAAGTCGGGGTGAACTGGTAGTCCGCGCCGGTGCTGATGCCGACCAGCGTGTGACTGAAACTCACACCGTCTTTCCCTGAGTGGCCGAAGTCAACAAATCCGCCGGTCCAGTAATTGATACGCGAGTTCGCACCCTTAAGCGGATGCTGCGAGGCGTTTTTATCGGTCAGTTGCGGCAGTTCAGGCTGCGGACGATTGTGCTCCCATGCGGTGTCCCACAGCGTGTCATCGTTGCCGCGTTCCTTTTTAGACGCTGGCATATTGAAACGGATGCCGTTCATATCGCTGCGCGCACTGGCCGGGTTGTGCAGCGTTTCCAGACGATCGCTGAAGTTGCGGATTTGCGCACGCGCGAAATTTTGCGCCGACTGAATCTGCGCGCTGACCAGGCCGAGCACATCCGGATCTTTGGACGGGTCAGGACGTCCGGCGATGGTCAGCGTCACGGTCGCTGGCGCAGATTGCGAATCTTGCGTCAGCAGCACATAACGCAGTGTCACCGTGCCGGAAGCCTGAGCCGCAGCCTGGAAGTTGAAATAAATACTGTTGTCGCTTTGCTCCAGCGCCGCACTGCCGAGCGTTGCCGCCGGAGAATCGACAAGACGCGCACCAGTGAACGGCCCGCCGGTGGCATTTTCTGTGAGGTTTACCCGCACGGATTTGCCAGCCAGAACGGAGGCCGCATGGCTGACGCCCACCGGCTGCGCGCTGGTAATGTTTAGCGTGTACGCGACCTGAGCCGTTACGCCGCTGGCGTCGGTGGCGATCAACGTAAAGCTGTTGTTTCCCGCTGCGGAAGGGGTTCCGCTCAGGGTGTCGCCGCTCAGTGTTAATCCGGCAGGCAATGTCCCTGACACGCGGTACTGAAACGGTGCCGTGCCGCCGGTTGCGCTGAACGTCTGACGATAAGGCGTGCCTGCGCGACCATCGGTCAACGCGCCGCTGGCAGGCGTAAAGGCCAGCGATACGGCCGTGATATTCAGCGTGACCGTCGCCTGTGCTGCGCCAAAACTGTTGGAAGCGCTGTAAATGAAACTGTCACTACCGGAATAACCTGCAACCGGCGTGTAGCGGATTTTCAGGTTCTGGATGCGCGCCGTGCCGTGTGCGGGTTGCTGCACAATCGCCAGTGACGTGACTGCGCCGCCCGACAGCACCGGCTCGATCAGATTCTCACTGGTATTGGCCGCCACGCTGGAGGATACCGCACTGACCACCGGTGCCTGTCCGGCAACGGTCAGTGCGTAGTTTACGGTGCCGGTGATCCCGTGACTGTCCGCGGCACTCACCTGAATGGCATAAGTGCCGGAAGCGGCGGGCGTACCGGAGATCTCACCCGTGCTGGCGCTGACGGAGAGTCCGGCAGGCAGGCCGGATGCGCTGTAGGTGTATGGGGCGGTGCCGTTGCTGGCAGTAATGATCTGCGACCACGGCGTACCTGCGGTGGCTGCGGGTAATGCGCCGCTCGCAGGCGTGAAGCCGAGCGTCACGCTGGCTACGGTTACATTCACCGTTGCAGCGGATGAAGTTCCCCAGTTATTGCTGGCGGTGTAAGTGAAACTGTCGGTACCTGAATATCCGGGCGCAGGGGTGTAACTCAGTGAGGTACCCGAAGCCGTTGCCGTGCCGTGAAGCGGTGCGGTCGTAACGGTGACTGACGCTGCGACGCCGCCTGAAAGCGCCGGCACAATGGCATTGTTGCTGCTGTTACCGGCAACCGTGGTGCTGATCGCACCCGCGACCGGTGCCTGCCCGTTAACGGTTATCGTATAGCTTTGGTTTCCGGTGGCAGCATTCGCCGTATCGTGCGCCACGACGGTAACGTTAAAGCTGCCCGTTGCAGTCGGCGTTCCCGAAATTTCGCCATTCAATGCCAGTGTTAATCCGGCTGGTAACGTATCCCCGGTCGTGAACTGATAGCTGCCTGACCCGCCGGTTGCCGTCAGTGTCTGGCTGTAAGCGGTGCCGGATGTGGCAGAAGGTAAGGTGACAGGCGACAGCGTAATCACCGGTGCTGCGACATTCACGCTGACGGTCGCTGGCGCGGATGTGCCCCAGTTGTTGCTGGCGGTATACGTGAAAGTGTCCGCACCGAAATAGTTTTGCAGCGGCGTATAAAGGGCAGTTGAGCCTGAGAATACGACCGAACCGTGTGCAGGTGCCGCACCCTGTGCCACCAATGTCGATGCGCCACCGGAAATGGGCAGGGCAATCGTATTATTACTGCTGTTAAACGCTACGCTGGCGCTGGCAGAACCGGCGACCGGTGCTAATCCGTTGCGTTGAACCTGAACAGAATAGCCGGACGTGGTGGTGCCGTCGGCAGCCGTCACGGTGACGGTGATCGTGTTACTGCCTTCACTTAACGGGATCGCCCCTGACGCACTACCGGAAGTGACGGAAGTTCCATTCACTTTTACGGTTGCGGTGCTGTCGGTGGTCACTGGTGTCAGCGTAATGCTGATCACGTTATTGGCGACGGTTGCGCTGTAAGAGGTTGTCCCGCTGGAAAAGGTCGGGGAAAGCGAACCGGTTGAAAGTGACAGCGCCGAGAGGCTGGCATCGGTGGATGCGCTGACCGGTGAGGTACAGGAAACGCTGAGAGGGCTCAGGTAGCCGTGGCTGGTGGTGATGCGAAAGCGAACTCCCGCACTCGCCAGTTGTGACCCTGTCACGGTATAAGAATGAGTACCTGCCGTGCCGCCGGTGACGTAGTAGGTTGAGAATGTCGACTGCGCATAATTCGTCAGGCCGAAGCTGTCCGTGTCTGTCATCTCGCTGTTCACACCGGCGCCAGAATCTGAAAACGTCAGCGTTAAGGTATCACTGGTATCAAACTGGCTGGCTTGGTAAGCCTGACTTGAAAAGTTCGCGGTAGAAAACGTGCGGTTATTCAGCGCCGTACACCCTGCCGATTGAGCAATGGCCTGGGATACAGAGAAGAGTGATAACAAAAGAAAAGCGCAGACAAAACGGGCAAAGCGCCCGGTCGCGCGGCGATGGCGAGTCATGTAAATTCCCTGAGATATTCTGACGTGCAGGCGTCTTTTTGTGTGGTTGTTTTGGTGATGTTATAAGAATGTTCCTAATGCCATTGCTCAAATAGCGAGTAAAAAACGGCTAATTCCGGTGAGATCAAAAGGGATGACGTCAGGGTGTGTCAGTCGCAATCGGGGGATGAGTAGTCAGAAGGGCGTTCAGAGAAATGATATTGAAAGGCGAATTAAATAAAAAAGCCGCAGACCTGTCCGGTATGCGGCTTTTTATATTTTACTTAAACTGTCAGGAAACATCAGTCATAGGCCACTTTATGGTTGATATGATAAAACGTCGCGGTGGCCGCCATGACGTGTTGTTCCTCTTTACCCGGTTTATGGGATTCCACATTAGTAATGTGATAACCGACCGCACCTGCATCTAACGCTTTTTTAACAATCGCATTGTTGAGTTCTTCCATGGAAGTAGCCCAGGAAACCGTTGTTACACCAACAGCTTGCAGGGAGGCTATTTCACGATGTGATAATCCGCTGCGGATCAAAACAGGCTTAACAGACTTCGGATAGAATATGGATAAAACATCATTTACTAAGCCTTTCATGGAGTTATTCCTCAAGAGTTCACTGTCTGAATCGGGTATTACGTTGCCGTTAGTTAACGGGCACAACGTTAATAAACACCTTTTCATGTGACGAACTTTAGCTTTAATTGCTAATTTCTTGTTAAGAAGGGTTTCGCCACAATTAACGCGATTTTAAAAGAAGATGCTTTCATTTCGTTACAGGTTCGTTATTTTTGACATGAATAAAAGGAAGGGAAAAGATAACGGGCACTTTCGCGCCCGGATGAGATTTCTTTTATACCCTTTACGGAGCGCGGCGGGTGTTATTTCCGGTTGCTCCACACGGTCTGCACGTTACAGAACTCGCGTAAACCGAAGTGTGAAAGCTCACGACCATAGCCGCTTTTTTTCACGCCACCGAACGCAACACGCGGATCGGATGCACTGTAACCGTTGATAAACACACCACCGGTTTCCAGCTCATTTGTCATCTGTTCCGCCCGCGCAAGGTCCGTTGTAAAAATTGTCGCACTCAGGCCAAACTCGCTGTCATTAGCCAGTTCGACGGCATGGTCTGCATCGCGCGCCACCGTGATCGCGGCAACCGGGCCGAACAGTTCCTGGCGAAATGCGGTCATTTCAGGCGTCACATTGCTTAAAATAGTCGGCGCATAGAAATTACCGTTTCCGGCAATTTTCTCGCCGCCGAGCAGCAGGGTTGCGCCTTCTGCCAGCGTATCCTGAACCTGTTTATCCAGTTCATCACGCAAATCATAACGCGCCATCGGGCCGATATAGGTCGCGTCATCCAGCGGATCGCCCGTCACCAGCGCCTGAGTCGCGGCAACAAATTTTGCGGTAAACGCATCCAGCACCCCTTCCTCAACGATAAACCGCTTGGCTGCGGCACATACCTGCCCGGTATTTTGATAACGACCGGCAACCGCCGCTTTTACCGCTTCATCCAGACTGGCGTCATTAAGCACGATGAACGGATCAGAACCGCCCAGTTCCAGCACACATTTTTTCAGGGACTTACCTGCCAGCTCTGCAATTGCCGCACCGGCACGCACGCTGCCTGTCACCGTCACGGCAACCACGCGCGGGTCAGCAATCAGTTCTGCCACTGCCGGATTTCCGACATTAATCACACCGAACGCACCGGCGGGAAAACCAGCTTTCAGCGCGGCCTGTTTCACCAGATACGTGGTGCCCATCATGTTCGGCGCCGGTTTTAACAGGAAAGTATTACCCGCCAGCAACGCCGGCACGGCACCGCGTAAAATCTGCCACACCGGAAAATTCCACGGCATAATCGCCAGGATCATCCCGGAAGGGCGGTAATGAATGTGCGCCTCGCCGTTATCGACCATCGTCGGTTCCGGTGCCAGCATCGCCGGACCGTTTTTAGCGTACCACTCACACAATCCGGCTGATTTTTCCACTTCAGCGCGTGCCTGTTTCACCGGCTTGCCCATTTCGAGGGTGATCATGCGGGCGATGTCTTCGCTGGCGGAGCGCAGTTCTGCGGCCAGATTGACCAGCAGCGTGGCACGCTGTTGGACGTCAGTTTTGCGCCATTGCTTAAATGCTACGCTGCCCTGCGAAACCGCTGCTTCCAGTGCCAGCGTGGTGTCAAAAGGATATTCAGCGATACGTTCGCCGGTGAACGGATTTTGCGAAATGGCATGTGTTTGTGAATTTGTCGTCGTCATTGTCTATTCCTCGTTGAACCAGTGCGTTCAGAATAGAGGGTTGCGTGTTTTAATAAAAATGAATAAAAATAAGTAAACCATTCACTTTTTGAGAAAGCTTATGAATCTCTCACAGCTTGAGATGTTCCGTGCCGTTGCTGAAACCGGCAGTATCAGCGCCGCTGCACAGCGGGTACATCGTGTTCCGTCGAATCTGACAACACGCATTAAACAGCTTGAGGCGGAGCTGGGTGTCGAATTATTCATCCGCGAGAATCAGCGGTTACGTCTTTCGCCAGCAGGGCGTAATTTTCTCGATTACAACAACCGGATCCTGGATTTAGTGGAAGAAGCGCGGTTGTCGGTGGCCGGAACAGAACCGCAGGGGATTTTTGCACTGGGGGCGCTGGAAAGTACCGCCGCCGTGCGTATTCCGGCGTTGCTGGCGCGATATCATCAGCAGTTCACCAAAGTTGAACTGGCGTTGAGTACCGGTCCGTCGGGTGAATTGCTGGATAAATTGCTCGAGGGCAAGCTGGAAGCAACATTTGTAGACGGGCCCGTCCTGCATCCTGTGCTGGATGGTGTGCCGGTATATCCGGAGGAAATGGTGATTGTCGCGCCGCTGCATCATGCACCGGTCACACGCGGGCAGGACGTAAACGGAGAAATTGTGTATGCATTTCGCTCCAACTGTTCTTACCGGCGTCATTTTGAAAGCTGGTTCGCGGATGATGGTGCAGCGCCGGGGAAAATTTACGAGATGGAGTCCTATCACGGCATGCTGGCCTGCGTCATTGCAGGTGGCGGACTGGCGCTGATGCCACGCAGTATGCTGGAAAGTATGCCGGGCAGCAGTACGGTGAGTATCTGGCCGCTGGCTGACAATTATCGTTATCTGACGACCTGGCTGGTGTGGCGGCGGGGGATCCTGACCAGAAACTTGTCTGAGTTTGCGAAGATGGCCAGGGAACTGACAATCAGCCTTCAGCTACCTGCAAAATGATCTGCCAGTCCAGCGCAAGTTTCAGCGCTACACAGCCAGCACAAACAACAAAAATGGTTTTGAACATAACGGTCAGGGGTCTTATTTTGTGATTTAAGTCTCATTTTACCGTCGGAGTTGTTTAATCGCTTCTAAAAAATGGTGCAGAAGATGCTTTTTCTAACCCGTTTTACCGAAATGATTATTCAGAAAAGAGTAATGCTTCGCACGTAAAGACCAGACTTTGACAAATTTGTACATAATAACAACATAGTTTATTCACGTACTGACACTATTATCAAAGTGTGCAAATTGTGATTAATAATATTTTTCTGGCGTTTTTTAGGTGTTTAAAGTGATTTCTTCGTAAAAGTTTTAATTACTCAGCGACAACAAGTTGTTATGAGAGGGGGTATTAACAATTAAAGAAAAAGAGTGGCGACTGCCACCGTTGTGTCACGGTGAATAATATTATGCTGGCGCAATTGATATCATTATTTCTTTGTGTAGAATCAGGGTCACTAATTTAATGATACCCCTCTAAAGTGAGCACATCATGGACAACGCGTTAAACGTTTTGAATAATATCCGTACACTTCGGGCACAGGCTCGTGAAATGCCACTCAGCACTCTGGAAGAAATTCTCGAGAAGCTGACTGCAATTGTTGAAGAATCACGCGAAAATGTGAAAGCGCGCAGTGCGCAGCAGCAGGAACGTGACGAAAAATTACTGAAATACCGTGAAATGCTGGCAAACGACGGCATCGCTATTGATGACCTGCTGGGTCACCAGACAACCAAAGAATCCGGTAAAGCCAAGCGTAAACCACGCCCGGCAATCTATGAGTATACCGATACCGACGGTTCTAAAAAAACCTGGACCGGCCAGGGCCGCACTCCTTCTGCCATTAAAGCGGCACTGGATGGTGGTGCAACATTAGAGAGTTTCCTGATCGCGCGTTAATCAGGCTACCGATGTGTTCAGTGTTTTCTGCCTTGCAAACTGCGGGGCAGATAACACACTTTCTTGCCTCTTTTTTCTCACTGTGCTATTCCCTTTTTTAACATCGTAATACCCCTGCATCCGATCATTTCTCGCCGGTGCTCATTCCTCTTAATGTAAGCTTAAGTCTCAGCAAGTATGGTTAACGTCTCTTCGTTTACCGGAAATGCTATGCGTACCCGATATTCTTCCGTTCAAATTTTGCTCCACTGGCTGGTGTTTGTTTTAGTGGTATTGACCTATACCACGATGGATATAAAAGGGTGTTTTGCAAAAGGCACGCCCTTGCGGGAGTTATTAGCCCTGACGCATTACAGTCTGGGATTTTGCGTATTATTTCTGATGTGTATACGGCTTTTTGTTCGCGGGATGTATGTTACGCCACCGGTCAAACCCGCGTTGCCGCGCTGGCAGCATTATTTTTCTGGTGGCGCGCAGATTCTTATATATCTGATGTTTCTCAGCTTACCGGTGATGGGTATTTTGTCACAATATTATGGCGGGCATGACTGGACGATGTTTAACATCCTTATGCCGAAAAGCGTGTTTCCGGATTTACCGTTACAGAAGCTATTAAAAACGCTGCATGAATGGCTCGCTAACGCGGGGTATTACCTCATCGGATTACATACTCTGGCGGCTCTCTGGCATCACTATCGCCGGCGCGATAACACGCTGATCAGGATGTTACCTTCACGAAAATAGCCCGCGGGTGCGTGGATCAATGAAACCGTTGCAAGGTTCTGGTATCAACAGACCGATTAACGTGACGGAAGGAGCAATGATGATATTCAGTGCGAGGGGGCACATTGCCTGCTTATGAATGCGGCAGTATCCTAAAGCCCTGCTAATCAAATGGATATTGAAAATGGATACTACCGAAACGCTAAACGGGACGTACTTCTGATGGAAGTAAATGAAAATGAGATTCTCGCGTATATCACTGAAACTTATAGCGACCGGAAGCAGCCAGTTTGCAAGGACTGGACTTTTAGAGAGCATTTTTACTTTGTACCTGAAGAACTCGAAGAGATGCTTTTAGACTTGTTTACCCGATACAACATCAAGTATGACAATTTTATTATTGACGATTATTTCATGCCGGAGTTTGCCTGGTGGCAGTTTAAGCTCAGGAAAGAATGGCGTGACCGCAAGTTTAAGACGCTTACGGTGGGCATGATTATCGAGTCAGCCAGGGCGGGAAGATGGCTTTACGATTAAGGGGCGCTATGCCCCTTTTTCACATTATGCGGTTTGGTGGTCGCTTCAGGAATCAGCATAGATGATGTTGGCATCATTATTATGCGTAGTAACGAATTCTTTGCCCGAGTATCACTCGGGCTATGGTTTTTATCTATACACCCATTTATAACAACTATAAATGACCGACAAAGAGATTATGGTTGAAATGATGAATGAGACACTGAGATATAAATCTAAAATCTCCTCTATTCCGTAGTACCCAAAAAATTTAGCCAGCTGGAGTATGTTGTCATCGCTAGCAATGCTGTTAATTATCATCATGGTCAGAAATGTTAACAGGCTGTACGCTGCCAAATAACCAGTGGAAGCCAACGCCCATTTAATGACTTTCATCTTTACGAAACTCTGATAGTGCCGTGAGCTTTTAGAGCCGTCCCAGGAACCCCGACTAATGGGGTTCCAAGCAAAGCTGTTCTAAGGTAATCAAAATCCGCATGTGACGTCATTGTTAAGCATCCTTCGCTCAAAGCACGTGGGCCTATAGGGTGTAGTCGAAAGTTTCCTCTTCTGACCCCTTCAATAAATGTTTCATCATTAACTTTTCCATCATCTCTGTATAAGCCGAACCATAATGTTCTGTCCGCACCATAGACGTTTTTATAGCCAAAATCATATATTGCACCAAGCCTGCCACCCGACAAACGGCTTACGATGAAGTATCGCCCAGTTGGCAGGGGGCCGATATCTTTTACGGTACTCAGAGTTGGATTGTTGCGTCCATGGAATTGCCCAGAGAACGCAGGGAAATTGCCCACTCCTGCGCAGCATAATATTGATGTTTCCATGCCGTTTAATGCATAGCTGCATGTAATAGCCATTTACGCGGTCACTCTCTCGTTCCAGGCATCGGCGAAAATAACGTTACCATCACAATATTTCCATGTGATTTTTTCATAGCGGAGTTCGATAGTTTCGTTGTGGTTATGCTTCTCGAAAGCTGGGTTTTTGATGTGGTGCATTGTTGGGCAGATTGATACGATTTTTACGCCTTCGAGATACATGTTGAAATATTCAACTTCCTGGCCTGCGTCGTTAATCCTGTACCATTTAAATTCGGCTGATTGGAGAGTCTGGCCGGTGGCGGTTGCTTTATAAAGATAAGGGCTGGAACTGTCGAATTCTTTCTCAAAACCTAATGCCGCATGTATTCGCGTGCCGGTGATCTTGCCTGTAGCCCCGTCAGTCGGAAGGTGCAGAGAGTGCCCAAAACCTTGAATCTCAATAGAGCCTTCACGACCCGAAACATCAACTGATCCTTTGATATCTGCGCCGCCATCGTCTTTGAGCCATAAATAAGCTGGTATAGCAATTTTCAAAAATTCCATTTTTAAAAGTGAGGCTTAAAAGTATTCCTTTGTTCAGCGGGGTACAATTATCGAAAGTCGTAGTTGCCTGATTTTCAGATGTTTATTACTGATAGCGGGGCATTATCCACATGTATTTTGAATGCGCCCGTTCAGCGTTGAAATTTGCATGAACAGGCGGAAAGGTTTTACTGTTTTAAGTAGTTCTTCTGATAAACACACAAATGTGTATAAGCGGCCTGCAGATGCGGTACGCTGATGCCCACACGCGTTGCGCGCTCTACTAAATCACCAACAATCTGCTCCGCTTCAACCGGATATCCCTGCATCATATCGCGGTACATGGACGAGGTTTGTGGCGAGTTTTTATCCGTCACCGCTTCCCTGACTTTTGCCACCGCCGCCGCGCGTTCCGCGTAGCCAAAGGCTTTCATGGTGGTCAGTGCCTCCGTGACAATAGCCTGGGCGAACTCTGTTCCGCCCGGTGCAGAAGCCACCTGGCCGATGTTTCCGCGCATGGTGCAGGTGATGGCGCCGAGGCTTGAAAGCAGCAACCACTTCTCCCACAAATCCGTGATAATCGTTTCAGAAAGGATGGCTTCAACGCCTGCGCTCTGAAACGCCTGATCGACTTTCAGAATGCGTTCGGTTTTTTCGCCGGAGAGTTCGCCATAAATAATCTGGTGCAATGGCGTCATCTGATGGACATGGCCGTCGGCATCCAGCGTTGCATTAATTTTGCATAATCCGCCGATCAGGGCGTGCTCGCCGAAACGCAGACTCAGCGTCTCCATGTGTTTCATGCCGTTGAGAACCGGCATCACCATGGTATTCTCACCGACAACCGGCGCGATGTCTTTCATCGCCGCTTCCAGCCCGAAGCTTTTAACGGTCAGTAAAATCAGGTCATAGGGACCGGTGAGCTGCGAGGCCTGTAAGACATTAGGCTGGAAATGGAAATCACCGTGCGGACTGTGAACAGTCAGCCCGTTTTGCTCAACCGCAAGCGCGCGTTTTTCACGTAAAAGAAACGTCACATCCTGCCCGGCCTGCGTCAGACGTGCCCCGAAATACCCGCCGGTCGCACCAGCACCCACAACTAAAATCCGCATATGTTTTCCCCTGTTACAAGTCATTCAGAAACCCGGTGTCTGATTAAACTACGGGAGGAGGGCTGCACGGATCAAGGGGCTGTGATGAAAGAAGGTTTTTTGAAGATTTTACCGCGTGATACTATGCGCAATCATTATTTCAAAAGGAGCACTGAATGGCAGGTTATCAGCCTCCGTACACTATCACACCGCAGATCCTCAGCCGTGTTGTGGACGTCGGGGAATTGCTGGGGCGCTGGGCTGCACATGCTGAACACTCATCTGTGCTTCTGCGCAAAGAAAACCGTATCCGTACTATTCAGGCTTCACTCGCTATCGAACATAACAGCCTGTCCACGCAGCAGGTGACGGCCATTATGGAAGGCAAGCGCGTGCTTGCGCCGCAAAAGGATATTCAGGAAGTGCGTAACGCCATCCTGACTTACGAACAATTACCGGCGTGGAAAAGTCATCGTCTTGATGATGTCCTGAAAGCCCACCAGACGCTCATGCTCGGACTGGTGGATGCGCCGGGACACCTTCGCACTGGCAATGTGGGCGTGTATCGCGACAACCAGCTGATTCATATGGCACCGCCTGCGGGGCAACTTTCCCGTCTGATGTCTGATTTGCTGAACTGGCTAAAGGAAACGGATATCCACCCGCTCATCGCCAGTTCGATTTTCCATTATGAGTTTGAATTTATTCACCCGTTTGCCGACGGCAATGGCAGGATGGGACGCTTATGGCAGACGCTGATCCTCAGTCAATGGCGACCTGAACTGGCCTGGCTTCCGGTTGAAACGCTGATCCACAATCAGCAGCAGGACTATTACCGCATATTGGGCGAATGTGATCGCGCCAGTGACTGCACGGCGTTTATCGGTTTTATGCTCGATAAATTGGCTGAAGCGCTGAGTGAAGGTATTGACACACAACTCTCCAGCCATAATCCCCGCCCGCAGGCAAAGTGATCGCTATTTTCCCCGCGCCAGCACCTTGCGGTACAACACCGGCAATGAAATCACCACGATCAGCATCGCGCCGACAATCACCGACATCACAATCCCCGGCACATTCAGCAGGCTGAGTCCAAAGGTCAGCAAGCCCATCAGGAACGCGGCGATGATCACGCCGGTCATGCTGCCGGATCCGCCGAGCACGCTGACGCCGCCGAGCACTGCCATGGTGATCACGCTCAGTTCCCAGCCGAGTGCCAGCGTCGGACGCGTGCTGCCAAGCCGTGACGTCAGCAGTACTGCCGCCAGTCCGGACATCACGCCGACCAGCACAAACAGTGTCAGGTTGTGGCGTTTCACATTAATCCCGGAATACCACGCGGCAACCGGATTGTTGCCGATGGCATAGGTGCGGCGGCCAAAATTGGTTTTATGCAGCAGGAAATAAAACATTGCGCCGAGCACCAGGAACAGGGCGAACTCAAAAGACAGCGGCCCCCAGACATACCCCTGACCGAACCATGCAAAACTGGCGGGATATTTATTCAGCGACTGATCGCCGAGCAGCACATACGTGATACCACGGAACAGGCTCATTGTGCCGATGGTAATCACGATTGACGACAGATTCAGCCGCGTCACCAGCAGTCCGTTGATCAGCCCGCACAATAATCCCACGCTCAGCCCGACGCCGACCAGCGCGGGTGTTGGCAAACCGGCTTGCGCGCAGAATCCCATCACGGTGGAACTGAGCGCCATGGTGGAGGCGACCGACAGATCGATTTCACGTGCGATAATCAGCATCGCCATCGGCAGCACGATGATGGCTTTTTCGGTGAAGTTAAACGTCGCGTCCGACAGATTCCAGATGTTGAGGAAATACGGCGAAGCGAACGCATTCACCACAAACACCAGCAGCGTTACCAGCAGCAAAAATCCTTCCCAGCACATCAGGCGGTGGAAAAACGGCGTGACGGACATGGTGGATTTTTCTCCGGCAGTTGAATGCGGCGTGTTGCGCGAAGTTAAGGTCTTACTCATGATCTTGCTCCGGTTTCAGTTCGCACAGGCTGGACGGCAGGAGAATGGCGCAGGATCAGCCGCCCCTTACGTTTATTGGCGCGTTCGTTGAGGATGACGGCTATCACAATCACGCCACCGGAAATCGCCATCTGCCAGAACGGCGACACTTCAATCACCGGCAGGGCATTGTTGATGACGCCGAGGAACAGCGCGCCGAGCAGGCAGCCGACCACCGAGCCGATGCCGCCCATGGTGCTGATCCCGCCGATGACGCACGCTGCGACAATCTGCAACTCAAAGCCGTTAGCCACATCCACATATGCAACAGCAAAACGTGAAATCCACAGATAGCCGCAGAATCCGGCCAGCGCACCGGAAAGACAGAAGCTGACAAACTGCATTTTACCGGCGTTGATGCCGGTGTAATACGCTGCCGTGGCGTTGCCGCCTGCGGTATACAAAGCGCGTCCGGTCCGGCTGTAATGCAGGAAATAGGCCACCAGAATCAGTGCCGCAATCGCACACCAGCCGAGCAGCGGCAGGCCGATAAAAGTGGCACGTGGCAGGCTGAGGAATTCCGGGCTCATCTGGTGAGCGTTGATCCAGCCGCCGTTGGAAAGCAGAAAGATAATGCCGCGATAAATGCTCATGGTGCCGAGCGTGACCACAATTGGCGGAATGCCGACTTTCCACACCAGCAGGCCGTTAATCGCGCCCATCACCAGTCCGAGAACTGTCGCCAGCACAACCAACGACCACACCGGAATATCGGGATGATGGAAGTTAATCAGCGCGACTATCATGCCGGTCAGCGCCAGATTGGCGGCCATCGATAAGTCGATCCCTTTGGTCAGCAGCACCATCATCTGTCCGAGCGCCAGGATGATCAGAATCGAGGTATCGTTAAACATTTCAAGCAGGTTTCCGGCACCGACAAACTCCGGTGAACGCGCGCCGACGCCAAGCACCATCAGCACTATCACCACCGCCAGCAACAGCTCGCGATATTTGAGCAGGTTTTTGATCATGCTGCCTCCTCGCCTGCGCCGCTGGCGGCACTGACAATCATTTCTGCGCTGGCTTCACCGGCATTAAATTCCGCCACCATCAGCCCTTCATGCATCACAATGATGCGATCGGCCATGCCCATCACTTCCGGTAATTCAGATGACACCATAATCACCGCCAGCCCGCGCCCGACCAGTTCAGACATAAACTGATGCACCGCCGCTTTGGAGCCGATATCTATACCTTTAGTCGGCTCATCGAGAATGATGATGTCCGGTTTGGTCGCCAGCCATTTGGCTATCACCACTTTTTGCTGATTACCGCCGGAAAGCGTACCCACCGCCTGTTTCCAGCTGGACGCTTTTACCTGCAAACGTCGGGCGTAATCATCCGCCAGCGCCCACTCTTTTTTGTCGTTGAGCACCCCACGCGGATTCAGCTGACTGAGCTGCGGCAGGCTGATGTTCTGACTGATGGGCAGATCAATAATCGCGCCTTGTTTCTGGCGCTCTTCCGGCACGTACACAATCCCTGTGCGGATAGCCTGGGAAGGGCGGGAGAAATGTTGTTCTTTGCCATTGATCAGAATTTTTCCGCCGCCGGGCTGTGTGACGCCAAACAGCGCCTGCATCAGCTCGGTTCTGCCAGCTCCGACCAGCCCGTAAAAGCCGAGAATTTCGCCTTTGCGCAGAGAGAAGTTAATGCCTGCAAACTCGGTCGGATGGCTGAGGTTTTGCACCTCGAGCACGGTGTCACCCGGCTCGCAGTTCACTTTCGGGTAAGCCTGACTCACTTCACGACCGACCATCATGGTCACCATCTGCTGTTCGCTGATGTCGCTGATTTTGCCGGAACCGACATAACTGCCATCACGCAAAACCGTGTAGTAATCGGAAATGGAGAAAATCTCGTCGAACTTGTGCGAGATAAACAGGATAGCTTTACCCTCGCGTTTCAGGCGTTCAACAATTTGATAAAACTCAACAATTTCATGCTGCGATAGCGCGGCGGTCGGTTCGTCGAGAATAACCACCTGGGCATCAAACGACAGCGCACGGGCAATCGCCACCATATGACGCTGCGCGATACTCAGGTCTTTCAGGATGGCGTGCGGGTCAATGTTCACTTCCAGACGCGTCAGAATATCGCGTGCCTGCTGATGCATTGCCGGCCAGTTCAGGCGTTTAAACAGCCCGCGATAGATGTAATGGCCGACAAAAATATTCTCGGTGACGGAAAGCTCGTCGAACAGCACGGTTTCCTGATGAATGGCGGTAATGCCAACTTTGTGCGCGGATTCGGGATTCGGCAGTTTGATTGGAATCGCTTTATAACGCAGTTCGCCTTCTTCCGGCTGATAAATGCCGGTCATGACTTTCACCAGCGTCGATTTTCCCGCGCCGTTTTCGCCAATCAGGGCGGTTACTTTTCCCGGATACAAATCCACGTGAACGTTATTTAACGCCCTGACTCCCGGAAAGACTTTGCTGATGCCTTTTAATGATAAAAGCGGCGTCGTTGAGTCTGTCATTTCAGTTCCCCTGTCTGGCTAAGCACAACAAAACGGCTCACCGCATCACGATGAGCCGCATTCAGGATCAGAAGATTTTGGAGAATTTGTCGATGTTACTGGCGTCATAGACAAACGGTTCTGCCATCGCGCCGCTGCCGTCGGCATCCAGTTTCACCTTGCCTAAACGGCCCATGCTGGCTTCGGTTTTGGTGGCGGTGCCTTTGACTAAATCGTCTGCCAGATACGTTGCGGCGTAGCCCAGATCAATCGGGTTCCAGATGGCGAAACTTTTCGTTGCCCCGGATTTCACCGCACCCGCCATTTCAGACGGCAACCCCAGGCCGGTTACGTAAACCTTGCCGATTTTGCCCTGATCTTTCACCGCCTGTGCCGCCGCCACGATACCGACGGAAGACGGAGAAATAATCACTTTCAGATCCGGGTAGGATTTCAGCAATCCGATGGTTTCACGGTAGCTTTTATCTGACAGATCATCGCCGTAAGCGACATTCACCAGATTCACCGAAGGATATTTCGGCAGCACCTTTTTCATCTCTGCGATCCACAGATTCTGGTTAGTGGAGGTTGGCGTGGCGCTGAGGATTGCCACATCGCCTTTTTCCACGTTCAGGGCTTTCAGCGCATCGGCGGCCAGTTTGACGTTAGTTTCGCCGATCAGCGCATTATTGGAAGGATTGAGGTGGATCTGACGGCCATCTTTAGCAACGCCGGAATCCCACGACACCACTTTAATCCCGCGCTGCATGGCTTTTTTCAGTACCGGCACCAGCGCATCAGGGTCGTTTGCGGAGACGGCAATGGCATCGACGCCCTGCGCGATCAGGCCGTTCAGCACTTCAATCTGCGCTTCGGCGGTGGTGGTGGTTGGGCCGGTATAAATTACCTTAACGTCCCCCAGTTCTTTGGCTGCCTGCTGCGCACCGACGTTAGCCGCCTCAAAAAAACCGTTGCCCAGCGATTTCGCTACCAGCGCAATTTTGACTTCTGCCGATGCCGCGCCTGCCAGCAGGATGCTGCTCGCCATCAGGGTAAGGCTCAGTACGTGTTTTAATTTCATTGTTGGTACTCCGCATGCTATTCGCATAAATCTGCAAAAAGTTTAACGACGAAAAGTTGCCGACGCGCCAGGCGCATGATCACGACTCTAGGAGGTTGCTGGAAGACTGACCTTTCCGCGAGTGCCAGCTCAGCGCCAACTATGGCAAAGAAGCAAAGGTTTAAGCGAACAACCTCACAATTTGATAACAATTTTGTTTCGGTCATACCAAACGGTCAGAAAACCACACCTTACCGGTCTCTGAAGTCCGTACTTAAATAAGGTGTAAAGCCACGCGGTACGGCGGATGGCGCAGGATTTCGTAAGGAGGGAAATGTTTTGTTCAAAAGCGGCTGGCGGATCACAGTTTCAGCCTTATAGCCGCGCCGGTGACGACTAAGATATTACGATAATGTTAATAAGGAGTCGGAAATGACCGTGCTACGCAGTAGTGAGTATTTTTCCTCAGGGGATTTTCCGGTCGCCATTGAACCCCGTTATCCGCAGGAAACGTTTCCCGAACATCATCATCAGGATTTCAATGAAATTGTGCTGGTCGAGCAGGGTACCGGCACGCACGTTTTCAACGACCAGCCGCTGATCCTCAGTGCCGGCAGTGTCTGTTTTGTCCGTCACAGCGACCACCATCTTTATGAAGATACCGACAATCTGCATCTGACCAACGTGCTGTACCGCAGCCCGAATGCGTTTCGTTTCCTGAATGGCGTCAGCGATTTGTTACCGCAGGAAGTGGACGGAATTTATCCGGCGCACTGGCGCATCAGTCCGAATCAGATAACTCAGGCCAAAACCCTGATTGACCTGCTCGCGCGTAAGCCCTTCAGCCTGTCACCGGAAAATCAGGCGCAGCAGGAGCTGTATTTTATGCAACTCCTGCTATTGCTGCGCAAAGGCAGCCGCGACGTGGGTTATCGCGGGCAGGGCGGTGACCTGAATAATTTGCTGGACTGGATGAACGAACATTACGACGAAGAAATCGACTGGCCGCAGCTGGCTGCGCAGTTCTCGATGTCGCTGCGCACCTTGCACCGGCAGATGAAACAGCAAACCGGCTGCACGCCGCTCAATTATCTCAACCGTCTGCGCCTGCTTAATGCGCGCAATATGCTGCGTTTCAGCGACAGCCCGATTACCGAGATCGCTCATAACTGCGGTTTTTGCGACAGCAATTACTTCTCCACATTGTTCAAACGCGAGTTTGGCTATGCGCCAAGAAGTGTCCGTCAGTAGATATCACCATAATTTGCAGAAATGTTATATCGGGCAACCCGACCATGACATTTTTGCCATTTCTCAAAATTAAATGGCAATCACGGAAAGGTAAAAACCAGACGGATAGAACAGGCTGTTAAAACTTCACAAAAAAGAGCTTTTTTATTAACAACTCGTTCATCACCTCTATCCGTACCTTGGAGACTCCCTACATGAGCACAGTTCAGAAACGTATGTACATCAACGGCGAATTCGTTGAAAACACCGGCGGTAAGTGGATTGACGTTGTGAATCCGGCAACGGAACAGGTGATTTCGCAGATCCCTGAAGGCTCGGCAGAAGATGCCAGAAGGGCCATTGATGCAGCTGAAGCCGCGCAACCAGGCTGGGAGGCATTACCTGCGGTGGAACGCGGCGTATGGTTGCATAAAATCGCGGCCGGTATCCGCGAGCGCGAAGCCGAACTGACAGAAACCATTATTGCTGAAGGCGGTAAAACCTACGGCCTGGCGCAAACCGAAGTGCTGTTCACGGCAGATTATCTCGATTACATGGCCGAATGGGCGCGGCGTTACGAAGGCGAAATCATTCAGAGCGACCGTCCCAACGAAAACATCTTTGTGTTCCGCAAAGCCATCGGTGTGACCACCGGTATTCTGCCGTGGAACTTCCCGTTCTTCCTGATTGCCCGTAAGGCGGCACCGGCGCTGATTACCGGTAATACTATCGTGATCAAACCGAGTGAAATCACGCCGAACAACGCGGTGATCTTTGCTGAAATCATCCACAAAATTGGTCTGCCAAAGGGCGTGCTGAATATTGTGACCGGTTACGGTCCGACCGTCGGTCAGGAACTGGCAGCCAACCCGAAAGTCGGCATGGTCAGCCTGACCGGCAGCGTGGCGGCGGGTATCGCCACCATGACCGCCGCAGCGCAGAACGTCACGAAAGTCTCGCTGGAACTGGGCGGTAAAGCCCCGGCCATCGTGATGAATGACGCCGATTTGGATCTGGCGGTAAAAGCCATAGTCAGCTCCCGCGTCATCAATACCGGGCAGGTGTGTAACTGCGCCGAACGTGTTTACGTTCAGGAAGGCGTCTACGACGAATTCATTTCGCGCATCGGCGAAGCGATGAAAAAAGTCACGTTTGGCAATACTGCCGAACAAAAAGAGCTGGATATGGGCCCGCTGATCAGCGGTGCTGCCTTGCAGCGCGTGGAAGAGAAAGTGGCGAAAGCCGTGTCGCAGGGCGCGAAAGTGCTGCTGGGCGGCAAACGCCATGGCGACAAAGGATTTTTCTATGAGCCAACGGTGCTGGTGGATGTGACGCAAGATATGCCGATCATGCACGAAGAAGTGTTTGGTCCGGTGTTGCCTGTCGCGACATTTAAAACGCTGGATGAAGCCATCGCGATGGCCAATGACAGTGAATACGGCCTGACGTCGTCGATTTACACCAGCAACATCAACACCGCAATGAAAGCGCTGAAACAACTGAAATTCGGTGAGACGTACATCAACCGTGAAAACTTTGAAGCGATGCAGGGCTTCCACGCGGGCTGGCGTAAATCAGGCGTCGGTGGTGCAGACGGCAAACACGGCTTGCAGGAATATCTGCAAACGCACGTCGCGTATTTGCAATTCCACTAATCAGCAGTAACGGCCGGAGCGGGGCAACCTGACTCCGGCTTATAAGGACATATCATGAGCCGCAACGATTTCCTCACCGGCATTCGTCAGCATAAAATCATGCAAACGCTATTTCCGCCACAGACTGAAATTCCCAATCTGCCTGAAGAATTTGGCCGCGCGCTGACCCTGATGGGCGGCGTCTGGGACGATACGTTTTTGCATACGCCGCAGAATGGCTACACCACGCTGAACGCCTATCTGCGCAGGTTGTATCCGGCGGATTCTCTGTTTTGTTCCGCCACACCGGAAATTATCGCGGAAGTGGATTTCAGCGCCCGCACGCAGGCGGCAGCGCTTAAAGATGTGGACGTCGGCGTGGTTCGTGCCTGCTTTGGGGTGGCCGAAACCGGTGCAGTGTTTCTCAGCGATCCGCAGCTTTGCGTGAATTCCCTCAGTGCGATGGCGAAACATCTGGTGGTGCTGCTCGACGTGCAGCACATCATCGAACATCTGCACCTTGCTCATCGCCAGCCGCAACCCTTCAATGCCCGTTATACGGTGATGGTAACGGGACCCGCCGCGATGGCCGACAGCGAAAGTGCGCTGATGCTCGGCGCAAAAGGGGTGCAGAGTCTGCGGGTGATCGCGATTTAAGTCCTAAAATCCACGGATCCTGCTGTACTCACTTCGCTTAAAATAACTCCTGTAAATAAAATAAATCCTATCTGATACAATAAGTAAACGGGGTCACAACGGGAGTGTCCTGACTTTTACTGCAGGTGAGCGCGACAACCATGAGCGTGATACAGAGCCTTATCAAACAAGCCTTTGGCACCGGTAACAGCAATGAAGCGGCCACTTTTCTGGCCAGCGCGTGCAACCGGATGAAGGCAATGGATAAAACGTCTATCGCCCGCGAAGTGGAAAGCGCGCTCAGAGGCGTCAGTTTCAGCCGTGCCGAAGGCGATAAAGCCAAAGTCAAAACCGTTTTTAAAGACACCGCCGTCACGCTGGAAAAACTGGCGTCACTGGAAAAACAGGTGCGCAGCCTGACCCATGAACTGGCCGTTGCACGCAACCAAACCAGCAGCGGAAATAAAGAAGACGTTCAGCGACTTGAAGGCGAGCTGTACCGTCTGAACACGCGGGTCAGCGAACTGTTGCGTCAGTCTGAAATACAGAAAAAGCAGCACGCTGACGAACTGGCGCTGATGCGCTCGCGCCAGCAAACCGCCGGGAACTCTGCCTCCGCCGGGCTGGAAGAGTCCAGAAATCTTGTCGCTTACATGGGCAGTCAGATGGCGGCGATGGCTGCCGCCCGAGACAAGCTTCAGGGCCAGGTTGTTGAGGAAGAAGACAAACGTCACGCTGCCAACCGCCGTGCAGATGGCAATTATGCGCTGCTCGGACAGCAGAAAGAACTGACGGCTGAGGCGAACCGTAAAGTCACGCAACTGCGTGCCAGCCTGAAACTGGAAGAGTACGAAGCGCAAAACACGAAGAGCGAAAGGGCGAAACTGAAAAAGCAGCTCGCTGAGCTTCAGAATGAAAACAGCCGTCTGGCAGAACGTTTTCGCGATAACGAAGAAGATTGCGAACGCCTGAGCCACGCGCTGGAACGCACGAATCAGGAATTCGCTGCCTATAAAGCGCAAAAGCAACGCTTAACCCGCTGGATCCACATTCCCGGCGCGATGATGGGCATCTCCGTTGTCGCGCTGGTGCTGTACTCAGATGCCCAGCCGGGGCATCTGTTCGATAATCTCGCCCCCGCTGCTTTTCTCGGCAGCGTCGTCTACGCACTTTCCCTGATGATTGCGTTTACTCGCCGGGCGTAGCGGCTGTCTGTGAACCCAACGCCGCCGCGGCGGCCAACAATGTTGAAGCTAAACGTAAACGCATGGCACTTCCTCTTTTCGTTTTAAACCGGAATGAACATCAGTCTGTGAGGCCACTGTGAGCCTGACGGTCTGACAGAGAAGTGACGCGATCATGACAAAAACGTCATCAGGGCAGGGCGGCTAAGGTCGTGGAAGCGTTTTCCCTGAGCGGGTTGTGGATATTTTAAACAGTGGAATGGATTTTGATTTTATATCTTATGTAAAGAAGGGGAGGTTTCATTACCCGGAACCAATTGGGTGAAAAAACGTCAGAGAATATTCTCTTGTCTTAAAATAGTGGTCTATATTTATTCTGACTTTGATTCAGTTTGTGCGGTTTCGAAAGATGAAAGTCAAATTACCTAACCGTAAGTAGCGCATGATTAATAGTCGTAATGGGCACTTCTTGGTTATGATTTATATGTTTTATATCAGTTAATTACCTATAATGTAACCGTTACCATTTACTGGTTTATTATACGCGTCGATTTATCCGGTGAATTTTCAAATGAAAGCGGTGTTTTATTTTGTCCGGCCTTAAAACGGTATCAGGCCAATTAATCCACGAAGTTTACGCGGGGATTTAATTGAGAAATCGCATCATGATGCACACTGCGTGCGGTATTTTGTTAAAAAGTTATATTTGTAAAGTTGCGTATGTACTAACAGGAAGAAAAAATCTATAGTGAGCCCCCTTACGGCTCTCAATCAGAACGGTCGATTTATGTCTACTTCTAATGTCTAAAATTGAGAGATGTGTCTTGTTTTTGACCCAGCCTTTTAACACAAAACAAAAGAACTCATAAAGTGAACGCCAAAACCTCTGCTTTTATCATCACGTTCTTGTCATTTTTGAACCCGGTTTCAGTCAGTTACGCGCAGTCAGCGACCGACGCCTCTAAGGGCGATACGCACGATTCATCAGACTCTTCTTCCCTGATGATCATTAAACGCGAAATCAGCGGCGGTCTGTCAGAACTGGACACACCCGCAGCGGTCAGCGTGGTGGATGGCGACGATTTCAGAAACAGCAAAGCGCAGGTCAACCTGTCAGAAAGCCTCGGCAGCGTTCCGGGTTTACAGATGCAGAACCGCCAGAACTACGCGCAGGATCTCCAACTTTCCGTGCGTGGCTTCGGCAGCCGTTCGATGTACGGCGTGCGCGGTGTGCGTATTTACGTTGATGGTATTCCGGCCACCATGCCGGACGGGCAGGGCCAGACCTCCAATATCGATCTGAACTCGGTAGAACGCGTGGAAGTATTGCGCGGACCGTTCTCGGCGCTGTACGGCAATGCTTCCGGCGGCGTGGTGAACGTGGATACGCAAACCGGTTCGCAGCCTGCAAAACTTGAAGCAGGCACTTATTTTGGCAGTTACGGCTCGTTCCGTAACAGCGTCAAAGCCAGCGGTGCGACCGGCGACGGCACACACGCGGGTGATGTGAATTACCTGATTTCCGGCTCACGTTTCACCACCGACGGCTACCGCGACCACAGTGGTACGCAGAAAAACCTCGGTAACGGCAAACTGGGCGTGCGCATTGACGATGCCAGCACCCTGACGCTGATGTTTAACAGCGTCTCTGTCGATGCGAACGATCCGGGCGGTCTGACAGAATCCGAATGGCACGATGACCCGACGCAGGCGAAACGCGCCGATCAATACAATGCGCGCAAATCGCTGGATCAGACTCAGGTTGGCCTGCGTTATCAGCGTCAGATGGGCGAGAACGATGAGTTCAGCCTGATGACCTATCACGGCGAGCGCCACACCACGCAATACCAGACCATTCCGGCGGCATCGCAGAAAAATCCGCTGAACGCGGGCGGGGTGATCGTTCTGGAACGTAAATACTCCGGCGTGGATACCCGCTGGAAACATGACGATCAGATAGGTTCTGTGCCGTTCTCCGTTACCGGCGGTCTGGATTATGAAACCATGACCGAACGCCGCTTTGGTTATGAAAACTTCAATGATGAAGGCGATCTGGGCGTGAAAGGCGACGAACGTCGCAATGAAAAGAACGTGATGTGGAACCTCGATCCCTATCTGCAAACCACGTGGAACCTGACGTCGCGCTGGACGCTGGATGCCGGTGCGCGCTACAGCACCGTGAGTTTTGACTCACAGGATTACTACATTACCGGCAGTAATCCGGATGACAGCGGTTCGCGTCGTTATCACAAGCTGCTGCCAATGGCTTCACTGAATTATGCGGTGACGCCGGCGCTGAACACCTATATCTCTGCCGGTCGCGGTTTTGAAACGCCAACCATTAATGAGCTTTCTTACCGCACTGACGGCAAATCTGGCCTGAACCTGGGGCTGGAACCTTCGACCAGCAACACGGTTGAACTGGGCAGCAAATGGCGCGTCGGCAATGGCTTAGTTACCGCCGCGGTCTTCCAGACTGATACCGACGACGAGTTAATTGTTGCAGAAAGTGTCGGCGGACGCTCGAGTTATACCAACGCCGGTAAGACCCGTCGTCGCGGACTGGAACTGTCGTTAGATCAGCAGATTGAAGAAAACTGGCGCGTCAAAATGGCCTGGACTTTACTCGATGCCACCTTCCGCAATGAGACCTGCGGCGCCGGGGATTGCACGCCAGCGGGCAACCGTCTGCCGGGTATCGCACGCAACATGGGCTACGCTTCTCTGGAGTGGGCACCGGTTGATGGCTGGCATGCTGGCGCTGATGTGCGCTACATGAGTGACATCGAAGTGAATGACGAAAACAGTGAGCAGGCACCGGCTTATACCGTCGCCAGCGTGAATGCGGGTTATCGCTTCAACTGGAACAAAGTGACGCTCGACCTGTTTACCCGCGTCGACAATCTGTTCGACAGAAATTACGTCGGTTCTGTCATCGTCAATGAAGGTAACGGTCGCTATTTCGAACCGGCACCTGGCAGAAACTACGGTGGCGGCGCTACGCTTTCTTATAGTTTCGAATAGATTTCATAAAGTAAGCGTTTTTAGTCAGTAAGAACAATGAACCACGCGGTGTTGCCCGGTGCCTGCACTGAGTCAAGCAGGGCGGCACATGCAAGGAATGACACCCGGTGAGAACCGGATGTTCTTGAAGATTCGGGCGATGCCTGAATCGACGATTATAAAAAATCAGTAAGGTCATCAACTATGGAAACGAAAGCCTCGTTATCACGCATCGTCGTCATAATTACCGCTTTGTTCGCCGCGTTAAGCGGGATTTATCTTCTTGTCGGCGGTATCTGGCTGGCAAAATTAGGTGGTTCTCTTTATTACATTATTGCCGGTGTTATCTCGCTGGTTACCGCGTGGTTGCTGTATCGCCGTCGCTCTTCTGCATTGTTGCTGTACGCCATCTTCCTGTTCGGCACCACGGTGTGGGCTGTGTGGGAAGTGGGCACAGACTTCTGGGCACTGACGCCGCGTTTAGACGTCACCTTCTTCCTGGGCCTGTGGATCCTGCTGCCAGTCGTTTATAACCAGATGCTGGCGAAAAATGCCTTCGCCCGTGGCGCACTGGCTGTTTCCCTGCTGTTCACCGTGATTGTGCTGGCGTACTCCGTCTTCAACGATCCGCAGGAAATCAACGGCACCATCAAAGCTGCCGATGCTGCACCTGCAGCGAACGATTCCGGCGTTCCTGCCAGTGACTGGCCGGCCTATGGACGTACTCAGGGCGGTACCCGTTACTCGCCACTGAACCAGATCAACGATAAAAACGTCAGCAAACTCGACGTGGCATGGACTTTCCGTACCGGTGATCTGAAGACTCCGAACGATCCGGGCGAAATCACTGACGAAGTGACGCCAATTAAGATCGGCGACATGCTTTACCTGTGTACGCCACACCAGAAGCTGTTTGCTCTGGATGCCGCGACCGGTAAAGAGAAGTGGAAATTCGATCCGCAGCTCAATTCTAACCCGACCTTCCAGCACGTGACCTGTCGCGGTGTGTCTTATCATGAGACGACGCCTGCGGCACAAGGTGATGCTGCTAAGGGCGCGGCGCCTGCTGTCTGTTCACGTCGTATCATTCTGCCTGTTAATGATGGCCGTCTGTTCGCACTGGACGCTGAAACCGGCGCACGTTGCCCGGCATTCGGTAACAACGGTGAGCTGAACCTGCAAGGCAACATGCCTTACGCAACGCCGGGTCACTACGAGCCAACGTCACCGCCAATCATCACTAAATCTGTGATCATCGTGGCGGGTGCGGTTACTGATAACTACTCAAACCGCGAGCCTTCCGGCGTTATCCGTGGCTTTGATGTTGAGACCGGTAAACTGCTGTGGGCATTCGATCCGGGTGCTGCTGAACCAAACAAAATCCCTTCGGATGGTCAGCATTTCACACCGAACTCCCCGAACTCATGGGCACCAGCGGCTTATGATGACAAGCTGGATCTGGTCTACCTGCCAATCGGCGTAGCGACACCAGACATCTGGGGTGGCAACCGTACTCCGGAAATGGAACGTTACGCGAGCGGCCTGCTGGCGCTTAACGCAACCACCGGTAAACTGGCCTGGTTCTACCAGACTGTTCACCACGACCTGTGGGATATGGACGTTCCGGCGCAGCCAACCCTGGCTGATATCACTGACAAGAGCGGCAACAAAGTTCCTGCGATTTATGTTCCGACCAAAACCGGTAACATCTTCGTGCTGGATCGCCGTGACGGTAAGCTGATTGTTGATGCACCAGAAAAACCTGTTCCGCAAGGCGCAGCGAAAGGCGACCACGTTTCTCCGACTCAGCCATTCTCAGAACTGACTTTCCGTCCGGAAGCCAAACTGACCGGTAAAGACATGTGGGGCGCAACGATCTATGACCAGCTGATGTGTCGTGTGATCTTCCACAAACTGCGTTATGAAGGCACCTTCACACCGCCATCCGAGCAGGGCACTCTGGTGTTCCCGGGTAACCTCGGCATGTTCGAGTGGGGTGGTATTTCTGTGGATACCGATCGTCAGGTGGCTATCGCTAACCCGATTGCTCTGCCATTCGTGTCTAAACTGATCCCACGTGGTCCTGGCAACCCGATGGAGCCAGACGAGAACGATAAAGGCGGTTCCGGTACTGAGACTGGCATTCAGCCACAGTACGGCGTGCCATTCGGCGTGACGCTGAATCCGTTCCTGTCTCCGCTGGGCTTCCCTTGTAAACAGCCTTCATGGGGTTACATCTCCGGCGTTGACCTGAAAACCAACGATATCGTGTGGAAAAAACGTATCGGTACCGTGCGCGACAGCTCACCATTACCGCTGCCGTTCAAAATGGGTATGCCAATGCTTGGCGCACCGATTTCTACCGCCGGTAACGTGTTCTTCATCGCCGCGACCGCAGATAACTACCTGCGCGCGTTCGATATGAGCAACGGTGACAAACTGTGGGAAGCACGTCTGCCAGCAGGCGGCCAGGCGACGCCGATGACTTACTCTGTGAATGGCAAGCAGTACGTTGTTATCGCAGCAGGCGGTCACGGTTCGTTCGGCACCAAACTGGGCGATTACATCATCGCTTATGCGCTGCCAGACGCTGACGCTAAATAACTAGCCGTCATAAGCTCTGAAATCTGAAAGGCCGCGCAAGCGGCCTTTTTTATGGGATTTTTTCAGCAGTGGCTGCTATTTCTTGCAACCAGTCACTTGCGGATAGTTGCGGCAAACCAGCATGAGTTTATGTTTCGGTTCAAAACCATTATCGAGCATACATTGCTGAACTTTGGCGGCTTTCAGGACGGTCGGAACGAAAGGAACCGAGCCTAGCGGTTTCGGATAACCGCATTCATACATCACCTGTAACGCGAGCTTGTCATTCTCAGCTGCGTGCGAAAAATGCCGTGAGGCACCCGCTTTACGCCAGCTGATGAGCTGGTATTCATTCCGGCCTGAATCCGGTTTGATCGGATGAAAACCCTCATCAGCGACAAAAGGCAGTGCTTCGAGCTGTCGCTGACTGAGCGGGTGACCCTGTTGTTTCTCGATGCAGGCAGGGGTGTTTTTGTAGTAATCGCAAATGTGAAAACCCCCCTTATAGGTAAATCCTTTCCCCTCCATGCACTGGTAATACAGCACCGATTCATTATCGGTAAAAGAAGGTTCCGGCCCCGGCAGCGGGACGCCGCATTGCCCCATCGCAACACGCGCATCATCTATGGTGCTATTGGGGCGCTGCCACTGGGTTAAATCAGGCGGAGGCGGACATCCGGTGAGCAGAAAAACCGAACCAATCAGTGCAGATGAAGAAACCACAGAAAAATAGCGGGGCATAAAAATCCTTTATTTATAATGATGATCCAGATTTCATTCAGCCATTACTAAGAAGCACAGCCCTGTGGCTTAAAGACCCGCGTGGTGGAGGCCGGATTGTTCGCCAGTTTATTGGCCGGTCTGCGGGGGCGTGCGACAAGTTCTCCGCCACAATTGGGGCATATCCCGTTCAGTTTATCTTCGGCACAAGGGACACAGAATGTGCATTCAAATGAACAAATTCTGGCGTCAGCAGCCGGGGGCAGATCGGTGTTGCAGCACTCGCAATTGGGTCTCAGTTCCAGCATAGAATTTATCCTTGATCAGCATGTGTAAGTTTTAGCCATTTTGCAGGTGAGTGGCAGGGTTTCGCAAGCGGCTCAGACTGATCAGCATCGCCAGCACCGTGGCAATCACCGCCACCCACAAACTGACCTTCACCGCCTGCGCTTCCTGTAACACAGTGCTGGCCGAATAAATGGTCAGGATAATGCCGACACACGCCGTTCCCAGACACTGACCGAAGGTACGCATGATCGCCAGCACACCGGAGGCATAACCGCTGTTTTCCCGTGAAGCGCTGGAGAGCATTTCACGGTTGTTCGGGCTTTGGAAGCAGCCGAAGCCCAGGCCGCAGATAAAGCTTCGCAGACCGATATCCCACATCTGCGGGTGTGGTGGCAGTTTTGCCAGCAGCAATAAACCCAGCGCGAAAACGCACAATCCTGCGGTCGAAATGATCGCTGCCGGATAGCGGTCAGCAAGGCGTCCGGCATGCGGCGCGGCGAGAATAATCCCCAGCGGCCACGGCGTGAAAAGCAGTGCTGAAACAAACGCGCTGTAACCGTAAACGCTCTGGAAGAGAAACGGCAGCGCGACAAAAGTGATGCCCTGGCTGACAAAAGAGGCCAGCGAAGTGAACGCCGCCAGCGTGAACCGGCTGGAAGCAAACATGACAAGCGGCAGCAGTGGTTTTGGTGCACGACGCTGACGCCAGACAAAGGCCGCGCCTGCGATCACTGCTGTCAGGCCATACGTTAAGGCTGTCGCCAGTTCGTCACTGCCCGGATGTGCGAAGGATTCGGCGGCCATAATCAGCGCGCCCAGCGCCACCGCCGACAGAATTGCGCCCGCCGTATCAAATGGCTGACGCGTGCCAGCCGGATTGGAGGGCACCACGCGCAGCGTAATAATCACAGCAACAATACCGAGCGGAATATTAATGGCGAACAGCCACTGCCAGCTCATCGCCGAAAGTATTGTCCCGCCCAAAACCGGCGCGACGGCGGTGCTGGTGGCGATCATCAGGGCGTTCAGCCCCAATATTCGCCCGAGTAAACGATTGGGAAACACCGAGCGCAAAATCGCCGGGCCGATGCTCAGCGTGGCCGCCGCACCGACACCCTGAAGCACACGCATGATAATCAGCATGTCGAGGGATGACGACAGCGCACAACCCAAAGAGGCGAGGGTAAAGACCGTCAATCCGGCGGCAAACAGCCGACGAAAGCCGATGTGGCTGGCGAGCGCGGCAAATATCGCCAGCGTCATGGAGGCAGAAAGCAGATACCCGTTCGATACCCATACGGCTGCGCCCGCAGAAATGTCCAGTGCCTGCGCGATTTGCGGCAGGGCAATGTTAACCATCGAGCCGTCGAACACTGCCATCGTCGCCATGATCATCACGGCGGCCATTGCCAGTCCCCGTTCATGGCCGGGTAATCCTTCATCGCCTGGTTTGTCGGAAAATAATTCCATAACGCATTCGCCTTATTGATATTGAGTCAGGTAACTATACCGGCAGGTGATATAGTGCGGAAGGCGCAGCATCTGCACTTAATACCTGCACCAAACGCCTTCTCTCATTATTGCTGTTGCGTTACTCTGTGCAGATGACTGAACCCGATCTGAACTTACTTATTGCACTTGATGTGCTGCTGGCTGAAGCAAGTGTAGCCGCTGCTGCCCGACGTCTGGGATTAAGCGCCTCTGCCATGAGCCGTACGCTGGGTCGCCTGCGCGAAAGTACCGGCGATCCGCTGCTGGTGCGCGCCGGACGAAATATGGTGCTGACGCCTTACGCCGAAGAAATCCGCCAGCGTGCCCGTAATGCCAGTTTTGAAGCCCGCGCGCTGTTGCGGCCTTCATCGGCAGATTTCAATGTCGCCAGACTTGAGCGCACTTTCCTGATCCGATCCAATGATGGTTTTGTGGTGGCCCTCGGCGCAGCGATGATTGCCGCGGCGGCGCAGGTCGCCCCTTCTGTGTGTTTGAGATTTATGCCAAAACCGGAAAAAACCTCGAATGCATTGCGTGAAGGGCGGGTCGATCTTGAGATTGGTGTTTTAGGCGAAATGGGGCCGGAAATTCGTTTACAGACGTTGTTCCGCGACAGGTTTATGGGCGTGGTGAGAAAGGGGCATCCGCTGGCAGGTGAGAAAATGATTACCGCGAACGAGTATGTGTCTTTCGGGCATGTTGTCGTTTCGCGCCGCAACAGCACCTATGGGCCTGTCGATGATGCGCTGGCCGAAGTCGGACTGAAACGGAAAATCGCCGCCGTCGTGCCGGGTTTTTCTGCCGCGCTGGCGATTGCACAAAACTCCGATCTGGTGGCATTGATCCCCGCTTCATTTCTGATTGCTGAGCCAGACCGGTTACATGCGTTTGAACTGCCGGTGAACACTCGCGAAATCACTATCTCTCAGATGTGGCATCCGCGTTCAGAAGTCGATCCGGCGCACCGCTGGTTGCGACAACTGGTTCTCAGTGTATGCAGGAATAAAATCCCGGATTAACTCACATTCAGTCCCTTACTCTGCGTCGAGATAATGTCTGAGCGTCATCCGCAAATCGGGCGTTAATTCTTTGATGTTTTTAAGCATCCAGCGCAAATACCCCGGATCATCCTCGGCGATTTCTGCAATTTTCCGGCCGCGATATTTCCCGAACATCATGGTGCTGACCAGGGCCGGGCGTCCGGTAATGGTCACCATTTCTTCGGGCGTCCAGCCGGATTCATCCATGATACGGATCAGCAGCGCGGCAGTAATATAGCAGTCAAACAGCGCACGGTGATGATGCAAGTCCGCAGGCGTGGCGACCTGCAGCTTGAGAGATTTGTAGAGCGCCATATTGCTGTACTTAATCCCCGGCCATAAACGCCGCGCCAGTTTCACGGTACAAATCCATTCGCCCGACATATCAGGCAGCATGCGCTGGTCAAAACTGGCATTGTGAGCAACATAATACTGACTGCCGTGGTAGCGCGGAATGATCTCCTCAATCCACGGTTTGTCGGCCACCATCGCTTCGGTGATTTTGTGGATGGCCATTGCCTGATGGCTGATCGGGCGGTCCGGGCGCACCAGATCACTCATCGGGTTAACGATTTTCCCGTTCTCGATATCGACGGAGGCCACTTCAACCACGCCACCCTGCAATCCGCAGGTTTCCGTATCAATAACACGCAACATTTTCTACTCCGGCTGATCACCAAATACTTTCCAGTACCGCTAGCCTAACGGAATGGCTTTCCTGTGCCCACTTTTCTGATCACAACTTTTTTTATCACAAACAAAGACTGAATATCTCCCCACACTCACTCCGTCTATTTCCTGTACAGATCACACTTCCCCCTGCTTTCGTGAAAATGCTCACATTCGTCCGTGCAGATGCCCAAACAAACACGGAAATTTTCGGCTTTTAGCCGTGGAAATGCTTCAGGAAACTGTCTAAGTTCAATATTGAAACGCTATTTTATTATTGTTGGATTGCGGTTTTAAGGAAGTGTGAGTGCGCTCACATTGCTGAATGAACACGCAATTGCGGCACGCCCTGAAGGGCGTTAACTCACTCAGTAATGGCAGGTATCGCTGTGAAAATAAGTTCTGTTGAAGTCTCTGTTTTTACTTATCCGACCCGTCGTGTTTCAGACAGCGCGGGTCATTCGCACCCGGGTGAAGAAAGTCAGGCAAAAATGGCGATGTTAACCATCACCACCGATGAAGGCGATTGCGGATATTCGTTCGCGCCGCCGGAAGTTGTGCGTCCGCACGTAGTGAATGCTTTTTTCAGAAAAGTACTGATCGGTCAGAATCCGTTCGACCGTGAACGTCTCTGGCAGGATCTGATGCACTGGCAACGCGGCAGTGCGCATCAGCTGACCGAACGGGCGCTGTCGTTTGTCGAGCAGGCGCTGTGGGATCTGATCGGCCGCAAACTGAACATGCCGGTACACAAACTGCTGGGCGGATTCCGCGAGAAAGTACCGGCCTACGGCAGCACCATGTGCGGCGATGAATTGAAAGGCGGATTGTCGACACCCGACGAGTTCGGCCAGTTTGCTGAAAAACTGGTCGCGCGCGGTTATCAGGCCATCAAGCTGCACACCTGGATGCCGCCGGTGGCGTTTGCGCCGGATCCGAAAATGGACATCAAAGCCTGCGCCGCCGTGCGTGAAGCCGTCGGGCCGGACATCGAACTGATGCTTGACGGCTATCACTGGTACAGCCGCAGTCAGGCGCTGACCATTGGTAAAGCGCTGGAAAAACTCAACTTTGCCTGGTTCGAAGAACCGATGGAAGAAGAGAGCATGGCGTCCTACGCATGGCTGGCGGAAAACCTGTCCATCGACGTGATCGGGCCGGAAAGTCTCGGCGGTAAGCATCACAGCCGCGCGGACTGGGTGAAAGCCGGTGCCTGCGACATTTTACGTGCCGGAGCTAACGGCGTCGGCGGCATCTCGCCGTGTATGAAAGTTGCCAGTCTGGCAGAAGCCTTTGGCATGGACTGCGAAGTACACGGCAACGGCGCGGCGAGTCTGGCGGTGGTCGGGGCTATCCGCAACTGCCGCTGGTACGAACGCGGTCTGCTGCATCCGTTCCTCGAATACGACGAACCCGCTGCGTATCTGAACAGCATCGTTGACCCGATGGATGAGCACGGTTTTGTGCATCTTTCTGACCGCCCGGGCCTGGGTGAGGACATCAATTTTGATTACATAGAAACCCATACCGTCAGTCGCGACTGACCTGCGGGCAGAAAAAAATAATAAACCTCTGACTCTACCCGGAAGGTACATCATGAACTCTGGCAAAACGTGGGGCGCGTGGATTTTCGCGCTCCTGCTGATGACCAGTGGCTGGACGGCGCAGGCAAAAACGCCGCCCGACCAGCTGATCATCGGCATGAACATGAATAACCTGTTAACGCTCGATCCGGCAGCGATGACCGGCAATGATATTGTCGGCATCGTGGTCAATCTTTATGACCCGCTGATTGAGCTTGATCCGCAACAACTCACCAACGTGCGCCCGGCGCTGGCGACCTCGTGGGAGGTCAACGACGCCCGTAATCTCATCACGTTTCATCTGCGCGACGGCGTGAAATTTCACTCCGGCAATCCGGTCACCGCGGACGATGTGGTGTGGTCGATGCGCCGCATTCTGCACCTCAATCTGGCACAGGCCTCGGTGTGGAAATCCTACGGTTTCAGCAAAAAGAATGTCGATGAGATGGTGCGTTCGCCGTCTCCCGGTATCGTCGAAATTCAGTTACCGAAACCCAATGACCCGAAACTGGTGATTTATTCACTGGCGGCGCTCGGCAGCGTGGTGGCGCTGGACAGCAAAACTGTGCAGGCGCATGAAGTGAACGGCGACTGGGGTAACCGCTGGCTGACCACCAACGAAGCCGGTTCAGGGCCGTTTCGCCTCGATAACTGGCAGGCGAAAGACGTGCTGAACATGAGCCGTAATCCGCAGTACTGGCGCGGTGAACCTAAGCTTTCGCGCGTAGTCTTCCGCCATTTTCAGGAGTCGCAGACGTTGCGCCTGATGATTGAAAAAGGCGATCTGGATATTGCCAATAACATGGCCGTATCGGATGTTACCGCGCTCAGTCACGACCCGGCGATGCAGGTCGATCAGGTAAAAAAAGGCACCATTTATTACGTGGCGATGAGCATGAAAGAGCCGCATTTTGCTAACCCGAAAGTACGCGAAGCGGTGCGCTATCTGATTGATTATCAGGGCATCGGCAAGGCGCTAATGAACGGCTACGGCATTGTGCATCAGCGGCCGATTCAGGTCGGGATGCCTGCCACGCTGCCGGATCCGGGTTACCAGCTGGATATCCCACGTGCGAAAACCCTGCTGGCGGAAGCCGGATATCCCGACGGTTTTGATACCACGCTGCGGGTGCTGGCCGATCAGCCATTCCTCAATATCGCCATTGCTGTGCAGTCCACGCTGATGCAGGCAGGCATTCGCGCCAAAATTGTCACCGGCACCGGTAACCAGATTTACGGCGCGATGCGTGAACGTAAGTTCGAGATGCTGGTCGGGCGCGGCGGCAGCGGCGTGGAACCGCATCCGCATTCCAGCCTGCGCGCGCTGGTGTATAACCCCGACAACAACGACGCGGCGCGGCTGACCAACTTTCAGGGCTGGCGCACCGGTTTTTACGATAAACAGCTGAACATGGATATCGATCAGGCGCTGCTCGAACGTGACCCGGAGAAACAAAAACAGGATTACTTCGCCATTCAGGAACGCTATGACGCGCTGATCCCGGCGCTGGTGCCGCTCTCGCAAATGGTTGATTCCATCGTGGTGCGTAAGGATGTCAAAAATTACCTGCCGCATCCTTCAGCAACCACGTTCCTGCGCGACGTCTGGAAAGACGAACCTGCTGACGTCCAGCCAACCGGAGGTAAAGGGTTATGACCATGCAAATCCCGGCTCCCGCTTCAAAGCAAACGGCGCGGATGTCATTCCCCGCCGGACGTATCGGCAAACGGCTGGTGCAGGTGGCGGTCACACTGTTTGGCTTGCTGTTGCTGACGTTTTTTATTGGCCGCGTGATGCCGGTGGATCCGGTGCTGGCGATTGTCGGACCGGACGCCGACCACAGCACCTATGAACAGGTTTACCACCAGCTCGGTTTTGATAAACCGTTGTGGACGCAGTTCGGCATCTACCTTTCAGGGCTGGCGCACGGCGATTTAGGCAATGCGCTGCTGACCGGCAAACCGGTGACGCAGGACATTCTGCGCGTGTTCCCGGCCACCATGGAACTGGCGACGCTGGCGATCATTCTCGGCGCAGGCGTCGGCATTCCGCTTGGCGTACTGGCAGCGGCAAAACGCAACAGCATCGCCGATTACGTGGTGCGTATCATCAGTCTGGCCGGATATTCCACGCCGATATTCTGGGTCGGCATGATGGGCTTACTGGTGTTTTACGCCTGGCTCGGCTGGGTCGGCGGTGCCGGTCGGGTAGATTTCAGTCTCGACGGGCAGGTCACGCGGCACAGTGGTTTTATGCTGATTGACGCGCTGATCGCCGGAAACTGGGAAGTGTTTCGCAACGCGCTTAATCACCTGATCCTGCCTGCGTCGCTACTCGGCTTTCATTCGCTGGCCTACATCAGCCGTATGACCCGCAGCTTTATGCTGGCGCAACTTTCACAGGAATTCATTATCACTGCCCGCGTCAAAGGGCTGAGCGAATGGCATGTGCTGTGGAATCACGCCTTCCGCAACATCCTGGTTCAGTTGCTGACCGTGGTGGCGCTGGCGTACGGCTCACTGCTCGAAGGCGCGGTGCTGATAGAAACCGTGTTTTCGTGGCCGGGCTTTGGTTCGTATCTCACCAGCAGCCTGATGCTGGGCGACATGAACGCGGTGATGGGCTGCGTGCTGGTGGTCGGCATGATTTTCGTGGTGCTGAATTTGCTCTCTGACCTGCTTTATCAGGTCTTTGACCCGAGGACAAAAGTATGACGATTTCCCTCGATTCCGTCACGCTCAGCGCAGGCGACGAAAAACGTCAGCGCGTGAAAAGGGCGTTTGGCCGCGTGGGCCATTTTCTGTGGCAGATGGCCTGTAATCCGCTGACGGCCATCGGCGGCGCGATAGTTCTGGTGCTGATGATTGTGGCGATTTTTGCGCCATGGATCGCGCCGTTTCATCCGCTGGTGCAGGATTTAAACAACGCGCTCAGCCCGCCGTCGGCGGCGCACTGGTTCGGCACCGACGAGTTTGGCCGCGATATCTTCAGCCGTCTGGTGTATGGCTCTCGCATCACTTTGTATATCGTGCTGCTGGTGTCGGTGACCGTCGGGCCGCTCGGCTTACTGTTAGGTGTTACCGCCGGGTATTTCGGCGGCAAAACGGACATGGTGCTGATGCGCGTCACCGACATCTTCATCTCTTTCCCGAGTCTGGTGCTGGCGCTGGCGTTTGTCGCCGCGCTGGGTCCCGGCCTGGAACATGTGGTGATCGCCATTACGCTCACCGCGTGGCCGCCGATTGCGCGTCTGGCGCGTGCCGAAACGCTCTCGCTGCGACAAGCTGATTTTATCTCTGCGGTGCGGTTACAGGGTGCGAGTCCGCTGCGGGTTTTGTGGCGTCACATTGTGCCGCTTTGCCTGCCGTCGGTGATCATCCGTATCACCATGAATATGGCCGGTATCATTCTGACTGCCGCCGGTCTGGGCTTTCTCGGGCTTGGCGCACAGCCGCCGGATCCGGAATGGGGCGCGATGATTTCCAGTGGCCGTACGTACATGATGGAGTGCTGGTGGGTGGCGACCATTCCCGGTCTGGCGATCCTGATTAACAGTCTGGCGTTCAACTTTTTAGGAGATGGCCTTCGTGACATCCTCGATCCCCGAAATGACTGACGCTCCGGCGTTACTCGATGTGCAGGACCTGCACGTCAGCTTTGTGAATGGCCGTCAGGTGACGCAGGCGGTACGCGGCGTGTCTTTCCAGCTCGGACGCGAAAAACTGGCGATTGTCGGCGAATCCGGCTCGGGTAAATCCACCGTCGGTCGTGCGCTGTTGCATCTGCATCCCTCAAAAGCGCAGATCACCGCCAGCAAAATGCAGTTCGCCGATGTCGATCTGCTGCGCGCCAGCCCGAAGCAGATGCGTCAGGTACGCGGCAAACGGATTTCGATGATTATGCAGGACCCAAAATACTCACTGAATCCGGTGCTGTGCGTGGGCGATCAAATCGCCGAAGCGTGGCGGTCGCACCACAAATGTTCGTATCAGGATGCCAAACGCAAAGTGCTGAACATGCTCGACGTGGTGCGCATCCGGGATCCGGAACGCGTTTACGGTCTGTACCCGCATGAGATATCCGGCGGGCAGGGACAGCGCATCATGATTGCAATGATGCTGATCACCGACCCCGAAATGGTGATCGCCGATGAACCGACCTCGGCGCTGGATGTGTCCGTGCGTTTACAGGTGCTGGCGCTGCTCGACGACCTGGTGAAAACGCGCGGTCTGGGACTGATATTTATCAGTCACGACATCAATCTGGTGCGCAGTTTCTGCGACCGTGTGCTGGTGATGTACGCCGGACGCATCGTGGAATCCATCGCCGCCACTGATCTCGATAACGCGCAGCATCCGTACACGCGTGGCCTGCTGAACGCGCTGCCGGATATGGATAACCGCCGTTATCCGCTGCCGGTAATGCAACGGCAGGCCAGCTGGCTTACCGATTAAGGAGCCGACATGACAGCTAAAACCATGATTGACGTGCGTAACCTGAACCTGACGTTTGGCGAAGGCGCGAAAACCACGCAGGTGCTGACCGATGTGAATATCGCCGTGCGTGAAGGCGAGATTTTCGGGCTGGTGGGCGAATCCGGTTCCGGTAAAACCACGGTGCTGAAATGTCTGGCGGGGTTGTTTACTCACTGGAAGGGCGAGCTGGAAATCGATGGCCGGCAGCTCGAACACCGCATTGGTCGTGACCGCTGCCGTCTGGTGCAGATGGTGTTTCAGGATCCGTACGGTTCGCTGCATCCGCGCCACACCATCGGCGATATTCTGGAAGAGCCGTTGCAAATTCACCGTATCGACCAGCGTGATCAACGCATTAATACCATTCTGGAGAAAGTCGGTTTAAACCGCGCATTCCGCAGCCGCTATCCGCATCAGCTTTCCGGCGGACAGCGCCAGCGCGTGGCGATTGCGCGGGCACTGATCCTCAAACCGCGCGTGTTACTTCTCGACGAACCGACTTCTGCGCTGGATGTGTCGGTACAGGCGGAAATCCTCAATTTGCTGTTCGATCTTCAAAAAGAGGAAGGGCTGACATATCTGATGGTCACGCACGATTTGGGTGTGATCGCCCATCTCTGCCAGCGCGTCGCGGTGATGAAATACGGCAAAATCCTCGAAACACTGGAAACCGATGCCTTGCTGCGCGGCGATATTACGGATGATTACACCCGCGTGCTGGTCGACGCCAGCCGCGACTACAGCCGGGAAATGGCGGCGAAAGTGATGCTGTAGGATGGGGACTGACAGGTAATTTACTGCCGCTGCATCGGGCATGATGCAGCGGTAGTTAATGCTTTTCATCCCGGATCCTGCCCAACTTCATCGTCACCTCTGCCGGCATGTCATCCAGATTATCTTCCCGTAACCCCATTACGACGTTATATCCCATTAGCAGCGAACGGTCGCCCAGGCGTGGCAGTGGAGCCAATTCTATCGGGATGGTCAACTTCAGGCTGGCGTCATAATCACATCCCAGATACACACGCAACAAAGTAAACACGTCTTCCCGCAACTGACCGCCTGGCAACCAGCCTTTAGCCTCAGCCGCGTCTTCGGTAAACATTTCCACGCCGATGCAATAGTTGGCGTCCTCCGTATGACTACCGAGAACCAGATGATCGCCTAACTTTTGTTGCTCTGAAAACGAGAATCTCGCCCGTTTGCCTGCCAGCATCCGGGTCACCATGTGCGGTTTCATGGTGACCTGCGTATTCGGTGCCTGCGTGCGGATCACGCTCACAATGCCTTCCGCTGTGCGGGTGGTTCTGACCAGCGGCTGCAATAAAGCCAGTAAACGCGAGGCGGGCACGTCGCCGCTGTCGGTGATGCCGGTCAGGGCCATCAGGCTGCGCGACGTTTTGTCGGTACCGCCGTCTTCAAAGGTGGCCGGATAGCTGTATTTTCGCCAGATGCGGTAAAACTGCGTCATCATCCGGTGGTTGAAGATGTCTAAAAAGGCTTCCATCGCCTCGTGACCTTCGCGCCGCTGGGTGATGTCATCGATGTAGCCGGTCGGCAGCGGCGAATCCACGCCGTACAGCCCCATAAAGGTGGTGCGCACCGTTGGCGGCGCGTCCGGGTGTTCTTCGCTCGTTTCGACGGCTTTAAGCTCGCTGACCGGAAAACCCATCCCCGGATGCGGGCGAAAGCGCACCGCGTCGTTTTTCGGCGAGAAGGTACTGCCGACCGGTTTGTTATCCGAGAGCTGTTTTTCCAGCAGCTGGCAGAAACGGTAGAAATTAAAGGCGTGCGCCCGGTCGTTACCGTCTTTGTCCCGCCAGAATTCCTTCAGGACGTTCTCTTTCTTTTTAGCATGGTCATCAAAATCATCTGGAATCATCAGAACAGCACCCGTGTCAGGCGGCGTTCCGGCCATGCCCATTGTGTCCCGGACTGACTGAGCGTCACCGTCAGCTGTATAAACCGGCGGATATCGGCGTACTGGGTGTAGAACTGCTCCAGAACCTCGCAAAACAGCAGGGCATCACCCTGGCCACAGAACTGATGTTCATCAAGCGTTACGCGGATAGCCACGCCGTGCCAGCCTTCGGCGGGGTAGTGAGACGGCGTATAGCTCACCTGCGTAATGCCCGCAATGCGGCGCGCGTTGTCCGGGTTATGCGTCCAGTCCAGCAGGCTGAGCGCGTGACGCAGCGTGTCGGTTTCCATCAGACCGGCGATGGCCTGCGGATGGAGCAGTGACAGCACCTGCCACTGATAAAGTTCAGCGGTCGGCGGGTAATGCGGCATGGAGGGACGCTTGCGGGTTGCACACTTCAGCTCAAGATTACCCAGGGCGGTCTCACCGTCGAATACGCTCTCCTGCAACGCCATGCGCGGATACGCGCCGTTGGTACAGGCCATGTTCAGGCGCATTTTCAGGCCGTTCTGCGCCTCGTGAGTGCGTCCCCCGAGCATTAAAATGGTCTCGTTCAGCCCGGACGTCCCCCGGTACATGCGGGTGTGGTAATAACGGTCGGGCCAGTTTTTCTTATACTGGAGCATGCCGCCTTTCTGACGAAACTGGCTGTAAGGCACGTAGCTGAATTCGGCGTTGTCTTCGGTCACTTCCGCGACCTCATTAACCGCGTAGATTTCGGTGTGGCCGTCGCTGAGCCGGTGCGGCCGCAGGCGGTAATCACTGACCGCGGCTGGGCCAGCAGGCGGAACAGGTTAATCACCGGCACGCAGTGCATGCGGATGGCGTCCGGCGGTACGGCCAGATCGTATGACCAGCGCTCGCTGAGCGTCACCTCGATATCAAAGGCGGTGGTGTCAGGCGGAAAGGTCAGGTTTTCCAGTCCGCGCAGCTGGATAAAGAAATATCGCTCAGGGGAAGTGAAATACTCCAGCCACGGGCGCACTTCACCGCACAGGGCCGGGCTGTCGCTCTCCGGCCAAAGCGAGGCGTCGTTTTCTGCCTGCCAGCGCGGCAAAAACTGCACGTCCACCGGCGTCAGCTCAGTCGATTCCTGCCAGAACCGCACGTTCACCCGCTTTACCTGACGGCTGAGAGCCAGATACAGCGCAGACTGCAGCACGCGGTCGCCGTTGAGGTACAGGCTGATGTTCTGCCAGTCGGCGCGGCGGATTTCCGTGAGGGCGGGCAGGGTAAAGCGCAGTTTCAGCGCCTGCTGGCCTTCGGGCAGGGTGAATAACGAAACGTTGTCGAGTGCAAAAGGATGCACCTTCAGGTCGCGGGTGGTGCGATAAACGCAGCGCTGACGGTCGTTGCCCAGTGGCTGGGTTAACAGCTCGCTCTCAGCAGGCAATATTTCCTCACGCACGTGCAGCTCCGGCGCCGCCGGTGTCAGTTCGACAATCGCCGTGGAGGGGAGGGTGTGGTTGATCACCGGCAGCAGGTGCGAGAGCAGCGGCTCAGTCAGCTCGGGAATGTCATCGTCGATCTTCTGCCGCAGTTTCGCCATCATCAGCGAAAAGCCCTGAAACAGCCGCTCGACGGAGTCATCGCGCGGAACCGGACTGCTGTCCAGACCTAAAGCACGCCCCAGTTCCGGGAACTCTTTGGCAAACTCCAGCCCGGCTTCCTTCAGATAGCGCATTTCGCCGTCAAAATATTTTAAGAAATCGTCTTCCATTACTGATTTTTCCTGAGCTGCAGCCGGTTGTCATTGAGCTCAACGATCCGGTCTTTACTGTCATCGAGGTCATTGCGTTCGAGAATCAGCCGCCAGGTGTTGTTTGTGACATCCGGTGCCATAAAGAGGGCCACCACGGCGACAAATTGCGCGTCAGCATGCAGCGGAACGGCCACCGTCGCCTCTGCGTCCGGCATCACCTGGACAACCTGCCGGTCGAGCAGGTCAGCGGCCAGCACGGAGTTGTCCTGTTTGAGCAGGGCGGCGTAGCTGGCCGTATCAAACGTTTTGCGGTCTTTGAGCTGATAAACGCGAACCACCGTCGGCAGCGCCTCGCCGCCTTCGTTGCTGTTGAGCGCGGCGCGGGAGGTCAGCTTCAGATGCAAGGTGTCTATTTTACGGTAGAACACGGCGCTGGCGACCGCAGAGGCGCCGTTGCCCACGCGCTGCGTCAGGCCGCAGCTGCTTATCAGCAAGGGCAGCAATAACAGCGCGGTGCCGCGCGTTAGTCGCTGGAAATTATTGGGCATCATGGCGCGTTGTGTCCTCCGCATTGTCCGTGGCCATGCCCGGAGAGGTAAATATTTGGGCCGGGAGCTTAAAGCGTCGCAGGGTAAGCAGTTCCAGCGGGCCGCCGCCGCTTTGGGTGCGTAACACCACGTTCAGCGTCTCTTTGGTGGCGGTTTGCCAGCTCAGGCGATAGCGGCTGCTGTCGAGCTGGTCAACCTGCGCCTTATCGAGTAAACGCAGCCAGGCCCAGCCGCCGTCCGCCTGAAAATAGCTCTGGAAGGCGTCGGCGCTTTTCCCTGATGCCGCGACCGGTGAGTATGTCAGGGACACCTGCGGGTGATCGCTTGCGGCGTCTGGCCAGCGGAACGTCTGCCAGCCCGGCAGCTGGTTAAAGTACTTCAGGGTGGCGTCGTCTATCTGCAGGTCAGTTTCGACCACGTTGCGGGTCGGGCGGATCTGCAGCTCAAAGGTCACGCCGGGTTTACCCTGCGGGAAGATGCGGCGGCCAAGCTGGCTCAGCTGGTTAACCGCGCTGAGGAAGTCCGGGTTGATGCTCATTCCCTGGGTGTTGAGCGGGTCAGGTACCCAGCTGTCACCCTGCTTTTCCAGCACGCCGGCCAGCTGCCGGGTAATAAACTGGTCAATCAGGCCGGTATCCGGCGTCAGATAGTGAGCCAGCTGGGTGAAGTCGGCGTCGTTTTTGGTGTTATCGAACGGGTAGCGTCCGGTAAATTCCGCCTGCCACGGGTTCTGCACCTGGACCTGCCAGGCGCTGTTGATCCCCTGCTGTGCCGGAGCCATGACGCCGTTCCACGCCTGTTCCAGCGGCTGGACAAACGCGGCGTCGGCAAAGCTGCTCCATTCGCCACCCAGGCTGGCTGCCAGAAGCTGCGCGTAGTGACGGCCCTGCGACAGCGTGGTGTCGCTGTTGCTGAAGGCGGATTTGACCAGGCTTTGTGCCATCGCCTGCGGGTCGGAGGCATTGGCCACCTGCATCAGCTGTAATCGCGTTTGTGACACCTGCAGCAGGTAGTTGCTGACGGAGACGCTGGCGGTATTCTGTGCCGCAGGCGTTTCACCTGCCGCCGGGGTTTCCGGCGGTAACACGGCCAGCAGCGGGGCGAAGGTCTCGCTCAGCACGCGGGTCGGGTCATTGCGCCCGCCGGCGAATCCGGCGCCCGGCGTGGTTTTCGACACCAGCTTTTGTGCCGATTTCAGCAGGGAGTCCCCCATCGCTTCGCGGTGCTGGCCGGCCGCGCCCTGATAACGCAGGGTGCGGCTCAGGGCCAGCAGCGGCGACTGGCGGGCATCGGCCAGCTGGGTCAGCTGATCGAGGGAGGTGCTCAGCGAGTCGCTGGTGTTCCAGCGGATGCTGTTGAGGAAATTGAGCCAGGCGCTGGTGTAATCGGCAAAGTAGCGTTCGGTCAGGCGGTACTGCAGCTGGTCTTTGGTCAGCAGCTGTTGTTCGCCTTTATCATCCAGCACCCAGTCGGAGGTGACGTGGCGTGCCGCCGCCGCTTTATCAATCGCGTCGCTGACTTCCCCCTCCCAGGCTTCACGGGTGAACATGCCCGGCAGGTTGTCATCGGTGGAGAACAGCTGACCGCCGGCGGTTTCCCCGAGCAGGCTGTCGAGCGTGACGTCGGCATAGTGCGGCGACGCGCTCAGTAACACCTGCTGATACAGCGCGTTTTCGCTGTTACTGATACCTTTCTGGCTGCGCAGGATGGTACGCACGTTGGCAACCAACTGGTCATCGGCGGGCAGCTTCCACTGCAGATGGCGCGGCAGTTGCTGCAGATAAAAGCCGAGCAGTTTGTCTGAACGGGCCAGCCATTCTCCGGGAGCCACGCCGTCCGGCACCGTCCACAGAGGAGACAGCACCGGCTGCATAAAGGCCGGGTCGGCGTGTTCAGGATGCAGCAGCATCAGGTAGGCTTTCAGTTGCTGATAGGCCACTTTCCCGGCCAGACGTCGTTCGGCAGAGCCCGGCGGCAGGGACACAAACGCCTGCAGCCGGTCTTTCAGCGCGTCAACCACCGGCGTTATCAGCAGTGCCTGACTTTGCCGTGTATAGGCGGGCCACAGTGCATTGATCACCGCATCGCGCTGATCGAGGCCGAAGCGGTGCAGCCACGGCGAGCCGTTTTGCTGCCACCACAGCAGGCGGTCAATGTTGTCCTGCAGGGCGACACTGCGGGTCAGCGTGTCGGACATCGGGGCCGGCGTGCGGGCCGCCTGCAGCAGCGCCTGGCTGTCGGCGATAAGCGTGTGGTTGGTGTAGGCAGACATCCCCATGCCGAGCACCCACAGTCCCGCCAGCGTGAGCGTGCCGATGGCCAGCTTGTCACCGGTGGACAGATGGTCGCGGCGACCCTGCTGCGTCCGGCTTTGCGCGATCACGCCGTTCCAGGCGGGGGACAAATAGCAGGCGTGGGAGTGTTGCTGAACAGAAGCCGGTTCAGGGGTAGCAGGCATAAAGAAGATGCCGCCGGCCAGCAGGCGCTGATGCTCACCGAGCCACGGCTGAAAACGCTGCCTGAGCAACGCGCCGGTGTGGTGTTTCAGATCCCCTGACAGCTGCAGCAACCAGGCCCAGCGTTTGTTCTCGTTCAGCTGCGCAATGCCCTGTGGAATGAGCGTGGCGGCCAGCTGACTGAGCTGGTCATCAAGGGAGACCGGCGTGCCCGCCGGCCAGTGGCAGCCGATAGTCTGCACCGGGCGGTCGTCCTGTTCCCACTGCGGCTCACTCAGGCACACACCAAACACTGGCGGACGCCAGCTGAGGGTGCGCCCGAGCGCGATAAACTGACGATAGACGGCGTCGCTGTTGCACGCCGGCAGCGTCTGATTAGGCACCGGCTGCGTGGTCCACAGGTATTGTGGCTCTGCCGTCACATCGGTGACCCACAGCACGGCGTTAAAGGCGCGGCGCCCGCGCATGTCGCGCAGCTGCGTGACGGCGGCTAAATCCAGCGCGTCAGCCTCGCCACACCAGATAAGGACGGCGTTCTGGCTTTCCTGCCAGCGCGCCTGCGTCAGGCCGGGGGCGATTTTCTCCAACACCGCCGCCTCACCGGTGACCAATAGCCACGGCTGTTTGTGCTTCCAGTGCCAGCCATAGCGGTGACGCAGGGTGAAACGCAGGGTATCAAACGCCGTGATGCGCGCGTCGTCCTGTGCCTCGGGCGGGCGGTTAAAATCGAGCAATTCCAGGGCGAAGGCGTAGCGGGCCAGCAGAAAATAGCTCAGCAGGATGACGCCGGTTGCCCACCAGGCTACGCCGTGGGTGAGGGTTTCCCCGTCGGCGTTCAGCCACAGAAGGCTCAGGGCCAGGGCGAGCATCACCACCAGCATCAGGTGAAGGCTTTTAATCATGACGTTGTTGTTCCAGCAGGTGCCATTCCACATCGAGCCGCTTACGCCATAAGCGCAGTGCCAGAGGGACAGAGAAACTCAGTAAGGCCGCGACAACCACCAGTCCGCCACCCAGCCAGGGCAGCATGCCCATCTGCGTATCACGATCGGCGGGGAGTAATATCAGGGCCAGCATCACGGCCACGGTCCCCGCCAGATAGGCCAGCGGATAGCGTGAAATCGTATCGACAGGCATGTTCACGGGCGCAGCAGGCTGGGTGCTGAGCTGAACCAGGCTGATGGACTCCTCAGACTGTGCGGCGACCAGCTGGCCGCGCTGGCCTAAATCGCAGCTTTCGGCTGCCAGGCATAACGTTAACCAAAAACTAGAGGAAGCCGGAGGCCCCAGTAACTGAGGTAAAACATGCACATTATTAGGAGATATCGCGATAGCGCTTTCATCGAGTATCGAGATCAGTTTGCTATGTTCCCGACGTTCTAATCCGTTATCCCACAAATGACGCAATCGGGTTCCCTCTGTTTGGCCTGCCCCCAAAAAATGAGCGGCGTTATGCTCAAACTGAATCAAGGAGTTTCTTTGTGGGCGGAATACGTACACTGGCTTAAGTTTTATGCTGTTCAGATGCGCGTCGGAATGAGGCTGAAAGAGCAGGGCAGCGCTAAATTCGCTTACCTGAGACTCTGCCTTTAAAAACTGGCAGCATATGAGTAAATGCGGTTTTAACAGGGGGTTATTGATCCAATCTGTCAACAACCGGCCATCCGGATATTGCTCGAGGTAGTGAATTTGATCCAAGGGGAGTTGTTTGTTCAGCGCAGCTTTCCAGGCTTGTATGAGCGCAATGCAGGAGGTATTTTCAGCCTCGCCTGTGAAGAACCAGACCTGTACCCCCTGAAGCTTGCTCAATTGCTCCGACAGAGGCGTCAATGTTTGAGTGATGATGTCAGCTAATGGAGACGCGCTAAGCTTGTCATTTTGATTTTCAACTAACGATGCTGGTTTAGACGGCGCCTGAGGCATCACACCTTGAAACCCTAAAATTCGTACAGCCAGATCAGGCTCTGGCGTCAACAAACTCCAGCTGGTTAACTTTAATGCTCGCCGAGCCCAGTTCTGCCACTGAGCCTGTTTGCTATCGATAAACTGATTGCGAAATATCACGGCCCTGCGTGCCTGTAGGCACGCACTCAATACGAAAGCACCAATTGCGAATGCCAGTAAGAAAGGAATTATCAGGAGATATAGCCAGAAACGACTGTTGGCAAAGCCACGCTGTACTGGCCAGGTGAAAAATAAAATAAGCGCAGCAATAGAAATTGAAATGAGCAGCAGTAGTGGCCAACACCACCACATAGGCGGCTTTGGTAATTCTTTGCGAGGCATTGAGGGTAGAAGCCAGTTCATCCTTGAGCTCCGGCATTGGGAAGTGTTGTCCTTAGCACGCATCCACATTGGGCTGTGCATCCATCGACAATGACAGCTTTACCTCTCATTTTCCAGGTCGGGTGCCCCTGATTAACAGGCACTATTCCGTGTTGGGAACAGCTGACTTTATCGCCGGCCAGCATGACAGGTTTGCCTGCAAAAATTGCACCGGACGCTGTAATGACGGCGCCCCCGTGATTATGGGGATCACCTAAGCGGATGACTCCTTTCATTGGTTCCCTTAATGAAATATAAAATATAGCCAGAAAATGGAAATCGAATTAATTCCACAAAAATGGAACGTTCGTTGCAAGCGCGTCGAGTTAGGAAGGAGCATATAAATAATCGACATGACAAAATTAACACCGGAAACTACAAAAAATCCGAAATAAAGAACGAGCGCACAAATTGGCATCGTCCATCTGCAGCCAGGCAGACTAATTAAGATGTAAGAAAGCAATATCGAGAACCATGGATAAAGAGAAATAATGTATGCCCAATTATCCCACGTTTTGATGTTATCCAAACTTATGGTTGAATTTTTTGTTGTTGCCATTATTACTTCTTATCCTCAATAGAGGATGACCCTAAGTTCGGGTCACAGCGCATATGATCCCAACCGATATAGTTTTTGACTTCAGGTATTTGATGCGGTAAATCCTGAAAGTTTTTTGCTTCCGAGAATGTCATTTTGTAGCCATACCGCTGGTCTTCAATCGCTCTGAGAGATGCATAGTCTTTACCCCAACGTTCACCAAAAGGTTTTGAACTGAGATAGAGCTCCCCCTTTTTAGTCAAAATAAAAGCTTGGTCATTGATGACGGTGAATGACTCAATTTCACCGGAGCTAGGGTTTGAACTTCCCCCCGGAATGGCTCCGCCTCCAGGTGAATAACTTGCTCGCTCCCAAGTTCGGCCATAATCTTTTGAAATTAAAAAGCCAGAGTTATCGTAGTAACCGATGGCGATATATCTCTCCGAAGGATGGATGTAGGTTGAGGTAAATAGCTGATAAAATTGAGAGGTAACCTCGGTATGAATTTTCATTTTCACATCGGTGTACCATAAGGCTCCAATGCAACCAAAACCGGTAAGTTCTAGGTATCTATGATCGTCAAAACGATACACAACCTGTGTAGGTGGCGTATTATTTGATGTCGAACTTTGATCACAACCCGATAAAATTATTGTTCCGTACAGCAGCATCAATTTGAAAACAGACATCCCTTTCTCCTTAAATTTTTGGCTCAGGCATATCCCACTGCAGTACGGGATCGCTTTTGGGGATCGGCTTAGGAACGATGCCCATTTCAATTTCTGCACGGCTACGTGGGACAACTTTTTCTTTAAGCCCACCAAATTCGTTCACTACACCTGAGTCTCCAGTTGGCATTCCTTTTTCTCGCTCTGGCTTATTCATGAACCCTTTAAAATCAATCGGTAACTTCCCATTCTGATAATAATCTTTAACTTTAGAGTCAGGATTTCGCTCCTGTCGCCAATCTGCCAGCAGCAATAAATCTCGCCAAAACTCACCTTTCTTTATCTCAAAGGCATTACAGCGACCGATCGCTAAATCGAAAGCCATCGCTTTGCTGGGCACGTTTTTGTTCGCTACAATCGAAGAATGTTGACTATAAGTAATAACGTTTTTGCTGCTCTTAAGCCTTTCCTGTATTTCTCCCTTCGTCATCTGGCGTTTAATCAGCATATCCTGACCTGAGATTGCCATCATTTCTTGCGACTGACCTTGCCAGTCAATTTTTTCACCTGACATGGCCCGGATGTTATAAATTTTGCTTATTTCATCCAGTTGTTCCTGGTTAAGCGCATCTCCAGGATGCAGGCTGTAAAATGCCGGTGTTTTAGGCTGCGGGATTGGCATTGCAAGAAACTCCTGAGCTGACATAGCCGATCCGGCAAGGTCTGGATCGTTGCCATCCAAAACGGCACGATACCTTTCAGCAGGAACATCTGGGTTAGTTTGGTGACGTTCTGGATTATCCTGCCCCATTAGAGAAAACTCGAAAGGTTCAGGTAACAAAGGTGCATTGATAGTCACATCATAGAAGTGATAACTGGCGTTAGTTTTCCCTACTTCTGGAGCGTTTTTATCCCCCCTGGGGAATAAAAAGTGCAGGTCTGTGCGGTCACCAATTTTGAAGCCTTTACAGAATGCCCGTTGACGGAAATTATCGCCCAACGAATTGCGAATGGCATCCCGCACACCACTCCAGCCGAAGCCCTGTATAGGGAACATGGAAACTACACCGTCATTGGGGCAAAAATAGTTGTATACCAGACCGAAGTTGTTCCGTGAGAACAAAGGATTTCCCCATTGTGAAACCGGGGGCAAACACATTTTTTTTGTGAGTTCTTTCTGATAGGCGCCATCGTGGGGTTTTCCTCCATTGTACAAAGGATTAGTGCCCATAACTTTGCAAAAGTGAGCTAAGGTTTTTTGTCTGGCGTTATCTGTTTGCTGGTTCCCTGGGGAAGTATTTTCGAGCCAGCGATTCTCCAGCGAATAGGGGGAGTGGTTTAGAATGACACAATCAGCCGGAGGCTTTCCTGCTTCTTTAACCCACATATTTGCCAGCATAGTAATAATGGTACCCTGGCTATGGGCAACTATATTAATAGCATCATTTTTAGTCGCATCATTATTCCGAATTTCCAAAATCAAATTCGCTAGACGTCGTGCCGCGTAGGCTTGGTAAATACGATGAGGGTTATCGTAAATTGGGTGACTCCAGTCACCGTCGTTAAGTTCTGAACGGGACAACTCTCCGATCAACTTCAGTGCTGCGCCGCTGGCACCCGGGCCAAACATATCGGGAATATTAGTTGTCGCATTGGCAAAAGTCCCACCACCTTTCGCAGCGGTGCGGTCTAGCCAGTTTCCAAAATTATCAATGTTTTGGTCATTAAACTGAGCGATACGCTTGGGATCTTCTTCCCTGTAGGCGTTATAGGGAATATTGGCCTCATTATGCAGGCTCTTTAAATCCTGTTGGTAAGCTTTCTGATCAGCCTCCCAGCTCGCTTTATCTACGGGTTTATACCCCCAATAGAAAGGGATCACGGGTGAACGGTTCAGGCCATCAATACAGGTTTGGTGCTTCACATCACAGGTTTTAGTTGTGATATTTCCTTCAATATCTGCTATCTGAAATTGTTTTTCTATCCAGCTATGTGGATGTAAATCTGTGCGATTGAGACGATTATTTAGCCCTATGCAAAGACCAATGTCCTGATTTTGGTAGGCTTCTCCAACATCATTAACGCCGTGGACCAATATAACAATACATGGCAATGCAGGATGTACCTCGCAAGTCTGAATCAACATAGCGCCTGAATCACTAGGCCTGCCGGTGTCATCTTCTGAAATAATCCCGCACGAACGTATAGCATCATTATTATCGTTGCTCATTTACTCATCCTTGATCAGTTCAATGACTAGTTTTTCCAGTTCATTCATTTTCAATAAGGGGGATTCACCGTTACTGTCGGTGACCCCTTCTACTACGGAGCCATCAGATTTCCTAATCCTGAATTTTTGCTCGGCTAAAACCCAGTCAGGGTTGCCTTTACTATGAAGTTTGTACTTCAACCCAAAGTCGCCCTGTTTGAACGATGGCATTGCTTGGTTGACGCTGTCTCCATCCTGGTAAATCAACTCAGGTGATTTTTGTAGAATACGGGTAGGAGCAAGCTCTTCGATCGTTCCATCCTTAATGCGGATCCCAGCCCCGCCACACATTAGCAGCAGCTCTTTTTTGGCGTTAAGCACTATGCGGCCGTTGGTACTGGTGATCTGCATGTCCTCGAAGGAGGTCAGCTCCATCTGGTCTTTTTGCGCCTGTAGCTGCACCTTTCCTGCAGCAGCGATGAGCTTGATGCCTAACTTGTTCGCAAATACGGAGAACAGTTCACCGGCGGCAACTGAGAAGCGACGGAATACGCTGAAACTGACATCCTGGCCGGCGGTGGCCACCAGATTCTTACCTGCAGTTTGTTGGATCGTTTTCGGCGTGGTGTGCGCAATACCGGCATCGCCATAGACGACGACACCTGGCTGAGCGAGTTTGGTGAGGTCTGTCTTGAGCAGCTCCTGATCGGTGGTTTCTGCCGGAGACGCCTGAGCGATATCGGCGGTACTCTTCAGGGTTTTGGCCAGAGCCAGGGCTTTTTCAAGCTGGGCAATGGCGGCATCCATATCCAGTTGCTGTCCCTGAGCACTGTTCTTCGGCTCGGTAGAAAGCAGCACGCCTTTACCGCCGCGAACGGCAACATAGGCATCAGTTCGCAATTCTGCGCCTTCACCTCGTTGTTTTCTGGCACTGTCCACCAGGTGTCCCAGACTGAGCTGGCTCTTACCTGAATGTACCGTGCTGATTTTTATATGTTCTTTGCCCCGCTGGTCCTCAAGTCGAATCTTATTTCCAGAAGGAGTGCGGATGACGTTCCGCTTGTAGTTCGGTAACGCCACATGATCCGGGTGCGTTGAATCATGCAGCGCATAGGCGATATAAGGCCGGTCAACGTCACCGTTCTCGAAGGCAATTGCCACGCCGGTGGAATCCAGCAGTGGCATATGGAAGCCGCAGGTATCACCGGAATACGGTTTGGCCAGACGCAACCAGCAGCTCTCGAAGCCTTTCTGCCATTCGGTGCGGTCGAAGCCGAACTGCGCACGGTACAAACCGTCGGCGTTGATGTGCGCGTAAGGTTCATCCGGATGCGCGCTGGAGATACGGGCAGGCAGCGTGCCGGTGACAGTTGGCCACGGCAACAACGCAGGGCGGTACGGATGCTGTGTATTACGGGGAACGGCAGTGAAGGTGACGAAATACGCCGTGTCGCGGGCGACGTTTGTAGAGTTTGTGGAGACAATCAGCAGGCCATCCGGCGCCTCAGGCCAGTCTTTGCCGGGCGTGGTGATGACCATCCCCGGACGCAGCGTCATGCAGTTGGATTTGCCCTCAAAGGTGATTTGCTCACTAAGGTAACGTTCCTGACGGCGTTTGGCGTACCACATGCCCTGTCCGGGATCGCTGCTGTATTCCTTGCCCGGCTCAGGATAGTACTCACCCCAGCGGTAATCTTCGGCAACCAGCGCCGGATAATCCGGATTGGTCTCCGCTGTGCCGGTCATATCGCTCTGCGCAGCGGGGTAATAGTCGTCGTTAACCGTGACAGATTTCGGGATTGATTTACGGCTAACCGACATTTCCCAGACCGATTCCAGGCCGCCGTCAAACAGTCCCGCCGGGTTGCGGAACGGGATCTCAACCGGTTTCGGCCAGGCGTAAGAATGGTCGGCCAGGACCATGACGTCGCAGTTGTTCTCTTCGTCATATTCGAAGAAGTACGAGATGCCGCTGTCAGCCAGGCGTCGCGCAATATGCGCGTATTCGCTTTCGCCGAACTGCATCATGAATTTTTTCAGCGGATACTGATCATTGAGCGCAAACCGAAAATCCAGCCGGTCCATGTTGTAACGCAGGAAGGTGTTCTCGGTCATGCTGATGACGCTGTCGTTCTGGTAAATCGCGTTATTGCTGCCCTGATTTAACCGGGTGACGCGGTGCTCCAGCGTGGCGACGTAACGGGTCTCATCGGCAGAAGTGCTGCACTGGCGGAACTGGGTGATGACACCGGGGATGATGCGCGGTTTAACGGACTCCCACGGCTTGCCGTCGGGGTACATCAGAAACAGGGCGGTATAGTTGATGATGTGCTGGGCGGGAATGTCTTTCACCGCGCTGGTAAACTCAATCTCATAGCGCAGGATATCGCTGATGGCCTCGCAGCCACTGAACTTGAGCACCGATATATCGACGCCGGGCTGCTGAGATTCAAGACGTTTAAGTCTTAACTGGTAATGGTTGTGGATCGGTAATTTACTGCCTGCAAGAATGTAATCCTGAAAGCTCATCGTTTAAGTCCCTTTCCCACAACACAGAAACAGGGTCGACTCATCTAAACCCTTTCACTGATTATGAAACTAATCCATTGTGTAAAATCATTGATATTATGAATAGAAATAACACGTAACTTAAGTCAAATTTCAGTCGTGGATTCTACTCAAAAAACGTTGAAGTAAAAGTGATATATGGGCAATCATTTGAAATAGTGGCTGTGAAAAGTGTGTTTGAATGTAATTGAAGCGATGGTTTTGTGTTTTCTAAGAATTTTCCTCTTATTAGTTCTGATTATTCTTTTTAAATCATTTTAGATCCAAATACATTCCGTCCTTGCCACCGGCGATTTAGCCAGACCGGGAGATGAGTGGGTAGGGCTAGCAAAGATTGACAGAATCCCGGAAGCACTTTAATTTTGTTGATACTATCAACTGTCAGGATTCATCATGTCGGCCATTCACACGATCCGTACCGAGCTCCGCTATCTTGTCAGGGAGCTCGGGCTGCTGGATAAAAACTGTTTTCGTTCGGGTTTATCCCTGACACAGGCGCATCTGCTGACCTATCTGTCAAAGAATGGCGTGACGTCTTTTGCTGAATTATGTCTGCAGCTGAGTATGGATAAGGCGTCCCTGAGCCGGACGCTGAACGTGCTGGCGGGGAAAAATTATGTTGAACCGGTGGCGGGTGTCAAAGACAAACGGCAGAAAAGTTTTCAGCTGACGGCGGCGGGTGCGCGGAGTTTAGCGACGGCGGATGACGCGGCGGATAATGAATTATCATTTATCGATAATGCAATGGCGTTACAGGATGCGCAGGAAATAATAAACGGGTTACGTGCGCTGAGAATTAACACCTTCCGGCGTAACGCTGCACGTCATCCGCAAAGAATACAAATTGAAATAATGCGCAGTAATTACCAAACGGAAGTGACGAAACTATTATCTGAGACGTTTGCAAAGGAACAGAATATTCCGGCGGAACTGATTTCATTACCGCCGCAACTAAAAAGTCAGTGCTGGATAGTCCGCTCGGGGGAATATGTTCTGGGCACCGTTTCCTGCTGGTATGAAAATAATCACTGGCACTGGGGACGGTTTGCGGTGAATTCGTGCTATCGCGGAATGGGGATTGGTAAACAACTGGCGCGTGTTTCATTGCAGGAGATGCTGGAGCAAACGGATAAAGTGCTGCTGGATGCGCGGGATTCCACGGTGAAAATCATCAGTGATCTGGGCGGTGTAATCACCGGCCCGACCACCGATTTTTACGGCATGCCGATTACACCCATGCGCCTGAAAAAAGAAGATTTTGAAAACGCGACCGGCTGACCGGTCGCGCTTAGGCGAACCTCAGCCCGCGCTGCCCCATCTGCGTTTCAGATAGCTGACCGCTTCCTGCGTCTGCGGCTGGTTGAGGTAGTTTTCCCTGAACAGAATCGTGCCCTGAATTTGCGGGTTGGATTCATTCATATCGAGCTGTTTTTTCAGCTCAGGCACGCCGCCGCTAATCATCCAGTCGGGTTCACTCTTCGAAGGTTCACCCACTTTATACAGCGCGACGCCAATATACAGGCGCGTATGGGTTGGTTTTACGACATCAGCCCACCACTGCGCCAGCACATCATAACGCGCAGCTTTGCGGGCAAAAGGCCAGTAAAGTTGCGGGGCGATGTAATCAAGCAAACCCTGCTGCACCCAGAGACGCGTATCGGCATACGCCTCATCGTAGGCCGCCGCGCCAGAGGTGCGGGAACCTGCCGGATCGTGCGATACATTACGCCAAACGCCAGCCGGACTGACGCCAAATTCCACGCCGGGTTTCAGCTGTTTAATGGTGCGTGAAACCTGCTCAATAAGTAGCTGGGTATTATGGCGTCGCCAGTCGGCTTTCGAGGCAAATCCCTGTCCGTAGCGCCGGAACGTCAGATTATCGTCGAGCGTCGAACCCGGCGCTTCAGTATAGAAATAGTCATCAAACTGCACACCATCCACCGGATAACGCGACACCACTTCGGCCACGATGCTGGTTATCCAGTCGCGCGCTTCGGGAATGCCGGGGTCGAGCACAAAGCGGTCGCTGGCGGTGCGGATCCAGTCGCGGTGCAGGACAAATACGCTGGCAGGATGCAACGGCAGCGTGTTGTTCAGCTCAGCCACGGTAGAAGGTTTGGTGTTGACCGACACGCGGTAAGGGTTAAACCAGGCGTGGACCTTCATTCCGCGCTTATGCGCTTCATCGAGCATAAACTGCAACGGGTCATAGCCCGGATCCTGACCAATTTTGCCGGTCAGCGTATCCGACCACGGCAGGATTTTAGAGGCCCACAGCGCCGTGCCATCCGGTTTCACCTGGAAGAATACGGTGTTTATTCCGAGACTTTGCAGCTTGTCGAGTTTGTCAGTCAGAGCCTTTTTCTGCTGGCTGATGCGTGCCGTCGGACTGCTTTCTGTCACCGAAGATACCGGCGGCCAGTCGAGACGGGAAACCGTCGCCAGCCATACACCGCGCACCGGTTCATGCGACTGCGCAGATTTACCCGGCAGTGGCTGTTTGGACACCGGTGGCAGCGGCGTGACCAGCGATTTCGGCGGCTTCGAAGAGCAACTGGCCAGTAACAGCGCCAGCCCCATCAGGGTCGCTGATGTTTTGACGATCTTGAGCGCTGAAATGTGTTGTGATCGGGCGATGATAAACTCCATTTTTCTTGTAATCGCGGGGACAGGCAGCAGATTAGCTGCTTCGTGTCGCGTGCTTAATGATCAGGATTAATTTTCACTGTAATCAGGCATTAACGCAATTTCCCGTGACGCCTTTTTGCTATCCACTGGCGCAACATTCCTTCGGCGCTCACGGTCAGGATCCCCAGCATGATAAGCAGCGCACCGGCGATAAAGTTGATTTTCAGCGGTTCATGCAGAAAAACCACGCCCGCAATAATGCCGAAAACCGGCGTCATAAACGAGAGGATCCCCAGACGCGAAGCCTGATAACGGCGCATCAGGCTGAACCACGCCAGATAACTGCCGAACGTCACGATCACGGTCTGAAATACCATGCTGCTGACAGAAACCGGCGTCAGGCGAAACTGCGTCTGACCGGTCAGTAACGCCATGGCACCGAGCAAAACGAACGCGCCAGCCAGCTGATAAAACAGCGTCATGGTGGCGCTGCCGGATGATAACGCGCTGCGACGCACCACGATAGTGGTCATGCCCCAAAAGGCACCGGCCAGCAGGCCGAAGAAATCGCCGAGCAGCATATTGCTGGCCTGCGGTGCAGTAGAATTATTGCCGCCAAACAGGAAAGCGACAATTACGCCGAGAAAGGTGATGCCGACGCCGGACCATTGCAGGCGGCTCAGGCGTTCTTCCGGCACCAGAAAATGCAGGCCAAGCGCGGCAAATATCGGTGCGGTATACAGGAAAACCGCCATGTGCGCGGCGGTCGTGAACCGCAGCCCTTCGGCGACAAACATAAATTCAACGGAGAACAGCAAACCGACCAGCAATCCGGGGCGCAGCGTCTGTGCGCTGAAGGGGATTTTTCGCTGGCGAATGAGCATCAGGATCATCACCGCCAGCCCCGCCATGCCCGAGCGCAGCGCCACCTGCAACAACGGCGTGATATCCGCTGCGGCGCTTTTGATCGCCACCTGCTGCACACCCCAGATAATACAAAGCCCAACCATCACGCTGCTGGCAAATCCGTCCAGCGGTTTACGCGAGTCCATTTTCTGTCTTCCTGTTCTGTCTTCTTGTCATAAACCAGTCCAACAGATTAGCGCGAAACTATAAATTCAGATAATAGTTCAGCGAGCACGGGCCGGATTTTTCCAGCGTACATTGCTCAGGGTTACGGCCATCACCGACAGTAACGCCAGCGCGCCTGCCGGGGCGAAAACCGTCCAGCCCGCACGCTCGATATAAGGCATGCCTTCGGCCAGCACGCGTCCCCATTCAGGCACCGGCGGCGGTGCGCCAAGCCCGAGAAAACCCAGTGACGCCAGCGCCAGCGCGATACCGGGTAAACGCAGTAATGCGTGACGCAGAAGCGGACCAGCAAGGGCGGGAAACACATAAAACACATGACGACGAATAGCCCCGACGCCGGAAAGGGGCAGCATCTGCATATAAGGACGCGCGCGAATTTCCGCTACCCGCGCGGCGGTGTGAGCTGCCAGCGGCGCCCAGCTGACGGCGGTGACGGCAATGATGGCGCCTCCTGCCGTAGCGCCGTTAACGGCAGCGACCACTAATCCGGCGATCACCGGTGGCAGCGCATTCGCAACTTCAACCGGCCCGGTCATGACACGGGGAAACGCTCCGGCAATGAGGCCGATAGCCAGACAAATCAGCGAAACAATCAGCGCCTGAAAACAGGTATTGAGCGTGCCGTGCGCCACACGGGCGAGAAGGTCGCGCCCCATAGCGTCCGCGCCAAAAGGCAGGGCGAAAGACGGCGGCTGTAACCGCAAATAGTCCGATGCCAGCGGGTCGCGCGGCAAACCGGCGCAGACCATGACCAGCAGAATTCCCAGACATAACAGCGGGATCCACGGCCGCGATTTTTCCGTGCGATCGGAAGATGCCGGAACCGGCACCGCGTTCAGCCTGACGGCTCGCCCCAGCAAGACGATCCGCACCCCTCCGGTTAACATGCCAAAAAGAGACGCCAGCACCAGCAGGATCAGAACGCCGGTCTGTAAGGCTGGTAAATCACCCGCAGCCGCTGCGCCCAGCGTGGCGCGCCCCAGACCCGGAATGGCGAACACCTTTTCAACCGCCACTGCGCCGCCGGTCAGGGAAACCAGCACCAGTCCGGTCAGTGGCATTACGCCGGGCAGCGTCCGGCAGACAACGGCCAGCGCGGTATGACGGCGTTGAATACCCAGCACGCTCCAGGTCGTCAGCCAGTTTTCTTTAAAGGTTTCGCAGAGCGCATCAGAGTAAATTCGTCCGAGATACCCGCCAGCCGGAATACCCAGTGCCAGCGAAGGCAGCACTGCGTAATGCCAGCCTTGCCAGCCATAAGGCGGAAAAAGGGAAAGCCAGACCGCACCGACAATCAGCAAAACTGATGCCAGTAAAAACTCCGGCAGAGCGGTGAACAACGCTGCGGTAAAACCCGCCGGACGGGGCGTTCTGCCCTGTAATCCGCGCACCATTGTGCCTGCGCACAGCAGCAGTGCGAGAATAAAGGCCACGCCCGCGGAGGATGCCATCAGCGTTAATGACACGCCGGTTGCCTGCAACATACCGGGCAGAACCGGCAATCCCGAAACCCAGGACACACCGGCGTCGCCGTGCAGCAAACCGTTCAACCAGTGCGTCAGCGCGAACCAGGGTCCGTTATCCAGCCCGAGCGACTGGCGGATAGCGCCCAGTGTTTCTGCCGTGGCTTCCTGCTCACCGGACCGTGCGCGCAGTAATGACAGCGCCGGATCACCGCCGGACAACCACGGCAGCAGACCGGTCAGCACCACTATCCCCGCCAGGGTCAGCAGGCGTGAAATCAGCGGCACCAGCGCGCCGCCGGTCTGACTCATGCGCAGACGGCTGACACCCGTGCAGGTGCGGCAATACAGAGATTCACTCATCAGCCAGCCTGACTCACACGCTGTGTAGCGGCGTTGATCAGCGTGCGTTCACGCGGGTCGCGCACGGCGTCACGAATATCAGCCGCTTCGCCCTGAATCACTCGTTCATGCAGCATCGGAATGGCGGCATCAGTTGAGAGGATCAGGTTTTCAGCCTGCATAATGGCCTCACGGCGCGCATTGCCTGCCGGAATGGCAGCGGCTTTTTGCAACGCCTGGTCGATTTCAGGGCGACACAGTTGCGCGATGTTAAACGAACCTTTGCAGGCGAAATCGCTGTACATGTAGGCCACCGGATCGCCGGAATCGAGCACAGTCGCACGCGATAAAATAAACGCATCGAACTTACCTGCCAGAGCATCCGATTCAATTTGCGAATACTCCCGCACAACCTGTTTCACGTTAAAACCGGCCGCCGTCAGCTGCTGCGCCAGATACACCGCCACTTCCGGCAGTTCGGCGCGATCGCTGAATGTCGCTAACGTGATGGTTTCACCGGCAGGTTTTGCGGAAGTGACCGGATGGCTCACCGGCTGGCGCAATTCTGCCGCCCACGGCAGCGCCGGGCCGAGCAAACCCTGCGCCACGTCGGCACGTTTTTCGTAGACGTTATCCACCAGTTGCTGACGATTAATCGCGTCGCGCACGGCGGCACGCAATGCCGCATCCTGCATCACGCCGGATTTCGTATTGAGATACAACGTATTGGTGCGCGGCATGGGCACTTCGTGGATTAAACGCTGGTCGAGCAACGGTGCCTGTGAAACCGGAATAGCTTCCACAATATCCGCTGAACCGGTGCGTAACGCGGCTCCCCGCGCGGTACCGTCCGGCACAAAACTGACGTCGATGCCGCTGGCTTTCGCCTGTTCACCCCAGTAACCGGCGAAGCGCTCGAGTCTGGCGCTGCTGGTGCCGTTGACCTGCACCAGTTCAAAGGGGCCGGAACCGGTATGGCGCGGGTTAACCGTGCCATCCTTGCTGTAGGCTTTTTTTGAAAGGATGGCCAGTTGCGGGCTGGAAAGTCGCTGTGGCAGCAACGGATCGGGTTGCGCGGTGGTGATGATAACGGCCAGCTGACCGTCCGCTTCAGCGGTCAGTTGCACGCCATCCAGAATGCGCGGTTTTGGCGCAGCTTGTGCGGCGACGGTCAGCGCATTTACCACCGTGGCGGCATCAAGCGCGCTGCCATCATGGAATTTTACGTCCGGGCGTAACTCGAACCGCCAGCGGTTATCGCCGGTTTGCTGCCAGTTTGTCGCCAGCGCCGGTTGCGCTTCGCCCAGTTTATCCAGCACCACCAGCGTTTCTGCCGTGCTCCAGCGCGAGAGTTTAAACGCATCGTCGCTGAGCGGCGTCAGGCCGGAACGTGGCGGTTGTAACATCGCCAGGCGCAGGCGCTGATCGACACTTTGTTGGGGAGTTTTATCGGCTTCATTGAAGCAACCGGTCAGTAAAAGTGCAGCAGAAAGCAGCCCGGCCAGCGGGCTTACACGTAACAGAGACATCAAAAAATCCTTGTCAGATTGCGGGAGGAGGCAGGCGACGGCAGATTCGCCACATCGCCAGCGCACTTAAAAAGGGAACCGCCGCCAGCGCCAGCCACGGAATGACCGCGGCGGGTGAAGGGGTTAGCGCGTAATCAAGCAGGCCGCCGAGCAGGAAATTGCCCGCCAGAACTGCGATGCCGCCCATCGACGAGAGCGCACCGTAATGTGCGCCGAGATTATGTTGCCCGGCAAAGCGTGGAATGAGATCCATCCCGACCGGCACAATCAGCATCTGGCCGACAGTCAGCAGGGTGATCAGCAATACAGATGGCAGCAGCCGCAGCCAGCCTTGTGGCGGTATCGTCCAGGCGAACAGCGCGACAGCGACAAATGCGGCAGAGAGCAATCCGAAGCCCGCAGGTAAAATGCGTGAGGCTCCCATCCGGCGTGCAAAACGCGCCAGCGGCATTTGCAGTCCGATCACCAGAACCGAAGCCAGCACGAACAATGGCCCGAGATCTTGCTCACTGCCGCCAGAACGGCGCAGTTCGACCGGCAGCGCCAGATAGAGCTGGTTGTAGCTGAACAGGTACGCGCTGTAGGCGATGATAAAAGCCACAAAACGTGGCTGACGGAACGTCTCCCACCACGGCACAATTTTCAGTTCTGTGGCGCGTTTTGGCGTGGCGGGCAGGGTGAAAAACAGCACCAGCAGCGCAATCAGAAACAGTCCGGAACCGGCCAGCGCTACCGGCTGAAAACCGTATCCGGAAAGCAGGGAGCCGAGCAGCGGCCCAAGCACTGCACCCAGTTCGGCACATACTGCTGACAGAGCAAACCATTCGGCGCGGCTGCGTTTTCCGGCTTTTTCGCTGTGGGTTCCGGCCTGCGCCAGCAGGGCTTCAATGGAAGGGGAAAACAGTGCGCCACCGACACCGGTCAGGCAGGCACCGAGGATCACGGGTGCCAGCGTGTCGGAAAGTCCGAGCAGCAGGAAACCGGCGATGCGCACCACGCAACCGAGCAGAATAATGAGACGTGCGCCGTAGCGATCTGATAACGCGCCGCCGAGTAAAAACATCCCTTGTTGTGAGAACGTCCGCAGACCCAGCACCAGCCCGATCGCCCAGCCGGAAAGCAGTAAATCATCGCGAAGAAAAATCGCCAGAAATGGTACGACAGCATAAAAGCCAATATTAAACACCAGACTGCTGGCGAGGAGCAGCGGCGGTTTGGGCGCAGAAGGTCGCGCAATAAAACGGGTCAGCATCCGGTTATCCGTTAACGATCAAAGGTAAATGAGGTATGGCGTTGAGTAACTGCCGCGTATGAGTATGGTCCGGAGAACGCAAAACGTCCTGCGTGGCGCGATCTTCTACAATCTCACCGCCGTGCATCACCAGCAGACGCTCGCACAAACCGGCGACCATCGAAATATCATGTGTCACCATCAGCAGGCCCATGCCATTTTGCTGCGTCACCTGTTGCAGCAGCTGTTTGACCTGCGCACGCAGCGGTAGATCCAGACCGCTGACCGGCTCATCGGCCACCAGAAATTGCGGGCGGATCGCCAGCGCACGGGCAATCGCCACACGCTGTGCCTGTCCGCCGGAAAGCTCGCCTGCCGTCCGGGAGGTGAGAGTGTCGCTGAGACTCACCTGCGCCATCACATCGCTGACCCGCAAACTAATATCGCCTTTAAAACCCAGACGTTTCAGCGGTTCGGCAATAATCTGACCGATCGTCTGCGCAGGTGGCAATGAGCCTGCAGGATCCTGCGGAATATACTGCACGCACCGCCGGTATTCCCGCAAAGACCGTGCTGAGCCCGGGCGGATTTCTGTACCCGCGCAATACACTTTTCCGCTGTCGGGTGCTTCGAGCGCCAGAAGAATTTTCAGCAGGGAAGACTTACCGCAGCCGGAGGCACCCACCAGTCCGAGAGTTTCGTGGCGGCTTACGCGTAGCGACAAATGCTCAAACAGCGTCGTGTGCTGTCTGCGCCAGAAGGCACGCGGTAGCGCATGATGACGGCTGACGTTATGCAGATGCAAAAAGGGTTCGGTGACCAGATGCAGTGAAGTTTCCATCAGACTGCAACCCCGCAAAGTGACGCAGCATTCTGATGCAGCATGGCGGCCTGTCTGGCGGCGTGAACCAGTTGTCTGGAATACGGATGTTGCGGGCGGCTGAGCAACTGCGACATCGCGGCAGATTCCACCAGAACACCGTTTTCCATCACCAGTGCGCGCTCGCATAATTGCGCGGCGACGGCGATATCGTGGGTGATAAACAGCAGCGCACGTGAAGGGCGGGCAAAACAGGCTGTACGCATGGCCTGCAAAACCTGATGCTGGGTTAACACATCCAGCGCGGTCGTCGGCTCGTCCGCCACCAGCAACGCTGCGCGGGATTGCATTGCCAGCGCAAGGCACAAACGCTGGCGCTGGCCACCGGAAAGTTCAGCCGGATAACGTGAAGAGAATCGCGCAATATCGCCCAGCCCGACGGCGTCCAGCATGGCGTGTATGTCATCAGTGGTTGCGGCGGGCAGGGCGAGGCGCAGCTGTTTTCCGAGTATCATCAGCGGGTTCAGTGCGGTGGAGGAATCCTGAAAAACGGTGGCGACACGGCTGTATGCGGAACGTGATACCGGCGGTTTGCCGCAAACTTCTGCGCCATTCACCCGGATACTGCCGCTGAGTCCCGCGCCTGCGGGCGCAGTGCCAGTGATCACCCTGGCGGTCAGAGATTTGCCTGAGCCGGAAGCGCCGAGCAGACAAACGCGCTCGCCTGCGTTGATGCTGAAACTCAAACCGGAAATCCGGTTTTCACCGGCGAGCCGCATTGTCAGTCCTTCAACCACCAGAACCGGCTCAGTTTTTTGTTTATTGTCTTGCGTCATCCCTGAACCCGTCCATCCAAGCGTTTTCTTGATATGTGATAACATAACAAACTGTGTCAATTTGATGCAAAAGGTTTTGTGTTTTTTTCTCTGCCATCTTCTTGCGTCCTGCATTTTTTTGCCCGTTGCAAAAACAACAGGGCAAAAAAGTCCTCCACCTGCACAACCCTGAGCAACAGCCTTTCAGAAGCAGAATGTTAGGTTAAATGCATCTTTTTTCGGCCGCCTTCCGTAAGCCGGCATCCTGAGTAAAGGTGTTGAAATAATGGCGAGTTATTTTTTCTCCAGCCCGCGCGTGTACTTTGGCGACGGCGCCCTCACGGCATTAAACAGCCTGATTAATAAGAAAGTGGCGATTGTCACCGATGAATTTATGATGACGTCAGGCAAGGTCGCGTATCTGACGGAACAGATGCCGCAGGCCACGGTATCGGTGTATGGCAAGGTCAGGCCGGATCCGGACACGGATATTTTGCAGGAAGGTGCGGCGCAGTTTAAAGCCTTCCGGCCACAGGTGATTATTGCACTGGGCGGCGGGTCTTCGCTGGATGCTGCCAAAGGCATCAAAGTGACGCTGGAAGACCACTATCAGCGGACCGATTCTCGGCAATATGACATCGAACTGATCGCCATTCCGACGACCAGCGGTTCAGGTTCGGAAGTGACGTCCTATGCGATTATTTCTGACCCGCAGAATGGCCGCAAATACCCGCTGGTTTCGCAGGCACTCGTACCGGATACCGCCATTCTTGATCCGCAACTGGTGCTGAGTGTACCGCGACATATCGCGGTAGATACCGGAATGGACGTGCTGACTCATGCCATCGAAGCACTGGTTTCAACCGGCGCTAATGATTTCAGTGATGCGCTGGCCGAAAAAGCCATCGCCCTGACGTGGCAGCATTTGCCGCAGATTTATGAGGATGATAAAGACGTCGCGGCGCGGACTCATATGCATAACGCTTCCTGCATGGCGGGCATGGCATTTAACTCGGCTGGCCTTGGGCTGGTGCATGGCATGGCACACGCCATCGGCGGAATGTTGCATATTCCGCACGGTAAAATTAATGCCATGTTGTTGCCGTTAGTCACCGAATTTAACGCCGCGCATGCCTCGCCTGAAACGACCCGCCGTTACTGTCAGTGCGCCCGCATTGTGGGTATCGCAACTGTTGATCCACAAGACATGATTTCCCAACTGGTGGAGCGCCTCCGCCAGTTAAACCAGCAATTTGGTATCCCCTGCAGCTTAAAAGAACTCGGCACGGATCTGGCCGCATATGAAACGATGCGCCCCTTGCTGACACAGGCCGTGCTGGCCGATGGTTGCACCGCTTCCAATCCCTGTACGCCTTGTGCGCAGAGTATTGACCTGCTGCTTTCCTGCATCGCTGAAACCGGCGGATACCGCGCACCGAAGTTTGCTGTGCCTGTCGGTATTTCTAACCGCCACGTGCATTTGTGCCGTGAAGATATGGATGTGTTGTTCGGATATGACTCGACGCTGACGCGTCTGAAAGCGGTTAAACAACCCGGTCAGTTTGCTGCGGAAGAGACCGTTACCTTGCGTACGCCCAAGGGTGATATTCCCAATGTGCGTGTCCTCGGGCCGCTGCGCAGCGTCACGCAGATTGAAATTTCAGTGGCCGACAGTTTTGTGCTGGGCGTGAAAGCGCCGGTGAGAATGTCAGGCGATCTGGAAAATTCGCCAGGTGTCGAGCTGGTCGGGCCGAAAGGACAAGTCAGCAAACCGCACGGGACCATTGTGGCCTGGAGACACATTCATATCTCCCCGCAGGAAGCAGAACGCCACGGTTTGCGTGATGGCATGGAAATCGATTTGCAGGCACAGGGCCAGCGGGCGGGCATTCTGAGCCATGTGCTGGTGCGGGTCAGTGCGGATGCAGTGCCGGAATTGCATATCGATGTGGAAGAAGCCAACGGCCTGGGGCTGCGCAACGGCGACCTGCTGTTTCGGACCGGCAAGGTGACGCACCCATGAATACGCCGGAGCTTCAGCGTTTGTCACGGCTGATTGATAAGTCGATTGCGGAGCTGCTGGTGCGCGAACGTGCGGCACGCAATGCAGGATGCAAAACCGTGCGCGTGGTGATCACCGGCAGCGATCTGACGACCTTGCCACAGACTCTGAAAAGCCTGCGGGCGCTTGAATCTGCCGGTTATGTGCTCCGGGTGATGTTTTCATACAGCGCCGGAGAGTCCGGGCTGAAAACTGCATTACTATCTGAAATACAATTAGTTAGCGGCATCGATGAGTTTTCAACGCTGACTGACGACAGCCTGTATTTGCCGGCGCTTTCCACCAACAGCCTGAGCAAAATCGCGCTGGGATTACGCGATAACCTCGCGACTACGCAAGTTTTTCACGCGCTCAGCTTAAACACGCCGGTGATTGTCACACTCAATTCCGAACTGCTGCATCTCAGTGACAGTGCGTTTGCGCCGCCGCTGCAGGCCCGGCTGAATGATTATATTGATACGCTCAGGCAATACGGCATTGCGATAAAAGGCCTTGAAGACACTGCCTGCCAAAAGCGACTGATCACAATGAATGATATCCGTCTTCATCACACCAGCGGCTCGCTGCGCATTGGCCGTAACACGCTGATTACGCCCGCTGCGCAAGATGAAATTCGCCGACAGAACATCACCGTGATCCGGTGAACCGGAGGAATTATGTATCTGGCAAAAGTGACCGGCGCGCTGGTCTCGACCACCAAACACGTCTCGTTAAACGGGGCCAAATTACTGATGGTTGCGCGGCTGGATGAGCATTACCAGCCCACCGGCAGCGCCCAAGTGGCGGTGGATTTCGTCGGGGCAGGCAATGGCGAAATCGTCATTATCTCCACCGGCAGTTCGGCGCGCATGAGCAACAGCAAAGAGCATTCTGTGATTGATGCCGCCGTTGTTGGCATCGTCGATCCGCAAGATCTGTCTTAAGGAAACGCTATGTCTGAACAACTCGATGGCTGGATCAGCGCGGCGATTACCGTCCAGGGAACGGGTTCGCAGTGCACGTTTAGCCTGGATGACGGCGCCTTGCTGGCGCGGTTTGCCGCTGAAGAAGCGCTGAGTATTGGCGTGCCAATGGTGTTCAGCCTGGCGGATGCCAGCGGCCATCAGCGCTATTTCTTCAGCATGGAGAATGCATTGCTGATAAGCCACCAGCTTGCGCCGGAAAAAGCCCGCACCGCCGTGGCGCTCAAAATGCCCACTCACGAACTTGCTGCGTTGATTCAACCGGGCGCAGCGCTTTACAGCCTGCAACATCAAAACGGCATTTGCTGCATTGGTGGCGGACTACCGTGCTGGTCGAAGGGGATTTTACTTGGCGGGATTGGCATCAGCGGCGGCACGGTTGAACAAGATCTGACTGTCGCGCGCAACACGCTCACACGCTTCAGCGTCGCCCGCTTTGTACTCACAACAGGAAATGATTAACAGGGGTCAACATGTCCTTCGGTTCACTGGTTTTAGTTATTAACTGCGGGTCATCCTCGCTGAAATTTTCGCTGATCCCGTCTGATTCAGGCGCGCCGGTGTTGTCGGGTCTGGCTGAAAGACTGGGGCTGGATAACGCCAGCATGACGCTAAAAAACAGTCACGGACATAAGACCACGGTGGCGCTGAGCGAAGCCAGCCACGTTTGCGCGCTGAAAGTGCTGTTCAGGGAACTGGCAGAACGCCAGTGGTTGCCTGCGGTACAGGCTATCGGACATCGTGTCGCCCATGGCGGCAATGAATTCAAACAATCGGTTCGCCTCACGCCGGAGGTCATCGAAAAAATTCGTGCGCTGTCGGCGCTGGCGCCTCTGCATAACCCGGCGAATCTGACCGGCATCGAAGCGGCCATCGCACTGCTGCCTCAGGTGCCACAGGTCGCGGTGTTTGATACCGCGTTTCATCAGACACTGCCTGCGGCGGCCTACACCTACGCCATTCCGCTGGAATATCAGCAAAGCTATCAGGTCCGCCGTTACGGATTTCATGGCACCTCGCATCGTTATATTGCGGGCGAAGCGCTGACAATGCTGGATCTCGACCCGGCCGATCATGGCATTCTGATTGCCCATCTTGGTAACGGTTCTTCGGTATGTGCTGTGCAAAACGGGCGCAGCGTGGATACCTCAATGGGCATGACGCCGCTGGAAGGGCTGGTGATGGGGACACGCTGTGGCGATCTGGATTTTGGTGCTGCGGCGCATATTGCGACCTGTACCGGTCAGAGTATCGATGCGTTGTACAAAATGGTGAATAACCAGTCAGGATTACTGGGATTATCCGGGTTATCCAGTGATTGCCGCACCTTACTGGAAGCGCGCGGGCAGGGTGATGCCCGGGCAACGCTGGCAATAGATGTGATGGTTCACCGGCTGGCGCGCCATCTGGGGGCGCATCTGACCTCACTGAAACGACTCGATGCGCTAATTTTTACGGGTGGGATTGGCGAGAATTCAGCGCTGATCCGCGAACTGACGCTTGCGCGGCTTGGTGTGCTGGGGCTGAAACTGGACGCGCAGAAAAATCATCACACCTGCGGCGGTCGCACGGGCGTTATCTCATTGCCTGGTTCCCCGCGTGTAGTCGTGATCCCGACCAATGAAGAAAAAATGATAGCGCTGGATGCGGTGGCGATTTGCGCCGCGCAGACGGTGAATTAATTAAAAAGAAAACAAAGAGATTTTATTGTCCGGTTGCCGGATGAAATAACAAGAAAGTCCGGCTGGCGGGCAAAACATTTTATCGTGAAGTCCTTATTATCATTGTGCGTGAATAGTTTACCTGCAGGATATAAGTGCGCGGTTTTCTGGCCGACGTTAATAACACTGCATTAATTAATTTCCCAACTCAATATCAGAGGTCGTTATGCAACAAGAAGCGTTAGGTATGGTTGAAACAAAAGGTCTGGTTTCTGCAATTGAAGCCGCAGATACCATGGTTAAATCCGCCAATGTCACTCTGGTTGGTTATGAAAAAATCGGCTCAGGGCTGGTTACTGTCATGGTGCGCGGCGATGTTGGTGCAGTGAAAGCGGCGACGGATGCCGGTTCTGCTGCGGCGCTCAAAGTTGGCGAACTGGTATCTGTACATGTTATTCCTCGCCCGCATATTGAAGTTGAAAAAATTCTTCCAAAAGCCGTCGGCTAATAAAGGTCGGTAAACAGTTGTCGGTTAATAACCCCAGAGGATACTGACCATGAGAGATAATCTTGTTGAGCAGATTATATCTGAAGTAGTGAATAAACAGACCAGCGACAATGCCAGGGATAAAAAAGCCGCCAGTATTGCTGGTTGCGGGTTAACGGAATTTGTCGGCACCGCGCTCGGACATACTATTGGTCTGGTTATTGCCAATGTCGATCATCAGTTACATGACGTCATGAATATCGACAAGAAATATCGCTCTATTGGTATTCTTGGGGCGCGAACTGGTGCGGGTCCGCATATATTTGCGGCAGATGAAGCAGTGAAAGCCACCAACAGCGAAATATTATCGGTGGAACTGGCGCGTGATACTGAAGGCGGCGGCGGGCACGGATGTTTAATTATTTTTGGTGCTACTGATGTGTCCGATGTCCGCCGTGCTATTGAAGTGGCGCTGTCAGAGATTGAACGCACGATGGGCGATGTTTACGGCTCTCCGGCCGGTCATCTTGAATTCCAGTACACAGCACGTGCCAGTTTTGCGCTGAATAAAGCTTTCGGTGCGCCGGTCGGTAAAGCTTTCGGCATGACTTGTGCGTCACCTGCGGCCATCGGCGTGGTCATTGCCGATGTGGCGGCCAAATCGGCAGTGATCGAGCCGGTGGGTTACGCCAGTCCGTCGAAAGGTACCAGTTTTAGCAACGAAGTCATTTTCACCTTTGCCGGTGATTCTGGTGCAGTGCGACAGGCCGTAATTGCAGCACGTGAAGTCGGGCTGCAACTGCTTGCCACGCTGGATCCGACGCCTATCAGCTCTACCACCAAGCCCTACATTTAAGGGTTAACCTGGCGAAGCGACGTGAAGTAAGGAATTAACAGCATGAATGATATTGAAATTGCTCAGGCGGTCTCCAACGTGCTGAGCAGGTTTACCAAAACAACGTCAGATACTGCGCCTGAGGCAGTGTCTGAAATCGCTCAGGCAACGGGCGGTGACACGCTCGACGCCATTGTTGCCAGAGCGCTGGCGCAGGCACCTTCTAAAACTCCTGCAACGGCGGTGCAGTCACCGGCATGTGAGGCAGGCAACGGTGCGTTTGCTTCCATGGATGAAGCGATTGCCGCGGCGGTGCTGGCGCAGGTTCAGTATCGCCACTGTTCAATGCAGGATCGGGCGACGTTTGTTCAGGGCATCCGCGATGTATTCCTGCAGGACGCCGTTTTGCAGGATATTTCCCGCATGGCGGTAGAAGAAACCGGCATGGGCAATTACGCCGACAAGCTGACTAAAAACCGCGTGGCGGCACAGAAAACCCCCGGGCTGGAAGATCTCGTTACCGGCGCGCTGAGTGGTGACAGCGGCCTGACCCTGACGGAGTTCTCTGCTTACGGGGTTATCGGTTCGATCACGCCGACCACCAATCCGACAGAAACCATCATCAACAACAGTATCGGTATGCTGGCGGCAGGCAATTCCGTGGTATTCAGCCCGCATCCGCGCTCCCGCAACGTTTCTTTGTACTGTGTTGAACTGATTAACCAGAAACTCGCCGCCCTGGGCGCACCGGCCAATCTGGTGGTGACGGTAACACAGCCTTCCATCGACAACACCCGCTCGCTGATCAACGACCCTCGCATCAATATGCTGGTGGCGACCGGCGGTCCGGCGATTGTGAAAACGGTAATGTCATCCGGTAAAAAAGCGATTGGTGCCGGTGCAGGCAATCCGCCCGCAGTGGTCGATGAAACCGCCGATATTGAAAAGGCAGCCCGCGACATCATTTGCGGATGTAGCTTCGATAATAATTTGCCGTGCGTGGCTGAAAAAGAAGTGATTGTCGTCAATCAGGTAGCTGATTATCTGATCCATTGCATGAAAAAAAGCGGTGGCTATTTACTGTGTGACAAACAACTTATCCGCCAGCTGGAATCTCTGGTGCTGAACGAAAAAGGCTCCGGTCCTGACACCGCTTTTGTTGGCAAAGATGCTCGCTATATTCTGCAACAACTAGGCGTCAGTGCACCGGAAGACACTAAAGTGATTTTGGTTGAAACCGAGAAAAATCATCCGTTTGTAGTGCATGAACTGATGATGCCGGTGCTGCCGGTGGTGCGGGTCGATAATGTGGATGAAGCCATTGAATTGGCGGTGCAGGTCGAACATGGCAACCGCCATACCGCCATCATGCATTCAACCAACGTTGAAAAGCTGACCAAAATGGCCCGGCAGATCCAGACCACGATTTTCGTCAAAAACGGGCCTTCTTATGCCGGGTTGGGTGTCGGCGGCGAAGGGCATGCCACCTTTACCATTGCCGGACCCACCGGAGAAGGGCTGACGTCAGCGCGTTCATTTGCCAGAACCCGTCGCTGCGTGATGGTCGAGGCCCTTAACGTCAGATAAGGGGCGTCGATGAAAAAACGCATTATTAATGCCCCGACCCCGGACATCGTGGCGATGATAAAACGCAGAATGCCCGGGGAATTTCGTTCAAGGCTTGATCTTATCCGTATCGATGCGATCGGCATGATTATGTTGCCGGTGCCGGATCTGTATTTTTACGCCGATGCTGCCAGTAAAAGCGCCAATGTTGTGGTCTCGGAAATATTCGGTAGTTGTCCACAACATATTACGACGCTTGCTATTTTTGGCGAAGTCGCCGCGGTAAATGAAGCCATGCGAATAATAGAAGACGATAACAATAATAGCGCTTTCTGATTATCCGCTAATAAAAACTATTACTGCCGCAAGGTTAAATCACTCATTTCGGGAGTTACACTATGTTAGAGAAAGGTTTTTCTAATCCGACCGAACGTGTTGTCAGACTCAAAAATATGATCCTGCATGCGAAACCTTATGTTGAATCGGAACGCGCAGTATTAGCAACGCAAGCGTATCAAGAAAATGAACAACTGCCCGCTATTATGCGCAGGGCACGCGTGGTCGAAAAAATATTTAATGAGCTGCCGGTAACTATTCGTCCCGACGAGCTGATTGTTGGCGCGGTGACGATTAATCCACGCTCCACTGAAATCTGTCCTGAATTCTCTTACGACTGGGTAGAAAAAGAATTTAATACCATGGAACATCGGGTCGCCGACCCGTTTATTATCCCGAAAAAAACGGCTGATGATTTGCATGAGGCGTTTAAATACTGGCCGGGAAAAACTACCAGTTCACTGGCGGCATCTTATATGTCGGAAGGCACCAAAGAAAGTATGGCCAGCGGCGTATTTACCGTCGGCAACTATTTCTATGGTGGTGTCGGCCATGTCAGTGTGGATTACGGCAAAATACTGAAAATCGGCTTCCGAGGTATTATTAACCTGGTGACCCGTCAGCTGGAAGCTCTGGACCGTTCCGAACCGGGATATATTAAAAAAGAACAATTCTACAATGCCGTGATTATCAGCTATCAGGCGGCAATCAATTTTGCGCATCGCTACGCGCAGGAAGCGACACGTCTTGCGCAGCTGGAAAGTAATCCAACGCGTAAGCGCGAACTGGAACAAATTGCCCAAAACTGTACGCGGGTGCCGGAAAACGGTGCCAGCAATTTCTGGGAAGCCTGTCAAACCTTCTGGTTCCTGCAAAGCATGTTGCAGATAGAATCCAGCGGTCACTCCATTTCCCCGGGGCGTTTCGATCAGTACATGTACCCGTATCTGGCCGCTGATACTTCCATCTCGAAAGAATTCGCGCAGGAGCTGGTGGATTGCTGCTGGATAAAGCTTAACGACATCAACAAAACCCGCGATGAAATTTCCGCACAGGCATTTGCCGGTTACGCCGTGTTCCAGAACTTGTGCGTCGGTGGTCAGACTGAAGATGGCCGCGATGCCACCAACCCCCTGACTTATATGTGCATGGAAGCCACTGCGCATGTGCGCCTGCCACAGCCGTCTTTCTCCATTCGCGTCTGGCAGGGTACGCCGGACGAATTCCTCTACCGCGCCTGTGAACTGGTGCGCATGGGGCTGGGCGTTCCGGCAATGTATAACGATGAAGTGATCATTCCGGCGCTGCAAAACCGTGGTGTTTCTCTGCACGATGCCCGTGACTATTGCATTATCGGTTGCGTCGAACCGCAGGCACCTCATCGTACCGAAGGCTGGCATGATGCGGCATTCTTCAATGTGGCGAAGGTGCTGGAAATCACACTGAACAATGGCCGTGTGGGCAGTAAACAATTAGGACCAGTGACCGGCGAAATGACCGGATATGCCAGCATTGATGACTTCTTCACTGCCTTCAAAAAACAGATGGCACACTTCGTTCATCAGCTGGTCGAGGCCTGTAACAGTGTCGATATCGCCCACGGCGAGCGCTGCCCGTTACCGTTCCTTTCTGCACTGGTGGATGACTGCATTGGTCGTGGTAAATCATTACAGGATGGCGGAGCAATCTACAACTTTACCGGCCCGCAGGCCTTTGGTATCGCTGACACCGGGGATTCTGTTTACGCCATTCAGAAGCAAGTTTTTGAAGACCGCAAACTGTCAATGACTGAGCTGAAAAGCGCGCTGGACGCCAACTTCGGTCATGCCATCGGCAGCGTTCCTCATCAAGCAGGCGGTAAGTCATCGCTCGGCGAGCAGGAAATTCATGAGATGGTGAAACGCATCATCAATCAGCATGGTTCTCTCGATCCGGCGGCGATTAAAAATGAAGTTTACCGCCAGCTTGCCAGCAGCACTTCTGCGGCTCCGGCTGGCAATAACCCGCGCTTTGAAGAGATTCGCCACATTCTGGAAAACTCACCGTGCTTTGGTAACGACATCGACGAAGTGGATTTGGTGGCGCGCAACTGTGCGCTGATTTACTGCCAGGAAGTCGAAAAATACACTAACCCGCGTGGCGGCCAGTTCCAGGCCGGGATCTATCCGGTTTCCGCTAACGTTCTGTTCGGCAAAGATGTGGCTGCACTGCCGGACGGACGCATGGCGAAAGAACCCCTGGCTGACGGTGTATCACCGCGTCAGGGCAAGGATACACAGGGGCCAACGGCAGCGGCTAACTCAGTGGCTAAACTCGATCATTTCATTGCCTCCAATGGCACGTTGTACAACCAGAAATTCCTGCCGTCTGCTCTGGCCGGTGAACAGGGGCTACGTCATTTCAGCGGATTGGTGCGTAATTACTTTGATAAGAAAGGTATGCATGTCCAGTTCAACGTCATTGACCGTAACACTCTGATTGAAGCGCAGAACAATCCACAACAACATCAGGATCTTGTGGTGCGGGTCGCCGGATACAGTGCGCAGTTTGTGGTGCTGGCGAAAGAGGTGCAGGACGACATTATCAGCCGTACAGAACAGCAATTCTGATCAGCTACCTTCACGGGCTATGTAGCAATACATAGCCCGTTTTTTAAATAACCTGTGGCGCTGATGGCGGGTCAAGTTATGAATAAAGTCGATTATGAGATGGAAGGCGTGCTGTTTAATATTCAGCGCTATTCTTTGCATGACGGGCCGGGGATCCGCACTATTCCTTTTTTTAAAGGTTGTCCGCTGTCATGCAAATGGTGCAGTAATCCGGAATCACAACGTCCTACGCCGGAATTAATTTTTAAGAAGAGCGATTGTATTCGCTGTGGTAAATGCATTGAGGCATGCAAGCAGCAGGCATTATCTGTAAGTAATGCTTTCTTTATTGATCGCGAACGTTGTATTCAGTGCGGCAAATGTACGCAGGTTTGTCCGACGCAGGCTCTGGAAATGAAAGGTAAACGCATGACGGTCGCTGACGTTATGCGGGAACTACAAAAGGAAGAAAATCTCTACCGCCGTTCGGGCGGCGGCATCACGCTTTCCGGCGGTGAACCGCTGGCGCAGCCTGCTTTTGCCCGGGAACTGCTGAAAGCCTGTAAGGAAAAGGGCTGGCACACGGCCATGGAAACGACCGGTTTTACCACGCCGGAGGTGATTGCCGATGTATTCCCTTACGTTGATCTGGCACTTACCGACATTAAAGCGATCAATCCTGCCGTTCATCTGGCGAATACCGGGATTGAAAATAGTCAGATCCTGGAGAATTTGCTGCGTATTTCATTCCTGACCAAAACCATTGTGCGTATTCCGGTGATCCCTGGCGTGAATGATAATCCCGAAGAAATACACAATATTGCGGAATTTGCGCGGCTGATGTCTAACGTCGATACCTTGCATTTATTGCCTTATCACTCTTTTGGTGAAAATAAGTATGGCCTGCTGGGGCGTATTTATCCGATGGGCGAAGCAGACAGTATTGCCGAATCGAAAATGGAATTATTAAAAAGAGAAGTTGAGTCGTCTGGTTTTCATTGCCATATCGGCGGCTGAGTTTCCGTTAAGGAAATCCAGCCTTATAAAACAATTATCGGGAAGGGTCGTTGTATGAATGATTCAGTGAAGACGCAATGTATTGCGGAATTTCTTGGTACCGGCTTATTTTTGTTTTTTGGCATCAGCTGTCTTGCGGCAGTAAAAGTTGCAGGAGCCAGTTTTGGGTTGTGGGAAATCTGCATTGTGTGGGGGCTGGGGATTTCGCTGGCTGTCTATCTCACCGCAGGCATTTCCGGCGCACACCTGAATCCCGCGATCACCATCGCTCTGTGGCTGTTTGCGCGTTTTCCCGCCCGTAAAGTGGTGCCATATATTATCGCCCAGGTGGCCGGGGCATTCGGCGGCGCGCTGCTGGCATACATGTTCTACCATAATCTGTTTATCAATTTTGAAACCGCCAACCATATGGTACGCGGCAGTGTGGAAAGCCTTCAACTGGCCAGCATTTTCAGTACTTATCCTTCGGCGGCCATCAGCGTGTGGCAGGCGGCGTTTATCGAAATCGTCATAACCTCGATTCTGATGGGGCTGATCATGGCGCTGACCGACGACGGCAACGGTGTGCCGCGTGGCCCGTTAGGTCCGTTGCTGATCGGCATTTTGGTCGCGGTTCTTGGCGCTTCCACCGGTCCGCTGACTGGTTTTGCCATGAATCCGGCGCGTGATTTTGGCCCAAAATTATTCACTTTCTTTGCCGGTTGGGGTGACATCGCTATGACCGGCGGCCGGGACATTCCTTATTTCCTGATCCCAATTATTGCGCCTGTTATCGGTGCTTGCCTGGGTGCTGCGGTGTATCGCCTGTGTATCGGTAAAAACCTGCCGGGTAACGCTCCGGTGGCGGAAGTTGCCAAACCTTAGATTTTATTCAGCCCGTAGAAACAGCCCATAAAAAACGGCGGTGCCAATGCATCGCCGTTTTTTTATCTGCAGATTACGTATATTTGCTTTAGGTTTATTTTCTACGGCCAGCACCACGAGGCTTTTGGCTGGGGTTTACAGTGACCGTTGATTGTTCCTTCTTCGGTACCTCTTCTGAAAAATCCATACATGTGGATTGATCCGGCGTTTCTTCCACATTCAGTTCTTCCACATTCAGTTCTTCCACATTCAGCACCGGAATAGTTTGTGGGTTTTCAAAGAGCACGGGTTTAGCTTCAGGCTCGGGAGCGGTTATGCCGAGGGTATCTGCAGAATAAATCATGCATTCAATGTGTTGCGCCGTGCGGGCAATCACTTTGTGCGCATAAACGGTGCCTACTTTGCTGGCTGCCATCACACCCGCTGCGACCCCCGCGTTAATCGCGCCGATTTCGCCTTCGAATTTGACGGTGACCATACCGCCACCTTTGGTGAGTTCATAGCCGATAAGCGTAACGTGCGCGGATTTTATCGCGGCATCCGCAGCTTCTATTGCCGCGGCCAGACCGACGGTTTCAATTAATCCCAAACTTTGTCCGGGCATAAGTCGCTCCTGTTAACAGATTCAAGGTGAAGTGCGTCGCGCACTGTTTCAGGCGTTATCGCGTAGTGCCTGTGCTTTATCGGTCTTTTCCCAGGGGAAAATGTCGCGACCAAAATGGCCGTAGCAGGCGGTCTGACGGTAACGCGGGACGAGCAAATCCAGTGTCGCGATGATGCCGCTGACGCTGAGGTCAAAATGTCGGTTCACCCGCTGCACCAGCTGTTGCTCCGTCAGCGGGCTGCTGCCAAAAGTGTCGATACGGATGGCGACCAGGCGGGGCAGGCCGATGGCCCAGGCGAACTGGACTTCGCAACGTTCTGCCAGCCCCGCCGCGACAATATTTTTTGCCACATAGCGTGCGGCATAAGCGGCCGAGCGATCGACTTTCGACGGATCTTTACCCGAAAACGCACCGCCGCCATGACGGGCTACGCCGCCGTAGGTATCTACAATGATTTTCCTGCCAGTCAGACCACAATCGGCTGCCGGACCGCCGGTGATAAATTGTCCGGCGGGGTTGATCAAAATACGGGTTTGCGGCGTTAGCAAGCGGGCTGGAATAACCGGTTTGATGATATCTTCCAGCACCACTTCGCGAAGTTGTGTAAGAGAAATCTCCGGGCAATGCTGTGTTGAAATCACCAGCGTATCGGCGGATACCACCTGATGCTGCCGATAGCGCAACGTCACCTGGCTTTTGGCGTCGGGACGCAGGAAGGGCAGGTACCCCGACTGGCGTAACGCCGCCTGACGCGCCATCAGCCGGTGCGCATATACCAGCGTCGCAGGCATATATTCCGGCGTTTCATTGCAGGCATATCCGAAAGTGATGCCCTGATCGCCCGCGCCCAGTGAGTCAGAGGTTGTGCCGCCGATACCTTGTGCGATTTCGGCAGACTGTTTACCCAGCATATTCAGTACGGCGCAGGTTTCGCCATCGAAACCCAGGCTGGAATGGTTGTAGCCAATTTCTTTAATGGTGTGGCGGATAACTGATTCGATATCAACATGGGCGGTTGAGCTGATCTCCCCGGCCACAATGGCTACGCCGGTTTTGACCAGGCATTCACATGCCACTCTGGCCTGTGGATCCTGTAATAGAAAGGCGTCCAGAATGGCATCGGCTATCTGGTCGGCCATTTTATCCGGGTGCCCGGCGGCAACCGATTCAGAGGTAAAAAGAGAGTCTTCCAAAGTCGCGCCACGTTGTTCAAAGGTTCCCCCATGGTAGGGGGCGGCGGCTGAAAGCAACGTAAATTATCTTGCGGGCAGTGTGGACTTTTTTGCCCTTACGGCGAGCCCGCGCACAAAATTAGCCCGCTTGTGAATTGACGGGTTCCGGTGCGACGATTTTACGGAAATCAGAAGGTGACATGCCGGTCTCTTTTTTAAATATCCGGCAGAAGTAGTTGGCGTCCTGATATGACAGTTCCAGCGCGATGGTGTTGATTCTGAGATCGCTGAACTGCAGAAGTGATTTGGCTACGCTTAACTTGCGGGCAGCGATGTAATTTGAAAAACCGTAGCCGGTCATTTTCTTAAACGCCCGGCTCAGATAGCAGGAACTGACGAAGGAGCGTGCGGCAATGTCGTCGAGCGTCAGATTATTAAGAATGTTTTTCTCAATGTGGAATCTGGCGCGATCGATAAAACTCATGGTGCCCGAAAAGTGCTTTAGTGCATGGTCGAAAACGTCCTCGCTAATGCTTAGCAAGCCGGTCATGATGCGGAAATAGGCTCCCGGCGTAATGCCAGACTGGCTGATTTCCTGGATCATTGCCGTCACTTTCTTCCCGGCGGGCAGTCCTTTATCTCCCAGTGAAGAAAGATGCTGATGCAGTAATTCGAGTATATCCGTTAGTAATTTGCGTTGACTGATGCCGGAAGGCGAACCCGCGCAGGCGTCATCGAGTGCATTCAACAGAAACTGATACCATCGATGATAATCGCAGTGTTCGATCATCTCGCCGACAGATTGTTTGAGTGCCCGTGACGCCGCAATGTCCATATCACTGACTTCCAGGGTTTTGCTGATGGCGTCGGTCAGTGTGCTTTTCTTCACCGGTTTCAGCAGATAATCATCCACTTTCAGGTTCAGCATGCTGCGCACAATATCAAAATCGTCATTAGCGGTAGTGACAATGACTTTGGTGCTGGCACTTTTGGTGCGCAGATATTCAATCACCTGATTGCCGTTAGGCAGCGGAATATTGATATCGACCAACATCATATCGATTTGATCGAGCTGGTCGATCAGCTGGATGGCTTTTTTGCCGGTATTGGCTTCATGCACCACGGAATTATCGACGTACTGAGACACAATGCGTCGCAAAGATTCAGATTCAATGAGTTCATCTTCGACAATCACAATATTGTACATAGTCATTTCTCCCTGTTTCAGGCTTGCAGCATGGGGAATTTAAGAGTGATGGTGGTCCCCATTCTTGGCTGATGCGCGCTGGAAATCACCAGACCATAGCTTTCGCCAAATAACAGCTGAAGCCGGTTTTTTATATTATTAATGCCGATACCGCCTTTCTGACGGTTTTCGTCACCGGATAAAATGTTGGCAATATCAGCACGTGACATGCCGTCGCCGTTGTCGGTAACCTCGAGAATGACATCGTGCCCGTCGTCAGTCGCGCTGATGCGTAGCAGACTGGGAGTGTCTCTCGGCTCGACAACGTAATTGAAAAAGTTCTCGACCAGGGGCTGCAAAATCAGGAACGGGCAGACGACATCAAGGTATTTTTCCGGAATATCACACTCATAATCGAAGCGGTCATTCATGCGGACTTTCTGAATTGACATGTAGCAGGTGACATAATTAATTTCATGGCTTAGCGTAATCAGGCCATGATTATTTTTGCGCAGCAAATAGCGCATCATGTCGGAAAAATCATGCACCATGGTTTCTGTGCGCTGTGCATCTTCCAGATATGCCAGCCGGCCAATGGTATTTAATACGTTAAACAGAAAGTGCGGGTTAATCTGATAAGACAGGGCTTTAAATTCCGCTTCATGCAATGAACGTTCTATTTCCACTCTTTTGCGCAACTCATCGGTGAGTTCGAGATCTTTGCGGTGCAGTTCCCGCTGAATATTGTTGGTATGCGCCTGTTCTACCAGATACGACGAGACATGTAATAATGTGGAGGCGGTCGATTCGAAACGATCGTAAGGCATGCGTTTAGCATCATGATGTAAGTCGATCAGCCATTCATTTTCTTTCCATATTTCGTTGTTATCGAGAATATACGGAATGGTGCGCTCTTTCTCTTCCTCGACTTTTACCTGGCCGGAAATAAACGCGCCAAGATAATGATCGTTAATCATGATCGGCACAGCGAACTCAACAAAGCCGCAGTAACAGCGGTATACCACTGGTTTTCCGGCCTCCATAGCGGCACGACCACCGGCGTTATCACTTTCGTAGCAGTGGTTCGCCAGCGATTCATTAAGACGTGACCGGGCGCAGAAATCTGAAAACCCGCTGGCCTGCGTCACCGGAACGCCATCCTGATCGACTACCACTAAGGCAATCATCATCGATTTACTAAAATTATCCTGGAGAGTCTGAAGTCTTTTTACATCAAGAAATTCATGCAATTTATATTTGTTATTCATTATGATTACCTGCACTGGTAATTAAATACATTCACCGTATAAATATACAGGAAGGCACCTTTATGTATTTTGAAACCCGTCACAGCGGGGGCAATTTAATTAGCCAGGAATATTAATTTATATGTACTGATGTTAATTATAAGTGTGAAAATTAGTCAGGTATTTACCGTTCAGACGCAACATGCTCAACGTGCTCTCCCCGCATGGATGACCACAAAGGACAATGCAGGCGGAATAAATCAGATGATGCGAAATGAATTATCACATCATCTTGTTGCGAGAGTATTTACTATTTATTTGATCTGCGAGAAGTGCCGGGAACGCCAATGCAATTTAGGGGTCAGGAAGCATTGGGTTTGTGCGATGGGTTGATCATTCATCAGGCCACTGATCATGCTGAAGCAGTGCATAGCCAGTTCCCCGCAGTCCTGCGCGACCGTGTCGATTTTCACGGAAAGGGAATCGTACAGATAGTGGTCGTCAAAACTGCACAGATGGATATCGCTCTCGAGCAGCTGATGCTGGCTCATATAGCGCAGAACGCCTTCCATCAGGCCGCAGGAAGCCACGAAAAGTGCTTTGGGCGGACGTCCGAGTCTTGCGCACAGTTGCGCAAACATTTCATAGCCGGAGCTTGGCTGGTAATTGCCGTAAACAATCCAGTCCGGGTTCAGGCTGACACCCGCCCGCTGCAGGCCAAGCTGATAACCCGCCAGGCGGTCACGGGTCGGGGAGATCCGCGGTTGTCCGCCAAGAAAATAAAATTCATCACGCTGGGTTTGCGCTATACGCGAGACCAGTTCTGCTGAGGATTCGATGGCTTCACAGACCACAATCGGCAGCTGCGTGTCCTGCATATGGCGGTCAAATAAGACGACAGGTAACTGCTGGCTGATTTTTACGTATTCTGCATCGCTGAGCATGCTGGATGCGACAATCAGTCCGTCGACCTGACGCTGGATCAGATTATTGACCACCATGGTTTCCTGACTGGTATTTTCATCCGTGCAGGCAATCAGCAGCTGCATGCCGTTCTCGCGACACAGCGTCTCAAGTTCGTTGGAGCAGGCAGCAAAACCATAGTTGGTCATTTCCGGGACGACCAACCCAAGTGTGAAACTGCGCGTGACATTGAGCGAACGGGCGTGAATGCTCGGCTGATAATGATGTTCAGCCGCCACGGCCAGCACCCGATCCCGGGTGGGATCGGAGATTCGAAACTTCTTGCTGTGTCCGTTGAGTACCTGGCTGGCAGTCGATTTTGAGACGCCAGCCAGTTCGGCTATGCCACTGATAGTGATGCGTTTGGTCTTTTTCACTGCGCCATATTCTGTTGTCCGGAAAGACATTTATTCTATCACGCATTCCGCCAACGACCAGTGGCGCAGCGTAATCTGATGAGAACCCCGCAAGTTCAATTGTGCCGGTAAAACAGGGAAATAGCGTGAGGACATCACCGCTTCTCCGCCATTAACGAAAATTTCAAGGCTCGACGCATCGCTTAACACCGTTAGTTTGTGCAGCGCGCCGCGCCAGATACGCTGTTCCGCCAAGCCAGTGCGTCGGTTTTTTCGCGTTAAACGCAGCCATTCTCCGTCGAAGCTGAGCGTCATGTCGCCACCTAAATCCGCGCTGAAAGCCTGCTCTGTGACGATTTCCGTCTCGGCTTTTGTGATGTCCAGTGGAGGGCAATCGTCGGCAATCCCCTGCCATGCCTGTTCATCACGACGGAGTTGTTGCAGCTCACGTGCCGGTTTTTGCATGATTTTACCCGCCACCAGCGTCAGTTCGCGCGGGCAGGTCATCGTATGCAGCCAGCCATTTTGTATTGTCGGCTGGAAAAATTCATCTCCGTCCGGTATTCCCATCCATCCAATCAGCAGGCGTCGCCCGTCATCCGTTAGCGTGGTCTGCGGCGCATAAAATTCGAACCCCAGATCCAGCTCAGTGAATTCGCCGTGCTCAAGGGTCGCATTGTCGTAATCCAGTTGCCCGACAAAATAACCCGACTGGAAAGTATTCAGATAACGGTCAGATTCCGCCGCTAAACCTTGCGGACAGCAAATCAGAATGTCGTTATCTGCCAGCCGGAATAAATCCGGGCATTCCCACATGTAGCCGAATTCGCCCAGCCCGTGTAAACCTGAACCGGCAATTTCGCCCAGAAGATCCCAGGCTGATAAATCCTCAGATCGCAGCAATAACACTTTGCCTTTGAGGCTGAGATCCTGAGCGCCCAGCACCATGTACCAGTGGTTTTCATGCCGCCAGACTTTCGGATCACGCACATGTCCGGTATAGCCTTCCGGCAGATTAAATACCGGCCCGGTTTTATCAAATTCGCCGTCTGTATTTTCGCGCGCCAGACACTGAAATGCGGTACGGCTGCCATCGGGATACTTCACGTTACCGGTATAAATCAGCGTCAGCTGACCGTTATCTGTCACGGCTGAGCCTGAATAACAGCCGTGGGATTCGTAGGCTTCTGAAGGTGCCAGCGCCAGCGGTTCATGCTGCCAGTGCAGTAAATCTGCCGAACTCCAGTGCCCCCAGAATTTAGCACCGTGCGCGCAGGCCAGCGGGTTCCATTGATAGAACAAATGGAAACGACCGTTATGCTGAATAAATCCGTTCGGGTCATTGAGCAGCCCGACCGGCGGCGCGAGATGCCAGCCGGGGCGGTAAGGGTCTGCCGCCGCTTTAACCTGACCGGCGACCACGCTGCACAGTGCTTTTTTCAGCAAACTGGTTTCCGTCATTTCTCACTCTCCGTGTTGTATTTCAGCAGCAATGACAGCAGGAATGCGCTGCCGAAGGCAATCACCAGACCGATCAGGTAGCTGAGAATCGAGCTGGCCTGCACGATAGCCAGCCCCGGAATGCCGGTCAGACCGACTGCCGTCATATTGACGTGCATCGCCACCACCCAGGCACCGCCGAGCGCACCGCCCGCGAGCGCCGCCAGAAAAGGCTTCATAAAGCGCAGGTTGATCCCGAAGATTGCTGCCTCCGTAATACCCAGCATGGCGGAAAACGCCGAAGGCACTGCGATGGCTTTAATTTTCGCATCACGTGTTTTGAAGTAAACCGCCAGACAGGCACCGCCCTGCGCGACGTTAGCCATCGACCAGATCGGCAGCAGGAAATTCACGCCGATATTTGGATTACCCAGCAAACCGGCTTCAATAGCATGGAAGCTGTGGTGAATACCGGTGATGACGATAACCGAATACAGCCCGCCAAATATCAGCCCCGCGAACCAGCCTGCATGAGTGATCAATGTACTGAGAATAAAGGAAATGCCGTCACCCAGCGCACGACCCGCCGGGCCGATAATCAGGAAAGCGATAAAGCCGGAAATGATCACGGTCAGGAAAGGCGTCAGGATCAGATCCAGCGCATCCGGAATGATTTTGCGCAGGCGTTTTTCGATGAAACTCATGAACCACACCGCCAGCAGCACCGGGAAAACCGTGCCCTGATAGCCGATCATCGCAATCTCAATACCAAAGAAATTCATGGTATGGAAACCGCTGGCGACGCCCCAGGCGTTAGTCAGCGCCGGATGGGTCAGAATGCCGCCCAGCGTAGCGCCGAGGAACGGGTTGCCGCCAAACTCCCGCGCAGCGGTGAACCCAATCAGAATTGGCAGAATGATAAACGCCGCTGAGCTGAACATATCGAGCATGATAAAAATCGCGCTCTCCGGGTTGGCCCAGCCGTAAGTTTTCACCATGCCGAGCAGCCCCATCAGCAGGCCGGATGCCACAATCGCCGGAATGATCGGCACGAAAATATTCGACAGCACGCGGGCGATGCGCTGGAACGGATTCAGCTTTTGCGCCGCAATATCCGCGGCTTCAGATTTACTGGATTCGCTGATACCGGCCACTTTAATAAATTCGGCGTAGACCTTGTTCACCAGCCCTGTACCAAAAATGATCTGAATCTGTCCGGCATTGCTGAAACAGCCTTTAACGCCTTCGACCTGTTCGATAGCACTTTTATTGATCAGGCTGTCATCCGCCAGCACCAGGCGCAGACGGGTGGCACAGTGTGCCGCGCTGGCAATATTCTCCTTGCCACCCAACAGCGGAAGCAATTCAGTCGCGATTGCATTGATATTCATAGAATCCCTTAGTTTTTCATTATCATTTACGCCCGGTCTGGCCGGGCGTTTTTTTTAAATCAGGCCCTGCGGTTTAGAACCAGGTTTCCATCTGGATGCCAAAGTTCCACTGTCCGCCCGCCGTGAATCCGTCGGTACCAAATGAATCTGCGGAGGAATAACTGTCGAGCTCTTTGCTCCAGTCCATATACGTGGCGAAGAAGCGGATTTCCGGACGACTCAGCATGTCGCTGATATCGCCGACCTTGAAGGTCGGTGCGAAGGTCAGTTTGTAGAAACCGCCTTTCACTTTGTTGTAATCGCTGTAACCCTGTGGATTGAGATCCATATACTGATAGCTGCCTTCATATGCCAGTTCGAAGTTCTCGGTAATTTGCTGGATCAGGCGGGTGTTAAAGGTCAGCCATTTGTAATCATCGCCAGAGACATAACGGTCTTTGCTCTGCTGCGCCAGAACCGCCGGGGCGATACTCCAGTTTTTGCTGATCGGCGTGATGCCATAAGTTGCCAGACGCAGCGTACTCGCATCGTCAGTCAGACGTCCGTCAGAACCCAGCGCTTTCACTTCTGCGCCCAGCCCGTGCCCGTAAAGCAAGGCTGTTTTCGATGTCCCTTCGCGCAGGCCGTAGAAACTGTCGCCGTGATACGCCAGCATCGTGTGGAAGCCGGTGTCCGCGGCGGTGCTGATCCCCCGGTTGCCGGTATTTTCACGATCCTGATTATTTTTCGCACGCAGGCCGCTCAGCATCCACTGGAATGGCCCGGCATAGTTGTTGGCCGTGACAATGTAGTTTTCGATGCGGGTGTCGTCGTTATTGTCGTCTTTCAGGTCGTCAAAGTTTCTTCCGTAAAGTGAGAAGTTACTTTTCAGGTTATCGCCCCATTTGACGTCGTAGATCCCGCCGCCGGTACCCGCCAGAAAGATGATGTCGGAATCCAGCCAGTGAATGTCGAAATTATCCCGGTCAAAGCGTTTACCCGCCCACAGGGTGGAATCTTTCCAGACCCCGGTGAATGTCGGCAGCGACCCCAGTTCGACAAACGCCTGACGGATATTTAAGTCGCTGGTCGCGCCGGTCCAGTCGTTGTAGCTGCGCTGACCATCAGCCAGCATGACTTTGTAGCGGGAGGTCGCACCGCTGGCCATCGTCTGGTTGTGCTCCAGATTCAGTTCGACGTAGGTGTTATTTTCGTTACCCAGACGCCCGACTGCACCGCCTGTTTGTCCGGCCGGGGTGACGTACGGGCCACTTTCCGTTGAGGTGCCAGAATCGTTCATGATCACGCCGGAACGGGCATAACCACTGAATTTAAACCCGCTGTTATCACTGCTGTTGCTTTTGGCATTGCCGGCTAACGTTTCGGTGCGTTTAGCCACATCGGCAGTTTGCTGCTGGGTGATTTCAGCCGTCTTCGCCACCTGACGGGTTTGCTGTTCGTTGCTGGCGGTGCGTGTCTCGAGTTGTTTAACCTGCTGTTCTGCCTGCGTAGCACGGGCTTCGGCCTTAGCGGCGCGGCTTTCGGCGAGTTGTAGTCGTTTTTCCATCGCCGCAAAGCGGGCTTCAATTGCACTGGAAGAAAGATCGGCCCCCTGAGCCGCAGAAGAAAGAATAAGTCCAATAGCAACAGCAAGATAGCGAGGTTTCATCATCATTTTTATCCCTTCAGAGGAAGTTTAATTATTATGGGAAAACCATTTTGCTAAATTGCTAAACTGGTTTTCCTGAGCACAATAAACACCCGTTATGTATTTACGCAACGAAGTTCGGCAGCCTTGTGCCGGATTTGTGATCTTGCTGGCAATTCCCAATGTCGTCCTGAAAATTCATTTGCTCTTGATTAGCTAAACCGGTTCTTCTATTTTATCGACAGACGATTTATCAGGATTATGAAAAGGGAATGAAGATGAATAACCGGGTTTGGGTACTTGGCGATGCCGTGGTGGATTTGATCCCTGAGCAGGATGGCCGCTTATTAAAATGTCCGGGCGGAGCACCGGCAAACGTTGCCGTCGGCATCTGTCGTCTCGGCGGCGACAGCGCTTTTATCGGACGCGTGGGTGATGACCCGTTCGGGACGTTTCTGATGAAAACCCTGGATGATGAGGGCGTCAATACAGAGTGCATGACGCCTGATCCGCATCACCGCACTTCCACGGTGGTGGTGGAAAACGACGCTGACGGCGAGCGTTCCTTCACATTTATGGTGCGTCCGGGCGCGGATTTATTCCTCCAGGCCACCGACATTCCGGCGTTTAGCGCAGGACAGTTTTTACACTTGTGTTCGATTGCCTTATCCGCAGAACCTTCCCGGGCTTCGGCTTTTCTGGCAATGGCGAAGATGAAAGCGGCGGGCGGATATGTCTGTTTTGATCCCAATATCCGGCATGACTTGTGGCCTGATGAGGAACAGCTGCGTGACAATCTTGACCGCGCCTTGTCGCTGGCGGATGTGATTAAAATATCGGAGGACGAGCTGGAATTTCTGACCGGAGAAACGTTGTTGTCCGAGGGAATGCTGCGCCTGTGTGATCGTTATAACCCCGAAATGTTGCTGGTCACGCAGGGGAAACAGGGTGTGTCGGTCTACCGGAAGAAAAATGCCAGCCTGAAGCATTATCCGGCACCCGAAGTGCGGGCGGTGGATACTACCGGTGCAGGAGATGCCTTTGTCGCCGGGCTGCTGGCCGGACTGGCGCAACACTGGCCACTAACCTCGGACAGCGCATGGCAGCAAACCATTCATCAGGCGCTGGCGTGCGGGGCGCTTGCCACCACCGCGAGAGGCGCAATGACCGCTTTGCCCGACAGCGCGACCTTAAAGGCGTTTTCCTCTCAGATCTGATCTGAATAGATTTACTCTCTGACCCTTTTTTTGTGTAGGATCAGGGGAGTCAATTTTGCCGGACCGGAGAGTTATGGCTTCGCTGAAAGAAGTAGCACAACTGGCCGCGGTGTCGCTGATGACAGTGTCCCGCGCCATTAACGAACCGCAACGGCTAAAGCCCGAGACACTGGCGCGTGTTCAGACGGCGATCAGCGCCCTGAATTATGTGCCTGATTTTTCCGCACGCAAAATGCGTGGCCGCAGTACCAAAGTCTCGACTCTGGGTGTGCTGGCGCTTGATACCGCCACCACGCCATTTTCCGTTGAACTCCTTCTCTCGATTGAACTGACGGCGCGTGAATTTGGCTGGAGCAGTTTTCTGGTCAATATCACGTCGCAGGAAGACAGTAAGCGGGCGGTCAGTCAGCTGCTTTCTCAGCGCCCGGACGGCATTATCTTTACGACCATGGGGCTGCGTGAAGTAGAAATCCCGGAACGTTTGCTGGATAAAAACCTGGTGCTGGCAAACTGCCTGAGCCGCGAACACGCGCTGCCGGGTTACATTCCTGATGACTTTGAAGGGCAGTATCAGGCGATGAAAGCCCTGATCAAGAAAGGTTACCAGCGTCCGCTATGCTTTTATTTACCCGATTCCATACCTGCCGGGATTTGCAGAAGGGCGGGCGCGGAAGCGGCATGGCAGGAAGCCGGATTGCCTGCACAACAACTGCGCCAGTTCCATATGGCGTCAGGTGATGAGCATTATCGCGATGTGGTGGCTTTACTTAATGAGTTTACCCCGCACGATAAGCCGGATTTTGACGTGCTGGTGTGCGGCAACGATCGTATTGCGTTTCTGGCCTATCAGGTATTGCTGGCGAAAGGCATCGCCATCCCGCAGCAGGTGGCGGTTCTGGGTTATGACAACATGGTCGGTATCGGTGATCTGTTCCAGCCGCCGCTGACCACGGTGCAGTTGCCGCACCGCGAGATAGGACGTGAAGCGGTATTGCATCTGATCGAACAGCGCCCGAACAGCGGAGTGATCCAGATTTCCTCCCCGCTGCTTGAGCGTGCTTCTTTGTGACGTTATTCGGTGCGCAGTGTCCAGCTATCTCCCTGACTTAACATGGCCTGTCCTTTTTCTGCAAACAGAGAAAGGGCGCGCTTGTCCGGCTGCGGATAAATTCTGCTGCTGAGCGTTTTCTCCCCCTGATTAACAAAAACTTCCACCGATGAGCGGTCGATAAAGACACGCAATTCCAGATGATTGCTTTCCGGCAGCCCGACACTGCGGCTGTCCTGAATTCTGTATGCGGCATAATCCCGGTTCAGAAAGAGTCTTTGTGTCTGTTTGTCCACGAACAGGCAAAGACCGTCGCCGAGCGTGATGCCAAAGCGTTCTGCGTCCGAATGACTGAGATCCCATTGCAGGATAATTTCAGTTGCCTGAGCATTTTCAGAAAGTTGCTGCACGCTGCTTTTCAGCACGCAGGGCGTCAGCGGGCGATGTTCCCGGCGAAGTGTGCAGACTTCCTCTGCCGGCATCATGCGGACTTTTCCGTCACGTAACGTCAGCTCGCGGGGCAGGGTAAGGCAGCCCGCCCAGCCTTCTTCTTTGGACGGCATCACCGATTCCCACATGTCCATCCACGCGATAATGATCCGGCGTCCGTCAGCCGCAGTGAATGACTGCGGCGCATAGAAGTCGTGCCCGTGGTCGAGTTCCACAAAGCCTTGCGTAATCTCAAAGTGGTGACCCGGCTGCCAGTGCCCGCGCAGATAACCGCTCTGGAATAAGTTCTGATAATCATGGCCCTGCGTGCGGATCCCTTGCGGCGAGCACATCAGAATATTTTCATCGCCCAGCGGGAAAAAATCCGGGCATTCCCACATATAACCGTCACCGGCGTCGGCTTTGGCGAGAACGCGATCAAACGTCCAGTCGCGCAAGCTGGTGCCTTTATAAAGCAGTACTTGTCCACAATCGCTGGCGTCACGGGCACCGACGACCATCCACCAGTGACCGTCTTCCTGCCACACTTTCGGATCGCGAAAGTGCATGATATTTTCCGGCGGCGTCAGCACCACACCCTGTTTGGTAAAATGAATACCGTCCTGACTGGTTGCCAGACATTGTACTTCGCGGATGGCGCTGTCATTGCCTTCACCATTGAGCCAGACGTGGCCGGTGTATATCAGGCTCAGCGTGCCATTGTCATCGACGGCACTGCCCGAGAAGCAACCGTCGCGGTCGAATTCTTCCCCCGGCGCCAGTGCCACCGGCTGATGCTGCCATCTCACCATATCCTTGCTGGTGGCGTGCCCCCAGTGCATTGGCCCCCAGTTTTCACTGAACGGGTGGTGCTGATAAAACGCGTGATATACCCCCTGATGATAAATCAGGCCATTCGGGTCATTCATCCAGCCGGCCGGAGGGGCGAGGTGAAAGTTGGGATAAAAGGCGTTACCGCGCTGGTTTGTTGCCTGATTAAGCGCCAGTTGCGCGCGTTCAAGTTTTGTATTCATACCATCTCACTTTTATTCAGAAGCATGTTTTTGGATGCCGGGGAAGGGGGAGCCTGGCTTTTTTCGCCGGTCAGCAGGAAAACGGAAACGAGAGTGAGCACCAGAACCAGCGTCCCCATGATCATGTAAGTGTCAGCAAAGCCCAGCAGGTCATAGCCGTGACCTGCCAGTGGCGACAACACACTGGCGCAGACTTGCGTAATGAACTGGAATCCCACCAGATATAGCGTTGCGGAAAGGCGCGGGTCAAAGCGGGTGGTAATGTATTTAAACATCGCAATCAGCAGGATGGGCAGCTCAACAGCGTGCAGCAATTTCATGCAGGAAATGGTGACCGCATCCGCTGCCAGGCCTGATCCAAACACGCGCAGTGCCATGATCGTCCCGCTGAGTAACAGTCCGTTTTTCGCCCCGATTTTGTTGACAACAAAAGGCGCCAGGAACATGCCGCCCGCTTCCAGAAACACCTGGAAAGAGTTAAGGAAACCGTACATCTCGTTGCCGTGGCGGACATCAGAAAACAGTGACGCGAAATACACCGGGAATTGCTGGTCGTAGACGTTGTAGACGCTGACGCCGGTAACAAAAACAATCAGCGCCCAAAACCGCGGGAGGCGGAACAGGGTCATGGCATCGCTGAGCGTCAGGGTGCTGGATTTGCCGTATTCGAGCTGGCTCAGGGCATCCGTTTTCACTTCACGAAGTTGCCACAGCAGCAGCAGAAAAATGGCAGCCGAACAGGAAGCCATCCAGAAGTTGAGGTTGGGATTGATATTAAACAGCATCCCGGCAAAGAAGGTTGCGACGGCCCAGCCCAGTGAACCCCACATTCTGGCTTTACCGAACTCAAATCCAAGAATACGACTGACGCGCTCGGTGTAAGACTCCAGCGCACCGATCCCGGCAAAAAAAGTCGCACCGACATACAAACCGCCCGCTACAGCGCCTGACAAAATACTGATCTTCAGCAGCGGCGCAAAAACGAAAATAAAGAAAGGCCCGCTGATGAGTAACAGAAAACCCAGAAACCAGAGCAGGTTTTTACGCAACCCCAGTTTGTCCTGAATGAAACCGTACAGTGGCTGTGCACAAAGCGCGGTCAGCGCGACGGCGGAAAAAAACAAGCCTGTTTCAGTGCCTTTCAGCCCGACCTTCTGGCTCAGCCACAATGAGATAAGCGAAAAGGCGGAAGACCAGGTGTAGAAAAAGGAAAAAAGTAAACCACTCAGCAATGCGTAATGACTTCGTTGACTGTTTTTCATGGCATGTCCGGGTTTGAATCGTCACAAGGAGTCATATTGTTAACGTTAACATATGAGTTTTCAAAGATTCATAAAGCGCAAATTATGATGTTAATCACGAATGTTAACGTTAACATTTATAGAGTGTGATCAAAGTATCATTTTTCGGGAAGGGCATCTCTTTGTTGAGTGAGGCGAGCGGGTCAGCGAAAACAAAACGAGAAGGAGCATGGGAGGAAAAAGAGCGGGTTAAGCAGCTTCCGGGACTGAATATAAAAGGAGGAGATATCGCTATCTCCTCCCGTGTTTTACATCAGGACATTTATGAGGCTGTCATTACAACGGGCGCTGATGGGTATAAACAGCACGGGGTTGAGTACGGCGCCCCAGCATGCCCATAAAGCCCGCCAGAATGGCTTCAATCACTAACATCACAAAGGTAAACCAGCTGGCTTTCGCCGTTGCAGCAGCTGCTTTTTCAGCGGCTTCGCGGGCTTTCTGCTCTGCCTGCTGTTTCAGTTCTTCATATTTAGCACGGGCCTGCTGATAGGTTTTTTCAGCCTGGCTGACAATCTGATCGACTTCCTGATCGCTTTTTCCGGTACGGGCTTTAATGATATTTTTCAGCGCGTCACGGTCAGCTGCCTGGAATGTATCTGCATTACGACTAATTAAACCTTTAATAAAATTAGTGAGATCCGCATCGGCGGTTTGCGGATGATTACTGGTATCAGCCGCCTGATTTTGGGCATTGTTTACTTCACCCTCGGCTTTATTTTGCAGGTTCTCTGGTTGCAACTCCGGTTTCCCGGTCTGGCGCAGAGTGGTTTCAAGTTCATTCTGCAGACTGTCGAGATTAATATTATTTTCTCCCAGCTTGTCTTTTACCATTTGACCTACCGGTGGCGCAGCGGCAGATATTCCACTGCCTAATGTTTGTAACCCGGATCCCACAACACTGGCTGCACCGCTGACCGCATTATTGACGACCACAATCAGGAACCAGGTGCAAATTAAGGTGTTTACCCCAAACATCAATACGCCATGCAAAGCTCCCTCACGCTGAGCCAGTCGTCCGCTGGCATAGGCCCCGGCCGCAATGGAAATCAACATGCTGATGCCTGTCCAGATGGCCGCTCCTTTCCCTAATCCATCGAGCGGGTTTTGCTCTTTCAGGGGATCAATGGTACTGGCTCCGATCGCCGTCCCTAATATTGCCAGTAACAAATAAACCACCATTGAAATAATGACGCCGGCAAAAATAGCACTCCACGAAATACGTTTAAGCGGCACTCCGTTCGCAGGCTCAATCAACGTTTCGTTATAAACTTCAGTGGCAGGCCTTTGATGATCAGTCATTTGGACATCTCCATATATCGCCATATTTTTGATAGTAAGAAGGGAGCTTACCCCCCCATAATCACTGCTTATCCTGGCTAATGTCAGTGAATAATCACACGATTACATTAGCTGCCTTAATGTTAGTAAGAGAATGACGATTACACCAAAAAATAATTATTTCGCTAAATAATCAGGACGTTATTTAGGACATGTCGCGCGCGTAAGTAATATCCCTGAGCATTGAGGGGAGAGGATCTCAGGAATAAAAAATTTAACCCGCTGTGTAATTACGCAGATCCGTTACATGATCTTCATTTAGAACGGGGAGCATTTAAGGCTTTGTTCAGATCCTGGATCCGCTTCATCGTTTTCATGGTTCGCGATGCAGATGCGGAAGCGACGGACAAAATCAGCATCTCAAGACACACCAGGACAGTGCCATGAAGTGGCATTCTGCCATTCTCACCCCCCCGCGGCACATTGATAACGACGGTGGCTTCCCTGGTGAAAAAGGATTCCGCGGCATTTGTCAGTAATATTATCGGAATACCCAGACGTTTCGCCTCATGTACCGTTGTTTTTCCCTCACGGTGCGCACTCTTCTGCGCCATCATGATCAGCACATCTCCACGCTGCAAGCCGATCAGTTGTTCCGCCAGCGCAATTCCCGAACGGTTAAGGCAGATAGCGGGAATGCCAATGCGGGTGAACAGTCTCGCACTGTACTCGGCCAGAATGCCGGACGCATTGATACCAAACAGCGCCACCTGACGGGCACCGGCCAGTAAGGCAATGGCTTCAGAAATAGCCTGTCGGTTTGCGGGTTCTGCCAGGGCATCACAAGCGCGCTTATGGCCATCAAGTACAAAGTCCATTCCTGACGTCATATCACACGAGAGTTCGCTGACGGTGGTGATCATCTTTTCTTCAGAATTGACCGATGTCCCAAACCAGGCCTCCAGCGTTTTTTTCATATCCCGCAAGCCAGCAAAACCTAATGCCTGGACAGCACGTATTACCGTCGCATCGGAAACTTCTGTGGCGGCAGCAATCTCCATGGCCGTCGCGTCCAGCGCTGCCTCGCGATTGTTCTGGATATAAGACGCAACGGTTTGCAATCCTGGCGGGAGCGTATGAGCCCGCGCGCGATAACGTTCTCCAAAAACATCAATCCTTTTTTTACTTCGCACATCAGCCATGGAGTTTTACTTATCCTCTTAATTTTTAATCACTTAAAAATGACATCGGGTTAACGGACTCTTTCACCATCTTAGCAATGTAGTGTTTTTAGGGGGGAGGATATTTTTAATCCGGAGCAGTAAAGTCTTGGAGTTTTCATTCGGGGGAAGCGGTTTTGTTATAATTTTATATTAAATCAATATCTTAATATTGTCTCTGCTTTGCCAGTAAAGGTACGGCCTGACGCATCTTTATGTAGCAGAATACTGAAAAAGACAATTTACTACTACATCAGTGCGTGGTTGAATGATAATCAATTGCATTGCTGGGGCAATTTGTTGTCCCATCAGAATAAAAATAAAGACAGTGAACAGCCAGAAGATATAACCCATTTCTTTATGTGGATGTTGTTTTAACGCTATCTGGCATTTTTTTTACGGAAAAAGGCGTCATTTTCATATCAGGTCGAATTAAATGAATAATAAAGCGTTATTTAATTTTAAAAGAAAACACCATCCTGCACTAATTGCCGCTCTTTATGGCGTCGCGATGATAACCCCTAATACCGGTTATTCGGCAGACGATGGCGATACCCTGACGATTAGCGGTCAGGAGCAAAATAATCAGGGGTACAGCGCAGGCTCAAGTTCTGTCGCCAGCAAAACGCCGACACCTCGTCTTGACGAAGCGCAGTCGGTCAGCGTGGTGACCCGGCAACAGCTGGATGACTATCAGGCTGAGAGCCTTTCTGACGCGATGCGTTTTGTTGCGGGTGTGAGCGAGGGCAATACGCTGGCGGGCACGGAGGATGGCTTTGTCCGCCGTGGCTTCGGTTCCAACTCTGATGGTTCTGTTTATCGTGACGGGGTACGCAGCAGCCAGGGTCTCAATTTTGATGCCACCACGGAACGCGTTGAAGTGCTGAAAGGCTCTGCTTCTTTACTGTATGGGATCCAAAACCCGGGTGGCGTGATTAATCTTGTGAGCAAAAAGCCGCAATACGACTGGCATACCAAAGTCAGCGGGCGTTATGCCAGTGAGGGCGGCGGCGCAGGGACAGTGGATGTTACCGGCCCGCTGGGTAACGGGTTTGCATTTCGCATGATCGCTGAAAAACAAGATCAGGATTACTGGCGTAATTTTGGCAGCGACAAGCACACGTTACTCTCTCCGTCCCTGCAATGGTATGGCGAAAAGGCCAGTTTCCTGATCAGCTATTCTGATTATCGCTACGACATTCCTTACGATCGCGGTACCGCTTTTATTAACGGCAAACCCATCGATATCGGCTATAAAGACCGGCTGGACGACAAGTCAAACCGGGCCTGGGGGCATAATAAAACCCTGAACGCTCATTATGACTGGCAGTTCAGCGACGACTGGAGTACCCGTCTCACGCTTGGCTGGAACCAGCGCCGTTACGACAATGACGAAGTCAGGGTAACCGCAGTGAACACCACAACCGGTGCGGTGACGCGCAGGGCGGATGCTAACCGCGGCTTTAATCACAAGACCAAATATGTTTCCTGGGATTTGCTGGGCTCTCAGGACATTCTGGGCATGAATCACAATATTGTGTTGGGTACGGATTATGAGATGAACCAGACCTATCGTGCTCATCAATATCAGGGCAAGGCGAACAGCAGCTTTAACTATAATGATCCGCAATACGACATCCTCTCACCGGTCGTCGACAGCACAACAGAAAATACCGCGAACGGAAATAATCTGAACCGTATCCACAGCCGTTCAGTGTATGCAAAAGACAGTATTTCGCTGACTCCCAACTGGATTGCCGTCGTCGGCGGCCGTTATCAGCATTATGAACAGCGTGCTTCAAAGGGATTTGATCCGGTTGTTCAGACCCTGGATTCCGAAGGCAATAAATTCCTGCCACAGGCAGGGCTGATTTATAAAGTCACGCCTGATGTGTCCCTTTACAGCAGCGTCAGCAAGTCCTTTACCCCGTCCACGGATGTTGATGATGACGGCAACGTCGGCAAGCCGGAGCAGGGCACGACCTGGGAAGTGGGCAGCAAATGGCAGATGACACCGCGCCTGTTTGCCAGTGTGGCGCTGTATCGTATTGATGAGCGAGATATGTCGCTCAGCATCAACGGAAACACCCGCGCCATTGATAAAGCGCGCTCAAGCGGTGCTGAATTTGAGCTTAACGGTGAAATTCTGCCTGACTGGGATGTCAGCGCGAATTACAGCTATGACAAGGCGGAAATTGTCGATGATGGCGTGAATTCCGCCAATAATGGCAACCGCCTGCAAAACGCGCCACGCCATTCAGGGGCACTTTATCTGAGTCATAATCTGACTATTAACGGCCTGCCGGGGGATTTCCGCATCGGCGGGGGAGCACGTTATGTCGGCACGCGGGCGGGGGATCCGGAAAACAGTTTCACGCTACCTGATTATGTCGTCGCTGACAGTTTCGTGGCCTGGAATAACCGCCTGTTCGGTGAGAAAACCCAGCTGAAACTGAACCTGAATAATCTGTTTAATAAACATTATTACACCTCCAGCGGCGGTAATCTTCGCGTGCGGGAAGGTGAAACCCGTAATTTAATGGTGCAGGCAAGTGTTGAATTCTAATCTGAATATGGCTTCTTTTCGCGGCCAGAAACGTATGCTGCATGTGCTGGTTAGCCTGCTGCTTATGTTGTTTCTGGCGCTGATAAGTCTGAAAGCGCAGGCGCGGACCATTATCGATATCGACGGCAATCATGTTGAAATTCCGGATAATCCGCAGCGTATTGTGCTGGGAGAAAGTCGCATGCTCTATACGCTGGCGATGCTGGAACCCGGCGATCCGGTCAGACGCATCGTCGGCTGGCCCCTTGATTTGAAGAAATACGACAGTCAGATCTGGCAGATATTTGTGCAGAAATTCCCTGATATGCTGGCTATTCCGTCGCTGGGGCTGGGCGGGACGAATGACATGAATCCTGAAAAGGTGCTGGCGCTCAAACCGGATTTGGTCATTTTGCCGAGTCTGGCGCGCTATGACGATGCAGATTTACGGCTAAAAGCCATGCTCGACGCAGCCCATATTCCGGTTGTTAAAATAGATCTCCGTGTGCGTCTGCTTAAAAATACCACGCGCAGTGTGGCTATCTTGGGCGAAGTGCTTAATCAGAGCGCAAGAGCGCAGGCTTTCAATCGCTTCTACGATGCGCATATGCAGGTCATTCATGAGCGCATGGCTTCCTACCACGGGAAAAAGCCGACCGTGCTGCTTCAGCTACATCTTGGACGCCGGAATGAATGTTGCGTGACGGCGGTAAAGGGAAGTCTTGGTGAACTGCTGTCCTTTGCCGGGGGAGATAACATCGCCAGCAAAACGGTACAGGGCGTCTTTGGACGATTAAATGAGGAAACGGTGATCATGGCGCAACCCGAAGTCTACATCGCTACCGGCGCGGGTGCTGCTGAAGATCAGAATGATTTGAAACTTGGTCCTGCGATCACCCCCGACATGGCGCAGCAAAGCCTGCGTGAATTAACGGCCAGACAGAATGGATTACGTGAACTGAAAGCCCTGCATAATGGCCGAACGGGGATAATTTGGCAGAATTTCTACTTAAGTCCATGGCACGTTGCTGCGACGGAGTTTATGGCGAAGACACTATATCCGGAACTGTTTGCGGATATCCAACCGGAACACACGTTGAAGCAGATTTTCCATGATTATCTGCCGATACCTTACAGCGGCACATTCTTTGCGACTGGCGGTCAGTAAACCCGTCAGACTATGGCATGAGGTTTACTGAGTCCCTCAGGAAAAACATCACGCTATGATGATATTGTTGGCGTTTTCTTTATAAGGGCTGCTCCTGAGCGGCCCTTTTTCACATTGATTCCTGCTTATTCCGCCTTGTGATAATTACCTTGCTGGTCTGCGCTTTCAAAAACCATTGAAACGGAGTTCACGCAGTGACGCAGATTCTTCTCAGTTAAATATTCTCCCTCAAAGACATGCCCCAGATGCGCCTTGCAGTTGGCACAGACAATTTCGGTTCTGCGGCCATCGGCATCAGGTACGCGCTCAACCGCGCCAGGGATTTCGTCATCAAAAGCGGGCCAGCCACAGTGAGACTCAAACTTATGTTCTGACGAATACAGCGGCGCAGAACATCTTTTGCAGACATAACGGCCCGGTGAAAAGTGCTCATTATATTCACCGGTATAAGGGCGCTCCGTCCCTTTATTTTCAATAACAAAACGTTCGAATTCGTTGAGTTCTTTATTCATTCTGATGACTCCTCAGATTACAGACATTGCAGGTGCTGGCTTTCAGTTTACACGATAAACCTGACCGCGTGGCGTACGCGACCGGACCTGAGCACCTGCTGCTAAGCGCCGGTCAGCGGGAGTTCATCGACTCAGTCATCATCACGCTGACTTTTTCCATCACTGGCGCGGCCAGTGTGTTGCCTTGCGCTTCTTGCTGTTTTACCCACTGAGCCTGAGCGTCCTGATAGTGGGTAACCTGTTTCCAGTGGGTCACTTCGCTGTGTTGCAGCTCGCGGACATTTGCGCCGTCTTTTCGCAGGGCATCGAGCTGTGGTTCATAATTGCTGTCCATCACTGAACCGGCAGTTTTGTAGGCGATGCCGGCAGCGCGGGTGATGGCGTCTTTATCCTGCTGCGCCAGTTCGTTCCAGACTTTCTGATTCATCACCAGCAGATAAACATGGCCCAGCCACAGCTCTTTCGAGACTAAAACATCAGGTGCCATCTTCTGAATTTTAAGATCATAACCGCTGTCGACATTGACCATAATGCCGTCCAGCGTACCGGTTTTAAAGGCTTCCACAGTCTGCGGCCCCCACGGCATGGTCACCGGCGTGGCACCGGCATTACACAGAAAACCCTGATGCCAGAAACTGGCTGAACGCCAGGTTGTCCCTTTAATATCCTCAAGGTTTTTGAGCGGATGTGTGCTGAAAAATGCCAGCGGATAACCCGTGGCAATCAGCACATTCACTACGCCTGCTTTTTTCAGTTCAGCAGGGAAAGCGGGGATTTCAGTAAAAACGCGACGGAAGAAAGCAATTTGCTTATCGCCGGAAGGCCCGACCGGAAAGCTTTTGAAGATCTGATGCAGCGGCAGTTCTTTCGCGGCATATTCCGGCACGACAATGCCGATATCTGCTGTCTTTCCCTCGCGCACGGTGCGTAATGCGTCGTAGCTGGTCGAAAGTTCGCCGCCCCAGTGCGCTTCAATCTTAAGGCGCCCCTGAGATTCTTTTTCGACAGCAGGAAAGAACACGTCGTGGATAAAACGTGTACGCATTCCGCCCAGCGGTTCGTGATCGGTATATCGCAAGGTGGTAGTGGCTGAAACAGCCGCCGGTAAAAGGAGCAGGGCGAGCGCAAACGCCAGAGGTTTTCTGATTAATTCCATGTAATCTCACATTTTGGTCAGGCAAAACCTGAGTTTATCTGCTGACCAAAAATGTGAATGTGCGTTAAAACAGGTTATGCAGAAAGATGTAGGTTCCGTTCGGGCCGAACAGGAATTCGGCCAGTGTGCCGATTTCATCTGGCGTACCCCCGCGACCTGCCGGTGACTTGGCGAGCATATTTTGATAAAACGCGCCGCGTTCATCACGGTTAGGCCGTATTTAACGGATGTTAAACCAGCCAGTCGTTTCCTCAATTACACGCCACAGTTTTTGGGGTATAGCAAGTTTCTCTACGTCTGATGCAGCAATATTGAGAGCAATTTTTCCTTCAGCTTTGCCATCCACGAATTGAACCCAGTCTGGGTTCATAACCATACCCTGACCTACTGCCGTCAATGATACGCCTGCTTTTACAGCATCCTCGGCTTGCTCTGGTGTTCGCAACTGCCCGGCAACAATCAGAGGTATACGTCCAGCAAGGTGATCACGCACGATTTCGATGACTTTGGGGCCATTCGGTGCATCAACTGGTCTGGCTTCAAGTGCATTACCGAGTGATACATGAAGATAATCAATACCCTCATCGACCAGGCGGTCAACCAGCTGAAGCGACTCATCAATGCGCAACCCATCTTCGTAATGCTCATCAGGGGAAATGCGGTATCCCATCAGGAAGGGATGGGTTGCATGCTCAGCAATCGTTTTACGCACACTCTCAATGACGCTGAGCGGGAAACGCATACGGTTTTTAAGAGAGCCGCCCCATTGATCTTCTCTACGGTTGGAATGAGGTGAGAAAAAGTTCTGAAGTAAAAAGCCATGGGCACCATGTAGCTCAACACCATCAAATCCTGCTTCTATTGCACGGCGAGTTGTTTCACCGAAAGCCTGAATAACAGTTTCGACTTCAGTGCATGTCAGTTCACGAGGGGTAACGGACGGTGCGAAAGGACCGGCGTCACCGGGAATAGCACTTGCAGCCACAATATCCGAAACCAGTTCAGGGCTGGTTTTTACACCTGCATGGAATATTTGTAAAATTGCCGGTGCTCCACCGCTTTTTGCAGCCATAGCAAGGCGCTTTAAACCGGGAATAAATTTGTCGTCATACGCAGCAAACTCTCCCGTAAACCCAATGCCGTTTTCCTGAACATGTGTACAGCCAGTAATGACCAGCCCGATATCCTGAACGCGTCGACGATAATATGCTTCTTCCTCATCAGATACCGTGCCGTCATCATTACCCGCCCAGGTCGTCATCGGAGCCATCACAATACGGTTGCGCAGCGTCACACTTTTACCAAGTGGAAATTTTTCTAGTAGTGGAGTTTGTTTCATGGATAGTCATACCTATGCGAGATTTTTCTTGAAGAAAGGAGCCAGCTTACTCGCTGCAACCGTTGCACCCTGACCATCATAGAGGTTCATATGGGTGGCACCCGGAATGATATGCAGCGTTTTTTGAACAGAGGCCGCAGTGTTGTGTAATTCCTGGCTGTGCCAGAGCGATCCTGCTTTACTGCCGGCTACAATCAGAAGTGGTTGTGTTAAATAGACATCCGCCCCTTCAAATCCGGTGAAAGACGCCAGCGTACTGATACTTGTCATCAGCATTTGATTGGTAGAAGTTGGATATTTTCCGCGTTCGGTCAGATAGTAGTCCGCAGCCTCCTGAAGATCTTTGGGGGCACTGGTATCACCCAATTTGGGCACATAGTTGACATAAACCGGTGCGCCGCCTGCTGCTTCGACTGTGCGCTGTTTAGCAACCGCATCCAGAGTTGGAATGAGTTCAGATTCTGATGTTGTTCCTTCCCAGCCTTTACGGGTCGCCGCTCCAACATCTACGGCACTGACCGTTGCCAGCGCTTTGATTCGTCGTTCCGTCATCGACGCTTTAACCGTGATACCACTGCCTGCACAAACGCCTAATGCGCCGATTCGATTATTATCGACATAAGGCAGAATCGTCAGGTAATCGACTGCACTATAGAAATCGACGACTCGCTTCATGGGGTCATCAACAAAACGCGGTAATCCGCCACTAGCCCCCTGATGGGAGGCATCAAACGCCAGGGTGACAAATCCTTCTTTAGCCAGTTTGAGGGCATAAAGTCCAGCTGTCTGTTCCTTAACGCCACCACCAGGGTGGACAACGACAATAGCAGCGTATTGACGGTTTTCGCTGAAATCCGGGGGGACGTAGATATTTCCGGACATCATTATCTCATTGTTCCGGAACAGAACGCTGGTGACTGTGATGCCATCTACGTGTGTAGTGGTGCCAGATGTATTAGGCGTAGGTGAGAGCATGGCTGAGGCATGACCCGCCATCAGTAATCCTGCTGAGGCCACTGAACTCGTCAGGATAAAATTACGGCGACTTAACCCACCTGTTTTTTTACTCATTGCAAGACTCCTTCATATACATGATGGCGGCCCTGGCCGCTGAAAGAACATGGATTGTTTCAGCGGCCATCTTAATCTCTTTAGTATTGAGAAATTAGATGCTTAATTTCGCATGGGCTTAGAAGGAGGTTTTATTAATAGGGTCATAAGTCACTGAGTTCGACATGAAACAGGACAAACAGCGCTCAAAGGTTATGGGGCACGGAGTGCTTTGAGCACAAGTGCAAATGCCGGAGAATGTTGTAGACGGCTGGGGTAGTAAAGATGATAGGGGGGACGCGGTGGACACCAGTCTGTCAGCACCTGGACTAACATCCCGTTTTCAAGATAATTCTCCACGATATCTAGCGGCAGATAAGCAAGTCCCAGTCCATCAAGGGCGGCCTGCCTCATCATATTTATCGTGCTGAAAGTCGCTCGTCCATCAATACGGACCTTAATTTCCGTCTCATCCTTGCGAAACTCCCAGGTATAGAATCCGCCATGAGTGGGCAGGCGTAATCTGATACAGCTATGATCGTTTAAATCACGAGGCGTTCCCGGATAGGACTTCCCCATGAAGTAAGAGGGCGCTCCGACCACTGCAAAACGGAAGTCCCTGGCAAGTGGCAGGGAAACCATATCCTTATCGACCTGTTCGCCCAACCGAACGCCAGCATCATAACGCTCAGCGACAATATCTTTGAGTCCGTACTCGCTGATAATTTCAATGTTGATATCGGGATACTCAAGCATCACCGGGGCGAGTTTAGGCCAGAGAATTGTATCGGCTGCATGTTCAACGGCAGTAATACGCACAGTACCGGCTGGTTTTTCTCTCAACCCGCTGAGTGCGGCGATCTCACTTTCAATTTCGTCAAAATGTGGTCCTATACGGGAAAGTAGCCGCTCGCCAGCTTCTGTCACAGAAACGCTACGCGTGGTACGGGTAAGAAGACGAAGGCCAAGATCTGCTTCAAGAGTCCTTACCGTGTAGCTCAGTGCCGACTGCGAGACACCTAACTGAGCGGCCGCTTTTGTGAAACTTTTTTCACGGGCAACTGCGATAAAAGCTTGATAATCGTTCACATTTTTACGGCGCATTTATTGACCAGGTTTTTTGGATTAATATTTCTTACTTATAAAATAATTCCTGGCGTGGAGGTTTGTCTATTGGTAACGATCCAACGTTCCACATCCACGACAAGTATCCATTAGCACTCACTAATGCTCAATTGAACCAAGGCTTACCAACTTCCGCTTTTGGCACACAGCATACAAGTATGTGGCTGAAGGTCTGCTGTGAGCGATCAGCAGACGTTCGTAATCGAGTCGCCATGGATCTTGCTAACAATGCCGTGTGTCAATCAACAGGGATCATGTCAATCCCTGTTGCGCATCATGGTCTGGTGATGCCATTTTCTGGCACACATACCGTCTGACCACATCAGATATCGTCTAGGCCAAGCGCTTAAGCATGTGGATAGCGACTCCGCCGTTTCGTTCTTCACTGCGTTCAAATTCATAGCCCAATGATGCGTAAAGGCGAAGATTCACTTCAAACAGCGAGTTCGTATAGAGCCGGACGACATCTAAACCGGCTTGAATTGCCAATTGCTCTGCATGAGCCACCATTTTTCTTCCATAACCGCGTTTCTGAAAGCGCGGGTCAACAGCTACGTTTTCAATGAGTATATCTTCCTTGCGCTGAATTGTTTCAACGAGCGCGGCCAGCTCTTCACCACAGAACAAAAGGTCAACTCTGTGTTCTTTGATGAATGCAGCATGATCTGCCTTCATCGGAAGAGGTTCTCGACCAATCACAGGTACCCACTTGGTGTAAGCCATTCTGGTTAGTGCCGTAACGGCCTCTGCATCACTAATCGCTGCGATTCGCATCGTCTCGATCATGGTTTTATATCTCTCATTGTGACGGTGTATAGCACTCAAATTTAACATAAGAGTTCATTAGGAGTGTCCCCTTATGGCAATAATCTGCTTAATGTCAGGCCCAAGAGGCTGCTTCGAGCGAAGAGCAGACCTAGCATCTCAATCCGATTTATTTTTATACTACCGAACAGATTTCTGAGTCAACGAAGAGCAAACTACAGTGCCATGTTGAAAATTCGCAAAATCGTAATCGTTGGATTATCCTGCAGACAGTTTCTAAAGGGATCAGTATATGAGCAATAGAGTAAGTTTACATTCTGCAGTACATCATCGACAGATCGTAGAAAATCTATTTCTATATTACGTTTACGACCTTTCTGAGTTCAGTCGAGCCCTATGTAATAACGATGGAAGTTATAGTTTTAAGTCGTCATCACTTGATCCCCACTGGAGCCGTAATGACCATTGGCCGTATTTAGTTTATTGCGGTGAGGAACTTGCTGGCTTCTGTCTGGTGAGACGCTATCCCTATGATTTACAACGTTATGACATTGACCAGTTTTTTATTATTCGTCGGTTCAGAGGAATGGGCGTTGCTAAAGAGGCATTTCGTCTCGCAGTGTCTGATAGGCCTGGATTGTGGCAAACAAGGGTAATGCTTGAAAACACATCGGCATTGCAGTTCTGGCGTTCGGCTGTTAACTCAGTCAGCGAAGGTAATTTTCAGGAGAGGATTCTGGCTGATTATGATTTAGACATGCATTTCTTTTTATATGAAATAATATAAGTATTTTTGCAATTCAATGAGTATTAGAAAAGGAATATTCATCAATTTTTCTAAAAGAGAATTTCGCCGTTGATGAATATCATTTGTTCAAAAGCAGTCTTAGTCAATATTTCTCTCAATCTGACCTGCTTCTATTGATTAACGCACCGCGTGGTTACTATGGTCCGCTTTTGGCACACAGCAGACAAACACGTAAAGCTGAAGGTCTGCTGAGAGCGAACAGCGGAAGTTAGCAATTGTTCTCACAACTGATTAAGGCATTACTAACATCACGATGTATTAATTAACGGGTTTAAGGTCATTCATACCTCATGAGTGAGGGGCAGACGGATCATCAAAGAATGAGAAGGGGTTAGAGATGAGATAAATCTTCCAGAGACAAATCGCGTCTTAATGGATTATTGTACTGTTTTTACTACGTTGAAGGAGACAGATTACCTTCATGTGTGTAAATATTCCTTGTAAATTTTTATGATGGTACTGTGGTTATGTTTTCTGTCCCCTTTCCTGTTATTACTTTGCTTGCGCTATTAGTTTTAATAGTAATGGTGCTATTCCCTGAAAAAAATCGCCACAGCGGTACACTGCGTTTTCTTATTGCCTGCACAGTCCTTCTTTCTGTAAGCACTCTGCGCTGGGAATACGAGTCCGCCATGCTTAGGAACATTCAATCCGTCTTGGCAATACTTCTGCCCCCTCTCGCATGGCACAGTTTCATCTCAATGACTGAAATCAGTAAGCAGCGTCGCTGGATATTGCTGCTATTACCCCCAACCATTGCCTTATTGCTCAGGATGGTTTGGCCGGCGGCGACTGATTTCATTCTATTTATCATTTTTACAGGATACGGATGTGGCCTCTTTCGTATTGCATGGCAGGGGGAGCGTAACTTCACACTGAATCGGCTGGCGGAGTCAACACATACGATAAAGATGGCTTTTTTCGCAGGCTGCTTTCTGTGTATATCTGCAATGACAGATCTTGCGGTTACATTTGACTTCAGCATCGCCGGTGGAAAACAGGCTCCGGGTATGATTGTCATTTTCCAAATGACACTGCTCCCTCTCATCGCCGCGGCTGTTGTCAGTGCGGGAAGGACAGCTGTATCAGGAAATGATAAGCGGGAAGAAACGTCCCCCGAGAGTATTGTGGTACCCGCGGGAGAGTTTGAGGTGATTTATAGTAGACTCGAGAAACACGTTCGTGAAACAAAAATCTATCTTAATCCCGACCTGACACTGAGTATTCTGGCCAGAAAAGCAGGTATACCAGCACGACAACTTTCAAGTGCAGTCAATTCGGTAAGTCAATGCAATGTATCACAGTGGATCAATGGCTTCAGGATTGAATGGGCAAAGGAACGGCTGTTAAACACCCCATTGCCTGTGACGGATATAATGTTGGAGTCTGGATTCACTACTAAATCAAATTTTAATCGTGAATTTCTGCGAGTTTCTGGCGTATCACCTACCTTGTTCCGACAGAAGATGCAGCGTAATCAAGCGTAGAATTCAGGAATGCACTGATCTTACGAACCAGATTTTGATGAATATTCGATCTCTTTGCATGGAGGCCATCTTGGCAAACAACATCGTCACCGGGTGATTCTTCGTTTAGGATATTTTCAGCGCCGGGTTTACAAAGCTGCATGAAACTGAAATGTGTCGCGCCTTCAACGATCTCATATTGCCTCCTGTTTGGATCCATTTCGGCAGCAAGGTATCCGGACTCCTGCTCTGCGGGTAATTCTGCCAATCTGTCCGCCTGTGCAGCTAAAATCAGGACGGGAATATTAATAGCATTCAGACTTTTAGGGGTAAAACCAGGTGCTAATCCTAGATCAAGAGAGACGACAGCCCGGATCCTTGCATCCCTGTTATTTGCGGATATTTTTTCCAGAGAAAGCGTTTCATTTATGCCAAGTTTTTCTGTTAACCGGCAGTCGCCCCGTTTGGGATGGTTTTGACAATCGTGGATAAACAGGGAGGGTTTAAATCGCGCACCCGCTAGCGACATTACCGTCCATCCCCCAAGAGAATGCCCTAAAGCAGCAATACGTCCCTTGTCCGTTGCCCCGAAAAGTGCGGGAGAATCTATGACGAAATCAATAACCCGAGAAATATCGTGCGGACGTCGCCACAACTTTTTAGCATCTATCGGATTCTGATCAAAAGTGGTAGTGCCTGGATGATCCGGGGCGGCAACAATATATCCCTCTGCAGCCATCGCCGCAGCAATCCAGGACAAATTCCGCCAGTTTCCGTTATATCCGTGTGAAATAACCAGGAGAGGATGTACTCCAGGTAATGGGGGTGCATCGGGGTTCACCGTAACGCCAACGAAAGCGGGATTACTTCCTATATTAACTGTTCTTCCCTCAGAAGAAACTGGATACCACACAGTCAAATTTAGAGTTTCGGAATTTGGGTCTGATAGCGTTATCTGACGAAAGCCTGGAGATGCCTGCACTTGTATGCAGTAAAGGAACACAGACAATAAACAAAAAGCTCGTATGCACATCATAAATAACCCTGTAGAGATGAATTGTGCAACTTGTATATATCAGGTTCCGTATCCGGGCGTCCTGGAACACGATTGAGGTCGTGAATTAGGTTTTTTTTCGGAATTTTTCATGTACATCTCTGACATCAGAGTGCCTGAGTATCACTCCTATTTCGAATGACATGTTTACATATGGTGGCGGTGATAATGTCCGCTCATGGCACACAGCAGACAAACACGTAAAGCTGAAGGTCTGCTGAGAGCGAAAAGCGGAAGTTCCGAATAGTCATCGCCATTGATAATGCTCTACTCACCTTCCCGTGGGTTAACCGACAGAGAGCGAGGCCGGCGCTCAAGCCTTCCCCTTAGAAGATATCGGCATGCCCATTTCAAGCGCACGCACCTCAAAACCAAACTCCTCATACAAGCGGATTGCTGCCTTGTTGAAATGCCAAACAGCCAGTCGGAGTTCCTGCGCGTTACGTGCCAGAGCCCATTCACGCACTCTGTTCATCAATACTTTACCCACTCCTTGCCCTCTGTATATTTCAAGAACACATATTGAGCAAATCCTACAACCAGGGACTGGCTTCAGAAGTGGACTTGTTGGTATTGATATGTTCGCTGCAATAAACCCGATGGGAAGAGAGTTATGCCGGGCTATAAACGCAACATGATCATCAGTTTCAATAAATTCCATCCAATGGGGTTCATCTGCTCCCTCATTCAAAGTCACATCAGCATAAATATCTGGGCGCGCTTTATGATGGATGATATTGAGCTCGCGAGCCAAATCACTAATGATCGCAAGATCAGAACGGATTGCTTCTCGGATACTGAGTTCCATATCCAAATTTTTTATCTCCAATGAGGATCCTCGACCGAGGCTGTCAGCCAGTCGGATTAATTATAAAATCAGTTACGACTAGGATGCATTACAGAAAATTTGCACTTTTCGTTGAGTCCTGTGGACCTGGATTGCATTGTTCTTTTGTTCCTGGGAGATAAAAAGTGCCATTCTCAGCAGGATCCGTTCCTCCTGGGCATCCTGCCCTACCTGGTGAATTATCTGAACTGCCGCCGTCAGACCCCCTCCCTCCGTCTGCACCTGGTTTACCAGGTTGTGACATAGACCCACCGTTTCCACCATCAGCCCCCTTACCTCCCGCACCACCATCTGCAGCACCCACAGAAAAAGCGACAAGCGCGAAAATACACACAAAAAAGTGTTTATCCATATATGCATCTCCATTATTGAATAGACTCATGCTGGCCACATGGATTTTCTAAAATATCCGTTGAACCTGCTCTCATCAATTAAAATATCGTGATGTATATAACGTCCGCTCCTGGCACACAGCGGACAAATGCTCGGCGATTATGGTCTGCTATGAGCTGTAAGTTCAACGGGTCGATGCAACGCTATCCTTAATCAGGGGGGACGTTGCCATGAAACGAAGAACTCGGATTAACTACACGCCAGAGCAAAAGGCAATTATCTGGGACAGATATAAGCAAGGTGACTCCCTGCATGATATCGCCAGAATGTTCGACAGATATCATTCTTCTATTATGCCCACTATCCACCAGACTGGTGGCTACCGTCCTCCCGTGCGAAAGCGGCACCGATTAGCGCTTTCGCTTGATGAAAGAGAGGAGATATCCAGAGGACTGGTAGCAAAGCTCAGTATCAGGGACATCGCTGCCAAATTATCAAGAGCAACCTCAACGATTAGCCGGGAGATCAAGAGGCACGGTGGTGCAAAAAAATACCGTGCAGCAAAAGCCGATGCAACTCTATGAATCACCCGCAGAGCGGTTCAATCAATGTGTTGCATCCATCGGTTGAACTCACAGCGAAGAGCGGACATTAAGGATTCGTGGGCCATCATGTTGACTAAATCTGGTTAGCACTACTTCAATAATTTTGACATCAGCTCAAAAAACATTGGCAGGTCATGGCTGATCGAGAAGGACGCATTTATGGCTTTACGTGCGATTAAACCGTCAATAAAGGCAAAAAGTATAATCGTGATTTCCTCCAGGTTAATGTTCCGGCGAAACTCTCCCGCCGCATTACCCTTCCACCTTTGTTTGAAAATCAGGAAATTTTTGCGGCGTTTACTCAAGCATTTGCGAGATTATCCGCACCTGAATATCGAATGGCTGCCGACCGGGACGGATCTCAATATTATCGATGAACAGATTGATATCGGGATCAGAATTGGTACCGTGCCGGATAACCGCTTTATTGTGAAATGCATTTGTCCGGTGGGCGTCACCTGATCTAATTTTCCGCCCCCATCAGCCTCTGCTACCCGCCCGCGCACGGCTGGTGTTTGACTGGCTGACGCAGATCCTCAAAGAGCTGTTCAGCGAATAGCGGCGTTATTAAGGAAATAAAAAAGCGCCATGTTTGCACATGACGCTGGTGTGATTAAACGGCTGTGTTTACCGGCTGATGTTAGAAATCAACATTGACGCCCAGCTGGAAGCTGCGACCTGGCATCACGGCCAGTGCCTTGTTGTATTCATCCTGATTGGTGGTATCAGTCAGAGTACGGCTGCTCAGGTAATCCCAGTATTTGCGGTCTGTGATGTTGTAAACGCCGCCGCTGAGTTTCACGTTCTTCGCGACTTTCCAGTAGGCCGTTGCATCAACCATACCGTAGCCCGGTACGTTCATGTATTCGGTGGTGGAACCCGTGATTGGCGTACCGGCGTTGGTGTAGCTCTGACGGTTTGTCGCTTCGGCTTTTTTACCTTTGACGAAAGTCGCGGTCAGCGCAGTACCGTACACGCCGGATGGATCATCCCACGCCACGCCAGCGACAAATTTCATTGGCGGCACGCTGTCGAGATCCACATATTTGTCGCCATCGTAGCTGGATTTCGATTCACCCTTGGCATAACCCAGTGCGAAGGTGGTGCTCAGACCGTCAACGCTGCTGAACCAGGTACCGTAGTTAATTTTGGTGCTCAGATCGCCACCATAGATAAACGCTTCATCGCGGTTTTCGGCCTGATAAATCGTATAGATATTGGAGGGCACATTGGTGAACATGCCCGGGTTGGCAGCACGGCTGTAGCGGGTGTTGGCAATAAAGTTTTTGTAGGTGTTGTAGAAAACGGAAGTCTTGAAGGTCACTCCTTCAGTCGCTTCACCTTTCATACCCCATTCGAAGTTATTGCTGGTCTCGGTTTTCAAATCCGTGTTGCCGATCAGCGCGTATTGCTGAGAACCGGCATAAGAAGAACCGAGGTTCCAGGAACCGTAAAGCTGGCTGGCATCCGGGAATTGCGCACCACGACGATATTGCAGGTAAGTCATCAGCTTAGGCGTGATGTCATAGGTGAACGCCAGGGACGGCAGAACCTGCGTATCGGAATTGGCTTTGCCGTACAGGGTAGAAACCTGACCTTCAGAGACGGTGCTGTTGGACAAGTCAGACAGATCTTTCGCTTTGGTGTTCTGATACGCCACACGCACTGCAGGCACGATGGAGAAGTCATGGCCATCAAGGTCAAACTTCATGGTGTCCTGCAGGAAGCCGCCGAGAATATAAGAACGGCTGTTCGCTTCCGGCTGCATGATAGTGGTGTAAACGCTTTGCTCCGGGCTTTCACGGAACGGACGTTCAGTGTTGGACATACCACCGTTGATACCGGCGCTCAGCTCATGACGACCCAGGGTTTTCAGCCAGCTGGTTTCCCCGCCGAAAGTGTTGACGTCATAGTTGGAATAGACGTTCATCATCTGCTTACTGGCGTTTGGCATGTAGGTATTGTCGTGCGCCTGCGTGTACTGGTAATACACTTTCGAAACAATGGCATCGACGTAATCGTTGAACGGCGTCCATTCGTCTTTCAGCGTCGCGCCCCAGCGGCGGGTGTTACTTTGCTGCTGTGCAGTGCCGAGAATGGCGCTGCCTGAGCTATTCCACGCATCGTAATGGGTATGGTTTACTTTTTCGTAATAATCGAGCGTACCGGTGACTTTATGTTCGTCATTTGGCTGCCAGATAACGGAAGTCATTACTGCGTCGGAGTGCCAGTTAGCCGGATACGCATCGTGCGTTCCGCTGTTATTGCTGGTTTCCTGGCCGTCGCGGCGGCTGATGGCGATCAGACCACGCAGGGTTTCGTCACCTGCGGCGGCGGTGATGCCGTTGTGCCAGGAGCGGTCGGAAGAATCATAATCAGACTGGTAACCGAAATAGGTTTCCTTGCCCGGACGCAGATAATCATCGGCAGATTTTGGCAGGAAGGAAACGGCACCGCCTATTGAGTTGTTGGCGCGATCAGCGGAGGTGGCGCCGGATTCGATATCTACCTGGCCGTAAATGTAAGGATCGATGTAATCACGGCCAATACCGGACGTGCCCAGACCCGCGCGGCTTGCGTAGCTGCGGCCAGTGGCGCTTGGCTGTGGAATGCCGTCGACATCGATGCCGACGCGGTTGCTTTCCAGACCACGGATGTTATAGCCAGTATAACCGTTACGGTCGAAGCCGCTTTTGCCGTTGCCGGAACCGCCGCTGGAGCCGGTAGCGGTGATCAGGGGCTCATAACGCATGATGGTGCCGAAATCATTGCCGCCTTTTTGCTGCATTTCTGCTGCGGTGATGGTGGTTTTCGAGCCCGGTTTTTTATCCGGCATCGTTTCGGTAACCGTCATCACTTCTTCATTGGTCTGCGCCAGATCCTGCGCAGTACGTACCACCGGTTTTTTCCTGATGGCTTCAGAAGCTGGCGTTTTATTGGCTGCCAGATCGGTGGTGTCTTTAATCGCTTGTGCTGCATTTACGTTAAAGGTGGTGGTGAGAATCGTCCCCATGAAAATGACGTTTTTCACCAAACCCTGCTGTGTAAAGGATTTGAACATTTGTTTTTAGCCCTGCACTATTTTTAAAAGTTCTGCTCGCATTTACTGCCTTTCGACAAATCAGACGCGCTGGTCATCTGCTTTCAATTCTTCCGTAAAAAGCCCTTGTCCTTATAAAATATGGGTTTATTTGACGTCCTTACCCACTTCGGCTTGGTGCGAATGATAATGATACTGAGAATTGTTATCAACAAATTGATAAATAAAAATGGGCTTCTTAACGAAATCTTTGCAATGTGTGGCTCAGAATGAACTACCGCGAGATCAAAAGCGCGGGGGATGATGCCTGTGTCCTTACGTTTTTCAGGGTTGCGAAAAATATTCCTAAGATATATCTTTCGTTCAACCTTACTTCAAAAGAGAAAACGTGATGACTCAACATCGCAACGAAACCCCTGCCGTAAACTTGCCTGTCCGCGTCAAAAACGACCTGGTTTTCCGTCATATCACCGTCAAAAGCAGCGAAAACGTGGCTGGCTGTTTTCAGCGTATCGTGTTGAACGGCGACGATCTGAAGGGTTTTACCTCGCGTGGTTTTGATGACCACATCAAACTGTTTTTCCCGGCAAATCCCGGTGATGTGATCACGCCGCCGACCGCGACCGACGAAGGCATTGTCTGGGGCGAAGGGCCGCGTCCGCTTAACCGCGAATACACGCCGCTGCATTTCGATGCACAAGCCAATGAACTGACGCTGGATTTCTATCTTCACGATGGCGGTGTCGCCAGTGAATGGGCGGCTGGCGCGAAGCCGGGCGATAAGCTGATCATCGGCGGACCGCGCGGTTCACTGATTATCCCGACCACTTACGCATGGCAGTTGTATGTCTGCGATGAAACCGGTCTTCCGGCGGTGAAGCGCCGTTTGCGCGAGCTGAAACAGGCCGCGTCTGCCGCGAAAGTGACCGTGCTGGTCAAAGTGAAAGATGTCAGTTGCGTTAGCTACTTAAACGATGAAAAAGAGTTCGACATCGAATGGATTGTCAGTGAAGAACAAAACGGTTATCAGGAAGATGACGCGGCAGTAAAAAAACTGAAAAGCATTTCTTTGCCGGAAAGTGATTACTACATCTGGGCGACCGGCGAGGGGAAATTCGTCAAAGGGCTGAATGATTACTTCGTCGAAAATCGCGGACTGGACGCCAATCTGGTGCGTTGTGTCGCTTACTGGCACAACAAGTAACGATGATGAATCATAAACACCGTCGCGAAAGGATGTTTGAAACGGGTGATATCCGCCTGCTGATGCTGCATTTTTTACAGCAACGTTCCGCTCACGGTTATGAACTGATCAAAGCCATCGAAGAACTCTCCAAAGGCGAATACACGCCGAGCGCCAGTATCATTTATCCGAACCTGACGTTCCTGGAAGAACAGGGTCTGGTAACGGCGAAGCAGGAAGAGGGCGGTAAGAAACAATATTCAATTACGCCGGAAGGCACGCAGTCGCTGGCAGAGCAGGGTGATTTGCTCGGTTCAGTAACAGAGAAACTGCATTCACTGGCGATTTTATCGAATAACCGCAGTATTCCGGAAATGCAGCGCGCGATTAACAATATGCGCATGGCGCTCAATCTGCGGCTGGCGAAAGGGCCAATCGGGCAGGAAACGCTGTATAAAATCACCGATGCGTTAGACCGCGCGACCAAAGAAATCGAGCGCAGCTAAACGGATTACCAAAAACTATAAAGCCTCCGACCGGAGGCTTTATACGTTCAGGAAATATCACGGGAAATTAGTTTTCTTCAGGCCACGGTGTCAATATTTCATAACCCGTTTTCGTCACCGCAATCATATGTTCCCATTGTGCGGACAACGAATGATCTTTAGTCACCACCGTCCAGCCGTCGGGCAGCACTTTGTTTTGCTTTTTACCGGCGTTCAGCATCGGTTCGATGGTGAATAACATGCCTTCCTGCAACACCAGTCCGCGGCCTTTTTCGCCGTAATGCAGCACCTGCGGATCTTCGTGATAACCCATGCCGATGCCGTGACCGCAGTATTCTTCTACGATGGAAAACCCTTCGCGTTTCGCTACCGAGGCAATGGCATGACCCACATCACCGAGGGTTGCGCCGGGACGCACCACTTCGATACCGGCCATCATCGCTTCAAAGGTGGTATCCACCAGACGGCGAGCCATAATGCTCGGCTCACCGGCGTAATACATGCGGCTGGTGTCGCCGTACCAGCCATCTTTAATCAGCGCCACGTCGATGTTCACGATGTCGCCTTTCTTCAGTGCTTTATCGGAGGGGATACCGTGGCAAATCACATGGTTGACGGAGGTACACGTGGTTTTCTGATAGCCGTGATAACCGATATTTGCCGGGATCGCCTGTAATTCGTTGACGATAAAATCGTGGCAGATGCGGTCCAGTTCATTGGTCGTGACACCCGGCACCACATAAGGCGTGATCATATGCAGCACCCGCGCTGCCAGTTTACCGGCGATACGCGCTTTATCGATGCCTTCCGGCGTTTTGACCATACGGTTATTGTTGACGAAATATCGGCTGTCTAAACCATTATTCATTGCTTGCCTTCCTGTGTGTGCCGCCGACATTTAACAGAGTGCGGATACTTCCGGTGTTTTCTTCAGATTCCATGCTGCAACGCACCAGCAATTGCGAAATCTCGCTGTGCGTCATGTCCGGATGAGTTTCCATCAGCATACCAATTTTCATCCAGTGCTCGGCCTGCGCGTTGATGGAACGCGTATACGCCAGACTGGCGATGCGCAGATTCTCATGCATCAGTTCGGAGATTTTAATGATACCCATCGGGCGCCCTCGGTAGTATACGAATCATATATGTTTTATATACTACGCAGGTCGCTGCGAATTTTCCAATAAAAAAGCCTCCGCTGAACAGACGGAGGCGTTTTCGCTACATGGCCGGGTTTAGCGGCGTTTACTGGGCAGAGGTATCTTTTTTCATGGCATTTTTTGACATGGTGTCTTTGGACATTGAGTCTTTAGACATGCTGTCTTTCTTCATATGATCTTTCGACATGCAGTCTTTGCCCATGTTGTCTTTAGCCATGGAATCTTTACTCATGCTGTCTTTTTTCATGCAGTCTTTCGACATATGGCCCATGGTATCTTTCTTCGCCATCGCGTCAGCGGCATAGGTGGTGCTCACAGCGCCCATCATCAGACAAGCAGACATCATCATTACGGTTAACTTTTTCATGATAAATCCTTCTTTTAGGTTTTGAGATACAAAGGTTGTTGTGGACAGTGTTGATCCTTGAGGATCGTGTTCAGCTTCCGCCGAACCAGTTGTAGCCCTGATCTTCCCAGTAGCCACCAGTGAACTTGTTTGTTATTTCAATGACTTCGATATGCTTTGGATTCTTATAGCCGAGTTTGGTCGGCATTCTGAGCTTCATCGGGAAGCCGTATTTTCGCGGTAAAATCTGGCCGTCATAAGTCAGCGCCAGCAGGGTTTGCGGATGCAGTGCCGTCGCCATATCAATGCTGGTGTAATACTGGTCCGCACATTTAAAGCTGATGTATTCCGCCGTGAGATCGGCCCCGATCAGACGCAGAAAATCACCGAACGGCACGCCGCCCCATTTGCCAATCGCGCTCCAGCCTTCGACACAAATGTGACGAGTCACCTGGCTGACCTGCGCCATTTTGTACAGCGTTGGCAATGACCATTCGCGTTTATCCAGCGCCAGACCGGCGATTTTCAGGCGATAAGCGTTACCGTCTACTTCCGGTGCGTCGTCTTCGGCGTAAAAAGCGTTAAACGGAAACGGACGGGTGATCATCGATTCGGCGTACACCGGCGCCAGGCGTGTGGAACCGAACAACCAGCCTTGTACGCGGTCGTTAAATCCTGAAATCTTGCCCAGTGCGTTTTCGACGCTGGCGTTATCGCTGATGTCGCAACCTGTGAGCATCGCGACGCCGCCGAGCGTCAGCCCGCGTTGTAGAAACAGGCGGCGGGAGGGCGCGTCCAGTTCGCGAATAATCTGTTTTTTTGCTTCCTGTAAAATGGCTTCGCTGTCGGAAGGGCTGAAAATCTGGCTGATCGTTTTTTTAACGAGGTTTTTCATCATGTCTTCCTTAACGTCCGCGGATCATGGCAATCAGGGTTTTCGGCACCAGCGCCACCATCACGATATGCAGCACCACAAATCCCACCAGTGAAGCCATCGCCAGAAAATGCACATAACGCGCTGTATCAAAGCCGCCCATCAGTTCGCGCAGCAGCGGAAATTGCACGGATTTCCACACCACCAGCCCGGAAAGCACCAGCACGATGCCGTCAAACATCACGAACACATACGCGGCACGTTGCACCATATTGTAGTGGCGCAAATCGTCGTGTTTCAGCTTGCCGCGCAGGGCGGACAGTAAATCGTTAATGATGCCGCGCGGCGTCAGCGGCCAAAATTTTCGTTTCATGCGGCCGGTAAAAATATTCATCAGCAGATAAAACAGGCCGTTGAAACCAAACAGCCACATCCCGGCAAAGTGCCACTGAATACCGCCACCGAGCCAGCCACCGAGTGTGACGGTTGGCGGAAAATCAAAATTAAACAGCGGTGAGGCGTTATAAATCTGCCAGCCGCTGGTGACCATAATCAGCACCGCCAGCGCGTTCAGCCAGTGCGTCAGACGCAGCCATAACGGATGCACGATGGCGGGTTTTTGTTTTGCCTGTCCGGGTAAATCCGTGTGTATTGTCATGATGAAGTCCGGCTGTCCGTCCTGTGATGAAGCGAGTATTGAGCGGATTTGTTCCCCGATACCTCACGCAAAGTTAAATAAAATGTGATAACTCGCGGGCGGTTGCTTGTGTAGACTCAAACCATTGGGGAACACCACGTTTTGGGATGACATATGGATAAGACGAAGAAGATCCTGATCGTTGAAGATGACGGGGATATCGCAGAACTGCTCAGCCTGCATCTGCGTGATGAAGGTTATGAAATTACGCACGCCGCAGACGGTAATCTGGGCGTGGCGCATCTGGAGAAAGGCGGCTGGGACGCGCTGATCCTCGACCTGATGCTGCCGGGTGTAGACGGCCTGGAAATCTGCCGCCGTGCGCGCAACATGACGCGTTATACGCCGATCATTATTATCAGCGCACGCTCCAGCGAAGTGCATCGGGTGCTCGGGCTGGAACTGGGCGCGGATGATTATCTGGCGAAACCTTTCTCCATGCTGGAACTGGTGGCGAGGGTTAAGGCGCTGTTCCGGCGGCAGGAAGCGATGAGCCGCAATATGAAAATGGACGCCGGTACCCTGAGTTTTTCCGGTCTGGTCATCGACCCGATTGCGCGCGAAGTGATGCTGAATCAGATGCCCGTTGAACTGACGCCGCGTGAGTTTGATTTGCTGTATTTCTTTGCCAAAAATCCCGGCAAAGTGTTCTCGCGCCTCAGCCTGCTCAATCAGGTCTGGGGCTACGAACACGAAGGGTATGAACATACGGTGAACACCCATATCAACCGTCTGCGCATCAAGATAGAAGCCAATCCGGCTGAGCCGGAACGTATTCTGACCGTGTGGGGAAAAGGCTACAAATTCGTGTCTTCCGCTGAAGACGCGCAAGGGTAAATCATGAAAAATCTCACGCTGGCGCAAAGACTGACTCTGGTATTTACGGTGTTACTGATCGCCTGCTGTGCGCTTTCCGGCTATATGCAGGTGCGCTCCAGTAACCAGTACAGCCAGTCGGTGATCCAGCGGCTGTCAGCCAATCTGGCGACGCAGATAGCGGCGAATAATCCGCTGCTCAGCGAGGACGACTGGGATCCGAAAGCAGTGCATACCCTGTTCGATCAGCTGATGGCGGTGAATCCCAGCGTGGAGGTTTATCTGCTGGATAAAGACGGCAATATTGTCGGCAATGCCGCTCCTGCTGGCAGATTGCAACAAAAGCGCATTGATCTCGCGCCGGTTAACGCGCTGCTTCATGGTGCGAAAATGCCGGTATATGGCGACAATCCGCGGGATCCGCAAACTCCGCAGGTCTTCAGTGCTGCGCCGTTGCTGGTCAACGGAGAAACTCAGGGTTACGTGTACATCGTTCTGCTCGGCGATGCTTACACCGCGCTGACCAGTGACGCGCAATATCAGTCGGCGATATCTCTGGCGCTGCGCTCGATGGGGCTGGTGGCGCTGTTTGGTTTGCTGGCCGGTGCGCTGGCGTTCCGCTGGGTGACGCGTCCGGTGCGAAAACTCACGGCACAAATTGCCGAACTTGATACCGGCGGCATGGACGCCATTCAGGCGCTGGCGAAAACGGAGACACCGGCCGGAGCCGCACGTGATGAAGTCACGCAACTGCAACAGGCATTTGTCGCGCTGGCAAAACGTATCGATCAGCAATGGCAAAGCCTGATGGTGCAGGATCAGCAACGGCGTGAATTTATCGCCAATATTTCCCACGATCTGCGTACGCCGCTGACATCGCTGCACGGTTATCTGGAAACGCTGTCGGTCAAATCAGACCATCTGAGCAATGAAGATCGCCAGCGTTATCTGAATATCGCCCTGACGCAGAGTAAAAAAGTTGGCCGTCTGGCGCAGGAATTATTTGAACTGGCGCGGCTGGAATACGGCGTGGTGAAACCGCAGAAAGAGCCATTCTCGCTGAGTGAGCTCGTGCAGGATGTTTTCCAGAAATTCGAGCTGGCAACGGAAACACGCGGGCAAAAATTGCTGGCGGATATCACACAGGGTATTCCGCTGGTGAATGCCGATCTCGGTATGATTGAACGGGTGCTGACCAACCTGCTGGATAACGCCATCCGCTTTACGCCGGAAGGGGGCACGATAGAAATTAAATTGTGGCCGCACGAAGGTCAGGTGATGGTGCAGCTGAAAGACAGCGGACCGGGCATTGCGCCGGAACTGAAAGACAGCCTGTTTGTACGTCCGTCGATACTCAGTACCAACAAACACCGTGCAGGCGGGCTGGGGCTGATGATTGTCCGCCGCATTCTGCAACTGCACGGCAGCGATATCCAGCTGATTGAACAGCCGAAGCGCGGTGCCTGTTTTCAGTTTTCCGTGCCCGTTTGAATTCCTGGTTTGTTTTTGTAAAGGCATGAAAGAGTGAACTATAATCTTTCACTCTTCATGCTGACTGGACGACCAGAGATTCAGCCATTCTAAGCAGGGACGACCTTGCGTGTTTTCAGGAACTATCATGGCCTGGTTTTATCTGTTTCTCGCCGGTATTTTCGAAGTGGTCTGGTCGACCGCAATGAAAGAATCCCACGGTTTCACCCGCCTTATTCCCAGTATTCTTACGGTTTTCTTCATGATCCTCAGCGTCATTTTGCTGGCGATTTCGATGAAAACGCTGCCGCTCGGCACGTCTTACACCGTCTGGGTCGGTATCGGCGCTATCGGTGCCTTCATTCTCGGCGTGGTGATGTTCGGCGAAAGCCTCAACCCGCTGCGGGTGATCGCCGTGCTGCTGATTTTCTCCGGCGTGGTTCTGCTAAAAGTGGCGACGAAAGGGTAAAGGCGGAAACGCTGATATGACAAAGCCGCTCTGTACAAGGAGCGGCTTTTTGTTTATTGCTTATTGAAAAATAGCGTCGAGAGCACCTGCTGCGAAACCGGCACCAGCCCGACTTTCAGACCAAAGGGTTTGAAAAGTTTGTTGATAATATCGGAGGTATAATTTCCTTTATCATTTTCCACTTCTGACAGTGTTTTCCGCGATACGGAAACCAGTTTAGCGAAAGCATCTTGTTTTAGCCCCAGCACATTGATCCGCAGTGCTTTTAACGCTTCCCCCTGGCTTATTTCCCCGGATATCAGCGCGCGCATGATCCTGAGTCTGGCTTCATTCCTTTCATTGGCGCTGACGGGTTTCGTTAGATGAGAGACTCTGCGGCGGGTGCGTGTTTCGACAGCACGGTCTATCTCTGCCTGGTTAGTGATTTCTGCCGTGGCGCTTTGGGTTCTCTGCGCGGCATTTTTTTTCGCCCGTATTTTAGCGATGGTGCTTTTCGCTGAATGGGCCGCAATCAGAGGTTCTTTCATAACAGCCCCCAGCGGCGCAATTTTTCGGGAATATAACTGAAACTTATTGCGGGCATGTTCAGGATCTGTTGCGGGATACCCCGGGCAGCAAGCCGGTCTTTCAGACCTGTCAGTTGCTCAGCAGTCTCATTGAGCGCCCGGAGTAAGTTTTGTGCCGGAATGAGATCATCCAGAGTTTGCGCAATAGCGGGAAAATCATATTCACCGCCAACTTCCAGCGGCGTTTTCCATTTCGTCGTTCTGGCAATCCCTTCAGGATCGGCCTTCATGGGCGCGAAATCGTAGATCGGCGCGAGCCGGATGCTGCCTTCATCCTTGAGAAAAGAGGTATTTCGACCATGGTTATCGCTGTTGCCAAAAATAATATTGAGCAGATCCCGTCGGACCCATTCGGTAACAAACGCCGGGATATCAAAAGAAAAACCCTGCCCTGTCACCATATGGCTGCGGGAAATTTGATTAATCAATGTCCTGAGGGTTTCTTCATGATAGAGCGTGACACCGGGTGCCTTGCGCAGCAGAGAATAGACCGATTCCATCCCCAACCGCCTGACGACACCTTCTTCTTCAAAGGCAATATCAAAACGTGGCAACCACAGTGACGGATAAGTCAGTCCTTCTTCAAGCCGCATATTGTGCGTCGGGATTGTCTCAAATCCCATCGCTTCCAGTTCATGATAGAAATGGAATTCAGCCCGCAAGATATTGCAGTCCACTTCAGTCCTTGCCCCGCGTGGATATTTGACCAGATAAGGAATATCCCGGTTGGCGGGATCACTCTGGTAGGTATCGATCCAGATTTGCTGTTCCCGGTTACAACGGAGCAGCAGTTTTGGTGCTTCCCCGCCCGCACCTGTCGCCCCCCCGGCAGCGGCACCGCGTTGCTGGGCATAATCCAGAAAGTCTCCCGCCCGGTTTATAACGTCGTCGACGGTGAAAAAGAGTTGTTCAGCAAGGGGGTTATGTTCCGGCAAGGATTCTTTAACGCGCAGGTTGCCGACAGGGGACAGGGTGCCATGCTTGAGCAATACAAAATTTTGCTCATCCGGGGTCAGCCCTTCGAGGTCAAGATAGTTGGCCCAATAGCGGCGGCTGGAGCCGCTGGGAATGATGTCATCGAGAAATTTCAGCCATCCGCGTTGCCCGTTATCATCGAAAAAGAGGGCAACCGGATGGTTAAGTGATACGGCGCGGTTATCGTCCCGGTCGAGGTTATCAATTGCATAATCGAAAAGATAATTAAGTTCAGTCAGGCGATAGTTGTTTTGTTCGCTGTCGGGAAAAGTGATGTTAGCAATATCCACCCACTCATTATTGAGAAAAGCCTGTAACGTTAACTGTTCCATAAGATCCCCTTTACTTATGAGTGGCATATTACTCGTTAATAAAGAATAGTCCATTTAACGTTACCTAAAACACCCATTATTCGGCTTTTTCGAATTTATTGCGTTTTATAACACTCGTTAATTTTCGCTACTCAACGACAAAGCCGCTCTGTAAAAGGAGCGGCTTTTGTTTTGAATAACAAACTTCAGCAAATCATTTGTACAACACAGCGGTACCATGAATGCGGTTCTGACCACCGGCTTCGATGATTTTATAAGAACTGGCACCGGCAGCAGCGGCTTTGGCGGCGAAAGTGGATTCCAGACCATCTAAGGTATTGTCAGAGGCCGTTATGGTGCCGATTTCAGCCGCGAAGCTACCGAAAGAAACTGTGGTGAGTGCAGCAGCGATAACGAAAGTTTTGATAGATTTCATGATGTCATTCCTTCTCAATGTTTGTTTGGGGAAGGCCGTGTGCCTTCGATGAGAAGAAGAATAGCGCCGTGCGACCGGAAGGGATAGCGGAGTGATTTGCTTATGTTGTTCGAAAAAATTGAATTAAATGCCGGGGGGATTAAAAAGCCCCGTTTCCGGGGCATGAGATCAGAACCTTTCCCCTTCCAGCGTCGAATCACACAACGCGAAAATCTTACCCCAGCCTTCGCCGGAGGCCAGCAGATGCTGAATGTGCAGCGCGACATCGCTGCGGCGCACGCGGCCGTGGGCTTCGGTTTGGATCAGATGCGCTTTGCCTGTCGCATCGCCATTCATCAGGCCGCCGGGACGCAGGATGCACCAGTCCAGCGTGCTGGTTTGCAGCCAGCTTTCGGCCAGCGATTTCTCACGCACCGCCTGCCCGAACGCCTGTTTTGCGCGTGTGGATAGCGTCGGCCAGCTGTCGCCGCAACCAATGGAAGTTACCAGCAACATATGGCGGATCCCGGCCTGCTCTGCAGTATCAATGATCAGCCGGTTAGCGGTGTAATCGGCGAGCTTACCGCCGAGCGTAGAGACGATCTGCGCCGCACTTCCTGCCATCTCGCAGGCCTGCAAAACGTCGGCGGGAACAAGCGCATCGCCGTCAATCACGGTCACGCCAAGGGCGCGCAACGTTTGCGCCTGTTCTGCGTTGCGGATCAGCGCCACGACCGGACGTTCCTGCGCCGTCAGCGCCACCAGTTCAGCGCCGACGCCGCTGCCTGCGCCAAAAATCAGCAAAGTGTTCAAGGTTATTTCTCTCTCTCAGCCAGAAGGGCGGGAAGGGCGCGAAATGCATTCAGCTGATCGGTCAGTAATTCACGATGGCTGTCGCGCCCGACGAAAACCTTGAGCATGGCATAACCGGAAGCGTTTAAAAACCAGACACTTGCTGTGCTCATTCCCATAAACGGACGTTCAACCAGTGCAATGTGCTGACAGTGTGTCGAGCGGATATGCCCGCTCATGCCCTGTTTGCCGCGCAGGTTAAAGTAACCGTGACGATGTGTGCCGGACGGCAATTCGCCATGGAATTCGAGGATCAGATCGTCATTATTAACCAGCGTCGTGACGTCGCCCCAGCCGGTGATGTTGTCCCAGACGGTGTCGAAATGGGTTCCGGCAAACAGATAACTTCCCGGCAGGTTCTGAATCACTTCCAGCGGCGTGATGCGGTATTCACGGGCGATATCTTCGACGGTGCCGTCGGGCTGCGTGGCTAAAAAGTCGATCAGGGACTGAAGTTTATCCGTTGGCATGAGTGGTATTCCGTAAAGTCAGTTGTGGGATCAATGTCTGTAAGGCCTGCAACATATTGCTGGCCCAGAAACGCCCGGCAGGCGTGAGATTAAAACGCGGGCCTTCGTTGAGCATCAGGCCGCATTGTTGCCATTGCTGTAACAAGGGTTCGAGCGGGAAAGGATTTTCGATGATACGGCTAAGATCATAACGGCCCGCCTCGATGCCGCCCTGTAAATCCAGCCGCCAGCGGTGCTCACCGGTCGTCGCTGCGGTCATCATCATGATCGGTTTCTGTCCGGCATCCATCTGCTGGTAATACATCTCCAGGCTGCGTGCGGTCATGTACGATTGCCCGCCGAGATTGCCGCCTGCACCGCTGCCAAAAGCCAGACAGTCGGCACCTTTTTTGATCAGCAAATTGTACAGATTGCGTTCCCGCGTGGTGCGCGCCCAGTGACTGTTACTTATCTGATGCCAGCCGTCGCGTGCCAGAAAAGCTTCACCTTCGAGGTAAAAATCACGACGCTGAGTGACATCCGGCAGCGACACGCGTTTATTTTCCACCGCTTTGCCCAGCGGCGTGGAAGGCAGCAGATTCAGGGCGTAAAGATCGACGCCATCCAGCGGTAAATCACGGACGATCTGCAAATCTTCCCGCCAGCTTTCCGGCGTCTGTTCCGGTAATCCGAACATCAGGTCGCAGACCACCGCAGCGCGATCACGCTCCCCGAGTTTACGCAAAAACTGTATCGCTTCTTCACGGCTGGCGCGGCGTCCCATACGCTGGCGGACACGGGTATCAAACGTCTGAATACCAATCGAAAAACGGTTTGCGCCCGCCTCCAGACAGGCGTCGATGCGCTCGTCATCGAAATTAAGGATCCGTCCCTCGACGGTGATTTCGCAATCCGGTGCCAGCGGCAAACAGCGACGCAGCGTGCTGATGATCCGGTGCAGCTGTTTTGCGCTGAGCGCGGTCGGCGTGCCGCCACCAAAATAGATAGCGTGGACAGGCGCCGACTGATGCAGCGGCGAACCGGTTTCCTGTTCGATCTCCCGGATCAGGTAATCGCAATACTGTTCTGTGGCTTCCGCTTCCAGTTTGTTCTGGTAGAACCCGCAAAATTTACAGTGCGTCGCACAAAAGGGGATATGCAGATAGACCAGACGCTTATTGGCCGGAAGCGGACGCTGGCACAGCGCCTGCCACTGAGCGGGAATATCCTGCGGCGGAACGGGCTGCTGAGGCCGCCAGGGCATGACTGCCCAACGGTCGGGAAACGGCAGCCCGTCAGCGGCAGCGTAAAAACGCGCGAGATCTAAGCTCATTGAGTTTGTCTTCTCCTGAAAAACAATCATTCATTCGCCGGCATTAAACGATAATGATTATCATTCGATCAAACCCAAAACGCATTTGTGATGATCTGTATCAAGTTTGGAAATGTCAGGTTTTAGTTAGAGGGCACTGATTCAGCGCTTCGCCTTATCCCGCCTCGGTCTGACGGCGATATCCGTAATTTGCGTATCGTCACTGGCGTCGATCACCAGACGTACTGCCGCAGCCACTGATTTCGGCGTGCTGTATTCGCGCGGGTCGATGGCTTCAAAGTTGCCCTGACTTTCGCGAGTTTTGCGATTCATCGGCGTGTCTGTCGGGCCGGGCGCGACGGTGGAAACACGCACGCCGTGTTCGCTTTCTTCCTGCCGCAGCGCGTGGGCGAGGGCGCTGAGGGCAAATTTTGACGCGCAATACACTGTGTTTCCGCCATCGGCTTTGGTACCGGATCCTGAACCGATAAACACCACCTGACCTTCCTGTTTTCTCAGCGCCGGTAATGCCAGTTTCGTGAATTCAGCGGGGGCAAACACGTTAATGGAAAACTGCTGCTGCCAGTCCTCTGGCGTTGCATTTTCAAGACGTAACGGTTTGGAAATGGCCGCCGAATGCACCAGCACATCAATCGCCGGTATTTCACCGACAAACCGCGCAATGGCGTCAAAATCAATCAGATTAATTTCTACCGCCTCGACATTTTCAATCAGGCGCAGCGCAGCCAGACTTTCTTTATTACGCCCAAGCGCATAGACCTGATGATCGCGCGCCAGATTATGAACAACCGCCAGCCCGATACCGCTGGTTCCGCCGGTGATAACTGCAACAGGGAATGAACTCATGATGTTTTCCTCAGGTTTTTTCATCAAGTTATCAGCTCAGCGCCGGGCGGACGATTGCGTTTATTGGATTAGCTTTTGTGCAAAAATGAAAAGCCCCGTAATACGGGGCTTTGAGAGGCAGCGGTATTACTCTCCCAATTCAACCTCCACCCTGTGTTCAACGCCATCATCGTTGAGTGGGATCTTGTCACCGGCAAGCGGTGTGCCATCCAGCGTGACGCAATATTCTCCGGTACTGCGGCGGACGGTGATCAGATAACGGCTGCTGCCCTGCTGGTAGGTGACGGTGATTTCCGGCCAGTCCTGCGGGAGTTTACTGTGGATCGAAATGGCGTCGCCGTGGCGGGTGATGCCGAGCAAAGATTCGGTGATCAGGCGATACGTCCAGCCTGCAGAGCCGGTGTACCAGCTCCAGCCGCCGCGCCCGCTGTGCGGATCCACCGAGTAAATATCGGCAGAAATCACGTAAGGTTCGGCTTTGTAACGGCTGACGGCCTCCGGCGTCAGACTGTGATTGACCGGGTTAATCATCGACATCAATTGCCACGCCCGTTCGGTGTTGCCCTGTCTGGCAAAAGCCATCACCGCCCAGATTGCCCCGTGCGTGTATTGCCCGCCGTTCTCGCGTACGCCCGGCAGATAACCGCGAATATAACCCGGATTCGGCCCGTTGCCGTCGAAAGGCGGCGTCAGCAGTTTGATGAGGCCCGCGTCACTGTCCACCAGATATTTGTCCACCGACTGCATGGCGCTGGCAGTTCGTTCCGGCGTGCCTGCCCCGGAAAGCACTGACCAGCTCTGAGCGATGGCATCTATTTGGCATTCCGCATTGACATGTGAACCCAATGTTTCACCGCTGTCGAAATAACCGCGCAGATACCATTCGCCGTCCCAGGCATGATCGTTGAGATTTTGTTTAAGCCGCGCCGATTCTTCGCGGCACAAGGTGGCGGTGGCGGTGTCCTGACGGATTTCCGCCAGTTCGCCGTAGCGTTGCAGCACGTCATACAGGAAGAAGCCCAGCCAGACGCTTTCCCCGCGTCCGCCCAGACCGACCAGATTCATGCCGTCGTTCCAGTCGCCCGCGCCCATCAGCGGGAGGCCATGCCCGCCCATTTGCAGGCCATGTTTCAGCGCACGGATACCGTGTTGCCACAAGCTTTCGCGGGTTCCGCTGACCACCGGTTGTTCGTAGAAAGACTCTTCGCCCGGAGCCAGTAAGCGCGCCTCAAGGTATGGCACCTGTTCTTCTGCAATCGCGTCATCGCCAGTCACCGCGATGTAATGACTGATCGCCAGCGGCAACCACAAATAGTCGTCGGAACAGCGGGTGCGCACGCCGTTGCCGGTTGGCGGATGCCACCAGTGCTGAACGTCGCCTTCGATAAATTGCCGTGACGCGCACAGCAGGATCTGCTCACGCATACGTTCCGGCGCCGCGTGAGTCAGCGCCAGCGTATCCTGCAACTGGTCGCGGAAACCAAATGCGCCGCCGGACTGGTAATAACCGCTGCGCGCAAGGATCCGGCTGGCGAGGGTCTGATAAATCAGCCAGCCGTTAGCCAGCAAATCGACTGATTTATCCGGCGTGGTGATCTGAATTTTATCCAGCACCTGATGCCAGTGGTGATGAATTCTGTCCAGCTCAGCCTGCGCGGCACCTTCCTGGAAGAACTGATGAATTAAGGCTTCGGCCTCACCGGCGTTTTGCCCCAGACCGAGGGCGAAAATAAAGGTGCGCTGATCGCCGTCAATGAGCGTGGTGGCGGACTGAACCGCACCGCACGGATCGAGCATTGCGCCGGTTTTATCCGACAGCCGCTGATTTTTCATTGCAGCGGGCGCTGCCGTTGACCCTGTGCGCCCGAGGAACTCACGACGATCGCCGCTCACCGAACAGTGCGCGCCGGTTACGGCGAAGAAGGCGGTGCGCGGGGAGCCGTTACTGGTGTAATGGTTGGTCGCCAGCACGCCGCAACCCTGAGCCACATGGGCCGCGGAGGTAACGATATGCATGGCTGATTTGGCGCGTAAATCCGCCATCACCCATTCGGCATAACCGGTCACAGACAGTCTGCGTGGCCGCCCCGAGACGTTGGTCAGCGTCAGCATAATCAGTTTCACCGGCGCATGTTCCGCCACTAACACCGTCATTTCGCTGCTGATCCCGTGTCCGGTATGCTCGAAAACGCTGTAGCCAAAACCGTGGCGTGTCACATAGCCGCCGTTTCCGCGCACCGGTAACGGTGCCGGTGACCAGACGCTGCCGGTTTCCTCATCGCGCAGATAGAACGCCTCACCGGAGCTGTCGCTGACCGGGTCGTTTTCCCATGGCGTCAGGCGGTATTCGTGGGCATTTTCAAACCACGTATAGGCCTGTCCGCTTTCTGAAATCACCGTCCCGAAACCGGCATTCGCCAGCACGTTTGACCACGGCGCAGGCGTATTCTGACCTTCGTTGAGCACAATCTGATATTCACGTCCGTCCGGCGAGAATCCACCCAGCCCGTTGAAACAGGCCAGGTCACGTGGTGCTGCGGCAACCGGCGTATTGTCGGTGACGGTGCGTACCGGCAACAGGGCAGGCAGTGAGACGTGTGGCAATTGCATACGCAGGTTGAGCTGATCGGTGAGTGAGCCGCGGCGGTCGTCGATCACCACCCGCGCCACGCTCATCAGCAGTGTGCGGTCTTCCTGCGTCAGCTGTTCGCCATTGCGGACAAAAATTCCCCCCGGAATATCGGTCTGACTGGAACCCGCGCCGGAAGCGACCAGGCTGAGGATCTGATTTTGCAACGCCTGCTGATAGCCGCCGGAGTCATTGCATAACAACACCAGATCGACCTTCAGCCCTTTGAGACGCCAGTAGTTGTGCGCGCGGATAAGTTGCGTCACCAGCCCGATATTCTCATCGCTGGTCAGGGTGAGCAGTACGATCGGCAGATCGCCGGAAAGCGATTGTCCCCAGAGACCGGATTGTCCGCGGCGGTTGGCGGCCACGGTCTGCGCATCGCCGCGCAGTTCCTGACTGGCGAAAACCAGCGCACCGGCCAGACGGTTATACAATCCCGCGTCGTCTTCGGTGGCATTCAGCTGGCGCAGCACCACCTGACTGTGCGACCAGGCGATTTCGAATACCCGATCAGCAATATGATGGTCACGATATTTTTCCAGCAGCATCAGGCTTTGCAGCCGTGTGTCGGAAATGCCGTACACCATATCGATAATCACTGGCACGCCGGGTTTCAGGGTAATGCGCTGGCGGATGGACATCACCGGATCCAGCACCGCACCGGCGCTGTTAGTGAGCGGTCCTGCCTGACGCAAGGCCTGCGGGCTGGCCGCGGTATTGCCGCGTCCGATAAAGGCCGACCGGTCAGTTTCGAACGACGTTTCCCGTTCGAAAGAGCCGTGGATCGCCATCATATGGAACATCCACGGACACTGTTCTTCCGGTTCACGCGGACGGCGGTGGCACAAAATCCCTTCCTGTGCGGGCACCAGTTCGGTCTGCACAAACAGATTGCTGAACGCCGGATGTGCGGTGTCATTGGCGGCTGGCGCCAGTACCACTTCGGCATAGGTGGTGATTTCCAGCTCACGTGGTCGGCGGCCATGATGCGTAACCGTCATGCGGCGGATTTCGACGTCATCCTCCGGCGAAACCACGATGTGGGTTTGCATGGTCAGCGAACCCTGTGTGCGTTTGAATTCCGCACCGAAATCGTTCAGCACCGCGTGATAGGTGCCTTTCTGTTTGCCGAGCGGTTGCCAGGTATTGCTGTAGACCGCGCCGGACTCCGGATCGCTGAGATAGCAGAAAATCCCGCGATTATCGCGCGTTGCATCTTCCCGCCAGCGGGTCAGCGTCAGGTCTTTCCAGCGGCTGACGCTGCCACCGGCCTGCGTGACCATCAGATGGTAATTGGTGTTAGACAGCAGCTGAATTTCCGGCGAGGCACTGCTGATGTCGGTGAATTCACGCAACTCAATGTTCACTTTTTGCAGCGTGTTGTCATGAGATTCAAAGTGACGACGCGGACTGTAAAGCTCGACGGCATCCGGCACCCGTTCCTGCAACAGCAGGCGTGCCGACTGGAACGCGGCATTGGCGGCGAAGCGTGCGGTCATCGGCGCGCCGAGCAGCACATTGCCCAGCGCCAGGAAACCCATTCCCTGATGGTGAGCCATGTAAGAGCGCACCACGATGTAAATCTGGCCGCGGATCAGACGCGACGGGCTGTAATCCAGCGCGTCGTAAAAACCGTATTCGCCACGCGCACCGCAATGTTCCAGTACGTTGAGATTGAGGCAGGCTTCCTGCGGGCGGATCATCAGCGCCATCATGGTGGCATAAGGCGCGACCACCATGTCTTCACCAAGACCGCGCTTCAGGCCCAGACCGGGCACGCCGAACGCGTGATACTGATAATTCTGATTGAGGTCAAATGCCGCATAAGCGGATTCAGAAATCCCCCACGGCACGCTGTTTTCCTTACCCCAGGCGATTTGCCGGTCAACGGCGGTCTGACACATCTGCACCAGCAGGGTATCCGGATAGGCCGGCATCACCAGTTGGGGCATCAGGTATTCAAACATCGATCCGCTCCACGACATCAGCGACGGCTGTTTCTCGATCACGGTGAACAGGCGTCCGAGCGCAAACCAGCTTTTTTGCGGCAACTGGTTGGTGGCGATGGTGACGTAGTTGGTCAGACGAATTTCAGAAGGCAGCAGATCGTATTTCCCGCTGTCCAGTTTATGCGAGTCGCAGTTATATCCGACGGTCAGCAGATGGGTATTCTTGTCGTACAGGAAGCGGAAATCCATGCGCGCATGGTCATTAAGGCGTTGTTCAAGCTCGCCGATAATGTCCAGACGCTGCCGTGCCAGACCGATCGCGCGGGAAAGCGCCGGTGCCGTACGGGCATCCTGTTGCGCCAGCCATTGCAGTGAAGGGAGCGGTGCGTTTTGCGCCTCCGGCGACAATTCTGCGTAAAAATCTGTCCACGCCTGCAAACCGGCATCAAGTTGCTGCGCCAGTCGTTGCAGCCAGCCTTCTGCGGTGGTTGCAATCAGCGCACGCATCTCGCGCAGGCTCAAAATACTCTGCTCAGTTTTTTCGCCCGCAGCCTGTTTGAGACTTTCACGAAGCTTAGCCACCAGCGGTGCATCTGCCGGGATTTCCGCCATATTCAGCGTGTCTTCCAGCCCTTTCAGCCATGCCGGAAGATTGACGGCTGGCTGTGTTCGCCACAGACGTAAGCCGGTGCTCAGCGTCAGTAAATGCCCGGCCAGATTGCCGCTGTCTACACTGGAAATGTAGCGCGGATTGAGCGGCTGGAGCGTGCGTGTGTCGTACCAGTTATATAAATGTCCGCGAAAATGCTCGAGTTTATCCAGCGTATCAAGCGTCAGCATAGTGCGTTCCAGCACTTCACCCTGCGTGAGATAACCAAAATCCCACGCGGTGATATTGGCCAGCAGCGACAGCCCGATGTTGGTCGGCGAGGTGCGGTGCGCGATCACCGGCTGTGGGATTTCCTGGAAGTTATCCGGCGGCAGCCAGTTTTCTGTTTCATTCACGAAAACTTCAAAGAAGGACCAGGTCTGACGGGCAGCCTGACGCAGGTAAATCTGTTGTTGTGCGTCCAGATCCGGCACCTGGCGGCGGGCGGGCTGACTGAGCCAGCATAAAATACGCGGCGCGATAAACCACAGCAGGCCGAGCGGGACGGCAAAGCCCAGCAGCGGCGGACTTGCCTGCGCGGACAGCAAAATGACCGCCACGCCTGCCAGCGGATTAGCCCACATGCGGCGGTAGAAATATCCCGGCGAATGCGCACGGGATTTCGCGCTGATATTGACGCTCGCCCACTCATGTAACTTGCGATGGCTGACACTGAGTCGCCACAGTGTCAGCAAAATCGCCTGCACCGAATAGACGGCTTCGTGCGGCAACGTCATCAGATTAAGCAACACGCGGGAAATCCGGCTGACGGTGGCCGATGCCACACTTTTCAGATGCGGAACCAGCGCCCGTCGTGGCCCTTTATTCAGCAGGTCTAACACCAGCGCCACCAGCGCCGGGAACAGCAGCATCACGGTAATAAAACCGAGCCAGTAAAGTTTGTCCGGCACCACCAGCAGCGTGGTGAAGATCAGAATCAGCAGGGCAGGCGCGACCAGGCTGCGGCGCAGGTTATCGAACAGTTTCCAGCGGGAAAGTGTGGTCAGCGGATTACGGCAACGCGTCCCATCTTCCTGCGTGACATAAAACCCCAGCCAGTTAAGCAACTGCCAGTCGCCACGGATCCAGCGGGTTTTACGCGCTACGTCTGCCAGATAATGATCGGGATATTGCTCGTAAAGCACCACATCGCTGAGCATACCCGAGCGAGCGTAACAGCCTTCCAGCAGGTCGTGGCTGAGCACCAGATTTTCCGGGCAGGTGTTGTCCGTCGCACGGATGAACATATCGACGTCGTAAATACCTTTACCGACAAAAGAGCCTTCACCGAATAAATCCTGATAGATATCGGAAGACATCGACGAATAAGGATCGTTGCCCGGCACGCTGCTGCATAAAGCGGCATAGCGTCCCTGACCATTTTCCGGGATTTCCTCCGCCAGCCGTGGCTGGAGAATGGCGTAACCGGACACCACCCGATGACGTTTCTCGTCATACACCGGATGATTGAGCGGATGCGCCATTGCCGCGATCAGCTGATGAGCGGTGGCCCGCGGCAGCACGGTATCGCTGTCGAGAGTGATAACGTATTTCACCTGACGCAGATGCGCCTGCGTGCTGCCTTCGGTCAGCGAGAACGGCTCGCCTTCATCGCGCAGCCAGCGGTTAAGCGCATTCAGTTTGCCGCGCTTACGCTCATACCCCATCCACACGCCTTGTTTCTCATTGAGTTCGCTGTCGCGGTGCAACAGCGTAAACAGTGCGCCCTGCGCAGAGGGATAACGGCGGTTCAGCACCTGAATTTGCTGCACGGCAAAGGCCAGCAGGGCATCGTTATCCGCATTCTGCGGATTTACGCTGTCATGAAAATCACTGAGCAGCGCGAAATTCAGGTTAGGTAACACGTTGCCGAGATAACAAACTTCAAGGCTGCTGATCAGCGCCTCGATATTTTTGCGGCTGCCGAGCAGACACGGGATCACCACCAGTGTGCTGGCGGACGCGGGAATGCCACCGGCATATTCGAGGCGCGGCAGCGGTTGCGGCGTCCGGCTGCGGGTGGTGATTTCGCTGAGCAGATTGAGCGCGAACTGGCTGGCGACCAGCACCACCGGTACTAACAAACTCCACCATAACCAGTGCATGGGCGTATGCGCGGAACGGTAGAGTGCATCAGCGGTGACGGCGGTGGTCAGCAGCAACAGGCTGCCGAGCCACGAGAGCAGCGGTGTCTGGTTGAGGCGGCCACGCATGCGCGTCACCCATGAGAATCTGACATTCAGGTCTTTCTCAAGCGCCTTGCGCCCGGCGTCGATCAGGTAATAACCCACATGTCGTTGCTGGACAGCACCGCTGGCCTGTTGCGCTAAGGCAATCGCGCGGCTGGCGACAAAGGCCTCATCGTGGCGGGAGTTGCGCGAAAGGCGTTCTATCTGATGGCGGTAATTATCGCGGGTATCGAAGTGCATGGAGGCGTAAATGCCAGCGGGATCTTCATGCAGGATTTTCTCCACCACGCTGAGATTTTCAGCGAAATCCGCCCAGTCCATTTCGGTCAGCTGACGTAATCCCATAATGCTGTTGCTGACTGAAAGCTGGTTGGCCGCCAGTTGCTGATTAAATTTGTCGATCACTTCCCGCTGCGTCAGGCCGACTTCGCTCAGACGCTGTTCCACCCAGGTCAGCGGCAGCGCCAGTATTGAACCGTGGCCCTGCAGGCGGCGAACCAGTTCGGCGACAAACGCGCTGGTACGCGGTGGATTGCTGCGCGCCATGTCGGCAATCACGATGATCTGACTGGCCGGATCATTCTCGGCGCTGTCTTGCAATTTATTGACCCAAAAATCGGCCAGATTGCGCTCCTGCTGTGCATTTGCCACTTCAATGCTGACGCGGCGCAGGTTCTCGATCAGCGCCAGGCGCAGCATCCCCGGAAATGCCCACAATTCGCCGAGCGTCAGCTGTCGCACGCTCTGATAGGTGGAGAGAAAACGGGTGAGCGTGGTGATGTCCCAGAGTCCGTCGCTGTGGCTGACGACTTCGGTGGCGATGTCATAAATACGCGGGCAAAAATGCGGTGCGCCCAGTGAGGGCAGGCCTTTGCCGAAGTTTTTCGGCAGCAACTGGCGAACGACGCGGATCTGTTCTTCGATCAGATAAAAGTTGTCGAGCAGCCATTCTCCGGCGGGCGTGATACTGGCTTTCTCACCACTGCTAAGGATAAGACAGCTGCGGGTCAGGACTTTTTCGTTATCATCGAGACGTTTGAGCAGGTAGTAGGGCAGTTTCTTACCGGAAAGCTTATGAGAGAGTGCCAGCTTGCCGCCAAAACGTTCCATCTGATCCGCCGAGAAGAGTTCGGCGCGGATAGGCGCGGGATTTTCCAGCGCGCTGGCCCGATGACGTCGGGTAATGACCGGAACAGGTGGTGCTCTTTTACTTTTAAACCAGTTAATCACAGCATTTTTCACGTCGACATACCTTACGCGAACCCGAAAAGGCAGTTGCCTGGGCTGCGATAAGAGTTCACACGAAGAGAATAGTGGGCAGAGGGCAGGGAGGCAGATCGAATTTGTCGCCGGGCGGGCGTCTCCCCTGAGCTTAGTCTCTTTTGAGGCGGAGCGTGGGTTTAGTTTCCAAAGTTGCTGACGGAGAGTTTGCTGCAGACGTATTGCACACGGGCATAATGTTGATGCTTATGTATATTATACTGATGGTGAAATTTGGATTGGGTTAGGTAAATTTCCCTTGCGCACATGTAAATTTTTAAATGGTAAATGAAATTGGGGAGTCAACCCCCATTTTCTTATGAACGATCGCTCCATTCATCGGTGTATTTAATATTGCCGTCAACGTAGTGCCAGGTGATTTTGTTGTACATCATTGATACTGATTCCATGTGATTAATCTGCGAAATACCTGACATTTTTACGTTCGGCATTCCCGGATTTACACTAGTAATTTTCACACCTTCTATCGTCATAATAAAATAAACCTCTTCACGCCCGGCATCATTAATGCGATACCAGCGGATCTCAGCGGACTTTAATGTTTGCCCTTTGGCGACAGCCTTATACAAATAAGGACTCGAAGAATCGAATTCCTTTTCAAACAACATTGGGGAATGAGTTCTCGTTCCGGTAATGCTGCCACTGCGGCTATCAACCGGAATATTCAGACCGTGGCTGAAACCGATGATCTCAATACTTCCTTCACGCCCAGCGACATCCACTGAACCTTTAATTGCGGAACCGCCATCATCATAGAGCCACATATAAGCAGGTATTGGCATTGTGGTAATTCCCTTTTATGAACTGAGGCTTCACGTTATGCCCAAACTTCTATCAGTGCAATTAGCGAATGTCGTAACAAATTGACTTTTCAGAAGTTTATTATCTATTTATGCGTTAGAAGCGCCTGTTTTTACGGTATGATCCCTGTAGTGTCATCCCTTAAGCTGAATTTACGAAAGGTAGTTTCATGGCTATACAAGGAAAGTTTATCATTAATGATGCGGATTATTGCCCATTGATGATGTTTGGAGTGGGTACTTTTATGGCTTATTCCGGAAGAGATGCGTATCGCAATAGGGCAAGTTGTATTGGAATTCCGGACCTGGGGCCTATTCCACATGGGCGCTATCATATTGTTAAACGAGTAACAGGGGGAGTGAAAGGTATTGTAAGGGCTGATCTTCGTGATTCTTATTCGTGGTTTACGCCTACCCCAGTTATCAAGGCGGAGTGGTTTGCCCTTTATCGGGACGATGGTTCAATAGATGACAAAACGTGGATAGAAGGAGTTGAGCGCGGTAATTTTCGCCTGCATCCCCCTGGTCCGCTAGGAATTTCGTTAGGATGTATCACCCTTCAGCATCGCAGTGATTTTATGGCTATTCGTCAGGCTTTGATGTCTACCCGGCAGACAGAATTAGCCAATGGTTTAATGAGTTACGGAATGATAGAGGTGATCCTGAATGGGCAGGCGTCGTGTGGCAACGGGATTTAGAATTTTAATCGGCGTGGGGATTTACATTCTGGTTTTTCTTATTTTGCGGCCTTCATCCCCAGCGACTCAAGAACAATATGCTTTTTGGAATGATACTGCCGCTCTATTTGAAGAACCTGATGTTGAAGGTTTTATCGGATGGGCGCTGTTAATCATTTGTCCTGTTATCACTATTATTTTCTATCAGGTGATCGTCAGGCTTTTACAATGGCATCTTAATAAACCTGATAAGTGATGAACCCGTGGGCACGATCAAAGCGGCGAGAATAGAATCGCCGCGCATTTTCAAAAATTTCCGTTCTTCCCCCCCTGCCATGCTGTGCTGCGTAAAAGTTTAGGGTTTCGTTGTCATTGTTTTCTCTCGTGTTGTCTATTTTCAACTACACTTTCTGCACCCCTACAGCGCCAAATAAAAGAGCGCGTTATGAATAACGAGAAAACATCATGATCATTTCTGCATCAACGGACTATCGCGCTGCGGCAAAAAGTAAACTGCCGCCATTCCTGTTTCATTACATCGACGGTGGCGCTTATAACGAGCACACGCTGCGTCGTAACACCGCCGATCTGGCTGATATCGCCCTGCGCCAGCGCATCCTGAAAAACATGTCGGATCTGAGTTTGGAAACCGAATTGTTTGGTGAAAAGCTGTCGATGCCTTTGGTGCTGGCACCGGTCGGGCTGACCGGCATGTACGCGCGACGTGGCGAAGTTCAGGCCGCCCGCGCCGCAGCAAAAAAAGGCATTCCGTTCACGCTTTCCACCGTCTCCGTCTGCCCGATTGAAGAAGTCGCACCGGCCATCGATCGCCCGATGTGGTTCCAGCTTTACGTGCTCAAAGACCGTGGATTTATGCGTAATGCGCTGGAACGCGCACAGGCCGCAGGCGTCAAAACGCTGGTGTTTACCGTTGATATGCCGGTGCCCGGCGCTCGTTATCGTGATGCCCATTCCGGTATGAGCGGCCCGAATGCTGCTGCCCGCCGCATGTTACAGGCAGTGATGCATCCGCAATGGGCCTGGGATGTGGGTCTGAACGGTAAACCGCACGATCTGGGGAATGTCTCGGCCTATCGCGGTAAACCGACCACGCTGGAAGATTATATCGGCTGGCTGGGGGCAAACTTCGACCCGTCAATTTCATGGAAAGATTTAGAGTGGATCCGCGAATTCTGGAAAGGCCCGATGATTATCAAAGGCATTCTGGATCCGGAAGACGCGAAAGATGCGGTGAAATTTGGTGCAGACGGCATCGTGGTGTCTAATCACGGCGGCCGCCAGCTCGACGGCGTGCTTTCCACTGCGCACGCACTGCCCGCCATCGCCGACGCGGTGAAAGGCGACATCACTATTCTTGCCGATTCCGGCATCCGCACCGGTCTGGACGTAGTGCGCATGATTGCCCTTGGCGCAGACAGCGTATTACTGGGCAGGGCGTTTGTGTACGCGCTGGCGGCGGCGGGCGAGGCGGGCGTGATTAATCTGCTGAACCTGATCGAGAAAGAAATGCGCGTGGCGATGACATTAACCGGCGCGAAATCGATATCTGAGATTAGCGCGGAATCGCTGGTGTACGGAAGAAGTTTGCGCTGATGCGGTCATTCCCGGGGCCGTCTGCTATGACTGCCCCGGTCTTATCACTCTGCCACGCAATACCCGTTTCTTCCCGCATGTTTTGCCTGATACAAGGCGCTGTCAGCGCGCTTTAGCAACTCCAGCGCCGTCATTCCCGTTGCCCATTGCATGATGCCCTGACTGACCGTTACGGTTTCTGAAACCTGTGATAACGCATGGGGAATAGCGGCTTTTTCGACACTCTCTTTGATGCGGTGCGCGATCACTGCTGCATCGTTGGCACCTGCGTTGTGGAGCAGAATGACGAATTCCTCGCCACCGTAGCGGGCGACCAGATCAGCCGGTTGCCGGACGACATTCTTGAAGCATTCTGCGATGCCCACCAGACAGCTATCTCCCGCCTGATGACCGTAATGGTCGTTGTATTTTTTGAAGAAATCGACGTCAATCATGATCAGTGAAAAGGTGCCACCCGAACGTTCTGTCTGAGCAATAAGTTGTTCGAGCTGATTATCAAGCTGGCGACGGTTTGCCACACCCGTCAGCGGGTCGTAATGCGCCAGATTATCCAGCTTACTGACCAGCAGCTGGTTATCACATTCCCGGCGAATCGAGAGCACAAACCAGCGGCTCAGCATGATGCGACCGGTTTCGAACAGGGCACTGGCGATCAGAATCGCGGCAACTTCTAATACCGGAATAGTGTTGTCACGAAAAATCAAATGTATAAACAGTGATAACCACAGCGGCGCGATGAAGCTGTAAAGGACAGGCATGGTCGGATAGAGCGCAATCAGCGCGGTAAAAATCAGCATGCAGAACAGAGGAAAGACCATTTGCTGCTGCGCATCGCTGGCCAGCATGTAGTGGAACACCACCGCCCAGTACAATCCCACCAGAAAAGCCAAGGCCATCGCCGGTGTGCGCGAACGGATGAAACGTAACACTGGCAGTGCAATGACAAAAAACACTAAAAAAATTAGCGATAACTTGTCCAGCACCGGTCCGGCAATCGCCACGTCGGCGTGCGGATCGAGCAAAAGTCTGAACTGGTGGCGACCAAACAGAAAAAGTACAAAACATAAATTTGCGATCATCAGCCAGATACCGCTGGTACGCAGTGCCGCTTTTTTATGATGATCCAGCATGGCGTTAAACGCAGTGTCTTGCAGCGTGTGAGTGGTCTTTTGCATGGCTTTCCTTAACATTGGCTATGGAGATAGTGTAGCCGAAACAGTTCCGGTGTCTCGCTTCAAAAACCGTGGGTTCGCGGCCCTTTAAGTCAAAACCGTGGGTTGCCACCCACACTGGCCTTAAGGGTGGCTTATCGCCGCCACCCTTAAGAATCCCGGGCTCTTTAACTGCGCGCTATCGCAGTCAGACATGTTTCAGCCACCACAGCGACAGGCTGGAAATCTTGCCGCGTAGCGGTCCCTTCTCTCGGTCCTGGAGCCATGGGTCTCCAGGCCGCTCCGTTCAGCAAGATTTCTGAATCGCCCGCACGATCTTAAATTCAAAGGCAAGCTGCTTTACATCTTTTAGAAAAGTTGATTGGCGTGATCAAAATCCAGCTGAACGTAGCGGCTTCGAGACCTATGGCTCGAAGACCGAGAGAAGGCAGTGCGAAGCACCTGGATTTGCGCCACTCACTAACGTACCGGAACATGTCCGTGGTGCCTGCGACAGCGCGCAGTTAAAGAGCCGGAGATTCTTAAGAGGCGCGGCGACAGGCGCCTCTTAAGGCCGTGTGGGTGGCAACCCACGGTTTTGACGTTAAATTATGGTCTTGATCCGCCACGCTTCCCGCCCGCGCGCCCGTACACAAGCCTTGAGTAACTCCGCGGTGACTTCAGCAATGGCTGTCTCATCTACCGGCGGCGCAGCCGCAAACTCCCTCAGCCATTGCTGCCTTGCTGCTTCCAGCCTGTCGGCAGGCCTGACTCGCAGCGACTTCCGCAGCGCGCCGCGTTTCTCCTCCAGTGCCTGCGGGCTGATGCCGTCAATCAAAGTGGGGATCTGCGCGATAAACGCATCAATAAACCCCAGCAACGCTTGTGCATCATAGGCGGGCGACTGTAAGGCAAACAAAATCCCGGACTGACGCGCGGTCTGATGGAAACGGCAACTGACCACATAGCCAATATTCTTTTCAACGCGGTATTGCTGGAAGAATGCTGGCTCAAGAAAAGAAGCCAGAATCTGCGTGGCGGCCAGATATACGGCGGTGTTTTCCGTCAGCGGCCTGAACACCAGTACCGCGGCGTCATCACCCGCGGTCGCGAATTCATGCGACTTTTCGGACGAGCCGCAGATCACTTCCGGCAGTTTTGCGAGCAGCGTGCGGATCGCAATCTCCGACTCTGCCTTGCGTTGCTCCTGTTCAAAAAGCCGTTCGCCCTGCGTCAGCGCTATAGCCGAGGGCGTGCGCAGCAGCGCACGTGCTGTGGAGAGCGTACGTGTTACCCATTCCAGTGGCCCGCTGAGCTGCAATAATCCATTTCCCTGAACATGCGTAAAGACCAGCGAATTGCCCTCATGAGCAGATTGCGAACTAAGGGCGCGCAGACAGGCACGGGCGATACAAGCCTGATGTAAGGTCAGGGGCGCGCCGGTGGTGTGAACCCTTTCGTCTGTTTTGTGCACAATCCCATTAGGTGGGAGATGGAAAGCAAAAGATGATTTTGTGACATTGTCACTTATTACGCCCCACTCATCGAAACACACCGGCAGGCAGAACCCCTGAGCGGATGTGTTTTGCCCCTGAACATCCGGCGCAATCCACAGTCGCGTCATGTTCCGCGGATGCAACTCAGCGAGTAATGTTTGCCAGCCATTTTGGGTGGCGGGCGGAAAGTCCAGCGTTCGCGTGCGCAGTTGATCCAGCGGCGTTAAACGGCTGAAATCGCGATGTGCGAGGGCGGCATAATGTTGCAGATGTGCCGCGCTTAAATCGCGGATCTGTTGCAGCCACTGGCAGAACAGCGTTTCGATTCGGGCACGGATTGCTGAGGTAGTGTCGCAGACGAGAAATTCAATACTGAGAATATCGCCACTGCCGGATGCGTACGGCAGCGAAACCCGCACATCATCGGCCAGCGCCTGCGTCCGCAGGATGTCCAGCAAACTATTCGTTGCCTCGTCTGTCAGTAGCTGACGCAATAAGGTCAGGGCAGGGCAATGCGTGACCGGGAACGAAAAACGCAGCCGCGGTGAACCGTCAAGACGCAGCTGAAGATGGTGTTTATCGCGTAATACAACAGGCTGAGCGGGCGCTGGCTGATAACCGTTGCGGGCTGAAAAGGCATTGCCGTAACGTTCTGCCAGCGCGGTCAGTTCTTTGAAAGATTGCGGGCCCTGCAGCCACAGCGTCAGATGGTCTGCGGTGAAAAATTGCTGATGATAGTGCGTCAGCGCCCGTTGCAGTGCGGGAATATCTTCGCCGAAAGAGGCACGGTTACCGACGTGAAAATCGTGCAGCCGCGCCGGAGCGTTAAACGTCAGACTCAGTGCCGCATCACACAGCGAGTCTGCATGGCCGGTCAGCATGTTGTATTCGGCGTCAATGACAGACACTTCCTGTCTGACCGAATCCTCTGCCAGCAGCGGTTGCGCCAGCATATCCACCAGCCGTGCCAGACCTGCTTCAAATTTTGCCGGTGTCATGTCGAAAAACCATGCGGTGGCATTCGCGTGCGTGGTGGCGTTGAGTTTTGCGCCTTCCGCCTGCGCCCACATCATCAGCCGTTCATCGCCCTGAAACTCACGGCTTCCGGCAAACACGACGTGCTCGAACAGGTGCGCCAGACCGGGAAACTCGGGCGGTTCGTGATGACTTCCGGCATTCAAATGAATGAGTGCGGCAGCACGCGAGGCCTGTGGGTCGTGAAGCATGTTAACCCGCAGGCCGTTTGCCAGCCTCAGTGACTGCACGTCAGGCAGCATCAGCGCATCAGCCCTTGAAGATCAGTTGCGAGTTCGCGCGGTTGCGGAACTGTAGCTGATTGATCTGAATGTTGGTGCAATTGGCCTGTTCGCGTGCGGCGAGGATCATGCCGTGATGTTCAGATTTGGAACACACCGGATCGGCATTGTCGGCATTGCCGGTCAGCATAAATGCCTGACAGCGACAGCCGCCGAAATCCTTCTCTTTTTCAGAGCAGGAACGGCAAGGTTCCGGCATCCAGTCGAAGCCACGGTATTTGTTGAAGCCGAAGGAGTCGTACCAGATTTCCTGCAGGGTATTTTCCAGTACCGATGGGAATTCCACCGGCAGCTGGCGCGCGCTGTGGCACGGCAGCGCCATGCCTTCCGGCGTGACGCTTAAGAAAATTGCGCCCCAGCCGCCCATGCAGCCTTTCGGGCGTTCTTCGTAATAATCCGGCGTCACAAACAGCAAATTCGCCAGATTACCGGTTCCGGCCATTTTCTCGCGGTACTGATGTACCACGTCTTCGGCGCGGGCGATCTGCTCGCGGGTCGGCAGCAACCCTTCGCGGTTCAGCTGCGCCCAGCCATAAAACTGACAGGTCGCCAGTTCGACATCGTCGGCGTCCAGCTCAATGCTCAGGTCGATAATTTTGTCGATCTGATCGATGTTATGGCGGTGCAGCACGAAGTTCAGCACCATCGGATAACCGTGGGCTTTTACCGCTTTTGCCATCGCCAGTTTTTGCTGGAAAGCTTTGGCATTGCCCGCCAGCGCGGCGTTCAGCTCTTCGTCGCTGGCCTGAAAGCTGATCTGAATATGGTCCAGACCGGCTTTGGCAAACGCATCGATTTTCTTTTCCGTCAGCCCGATCCCGGAGGTGATCAGGTTGGTGTAAAAACCCAGATCACGCGCAGCGCGGATGAGCTCCGGCAAGTCTTTACGCACCAGCGGTTCGCCGCCGGAGAAACCGATTTGCACCGCGCCCATTTCCCGCGCTTCTTCAAACACCTTGATCCACTGGGCGGTGGTCAGTTCTTTTTCCTGTTTGGCGAAATCGAGCGGGTTCGAGCAATACGGACATTGCAGCGGGCAGCGGTAAGTCAGTTCGGCCAGCAGCCACAGTGGCGGTTTGACCGCAGGTTTAAGCAGGTTCACGGAAGGTAATCCACTTTTGTGCATGGGCCTGAGCGAAGAAATCTTTGACGTCATCATTCACGCCACCGGCTTCAGGGAAGCGCTCATTCAGCTCATCAATGATATTGGCAATCGTCCGCTCGCCGTCGACCAGTTGCAAAATAAACGTCGCACTGTCGTTGAGTTTCGCCATCCCTTCCGGATACAAAATCACGTGGCAGTCCTGTGTTTTTTCAAATTGCATGCGGTAGCCGCGACGAAACATCGGCGTGTAATGTTCGGTAATGGTGATCACAGGAGTCGTCCTTTGTGCCAGACGGCCTGTTGCGTCACGCTGTGGTACGGCGGGCGGTTAAGTTCGTAAGCCAGGGTCATGGAATCGAGCATGCTCCACAAAATGTCGAGTTTGAACTGCAAGATTTCCAGCATACGCTGTTGTTTTTCAACGGTATCGCAGTATTCCAGCGCCAGTTGCAGACCGTGTTCGACGTCGCGGTTCGCCTGACTCAGACGGCTGCGGAAATAGCCGTAACCCTCTTCCTCGATCCATTGGTAATGCTGCGGCCAGGTGTCGAGACGCGCCTGATGGATTTGCGGGGCAAACAGTTCGGTCAGCGAGCTGCATGCCGCTTCCTGCCAGACCGCGCGACGGGCAAAGTTAACGTAAGCATCGACGGCAAAACGCACGCCCGGCAACACCATTTCTTCTGACAGCAGCACGTCACGATCCAGACCGACCGCTTCACCCAGCCGCAGCCAGGCTTCGATACCGCCTTCACTGCCGTCATAGCCATCGTGATCAAGAATACGCTGCACCCATTTGCGGCGGGTCAGGGGATCCGGACAGTTGGCCATAATAGCCGCGTCTTTCAGCGGAATGCTGGTTTGATAATAGAAGCGGTTCGCTACCCAGCCCTGAATTTGCTCGCGTGTCGCCTGACCATTGTGCATCGCAATATGGTAGGGATGATGGATGTGGTAGAACGCGCCCTTGGCACGCAGCGCCTGTTCAAATTCTTGCGGCGTCATCGGTGACGTCGGGTGTGAAGAAGTCGTCATAATCGTATTTACCTAAAGTTCGATGCGCATCCCGTCCCGGCTGACTTCAATATTTTGCTGCGTCAGCGCCTGCCGCTCGGCAGAGGATTCATTGAGGATCGGGTTGGTATTATTAATATGGATGAGAATTTTGCGTTCCGCCGGAAGGGAAGAAAGCAGGGCAATCAGCCCCTGTTCTTCGGCAAGCGCCAGATGGCCCATGTCTTTGCCGGTATTGCGGCCAACGCCGGTGGTCGCCAGCTCGTTGTCCTGCCACAGCGTGCCGTCAATCAGCAGGCAGTCAGCTTTATTGAGCCACTTCATCAGCTCGTCGTCCGGCTCGCCCAGACCCGGTGCGTACAGCAGCGAGGTGCCGGTTTTCGTGTCTTCAATAAACAGCGCGATATTGTGGCCGGGCAGCGGTTTGCCGCGGTATTTCGAATAAGGCGGTGCGTTGCTCAGCAGCGGAATGGCAGTGAATTTCAGATCCGGGCACACGGCCACGGAGAAGCTGTTCTCCGGCTCGATAGCGTGGTGTTGCAGGCCGCCATTCCAGTGCGAAAGCATGGTGAAAATCGGGAAGCCGGTAGTGAGATCGTCGTGGACTTCCGGCGTACACCACACCTGATGCGGGCAGCCTTCGCGCAAATTCAGCAGACCGGTGCAGTGATCAATCTGGCTGTCGGTCAGGATGATGGAACCGATGGCGGTGCCGCGCAAAACGTCGTGTTTAATCAGTTCGGGCGTGGCGGCAATCTGGTGGCAAATGTCCGGCGAAGCGTTACACAGCACCCAGTCGGTGCCGTTGTCGCTGACGGCGATAGAAGATTGCGTGCGCGCTGAGGTCTTCATGGTGCCATTGCGCACACCCTGACAGTTGCTGCAATTGCAGTTCCACTGCGGGAAGCCGCCGCCCGCCGCTGAACCAAGTACGATAATTTGCATGTGTGAACCAGGGGAAAGGGAAGGAAGATGCCCACAGCGAACCGTGGGCATAAGGGCTTAGCGGTTAGAAATGTACAGCGTCACTTCTAAGCCTAAACGCAGGTCTTCGAAAGAAGGTTTAGTCCACATGATAACGTCCTCTTGGTGATTACAGTTTTAAGTTCACTGCCACTTTCATTGCGGCAGGTGATCGGCTTATTGTCAAATATCGCCGGTTTGGCTACAAAAATGTTGCGATGGTGCCAGACCGATATTGCCCTGTAAGCCACAGGGATTAGCGCAAAACGCCGGATGAAAAACTATTCACCCCACGTTTGCTTTAATACTTTCAGCCAGTTGCGGTACGCGATTTTTTCGATGAGCAGCTTGCCGTAGCCCGCATCAGACATGGCCTGCAACAGAACGGGCAGTCCGGCGACATCACCCAGCGCGTCCGGCACATTGATACCGTCGAAATCCGAACCAAAACCGACATTTTCTTCGCCCAGTTTACCAATAAGGTTATCAAGATGTTTAACAATTTCGGTGATTGGAGTGTCGCCGTTGCGTTTTCCATCGGCACGCAGAAACGCGGTGCCGAAATTCACGCCAACAAAGCCGTCACTTTCGACAATGGCAGCCAGTTGTTTATCGGTCAGATTACGCGGTTGCGGGCATAACGCATGGACATTGGAATGGGTGGCGACCAGCGGGGCATCGCTGAATTTTGCTGTCTGCCAGAAGGCTTTTTCGTTCATGTGCGAGACATCGAACAGAATTTTTTTGCGGTTGCACTCACGTAGTAAATCAAGCCCGGCGGGCGTCAGGCCATCACCGGTATCCGGGGAACCCGGAAAATCACCTTTCACGCCAGTACCAAACTGATTGGGTAAATTCCACAGTGGCCCGATGCTGCGCAGCCCTTTTTCATACCAGAGTTCCAGCCGTGAATAGTCATCGCCCAGCGATTCCGCGCCCTCGATATGCATCACCATTGCCAGCACGCCGTGAGCCATACAATGCTCAATTTCGGCGACCGTCCGGCAGATTTTTGCCCGCCCGGATGACTGCGTTTCAAGGCGTTCAAGCAATGAAATCTGCGCCTGCGTGATGGCTAACGCGTCATGCGGTTCTGGCGGAGAATTTGGCTTCAGTTGCGGCATATACGAAGCAGGTGGTACGAAAATGGCAAATAAACCGCCTGCGAAACCGCCGAGACGACAACGCCTGAGATCGAGATGCCCTTCAAGTGCGCCATCCAGAAACAGAGCAGCAGGATCTGCTGCGTCATGCAGCCACAGGCGAAGTAACAGGTCGTTATGACCGTCAAAGACAGGGGGATTAGGGATGGTGTTCATGATGTTAATGGTACTTTATAAAAGCATGTTGAAACATGGGGAATTATGTAAGTTTTGGTTTTTTTGCACGGATCGGTGCAAAGGGGGCGATTTTAAAATCAATTTCCAGGTCAAGGTCAAGACCGTGGGCGTCGGCCCACACCGACTTGGAGGGCGGCCTATCGCCGCCACCCCCCAAGACCCCCCGGGCTCTTTTACTGCGCGCTTTCGCAGGCACGACGGACATGTTCTAGTGGCGCAAATCCAGGTGCTTCGCACTGCCTTCTCTCGGTCTTCGAGCCACAGGTCTCGAAGCCGCTCCGTTCAGCTGAATTTTGAGCACGCCAATCAACCTTTTTAAAAGATGAAAAACAGTATGCCGTTGAATTTAAGATCGTGGGGGCGATTCAGAAAGCTTGCTGAACGGAGCGGCCTGAAGACCTCAGGCTTCAGGACCGAGAGAAGGTACCGCGCAGCGGCAAGATTTCCAGCCTGTCGCGGAGATACCTGAAACATAGCCAGCGAGCGGAGCGCGTATTGAAAAAGCGAGGGGAGTTCAGAGGGGAAAAGCCTTTCCCCTCTGGTCGGTTTCGGCGCAGCGCGTCATGTGACCGCAGCACTTGAGAAACCGAAATATACCCGTTCTGCCCTCACTGCAAGTGATAAGCCGCAATTGCTGCGGCCTGAGCAAATCAGAAACTATAGCTCGCCGTCACCGACACATTCCTCGGTTCACCGTAAACCACATACTGGTTCACGCTGGTGTCATATTCCTTGTCGAACAGGTTGTTGATATTGCCCTGCACGGCCAGCTGTTTCGTAACCTGATACCGGCTGAACAGATTGACCAGCGCGTAGCTGCCTTGCTCTGCATAACGGGTGCCGTTGCCGCTCGGTCCAGGGACGTCCTGCCAGACGTGAGTCTGCCAGTTCACGCCACCGCCGACGGTCAGATCCTGCAACATCGGCAGACGGTAGCTGGAGAACAGTTTCAGCTGGGTGCGCGGCAGTTGCGGGTTAACCGCATCACCGTTTTCATCTTCTGCAATGTAACGGGTGCCGCCGAACGTCATCTGCCAGTTATCGGTCAGTGCGCCGTTCACTTCAAATTCCACGCCACGGCTGACGGTACCGTCTTTCCCTTCATAGGCCGTATCGGTCGAGCCCGGGATTGTACGGCCGGTACTCTGCGCAACGTTGTCCAGTTCTGCACGGAAGATGGAAACGGACGCTGTCAGGCGGCTGTTAAACCAGTCAGATTTCACACCCGCTTCGTAGTTTTTACCGATGACCGGGGAAAGATACGCGCCGTTGATATCACGGTAAGTCTGTGGCTGGAACACCGAGGTGTAGCTCGCGTAGGTCGACCAGGTATCGTTGATGTCAAACACCAGACCGGCATACGGCGTGATGTTGTTCTTCTCGATCTGGTCGGTCAGCGTATGCGAGTTCCAGTTGGTGTATCGCGCCCCGACGATCAGGTGCAGCGGATCTGCCAGTGATAGACGTGTTGCAACATACGCGGACTTTTGACGGATAGTGTCGTCTTCGGCCAGAGAACGCGGGTTCCAGTCGGTTTCAGGGAACTGTCCGTTGAAATCATTAAAGTTGCCCAGCTCTTCGGTGGAAATATTGGCAAAGGAGCTGTAATAGGTGTTCTGCTGTTTGCTGTAACTCACGCCGGTCATCAGCTCATGCTGACGGCCAAACAGCTGATACGGGCCACTGGCAAAGGCATCGATGCCATCGACTTTACGCTTACCGGTGTTATAGCCGGTACCCGCAACGACCGGATATCCGGCATAGGCAGATTCACCGACGCCGGTGGTTTTATCGAATGTCCCGTCGATATACATCATCTTAGAGTCGATGTGCGATTCGGTATGCGTGCCGTTCAGGGTCGCCTGCCAGCCGTTGTCGAAAGACTGTTTCAGGGTGGTGAACAGTTTGGTGGTTTCTTTATCGCTGTAAGCCCAGTCCGGTGCCGAGTTAAAACCACGGCGATAGTCTGTTTTGCTGCCGTCCAGATACCAGCGCGGCATGCCGCCCCAGGTCGGGCTGTCGGTGTTGGTTTGCTGGAATTCGTAGCCCGCCGAAAGCAGGGTGGAATCGGTCAGGTCAGCATCCACGGTGGCATATACGAATTTTTTGGTCGCGCCGTAACGTTCAACGTAGCTGTTTTTATCCTGATAACCGGTGACAAGACGGCCGCGCACGCTGCCGGATTCATTCAGCGGGGTTGATAAATCCGCCACATAGCGTTGTTTGTTCCAGCTGCCGTAACTGGCGGAAACGTTGCCGGTAAACTCTTTACTGTCGGCATGTTTACGTACCTGGTTGACGGAGGCTGACGGATTACCCGGACCGGTCATCAGGCCGGTCGCGCCACGGACAACTTCGATACGATCATAAATGGCCGTGTCGGACTGGGAATCACCAATGTCCCAGCGTGGGTCAAAGGTGGTCGGGATGTTATCGACCATGTAGTTGTCGATCAGAAAACCGCGCGCGTAGTAGGTACGGCGGTCAAGGTCAGAGACACTTTCCTGGATCCCGGTGGTGTTTCGCAGCACATCACCCAGCGACTGAAGCTGCTGATCCTGCATACGTTGTGTGCTGATAATGCTGACGGACTGCGGGATATCGCGTGCAGTCAGCGCCATTTTGGTGCCCGCAGTGGTAACCGGCACACTGTAATCGGTCGCTGAGGTATCTGCCGCGCTGGTGTCGTTCTGACCGGTGACGACAACCGTGTCTTCAGCGGTATTTTTTGCGCTGGCTTCTGCTGCATAAGCACTATGCAATGAAGATGAAACCAGCAGGGCAATGATGGAAAGTGAAAGTTTCTTTCCTGAATTGTTTTGAGGATTTTCCTTAACACTCCTGACGGCGTAATTCCCTGTAAAATTTGACATAAGTATTCTCCACACGGTTATTTTCTTATTTTTTAAGCCACTGCATTTTTTATGAATACGGCTTTATCAGCATGAGCAAACCCCGCCAGGATCCCCCGGAACAAGGGCTGGAGAAGATAAAATGAGCATGGTTAATAAAGCGAATGAGAATAATACGCATTGGGTTTACTGCTGTAAATAAATATTACAGGCGGGGGCAACACTGTGGGGTGGCTGCCCACACAGGCCTTAGATCAAGACCGTGGGCGTCGGCCCACACCGACTTGGGGGGCGGCCTGTCGCCGCCACCCCCCAAGACCCCCCGGGCTCTTAACTGCGCGCTGTCGCAGGTAGGACGGACATGTTCCGGCGCAATAGTGAGTGGCGCAAAATGTCATCGCTGCGCGATTCCCGAATTTCAGGTGTCGAGCCTCTGGTCTCGAACCATTCATTCGGTGCCATTTTTGATCACGCCAATAAACTTATCTAAAAGATAAATCCATTCCGTTTTTGAATTTAAGATCGTGCGGGCGATTCAGAAATCTTGCTGAACGGAGCGGCCTGAAGACCTCAGGCTTCAGGACCGAGAGAAGGCACCGCGCAGCGGCAAGATTTCCAGCCTGTCATTGCGGTTGCTGAAACATAGCCAGCGAGCGGTAGCGCTGGTTGTAAAAGCGGGGAGAGATCCAAGAGAGGGAAAGCACTTCCCTCTCTTGGGCGGTTTCGGCACGAAAGGCTACGTGATAACCGCTGTTAAGAAACCGAAACATTCTCGATCCAGCCTTCACGGCGAGTGAGAACAATTTGCAATTAAAAATCCACCTTTTAGCCATTAAGAAATCTAGACATCTAAACGTTCGTTTTGTAGAGTGTCATCACCTGCCGTGTTAACGATTGATTCGGCTAAGAAAAATACGATGGTGGTGACACAATGTTCAGTAACATTAAAATCCTCGATGGCGGCATGGGTCGCGAACTGGCCCGGATGGGCGCTCCTTTTCGTCAGCCGGAGTGGTCTGCGCTGGCGCTGATGGAGGCTCCGCAGTTTGTACGTGCCGCGCATGATGCCTTTATCGCTGCCGGTTCTCAGGTGATCACCACCAACAGCTACGCCGTCGTGCCGTTCCACGTCGGGGACGATGTTTTTGCTGAGCAGGGCGCGGCGCTGATCGCTCTTTCCGGCAAACTGGCGCGCGAAGCGGCGGATGCGGCTCCGGCTAAGGTGCTCGTTGCGGGTTCGCTTCCTCCGGTTCTGGGATCTTATCGCCCGGATCTGTTCGAACCTGTGGCGGCTAAAAAATTACTTCAGGTGCTGGTGGATAGCCTGACCGGTAATGTCGATGTCTGGCTGGCAGAAACACAGAGTTCTGTGGCGGAAGTTGAAGCGGTGCGTGATGTGCTGGGCGATGACCCGCGTCCGTTGTGGCTGTCCTTCACTTTGCAGGACAATCTCGACCCACAGGGCAACGCGCTGCTGCGATCCGGCGAATCCATTGCTGAGGCGGTGAATGCTGCGCTGCGGATTTCTGCCGGTGCGGTGCTGTTTAATTGCAGCCGACCGGAAGTGATGGCGACGGCGGTGAAAACCGCACGCGCTGCCCTGACCTCGCAGGGATCGGCGCTTGATATCGGTGTGTATGCCAACGCGTTCGAACCTTCCGATAACACGCGCGGTGCCAACGAAGGGCTGAGCAAAATGCGTCAGGACACCGATCCTGCCGGATACCTGGATTTCGCCAAAGACTGGGTGGCGCAGGGCGCGACGATGGTTGGCGGCTGCTGCGGCATCGGGCCGGAACATATTGCGGCGCTGAAAAAAGCCTTCGTTAAATAACGTCCATAAAAAGAAAAAATCACATTTTTATTCTGATGGCATCCTTCGGAGACAGGGGAAACATATGATTGATCGTCGTTCGTTCATTAAAAGTGCGGGGGCACTTACCGTTGCAGCGGCAACGCATTCTCTGTGGCTGGGAAATGCTTTTGCTGCGGAGACAGATAAACCGAAAAAAGGCGGCCATCTGGTCGTCGGCGTGGATAACGCCTCAAGTACTGACCGTCTGGATCCGGCGTTCTGGTTCGAAACTTATATGTATTTCGTTGGCTCGCAGATGTTTAACAATCTGGTGGAAATCGACGAAAACGCGAAGCTCGCGCCGTCGCTGGCCGAGTCGTGGGCTTCCACTGACGGCAGCAAAACCTGGGTGCTGAAAATCCGTCAGGGCGTGCAGTTCCACGACGGTCGCTCACTGGGCGCGAAAGACGTGGTGTATTCCCTTAATCACCATCGTGGCGAGAAATCCACGTCGCCGGTGAAAGGCTATCTGGATCCGGTCAGTTCCATTGAAGCCACCGGTGAACATGAAGTGACGATCAAACTCACCGCGCCGGACGTCGAATTCGTCTGGCTGCTGAGCGCCGTGCATTTCGCCATTACCGCTGAAAACGAAAGCTTTGATAAAGGCATCGGTACCGGCGCCTTTATCCTGGAGAAATTCCAGCCGGGCGTCACCACGCTGACCAAACGCAATCCTAACTACTGGAACAGCGAACGCGGTCATGTCGATTCGGTCGAAACGCTGGCAATGAACGATTCTACTGCCCGCGTGGCCGCGCTGGTCAGCGGATCGGCGCAACTGATTAACCGCGTGAATCCGCGCATTGTCAGCCGCATCGAGCGTATGCCGAACCTGAAACTGGTGCGTGCCAAAGACAGCATGATTTACACCTTCCCGGGGCTGTCGAATCTCGCGCCGTTCGATAATGTGGATGGCCGTCTGGCGCTGAAATATGCCATTGACCGTCAGAAAATAATCGACACCGTGCTCGGCGGTTATGCCAGCGTGGCGAATGACAACCCGATCTTCCCGTCGAACCGTTATTTCGCGAAAGACATTCCGCAGCGTCCGTACGACCCAGAAAAAGCGCAATTCCACTGGAAGAAGTCTGGTTTCAGCGGTCCGCTGACGCTGAATGTGGCGGATGCCGGTTTCCCCGGTGCAGTCGATGCCGGTCAGATTTATCAGCAATCCGCGGCCAAAGCGGGCATTAACCTGAATGTGGTACGCGTGCCGGACGATGCGTTCTGGAATGACATCTGGCAGAAGAAAGCTTTTGTTTCGTCTAACTGGGCGAACCGTCCGACTGCCGATGCGCTGCTTTCACTTGTGTTCACCAGCCAGTCTTCGTGGAACGAGTCGGCGTGGCATGTGCCTGAGTTCGATGCGATGGTGAAAGCCGCACGCGGTGAACCGGACGAAGCGCGCCGCAAGCAGATTTATCACGATATTCAGGTGATGCTGGTCGATCAGGGCAGCGAAATCATTCCGCTGTATGCCGACGCACTCGACGGCTGCTCCTCCAAAATCAAAGGGTTCACCTCCGTTCCGGGGATGCCGCTGAGTGGCAACCGCGCGGCGGAAAAAGTCTGGATCGAAGGCTGAACCGGGTAAAAATATGTCTGACTTATCTGCACAACAGAAAGCGACTCAACGGCCTGCGGGCCGTTTTTCGCAACCTCATTCCGGCCTTCTGAGCATGGTGCTGGTGCGCCTGTTTTATGGCGTGCTGGTGGTATTCGCGGTCTCGGTGCTGATTTTTGCCGGTGTGCAGCTGCTGCCGGGCAATGCCGCGACGGCTATTCTGGGCCAGAGCGCGACGCCGGATGCCATTCGCGAACTGAATCTCCAGCTCGGGCTGGATAAACCGGCTGTCAGCCGCTATCTGAGCTGGCTGTTTGGCATACTGCACGGTGATTTCGGCACCAGTTTTTCTACCCGTGAAGCCATCAGCGGTCCGCTGTTTACCCGTCTGGGCAATACGCTGTTTCTGGCCGGATGCACCGCCGCGATTGCGGTGCCGCTGGCGCTGCTGATCGGGTTTATCTCAGTGCGCTATCACGGCAGTGTTATTGATACGCTGCTCAATGTGATCACCCGTGCGACGGTCGCGTTGCCGGAGTTTTTCTCCGGTTATCTGCTGATCCTGATTTTTGCCATCACGCTGGCGTGGGCGCCAAGCAACAGCAGTATCACGGCAGATATGCCGCTGACGGCCAAACTTTCAGCGATCTCCCTGCCGTGTGCGACGCTGGTGCTGGCGATCCTCGGGCATATGAGCAACATGACCCGCGCGGCGCTGATTGCCGCGCAAAGTTCGGCGTATGTCGACACCGCGCTGCTGAAAGGGTTGTCGCCGTCGCGCATTTTGTGGCGTCACGTTTTACCCAATGCTGTCGGGCCGATTATTAACGTCGTGGCAATTAATCTGGCGTATCTGATGGTCGGCGTGGTGATTGTCGAAAACGTGTTTGTGTATCCGGGACTCGGACAATACATGGTCGACAGCATCAGCAAGCGTGATATTCCGGTGATGCAGGACTGCGCGCTCTTACTGGCTGGCATTTATATCCTGCTGAATTTGCTTGCAGATGTGATGGCGCTGATCTCAAATCCGCGTTTACGCCACAACCGCTGAATCTTAGGAATTGTTGTCATGCCTGCATTAAAACCTGCTTCGATTCTCGGCCTGCTGGTGCTGAGTCTGTTTATTGTTATCGCCATTTTTGCTCCGTGGCTGGCGCCTCATGCACCGGATCAGACGCTCGGCATGTCGTGGGATTTACCGGGACCCAACGCACTTCTTGGCACCGATAATCTCGGACGTGATCTGCTTTCCCGGCTGATCTGGGGCACACGGGTTTCCCTGGGCGTGACCGCGCTCGCGGCGCTGGTGGCGTTTATCGTCGGCTGTACGCTTGGCTTTATCGCCGGACTGCGCGGTGGCTGGCTGGATCAGGTGATTTCCCGCTGCAACGATATCGTGATGGCGATCCCGACGCTGATCCTGGCACTGATCGTGCTGGCCGTGTTACCTAAAACCATTCTGGTGCTGACGCTGGTGCTCGGCCTGCTGGAATCTACCCGCGTACTGCGTGTGGCACGTTCTCTCGCGGTGGATATCGGCGTGATGGAATTTGTCGATGTGGCGCGTCTGCGCGGCGAAAGCCTCGGCTGGATCCTGTGGCGGGTCATTTTACCGAATGCTTTACAGACGTTAATTGCCGAATTCGGCCTGCGTTTTATCTTCATTTTGCTGTTCCTTTCCGCGCTGTCTTTCCTCGGTTTAGGCGTTCAGCCACCGACTGCCGACTGGGGCGGACTGGCACGCGATAACAAAGACGGCATTCTGTTTGGTGTCTGGGCGGCATTAATTCCAGGCGGTGCCATTGCCGTGCTGGCGCTGGCGGTCAACGCAGTGGCGGACTGGCTGATGAGCGGTCAGCGTCGCGTCTGGGGGAAAAAAGCATGAATGAACCGTTACTGAACGTTGAAAGCTTGTGTGTGGTTTCGCAGGGAAAAAATCCGCGCACGCTGGTGGATAATGTCTCTTTTACCGTCAGACGCGGCGAAGTGCTCGGACTGATTGGTGAATCGGGCGCGGGCAAATCGACCATCGGACTGGCAATCCTCGGGCATTGCCGTCAGGGGATGCGCATTCAGTCAGGCAACATTGCCTTCAGCGGGCAGGCGCTGACCCAGCTTTCTGACCGCCAGTTGCGTCAGGTGCGCGGCAGGCAAATTGCGTATGTGGCGCAATCTGCCGGTGCGGCGTTTAATCCGGCGATGACGCTCGGCGAGCAGGTGATTGAAGCAGGGCTGAAACACAATATTTTTAACCGCCAGCAGGCGCAGGCGAGGGCGACTGAGCTGTTCGAACAGCTCGGATTGCCGGAGCCGCAGCAGTTTTATCATCGCTATCCGCATCAGGTTTCCGGCGGCCAGTTACAGCGGGCGATGATTGCGATGGCACTATGCGCGGGGCCGGAACTGCTGATTTTCGATGAGCCGACGACGGCACTGGATGTTACCACGCAGCTCGGCGTGCTGAAGGCTATCAGCGATGTCATTCGCCTTTCCGGCGTGGCGGCGATTTATATCAGCCATGATCTGGCGGTGGTCGCGCAGATAAGCCATCACATTATGGTATTGCAGCACGGCAAAATGGTGGAGCACGCGCCGACGGCACAACTGCTGGCTGAGCCTCAGCAGGATTACACCCGCCGCCTGTTACAGGCGCAGGGCAAGACCAAAACACCGCAAACCGGCGATGCGCCGCTGATGCTGACCATCAGTAATGTCAGCGCCCGCTATCACGCGCAGCCAGTGCTGCAAAACATCTCACTCAGTTTGCCACGAGGCCGCACGCTGGCGGTCATTGGTGAATCGGGTTCAGGCAAATCGACACTCGGAAAAGTGATTTGTGGATTACTGGTGCCGGAGTCGGGAGATGTCAGCCTGGAGCAGACCTTGCTGCCCGCCGGGCTGCGTCAGCGCAGCCACATACAATTGCGCGATGTGCAGATGATTCATCAGATCCCTGATACGGCGCTTAACCCGAAAGAGCGTATCGGCGGCCAGATTTCGCGCGTGCTGGTGTGTTTTACCACGCTGAACCGCAGTGAGCGTGAGGCGCGGGTGAAAGCTTTGCTGGCGCAAGTCGGGCTTAATGCTGAACTGGCAGAGCGTTTTCCGGATGCGCTTTCCGGCGGTCAGAAACAGCGCGTTTGTATCGCGCGGGCGCTGGCGGCTGAACCCAAAGTTATCGTTTGTGATGAGCCCACCTCGGCACTCGACCCGTTGGTCGCCCGCGATGTGTTGGCTTTACTGCGCCAGATCCAGCAAGACACCGGCATTTCTTATCTGTTCATCACTCACGACTTGCAGGTGGTGCGGGAAGTCGCCGATGACGTCGCGGTGCTTAAACAGGGCGTGATTGTGCGCCAGGGCCCGGTCAGCTCCACTCTGGCCGAGCCGCTGGACGATTACACCCGTGAATTGCTGCACTCCGTGCCTGAGATGCGGGTCGGCTGGCTGGAAGAAATGTTTGCTAATTAATACTCGTCCTCCCCTTCGCCGGGGAGGAGAAATTTTTTGTTCAGTAACATGCCTTATCAGGTCATCCTTATTTACACTTTCCTAATATTCTCTTCGCTAAAGATTCCTTTATTTATACCGATAACCCTGTTGGATTAAATAAATATCTGCAAAGTAGTTCCTCTATGTAATCAATATTTTGAAATATTTTTTCATTGTATTTATTTTATTGGCCAGGAAACAAGGGAGAAAGAATGTTTAAAGCGATCAACAATATGCGTGTCGGTGCCCGTCTGGGTGCGGCATTTAGTCTGGTGATACTGCTGCTGATCATCGTCAGCGTAACGGCAGTGACGAAAATAAGCAGTATTAACAGCACTATCGAACAAATAGTCAGCGACCGTTATGTCAAAGTGCGGCTGGCATTTGATGTCCGTGACGGGGTGAACGATCAGATTAAATATCTTCGCGGTATTGTCATCGATACCAAAAATCCTGAGCAAAATAAAAAACGTTATTTACAGCTTGATGACACCGTTAAACAAACTAATTTAGCGATGGATAAAATCGCCGCTATTCAGACTACCGTGGTCGGCAAGCAAAAGATTAAAGCGTTGCAGGATGCGAGTGATACCTTTGAAGCAGCGAAAGAACAACTGGTCAATTTAGCGCGTGCCGGGGATATGGACGGCGCGACGGAATTCGTTCTGCGCAAATTGACTACGTCACAAAATGCTTATCTGGATCTGGCAACGGCGTTTGCCGACTCGCAGGATCAGCAGTTACAGAGCGAAGGCAAAACGGCGATTGCCGATGGCGCAACGGCGATTCAGCTGACACTGATTTTCTCCGCGCTGGCGGTTCTGGTGGCGGCCGCGCTGGGCTTCTTCCTCACCCGTTCTATCACCCGTCCGCTCCATACTGCCGTAAAAGTGGCGGAAAACGTCGCGGCAGGGGATCTGACCACGCAAATCCGCGTGACATCAAACGATGAAACCGGTCAGCTCATGCAGGGGCTGAAAAACATGAACGAAAACCTGCTCAAGATTGTGACCGAAGTGCGTGCGGGTACCAACGCGATCCATAGCGCGTCCGGCGAAATCGCGGCCGGAAACCTGGATTTGTCTTCACGCACCGAACAGCAGGCCAGTTCGCTGGAAGAAACGGCATCGGCCATGGAGCAGATGACCGCGACTGTGAAGCAGAATGCGGATAACGCGCGTCAGGCCAATCAGCTGGCGGCGCAGGCTTCCCGCGTGGCTGTGCAGGGCGGAGAAGTGGTGGGCGAAGTGGTTCACACCATGGAAGGCATCAACGCGTCTTCACGCAAAATCGTCGATATCATTGCCGTAATTGACGGTATTGCGTTCCAGACCAATATTCTGGCGCTGAACGCTGCGGTTGAAGCTGCACGTGCCGGTGAGCAGGGGCGCGGTTTTGCGGTAGTGGCTTCTGAGGTGCGGAATCTGGCGCAACGGTCTGCCAGTGCTGCGAAAGAGATCAAAGTGCTGATTGACGATTCTGTAGCGAAAGTGGATAACGGCACGCAACTGGTCGCCAAAGCCGGTTCGACGATGGCGGAAGTGGTGTCCAGCGTGAAAAGCGTGACCGATATTGTGGGCGAAATCGCTATCGCCAGTAACGAACAGAGCACGGGCATTGAGGAAATCAATAAAGCCATTACGCAGATGGATGAAGTGACGCAGCAGAACGCCGCACTGGTTCAGGAAGCGTCGTCGGCAGCGTATTCCCTCAATGAGCAGGCGGAGCGTTTATCACAAGCCATCAGCATCTTTAAAGTCAGCGCAGGTTCTGCGACGGCCGCGGTGCATAAGGCTGCTCACGCGAAAACACCGGCCTTGTTGTCAAACCGCCAGCCGGTTCCTGCCGCTGAAGAAGGTAACTGGGAAACCTTTTAAACTTCCGCATAGTTTCTGAAAATTTCTGTTTTACGTCTGAAACCCGACAAATTCTGTCGGGTTTTTTACTTTATGTGTCAGCTTTTGCCATAATCCCTTCGCCAATATAAAGGAGAAGGCTTTGATGATGAAAAATACCCTGCGTAAAACCGTGCTGATGGCAGCGGCTGTGGTGCCAATGCTCGCATTCAGCGCGCCGTCATGGGCGCAAACTGCGACGAAAATGACGTCAGTTCAGCAACAGCTGACGGCGCTGGAAAAAGAAAGCGGCGGACGTCTTGGCGTGATGCTGATTGATACGGCGGACAACTCGCAAATTGCTTATCGTGCGGATGAACGTTTTGCGATGTGCAGCACCAGTAAGTTCATGGCGGCTTCGGCGATCCTGAAAGAGAGCGAAGTGAAGAAAAATCTCCTTACTCAGCATGTCGCGTTGAAAAAATCGGATCTGGTGAATTACAACCCGATTACCGAAAAGCATCTCAACGAGGGTATGACGATTGGCGAACTGGCAGCAGCGGCCTTGCAATACAGTGATAACACCGCCATGAATAAGCTTATCGAACATCTCGGCGGGCCAAATAAAGTCACCGATTATGCACGTACGCTGGGCGACAACACTTTCCGTCTGGATCGCACCGAACCGACGCTGAACACCGCCATTCCGGGCGATGAGCGCGACACCACGTCACCGCGTGCGATGGCGCTGAGCCTGCAACACGCGACGCTGGGCTCCGCGCTGGCGGAACCGCAGCGCGCACAACTGGTGGAATGGATGAAAGGGAATACCACCGGCGCGATGAGCATCCGCGCAGGATTACCGGCGACCTGGATTGTCGGCGATAAAACCGGCAGCGGTGATTACGGCACGACCAATGATATCGCAGTGATCTGGCCTGAAAACAAAGCGCCGCTGGTGCTGGTGACGTATTTCACCCAACCCGAAAAAGATGCAAAATCCCGTCGTGATGTGCTCGCCAGTGCGGCCAAGATTGTGACGCAGGGTTATTGAACCACGCGCATAACGATTCATTAAAACAATAAGAAAAGGGTCCGCAGGGACCCTTTTTTGTGTCTGTTTAACGCCTGATCCGGTTAACGGCCAACGCGTGCCATCAGTGAAGCTGGATAACGGTCGCCCTGAACTTTCACGGTCTCCAGTGCGGTGGCTATGGTGCGCAGTTCGGCATCTGACAGCGTTACCTCAGCAGCGCCGAGATTTTCTTCCAGACGGTGCAGTTTAGTGGTGCCCGGGATCGGCACTATCCACGGTTTCTGTGCCAGCAGCCAGGATAACGCTATCTGCGCGGGCGTCACTTTTTTGTCCTGAGCAATCTGGTGAATAACTGTGATCAACTGCTGGTTGGCCGCCAGTGCTTGCGGAGAAAAACGTGGCACAAGGCTCCGGAAATCATCACTGCCGAACGTTGAATCTGCGGTAATCGATCCGGTCAGGAAGCCTTTACCGAGCGGACTGAATGGCACAAAGCCGATGCCCAGTTCCTCCAGCGTGGGGATGATTTCCTGCTCCGGCTCGCGCCACCACATCGAATATTCACTTTGCAGTGCGGTCACCGGTTGTACCGCGTGCGCACGGCGAATGGTCTGCGCCCCCGCTTCGGACAGCCCGAAATGTTTCACCTTACCTTCGCTGATCAGCTCTTTCACCGTACCGGCGACGTCTTCAATCGGTACATCCGGGTCAACACGGTGCTGATAGAGCAGGTCGATAACGTCGGTTTTCAGACGCTTCAGCGAGCCTTCAACGGCCTGGCGGATATGTTCCGGGCGGCTGTTAAGGATTTGCTGCTTATTATCATCGCCGAAAGTGAAACCAAATTTTGTCGCTATCACTACTTTGTCACGAACCGGTGCCAGCGCCTCGCCAACCACTTCTTCATTGAGATAAGGGCCATAAACTTCAGCGGTATCAAAGAAAGTGACGCCCCGTTCGACGGCAGCGCGGATCAGTTCAACCGCCTGTTTGGTCCCAGTGGCAGGCCCGTAGCCATGGCTCAGACCCATACAACCCAAACCGAGTGATGAGACTTCAAGGCCGGATTTTCCCAGCAGACGTTTTTGCATGTGGTTTTCCTCTTATTAATTTCTGAAATCCCGTCATCTTGTGATTATGGGATTTTGGGATTTCCCGTTGCGGGCAACGGCAGGTGATGTAGTGTCAGTCATACTAGACGCTGAACTTTCATCAGATTAGAGGGGGTTATCTGCAAGAGCTTATGAGCAGGATTCATGAATCAAGATGAGGCCGTTGTTATATCCTTGAAAAGTGGCCCTGTATTAACGGTTTTAATAAGCAGTAATAAAAGTCCGGATTATTTCGTCCCTAAGTGGAATTGATCTCGTTGTAATATATTTAAACATTTATATCAGGCCAATATTCAGCCAGTTACTGGCGATATAATTATTATTGACGCCCGTCTGCTGTCCCCGAGACTATAATTGCAATATTCACTATGACGTCTGATCCGGGTATCCCAACCTGTACGGCGTCACGGCTATCTGGCCAAACCTCTTCGCGATTTCGTCAGCAGGAAGTGCCTGCCGGGATCCCTGTTTAGCCTGTGTTTAACAGGCCGGAAGTGCTTTTTAGGCCTTTATTAATGACCTCGTAATGGGCTTAACTCAGCACGATCGTTCATTAAATCAGCAACATATTGATTAGTATGCAAAAGAATAAACAATTCTATACAAAATAAATTATTGAGGTGGGGGCAAAAAAGCCATATATTGGCCGCGTTTTTCACAGGGTACTTACTTTTAAATTCCATTTATTCAATTGCGGCGTTACCAATAACCCGCGGTTGTAGGAGAGATATGATGACGGATAAAGTCCGTATTGACAGTTTAGGTGCGAATTCATTAAACGGAAACAATGAAACCTATTTGGCGAGACAAGCTGAATTTGAATCGAATGTTCGGAGCTATCCTCGTAAATTGCCTCTGGCAATCGCGAAAGCCAATGGCGTGTGGATCACTGATGTTGAGAATAATCAATATCTTGATTGCCTGGCAGGCGCGGGTACGCTGGCTCTGGGACATAATCATCCTGACGTGCTGCAAAGCATCCAAAATGTCATTACCAGCGGCTTGCCGTTACATACACTGGATCTGACAACACCGTTGAAAGATCAGTTCTCCGAATATCTGCTTTCTGTGTTGCCACAACAGGGCAAAGGATATTGCCTGCAGTTCACCGGCCCGTCCGGTGCTGATGCTGTTGAAGCGGCAATGAAACTGGCTAAGAAAGTCACTGGCCGTACCGGTATCATCAGTTTCTCTGGTGGCTACCACGGCATGACCCACGCCACGCTGGCGGTGACCGGTAACCTGTCTCCGAAAGAAGCGGTTAACGGCATGATGCCGGAAGTGCAGTTCATGCCTTATCCGCACCAGTACCGCTGCCCGCTGGGCATTGGCGGTGACGCTGGCGTTAAAGCATTAACTTACTACTTCGAAAACCTGATCAACGACGTGGAAAGCGGCGTTCGCAAACCAGCGGCTGTGATCCTGGAAGCCGTTCAGGGCGAAGGCGGCGTGAACCCGGCTCCGGCTGAGTGGTTGCAGCGCATCCGTAAAGTGACTCAGGAACACGGCATTCTGCTGATCCTCGATGAAGTACAGGCGGGTTTCTGCCGTACCGGCAAACAGTTCGCCTTCGAACACGCAGGTATTGAGCCGGACATCATTGTGATGTCTAAAGCGGTGGGCGGTGGTCTGCCACTGGCTGTTCTGGGTATCAAAAAAGAGTTCGACGCCTGGGCGCCGGGTCACCACACCGGGACCTTCCGCGGCAACCAGCTGGCGATGGCGACCGGCCTGACCACGCTGAAAATTCTGAAAGAAGAAAAAATTGCCGAGAAAGTGGCTGCACAGGGCGAGTGGCTGAAAGGCAAACTGGCTGAGATGCAGAAACGTTACCCGGTAATCGGTCACGTGCGCGGTCTGGGTCTGATGATCGGTATCGAGATCGTGAAACCGAACGAAGCGCAGGATCATATGGGTTGCTACCCGGCTGACGGCGAGCTTTCTGCCCTGTTGCAGAAAAAATGCTTCGAAGCAGGCCTGATCCTCGAACGCGGTGGCCGTAATGGTTGCGTTCTTCGCCTGTTGCCTTCCCTGCTGATCACCAATGATGAGCTGGGTATTTTCCTCGATAAGTTTGAGCAGGCGCTGTTAGCGGCTGGCGTCAAGCCTGTCTGAGCGGAGTAAGAGATTCTGATGTCCGAGTTAAACCCGATTCTGGCAGGTTCAGCGCAAAGCACTGAAGCCTATCAGCAAGCCATTGCGCAGAGCAGTGAAGCTGTTGTGCAGTGGCTGCAACAACCTGAGATGTATCAGGGCAAAACCGTTGCTGAGCTGCGTGAACGTATCAAACTGGACTTCAATCCAAACGGCCTGGGTAACCAGGCCGCGATTGAACGCGCCATTGAATACTTTTTAAAAGACAGCCTGTCTGTACATCATCCGCAGTGTGTTGCGCATCTGCATTGCCCGAGTCTGGTCGTCAGCCAGGCCGCGGAAGTGCTGATCAACGCCACTAACCAGAGCATGGACTCCTGGGATCAAAGCCCGTCAGCGACCATCATCGAGATGAAACTGATCGAATGGCTGCGTACTCAGGTTGGCTATCAGGCTGGCGACGCGGGCGTGTTCACCAGCGGCGGCACCCAGAGCAATCTGATGGGTCTGATGCTGGCGCGTGATGCCTTCTTTGCCCGTCAGGGTCATTCCATTCAGCAGGATGGTCTGGTCGGAAATCTGCGTAAAGTTAAAGTGTTATGCTCTGAAAACGCGCATTTCTCTGTGCAGAAGAACATGGCATTGCTCGGTCTGGGTTATCAGTGCGTGACGCTGGTGAAAACCGACGAGTTCGCGCGTATGGATCTCAACGATCTGCGCGAGAAAGTCGCACAGGCGCAGGCCAATGGCGATCAGATACTCGCGATCGTGGCGACCGCCGGGACCACCGACGCCGGTGCTATCGACCCGCTGCGCGCCATTGCTGAACTGGCCGCTGAGCATCAGATTTGGGTTCATGTGGATGCGGCGTGGGGCGGTGCTCTGTTGCTGTCCGAAAAATACCGCGACTATCTGGACGGCATCGAGTTAGTGGATTCCATCACTCTGGACTTCCACAAACAGTTCTTCCAGACCATCAGCTGTGGCGCGTTCCTGCTTAAAGAAGAACGTCATTACGAGCTGATGCGCTATCAGGCGGCTTATCTGAACTCTGAGTTCGACGAAGCGGCTGGCGTACCGAATCTGGTGTCCAAATCACTGCAAACCACCCGCCGTTTCGATGCACTGAAACTGTGGATGGGTCTTGAGGCGTTAGGCCAGAAACAGTATGCCGCCATCATCGATCACGGTGTGACGATGGCGCAGGAAGTCGCGCAGTATGTGACCTCTGAAGCCGCGCTGGAACTGGTGATGAAGCCGCAGCTGGCGAGCGTGCTGTTCCGTTATCGTCCTGAGCAACTGGCGGGCAGCAGCGATGCGGCTATCGCGTTGCTGAACCAGAAAATCGGCGATGCGCTGCTGGAATCTGGTCGCGCCAACGTAGGCGTGACGGAGCATAACGGCGTGACCTGCCTGAAACTGACTCTGCTGAACCCGACGGTGACGCTGGAAGACGTGAAAGTTCTGCTGGCGCTGGTTGAGAAAACCGCACAGCAACTGCTGAACCAGTAAGTTTTAGTTCTGCGCCCAAACGCTGCGAAAAGCCGGTGATACGAAAGTGTCACCGGCTTTTTTATTTGTGAAGATTCACTCAGACATGCTGTTAGTGCGGATATTTTCTATAGTGAAATCATCGAAAATAGGGGATTCAAATTTATTTGAGATATCACGCACACGATATATCTTCCACTTGTTCTCCTCCAGCCTGACATAAGCTGCTAAATGTTCGTGTTTTCCATCCTGAATTCCGAGCCAGACATCGACGACTTTACCCCCCATCAGATCACGGATATCACCTGTTTTGAAGGCGGCAATCCACGCGGGATCATAGTCTTGTGAGTAAGTGAAATAATCAACATTAAAAATATCAGGTTCCGGAAGTTTGCTGATTATTTCCAGCTGCTTAAGAGTGTCTGTGGCGACATAGCGACGCATTTCAGCCGACTGGAGGGCTGGCGAAGGAGAACTCATGAACGTCTTCAGGTAATAATGATAAAAGTCAGTGACCTGCTGAATGGCCTTTTGGTCATCTGTTCGGGGAGAGGTGCATGCGGTCAGCAGGGTGATGAACAACATGGCGAGTATGCGCATTATTACTTCCTGTAAATTTTATAAGCGGGTTGGGCTCTGCGATAGCCCCCACCCGGATACATCGTGCGTTGTCTGAAATCTGAATACCATGTTGTGCCGTCAAACATGGTCATATGACCTGACGGGTTTCCCCCTGTGTAGGGCTGGATAATTGCTACATCCCCTGGTTGAAGCGTTGAACCCCGAGGTAATTCACGAAAACCGGCACGCTCTAACGGTGCTCCATAATCTTTAGCATTTGCAGTCCGGTCAAGGGTTGTGCCTCCCGCTTCAATAGCTTGTCTGGTGTATTCAGCACAGCGGCTTAGTGAACCTCCGCTCGCGTGTGTTCGTATGTGCGAAACTGCTGCGTCCCTGTTCCAACTCATAACGGCTCCAAAGTAAAAACACTGTTTATCCTACGTTTGTCGAAACGCTAAAATACGCCCTGGAAATAATGGGCAGAAAGCACTTAAGGTGCGAAAGGTTATTTTCAGAAGTTTGTTATCGGGGTTAGTTCTGGATCCGTTCTGTTAAGTTGTAACAACCCGCCTATTCACCGAACTTTCCTATTCTTTCGATCGCCCGGGCCTCGTTTCCTATACTGGTACTTTGTGCTGAAAACGGGGAGGGACGATGAATTTTCTGTCACACTTCAATTTTATCGCGCTGGTGATGACACCGGCATTCTGGATTGGCGTCGCGACGATGGTGGTGGTTACGCTGGTGACTTACTGGCTGCTGAGCTGGTTACTGTCGTTTCTGCGCAAAGGCGTTAAGAGCTGGGGAGAGGTGCATCCGGCGACCAACAGAATGCGATTTATATTGGGCGATATGCTCAACCGCACTAATAATCTGCTGATATTTGTCGCCGCATTCCTGTTCAGCCTGCGGTTCGTCAATCTGCCGGACAATCTCTACAACACCATCAGCCATGCGTGGTTTCTGGTGCTGGCGCTGCAAATGGCGCTATGGCTCGATCAGGGGGTGGTGTCGTGGTTGCGGCATATCATGCGGCAGCCGGGCATGAATAAAAATCCGGTGACGCTGGTGATCACCGGGCTGATATTCCGCGCGGTGGTCTGGTCGGTAATGCTGTTATCCATTCTGGCTAACGTTGGCGTCAATATTACCGCGCTGGTCGCCAGTCTGGGCGTGGGCGGTATTGCTATCGCGCTGGCTATCCAGACCATCCTCAGCGATGTGTTTGCCTCGCTGTCCATTGGCTTTGATAAGCCTTTCGAAATTGGTGATTTTGTGGTGTTCAATGATGTCGCCGGTACGGTGGAACATATTGGCCTGAAGACCACGCGCATCCGCAGCCTGAGCGGGGAACAGATTGTCTGCGGGAATGCCATTTTGCTTCAGCAGACGCTGCATAATTACAAGCGTATGCAGACCCGCCGCATCGTGTTTAATTTTGGTATCGCCATCAATACCCCGCCGGATAAGCTGCGCAATATCGGTGACATGGTCAAAGGGATTATTATCGATGTCGGCGAAACCAAATTTGACCGGGCGCATCTGCTGGGTTTTGGCACCGACCGTTTGAATATTGAGGTGGTTCATATCGTTAATACCGCCGACTACAATAAATATATGGATATTCAGCAGGAAATTAATATCCGCATTATCGAAAAGCTCATGGAAAACGGTATTGAGATGGCGCTGCCAAATATGATTGTTAAAACACCGGAGAAAAGTGGCTTTGGAGAATGGGAAGCTGCCAGCGCAAAACCACAGGGTTAGGATAAAAGACAGGTTTGCCGCATATCGAAACGCAGCAACCCTGTCTTTTTTGGATCTGATTAAAGTAACTGCTGTGCGATGGCGCTGTACATCAGCGACGCTTCCAGCGGTTGCGCGCTGAAATCAGGTTCTGCCTGCGGCCATGTTGACCACTGAACAATAACCAGATTTTCTGCGCGATTCACCATAATCACCTGACCATAAATACCCAGCGCCCACATCGAACCTTTTAGCGATTCAGACGGCGCTGGCGTGACGTTTTTGGCATTGGCGGGCACGGCATTATTCCACCACTGATAGCCGTACATCCCTTCCGGATGCGCAGCTGAAACCGAATTCTTCGCCTTATTCCAGTCTGTCGCCTGTTCCAGCCAGTGTTCAGGCAGAATTGTTTTACCGTCCGGCAACTGGCCGCCGCTCATTACAAACTCGCCGAAACGTCCCCAGTCTTCTAACGTCGCGTTAAAGCCGTGCGCCCCTACGTCATGTTTTCCCTGCTGATACGAGTGCCAGACGCCATCCTGGGCCATGCCGTAAGGCTGCCAGAGGGTTTTTTCCAAATATTTCGCCAGCGGCATACCGGTGGCTTTTTCCAGCACATCGCCCAGCAGCCATGCACCGCCAGAAGAATACGACCAGGATTCACCCGCCGGATGCGCGCGTTTCAAACCCGTAATGATTTTACGAACGCAATCGTAGGTGCCCGGCTGCGCTTCACATTGGGTGAGATGAGCAAAATCTGATTCAGGATTAGTGTAGTCCTCATTCCATGCCACGCCGGAGGTGTGCTGAATAAGCTGGCGCAGCGTGACGCCTTCCCACGCGGTGCCTTTGAGATCCGGCTCGTAATCGGTGATGAGGTCATTCAGTGATTTGATTTTTCCCTCTTTGATCGCAATCCCGACCAGTGTTGACACCACGGATTTCCCTACAGAACGCGATGTCCACAAGGTGTGGTCTGTATTGCCTTCGCCCAGATATTTGTACGCGATTTTGCCGTTCTTCAGCACCAGCATGCCGGTTACATTTTCACGCTTCAGGTAATCCTGCAGCGTATAGGTTTTACCGTTCACGCTGTACGTCGGATCCTGAAGTTGTTTTTCTGCCTGTACGAATGGCGTGGCCTTGCCATGACGGAAAACGTCGCCAGCATAATTGCGGTAGTCGTTACGAAAACCGATGACACGGGCGGCCTGATCCCAGTTCAGCATGTCTTTGGTATCCGGCAGCGTTTTATCTAATGGCGTCGGACAGGTGCTGAGTTCGATACCACCGCAGTCCTGTGGTTGTTCTGCAAAAGCAGGCGTCATAAACGAGACTGCTGCACTCATGGCCACAGCCAGCATCAGAGGTTTTAAGAGGGGATTATTCCGTGTTTTCATGTTTTCACTTATCCATCAGAGTATCGGGAAACATGAGTATAAGGAGGGTAAATGGTTTAAAAAAATCAGCTGATGGGGGAAAATCCCCCAATAAAATGACATTTACAGGGAGCAGAACATGTCAGCGTTACGTTATTCCTTCTCACAGATAGAGGCTTTTGCCTGTGTCGCTGAACAGGGGAATTTATCCCGTGCCGCGTTATCACTGGGTAAAGATCGCACCACGCTGCGTGATTTAATTGATTATTTCGAAGACGCGCTGGGGTATCCGCTGTTTATCCGTCAGGGGCGCACGCTGGTGCTGACGGAGCAAGGGCAGCAACTCCACCGGCAGGCACATTTGCTGATGCGTCAGGCTCAGGCCTTTGAGTTTTACGCGCAGTCGCTGCCGCAGCCTGATCAGCAGGAACTGGTGATGGTCTACGACCCCTTCGTTTCGCAGGCGTTTATCGACGCAGTTATCGTGATGATGTCGAAAGAGGGGATCCGTTTCAGCGCATGGAGCGCATCGCGGGAAGAGGCCGAAGCGGTGCTGACTGCCGGGACGGCCCAGATTGCAGTCTGTCAGGCAAATAATCGTGCGCTGGGGATGGATATGGAATGGTGCGCGCTGGGCAATATTGAACTGGATTTTTACGCCGCAAGCGGTTTGTTTCAGCATCAGCAGCGTCCGCTGACGTTGCTCAATCTTTCCCTGAAACCTCAGCTGGTCATGCATCACAAACATGATGAGCAAATTGCCCGCCGGTTACAAATTTCGGGGCATACTCTTTATGTCAACGAGCGTTCTGCGCTGCGCAGTTTGCTGGAAAATGCGCAGGGGTGGGGATTTTTACCCACACATTATCAGGCATCGACATGGAAGGATGTGCAGGCGATTGAGACGGAAGTGGGCAATCAGGGACTGACCATTACGATGGTGGCTATCTGGCAGCCCGGTCAGACAAAGCAACCGGTCACCGGCAGATTAATCAGTGCACTGCCGGAATTATGGCGTAACAGCCTTCAGGGCTGAAGGATGTGATCGCCGGATAAATGTGCCCTCAGGCAGGCAATTTCAGCGGGCTTTGCTACGCTTTCTTAGCATCCTGTATCTGAACCTCGCCCTGCAAACCATACTGATTTCCCGAAAATCTGCTGAGGAGTTCATTCTATGCCTTTTGTTAAAACGAAAGACGGCGTCAATATTTTCTTCAAAGACTGGGGTCCGAAAGACAAGCAACCGGTTGTTTTCCATCACGGATGGCCGCTGAGTGCGGATGACTGGGACAATCAGATGTTGTTCTTCCTGGCCGAAGGTTTTCGTGTGATCGCCATCGACCGTCGTGGACACGGGCGTTCGGATCAGACCAGTGAAGGTAACGATATGGATCACTATGCGTCCGATGCTTCCGCTGTTGCCGAGCATCTTGACCTGCATGATGCCGTGCATATCGGTCATTCAACGGGCGGGGGGCAGGTTGCCCGCTATGTGGCGCAATACGGCCAGCCACAGGGGCGTGTGGCGAAAGCGGTGCTGATCAGCGCGGTTCCGCCGCTGATGGTGAAAACTGATGCTAATCCCGACGGTACACCGATTGCCGTCTTCGATGGTTTTCGCAGTGCGCTCGCCGCAAACCGCGCGCAGTTTTATTTAGACGTCGCTTCCGGGCCTTTCTACGGGTTTAACCGCGATGGGGCAGAAGTGTCACAAGGCACCATCAATAACTGGTGGCGTCAGGGTATGACCGGCAGCGCCAATGCGCATTACGAAGGAATCAAGGCGTTTTCAGAAACGGATCAGACCGACGATCTGAAAGCCATTACTGTGCCGACGCTGGTCTTGCAGGGGGATGACGATCAGGTTGTACCCTATAAAGATGCTGCTCTCCTGCAGGATAAACTGCTGGCAGACAGCACCCTTAAGATTTATCCAGGCTATCCTCACGGTATGCACACCACGCACGCCGACGTGATCAATAAGGATATTCTGGCGTTTATTCGCGGATAATTCCTGCGTCATTTACGTCATACATCTTTTTAAACAAAGACCCGCTGAAATGGCGGGTTTTTTCTGCAAGGCATAAAAAAGCCCGTCAGGGGAAACGGGCGTTTTTAAGGTTACAAGGGGAAGTCTTGAGATTTCTGTAGGTTGCTACAGAGATGTTCACTATACACTCCCACTGTGACAGAAATGTGTAGGAGAATTCTGGTTCTCACGACAAAGCGTGGCGCGAACGATGGCGAGATTGCGTCTTTCAGGCAATAAAAAAGGCCCGAAGGCCTTTTTTATGCGGACTATGCCAGCTTACTCACTTACTTACGGCCAAGCAGTAAACCCAGCACAACACCAATTGCGCCTGCCGCGATCAGACCGGACAGGGGATTTTCTTTGATCTTCTCCGCGACGTCAGAGACGACTTCACCGGCCTGAGCCGAGTATTTCCGCGCTGCGCCTTTAATCTGGTGCTTAGGAGAATCAACAAAATCGCCAAATTGTTTCTGTGCTTCACCGGCAAGCTGCTTGCCTTTGTCTTCGAGTTTATCTGCCAGATGGTTTGCGTCTGCATCGATATCATGTGATGACATGGTTTTCTCCTTTTGTTAACCGACTTTAAGCCTAGTCGATAATTTCCAGCTCAGGACAATATTCCGCTTATTCCTAAAAAACCGCCGGTTAAATGACCTGCGTCAACGTGGTGAAGCGCACAGCACGACCGGCTGATCACGCGGCCAGGTACTGAGATCCAGCCGGTCGGTCACGTGGATTTCTCTGCCGCTGAGCAGGTCACGACAGGTGCGGTGAGCCAGTGATTCTGGCAGCAGCACCTGCGTATCAACTCCCTCTGCGGGCTGAGTAAAGCCGACTTTTTGCTCATTAAAAACCAGACGGGGCGCGGCGACAATCACCGCTTCGCCGTTTGCCTGCCGCGCAAAAGCGATGACTTTACCGGCGTGGTCGCCAGTCGTTTCCAGCGGGAGATAATCCCCTTGCAGAAACAGCGCGGTTTTTTGCTGACGATAACGGGCAAGAACGGCAACGATATGTTGTTTCAGCTGCCCGCTTGTCCACGCGGTTTCATCGTTCCACGCCGGTTTTTCTCCCTGAACCAGCAGGCGAACCAGCTCATCGAAATCAGGCAGACGCCGGTTATCCGGATCCACCAGACTGAAATTGAGCACTTCGCTGCCCTGATAAATATCCGGGACACCCGGCGCGATCATTTTGATCACCGTTTGGGTCAGACTGTTCACCAACCCGGCGCGAATAAAGGGACGGATGGCAGCGTAAAAATCATTAAGAAACAGACTGTTATCGGGAGAAAGCAGATGACGGGCATAGCCGAGTACGGCGTTTTCATAATCATCGTTGCTGTCACCCCAGCTGGTACGCAGCTTGGCTTCACGCAGCGCCTTTTCTACGAATAGCTGGAATCTTTCATTGAGTTCACGCAAACCTTCCTCATCGGCCGGATGCAGTGTTGCCGGCCATGCACCGGCCAGCGCCTGATAAAGCATCCATGCGCCGGTCAGTTTCGGTGCGGGGCCGTCTGGCAAAGTGATGACTTTCGACTGATTCATCTGATGCCAGCGGGTGACATTTTCGGCCCAAAGTTCCGGCGCTTCGGTGAGGGTAAACAGTCTGGCGCGGGCATCTTCGCCGCGTTTGGTATCGTGAGTTGACGTGGTGGAGAGTGCTGCCGGTTGTTCCCCGAGCCGACGGGCCATTTCCTGATGGAACCGGTCGAGGGAAAACCTGCGCAGCAGAGGCTCTGCGCCCACTTCGTTCAGGGCCAGATCCATGTGCTGGCGGAAGAACAGCGTGTCCTCCACGGATTTCGCCATCAGCGGCCCCGTAAGTTGCTGGAAGCGGGTGCGGAACTGGTCAGCCTGACCGGATACGGACTCCGGTGTTTGCGCGCAGAGAATACGAGCCAGAAATTCGAGAATATCCGCCGGTACGGCAAGCGATGAGGTGGTGATCTTCCCGATAATGTTATGCAGCAGGGCAGCATCATCCGCGGGCAGTCCCCGCGATGTGCCATAGGTGCGATACACCGGGAAGGCGATAAGCAGTTCACGCAGCGCTGCCCGCAGGGTGTTGGCATCCCTGGTGTGGTCTTCCGCTTCTGCAATATTCAGCGCCAGCTGGCACAGCGTAGTGAATTCCCCTTCGAAATTTTTCTCCACCATCATCAGTTTGGCGGCGCGCAATTCTTCGCGCATATCCACCGGCTTGCCGACCACGTTTTCATACAGATTGCGCAGCACCGCGATGTTTTCATCTTCGACCAGCACATCGGAAAGTGCGGCGATAAATTCATAACCTGTGGTGCCGGAAACCGGCCAGTCAGCGGGCAGACGTTCGCCTTTACCGAGGATTTTCTCCACCGTGATGTAGCAATCCGCACCGGCCTTTTCCCGCAGACGTTCAAGATAAGCTTTCGGATCGGCAAGACCGTCCACATGATCCACCCGTAACCCGTCCACCGCGCCGGAATGCACCAGTTCGAGGATCAACCGGTGCGTATCATCGAATACCGCGTCATCTTCCACCCGCACGCCCGCCAGACCGGTAATTTCAAAAAATCGCCGGTAGGAAAGTTCACGCGGCGCATCGCGCCATGACATCAGCCGGTAGGGCTGGCGCTGATGTAACTCCGCCAGCGCGCCGTTATCCGGCGTGGTTGCGCTGGCGTCGTACGTGTCTGGCGCAAGGGGATAGTACGTGTCGAAATAGGCGAGTGCAGGCTGACCGGTTCGGGGATCCGGCTTCAGGGTGATTTCACCTTTTTCCAGCACCTCTTCAAAAGTATCGCCGAGAAAAGGCAGGGTCAGCCGCTGCGACCAGTCGATATCAAAATGCCGTGCATAACGGCTTTTTTCGCCGTGTTCAATCACGTCACGCCACCATGGGTTTTCCAGCGACGCGGCCATATGATTCGGCACGATATCGAGGATCAGTCCCAGACCAGCGGCTTTCAGCGCCTGCGACAGACGGTCAAATCCCGCACGTCCGCCAATTATCGGATCGATTTCGTTGGCGTCGGTAATGTCGTAGCCATGCGTGGAATCGGAAGTCGCAGTAAAGACCGGTGAAGCATATAAATGGCTGATCCCAAGCCGCTTTAAATAAGGAACCAGTGCCACTGCTTTATCAAAATCCATGCCATCGCGGAACTGAATACGGTAGGTCGCGGCGGGTATGTTCACATTGATTCTCCCCTGAAAAGACGGACGATAACGGAGCCGGGTTCTGACGCTTCTGTCGCTTCGGGCCAGGCAAACAGCGTTTCACCCGGCTGGTCCGGCAGCGGTTGTGTGGTTTCCCCGAGATTGAGGGTCAGAGACAGGATGCCTTTGGAGAATGTCCAGGTGACGGCGAGCACACCGTCCGCCGCCTGCACTATTTTGCCCACGTTACCCTGCGCCGGCGTGAGTAACGGCACGACATATTCACGCCGCAGCTGAAGCAATGTGCGGGTCAGCGCCAGACTGCCCACGCCATCAGGGCTGGCGGGTTTCTGCCAGTCCAGTTTAGAGCTTTCGAACGTCGCTACGGCATTAGGATCGGGCACGCTTTCATTGCCATATCCGCTGTGGCCTTCGAATTCTCTGGCGCGTCCTTCACGAACCGCCTGCGCAAGCTCACCTTCAAAATCGGTGAAAAACAGGAACGGATGGGTTTCGCCATACTCTTCGCCCATAAATAACAGTGGAATATGAGGTGAAAGCAGTAATGCGGCCAGCAGGGCGCGTGTTTTACGTTCACCTGCCAGCGTGATCAGACGGTCACCCTGTGCGCGGTTGCCAATCTGATCGTGGTTTTGGATGAAATCGACAAAGGCGACCGGTGGCTGATCGCGGCTCTTTTCCCCGCGCGGCTTACCACTTTGCGGGGAAATTTCGCCCTGATACGCAAACCCTTCCGCGAACGCGCGGGCGGCTAACCCGAGGGGATCGGCGGCGAAATCCTGATAGTAGGCGTGCGTTTCACCGGTACTGAGCACGTGGACCGCGTTATGCAAGTCATCATTCCATTCAGCGGTAAACAGCGGAACATCGCCTGCGGGCGTGCGCGGATGCAAAGAGGTAATATTGCGGCTGTCTTCGGTGGTCAGATGCACGTGGCGACCGGTGATTTCTGCGCGAATACGCCGGGCGATCTCCGGCAGAATATGCGGGTCTGAGGGGTCTTTCATCTGATCGACCGCGTCAAAACGCAGCCCGTCAAGGTGATACTCTTTCAGCCAGTAAAGCGGCGCTTCGGTGATGTACTGACGGGCACCTTCCTGATCATAAGCAATGCCCGCGCCCCAGGCGGTCTGGCGTTCAGAATCGAAAAACTGCGGCGCCAGCAAGGGCAGATAATTGCCCTCAGGGCCGAAATGGTTGAGCACAATATCGAGCACCACCGAGATGCCGTGACCGTGCGCCGCATCGACAAAAGCTTTGAAATCATCCGGTGTGCCGTAAGCAGAATGCGGCGCGTACAGCAAAACGCCGTCATATCCCCAGCCGCGTTGACCGCCAAACTGCGCCAGTGGCAACACTTCAATCATGGTAATGCCGGTTTCAGCCAGATAAGGCAATTTCTCCATCGCCGCTGCGAACGTGCCCTGCGGGGTAAATGTGCCGACATGAAGCTCATAAATCACCGACTCTTCCCACGGACGTCCTTTCCATTCAGCGTTCTGCCACTGATAGCTTTCTGAAGACGTGACCAGCGAAGGGCCGTTGACGCCTGCCTGCTGGGCACGGGAAGCGGGATCAGGCACCGCCATGCCATCGGGCAGAATAAACTGGTATGCCACACCGGCAGAAACACCGGTTGCCACCTGTTCAAACCAGCCGTCTTCAGCAGCGGACATTTCTGTGTCCTTGCCGGAAAGGCGCAAGGTTAATTTTGCCTGACCCGGTGCCCAGACCCGAAAGTGAACCGTACCGGCGGCAATGAAATTAGCCCCCCAGCTGGTGGTGAATGCGTTGAAATGCATCGCGTTACCTCGCATAAAAATGGGCGATCAAAAGGTCAGTTAGCCAACGAATAATAATGATAGTCGAGGATGACGCGGATGGGAGGCTGCCAGGCGTCAGGCCCCGGTTAAGGCCGGGGCGTTAACGGTAAGTGTGACGAAACCGGTGCTGGCATCAGGACGATGAGGTGAAAAATACAATGGAAATAACGAAAGAAACGACGGTCCCGATGAGCAACATACATTTGCTCGGCGTGAAGAACTTCTTGTTCTGATTGGCTTTATAAGCCTTGAGTAATAACCACAGCATCACGATGCCAATGATAATAAATATTACGCCACCTGATATACTCGCGACTGGAGCCATATAAGTATCCTTCTCGTCGGTAAAATTTAATTATAGCTCAGCATCAGAGAAGCGTTTTTGAAGCGAATATTAACGTTCATCGGCAATACTGGCATCAGACGATATGACATGCCCGGCCTGCCGCAGCGTCCGGTTCAGACTGTACTGAAGCCGCCGATCAAATGTATAATATCCTGCCGCGATAATGACATAGCGGAATTACCGTTTTTGCAGTGACTTAAGTGAAATAAAGCGTTTAATAAATGGGTTTTTATAAAATGGCGTTCAGCCTCAGATAATAATCACACAATACCTAAGGGAATTAAATGAAGTTTCTTCAAACTCTGCTTTTCATGCTGTCAGTGGTGATTACCGGACAGGCCAGTGCGGCAACAACCACCCTGACCGATGTACTGGGAAATAAAATAACCTTAAATACCCCGGTAAAAAGAGCGGTATTAGGTTTCTATTTTGAAGACTATATGGCGGTTGGCGGGGAACAGGCATTTGACCATATTGTCGGTATCTCCCGCGAAGCCTGGCATGGCAAAGTCCCGGCGAACTGGGATATGTATATTAAACACCGTCCCTCCATTGCCGACATCCCGGATATAGGCGAAATCGATCTGCATAACGTATCACTGGAAAAAGTGATCAGCCTGAAACCGGATGTGGTCATTTTAGCCAGCTGGCAGTATGCCGCCCTGAAATATGAAGTCACGCAACTTCAGAGTCTGAACATCCCGGTTGTGGTGCTCGACTACAATGACCAGACGGTGGAAAATCATGTGAAATCCACGGAAATCATCGGGATATTAACCGGTCAGACTGAGCGCGCGCATGAGCTTGCTCAGCTTTATAAAAATAACATCACGCTGATTGAAGACCGGATCAAACAGGCAAATCTGCCGAAGCCAAAAGTCTACATTGAGTTTGGTAATAAAGGTCCGGCAGAGTATTCGTTTACCTATGGCGAAAATATGTGGGGCGTGATGCTGCGTCTCGCGGGTGGTGAAAATATCGCGGCGCCGTTTGTTAAACAGTGGGGCGAAATTAACCCTGAGCAGTTGCTGGTCGCTAAACCGGATGTCATTTTTATTTCCGGCCGGGAAAATAATAAGGTCGATACCGCATTAGAAATGGGTATTGGCGTCAATGAAGCCACGGCGAGAAAAAAACTGAACGGGTTCGCACATCGTGACGGCTGGAGTTCATTACCGGCCATTCAGAATGAGAGACTCTTCGGCGTTTATCAGGGCGCATCGCGCACGCTGGTAGATTTCACTATGGTGCAGTTTATTGCCAAATCTCTTTATCCGGATTTATTTAAGGATATTGATCCGGTGAAAAACTATCACGATTATTACACGAAATATCTGCCTGTTGTGCCGGTGGGAACCTTTGCGTTATCGGCCAGTGCTGAGCAGCAATAATTGTTTCTGATAACCGATCGTTGCTGTTAATCCATCGCCGCGATACGTTGCGGCGATGAGTCAGTCATCTCGTGGGATGCGCCATATCGCCGCGTACATTTTCAGTGACCGCGAATTAAAAGGGATGAATTAAAAGGTATAAAGCACTGCCAGATTAAAGGTCGTCCCGCCGCGTTTTTCCACTATCGGACTGTCGGCTGCTTTATCGTTCAGCCAGGTGTAATCCGCACTGACCAGACCGCTCCAGTTCGGGGTTAACTGATGGCTCCAGGTCAGGCTGCTGTCCACGCCATAGAATCCTCCGGCGGCCTGATAAGCCCCAAAATGACTGCGACTGCTTTGCTCGCGGCTTACACCATAAAAGGTGTTCATGTAGCGCCGGTCGCCAAAGAGCGCCGCCGACTGGAGCGCGACGGTGTCCGTATCATTCTGAAGCGGCAGCAACGTCACGGAAGTCTGATAATGCACGCCTTGCCCGTCGGTCAGCGGCAGGGTCGCTTTGCCTTCAAAAGACAGCCACGGTGTGGCTGACCAGCCCACGGCAAGGGCCGTGTTGGCGGTCGCATCAATATGCCCCATACCTTTGAGTTTTGCCGAGCCATCCCGCCACATGGAATTTTTGTCCGTGCGTCCGAGGCTATATCCCAGCGTATGTTCCAGATACAGGCCGTTATCCGTCTGCAAGTCATAGCCGATACCTTTGAGCGAGTCGAAGAAAAACGCACCGTCCCGCGCCTGAATAACCGGCGCAACCAGCCAGTTACGCTCGCCGGAACCACTGTAACGCGGCGCGTTCTGCGCGCCCATTCCTACCGTGAAGGTGGTCGCTGGTGGAGTGTCCTCAGCCAGTGTTTTAAGCACTGTCGCGGACAGGGCGAAACAGGTAATGTGCAGTATTAGTTTTCTGGATATCATGTAATTCCTCATCACCCAAACGTATGGTTCGTAGCGGATTGCAGCCGCGCCTGAAACCGAAGTATGAAGAGGCAGTGTCAACAAACTGTCGGGGATTTATGAAGAAACCGTCAAGGCGACAAACATGCAAACAACACGAGTCCTGATCATTGAAGACGATGCCGATGCGGCAGACGTTCTCGATGCCTATTTACAACGTGAAGGGTATGAGGTGCAGATTGCGGGCGACGGGATTTCCGGGCTCGACAAAGCATTGCGCTGGAAGCCCGATCTGGTGCTGCTGGATGTGATGCTGCCGGGCATGAGCGGCACCGACGTGCTGGCGACGCTGCGGCGGGAAACCCGTACGCCGGTGATTATGGTGACGGCGATGGGCGATATGCCGGACAAAATTGGCGCGCTGCGGGAAGGTGCCGATGACTACGTGGTTAAACCTTATAATCCCGGCGAAGTCGTGGCGCGGGTACACGCCGTGCTCCGGCGCACTGCGTCCGGCCAAAAGGATACAGCAACGCTGCGCTGGCAGGCGCTTGAGGTGGATGTTGATGCGCTTACCGCCGCCGTCAGCGCCCCGGCGGGTGAAAACCGCTATCTGGATTTAACCCCGACCGAATTCAGCATTCTGAGCACGCTGATGCGCGCCCCGACGCGGCCATTTTCACGCCAGTATTTGCTTGAGCAATGCCTGCCGGAAAGTGAGGCGCTTGAAAGGGTGGTCGATACGCATGTCTATAACTTGCGTAAAAAGCTTGAATCAGCGGGCATCCTGAATGTGCTAGTCAACGTCCGCGGCGTGGGCTACAGGTTCAGACAGCCATGATCCGCTTACACTATCAGTCTTTATGGCGCTGGATCTGCGTGCGCATTCTGACGCTCGCCATCGGCAGCGTGGTTGTGATTGCGCTGTGTATGTGGCTGCGGTTTGTGATCGAAAACCTGTGGGTTTTGCATCATATGTCTCCTGCGATGCGGCAGGAGTTTGAGGTATTGCGCAATAACCCTGAACTCAATCTTACGCGTTTCCATGAGATTGTGGATCTGGGCTGGGGAGCGCGTTACTCGGATCCTTCTATCGCGTCAGCTGACTGGATCATGGTCGCCATTCTGGTGCTGGTGGTCATTCCGTTTATCGCGATTTTGGGATTAAAAGCCGCACGGCCGCTTTCCTCACAGTTTAGCCGTCTGGCGCAGGTGGCCCGTGCGGTAACCAAAGGGGATTTCAATACTCAGGCTGAACCGGTGAAAAATGCCCCCGCAGAACTGGTGCAGTTCACCGATGATTTTAACGCCATGATGCTGCAACTCTCGCGCTATGAGCGTGAACTGCGGGCATCGCATGTCGCAATGGCGCATGAGCTGCGTTCACCCCTGACGGCGGCGGTTGGGCGGTTGCAGGGGATGCTCGATGGCGTATTTCCGCCGGAGCCACGCCAGTTGCAGATGGTAATGAAACAGCTTCTGCACCTGAACCGTCTGATTGACGAACTGCATCTGCTTTCTCTGGCGGATGCCGGTCAGCTGAATCTGAGCAAAACGCCGCTGGATCTCACTGAACTGTTGCGCGAACGGGTCGCCTGGCTGAAACCTCAGTCAGCGGAGGCCGGTTTTGACATCCTCCTCACGCCTGATACTCCTTGCCGTTATGTTGGCGACCCGTTCCGTCTCGGGCAGGTATTTACCATTCTGATGGAAAATGCGCTGCGTTACGCGCTGGAAGGGCGGCGTCTCGACATCACGGTCAGGCCGGAAACCGGCGGTTATGAGATAGCGTTTCGGGACATGGGTCCGGCAGTCGATGACCATTTCCTGGCCGTTATGTTCGAGCGTTTCAGCCGGGCAGAATCTTCCCGCGCCCGGCATTCCGGTGGCAGCGGCCTTGGTTTATCCATTGCCCGCGCAATTTGTGAAGCCCACGGCGGGCGGATCAGTGCTGCGAAAAATGCGGGGGGCGGTCTGACCGTGACCGTCAGTTTACCTGTGCCGGAAAACGGACAATAAAAAAGACCGCGTCTTGACGGTTCCTTGATGAAATATCACGGGAATCTGGACAGTCAGTGGATTGAATAGCGATATCTCAATTCAGGACGACTGTTATGACCGTGACTTTGACTGATTATGTGCGCCACGCGGTGCGTCATCTGCACCCCTGTATTTGCCTGGCACCTCTCATCCCCGCAGCCTGTCTGCTGGTCCTGACCGTGATACTGACGGGCTGCGGGGATAAATCCCGTAAGCCCGCAGCCCCCGCACGCCCCGTCCGCGTGGTGATCGCCCCTTTACCCTCGGCATCCGCCACCGAGCCCCTGACCGGCGAAATCCGCGCTCAGGAAGAGGTGACGCTGGGGTTCCGGCTGGACGGTCGGGTGCTGAGCCGCGCGGTCGATGTCGGCGACCCCGTGGTGGCAGGGCAGGTGCTGGCATCGCAGGAAAGTGACACCAGCCGTAATCAGCTAAACAGTGCGCAGGCCGATCTGGACAGCGCGCGGGCGGCAGAGCAGGTGGCGGCGAAGAATCTCAGGCGTATGCAGCTGCTGATGCCGGGTGGCGCTATCGCCCGCACTCAGCTCGACAGCGCGCAGTCTGACTGGCAGGCCGCCCGTTCGCGACGGCTGAGCAGTGAAGATTCACTGAAAACCGCGCGGGAAAACCTTTCCTGGGCACAGCTTACGGCGCCAGCGGATGGCGTGATCACGCAGGTCAGTGTGGCGCCGGGACAGGTTGTCAGCGCCGGACAAACTGTGGTGACACTTGCGTCGGGCCGCGGACGTGACGCGGTTTTCGACGTTGCCAGACCGCAGTCCTTTTCTCAGCAAACCGGCGGCACTTTCAATGTCTCGCTGCTTTCTGACCCGTCGGTTGTGACGACGGGTCATTTACGCGACATCAGCCCGCAGGCTGATCAGCAAACCCGCACGTGGCGCGTTCGCCTGACGCTCGATAATCCGCCGCCCGCGATGGCGCTGGGCGCCAGTGTTCAGCTTTCACTTGTGCATGCCGGTCAGCCGGTGATCGCGTTACCTGCTTCTGCGCTGACCCGCGCCGGAGGCAATCCGGCCCTTTTTATCGTCAATACCCAAACACAGACGCTGCATCTGCGCCCCGTTGTTTTAGAGGGTTACAGCGCTTCAGACATCTTTGTCTCTTCCGGTCTCAGCCCCGGTGAAAAGGTGGTGATCGCCGGAGTGAGTCAGTTGCGTGAAGGCGAGAAAGTGATGCCCGGTGAGAGTGCCGGATGAATCAGCGCCCCTCCTTACGTACCTTTAATCTTTCCGCCTGGGCGCTGGATCATCAGTCCCTGATGGCCTTTTTCATGCTGCTGTTAATGACCGCAGGGATCATCAGTTATGAGCATTTACCGCGTAATGAGGATCCGGCATTCACTATCAAAACCGCCGTGGTGACCGCCCGCTGGCCGGGGGCTGACGTGGCGGATTCGGTCAGCCTGATGACGGATCCGCTGGAGAAAAAATTACAGGAAACGCCCTATCTGGATTACGTCCAGAGTGAAACCCGCGCCGGGCAGTCGGTTATTTTTGTTAATTTGCGCGATGACACACCGCCTGCCGCCGTGGCGGGGATCTGGTATCAGGTGCGTAAAAAGATCCAGGATATTGCCCCGTCGTTACCCGCAGGTGTGCAAACCAGCGTGAACGATGAGTTCGATGATACGTTTGGCACGATTTATGGTTTTACCGCCGAAGGCTATACGCCGCGTGAACTGCGCGACCGGGTAGACGATATCAGCCGCAGTCTGATGTCTTTGCCAGACATGGGTAAAACCAGTCTGCTGGGTGTGCAGGAGCAGAATATCGTGATTGCGTTTTCGCCCGCACAACTGGCGGGAATGGGGCTGGATTTACAGCAAATTACCGATGCCCTGAAAGCGCAAAACGCCGTCGAACCGGCGGGTGTTTTGCGCAGCGACCGTGACAATATCGCCTTGCGGGTGAGCGGTGCGCTGACGACGGAGCAGAGTCTGCGCGCCGTGACGCTGCATATCGCCGGGCGCTACATTCCGCTGACGGACGTCGCGACCATCAGCCGTCAGGATGCCGAACCGCCGTCACCGGTCTTTCGTGTCAACGGTAAACCGGCTATCGGGCTGGCTATTTCCATGGCGGCCAACGGCAATATGCTTTCCTTCGGCAAGGCGCTGAATGCGCGGATGGACGACATCAGTGCCAGACTGCCGCACGGCATTGAAATGAGTAAAGTCGCCGATCAGCCGGCAGTCGTTTCGCAAGCCGTCAGCGGCTTTATCCGGGTACTGATCGAAGCGGTAGTGATTGTTCTGGCCGTCTCTTTTGTTTCGCTCGGCACCCGCGCCGGGCTGGTCGTTGCTGCCGCCATTCCGGTTGTGCTGGCGATGACATTTACCGGTATGTCGCTGGCGGGAATTGGCTTACAGCGGATTTCACTGGGGGCGCTGATTATCGCGCTGGGGTTGCTGGTCGATGATGCCATGATCACCGTCGAGGCAATGGTATCGCGTATTGAGGCAGGAGAGTCCAAATGGCGTGCGGCGACGTATGCTTTTGAAACCACTGCGTTCCCGATGCTGACCGGCACGCTGGTGATGATCGCTGGGTTTATTCCTGTAGGTTTCGCCGCCTCCAGCGCCGGTGAATATTGCTACTCGTTGTTTGCGGTGGTGTGTATCGCGCTGCTGTGTTCCTGGCTGGTTGCGATTCTTTTTTCTCCGCTGATGGGTTTGTGGATCTTGCCTGAAAAACAGGCTTCACAGGGGGGAAAACGCAGCCGGATGATGGGGTTCTATCAGCGCCTGCTGAATCAGGTACTGGCGCACCGCGGAATGACAATCGGTGTTGCCTGTCTGCTGCTGGGGCTGGCGGTGTATGCAACGACGTTTATGCAGGGCGAGTTTTTTCCGGCATCAGATCGCCCGGAACTGCTGGTGAGCCTGAGTCTGCCAGCTAACGCGTCGCAGGCGGAAACCGCCCGGCAAACCGCGCGGCTGGAGCAGGCGTTGCAGGGCAATCCTTATGTCGATCACTTTTCCAGCTATGTCGGATCCGGCGCGGTGCGGTTTTATCTGCCGATGGATGTGTTACTGAATGACGAGAACACCGCGCAACTGGTGGTGGTCGCGAAAAGTCTGGATGACAGGGATAAACTGAGTGCGCAGCTGGACTCGCTCCTGGCCCGTAATTTCAGCGATATTATTACCCGCGTTTCGCCGCTGGAACTGGGGCCGCCGGTGGGCTGGCCGGTAAAGTATCGGGTCAGCGGCCCCGCTTATGACAACGTCAGACAGATCGCGCAGCATCTCGCCAGCGTGCTGGGAAGCAGTCCGCTGACCCGCGAAGTGAATCTGACCGCCGGAGAACCGGAGCGGCTCATCACGTTGCAGGTGAATCAGACTGCGGCGCGGGCGGCGGGCGTCTCATCAGAAAGTCTGGCGGCATTGCTTAATACCGTATGGTCAGGCAGCGTCGTTACCACGGTCAGGGATAAAAACCGGCTGACCGATGTGGTTCTGCGGGCTAACGATCGTGAGCGGCTGGAGGTGGGCACGCTGTCGGGGCTGATGATCACCAGCGCAACGGGACAAAAAATACCGCTGAGTCAGGTTGCCACGCCGGTCTGGGGAATTGACGATCCGGTGGTCTGGCGGCGTCAGCGCCTGCCGTTTATCACCGTACAGACGGATTTAGCCGCGGGGCTGCGGGCAGAAGCGGTTTCACAGCAGCTTGCCCCTTTGGTTTCCAGCCTCCGTGCTTCGCTGCCTGCCGGATATCAGATTGAGGAGGGCGGAGCGGTGGCGGAATCAGATAAAGGCAACAGTTCGGTGTTTGCGGTGTTACCGGTCACCTTACTGATTATGATGACGTTGCTGATGATTCAGTTGCAGCGTTTTTCCCGCCTGTTGCTGGCGTTATTGATGGCGCCTTTTGGCCTGCCCGGCATTGTGCTGGCGATGCTGCCGACGGGTACTCCGATGGGATTTGTGGCTCTGCTGGGCATTATTGCTTTAGCAGGAATGATCATCCGTAACGCGGTGATCCTCATCAGTGAGGCCGATAACAATGTTCTGGCCGGTATGCGTGGCGATGAGGCCATAAAAGCTGCCGCCGTTCACCGGTCCCGCCCGATCCTGCTGACCGCCTGTGCGGCAATACTGGGGATGGTGCCGATTGCTGAGCAGGTTTTCTGGGGACCGATGGCGTACGCCATCATTGGCGGATTGCTGGTCGCCACTTTCGTGACGCTAACCGTATTACCGGCTGCCCTGAGTCTGGTGATGCAACGCGAGAAAATCCCGGGAGAGAAAATGTAATCCGTCAACCACCGCTTTCCCGTTCTTCGGGCTGCTTCAAGGTAAATTTTAACGCAACACGATATATTGCCCGCTTGTTGGATTTTGGACACGTTGGGAATGTACGAGTTTAATCTGGTGTTGCTGCTGTTACAGCAGATGTGCGTGTTTTTGGTGATCGCCTGGCTGATGAGTAAAACGCGGTTATTTATTCCGCTGGTTCAGGTCACGGTGCGCCTGCCGCACAAGCTGTTGTGCTATATCACGTTTTCGATTTTTTGCATTATGGGCACCTATTTCGGGCTGCATATCGAGGATTCTATTGCCAATACCCGTGCGATCGGCGCGGTGATGGGCGGATTACTTGGCGGGCCGTGGGTCGGCGGATTAGTCGGCCTGACCGGCGGCATCCACCGTTATTCAATGGGAGGCATGACGGCGCTGAGCTGCATGATCTCCACCATCGCCGAGGGATTATTAGGCGGCCTGATCCACAGCGTTTTAATCAAACGCGGACGCATCGATAAGTTATTTAATCCGCTGGTGGCCGCCGGCGTGACCTTTGTCGCCGAAATTGTGCAAATGCTGATCATCCTGCTGATTGCCCGTCCGTTTACCGATGCACTCCATCTGGTCAGCAGCATTGCCGCGCCGATGATGGTGACCAATACGCTCGGTGCCGCCATGTTTATGCGTATTCTGCTGGATAAGCGGGCGATGTTCGAAAAATATACCTCGGCGTTTTCGGCAACAGCGCTGAAAGTCGCTGCCTCAACGGAAGGTATTTTGCGGCGCGGATTTAACGAAGAGAACAGCATGAAAGTGGCGCAGGTGCTGCTGAAAGAGCTGGATATTGGCGCCGTGGCGATAACCGATCGCGAGCGATTGCTGGCCTTTACCGGCATCGGCGACGACCACCATCTGGTCGGCAAACCTATTGCTTCTGACTATACCTGGCGCGCCATCGAGAACGACGAAGTGGTGTACGCCGATGGCAACGAGATGCCTTACCGCTGTTCGCTGCATCCCAGCTGCAAACTGGGCTCGACGCTGGTGATCCCGCTGCGCGGCGAGAATCAGCGGGTGATCGGCACCATCAAATTGTACGAAGTGCGAAACCGGCTGTTCAGTTCCATCAACCGTACATTGGGCGAAGGCATTGCCCAGCTGCTGTCGGCGCAGATCCTTGCCGGTAAATTCGAACAACAAAAAGCGCTGCTGGCGCAGTCTGAAATTAAGCTGCTGCACGCGCAGGTGAATCCGCACTTCCTGTTTAACGCCCTCAATACGCTGATGGCGGTGATCCGCCACGACAGCGATAAAGCCGGGCAACTGGTGCAGTATCTCTCGACGTTCTTTCGCAAAAATCTCAAACGCTCTTCCGAGATTGTCACGCTGGCGGATGAGCTGGAGCACGTGAATGCCTATCTGCAAATCGAGCTGGCACGTTTTTCGTCGCGTCTGAACGTGGATTTACAGGTGCCGGATACATTGTCTTTCCAGCATCTTCCGGCCTTCACTTTGCAACCGCTGGTGGAAAACGCCATAAAACACGGCACATCCCAGTTGCTGAGCAATGGCAATATCATCATTCGTGCTTACAGTGAGGGGCAGACAGTGATCGTCGAAGTGGAAGATAACGCCGGTTTATATCAGCCGGAAGAAAGCGGTGACGGATTAGGCATGAGTCTGGTGGACAAGCGCCTGCGGGCGCGTTTTGGCGATGATTTCGGCATTACCGTCAATTGCAAACCGGATGATTTCACCCGTATTACGTTACGTCTGCCAGCGGAGGGCGCGCCATGTTAAGAGTGCTGATTGTCGATGATGAGCCGCTGGCGCTGGAGAATCTGCGCTTACAGCTTCAGGATGAAAGCGATATTGAAATTGTCGGCGAGTGTACCAATGCCATTGAAGCGATTGGCGTGATCCACAAAATCCGCCCTGACGTGGTGTTTCTGGACATTCAGATGCCGCGCATCAGCGGGCTGGAAATGGTCGGTATGCTCGATCAGCAGCATCGCCCGCACATCGTTTTTCTGACCGCCTTTGAGGAATATGCGGTGCAGGCGTTTGAACAGTGCGCGTTTGATTATCTGCTTAAACCGATCCAGACGCCGCGTTTACAAAAAACGCTGGCGCGGTTGCGGCTGGGTTTTCAGGAGCAGGATGTCTCGCAGTTACCGCAATACCAGCAGCCGCTGAAGTTTATCCCCTGTCTGAGCAGCAACCGGATCTGGTTGCTGCAGCTGGAAGATGTGGCGTTCGTCAGCAGCCGCATCGGCGGGGTGTATGTCACCGGACAGGATGGCAAAGAGACATTTACGGAACTGACCTTACGCACCCTGGAAGTCCGTACGCCGTTGTTACGTTGTCACCGGCAGTATCTGGTGAATATGGATTATCTTAAGGAAATCCGCCTGGAAGATAAAAATCAGGCGGAGCTGTTACTGCGTGATGGTCAGGTCGTGCCGGTCAGCCGCCGCTATCTCAAATCGCTGAAAGAGACGGTGGGGCTGTAAACCCCGCCGGTTTTCTTTTGGTCAGATCAATCAAGCCGGTTGCAGCCGGGCAAAAGCGTCGCGGATTTCGGTTTCAGGCAATTGTATGCCGATAAACACTAACGCACTGTGCGGGGTTTCATCCGGCTGCCACGGGCGATCCCAGTCGGCGCTGTACAGGCGCTGAACGCCCTGAAACAGCAGGCGGCACGGCTGATCTTCTATCCACAACATCCCTTTGTACCGCATCAGATTGTCGGCAAAGCTGGCCAGCAGTTCTTCCATTACCGCTGAAATGGCGGTCAGCGCCACCGGATAATCCAGCTCCACCACAATGGAAGAAACGGTGTTTTGCTGTGGCGCGACGCGATGGAACAGCGGTTTTGCGGCTATCACGTTTTCTTCGAGCATAAATCCGCGGGTATCAAACAACAGTGCCGGATCGATATCGCCCTGAACCATGTTATATACCGGCGCACGGGCATTAATACGTTGCAGCCGTTCTGTCAGTTCCGGGCATTCACCGGATACATCCGTTTTGGTCAGCAGGATGCGGTCGGCATAACCAATCTGCGACTGCGCCAGCGGGAACTGATCCAGCTGCGACATGGCATGCACGGCATCCACCAGCGTGATAACGCCGTCTAAGACATAACGTTCACAGATGACTTCATGGGCGAAAAACGCCTGCAGGATAGGGCCGGGATCGGCCATGCCGGTGCATTCAATCATCAGCCGGTCAAACTGCACTTCGCCTTTGTCCACGCTGTCGAGCAAATCCAGCAGCGCCGCTTCCAGCTCGCCCGAACGGGTGCAACAGATGCAGCCGTTGGATAAGGTGGTGATGCGCGTGGCGCGGTCGCCTATAAGCTGGTTATCGATGGGCATTTCGCCAAATTCATTCTCGATCACCGCAATTTTTATCTCCTGCTGTGTATGCAGAATCTGGCGTAAAAGCGTGGTTTTTCCGGCACCTAAAAAACCGGTTAATACTGTCACTGCAATCGGTGTCATGTTCGCTTTCCTCTTAACTACGGTGCTCTTTTTAACTTCAGCTACTTTTTAACTTCAGCTACTTCTCAACAACAGCGCATTCCGCCTTTCCCGTCGCCGCCATAACGCGCCTGCTGGCGCTCGCGGAAAAACTCTTCATAGGTCATCGGCGTGGTATCCGGGTGGTTGGTCTGCATATGCAGAACGTAAGTGTCGTAATCCGGTATGCCCACCAGCATACGCGCGGCCTGACCGAGGTATTTCTTCGCCGCACCTAAGTTGTCAAACATACGTAGTCCTCTGAATTATTTGGAAAAGCCCCGCGTGTGCGGGGCTTTCAGGTAAACGGTTAGTGCCCGGAGGAGATTTTAATCCCTTCCGCAGGAACCGGCACATAAGGCGTTTCCTTATCGGTACGCTTATCGGTTTTACGTGCCTCAAGGCAGGCGCGGATACCGTAGAAAATGATGCTGTACACCACAATCAGGAACAGGATACTCAGCCCGGCGTTGGTGTAGTTGTTGATCACAATATGATGCATATTGCTGATCTGTTCCGGTGTCAGGTTCTCGCCGCCAGCAGCAATGCGTTCTTTATACTGACCGGCCATGTAGAAGAAGCCTTCCATCTGCGCATTGGTGCTGAACAGTTTCAGACCCAGTGCCCAGGTGGTACAAATCAGTAACCAGATAGCAGGCACCATGGTGACCCAGATGTACTTGGTGCGTTTCATTTTCACCAGTACTACGGTGGCGAGGATCAGCGCGACGGCAGCCAGCATCTGGTTCGAAATCCCGAACAGCGGCCACAGACTTTTCACGCCGCCCAGCGGATCGACCACGCCCTGATACAGCAGGTAACCCCACAGCCCGACGCAGCCGGCGGTGCCGATAATCCCGGCGACCAGCGAGTCAGTTTTTTTCAGGAACGGCACAAAGTTACCCAGCAGATCCTGCAACATAAAGCGGCCGGAACGCGTACCCGCATCCAGTGCAGTCAGGATAAACAGTGCTTCAAACAGAATGCCGAAGTGATACCAGAAGCCCATATCCGCCAGTGGCATGATCTTGTGGAACACGTGCGCAATACCTACGGCAAGCGTTGGTGCGCCACCCGCACGGTTCAGCACTGACGGCTCACCGATGTCTTTCGCCGTTTGCATAATCTGCTCAGGCGAGATCACAAATCCCCATGAACTGACGGTTGCTGCCGCGTGCGCTGTAACATCTTTCAGCTGCGCCAGAATCATCGGTGCATTATCGCCGCCCAGTTCGTGCAGGTTTGGCATGGTGATGCCAAGCCCGGCTGGCGGGGTATTCATGGCGAAATACAGACCCGGTTCAATGATGGAGGCCGCGACCAGCGCCATCACCGCCACGAAGGATTCCATCAGCATCGCGCCGTAACCGATAAACCGTGCATCGGTTTCACAGGCCAGCAACTTAGGCGTGGTGCCGGAGGCAATCAGCGCATGGAAACCGGACACTGCACCGCAGGCAATGGTGATAAACAGGAACGGGAACAATGCGCCTTTCCACAACGGACCTGTACCGTCGATGTACTGGGTCAGCGCAGGCATTTTCAGTTCAGGATTGAGGATCACGATACCGATCGCCAGCCCGACGATAACGCCGATTTTCAGGAAGGTTGCCAGATAGTCACGCGGCGCAAGAATAAGCCAGACCGGCAGCAGGGCGGAGACGAACGCATAACCAATCAGCGTGAAGGTGATGGTGGTGTCTTTGAACGTCAGCGCCGGACCCCAGAACGGGTCGCTGGCGATAACGCCGCCGAAATAGATTGACGCGACCAGCAGGACAACGCCAATGACCGAGATTTCACCCACGCGTCCCGGCCGGATAAAGCGCATGTAGATGCCCATAAACAGCGCAATCGGTACCGTAGAACACACCGTAAACACGCCCCACGGACTTTCCGCCAGTGCTTTCACCACGATTAACGCCAGCACCGCCAGAATAATAATCATGATCAGGAAGCAACCGAACAGCGCGATAGTGCCCGGCACCGGCCCCATTTCTTCTTTGATCATCTCACCCAGAGACGCGCCGTTACGGCGTGAAGAGATGAACAGCACCATAAAGTCCTGCACCGCACCGGCCAGAACCACACCGGCCAGCAACCACAGCACGCCCGGCAGATAACCCATTTGCGCGGCGAGCACCGGACCGACTAACGGACCGGCACCGGCGATGGCGGCAAAGTGGTGACCGAACAGCACGTTGCGGTTGGTCGGCACATAGTTCAGGCCGTCGTTGTTGATCACCGCAGGCGTGGAACGGGAAGGATCCAGCTTCATGACCTTTTGCGCGATATACAGACTGTAATAGCGATAGGCCACCAGATAGACCGACACCGAGGCGACGACTATCCATAATGCGCTGATGTGTTCACCCCGCCGCAGGGCGACGACGCCCAGACAGCAGGCACCGAGGAGGGCAACAAGCATCCACGGTAAGTGTTTGAAGAAGGCTTTTTTGTTCATAAATAACCCGGTTATTTAAAAAAAACTCACGAAATACCCGTCTCTGTTTTCTTTATTAAGCACTGCTTTCAGAGAGGCTGGGCCTGTTTATTGCGTATTTTTCTTGCGCACTTTTATTGCCCGTATAGGGTGCCAAAATCGCCGTTGCACAGGCGGGAAAGTTGGTCAGCGGTCACAGAGAGAGATAAGCGGTTGTCAGGCGGGATGAGCGGTTAAGGGGGCGATTAAGGACGTGAAATCTGTGAGTTAGGTCACGTAGCAATCCTGTCAGAAGGTCAGGACAGCAGCGTAACTTTTGTGGCACCGTCGTGTTTTGACAGGTAAATTATTCATTTGCTAAATGATCCGAGGGATCAATCAACACATTCAGGGAGTTTTTATGAAAGGTAAGTTTCCGCAAGGTTTTATGTGGGGCGGGGCAACGGCGGCCAATCAGGTGGAAGGGGCATACGATCAGGATGGCAAAGGGCTGTCCATCGTCGATGCCATTCCAGGCGGCAAAGACCGTCTGAAGATCGTCTCTTCACCGGAATTTGATTTTACCCTTGATCCCGCAAACCATACGTATCCGAATCATAAAGGCATCGATCACTATCATCGTTTTCAGGAAGATATCGCGCTGTTCGCGGAAATGGGATTCAAATGTTACCGTTTTTCTATTGCCTGGACACGCATCTACCCGAACGGCGTTGAGCAGGAGCCTGAGGAAGCCGGGCTGAAGCATTACGATCAGGTGATTGACGCCTGTATCGCGCACGGCATTGAACCGGTGATCACCATTTCACACTATGAGATGCCGCTGCATCTGGCGACCGCGTTTGGCGGCTGGAAAAACCGCGAACTGATTGCTCACTTCGAGCGTTTTGCCCGCACGGTGCTGACCCGCTACGGGCATAAAGTGAAGTACTGGATGACCTTCAACGAGATCAACAGCGCGGCACATTTCCCGATCATGAGTCAGGGGCTGACGGTGAAAACCGGTGCGCTTGAGGCGCAGGCGAAGTTCCAGGCGTGGCATAACCAGTTTGTTGCCAGCAGTCTGGCCGTCAAAATTGCCCACGAAACCAACGCGCAAATCCAGATCGGTTGCATGATCCTGTTTGCCACCAATTACGCTTATGACTGCAATCCGGTCAATCAGCTGGAAACCCTGAAAGAGACTCAGGCGTTTAATTTCTACTGCGCCGACGTGCAGGCGGGCGGTAAATATCCGTATTACGCCAAAAGCCTGTGGCAATCGCAGGGCGTCGAACTGGATATTCAGCCGGGTGATGTAGAGCTGATTAAACAGCATACGGTGGATTACATTGGTTTCAGCTACTACATGTCTTCGACCATCAACAAAACCAATCCTGACGCGGTCACAGCACAAGGTAACCTGCTCGGCGGCGCGCGTAATCCGTTCCTCGAAGCCAGCGACTGGGGCTGGGAAATCGACCCGGTCGGCCTGCGGATTGCCCTTAATCAGCTGTACGATCGCTATGAAAAACCGTTGTTTATTGTTGAGAACGGACTGGGCGCTGTCGATAAGCCGGATGAAAACCACTACATTGCCGATGATTACCGTATCAACTATCTGCGTCAGCATATTCAAGCCATGGCGGAAGCGATTGAAGACGGCGTGGAACTGATGGGCTACACCCCGTGGGGTTGTATCGATCTGGTGAGTATGTCCACCGGCGAGATGAGCAAGCGTTACGGTCTGATTTATGTCGACCTCGACGATAAGATCTCCGGCACCGGTAACCGTTACCGCAAGAAATCGTTCCACTGGTATCAGAAAGTGATCGGAACGAACGGGGAAGATATCAGCTGATAATCTCCCGTCAGGCCTGAAACAGTCCGGGTGATGCCCGGACTGTTCTTAATGTCTGTTCATTGACGGGCGAATATGAATTAACGCTCGATTTTCAGCGCTTCCATTACGAGTGAAAATGCCGGCGAATGTTGTTTCCTGCTGGGATAATAGAGGTAATAACCCGGGAACGGCAGACAGTAGGATTCCAGAAAGCGTATCAGACGTCCTTCCTCAATATGGGGAGCAAACTCCTCCTCGGGTAAAAACGCCACACCGAGCCCGGCTAAGGCTGCGTCGACCATGTGGGCCGACGTGTTAAACGTCAGTTGCCCGTCAACACGCACGTTGACAGGTCCCTCATCGTTATCAAACTCCCAGATATACAGCCCGCCCGATGTTGCCATCCGCATATTCATGCAGCTATGTTGCAGCAAATCTTGCGGTGTCAGGGGCATGGGGTGTGAACTCAAATACTCAGGCGAGGCCACCGCGGCCATGCGCAGCTGAGGGGTTAGCGGCATGGCAATCATGTCTTTATCGATGGTGTCACCCAGCCGCACACCCGCGTCAAACCTGTCGGCGACAATGTTTCGAAAACCGTGGTTGGCATCGAACTCCAGTTTTATCTCGGGATATTCGCGCAGCAATGCGGATAATTTCGGTAACAGAATGGTTTTGAGAACGTGCGGGCCGCAGGTGATACGCACCGTTCCCGCTGGCTTGTCACGCATCTCTGTCAGCATATCCAGTTCCGCTTCAATCTCATCAAAACGGGTGCCGATAGCCTGTAATAAACGTTCGCCTGCTGCCGTCGGCGACACATTGCGCGTGGTCCGCGTCAGTAGCCGGATATCCATGCGATTTTCAAGCGCAGTAATGGTCTGGCTGAGTGCGGGTTGTGTCACCCCCAGCTGCGCTGCGGCGCGTGTGAAACTGCCTTCGCGGGCCACAGTCACAAACGCAATGAGATCATTGAAATTACGTTTCATTGCACCTTCTTCACTTTCGATTTATAAGCAGAGCTTATAGCCCCATTAAGAATTTATTAGCTGGTAAGACTATACCCGTCGTGTAGAATTTTTAGCAAGCCGGAATACGAAAGAACCGGGATAAAAACCCCTTCGTCTGATTCGATTAACCACATGAAATTACTGTTTTTATTCTCACGAATAAGACGCGGCACCGGCTTGCCAAAAATTCATCCTGCAGAAAGAAAAAAGGATCACAAGTGACGACAGCAGCAGAGAAAGATTTTGTGAACCAGACTCCGGCCGCGCACTGGAACGGGGTCTGGGCGATAACGATGTGCGTATTTGCGCTGGTGGCATCCGAGTTTATGCCGGTGAGCTTGCTGTCACCGGTTGCCCGCGATTTGGGCGTCAGCGAAGGGCTGGCCGGACAGGGGATTGCCATCTCCGGTGGACTGGCGGTGATAACCAGTCTGTCGATCTCCCGGCTGGCCGGTAACGTCAACCGCAAGGCGCTGCTTTTAGGGCTGACAGTTCTGATGGCATTTTCCGGCGGACTGATTGCTTTAGCGCCCGGCTATACGACTTACATGATCGGGCGAGCCCTGATCGGCGTAGCCATTGGCGGATTCTGGTCCATGTCGGCCGCTGTGGCTATGCGCCTGGTTCCGCAGGATCAGGTTCCCCGCGCACTGGCTATTTTCAACGGCGGTAATGCGCTGGCAACTGTGGTCGCCGCACCGCTGGGCAGTTATCTGGGGGGCGTCATTGGCTGGCGCGGTGCCTTTTTGTGTCTCGTGCCTGTGGCGCTTATCGCCTTTGTCTGGCAGTGGATCAGCCTGCCGTCTATGGCGCCGGAAAGCAGGAAAAATTCTGCAGGGAACGTCTTTCGTTTATTCAAAAATCCTTTAGTGCTGGCGGGTATGGCTGCGTGCGGGATTTTCTTTATGGGGCAGTTTGCCCTGTTTACCTATGTCCGGCCGTTTCTGGAAACCGTCACGCGGGTCAGTGCAGAGATGCTGTCCCTCATTTTGCTGGCGATTGGCGTCGCGGGTTTTGCCGGGACATTACTGATCGGCACGTTTCTGAATAAGCGTTTCTATCTCACGCTCATGGTGATCCCGCTGCTGATGGCCGTCATCGCCGTCATGCTGATGGTTCTTGGCCATTCGTCCGGGATCGTGATCATTCTGCTGGCGTTATGGGGGCTGGTGGCAACGGCAGCGCCGGTCGGCTGGTGGTCCTGGGTGGCAAGCACTTTCCCCAATAATGCCGAAGCCGGGGGCGGGCTGATGGTCGCTGTGGTGCAACTGTCGATTGCGCTGGGCTCGACCTTAGGCGGCGTCGCCTTTGACCATATCGGCTGGCAAAGCACGTTTATTGTCAGCGCCGCGTTGCTGGTACTGGCGTCCGGCCTGACGTTTATCACTTCACGCAATGACCATTGATCACACGAGCATTTTTAACCGGACGAACTGATGTCCATTCACCGCAATACCTGATTAAGGATAATTCCATGAGAGTGTTAACGATGTTGTTAGGGCTGTTTGTCAGCTCATTTGCTGCAACAGCCGCCGATATGTCCAACGGCGCAGATAACTTTTATAAAAGCGATAAAGTGACTCAGCAAAAGGTGACGTTTAAAAACCAGTATCAGATGAATGTGACCGGCAATCTTTTCATGCCAAAAGGCATGAATGAAAGCGCGAAAAATCCGGCCATTGTCATTGGTCATCCGATGGGGGCGGTGAAAGAACAGAGTTCCAATCTGTATGCGCAAAAGCTTGCCGAGCAGGGATTTGTGACGCTGGCGATAGACATCTCTTTCTGGGGCGAAAGCGAAGGTAAACCGCGCAATGCTGTCGCGCCGGATATCTATGCAGAGGATTTCAGTGCCGCTGTGGATTACCTCGGCACGCGTCCCTATATCGACAAAAACCGCATCGGGGTACTGGGGATTTGTGGCAGCGGCAGTTTCGTTATCAGTGCGGCAAAAATTGATCCGCGTATGAAAGCGATTGCGACGGTCAGCATGTATGACATGGGGTCGGCAAATCGTCACGCGCTCAATAATTCGTTAACCCTTGCGCAGCGTAAACAGATCATTGCCGAGGCGGCAGAGCAACGTTACAGCGAGTTCACCGGCGGCGAAACGAAATACACCAGCGGCACGCCGCATAAAATTGACGAGAACTCTCCCCCTGTTGCCAAAGAGTTCTACGACTTTTATCGCACTCCTCGCGGCGAGTTTACGCCAAAAGGTTCATCACCGGCGCTGACCACGCACCCGACGCTGACCAGCAATGTGAAATTCATGAACTTCTATCCGTTCAACGACATTGAGACCATTTCACCGCGTCCGATGCTGTTTATCACCGGCGATCAGGCGCATTCAAAAGAATTCAGCGAAGATGCCTATAAACGTGCAGGCCAGCCGAAAGAGTTGTACATCGTTCCGGGTGCCGGTCACGTTGATCTTTACGACCGTACCGATCTGATCCCTTTTGCGAAACTGACCGCGTTCTTTAAAGAAAACCTGAAATAACCCGCGGATTATTAACAGTCCGGGCTTTTGCCCGGACTACACTTTTGCCCGCACCAGCTCATTGAACCGCGTCGTGTACGCCGGTGACAGCATTTCGCGTTTCATCGCCCAGCCGCGCTGGATCCCCTGACCGGCAAACCAGACTTTGCCGACCCCGTCCTTGTGGATCTTGTCCAGCGTGGCCATCAGCTGATCGCTGTTTTTCTTTGGCTGATATTCATCAAACAGATTGAGCTGGGCGACGCCCTGACTGAAAAAGTCGCCCAGCATCACACCGCCTTTCTGATAGCGATATCCGGGTTTCCAGATCTGATCGAGACAACGCACGGCGGCGGCGAGAATATCGCGGCTGTCGTGTGTCGGCGTCATCAGTTTGATGCCAGCATGATTGCCGTAATAGGGGACTTTCGGATCGTGCGGACTGGTCTTCACAAACGCTGACACGTAGCGGCAATACTGATGTTCTCCGCGCAGTTTTTCCGCGGCGCGTACCGCGTAATTGCAGATGGCTTCGCGCATATCCTGATACTCAGTAATGCGTTCGCCGAAAGAGCGCGAACAGATAATCTGCTGCTTGGTCGGCACCGATTCTTCAAGCGCCAGACAGGATTCGCCGCGCAGTTCGCGCACGGTACGCTCCAGCACCACGCTGAAATGTTTGCGGATCAGCGCCGAAGGGCAGTCGGCAAGTTGCAACGCCGTGGTGATCCCCAGCATATTGAGCTTTTTACTGATGCGCCGCCCCACGCCCCAGACTTCTTCCACCGGCACCAGAGCCATCAGTTTCCGCTGACGCACGGTCTGCGATAAATCCAGCACGCCACCGGTGCCTTTCCAGGTTTTCGCCGCAAAGTTCGCCAGTTTGGCCAGCGTTTTGGTGGGGGCAATCCCCACGCCAACGGCCAGATGTGTCTCCTTCCAGAGGGTCTTCTGCACCTGTTTACCAAAATCATGCAGCGAGATGCAGTTTTCGATATTAGTGATATCCAGAAAGGCCTCATCGATGGAGTAGATATCCACCGCAGGCGCCAGCCGTTCGAGTGTTTCCATCACGCGGTTCGACATGTCGGCATACAGCGCGTAGTTGGATGAAAACACTGCCACGTTGTGCTGGCGGATCGCGTCACGCGCCTTGAAAAAAGGCGCGCCCATCGGGATTTGCGCCTTTTTGGCCAGCGCATTGCGGGCAATCACGCAGCCGTCATTGTTGGACAACACAATCACCGGCCGCCCGCGGAGATCTGGCCGGAACACGGTTTCGCAGCTCGCGTAAAAGGAGTTCACATCAACGAGGGCAAACATGGTTTGGTTGTCGCTTATAAGGTTTCATTCTTCATACCTATAAAATACTGGTTATGTATACAGTATAATCATAAGTGCGGGAAATGGAAAACGCTTAAGGGGTGAGTCGTCAATTAGCCGGGAAATACAAATCAGTTGCTGATCACCGAGTGTCTTACCGAGATTGAAAGGTGTCGCCAGCATTCGCTCAAGTTTTGCTCTCAGTCAGGTGAAATACACCACCGCCTTGCCGACGCGGCATTTAAGAAGGTGAGAAGTGAAGATGTGTTCCCGTATTTACCCCAACCGCACAGGGTTATCCACAAAATCTGGGGATAACCCTGTGCAAAGTCTGGCCTGAAAATCAGCAGTGAATTCCTTCAGACCAGTCGGAATAACCTTTCGCGTCACCGCCGTAACAGGTTTCTTTTGCGGCGATAGTCAACTCAGCACCATAACGCAGAAGTTTGGGTTGTCTGTCATACTGATTTCTTAATGGTTGACCGGTCGGCTAGTTTTGTGGTTGCATTTTGTGCGTTCCATTTTTACCGGGTGTCGCTGCAAAGAATAATGGCGACACACATTTTGAGAAGGAGGCATTAATGACCACGATTTTCATTATCGGCGCGGCGGGCAATATAGGGCGCCGCCTGTCAAAGACGCTTGCAGATAAAGGACATGCTGTTCGTGCACTTTACCGTAAACCTGAACAGGAACAGACGTTACGTCAGGCAGGGGCCGAACCGGTCAGCGGGAACCTGACAGAGCTGGATGCCACTACTTTGGCAGCGTACATGAAAGGCAGCGACGTGGTGGTTTTCACCGCCGGTGCCGGTGGCAAAGGCGGACCGGAAATGACCAATGCGGTCGATGGCGAAGGGCTGAAAACCGCGGTCGCGGCGGCGACTCAGGCTGGCGTTTCGCGCTTTTTGCTGGTGTCTGCATTCCCGGAAGCAGGGCGCGGTAAAACCATTTCTGATACGTTTGAAAACTACATGCGCGTCAAAAAAGAAGCCGATGTGGCGCTGGCGCAAAGCGAACTGGACTGGGTGATCTTAAGACCGGGAACATTAGTGGATGATTGCGGTACCGGACTGATTCAGGCCGGGCCCGCCATTCCTTACGGCGATATCCCCCGTGATGACGTGGCAGCCACGCTTGCTGAAATCATTGAGCAGCCTGATGTCAGCCGCGTCATCATTGAACTGACAGCGGGAGATGTGCCGGTTCGTCAGGTTGTAGAGAAGATAGCGAAACGCTAAAAGATTTTGCCACTCCCAGGCGGGCAGAAGAACGTTTGCCCGTCAGGAGAGTGCCGGATCGGAAAGGGGAGCCGGCAGCCTGAATGAAAAGTTTTTTAAATTACCTGTAGACGACCGGTCTAATTGTTGTTAGTGTAGCGACAAGGTTAAGGCGAACGGGCGATATCACACTGCTTTGTTCAGACCGGATCCAAAGGCTTTTCGTAATGGGTTCACAGGGTTTTTTTATCTGACATCTAGACGACTGGTCTACTTAAATCACAATTCACTACGCCGGAGATTTATTATGAAGATTCTTATGGTTCTCACCTCACACGATAAACTGGGTAACACAGGCCGTAAAACAGGTTTCTGGCTGGAAGAGCTGGCCGCGCCTTACTATGCATTTAAAGATGCCGGGGCGGAAATTACGCTGGCTTCTCCAGAAGGTGGCAACCCGCCGTTAGATCCAAAAAGCAATGAGCCGGATTTCCAGACTGAACAGACTCACCGCTTCGAGGCCGACGAGCAGGCAACCGCTCAGCTGGCTTCAACGGTTCGTCTCGACAGCGTGTCGCAAGCTGATTTCGACGCCGTTTTCTATCCTGGCGGCCACGGTCCGTTGTGGGATCTGGCAGAAGATAAAAATTCTATCGCCCTGATCGAAGCGTTTCTGGCGGCCGGTAAGCACGTGGTGCTGGTCTGTCATGCACCGGGCGTACTGCGTCATGTTAAAACTTCTGAAGGAAAACCACTGGTTGAAGGCAAAAAAGTGACCGGTTTTACCAACACCGAAGAAGAAGCGGTAGGGCTGACAGACGTGGTGCCTTTCCTGGTGGAAGACGAACTGATAGCCAAAGGCGGTATCTATTCCAAAGGACCGGACTGGGGTTCTTATGTGGTGATCGACGGTCTGCTGATCACCGGTCAAAACCCGGGCTCTTCTGCTGAAGCGGCTGAACTGCTGATTAAGCAACTGGGCGCATAGTCGTTCCTCACGCGGGGTGGCAGGCATGAATGTCGCCCCGCTTAGCAGGTGTCGATCTGTTGTTATTGCGGGGTGACAGAGTGTATTGTCGTGCGTGAAGATATTGTCCTTTCATTCGCTCATAGACGACTGGTCTAGTTTCTGGTAAATTTGCCCTATGACTACTGCAACTCAACACCATAACAATGACGTCCGCGAGCATATCCTTGCGACAGGCCAGCGTATTATGGCCGGCAAGGGTTTTTCTGCTGTCGGACTGAATGAAATCCTCAAAGACGCGGGCGTGCCCAAAGGGTCTTTCTATCACTATTTTGGCTCAAAAGAGGCTTTTGGTGTGGGAATGCTTGAGCGCTATTTTGAAGACTATCTGGCCGACCTCGACAGGACGCTGAGCCAGCCCGGCCTTAATATGGCGCAGCGACTGATGAATTACTGGCAGCTATGGCGGGAATCTCAGTCATTCTCCGACTGTCAGGGCAAATGCCTTGCCGTGAAACTGGGCGCGGAAGTCGCTGATCTGTCGGATACCATGCGTTTAACGCTGCTTTCCGGCACGGCGGGAATTATCTCGCGTCTGGCGGAAGCATTAGAAACGGGTGTGGCTGAGGGATCTCTGACGATTGATGACACACCACGCACCGTGGCGGAAAGTTTGTATCAGCTCTGGCTGGGTGCCAGCGTGATGGTCAAGATTGTCCGCAACATGAGCCCGTTTGATTCCGCGATGGCGACGACGCAAAAGATTATTCACATCATCTGAAAATAATGCCAGCCATATTAAATGACTGGCATTCGCTTGCGAAAATGATTATTCCGGCAGTTGTGCTAACGCGTTTTTCACTGCATCAGGCATCGAAGGGCGTCCGTTAGTCAGACAGGTTGCCACAAAAGTGGCTTCGGCAAACACCACGCCATCCACTTTGATCTGCTGAACGAAGTTGACGCGGTTACGTTTCTCATTTCTCGCCAGTTCACAGGTTACTTCAACCTGATCGCCTTTTTGCAGGCTTTTACGAAAGCGCAGTGAATACTCCAGCACCATGTACATGTTGCCCTGAGCAAACTCTGCCTCGATATCAATACCCAGCGCTTCGCGCATGTAGGCATGGCGCGTCCATTCCATATAGAAGGGATAATACAAACCATCCACGACACCCTGAAAATCGATATGTTTTTCATCTACTTCATAATGCTTACTAAACATTTGCTGCTCCGTAGCCAGTCCATTTTTTTAAACAGGGCATCATATATACAACAGTAAGTTCTTTTGGTAAAAACCAACGTGTTTCAGAATATAAGATCTCTTGTATCAGGATAAAAAAATCCCTTTGCGGGAGCCGGTGACTATAGGAAAGAACCCATGCTGAAAGAAAACTTCAACGAACTGCAGATTTTTCTGGTCGTTGCGAGAGAACGAAGTTTTACCAAAGCAGCAGGAAAGCTGGGGGTTTCGCAGTCGGCACTCAGTCATGCCGTTAAGGCGCTGGAAGAACGTTTAAACATCCGCCTTTTGACCCGCACCACCCGAAGTGTCGCGCCCACTGAAATCGGCGAGAAGATTATTGCCTGCCTGGAACCACGACTTGCCGATCTCGAGCAGGAACTGGAAACACTTGTTCAGCTTAACGGCCCGACCTCCGGGAATATCCGCATCTCGGCGGGGGAACATTCCGCGAGAAAATTATTGTGGCCAAAGCTGAAGCCGTTTTTACAAGAATACCCTGAAATCAATGTCGAACTGCATGTGGATAATGGTTTCGTCGATATCGTCGATGGTCGCTACGATGCCGGGGTGCGTCTGGGCGAGAGCGTAGATAAGGATATGATTGCCGTCCGCATCGGTCCGGATTTCCGAATGGTGGTTGTTGGTTCACCGGACTATTTTGCCGAAAAGGGTATTCCGCAAACTCCGCATGAGCTGCAATACCACAAGTGCATCAATATGCGTCTGCCAACCGCCGGTGGGTTGTACCACTGGGAGTTTGAGAAAGAAGGAAAGCCGCTACGGGTGCGCGTGGAAGGGCAACTGACGTTTAATTTGCTGTCAGAACGAATCGATGCGGTGCTGTCAGGATTTGGACTGGCCTGTGTGCCGGAGGACATGGTTGAGGACCGGGTGAAATCTGGTGAACTGATTCAGGTGCTGGATGCGTGGTGTCCGTCGTTTCCGGGCTATTACCTTTACTACCCGAGCAGAAAACAACATCCGCCAGCTTTTGCGCTGATGATTGATATGCTGCGCGACAACGGATAATACGTCAGCGGCACGAATTTTATCCTTCACAGGCTATGGTTCAGTCCCGCAATACTTTCGAGAAACATACAGCCTCATCCCGGCCGATATAGGGTCCGTAATTCTCTATGAGTACGTATCCATTATTCTTATAAAAATTTACCGTCTTATGGTTAACGTGTCGGGTTTCAAGCCATATCTCTGTATATCCCATGTTTTTCGCGGATGTTTCAAGAAAACTGAGTAAAGCTTTTCCGACCCCAGGGGCGCTTCGGTCTGAGAACATTCTTTTAAGTTCGGCGATATTTTCTGTTAACGGTCGGATAGCCCCGCATCCTGTTGCATCGCCTTTTTCATTTCGTGCCAGCACCCAAAGCGATCTGTCACCATCCATTGAATCTATTGTGAAATTACTTTTTCCACTATCACCCGTTATCGCTGCAAGCTCCGCTGACAATTTTTCTATTAAAGAACAAGAATCTGGCGAAAATGGGTCTGATTTCTCTACTGTTATCATTTGATACCCTCATAAAGTTCTTAGTCAGAATAGAAGATGTTTAAGGTAAATTCCTCATGTTTTATTTGATGATGTTAAATGCCGGATTTCTACAGCTCCACCTGTGATGTTTTCCGTTTTTCTGGCCGATCACTTAAACTGCCCCACACAGGACGGAACATAGGGAAAGTAAGATGCTTTTGCCAGCGACAAGCTTTATAAAAAACGTGTATCAATCGTCATCTGAAGAATGAGTCATCAATTGTTTGTTTCTCTGGATGGGCCCAAGGGTGCCGGTAAAACCACATTGCTGGAGGCCATTACGAAAGTATTAAGGGCAGATAACAAGAAGGTGGTCCGCCTTTGCGAGAAAAAAAGCGATCCTTACAGGGGCGAAACAATGGCTCTTGTTAACAAGTTCGCCCGAAATCCCACTCTGGATTTGGAATTAGAGGTTTGTAAGCGCCTTGCTGATAGCCGTGCCTGGATTTCCGAACATGTGCTGACTAAGCAGCCAGCGGACTGCATTATCCTGATGGATCGCTGGTATCCGTCGGATGCCGCGTTTCGCCGGATGATCCCTTTTGCAGAGATTTTACAGCTTAACATTGAACGAAAGGTGAGAACGCCAGACCTGCATGTCGGGGTGGTGACTGCGCCTGAAATTTCCTGGGCAAGGGCCGCGTCGCGGTCACGCGGGCTGGGAAGTACGGTGATTTCTAAGCTGGAAGAGCATGTCGCTTGTACCACGGCGTTCGAGCGAGAAGTTGCACATCATGACTGGGTTTTATGCCGCAATGAAGGAACGATCGAAGACGCAACGATGCAGGTCATTTCTGAGATCTACAGGGTGTCCGGCTCCTTACATCCCCGTTTCTAAAAACTCAATAAAGGCTCTGACTTTTGAATTCAGTGCCGAGCGTTCGTTGACGCAGGCATAGATATTCATCGGCAGGGACTCTGCATCGCTGTCGCAGAACAAAGGCATGAGCCGTCCGCTATCAATCAACGGCTGGGCGATAAAGCTTGCCAGCCGCGCGATACCGCCGCCGTTCTCTGCTATTTTGGCAATAATATCAATGTCATCGCTGATGAATTGCGGATTGAGTTTCGCATTAACAGGTTGCCCGTTAATCTTAAATGTCCAGGGCAGAAAACGTCCGTCGGTGGGATAACGAAAAACCAGGCAGGCGTGCCGGCTCAGTTCTTCAGGAGTCTGCGGGATGCCTGCGCGCGCCAGATAAGCGGGGGCGGCGCAGAATATAAACGGCAAAGAGGCGATTTTTCTGGCAATCAGTTGATCGTTTAGTTGTGCCTCGATGCGGATACTGACATCTATGCCTTCCAGCCGGTGGTCAACGTTGCGATCGGTGCTGATCAGTTCGACATCAATATCGGGAAATGACGCTTTGAACGCTGGCATCAGTGGTGCGATGACATACCGGCCAAAGGCGGCAGTCGTGGCGATGCACAGCGGACCCTGCGGTTTGGTTTCAAGCGCAGCAGCCTGCGAAGCGAGATCAATATCATGGGGAATATGGCGGACTTTCTCGAAATAGCGTTTACCACTTTCGGTTAATGTCATGCTCCGGGTGGTGCGCGATATCAGGCGTACGCCCAGATGTGTCTCAAGTCGCGACAGGCTCTGGCTCACCGCCGCCGGACTCATCCCTTTACCGCGTGCTGCCGCGGCGATACTGCCGTGTTCCACTACGCGGATAAAATTGCTGATCAGCCCTAACACATCCATAGTCTCTCCCGTGCCCGATTCGTCACTTTTTATTAATAATGATTAAAGCACAGCCGCTCTACTACCGTCAGGGCTAGCTTGTTAGTTTATCCGCTGTTTCGCAAACCTCCGTTAAACAGGATAACCCGATGACTGATGCAGTAACAAAGAATATTCCATGGATCCGCTTTCCAAAACGCACTTCACCCTACATATTTGCTCTGTATATGGCGACCATTATGGCGTTTCTGATGAGTCTGGTGATCACTCTGGCTGAATTTGGCATGGGGCCTCATTACATGGAAAATGTGATGAATGCTTATCAGGTTGCTATGCCCGCGGCCTTTGTCTGCATACTCGTTGTCCGTCCGGTGGTTATCCGGCTGGTGGGATTAACGGTTCACGGTCACTGAGTCATTCAACAGGTTGCCCTGGAGATATGTAGAAAAGGGCGGGCGTCTCATCTACGCTGTATGAGCTTTGCCCTTTTTGCATTTACAGGAACTGGAAAGATGAAAGTCGACTGGCACAGCGCCTTGCTGACACGTACCACGCTTGTGGATAAGCATTACAGAAACACCCAGAATGTTCGTCGTTTCCTGACTGAGCAGTGCGGGGAGGATTTTCGCTTCGATCGTGATTTTATGGCCTGGATACGCAATGAAGTGCCAAAAACGCTGGGCGATGTGGCCGATGAGTGGAAGCGCAGGCAGTCAACGTAACGCTGATATTTTAAATTCTGAGTCCTCGATGCTGAGGACTCAGTTCAGAAGATCCTCAGTTCATTCCGTTCAGTTTTTCCATCACCTCATCAGATAAATTCAGCAGTGCGCTGGCCAGGTTTTCCTGCAAATGTTCCGGTGATGACGTGCCGGGGATCAGCAAAATATTCGGTGAACGTCTGAGCAACCAGGCCAGCGCGACCTGCATCGGTGTGGCCTGTAAGTCAGCGGCGACTTCATCGAGTTGCGTTGACTGCAGCGGGGAAAATCCGCCGAGCGGGAAGAAAGGCACGTAGGCGATGCCCTGATCCGCCAGCCGGCCCACCAGCGCATCGTCATGGCGGTTGGCCAGGTTATACATATTCTGCACGCAGACAATCGGCGTCAGTTTCTGCGCGTCCTCGACCTGTTTTGCCGTGACATTGCTCAGGCCAATATGACGAACCAGTCCGCGTTCTTTCAGCTTAATCATCGCCTCGAGCTGCGGTTCGAGCGATCCTTCTTTCGGCTGATGGGTATCAAGCATACTGCGCAGATTCACCACTTCCATTGCCTCAAGCCCCAGATTGCGCAGGTTATCTTCCACCGCACTGACCAGTTCCTGTGGCGTAAATGCCGTTAACCAGCCGCCTTTCTCATCCCGGCGCGCACCGACTTTGGTGACAATACTCAGATTGTCAGCGTAAGGATGCAGGGCTTTTTTGATCAGCTTATTGGTTTCATGCGGACCGTAGAAATCACTGGTATCGATATGATTCACACCGCTCGCCACCGCATCGCGCAATAGCTGAATGGCGCGGGCCTCATCTTTTACCGGACCAAAAACACCCGGACCTGCCAGCTGCATGGCACCGTAACCTAAACGTGCCACTTCGCGGTCGCCGAGACGATAAGTCATTGAGGGTTGTGACATGGGACTCTCCTTTATGTGTGTTCAATGATTGTAGCGCTGCGCTGGCTGTGCAACTATCCGGTGAAATCAGGACAAACTGTACGAGGCTACGCACAATGTCGATGGATATCGCCCTGCTGCACGCAGTGGTTGAGGTGGCAAAAGCCGGGGGATTTCGCGAGGCGGCGCGGGTTACCGGCAGTAATGCATCACGGCTCAGCGATGCGGTACGCCGCGCCGAACAACAACTGGGCATCCGGTTATTTCACCGCACCACGCGCACGGTGGTTCTGACCGAAGCCGGCAGGGCGCTGATTGAACGACTGCTGCCCGCCATGAATGAAGTGAATGCCGCGCTGGACGCGCTCAACCGTTATCGTCACACGCCGGGTGGCGTACTGCGCCTGAATGTGCCGGTCAGCGCCACGCGGCTGGTTTTGCCCGCCTTAGTGCCGGAATTTTTGCGGCGTTATCCCGATATCCAGCTGGAAATCATCGCCGAAAGTAATGTGCAGGATGTGTTTCGAGATGGCTGCGATGCCGGTATCCGTTATGACGAACGTCTGGAGCAGGATATGGTGGCGATCCCCATTGGTCCGCGTATTCAGCGCTACGCCGCCGCCGCGTCACCGGCATATCTTGATGTCCACGGCAGGCCGTCGCATCCGCGGGATCTGATCCCGCATCGCTGTCTGCGCGGGCGTTATGCCAGCGGCATCATGCCTGACTGGGAATTCGAGCGGGAAGGCGAAACCCTCAGCGTGCAGGTGAGCGGTCCGCTGGTGGTCAGCGTCGGAGGCGCGGTCGATCTGGCGGTGGAAGCAGCGATAGCCGGGACGGGGATCATTTATCTGTTTGAAGAATGGTTACGGCCCGCCATCACCAGCGGAAAACTCGAGCCCCTGTTGCAGCCATGGTGGCTGTCTTTTTCCGGTCCGTGGCTTTATTACAACGATCGCCGTCTGATCCCCGCGCCTTTACAGGCGTTTATTGATTTTGTACGTGAGGATAATCTGCGCCGCGAAACGTCACTCTGAGCGTTGTGCTGCCTGCGGTGTCACTGCCGGATGATAAGACGAGGGCGGCTGACCGATCACGCGGCGAAACATGGTGGAAAAAGACGAGCCATTGTCGTATCCCATCGACAGCGCGATGTCACTGACCGGCCTTCCGGCCACTAATCCCGACAACGCTACCAGTACACAGGCGCGCTGCCGCCAGACAGAAAATGACATCCCCGTTTGTTGAAGAAAATGACGGCGGAAGGTGCTGGCGCTCATAAACAACGCGTTCGCCCAGCGGTCAGCAGGATCATGGATCGATGGTGCGGCTAAAAAGGCCTGACACAGCGCCAGCAGCGGCGGATTTTGTGGCAGCGGAATTTCAAATTCCCGTGTCTGCATCGCGGCAATTTCCTGCAAAAGCAGCGCCACCAGCAGACGATCTCGTGATGACTCGTACAAAGGTTCGAGCTCAACGGCCTCGAGCAACAATTGTCTCAGCAGGGGAGAAACGGTAAGGATTTTACAGCGGTCACGGGCGGGCCACTGCTGCACGCTTTCCGGTTCGATATACAAACTGCGCGTCGAAACGCAGATAAATTTCACACTGTGCGGCTCCAGGGCGGGGATCCACACCGCGTGCTGTGGCGGTACTATCCAGTTTCCCGAACGGGTCGTGACGTGCATCAGCCCGGTGGCGCCGTACAGCAACTGGGCGCGACGGTGACGATGCTCAGGCAGCACAAATCCTCCCGGATAATCGTTCCCCACCGCCACGACTTCCCGGTCGAGATCTTCATAATCTTTTATATGAACGTTGCGCATAAAATTTTCAGGCTGCTTGTTGACCGATTCGCAAGGGTAAATGAGCGCTGCAAAAATGGGAAGGGCACGGTGAAGCCGCTACTCTTGCCGCCTGACATTTTGCGGAGTGGTTACGTGTACGACATCATCATTATTCTTCTGGCAGGTTTTACGACAGGCATCACCACGGTGCTGTTTGGTTTTGGCGGCGGGTTTATTGTGGTGCCTTTTGTGTATCACATCGTGGCGGTGCAGCCGGGTCTGTCACCACATGCCATGCATATTGCCGTGGCGACCTCGACCGCCGTCATGGTGTTTAACGCCGGATGGGCCAGCGTACAGAGCGGCCGGGCGGGAAGATTAAATACCGCCGTGTTGTTTCCGCTGGTCTGGTTTATCGCCACCGGCGCGGTGGGTGGTTCACTGCTTGCCGGATTACTGAAAGATGAGCTGGTTCGCGCCCTGTTTATCCTTTATCTGATCATCACGCTGGCGGATTGCCTGATGCGTAAAGGCTTTATCATCCGGCCACAGCCGCGAAAATTATCCGGTACCACTGTACGGCTGGGGGGCATTTTCATTGGCGTCGTGGCGGCGCTGCTGGGCGTGGGTGGCAGTGTGATGACGGTGCCGCTGCTGCGCCGTCATGGTCATGAGATGCGTGATTGTGTCAGTGCGGCAAATCCGCTTTCCATTCCCGTGGCGGTGTGTGGCGCGGTGACCTACAGCCTGGCGGGGCTGCATGCGGTTCCGGCACCGGGGTATTCAGGTTACATCAGCCTGAAGATTTTGGTACTGCTCACAGCATCAGGTTTTTGCGGCATGTTGTTTACCCGCCGGTGTATTCCAGCCGTGCCCGACGTTCTGCATGCCCGGATTTATGTCATCTTGCTGCTGGCGGTGCTGATGGCGATGGCTATTTGAAAACACGAATAATTAACACAACCATAATATAATCCACGACTATTACCCATGAAGGATATATTTATCCAAAGCTTATAAATAACATTTACCTTAATAAAGGTATAGACCGGCCTTGTTTAACTCTTATTTAGTTTTCCCACCTCAGAATAATAGTATTAAAAATATCCTTTATACAGACTGAAGAGATATTAAATAAATTCAGTTCATCGGTAACAGGTACGAATTTTCCGGTGGTTCAATACATTATCTGAGGCTGGAATAATCATCTTATGCGTAGAGTTAACCGGGTAAATCTTTTATGGCTTCTGGCCTTTACGGGGCCAGGTGCGGCTAAAAATGATGCCAGCGAACTGAGTTTATACTCAATCAATACCGGTTCATTTGTTTATCATATGACGGGTAATGTCGGGGACTACAACGAAATTTTCAAGAATAAGTTCTTTTCCGTTGAGCGTAAATTCTCTCAGGAGTCGAAGAACAGTATGCTCGTGGGCACGATGAAAAACAGTTTTAACGATCGTTGTTTGTCGGTGGGTATGAGAAGGGATTTACACGAAATCAATTCCAGGTGGATGATAAAAGGGGTCTATGCCTACACCGGTGAGTTCTTTGCAAAAGCGTTCAGTGACTGCGGCAATCACGGGTCATATCATGATTTTAAAAAAGTCACCGGCATTGGTTTTTCGCCTTACATCTACCACGCGCTCCAGTACAACCCGACCACTTTCTTCGGCGTTGAAGCGGGGATTATTGCGCCTGATATTTTTGCAACCAGCATCCAGTGGAGTTTCCGGTAAGGTTCTGACATAAATAGTTTTTTTCAATGTGATAACGCCTCCCTATATACCGAAAATACCTTTCGGTTCTCCTCCTGATATTCTTTTTATTCACTGCGTCTATACTCAAATTCAGGCTGATGCTGTTCGATTTTCAATACTGTTTTTTCATTAAGGCGGTGGCTGACGTGCTTAAAAAAACTTTCGGGCTTTCATGCTTGCCGTTATTAGTAGCCCTGCCTGGGAGCCAGGCAGATCAATTAAAATTATATTCGATTAACACCGGATCCTTCGTTTATCACCTGACCGGTAACCACGGGCAATATACTGAGAAATTTGATAACGATTTCTACTCAGTTGAGAGAAAATTTTCTGAAGATTCAAAGTATAGCGTGTTAGTCGGGACGATGAAAAACAGCTTTGATGACCGCTGTATCGCCATAGGGATGCGACGCGACTGGGCGGAGAGCAACACGGGTTGGGTGTTCAAAGGCGTGTACGGTTACACTGGCGAGTTCTTTTTTGATGCCTTCAAACACTGTGGCGATGATGGATCTTATGCCGATTTCAAGAAAGTCACCGGCATTGGCTTTTCACCGTATATTTATCACGCCATTCAATACAACTTCACTGATTATTTCGGCGTTGAAAGCGGGATTATTATCCCTTCAGTTTTTGTGATCACCGTGCAATGGAGCTTTAGATAACGCCCCACGCTCAGCCCAGCAATCCCAGATGTTCGACCAGAATCGACGTGCCGATGCCAATCAGTACCACGCCACCGAGGATTTCCGCCCATTTACCGATCGCCGCACCGAGAAAACGGCCCAGCAACATACCGGACGTCGCCATAATGGTGGTAGCCGCGCCAATGGTCAGTGCCATCACCACAATATTCACCTGAAGGAACGCCAGCCCGACGCCGACGGCCATTGCATCCAGACTGGTCGCGACGGCGGTGGTGACCAGCAGCCAGAAGCCGTGGCGACGCGGTGCTTCTGTCTCTTCTGCGGTATCTTTTTTAAAGGCTTCCACAATCATTCGGATACCGAGGATCAGCAGCAGGGTAAACGCCACCCAGTGATCCCAACTCATAATAAACTGGCTGGCCGCCAGACCAATACCCCAGCCGATGACCGGCGTAATCGCTTCGATCACACCAAAAATGAGTCCGGTACGTAATGCCTCTTTAAAGGGCGGACGGTGCAGTGCTGCGCCTTTGCCGATTGCTGCTGCGAACGCATCCATGGACATGCCGAACGCCAGAATGAGGATTGTGTAAAGTTGCATAAAACAGACCAGTCAGGCCTTCATGAAGAAAAAGGCTGTTTATTAAAAGATGCGCGCAGTCTGCCACAGAAATTAAAATAAAAAAACCATAATTTTCAATATGTTATAGTATTGGTTAAGAATGTTAGCACAGGCTATATTTGGTTGAAATGCCCGCAAATTGCTGAAAATGGCATCGGCAGGAATGAAAAACATCAATCATCATAACGATTTATCGCGAGCCGGTTTTATTCACGGAATCTCACCTGCGAAGGCTCGCGCTTCCTCATCGTGCGGCGTAAACAATAAACGTCACTACGCCAAATATCTCCAGCGACTCTTCATCCTGAAAAGTGATCGGCTGATAATTCGGATTCATCGGTACCAGTTGCAGTACCGGATGAGTCCGCAATTTTTTTACCGTGAATTCACCGTCCACCGCCGCCACTACGATATCGCCATCAACCGCTGTCAGGGCGCTGTCCACCACCAGCAAATCGCCTTCGTTGACGTTGGCATCGCTCATCGAATGGCCGGAAACACGGATAAAATAGGTCGCGCTGGCATGGGCAATCAGCAGTTTGTTCAGATCGATACGCGACTCCACGTAATCCTGCGCCGGAGACGGAAAGCCGCAAGGCACGCGATCCAGGAATAACGGCAGGGTGATTTTTTGCAGATGTTCTGCGGGTGTGTACAAAATCATACTCATTTCTCGTGACACTGGTTTTATATACAGTATTCACGCTGAAGGGGCACGGATCAAGCCTGTCAGATGAAGAAAATCCTATCTGCCTGTGCGGACAGAAAATTTAGTGTTCCGCCTATATCCTGTTTCACGACGTACAACGGCGTTCAGACCGGGAGACAATAAAATTATGAGGTTTGTAATTTATTCGAACTATTTTTAGACAGTAAACAATTGCCCTGTGCAAACTGCACACAAAATAAAGTGTTAAAAGATATTATTTTTAGAAAATTAAAATTTCTACGTATTATGGTGTCACATGAAATTTTTAATTATTTAATAGAAGTAGAGAAGTTTCTATAAATGTGTACTTTTTATAAGTAAATAAATGTAATGTATTTATAATATCATGATTTAACTGAGTAATTTATAATTAAATAAAGTTAATATATTAGTAAGTAGAAAGTTATTTAAAAAGAAAAAGCAATTGTCTATCCTTGCCGCTGTATTTTAATTACCTCCCCTCTATTATGGTGATTTATCTGTGAGCAATACACAACATAAACTTAGCAAAGCTCGCCCTCCTCGCGTTCAAATAACCTATGACGTGGAAGTTGGCGGAGCTGAATCCAAAAAAGAATTGCCTTTAGTCATGGGCGTTATTGGTGATTTTGCCAAAGATGAAATGTCTCTGCGCGATCGTCGTTTCACACATATTGATAAAGACAACTTTAACAATGTGATGGAAGGCATGAGCCCGGCAATTGATATGTTGATCGAAAGCACATTACCGGAAAAAGAAGGTCAGATGGCCGTTTCGCTGGAATTTAACTGTATGGATGACTTCTCGCCTGAGAATGTGGCCATGCAAGTTGAGCCTCTGCGCAAACTGCTTGAATTACGTGAACAATTGAGCGATTTACGTAACCGGACAGCCAGCAATGATCGCCTGAAAGAACAGTTGGTTGAATTGCTTGAGAGCCTGAATAAAGACGCCGACCCTGCAAAAGGAGACGCTGAATGAGTGATATTCAGGTCATGAATACCTCAGCACCGGCTGAGCAATCAAGCGATTATCTTGATCAGATCATCGATAATACCCAGGCTATTCGCCGGGAGTCTGACCGCCATAAAGTGAAAACGCAGCTGGATAACTTCCTGTCTGAAGTGGCATCCGGTGCGGTCATTGTGTCTAATGATCTGGTGGGAAGCATTGAAGCCCGCATTGCTGCCATTGATGAATTGTTATCTTCTCAGGTCAGCAAAATTATCCAGGCGCCGGAATTTCAGCGTATGGAATCCTCCTGGCGTGGTCTGCACAAACTTGTGCAAAGCAGCGTGACAGAAAATACCAAAGTGCGTGTTTTTAACTGCACGAAGAAAGAGTTGCTGCGTGATTTTAAATCGGCATCCGATTTTGATCAGTCTTCCTTATTTAAAAGCATTTATGAAAGCGAATACGGCACCTTTGGTGGCGACCCTTATTCTGCTTTTGTCGGTGATTTTGAATTTGATTCCATGCCGGAAGACCTGCAATTACTGGAACAGATTTCTCATGTCGCTGCCGCAGCACATGCACCTTTCCTGAGTGCCGCTAATCCAGGCATGTTCGGTATGGGCTCGTATTCTGAGATGCCGCGTCCGCGTGATCTGGGCAAGTTATTTGATACCTCTGATTATGCCCGCTGGAAATCATTCCGCCAGAGCGACGACTCCCGTTATGTTGGCTTAACACTGCCGCGTGTTATCGGGCGCCTGCCTTATGGCGCTAAAACCGTGTCTGTAGAAGCCTTCAATTTCGAAGAAAAAATTGCAGAAAACAATGACGGTGCAAGTTACCTATGGGTGAACGCCGCGTATGAATTAGCGGGCCGTATGGTCGAAGCTTTTGAAGAACATGGCTGGTGCGCTGCGATCCGCGGTGTCGAAGGCGGTGGTCTGGTCAAATCCTTGCCGACCTATAATTATATTTCGCAAACTGGCGAAAAAGTCATGCAATGCCCGACTGAAGTGGCGATTTCCGATCGTCGCGAAAAAGAATTAGCCGATCTGGGCTTTATTCCGTTGGTTTATTGCAAAGGCACGGATTATGCGGCGTTCTTCGCTGTGCAATCAACAAATAAACCGCGCAAATATGATTCTGAACTGGCTAATGCGAATGCTAAATTGTCCAGTCAGTTGCAATATATTATGACAACGTCGCGCTTTGCTCATTATTTAAAATCCATCGTGCGCGATAAAGTGGGCAGTTTTATGTCCAAATCTGAATGCCAGCATTTTCTGCAGAATTGGATCAACCAATATGTGGTGGGTTCCGACAATGTAGGGCCAACAATTAAAGCCAGTCATCCATTGCGTGAGGCAGTTGTGGAGGTTGTTGATGTCCCAGGTTCACCAGGCAGTTATCGCGCCGTTGCGTATTTGAAACCGCATTTCCAGCTTGAAGGTCTCAGCATGTCGCTGCGTCTGGTAGCGGAACTCCCTGCATCAACCGGTGCATAAATATTTAATCAACACTATAAGGAAATACCATGGCTACTGAATCCCTTTTTATGCAAATTGAAGGCGTTAAAGGCACCGTAAGTAATAAAGGTTTTGAGGGTTGGATTGCTGTTGAGAATATGAACTTCGGTGTGTATTGCTCTGCAAAAATCGATAATGCCAGCGGTCAGGTAAACAGCGATGGCGTGAATTTTGATGCGATTTCATTCTCAAAAGTAATGGACACCACTTCAACGCAACTGGCTAATATGGTTGCTCAGGGCACCAATCTTAAACAAGTTTCCATTGTTAAAGCATTGTTCCAGGGCGAGAAAATGGTTCAGGCTTTGAAACTGACCTACAAAAACTGTGTGCTGACTAGCTACAACTTTGCTGCTTATTCTGAAGGTGAAGTGCCGAGTGAAAATCTGAGCTTCGTCTTTGGTCAGATGACATTCGAAACCAATATGGTTGAGCCAGACGGTAAAACCAGCAAACAAGGTCCTGTGGGCTGGAATTTGGTTGAGAATACCAAGCTGTAATTTTTCAAATCATCAGTGCATGTTTCGGCATGCACTGTTTCACGGTGTCTTAATGAAAAGTTTATTACAGCAATTGTCTGATGATAATCCGAAAGACCAAAATTGTCCTGATGTGGCCGAAGACAAAAGCAGCATGTTAATTGAAGAGATATTGCTGCTTTTGTCTTCACGCCCCAGAAGTTATCGAATTGATAAAACGCCATTAATTAATGAATCCATTCTTAATTATGGTGTAAGTGATGTATTTGCCAGTGATACACCTCGTCTTGAGCGTAATGCCATTATGCAGTCACGTATTGAAATTGCATTGCAACGCTTTGAGCCGAGGTTGAAAAATATCAGCGTTACGCCAGGAAATGAGCAAGGAAGTTTATGTTCATTCATCATTGATGCTGAGACTTTTACTGGTGAAGTTCGCTACCGGCTTATATGGGACGATGTAATTAGTCAATTCTCTCTGCGTGAATGACAGGTATGAATTATGTTAGCGAAAAAATTAATTTCTTATTATCAGAATGAACTCGCTTACCTGAAAACGCAGGGAAAGGCCTTCGCACGCCATTTTCCCAAGGTCGCCAGACGTTTGGGCATGTCAGAAGGTACCTCAGAAGATCCGCATATTGAGCGAATGATCGAATCTTTTGCCCTGGTTACCGCCCAAATTCAGCAGCGGCTCGATGAGGATATGCCGGAAGTCACCGATGCATTACTGACCGTTCTGGCTCCGCAGTTTCTGCGTCCTTTTCCTTCGGTGTGCATCGTGCAAATGTTGCCGGATAGTAAGGTGAGTGCGCTGACGGCCAGTAACCGTATCGACGCCGGTACCGCGTTATATTCCCGTCCGGTCAACGGGCAGATTTGTCGTTTCCGCACCACCTATCCGGTGACACTCCAGCCGGTCAGTCTGCACAAAGCCAGTCTGCATCTCGATGATGATGACATGAGCTGGAGTCTGAAAATGCAGCTGTCAGTCTGGCCTGGCGCTACGCTGACGGCGGAGACGCTGAGGATCCATCTGCGTGGTGCCAGCACCATCGTAAACATCTTATATACCTTGCTGTGCAGTGAAGTGGAGAGCCTGTCTGTTTTTGCGCAAGACCACTGTCATACCTTGTCGCCGCAGGCGATACATGCCGTGGGCTTTGGCGAAGATGAAGGATTGTTGTCAGGGGACTCACGGGTTTCGCCGACGCACAGTTTGTTGCAGGACTATTTTTTCTTTCCGCAAAAGTTTCATTTTATTGATATGCCACTGCCCGCGGCAATGGTCGCTGGTGGACAGACAGCATTGTCACTGGTGGTGAAATTTAACCGCTGCGCGATGGCGCGCCAGCTAGAAAAGATAGCCGGTACGGTGGATGAGAATCTGTTCCTGCTCAATTGCACCCCGGCCATTAACCTGTTCGCACACCGTGCTGAGCCGATTTCACCTGACCATGAAACCGCTGAATATCCGGTGATCCCGGACATCCGTTATCAGGATGCGATGGAAGTCTGGTCTGTGGACAGCGTCAGTGCGATGCGTAAGCAGGGCAATGAAACACGCTCCCGTCCCATCTATCCGCTGTTCGGGCTGGATCATTCGGCCAGCGACGGTGAGTCCGGGCTTTTCTGGCAATGCATGCGTCGTGAAACCCTGCTCAATGAGGGCGTGGCGTCCACGTTGTTTATCGCCTTTTCTGACCGCGGAGAAAAACCGCTGGTGCCCGGCTGCGATATTGTCAGTCTGAATCTGTCCTGCACCAACCGGGATGTGCCCGCCGCTATGCGTAATGGCGATCCTGACGGCGATTTTGAATCAGAACTGCCGATTGCGGGCATGAAAATTATCGCGCTGACACGCCCGACGCTGCCGGTCAGATCACCGGTGAAACAGGCTACTCGCTGGCGTCTTATTTCTCAGCTTTCGCTCAATCATATGCTGATCAGTGGGCCGGAAGGCGCACGCGTGCTCAAAGAGTCGCTGGCGTTGTACAACTTTACGGATAATCCGGGCATTAGCCGTCTGATTAATCTGATTAAAAGCGTCAGTGCCAGCCCCGTTGTCGCCCGCCTGAACCCACAGGATCCCCGTTCAATGGCGCGCGGCATTGAAATTCGTATGACCTTTGCCGGTGAGGCTGCCGAAGAGGTTGAGTATTTTTTGCTTTGCCGGTTTATCGACTGCTTCCTGGCGCTGTATTCCCCAGTCAACAGCTTTACCCGCGTAGTGACCTGTATCGATGGCCGCGATGAAACAGCATGTACCTGGCCCGTTCGCGCGGGACGACTGTTATGGATCTGAATAAAATTCTCAGCCCACATAACTTTTTCCAGCAGGTGCGCACCATGTTGCGCAGGCTGACACGCGGGCAGGGGACTGACAGCAAGCAGGTGCTCGAAGAACAGCTTTATTTCGTTTCGCCGCTCTCGCTGGACGCGCCGAGAGGTGAAATTACCGCAGTGACACCGCTCGAAGAGCAGCGCTGGCAGGTTGAAGTGTCAGGACACGGGCTGACGGGAACACTGGGCGCATTACCGACGGTGTATACCGAATGGATGATTGAGCGTTACTACCGGCACGGGGATGTGACCGCCAAGGCTTTCCTCGATATTTTCAATCACCGGTTACATAGCCTGCGCTATCTCGCCTGGCAGAAATATCACTACTACGCGATGGCAGAATTTTGCGTAACACGGCCGCTGAGTACCGCGCTGCGTGCGTTATCCGGCGTAACAAACAGCTCGCCTTCATTACAGCAGGAGCAATTTGCCGACCTTTTTGCGCATTCAGTCCGCTCCATGCTCAATTTTGAAACCTGGCTTAAGCACCGTTTCTCGGTCGGCGTGAAAGTCACGCCTTTCACCGGCGGATGGCAAACGATGGAACCTGAGCTTTGTTGCTGTCTGGGGAATCCGGCTCAACCGCTGGCGGTCGCCCCGATGTTGGGCGGTGTCTACTGGGACCGGCAGGCACATTTTACGGTCACTATGGGGCCGGTGCCGATGCATAACGCAGGTCAGTTTTTACCAAAGGGAAAGCATTACCAAAAGTTATGGTCGCATATTCGCGAATATGTCGGTGAGGGACTGGATTTCGACATCGACCTGCTTATTGAGAATAAATCAAACGTCGTTACGCCATTGGGGAACGGGCAACTCGGGCTGGATATTTGCCTTGGTGCTTCTCCGGCGGCTGAGCTGCATAAAATTCGTTTACCCGTCTGCCGGGAAGGAAAATAGAACATGTCAAACTTACTGGGGCAAGACAACCGGTTTATCCGCTTTGTTGGGAACGCTGCGGATCAACTAACGTTGATGCATATCGAAGGTGATGAGCAGTTTTCTGACACCTTCCGCTATCAGATTCAGTTTCGTACATCGTTAATTACCGGGCAGATGGGCCGTTTTCTGGGGCATGAAATTGCCTGCGAGATTGGTCGTGGCAATCAAAAACGCTACGTTCACGGCGTGCTGACGAACATCAAAGAAGACAACAATGCCGATGGCCTCAGCACTTTCACTGGCACGCTGGAGCCGCGTATGGCGCTGCTGCGTCTGGGGCGTAATCTGGCGGTTTTTCAAAATATTACCGTGCCGGATTTAGTGTGCAAGCTGCTTCGTCAGCAGAATATCAATCACATTGATTTACGCTTGCGCGGAACATATACGCCGCGTGAATATTGCATCCAGTATCGTGAATCCGATTTTGATTTCATCAGCCGTTTACTTGAGCAGGAAGGCATTTATTACTACTTCCAGCACGACGCCGGACAACACACCTTGGTGCTGGCCGATCATCCTTCCAGCCACCAGACCGGCAAAACGGCAGAACTGCCCTTTATGCCTCAGGCAGGGCGGGGTGATGGTGTCGGGATCCTGAGTTGGGTGGCGTGCTCTTCTCTTGCGGCATCATCCGTATTGCTGAAGGGTTTTAACATGGTCCAGGCGACCAGTGTTGAAGGCGGTTCTCAGGCCGTGGTGGCTGAATATGCGGTGCCGGGTGTCAGCTATGTTGACACTGATGGCCATGAAAAACGTGAATTGCTGCAATCGGGCGCACGGCTGAAAATGGAACAGCTTGAGTCAGACAACCAGCAGTTCTACGCGGAAGCCAGTATCTGGTGGCTAGGCTGTGGCGATAAATTCCATCTGAGCGCTCACCCTTCATGCCCGGGCGATTACCGTATTAAGTCTGTACATATGCAGGCTTCCAGCAGCATTGACCAGAGTGGCCCTGATTTCAGTTGCGAACTCACCGTGCTGAAAGACAGCCTCGCCTGGCGTCCCGCGTGTCTTACGAAACAGCCTGAAATCGCAGGTATCCTCACGGCAGTCGTCGTCGGTCCCAAATCAGAAGAAATCCATACAGACGAATACGGTCGCATCAAAATTCAGTTCCCGTGGGACGGGGAAAACAAACACGACGACGGCAGTTCCTGCTGGGTAAGGGTTTCACAACCCTGGGCTGGCGGGCGCTTTGGTGCCGTGTTCCTGCCTCGCGTCAACAGCGAAGTCACGGTCAGTTTCGTGCAGGGCAACCCGGATTATCCACTGGTGACCGGTACGGTATTTAATGGTCAAAACAAACCACCGCTGAGCTTGCCGGAAGAAAAAAATCACGCCGGATTCGTGTCACGCAGTTCGCTTAACGCCAGTGTAGAAGAAGGGCATGCATTGCGCTTTGACGATAAAAAAGGCGCAGAACGGCTGATCATCACCTCGCAACGCGATCTGTTGCTGACGGTAAAAAACGATGTGATTTCCGACATTGCTAAAAATGTCACCGAAACCATCGGTGAAAACCGCACCACCGAAATAACAAAGGGCAACCAATCCCTGACGCTTAAACAGGGCGATTACAGCCTGGACATAAAAGGCAACCTGCAGGAAAGCCTGAGCGGTGGCGATCATCAGTTAAAAATCAGTGGGGGCGGGAGTTCCGTTAAAGCGGATAAAGCCTGCGTCATTGAATCCACCCAGACTATCGAATTCAAAGTTGGCAGCAGCAAAATCTCAATTTCTCCTTCCGGTATTACGCTCAGCGGAACCACGATCAAAATCGAGGGCAAGGGGACGGCAGAACTTAAAGGTGCGATGGTCACTGTTCAGGGTAGTGGTATGACCCAGATCAAGGGCGGCGTGACGATGATTGGCTGAGGACAAACATAAAATGAAAGACAAATTACTCTCGCCAGAGGCGCTCGCAACGCATAACCCGCTGCAAAGTACCGCTGAAAATGCCATGCGTCTGATGCAGGCAGGGCAATGGGAAGATGCACTGGCCTGCCTGGCGGCGCAAGAGCCACAAGAAAAACTGATGGCCTGGGCATTGCAACAGGTGTTAAGTCGCGCCGGATCGCAGGACACAGCGGTGAAAAACTGTAGCAGCGACATCAGCCAGTGGCTGAGCGCACCCGATGAGGCACTGCGTTTTAGCATTTTCCAGCAGGCCGAATTGCTGGGATTTGATACTCCGGCCGGTGCCCTAGGTCTATCGCTGTTCTGGATGAAGGGCAGTATGACGGCCGCAGAGTTCGAAGCGGTTTATCCCGAACCCCATTTGTCACGGCTGATGCTGCACTGCGCATTGAAATTACTCAGTGTGGCGATAGCAACAGATACCCCGCCGCACAACGGCGCGCAAATCCTGCTGGCTGAATGGCTGGCTTCACGGAGCGTTAACTGATGGCTCAACCCGCTGCCCGAGTAGGCGATATGCATGTGTGCCCGATGGTCACGCCGGGTTTGCCGCCCATTCCGCACGTTGGCGGGCCGGTAACAACACCGGGTACACCAACTGTTCTGATCGGCGGGATGCCCGCCGCCACAATGGGATCGATGGCGGTCTGCGTCGGGCCACCGGATTCGGTAGTGATGGGCAGCAGCAAAGTGCTTATCGGCGGAAAACCTGCAGCGCGTATGGGTGACAGCACCGCGCATGGCGGAACCATTGTTGCGGGTTGTCCGACCGTCCTGATTTCTTAGAGCATATTGACATGATAATGAACTTTGAGCCCCTGCTGGCGCCTCTCGATGCCGACCAGCCTGCCGGCCGTGATATGGAATATGAGCAGATCTTTGACGATATCCGCCAGGCGAGGGAAAGCGATCCTGATTATTTGCCACAGGGCGAATGGGCGACTGAATTGCGCAAGGCTGACTGGGGCAAAGTCGTCCGGTTGAGCACAAAGGTATTGCAAGAGGATAGTAAGGATTTTCAGGTCGCCTGCTGGCTGACGGAAGGTCTGAGCCAGGTGCATGGGCTCAGTGGCTTGCTCGCCGGGACCGGTTTTCTGACACCCTTTATTCAACGCTACTGGCAGAGCGGGTGGCCGGCACTGGATGACGATGGTGCGATTATCCGTCACGGCATGATCAATCGTTTGGATCGCCAGCTTGCGCAATTGCTGCAATGCCATCCTATATTCGGTCAGGCGGAAAGCACACTCGATCACTGGCGGAAAGTTCTCGCGTATGAGCATCGCGTCACCATGAAACCTGACAGCGCCGCAGTGCCGGGCAGTGATGACGATTTCTCGATGGAAACATTCAACCGCTGGGCCGCTGCACTGGCCCCGCAAAAAGTCGCCGCGCAAAGCGACATGTTGAGTGAGATGGTCGCCGTACTGGACGCGCTGGAAACGACCTACGGTCAGCTCAATCCACAGGCAGATTCGGTGGCAATGGGGCAGACGCGCAGTGCGACCGTCGAAATGCAGGAATTCGTGAAGCGCCTGTTTGATCGTGCGGCACCCGCCTATGACGACGTGATGACACTTAACGTATTAACGCCTTATGACGATGAACAGGAAAGCGACGTTAATTCACTGATGAACACGACCCATAAACAGACCATGTCGCGGGATCTGGCTATCAGCCAAATGCTGACCATTGCCCATTTCTTTCGCCAGACCGAGCCGTCCAGCCCGGTGCCTTTCTTGATGGAACGGGCCGCACGCTGGGCAGGAATGACTCTGACCGAGTGGCTGGAGGAAATGTTGCAGGATGACAGCAGCATGCGCGATATCAACAATGTACTGAAAGGGCACGGAAGAGAATGACGGGTAAAAAAAGGGCGGGGCTGATGCTGGCCGCAATGCTTCTTGCAGGTTGCGTTTCAGACAATGACCAGGGACGTGAGCAAGCCATGGATGAGGCACCTGCGCCTTTTGCAAACGGTGCAATTACCCTGCAACTGCGGGCTGAACCGGGGCTGAACACTGTCAATGAGATGCCTAACAGTTGCACGGTGTTGCTGTTGCAGGCGAAAGACAAACCGGCTCTGGAGAAATTGCTGGGTAATCCTGCCACGTTGAAAAGTTTGTTTGCCGGTGCGGGCAGTGAAGGTGACGTTCTGCAGGTAGACCGTTACGTCATGATGCCAGGCCAGACCAATATCGTGCATGTCGATCGCGCAAGGGATACCCGGAATGTGGCGCTGGTGGCGGGTTATTACCCCTTCCCGGTAAAAAAACACATGGTCAGCATAGCGGTGCCGGTTGAAGCCACCAGCACCGGCTGGTGGGAACCTGTCTGGCAGGCACATTTAACACCGCTTACCCTGTCTGTAACCCTGGGCAGTGAAAGTATCGTCAGCGCAGATGTTCCCGCCACTGACGGAGAAAAACGTTAATGTATCCGGAACAACAACAAATTTACTGGCACTCAGGGCTTTATCTTCAGCCCCAGCATTTTCAGTCACTTGACCTGCATTATGAATGGAGTCTGGCTGAACACCTGCGCCTTGCCCAACCCTATAATTACGGGCTGGTTGAGCTGACGATTAATGAGGCGGCGCTAAGCGATTACGTCATCAGCGTTGAGCAGATCCGTTGTATTTTACCCGGCGGCACGTTGCTGTCCCAACCGGGTAATAGCCTGGTAGAAAAGCGCAATTTTCGCGATATCTGGAAGCAGCGTGATCAGCCACTGACACTCTGGCTGGCGCTGCGCCGGTTCGATCCTTTACACAGTAATGTCACGACGCTGGAGAAAGAGCATGACCGTGCGGTCACCCGCTGGATAAATACCAGCGAAGAATTGGTGATGAAAGATGTCTATGATCATGCTCCCGACGCGACGGTGGCGCGCCTTTGTTACAACGTAAGATTGCTGACCGATGTCGAAAAAGCCGATGCCATTGACTGTGAGTGTATTCCACTCACCCGGCTGCGTTATGAAAACGAAAGCGTGATTATTGATCCGGCATTTTCGCCGCCTGCGGTGACGCTTTTCGGATCGAACAGCCTTGGTAAACTGATCGAAACACTCTATTTTGAAATGAGTGCCCGTGCCCGAAAACTTGAGGAATATAAGCGCTCTGAACGTCTGGTCAGTGACGCAGACCGTGGTGATCAGGTGACTCAACTGTTGGCTATGCGTTCGCTGAGCCGCGTGCTACCTCAGCTGAAAAGCTTTTGTCAGGCCCGTCAGATCCATCCGTGGCAGGTATATAACGTATTGTGCCAGCTGGTCGGTGAACTCTCCTCCTTCAACGACAGTTGTTCCTTCCTTGGTGAATGGCGTGATGGGGAAAATCCGCTACAGGCCTATAACCATAATGATCTGCTGAGCTGTTTTGACAGTGCGCGTAAGACATTGATTACTCTGCTCAACAGTCTGGTTCTCGAAGACAACACTTACATCACACTAGAGAACGATCAGCAGGGTGTGTTCATAGGCGATTTCGACACTACACAAAGTAAAGATGCCGAAATGGTGCTGTTGCTTTTACGTTCAGCCAGCATGCCGATGGAAAACCGTCAGGTCAAAAATCCGGGCGGCATCAAACTGGCATCGCCAAAAATGATTGAACCGTTGATCCAGCATGCCTTGCCGGGGATCCCGGTGACGCGTTGTCCTCAGCCGCCGCGTGGTGTGCCTAACCGCAGCGACTCGCATTATTTCATGGTTGAGCAAGACAGCGATTTATGGCGTAAAGCCGGCCAGCACAACAGCATTGCCTTTTACTGGCCGGATATGCCTGACGATCTTCAGGTACAGATTATTTTTGTGGTGCCGTCATGATGACTTTACTGAATTGTTATTTGCCGCTGTTCCGACATGTCACCGCGTTCTTTGTTAATCCAAGGGATTATGCGGATTACGCCGGGTTTCGTGAAAAATGCATGACGTTATTACAGCAGGCTTTAAATGAGTCAGAACGCCATCACGAACCTCAGGAATGTGAAGAGGCCTATTTCGCGGTCGTGCTTTGGATTGATGAGCGGGTATTACGTTCACAGGCAGTCTGGGTGAAAGACTGGCGCAGTCAGTTGCTGCAAAAATATTATTTTGATATTTCTGTCGGCGGTGAGGAGTTTTTTGTCAGGCTTGATGCAATAGATAAAGAAAATGTTTCTCTGAGAATGGTGTATTTATTCTGCCTGCTGATGGGTTTTCACGGTAAATATACTCATCAGGACGCTTCGTTATTGCAGCAACGTATCGATGATGAACGTCAGTGTCTGCCAGAGGCCTGGCGTCAGTGGCCGAATGATGCCCTGCTGGTTGAGCAGGACGGCGGAGGCATCGAAAAAAACAGTGCTGTGCCTAAAAAATTCCGTCAACGAAAGTGGTTATTACTCTCATTGCCCGTCGTTATTTATGTGTTGATTAGGTTCGCTGGCTTAGGGATGTTTATCGGATAATATTATGTTGAAAAAATTAACTTCCTTTGTCGCGTGGGCTTTGTTTCTGTGCGTGTTATTTATTATCTGTCTGGTGGTCTCCTCTGTTCTCGGGCGGGAAATTATTTATGCATTTATGATGTGGTTTGTTGTGATCCTGACAATTTTAATTGTCCGCTTCATTTGGGGATTTTCTTCAGGGATTACACAAGCGAAATATATTGCAGCCCTGAAAGCGAAATTTAAGCTGACCCGGTTGGAATATGTATTATCCGAGCACTGGAAAACGGGTGCGGCGGTGATTAAACGCATCAGAAGACGTAAGCAGCCCATTCCCTGGTTTGTTCTGACGGGCGGGCGAAGCGGCAAAACAACCCTGATGGCGGGCGCCGGATTGCCTCTGTTTTCTAATGAACCGGAAAGTTCGTTGGTGGTGCCGACGCGCACCCTGCGCTGGTGGTTTTTCCGGTCAGCAGGTTTTCTGGATCTTTCCAGCCATTTTCTGAGTAAAACGCCCGCCTTTGAACGTGGCTGGCTGCGGCTGGTGAACTGGTGTGGTCGTTTGCCTGCCCCGGCAGGAATAGTGGTGTGCGTTTCTGTCACCGAACTGCTCGAAAAAGATGAAGCTGCGTTGCATCTGCATGCGCGACATATCCGCACGCAAATCGAACCGCTGGTCAATAAAGTCAGACGCCGTCTGCCGGTGTACCTGTTCATTACCTGCTGCGACCGCGTAGCCGGGTTCAGTCACTGGGCTAACAAACTCTCGCCAGCCCAGCGTCAGCAGCCTTTGGGTTATTACTGGCGCCATTCTCCGGTCGTAGATGGTAAAGATCCGGCGCTGTTGGATCCCCTTTTTACCTGCGTGAAAGACGGACTGGATAAAGTACGGGTCAGCCAGCTTTCCGGTGGCGAACCTGACGGCGAGACGCTGTCGCTGATGGACTTTCCGGAGCGGTTGCCTCAGTTACAACCCGCGCTGCAACGCTATCTGGCGGCCTTGTGCGAACCGGATGCGTACTTTCAACCGGCGGAGTTAGGCGGGATCTGGTTTACCGCTACGGAGCCGGTCAGTAAAAACAGTGCCACGCGTCAGGCCGTCTTTGTCCATGATCTGATGACGCGGATTTTACCGATATTAAGCCGTCAGCGTGAAGTCATGCCAGTCGGGTTTGGCCGGCGTTTTCTGCAGCAATGGGGGATGCTGACTTTCAGCGCACTGGCGGTCTTATATGTGCTGGTGAGCGGCTATTTTTTCCACAATCTGACGGATGTCTTACCCGGAAAAACCGATGTCATGGCACAGGTTCAGCAACTGGAAAATATCGAAGGCTGGAGCAAGACACCCGTGCGTTATCTGCCTTTTGTGCCGGTGCTCAACCAGCGTCATGCGCAACTTGAAGCCAGCATCATGGCGGCAACGCCACGCGATAACATTAACATCCGCCAGATTGCTGACCAGTATCAGGAACAATTTGAACAGGCCGATGCGCCGCAAAAACGAACCATGATCCTTACGCTGGCACGCACTCTGATCACTAAGCAGGCCATGTGGGAAAAGCAGCCGTTAAGTGAACTGATGACGCGGGAGCCTGTTCCCGCTGAACTTAGCCTGACCGGGGCGACGCTTGCCTTGCCACCGTCGCAAGATGTGGTACTGCAGCGAGCTTTGTTGCAACAGCCCGGTGGCGAAGAACAACTTACCGTGCTGCGTGAATTGCTGGGCCGTCTGGTGAACAGTGATCCGCAAACTGAGTGGTTAGTGGCACCGTCTGAAGATCTGACGCCGGTGAATCTGACCGATTTCCTGCCTGCTTCAGCCGATAAAACTTACCTCAGCGGTCTGTGGACGTTGCAGGGCACCGCTGAAATTCAGCACTGGCTGGATGAAATTCGCCTGGCGGGCGGCAATACCCCGATGCCGGAACTGGCCGCGTTTGAGCAACGTTGGCCGATCCTGCGTCAGACACAATGGATGAAGATGATGCTGGCCATGAACCAGCAACCTGCCCCCGTTCTGGCTGATGAGCAGTGGCAAGCAACGCTGATCGCTCTTGATCAGGGGCACAGTCCGTCGATGAAGTTTGCCGCGTATGCGAATGAGCAACTGGAAGATATCAGCGTAACGCAAGCACAGTTCTGGCTGCGCGAGCTTCGCCGTCTGCAGCAGTTGCAAACTATGCCGTTACCCGGCGCGCTGATGCCTCGCTTCAGCAGACTGCAGCAATCCATGCAACAGAAAATATTGGCACTGTTGAAACTCGATAGCAAAACGCAGACGCCTGCAATTTCTGAACTCAACGTGAAGAACTGGAATGCCTGGGAGGCCGGTCTGCACGCGGCAGTCGCGGATGTTTTTGCCACGCCGAAAAACAGTGACCGGCTGACCCGCGGGTTGTTCCAGACCGGTGAGAAGGGTGACAGTAATCCTCTGCAGCTGCTCGAAAGCCGCTTTAACGTGTTGCGTAAAAGCCTCTCGACGGAACGCCCTGATTTCGCAACTGACGCGGTGTGGGCACTGTATCAAAACGATTCCCGCTGGCTGGTGGCGCATGCCATGCAGCGTTCTGGCTGCTGGCTGCAACAGCAATGGCAGAGCCGCGTGCTGTGGCCGATGGAAAATAACGCCAGTCGTCTTGAGTATCAGGATCAGCAAGATCTGGCCTGGCAGTATCTGTCTGACTTTATTCGCGGACCGGCGAAAAGCGTGCTGGTGGTTGATGACAGCGGGCCGAAAGCGGGTGAATTCAGCGGGCAAACGCCGGGTCTGACACCGGAGTTCCTGCGGATGGTCAATCACGTGCTGCGCCCCGATGACGTACTGGCGATGCCGGAGCGCGAGAATACCCGCAGCGACGATGCACTGGCCGCGCTGAAAGAAGAACAAACTCAGCTCGAAGCACAATTGGCCGCACTGGAGACAAAAACGCTGGAACTGACGTTGAAAAGTCAGCCTGCCACCATTCCCGGCGGCGCGCGTCTGATGCCCACCGGCACCCGGCTGACGCTGTTTTGCGATGAGCAGCAATGGAAACTTAACAGCATGAACTTCAGCGAACAGGCGCCATTCCGCTGGCGGGCTGGGCACTGTAGCCGTGCATCTCTGGTGATTAATTTCCCGGGCTTTGACCTGACTTATGAATATTTTGGCGATGCCGCCTGGCCGGATTTCCTGGAAGATTTTACCAATGGTCAGCACAGCTTTAAAGCCGATGACTTCCCGGATGACGCCGCGCAGCTGGCTTCGCTGGGCATTAAAGAAGTGATGGTGCGCTATCAGGCTGGCGCGCAAAACCGGATCCAGGAAACCTGGCAGCAGTGGCAGGAGTTGCGTCAGGCACTGAATGACAATGCGGATGCGCAACAGGATGCCCGTAGCAAAAAAGCGGAAAAGCAACGACCAGCGGCGCTGAACAGTGGGTTCTCGCAGTTACCGGTCAGTATCACCGATTGTCACTGAGTGTCTGCTTAAGACCCGGTTGAGAAAACTAAACAGGATGACTTATGGGTAACTACCTGAAGAAAATTGTAGAAAAAATGAATGTCGGGGCTCGTGAATGCCTCGATGCGGCGATAAGTCTGGCGGTAAGCCGGACGCATCATGAAGTTGAAGTCGAGCATTTATTGCTGGCGGTGGTGACGCGTCAGCCTGCCATGATTGAGCAACTCTGTCTGAATGCAGGGTTGCGCGGCGATGCGCTGGTCGATGCACTGAAAACCAGCCTGAATCAGCAGCGCAGCGGCAATACGCGCAGTCCGGTGTTATCGGAATTACTGGTGGAGCATCTGGAAAAATCCTGGCTTCATGCCAGCACTTGCTGGCAACAAATGCAGCTTCCGGTACAGGCGTTTCTCGGCAGTCTGATTGCCAATGAAAAAGACATTCAGACGCACCTTTGTCCCGCGCTACAGCAGGCATTGGTGTGTCAGGCGGATCGCGCCGATCAGTTACTGCGTGACGCTTGTGTGCTCAATGCCGGTGCCAGCGCAGCCGCGCCGGTGGATCATAACGCGGATTCTGCGGTGATGAAATTCACCCGTAATCTGACCGAACAGGCGCGCAAGGCGACGCTTGATCCGGCACTCGGACGCGAACAGGAAATTCGTCAGCTGATTGATGTGCTGTTGCGTCGTCGCCAGAACAATCCGGTGCTGACCGGTGAGCCGGGGGTAGGGAAAACGGCGCTGGTCGAAGGACTGGCTCAGCGTATTACGCAAGGCAGCGTGCCGGAAGCCTTGAAGAATATGGAAATTTTATCGCTGGATATGGGGCTGTTACAGGCCGGTGCCAGCGTCAAAGGCGAATTTGAAAATCGTCTGCAAACGCTGTTACGAGAAATCAAAGAATATCCGTCTCCGGTGATCCTGTTTATCGGTGAGGCTCACACGCTGATTGGTGCTGGTGGTCAGGCAGGGCAAAACGATGCCGCAAACCTGCTTAAACCTGCTCTGGCGCGAGGAGAAATGCGCGTGGTGGCAGCCACTACCTGGGCGGAATACAAAAAGTATTTTGAAAAAGATGCCGCACTGGCACGTCGTTTTCAGGTCATTAAAGTGGCGGAACCGGATGAAGAAACTGCCACCGCCATGCTGCGCTCGCTGAAACCGGCGCTGAGCCAGCATCACGGCGTGCAGATCCTCGAAAGTGCGCTGGTGGCTGCCGTTCGCTTGTCCAGCCGCTATATATCAGGCCGTCAGCTGCCGGACAAATCGATCAGCCTGCTGGACACCGCCTGTGCCCGTGTGGCGATTTCGCAATGCCATGAGCCTAAGGAGATCGAAGATCTCAACGCGCTGCTCAGCAACATTCATACCGAACGTGAAAGCCTGCTCGAAGAAGGAGATAACGCCACAAGGTTGAAATGGCTGGATCAGCGTGAAAGCGAACTTACCCTGAACTTAGAGACACTGCTGCCCGTCTGGCGGCAACAGCAAGATTTGGTGGCGCAGATCACCGCGTGTGAGGATGTGGCGCAGATCGCTGCACTGCGTACCCAACTGGCGGAGATGCATAAAGACCATGCTTTGGTTTATGACTGCGTAGATGCGGTCTGTGTGGCGGATGTGATCGCCGGGTGGACAGGTATTCCGCTGGGCAGAATGGTGGAAAAAGAGCAGCAACAGCTCAGTGATCTGGTCGCGCGGCTGGAAAGCCGGGTGATTGGGCAATCCCATGCATTAGCGACAATTGCACAACAAATCCGCATCGGCCGCGCCAATCTTGCTGATCCGGTTAAGCCAACCGGCGTCTTTATGCTGGCTGGGCCTTCCGGCGTTGGTAAAACAGAAACGGCGCTGGCCTTATCCGAACTACTTTTCGGCGGTGAACAAAGTCTGATTACCATCAATATGTCTGAATATCAGGAAGCGCATTCGGTGTCCGGACTGAAAGGATCGCCGCCGGGGTATGTCGGCTATGGTCAGGGCGGCGTGCTGACCGAGGCGGTGCGCCGTCGCCCTTACAGCGTGGTGCTGCTTGATGAAGTGGAGAAAGCGCACCCTGATGTGATGGAAATGTTCTATCAGGTGTTCGACAAAGGCGTGATGGAAGACGCCGAAGGTCAGCTGATTAACTTCCGTAATACGCTCATTATTCTGACCAGCAACCTGGCAAGCGATCTGGTGATGACCGCCTGCGCAGCCGGAAGCACCGATCAAAATGCGCTGACCCGGTTGTTGCGCCCCGAATTCGACAAATTCTTCCGTCCTGCGCTGATGGGACGTTTGCAACTGATCCCGTATCTGCCGGTTGTGGGCGAAACGCTGGCCAAAATCATCCGACTCAAACTCGATAAAGTGTGCAAACGCTTTATCGCCGCGGGTGAAGGCAACTCTGCGCTGACTTACAGTGAAAAAGTGGTGGAGTTCATGGCCAGCCGTTGTCAGGTGGAACAAAGCGGGGCGCGCGAAATTGATGCCGTACTGAACCGGGAATTGCTGCCATTGCTGACTGACCGCCTGCTGGCAGTTGAAAGTAAAGCTGATATCCGCCTGCAAATTAGTGTCAGTAAAGATCAGCTCACACTGACCAAACAGCCAGCAGTGAAACGCTCTGCGGCGAAACAACACGCCTGAACGACAGGGAAAGACTGACCATGAAAAACCGGGTGAATCTTCGGGCGCTAAAAATCAACGGGCACGATCCGCGCCTCAGCAAGTCGTTTTTGCTGCTGAGCAGCGAGCTCAGTCCGCTGACCGGCACCATTCCTGCGAGGCTGGACTGGAATGCGCTGGAGGAAAAGTGTTTTCAGCTGTTCCATGAATATGGCTATGACCTGCAAAGTGGCATGTGGTTTTGCCTGATCAACCTGCGGCTTAAAAGCTGGAAAGGGCTGGCGCTGGCACTTGATCTGCTTTCCACAGCATTTGCTCACAACAGCCAGCGTTGCTGGCCACCTGTCGCGGCGGTACAGCAACGTCAGCAACTGATGGACTGGTTCAATGCAAATGTGGCGACGCATATCTATACGCTGGAATATGGCCCGGAAAACAGTGGCGAAATGCTTCTGGTTGAAAAAAGTATTGGCGTGCTGTGCGGACAGTCTAAAAACCTGCAATCACGAAGCCATGATTCTCTGAACAATCTGCATTATTTTCTTCAGGTTCGCTGCCGGTCGGTGCCCTATCCGTTGCAGCCAAAACCAGTGAAAGCCTTGCAGCCTGTTCCGGAGCCAGCGCCTGAAGTCATCAGCGAGAAAAAAGCGCTGGTGACCGAAATGCTGCCGGATGCAGAACCTGCAGAAATCTGTCTGGAGTCTGCGCCATGTCGGCATCCGCTTTTGTGGGCGTTGGGCGGGATGGCGGCGGGTATCGCGATATGTGCTGTCGCAGCCGGTATCTGGTTTTCTGCGCAGTCACTGAGTTTCGGTGAAAAACTGAGTGCTCCGTTACTGGCACTGCAACACAGTGAAGGTCAGCTGGATGAGGTCTGGCGTATGGCGCAGGAACCCGAATTGCGAGCACAGAAAACGGCGGTGTTAACCCATGCTGCGCCCTTGCTGGGCTGGCTGAGCGCACAACCTTCCGATGTGCTGCTACGACAAGGAAAAATATTATCTGACCATCTGGAAAAAGCTTATCCGGGCAATGAATACAGTGCGCAATGGCAGCGCACAATGGATGAGAAGGCGGGAGATATCCCGGCGCTGGATGGTTTCGTTCTTGCTAATAAACATCTTGATGAGCTCGAAGCACGCTTACTGAATGCCGAAAAAAAACACAGCCAATATATGACTGTGTCGGAATTGAAAACAGCGGTATATCAGATACGCCAGGATCTGCAACGTAACGGAACCAGCGCGGAAACATTATTGTGGACGATTCAACAGGACAGGGAGAATAACCGTCAGGTTAACCCCGCCCTGATAAAACAAATCTCACAGAGAATAGATGCCTTAAATGCTGCCAGTATCACGTTGAATTAGCGAAAGGTAAAAAATTTAAAGTCTCGGTTATTGCTTAATCATCGCTGCCTATGAAGACTCTAAAAAACAATTAATTTTTTTCATTAATAGTACATCTGTAGTCAAATATTCGAAAGTAATTCATCAGGCTAATCGTTCAGGAGAGGTACGGAAAAATATGCATTTTATAGAAAAGTATCCGCAAGGTAAAAAACCATTAATAATGACGTTGTCAGAGGATGTGGAATCACCGCCGGATTATGACCATAATGCCATGAATTTTTCGTTGCTTACGCAAGCATATCAGGATGTTGCTGCGGGTCGTTGTTCTGTGCAATGTGAATCAGGAAAAAAAGATTTTTTGTATATATCAGCAATATACGTCGATGGTAATACCAATACCCCCACCAAGGAAAATCCTAACCAATTTGTTGGGTTAGGACAGATTTTAGTCTTCGCTGCGATAAAATATGGGCTCGAATTGAAGATTGAACAAGCCTCACTGGTGGCGGTGGACGACAGTCAGGGATTTTATCTAAAAATGGGATTTCATCCAACTGTAGTGGGTGCCGTAAATCGAATGGATGATAGCGGGGTTTCACTCAAGTCTGGTGGTGGAAAATTAAATCCCCAGTGGCTCAATCGTTTTTCTCAGTCGTCATTTCAGAACGTAAATTTTCGGGGGTCACTCTGGTCGGGGAATATTAATAATATTTATGTAAATCTCCGGAGTAATATCATGAAGAATTGGGATATTGTTGGCTGAAACAATAAATACTGAAACTTTATCAGGGATTGTAGTGTTGATCTATTTTTCAGAAAGTTAATAACTCATGTGCAAAAATTATATGCTTTATATCGGGAGTCAGGAGATAATGAAACACTAGCGTTTCATCGTATGGATGCTGATAAAGCCCCTAGGGTAACTAGATCCAGATCTAACAAGGAAATCAAACGAGTTACGTGTTGTTGGCGGGCATATCATTATTTTAACTTTGCATGAATTCAATGTCCGAAGCAGTGACAGCTTCACAATATGCACTGTAACAGTATCGCAATGTGAAGTTATGAATATGTCAGTTGTTTTTATTATGATAACTGAATAAATATATTTCAAGGAGTAGTAATATGTTTGGTAATAAAAAAATTAAAACGCAGGGTGAAATAAATATAGCTGAGCTTAAAAAATGGGAAGCAAGAGATAAGAAAAACCTGTTGCTTGTCCATACCGTGAGAACGCAGTATTTGAATAATAGTGTTTTGCTCACTCAGGATGCACAGTCTGTGTTCAAAACATGGGATATAGTGTCGACATCCCTCATTGATTTAAAAGCACTTAAAAAGAACTTCGGTGCCGTTGCCCGAAGGGGGCATGTTGCCACAGGGCTTTTTTTCGAAGCCGGTTTTATATTAGAAGTGCCAACCCAGAATATATTAGGTACGTTCCCGCGCGATGCCTGGTTTCCAAACCATGCCGGTGTTGATATGAAAAATCAACGTATCTTTGATAAATCTGCATTGTCTGATAGCATCTTCAGCGGTAAAGCCAAAAAACCATCGAAGAATATCGAGGGAGGGTATAATAAAATTGTGGATCCCCGTAAAATCCTGTCTCAGACGAATAGCTCTTATTATAACGAAATCGTCGTTATCGGGCGTCCAAATATTAGCCTGTACCCTGGTCTGCCAGCGACAAGGGAAATAAAAGTGGCAGGTATTATTCTTGCGCCTAAATATGTCACAAACAGCAGCGAATTCTTTAAGCAGCAAGCAAGAAAAGAATCCAGAAAAGCTGGCGAGTTAATGATGAAGCATAACCCAGGCATTCCGGTAATTGAGTTATAAGGTTACACAGGAACTCTGAGCTTCATAAAGAGCGGCTATACTTTCTGTGTGGGGCGACCAACGTCGCCCCGGTAAATTGTGAAGCCACTCATGAAGCATACAAAAAATAAATCATCGCTGCTGACTGTGACCGTGGCGTGTATTGGTGTCGTCTATGGCGATATCGGTACCAGCCCGCTGTATACCCTGCGTGAATGCCTGACCGGACAAGCGGGCATCGCCGTGACCCAAAGTGCATTATTCGGCTTTCTGTCGCTTATTTTCTGGCTCCTGATGCTGGTGGTGTCGGTGAAGTACATCGGTTTCGTAATGCGTGCCGACAACGACGGGGAGGGAGGCATTCTGACGCTGATGTCACTGGCGATCCGCAACCTTAATCCGCGGTGGATCCCTGCGATCATGTTTATCGGGCTGGTCGGTGGCAGCTTCTTCTATGGCGACGGTGTGATAACACCCGCCATTTCGGTACTTTCGGCAATTGAAGGGCTGGAGATTATTGAGCCGTCGCTCGACCGTTTTATCATTCCATTTTCGATTGCCGTGCTGACGCTGCTGTTCTTCATTCAGAAAAATGGCACCGGCAGCGTGGGCAAAATCTTTGCACCGGTGATGGTGTTGTGGTTTATGACCATCGGCCTGCTGGGGATTGGCGGAGTTATGCGTAATCCCGATGTATTACAGGCGCTGAATCCTTACTGGGCGCTGCATTTCTTTGTGGAATTCAAAACCGTCTCGTTCTTTGCGCTCGGCATGGTGGTGCTGTCGGTGACCGGTGGAGAAGCGTTATATGCCGACATGGGGCATTTCGGTAAAAAACCGATCCGCATTGCCTGGTTTATTCTGGTCGGGCCTTCGCTGGTGATGAATTATTTCGGACAGGGCGCGCTGCTGCTCAGCAAACCCGACGCTATCGTGAATCCGTTTTTCCTGCTCGCTCCGGGCTGGGCGCTGATCCCGCTGTTGATACTGGCTACGCTGGCAACGGTGATTGCCTCGCAGGCGGTGATTTCCGGCGTGTTCTCCCTGACGCGTCAGGCCGTGCGTATGGGCTATCTGCCGCCGATGCGCATCATCTATACCTCAGATGAAGAATCCGGTCAGATTTACATTCCGGTCGTTAACTGGCTGCTGTATTTCGCGGTACTGATTGCCATCGTCAGCTTTAAACATTCCAGCAATCTGGCGTCGGCGTACGGGATTGTGGTCACTGGCACGATGGTCATTACGTCGGTATTGATTGGCATTGTCATGGTCAAAAACTGGGGATGGAAAACCTGGGCTGGCGGTCTGATGATGGCAGCGATGCTGATCATTGATGTGCCGTTGTTTGCCGCCAACCTGACCAAACTGTTCTCCGGCGGCTGGCTGCCGGTGGCCATCGGGCTGACCATTCTGTTGATTATGCTGACCTGGAAAACCGAGCGTTCGCGCCTGCTGCGCCGCCTGAGGCAGGATCCGGAAGCGCTTGAGGCACTGATCGCCTCGCTGGAAAAAGCACCGCCGAAACGCGTGCCGGGCACGGCAGTGGTGATGTCACGCGGGCAATATGAAGTGCCGCTGGTGCTATTGCACAATCTAAAGCACAACAAAATTTTGCACGAACGTGTGGTGCTGCTGACGGTGGTGACGGAAGACGTCCCTTATGTTCACAACGTGAAAAGGGTGACGATTGAACAGCTTTCACCGGCATTCTGGCGGGTGATTGCCAGTTATGGCTGGCGGGAAACGCCGAATGTCACGGATATTCTCTACCGCTGCGGGCTGGAAGGGCTGAAGTGTACGATGAACGAGACGTCTTTCTTTATGTCGCGGGACACATTTACGCTGGGCGAACCCCGTCCGTGGTATTTAAAAGCGCGCGGGAAACTGTTTCAGGTCTTGCAGCGTAACTCTCTGCGTGCGCCGGAGCATTATCATATTCCCCCGAACAGGGTGATTGAGCTGGGTGCAGTGGTGAAATTCTGAGGCTTTGCCCGCCGGATCGTAAAACCGGCGGGCAAAGCAGATTACGCTTGCGGTGCTGAAGTCAGGTCGGTGACTTCAGGCGTAGTCGAACTCTGCGTCGCCTGTGAGGTTTGCGACTGAGTGGTCGGTGTCAGGTCAGTAACGGCCGGTGTCTGCGCAGCTGGCGCGGCAGTTTGTGTCTGCTGAGTCGCCGCCGGTGTTGCAGGCGTAGCGGTTTGCGCAGGCTGAGTCGCAACTGGCGCTGGAGTTGCTGACGCTGAAGTTGTTGAAGCTGTTGAGGTCGCAGATGTTGCAGAAGTCTGCTGAGTCACTTCCGGAGTGGCTGCTGGTGCGTCAGCTGGCGTTGCTGAAGCCTGCGACTGTTCGGCGGCTGCCGGTGCTTCGATGTCTTTCGGCAGCGACGGAACCGGTTCTGCCGGAATCGATTCTGACTTCGGTTTCGGGACAGGCGTTGATGCGCGAACCAGGAACGTCGGTTTGAGATTTGCCACAGAATAAGTCACGTGGCTGACCGCATCACGCGATGTCGCGACTTCGACAGGCGCGATGGTGACGCGACCAATCAGTGAACGGGCATAGCCGCCGACTTTATGTTTCCCTTCCGGAAGCTGGACTTCCATGCTCTCGCCAGTCCCCAGCGCACCCGCCTCCTTATCATCAATGGTCACATACAGTTTGGTGCCATCATCGGTTTTCGTCGGGACGTGCGCAACGGTCAGGCGCGTCGAGCCAAAATCGAAAGCCGGTGCCTGGTCGGCGGTTTTCGTTTTTGCGCATCCTGTGAGTGCGATAACGGCTGCTACGGCAGCAAGGGTGAAGCGATAACTCATAGTGCGACGTCTTCCTTTAAGGGATTTTTGTGATCTGCGTATCAATATACCTGATCCCACGGGAGAGATGAACGTTCTTACAGGGAACTCGGAGGAGTCTGCTATTCACTTCTCAATGTGTTCTTCATAGCAGTCCGCTGTAATTTTCGGTTGAAGCGCTTCGTCAACTTGTGTATTTTTATGCAAATTAACTGCATAAAATAACAATCACACAGGAGTGACCATGCTTAAGTCATTAATTTTCACCGGGTGCCTGCTTTCTTCATTAATCACATCTGCTTATGCCGCACAGACTACATACGTGGTCGGTTCCGGCGGCACATACCGTCCGTTTGAATACGAAAACAGCCAGAAACAGCTGGAAGGTTTTGATATCGACATTATCAAGGCGATCGCCAAAGCCGAAGATTTTGACATCAAACTGGTTAATACGCCGTGGGAAGGAATTTTTGCGACACTGAATTCCGGTGATCGTGACATCATTATTTCTGGCATCACCATTACCGATAAACGTAAAGCGATGGTGGCTTTCTCCGCCCCGTATTTCCCGGCGGAACAGTCCATCGTAGTGCCTGAAGGCTCTAAAGTGGATTCCGTGGCCGCCCTGAAAGGTCAGAAAGTGGGTGTGGTGAACTCCAGCACCGGCGACATCGTGGTGTCCAATGAACTGGGCAAAAACAGCACCGACATCAAACGTTTTGATAACACTCCGCTGATGTTGCAGGAGCTGGCGGAAGACGGCATCGGCGCGGCGGTCGGTGACGTGGGCGTAGTGAAGTACTACATCAAATCCCATCCGGAGAAAGCGCTGAAACTGGTACCGGATGCTAAATTCGAGCGTCAGTATTTCGGTATTGCGGTCGCTAAAGACAACACCGAACTGTTGGGTAAAATCAATGCCGGTCTGAAGAAAATCGTGGCTGACGGCACCTACGCCAAAATCTACGAAACCTGGTTTGACAAGAACGTTCCAGCGCTTCCCGCTCAATAATATTCTCATCACGAACAACGTTAATCAGGGGCGGTAACATGCTCCTGAACAAGGACAGGTATGACCGGATTTCGCTGGGAGATAATCTCAGAATATGCGCCGCTGTTTGTACAGGGCGCGCTGATGACCATCAAATGCACCATTATTTGTGTCATTTTAGGCACCACCTGGGGCCTGCTGCTGGGGCTAGGACGGATGGCCCGTGCCGACGACGGTCCGTGGAAACCTATTCTGCGTTTCGCCGTGCAATGGCCGGTGCGTATTTACGTCAGTGCTTTTCGCGGTACGCCGCTGTTTGTGCAGATTATGGTGGTTCACTTTGCTTTAGTGCCGCTGTTTATTAATCCGCGTGACGGCATTTTAGTGGCGAACGGTCTTATGTCCTCGGATTTCGCCCGTGCGCTGCGCTCAGATTACGGTGCATTCTTATCCTGCGTGGTGGCGATTACCCTCAACGCCGGGGCGTATGTTTCCGAGATTTTCCGTGCGGGTATTCAGTCTATCGACAACGGTCAGATGGAAGCTTCCCGCGCGCTGGGAATGGGCTGGGGCAAAACGATGCGCAAGGTTATCTTGCCACAGGCGTTCCGTCATATTCTTCCGCCGCTGGGTAATAACGCTATCGCGATTGTGAAAGATTCCTCGCTGGCCTCGGCGATTGGCCTGGCCGATCTGGCGTATGCCGCGCGTACTGTTTCCGGCGCTTACGCCACCTACTGGGAACCCTACCTGACTATTTCACTGGTTTACTGGGTTCTGACTTTCCTGCTCTCGCTGCTCGTTCAACACATGGAAAAGAGGTTTGGCAAAAGTGATTCACGTTAAGGATTTACAGAAACAGTTTGGCGAAACCCACGTGTTGCGCGGCATTTCCTGTGACATCGCAGAGAAAGAAGTGGTGTGCATCATCGGGCCTTCAGGTTCCGGTAAAAGCACCTTTCTGCGCTGCCTCAATGCGCTGGAAAAGCCCAATGGCGGCGAAGTGGTGGTGAACGGTTTTGCGGTGCATGACCCGAAAACCAATCTGAATACGCTGCGTGCCGGCGTCGGCATGGTGTTCCAGCGCTTTAATCTGTTCCCGCACATGACCGTGCTGGAAAACCTGATTATGGCGCCGATGTCGCTGAAGGGATTATCGAAAGCGGACGCCGTAACGCGTGCCGAAAAGTTGCTGCAGAAAGTTGGACTGATCGACAAAATCGACGCCTGGCCTTCCAGTTTGTCCGGTGGTCAGCAACAGCGCGTGGCGATTGCCCGTGCGCTGGCGATGGAACCGTCGATCATTCTGTTCGATGAACCGACGTCGGCGCTGGATCCGGAGCTGGTCGGTGAAGTGCTGGCGGTCATGAAACAGCTGGCGCTCGAAGGCATGACGATGGTGATTGTGACGCACGAAATGGGCTTTGCGCGTGAAGTCGCTGACCGCGTAGTGTTTATCGATCAGGGTGTGATTCAGGAGCAGGGGCCACCGGCGCAACTGTTCACCGCACCGCAAAATCCGCGAACCCGCGAATTTTTGAGTAAAGTATTATGATCCGACGGGCGCTTAAACAGCGCCCGTTTTCTTTGATGTGATGAGGTTTACCATGCAAAGTTTCCATTCTTATTGTATTTCAGCCTCCGGCGAAGAAAGGGCAGAAGGCGATATGCATGCCCGTTTTCCTTACTGGAGTTTCACGAAAACCGCGATCGCGATTTGTGCGCTGAAACTCAGTGAAAACGGGACTGTAAATTTGGATGGCTGTGTTGATGGCGAAGCTTACACCCTGCGGCAGCTGCTCAACCACACCGCCGGATTACCAGATTACGGCGCACTGAAAGATTATCACGACGCTGTCGCTGCCGGAGGAGAACCCTGGTCGCGCGAAAAATTGCTCAGTGCCGCGTTAGCCAGAGGCATGTTGTTTGCGCCGGGCGCGGGCTGGTCTTATTCCAACATTGGCTACATGCTGGCCCGCGAACACATTGAAGCCGCGTCAGGGCTGAGTTTCGCGCAACTGATGACTGACTTCATCACGACACCGCTTGGACTGACCAGTATCGCGCCTGTCACCACGCGGGAGGAATTTGCACAACTTCACTGTGAAGCCGCCGGAAAATACCCTCCGGGCTGGGTATATCACGGTTGTCTGGCAGGCAATGTGCGGGATGCGGCCAGACTGCTGCACGGATTATTCAGCGGTAAACTGCTGAGCGCTGCGTCGACGGCTGAAATGCAGGTGACCATCCCGCTTGGCGGTGCCCTCGAAGGGCGGCCCTGGACAGAATGCGGTTACGCGCTGGGGCTGATGAGCGGCGCGATGGGAGACGCGGGGCGTTCAGCCGGTCATTCAGGCGGCGGCCCGTCGTGCGTGAACGCGGTCTATCACTTCCCGGATCTCCGCGAACCTGTGACCGGTGCCTGTTTTACTGACGGGCATCACGAAGGCGTGGCAGAAACAGAACTGGGCAGGCTGGTGCAAAATTTCGGGTAAAAGGGCAAAAACACGGCTCCCAGTCTCGGAAGCCGTGTGTTAACAAACTTTAAGATGGTGGATACGCAAACAGTTCGATAGATGGGATATATTCGATCCCATCCGAGGTGTACAAAACTGAATTAGTAAAGTCGTAAATCCTTCCAGTTATTCTTACTGTTACAAGACGGCCAATTTTAGTAACTTTGGCCTCGCCGCTATCTGATGTAAGAAATGGGGACATTTCCCCCAGGGCTTTCACGGGATTCGCAGCTATCTTTCCGGACAAGTAGTAGCGATAGACTTCGGAAACCGTCGCACCCCCGCCCTGATATTTCGTGACGTAGAGCCATGTGTTTTCGTTTAATTGCTGCGATTTGAATAGTGCATCATCATAGGGTGGCCCAGTGTAATGCTGATAAGCAACATAGCTTGCTACCAGCAGTAATAAAACGACGGTTACTATACGGTGCCCCCATTTAATAACCATGCTGTTTGGCATAATCAATACCTTGTTTAATCCATCTTTGATCAACCGGGTCATCTCCGTAAGGCGCTACGCCATACCAATTGCTCCATTCTTCTCTGGAGGTGCCCGCCATACTTTGTGCAAATCCACCGCCCATGAGTAAAATATCTGGCGGGATACCCGCAACATATCCGGTAGCCCCGAAATTAAAATTGCCAAAATTAGCCAGCCTCTTGTTCTGTTGTTTATAGTCCCATACTCCGCGATTTCTTACCTTCTGATAAAACCAGTAATAAGTTGCCGGGGTTGCCATTCCCTTGCTCATGCCACGTGCTTTTGCCTCCATAATATTTTTATTCAGAAGACTAAACCCAGAGGCTGGCATTATAGGAATAATAGCCATAATGAGTTCCCTTAGGCTGTTTTACGTTCATTCCATGAGTCAGAAAAAATGAGATTTCCGTCGCAGTGTTTCCATGTGATTTTTTCGTAACGAAACTCTATCTGTTCTAAACATCTTTAGTGTTGATTGCAACAACTTGATTTATATGTTAATTATCATTTTAAAAGATTAGTGGTGGAGCTTGGTTATTTCACGGCGTGCTGACTTTTGTCTTTCCAGGATCCTGGCTTTTTTAACTTTGTGCTAAATTACCCACAATTCTTACCCGCATTCCCGAGGCAACATGATCATCCCTTCAAACCGTACCACCCGTGAAATGAAGATAAACAATGTCGTGCTGGTGACGAATGCATTGAAATCTCTGGGCTCGGCGACGAAGGCGGAACTGGCGGGTGTCACTGGTTTGAGTATCGCCACCTGCGGCGCAGTGCTGAATGATCTGAGCCAGCGGCACGAAGTGCTGGCGCTGGAACTCGACGTCTCGCGTGGCGGCCGTCCGGCGCAGCGCTATGCGTATAACCCGAACTATTTCTCGGTACTTAGCCTGTACGCGCAGGGCAGCGACGCTGCCGCACAGATTGTCTGGTCGGTGAATTCAGCCACCGGTGAAAGTCTGGCGCAGGGTGAAATCCGCTTTTTACCGATGACGCTGGCGACGTTTTATCAGAAAATTGGCAGCCTGCTGGCGGACTATCCCAATATTAAAGCGCTGGGCATTGGCCTGCCCGGCGTGGTGGTAAAAGGAACCGTCACGACCTGTGATATCAGCATGTTTGCCGGTGTGGCGGTTGAGCAGCAACTGCGTGAACAGTTCGGGATTTATGTTCAGGCGGATAACGACATGAACTACACCGCATGGGGTTTTTACCGCAGCAGTTGCGCAGGCATTACCGCGCCGGTGGCGTATCTCTTCAAACCTGAGGTGCCTTGTCTGGGCTGTGGCATGGTTATTAACGGTCAGGTATTACAGGGTGCCAGCCAGTTTGCAGGGGAAGTGTCGAATCTGCCTTTTGAAGGATTGGATAAACTGCCGGTCGCAGAAGAAATGGCGAAAGTGATTGTCTCGCTGACCGCCATTATCAACCCGGCCACCATCGCGCTTTCCGGCCCAAAAATAACTGAAGTACTGCTGTCTGAGCTGACGACGCTTTGCCTGCGGCACATTCCCGCACAGCATATGCCGCAGCTGACTTACCGCCCGTCGATGCGTCAGGATTATCTTCAGGGCATCGCGGAATTGACGCTCAGCAACTACAATCTGCACATTGCTTTCGGTGAATAACGCCGGTTGACTTTGTTGTTCGCCCCCTTATACTGCGGACTTATTAAAAGACTTTTAATAACTAACTTCACCTCGCGGGAGAACCTGATGTCACTGTCATCTGAAATTGCGCACAACGGTATTCATGCCGGAAGTCCTGTCCGGCGTGTCGCGACGCGGGCGATATTTTTTGTCACCGGTATGGCGATGGGGCTGTGGGCGGCGCTGGTTCCGTATGCACAGCTGCGCACGCATTCAGAGGCGGGCGATCTCGGGTTACTGCTGCTGTGTCTCGGGGCTGGTTCGCTGCTGTCGATGCTGGGATCGGGACGGATTATCGGCAAGTTTGGCTGTCGGGCAGTGATCGTCTCGGCGGTCATTTTGTACTGTCTGATGCTGCCGCTGCTGGCGGTGTTCAGTGACATCTGGCTGCTGGCGCTCAGTCTGTTTATTTTCGGCATGGGCATCGGGCTGGCGGATGTAGCCGTCAATGTGCAGGGCACGCTGGTGGAACAGGCCGCGGATAAACCACTGATGTCAGGGTTTCATTGCCTGTGGAGCGTGGGCGGGATCGCCGGCGCCGGTGGCGGTACGTTGCTGCTCAGTGCCGGTATCACGCCGCTCGGCAGCACGTTTTTTGCCGTGGTGCTGGTTATCGCGCTGACGGCGTATTCTTATCGCGGAATGTTACCGTTCGGCGCGCATGAGGATCCTGAAGAAGGCCAGCCGAAAGCCAGACCGAATTTCCGTCTGGTGCTGATGGCGGCGATGGCGATGATTTGTTTTATGGCCGAAGGCGCGGTGCTGGACTGGGGCGGTGTCTTCCTGACCCAGGATCGCGGTCTGGCGCTGGAACATGCGGGCTGGGGCTTTGCAGTATTTGCCGTGGCGATGTCGCTGATGCGCCTGACCGGTGATGCGATTGTCAGTGCACTGGGGCGCAAACGGATCCTGATTATCGGCGGGATTTTGGGTATCGCCGGTTATCTGATGGTTGTGCTGTTGCCTGGCTGGATCCTGCCCTTGTGCGGATTCGCACTGGTCGGTATCGGCGCGGCGAATATTGTTCCGGTGCTGATTACGCTGGCCGGTCAGGAAAAAGTGATGCCGGTCAATATGGCGGTGGCGATGGTAGCAACGCTCGGTTATCTCGGTGTGCTGGGCGGTCCGGCGCTGATCGGCTTTATTGCCCATCTTTCCAGTTTGTATGTCGCATTCTCGGCGGTCGCGGCGGCGTTTCTGGTCATCACGTTTGGCGCATACAAACTGAAGTATTGATTGTTTTCAAAGACCAATGATTTATAACTGAGTGGCAAATTTGCCAGCTGGCGCGTAAAAACCGCCAGCCCTCTTTTAGCCTGATTGATTTAAAATCCGACTCTGTAAGGAGCAGTAATGGCCGTAAAACTTATCGCCGTAGACATGGATGGAACGTTTCTCAATCTGCAGCACGAATACAATAAAGCCCGCTTTGGCGAGCAATATCAGCAACTTTTGCAACGTGACATTAAATTTGTGGTGGCGAGCGGCAACCAGTATTACCAGCTTAAATCGTTCTTTGATGATCTCGATACACAAATTGCTTACGTTGCGGAAGGCGGCGGGTATGTGGTCGATAACGAACAGGAAATTTACTGCGGCAAGCTTGAGCCGGAACAGGTGACGCAGGTGCTGGAATGGATAAGTCGTACGCCGGGCATTAACACCATTGTGTGTGGGCGCAAAGGGGCTTATGTGCTCAGCGGCACCGATGAGGATTTCATCAGTCGTATGCGCCGTTACTATCACCGACTGACAAAAGTGCATCAATACGCAGAAATCGACGATACGATTTTCAAATTTGCACTGAGCTACGTGGAAGACGATGTCTATCCGCTGATGAGTGAAGTTAACGCTAACCTTGGCGGGATTGTTGCACCGGTGACCAGCGGACATGGCTCTGTTGATCTGATCATCAGCGGGAATCACAAAGCCTGCGGTCTGCAAAAAATCCAGCAAATTTATGGTATCCGCGATGACGAAGTGCTGGCGTTTGGCGACAGCGGCAACGATCTGGAAATGCTCAGCTACGCCGGTTACGGTTTTGCGATGGAAAATGCCTCTGCACCGGCAAAAGCCGCCGCGAAATACGTCGCGCCATCTAACCGTGATGAGGGCGTGCTGAAAGTGATTGATGACGTGCTGAACGGTCGCGCGCCATTCGCTTAAGCAGTTCAATGTGCATTAAAACGAAAAGGCTGCCGCGTAAAACGGCAGCCTTTTTAGCATTGTGTAATGAAGATTGTGTAATGAAGATTAAGGCACGTAGTCTGGCGGAACGCCGCTGTCACCGGGTTGTGCAGGGTAGTAATCCGGCGGAACCGGTGATTGCGGTGGTTGATTCGAGCTGTAACCGTCGCTGGCGTCTACCGGCACCTTATTACCTTTGGCGTACATACATTGCGTGTACACCGTATCGTACTGATCCTGCAAGTCGCCGCTGCTGGCACCCGCATTATTGCTGCCCATTGCGCTGCCAATCAGCAAACCACTGCCTGCGCCAATCAGCGCGCCCGGACCGGCCTGATGCGACGCTGCGCCAATCAGTGCTCCGGCTGCCGCGCCCACGACTGTCCCGGCAGCAGCGGTACCGGCGGCATTATTACTGGCAGTTTCTGCGCCGCCATTCACACTGCCATAGGCCGCGTTACGGCATGACATTTCATCCATCTGAAACTGTTGATAATCCTTTCCGGTACCTGGCAGCACCATCACATCTGGTCGGGTTGGGGGAGAAACGCAGCCGGATAAGGTCGCGGCTAAGGCGAGAATCGCCACCGGAGTAAACCTGTTCATGACTTTTACCGCCTGTTAACGTGGTCCTGCGACCACTTTCATCCAGCCGCGCGGGCAGGCCGGGACTCGCGGATAATATCCCGCCGGATTCTGACAGTAATACGCATAAGTCGGGGGTTTCTCGACATACGTTTGCGGCTGCGGTGGCGCAGCGTAAACGACGGCTGGCGGGCCGTAATAGACCGGCGGAGGAATGCCTATCACCACGTCCGGCCCATACCAGCCCCCGCGATAATAGCCGCCATGGTAATAACCATGGCCGTAATAGCCATGACCGTAATAACCATAGGCGAACGACGCAGAACTGGCCGACATCAGCGCGCCAGCAGTAAGCATCAACAATAACAGCCTTTTCATAACGACCTCGAAGTGCATTGAGCGGATGTCCGAAGTGATAAAACCTACCACTCCTGAGGATAACGATACGCCTGTTGCGGCTAAAAGGTTGGCGGGGGATTAGGGTGAATATGACAAGGCTGTGGCAGCAATTGTGACCAAAAAATTCAACAGCAAACGTTTGTTTACGTTCAGGGTTTGAGAGGCGGGGGATTCATATTTCAGACCCGGTTTTGCCACAGCAAATCCGGGCTGAGAATTAAAAAATTCGAATTTAAGGTGTTATTTCTTACTTGCTGTAAAACGTCTGAAGGCTTCCAGCGTTTCATCGCTGACGTGATGCTCCACCCCTTCAGCATCCAGACGCGCTGTCTCTGCGCTGATGCCGAGCGCGATGAAAAACGCTTCAACCACGTTATGACGTTCGCGGTTTTCCGCCGCCAGTTTCTCACCTTCCGGTGTAAGAAAGGTTCCGCGATAGGGTAGCTGGTGAACCAGTCCGGCATTGGCCAGGCGTTTCAGGGTTTTTGCCACTGTCGGCTGGGAAACACCCAGACGCGCGGCCAGATCTACCTGTCTCGCTTCGCCAAATTCGTGAATCAAATCTGAAATCAGCTCAACGTAATCATCCATTAATTCCCGGCGATGCGCCTCGCGCACCTGTAAGAAACCCTGCGCGTGTTCTTCCACATCCAGTAATGGATTCATTTTTTTATCTTTCACTACGCCTGCCTCTTTCTTGCTCAACGGTTTTTCACCGCAGCCGCGCTCACCGCAGCAACCCATGCATTGTAAACCAAGTCCACATATCTACCAATTTATGAAAACTTTGCATTGGCTATGGAGTATAGCCTGTGCTATACCTGAATAATAAACCGCCGTTGATGCGCAGATTGACAGGAGAGATTTTCATGGAAAATGGACGACACATCTTAAAATTATTCAGCCATTCGCCGTTTCGTTTACGGCTGATGCTGGTGGGCATGATTGTGGCGCTGATCACCGGCAACGCGCAGGCGGCAGACCAGGCAGCCAGTAAGGACAAAAAAAAGTTTAAAGTGGTGACCACTTTCACGGTGATCCAGGACATCGCGCAGAACGTCGCCGGTGATGCTGCCACCGTGGAGTCGATCACCAAACCGGGCGCTGAGATCCACGACTATCAGCCTACGCCGCGGGATATTGTGAAAACGCAATCCGCCGATCTGATCCTGTGGAACGGGTTTAATCTTGAACGCTGGTTCGGGCGCTTTTTCGCCAACATCAAACATGTGCCTTCGGTCACCGTGACGGACGGCATAACGCCGCTGCCGATTCAGGAAGGGCCGTATCTGGGCAATCCGAATCCGCACGCGTGGATGTCGGCTAAAAATGCGCTGGTGTATGTCGAAAATATCCGAGCGGCGCTTGTGAAATATGACCCCGAAAATGCCGCAACCTACGATCGTAACGCCAAAGATTATGCGCAAAAGATCAGCCAGCTAGATGCCCCGCTGCGTGAACGTCTGGCAAAAATTCCGGCAGGGCAGCGCTGGTTAGTGACCAGTGAAGGCGCGTTCAGTTATCTGGCGAAAGATTATGATTTGAAAGAGGCCTATCTGTGGCCAATCAATGCTGAAGAACAGGGCACGCCGCAGCAGGTGAAAAAAATTATCGATCTGGTGCGTCAGCAGAATATTCCGGTGGTGTTCAGCGAAAGCACGATTTCAGACAAACCGGCAAAACAGGTCAGCAAGGAAACCGGCGCGAAATACGGCGGCGTGTTGTATGTCGATTCGCTGTCAGCGACTGACGGCCCGGTTCCCACGTATATCGATCTGCTGAAAGTCACGGTCGGTACCATTGCAGAAGGGTTCGGACAATGAGTAACGCCGCGCTGAATCTTAACGTTGATGACATTTCGGTGACCTATAACAACGGTCATACCGCGATTGAAAATGCCTCGTTTACCCTGCACGGCGGTTCGATTTGCGCGCTGCTCGGCGTTAACGGCAGCGGTAAATCCACGCTGTTTAAAACCATCATGGGAATACTCCGTCCTACGCACGGCAGCGTGACGCTGGACGGTCTGAACGTGGCGAAAGCGCTGAAGCAAAACCTTATCGCTTATGTGCCCCAGTCGGAAGATGTGGACTGGAATTTTCCGGTGCTGGTGCGTGATGTGGTGATGATGGGGCGTTACGGCAAAATGTCGTTTCTGCGGATCCCATCGGCGGAAGACAAAAAACAGGTGGCGTCGGCGCTGGCTCGCGTAGGCCTCACTGATCTGGCGCATCGGCAGATTGGCGAGCTTTCCGGCGGGCAAAAAAAACGCGTTTTTCTGGCGCGGGCGCTGGCACAACAAGGGCGCGTCATGTTGCTCGATGAACCCTTTACCGGTGTGGATATCAAAACTGAGAATGCCATTATCGAACTCCTGCGCCAGCTGCGCGAAGAAGGGCATCTGATTTTGGTTTCGACGCACAACATCGCCAGTGTGCCGGATTTCTGTGACCGAGTGGTGCTGATCAACCGCACGGTCATCGCGGCTGGTGCGCTCGACACTACGTTTACCTCTCATAATCTCGAAAAGACCTTTGGCGGCGCGCTGAGGAACATCGGTTATTTAGTGCCACAGGAACCGGTGAGGCGGGCGGTATGATGGCGCTGTTGCTGGAGCCGTTTCAGTATAACTATATGGTGAAAGCCATCTGGGTGAGTGCCGGTGTCGGCGCGGTGTGCGCATTTTTATCGGCGTATCTGATGCTTAAAGGCTGGTCGCTGATGGGCGATGCGCTCTCGCATTCCGTCGTGCCGGGTGTGGCAGGCGCTTATGCACTGGGCTTTCCGTATGCCATCGGAGCCTTCGGTACCGGCATTCTGGCGGCGCTATCCATGACGCTGCTGCGCCATTTCACCAGGCTGCGCGAAGACGCGATCATCGGCTTCGTCTTCTCGACCTTCTTTGCGCTCGGGCTGTTGCTGGTTTCCCTTAATCCGACATCCGTTAACGTGCAGTCGATTCTGTTCGGCAATATTTTAGGTATCGATGACGCTGATATTTTGCAGGTGCAGATTATCGTCGGCGTTTCCCTGCTGGTGCTGTGCGTGATCTGGCGCGACCTGCTGGCGGTATTTTTCGACGAGGCGCACGCGGTTTCGGTCGGGCTTTCTCCACTGCGACTCAAAATCATTTTCTTCACTATATTCAGCGCGTGCAGCGTGGCGGCATTACAAACCGTCGGCGCAATTTTGGTGATTGCCATGGTGATCACGCCCGGTGTGACGGCCTATCTGCTTTCTGACCGTTTCTCCCATGTGCTGATTATTTCGGTGATTATCGGCGCGATCACCAGCGCGGCGGGCGCCTGGCTGAGCTATTACCTGGATGGCGCAACCGGCGGCGTTATCGTCTGCCTGCAAACCGCGGTCTTCCTGCTGGCGTTTTTATTCGCGCCAAAACACGGCTGGCTGGCCAGTCATTTACGTATCAAACGCCGGAGCCGCGCATGATGTCCTGGTTTAATGTACTGATGGAGCCGATGAGCTTCGACTTTATGCAGCGCGCGCTGCTGACCAGTATGGCGACCAGCATTGTCTGCGCGATATTCTCTTGTTTTCTGGTGCTCAAAGGCTGGTCGCTGATGGGCGATGCGATTTCCCACGCGGTGTTGCCCGGCGTGGTACTGGCCTATCTGGCGGGTATTCCTCTGGTGATTGGCGCGTTTGGTTCCGGTCTGTTTTGCGCCGTGGCAACCGGCTTTATCAAAGAGCATTGCAGGGTCAAAGAAGACTCGGTGATGGGCATTGTCTTCTCGGGCATGTTTGCTGCCGGTCTGGTGCTGTTTTCCCGGGTGAATACGGAGCAGCATCTCAGCCATATTCTGTTCGGCAATGTGCTGGGCGTGACGGACAGTGAAATGCTGCAAACGCTGATTATCGCGCTGGTGGTGACACTGGCGATTATCATCAAATTCAAAGACCTGATGTTATTTTGTTTCGATCCGGTGCAGGCGAAAGTGGTCGGGTTGCCGGTACGTTTTTATCACTATGCGTTGCTGTGTATGCTGGCGCTGACCATTGTCGCGGCGTTGCAGGCCGTGGGTGTTGTACTGGTGGTTGCAATGCTGATTACGCCAGGCATTACTGCGTTTCTGTTGTGTAAGACACTGCCGAAAATGATAATCGTCGCTGTGACGGTGTCACTTATTGCCGCCATTTCCGGCACCTTTATCAGTTTTTATATCGATGCAGCGACCGGACCGGCGATAGTGCTGATTCAGGCTATGCTTTTCCTGCTGGCATTAGCTGTGCATCTTTTGCGTAAACCGTTTAAATCCCGGCAGTCAGCACCGAATGCATAGTGTCCGCAGTGCAGGTTTGGCATGCTTGTGTGCATGTATTCCTTATTTAAAGAGATCCTGATGACCCAACAATTCGCTCCTGTCGAACTGGAAAAGCCTCCGCCTGATTAACCACGGCACGACGGCGCTGGCTACCTGTCGCATAAAGGCCTACCATCGACCGGCAACAAAAGGGTTTAATGAAGTTCAATGAAGTAAGCGTTAAGGATTGTTATGAGCGAAGTAGCAAGTTCCATCAGTGTTGGCGATAGCTTTACTGTCAAGAACGGCTCAACCCACGAAGTAACTGGCTTTGTGAAGAAGGGAGAGAGAATTTACCCGATGATCAAAACAGATCATGGTGATTCAAGCTTCACCTTCATCAAAGAAATTGTTTCGGTAAATAAAGCTTAAACATTAACAACCTTCTCTGTGATCGCGGCCTGTTTGTATTACGTAAAGAACAGGCTGCGTGATGTCAGCTCCCCACCAATTTCCTCTTTTTTCCTCCAGCTTTCCCATATGCACATCTGCCGGACATTGCAGTTTGAATTAACGATATACCGGCAGCAGATTCGCGCTTGAAAGAATATGTACTGCCGCATTGAGCACGCCGAACAGCAGCACCAGTACGATCATTTTATTCCCACCCCACACGCGGTACAGCGGGCTGCCAAAACGCTGGCGTGATGCGCGTGCCATCAGCGCCGGAACAATCACCGCCCAGACCGTTGCCGCCAGTCCGGCAAAACCAATCGCATAAATGAAACCGTCGGGATAAATCACGCCACCAATAATGGGCGGAACGAACGTCACCAGCGCCGTTTTGAAGCGACCAGTCCGGCTGTCGTTGAATTTAAACAGATCCGCCAGATAATCAAACAGGCCGAGCGTCACCCCTAAGAATGAACAGGCGACGGCAAAGTTTGAGAAAATCGTCAGCAGCAAGTCCAGACCGGCGCTGTTAAGTATCTGGCTCAGTGACTGCACCAGCACATCAATATTGCCACCCCGTTCAGCGATGCTGATGAATTCCGGACGCGGAATGTTGCCCATCGTTCCCAGCATCCAGATGATGTACAGCCCGAGCGCCATCAGCGTACCCAGCAGCAGACACTTCCTGATGATTTGCGGATTTTTGCCGTAGTACTTCATCAGGCTCGGCACATTGCCGTGATAGCCAAATGACGCCAGACAGAACGGCAGCGTTGCCAGCACATAAGGCATGTAACTCGGATTAATTTCGACGCTGTTAAGCAAATTCACCGGTTTCACATGCCACAGCAGGCTGCCGAAGGTCAGGAAGAAGGCAATGATTTTCGCGCCAAGTACAATGGCCGTCATCCGGCTCACCGCGCGGGTGCTCAGCCAGACGATAAAGGCCACGACCAGCGCCGTCAGCAGACCGCCGAGGCGGGGAGAAAAACTCACCGACATCTCACGCAACGTATGCTGGATCACCGAGCCGCTGGCGGAAATATAGGCGTAGGTCAGAATATACAAAACGAACGCGATAGTGATGCCGTTCAGCCGGTTCCAGTGTTTACCCAGCAGATCGCCGGTCACCGTATTGAAACTCGATCCCACCGGATAGTTAAGATTTGCTTCGAGGATCATCAGTCCGGAATGCAGCATACAAAACCAGGTAAAAATCAGGGCAGCTACAGACCAGAAAAACCAGGCGCCGGACATCACCACTGGCAGGGAAAACATCCCTGCGCCGATGATCGTTCCACCAATAATCATTGCGCCGCCCAGTACAGAACGTTGCGGGGCGGTCACGGAAAGCGTCGCCATAGTGCGTATCCTCGCGTGGCTTTTGTCAGAATTCGTTGAAAGAATGGCTGAAAAAGAAATGAGTGAAATAACGAACAAAAATCGCTGTTTTGTGCTGCGATTTTGGTCTTAAGCGCGGCAATATAGTGGAAATGAAGTAGTTTGTACACTGCTGAACTAGTTTGCTGATACAAAAGCCCACATTCAGAAGCTGAACAGGGCATTCAGGAAGGTGAGCAGGGAAATAACGCCGAAAATGTGTACAAAATATTAACGTTGTGCAATTTTGCGGTTAATAGGGTGCGGGGTATTCCTGGCGCAGATCACAGATTTCATTACGATTTCTTATCTAACAAAAATAAAAAACCCTGTTTGAAAATACAGGGTTGACACACAACATATAGCGAGTAAATTAGAACTCAGCACCAGAGAGAAGTGAAAAGAAATTTTTATTTCGCGGTGCAATTAGCAAGTTGATAAACTTGTCAGTAATGAGATGCGATAAAGGCCACGAAGTATTTTAGTATGGGTGATTCAACACCGGGCGTTATTTGAAAGTCCGTGAGATGATGCTTTAAGGCCACGCAGTAAAGCTGTGCAATCGCATGATGTGGACGAAAACGCGATGATGTAACGCCTTGTTAGTTAGAGTAATGTTCGCGATTTGGGTACGTAAGTATGAAATCGAGAATGTCGCGACGAAAGTAAGGCCACGCATCAAAGAGTATATATCGCGAGGGTGATGTACTCATTTATCCCGAGACATATCAGAAGGGTAAATGAAACGAGCAGGATACTGATGTTATTCCACAAAATTATAGGAGGATAGCGTTACCAGGCAGTAAAAATATATCCTGTGAGAATATGTACATCTTTAGCAGTTGCATTACCTAAGCAGTACACGTAATTAAGTTGATGAATGTTAAATGTTAATTTGATAGTACCTTAAAAGCCCCGGTTTAACGACTGGGGCTTTTTCACTTGTATCGCCTGTGACTCTTTATTTCCCGCTGATAGTGCCTTCAAGAATCGTCTGCGCGCCCAGACAAACCAAAAAACACACCAGCGTGGTGTCTTTACCTGCAGTCGCAGCAGTTAATGCGCTGTCCTCATCGCTGATCGCGTCACCTTTTGACAGAGTGACATCGCCGATGCTGATTTCGCCGTCCATCACATACAGCCATTGAGCAAAACCCGCATGTGAAGGAACTTCCGTGGTGGTGTTTTCATCCATGCGAATGTCATAGACATATACCGCCTGCCTGATTTCAAGCGGAGACTCAATGCCTTCCGGCGCAGCCAGCAGCGTCCACTCATTGCTTTTTATGCCGTCAGGGCGCGTCATAAACTGCACGCGGCCTTCCAGATTTGCCTGACGCGGACGGATAAATATCTGCAACATTTCTGCCGACACCAGCGGCGTGGACTCCTCATGCCAGAAACTTTCACCGGCGTTCATCATCATCAGTTGTTTCGGTGAAAGGGGAACACGGTTACCGGCAGAATCTTCATGCACCATCGAACCACGCCACATATAACTGAGGATTTCGTCGTTGTTATGCTCATGCATTTTCACCAGCGTACCCTGTTCGAGAGTGGCATGGTCTATAACACTCAGAGGGCCGAAAGCGTCGTCATTTTTTTCAGGCTGGATTTGCCCCGGCCGCATACGACGGATACGAAACGGGCCATATTCAAAAGTAGTTTTGGGTTCAGCACGTAAAACGTTAAACATAATCTCTCCGGCGGCAGACAGGAACGCAGGGTTCGGATGAAAATCGGATACCATTTTTTAACATACTATGATCATTAAAGCGTATCCGCCGTGAATAAACTTTCCGTTTAATCAGAAACAAAGGCCCCGTCCCTGAGGCACTTAGATCCAAAATGAGCAGTTAATCCAGACTCAGCAACGCACTCAGCTGCTCAATTTGTGATTGCCACTGACGTTGCAGCTCAGGTTTCTGATGCTTAGGTTTGCGCGCCAGATCTTCTGCCAGAAGGTGTTCAGCTTCCACCAGCCTCGCCAGCAGTTGCTCTTCTTCCGTGTCCTCGGTGTGGATTACGTCAGTCCCGCTTTCTGAAAAAAATGGTTCCGCTGGCGGGGGAGAACCCGCCAGTACGGCGTATACCGGCGCAAGGGTATGCCACTCTTCTAACCGTTGCTCATCCACCAGCCAGAACCGGTTACAACTTTGCTCAATGAGCGTCCGGTCGTGTGACACCAAAAGCACCGCACCACGGAAGGTTTTCAGCGTTTCCGCCAGCTCTTCTTTGCCTTCCAGATCCAGGTGGTTAGTCGGTTCATCAAGCAGCAAAAGCGAATAATTCGCCAGCGTCAGCCCGATAAACAGCAGCCGCGAACGTTCCCCGCCGCTGAGCGTACTCACTTTTTGCTGATGGCGGATAAACGGGAATCCTGCGCCAATCAGCGCCATTTTTCTCTGCTCTTCCGTCAGCGGGGCAAAGTTCGCCAGCGCATCACCAAGAGAATCATCGTCCTGCAACTGATGCTGATTCTGATCGTAATAACCCACCCGCACGCGGGGATGGAAAGTCACACCCATATGGGTTGTTTCCGGCTGACTGAAGGCGTTCCACAACGTATGCAACAGCGAGGACTTGCCGCAACCGTTGCGCCCGACCAGTGCGATACGGTCACCGCTTTTGATGCGCATTTCATCCAGTGTGAACAAAACCGGAGCATTGCGCGCAGGACGAACCTGCAAACCGGACAGCGCCAGAACCCGGTCCGCCGCCAGCGCTTCGCCTTTTAACTGCAGCTTCCACTGATTACCGGCGGTGACTTCAGTTTGATCCTCCTTCAGCCGGTCGACCTGCTTTTCCATTTGCTTTGCCTTGCGCGCCAGCTTTTCGTTGTCATACACGCTGCCCCACAGCGCCAGACGTTTGGCACTTTTAGTTACGCGGTCAATCTCCTTTTGTTCTGTTTCCCTGCGCACAGCGTCGGAGGCGTCTTTTTCTTCCAGCGCCTGACGTGCCTGCGTACAAGGGAGACGAATAAACTGCAGGGTTTTATCGCGCAGGATCCAGGTGCTGTTGGTCACGTTATCGAGCAGGCTGCGGTCGTGAGAAACCAGCACGAAACTGCCGTTCCAGTTTTTCAGAAACTGTTCCAGCCATAACAGCGTCGGCAGATCCAGATGGTTGCTCGGTTCATCGAGCAGCAGTAAATCGGGCTGGCGGATCAGCGCGCGGGCCAGCAGCAGGCGGGTATGCTGCCCGCCGCTGAGCGTTCCGGCCGTCAGTTGCCAGGCAGATTCATCGAATCCCAGCGTGGAAAGCAACACCTGCGCCTGCCAGAGTTCAGGCTGATGAAGGCCCGGCGGCAGATGATTCAGAACAGATTCGAGCAGGGTATGGTGATTCAGTTCTTCAGGCAGATGTTGTTCAACGCGGGCCATCAGACACTGATTCGCCAGGGTGACACTGCCGGACGTTGCCGCCAGTTCACCGCTTAGGATTTTCAGCAGGGTACTTTTGCCACAGCCGTTGTGGCCGATAAGGCCGATGCGGTCGCCTTTTTTCAGGCCGAAGGAAATCTCAGCCAGCAAAGGGCCAAAAGAATTATCGAATGATACAGATTGTGCAGACAGTAAAGTCATGATGCTTACTCAGGTTTTCGGGCATAGAATGCCTCTCGTCAATAAAGCCGACGATAACCGGTAAGCCGGAGGGAAGAACTCAGATTGTCAGTTAGCTTCGCTCAGACAGGTTATCGCGGCAGGGAGCCGGAAACGCCTGAGCAGCGACGATCGCCAAAGACAGGTGAATATAAAAACCATTCACGGGTCAGCATGGGGATCCTCCTTATATATAAAATTGGTGAATGAATGAACTGATTATATTAGGGAATTTTGAATTGTTCCAGTTTCAAAATTCCCCGCCCCCCCGTTACGCCTCAACAACCTCATTTTCCAGTTTCTGCCGCTTACGCAGACCGGGGAACCAGGTCATCCACAATCCGACGACAATCAATGTACCGATGCCGCCAATGGCTGCCGCCGGGACTGCGCCCACCCAGGCGGCCATCAGACCGGATTCAAATTCGCCTAGCTGGTTCGAGGTGTTGATGAAGATGGAGTTGACCGCGCTGACGCGTCCGCGCATATCGTCTGGCGTGTCCAGTTGTACCAGTGCGCCGCGAATGACCATGCTTATCATGTCAAATCCGCCGAGCGCAAACAGTGCCAGCATGGATAACCACAGTGAGGTGGAGAACGCGAACACTAGCGTCGCCGCGCCGAAGCCTGCCACGGCGGCAAACATGGTCATACCCACGTTACGTTGCAGCGCGCGGTGGCTCAGCCAGAAACCGACAATCAGTCCACCCACAGCCGGAGCACCGCGCAACAGACCCAGTCCCCACGGGCCGGTATGCAATATGTCGTGGGCAAAAATCGGCAGCAGGGCGGTCGCTCCGCCGAGCAAAACCGCGAACAGATCCAGAGAGATCACACCCAGAACATCCGGACGGGCGCGGATGAAACTGATACCGGCGAACAAGGTTTTAAAGGTCGCCGGAACACGGCGCGGTGGCGCCTGTTCGTAACGCAAACAGCGGAAGTGGAAACTCATGTTTTTACTGAATTTATTTTCTTCCCCAAAATCCCTCCAAAACATCTCCCCAAAATGGATTTTAAAAATTATCCCGTTTGTTGGGGAGTAATCCCGTAACTTTCACACAGCTAACGTTATCCAATCTGCTCCTCTGTCGTCATGGTACTTCTCAGTCATAGCTGCCGTTTTGTGTCCGAGTAGAGTTTGCGTGTTGACCCCGTGCGCACTGAAGAGCCTTTCAGCCAGAGAACGTTGTTCGTGAAAAGTCGGGGGCGTAGTTCCTTCGGTAAATTTTAAACCACTTGCGATACGCGCCTGCTTAAACATACGAGTTACTCCGTTTCCTGTTACCGGGTCGCCCGGCTTTGAAGAACCATGAGCGCGAGAGTGGTGGATCATGTACTTGCTCATCACCCTGTCCCTGCATTGCCTGATCACATCATCAAGAGACAAATTAATTTCTGGAAGAAATAGGGTGAGAGGTAAAGCTAGCCGTGTTCCTGTCTTCGACTGTGTGATATGCAGGTGACCGTCCCAAACATCTGAGAATTTCATGTTCAGAATATCTGCACGTCGCTGACCAGTAATCAGGGCAAGAAGCATGGAGTTTTGCAGATAGGGCTGAAGGTCTGCCGCATTATCGAAAATCTTTTTCCATTGAGAAAAACTAAGCCTTCCCCTGGTTACTTTATTTCTTGGAACTCTGGTTGCCAAAGCTGGGTTGAATCCGGGTTCTATTTCGCCTGAGTGCTGGGCCTCTTTAAATATATCCCCCCACGTAGCCCTTAACATCTGAGCCATTCTGTTTTTGCCCTCTGATTTATACTCGTCAAGAATTGCGGCAATTGACTTTGTATCCAAATTATTAAGGCGCACATTCGGTAGCCTTTTTGAAAGAACCTGCGCACAGCTTTTACGTGTTTTGAACGTGGCCTTCTTTATTTCCCCTTCTATTAAACGCTCTTCAAGTAGAGATATATATTTATCAACCCAGTCCGAAACCCTTATTCCCGCCTCTTTATTTGTTGTACTTTTCACAGTCATATCAACGAGAAAGTTTATCTGTTTTGATTGCTGCTCTGTGATCATGGTATTGGCTGCAATAGCCGCCTCTCGAGCGGTATCTCCATCGGTTCCGAACCCTATAAATTTACCGGTGATCGGGTGACGATATTGCCAATACACCTTGCTGGTTCGACGGTCGAACTTGCAGTAAAGGTTGGGGATATTAACTTTATGTGTGCGTGGTCTGGCTGCCATTTATCGTTTTCTCCAGTAGTGCTTTGACAGAAGCGGGGAGGTGATTCGGTATCTCCGCTTTTGCAATAACGCCGACATACTTCGCGTCTTCATCAACGACCCATTTGCTGCCTTGTTTAATCGGGGCAGGTATGATCTGGCCGGTTTTTGCATACCGATGAAGTGTTGCTGGCGCTGGTGGATATTTAAACCCTTTCGGACTGGATGCCCATTCCATCAAAGGTACGAGTTGGCCCATACGCTTTTTCTCCACACTTTTAGTTATAGCCGGCTGCACTCCGGCTTACTGGCTGATCCGAAATCGGCCGTAATATTTCCCAGCTCGCCACCAGAGCATTTTCTCCCCTGGTGGCATTGCTGGCGCAAACTCAACTGGAACAAACCACAGATTCAGTATTCGTCTCACGAAAACCCGCCTGACTAAATGAGCGCGCTTAGGCATTGCTGCTGCCTGACTCTGCCAGCTGTTTAGCCAGTTTCTCAGCTTCACGAAAATCCCAGTCTACGCGGTGGGCTATGGTGAGCGCAGAACGAACGGAGTGCCCAATCATGTCATCCAGAGCGTCGAGGGTCATTGCCATGTCTGGATTTCTTTCCAGTATCACAGCACGCTGAATCTGCCAGCGATTACAGGTTTCAAGCAGTGAGTTCGCCATCACTTACCATCCTTCACGACATCGCTCATGTCCTGCATCAGGCGTTCGTCACTGAAAGAAACGATGCCGCCAGCGGCCTCGATAGCAGCTTTGACCTCTTTTTCCGACATGTATCTGTCGGCACAACCACAGATATAGTGCGACTTTGGCAACACGACCGGCTTTTGCGGGGCGCTGAATCTTTCGCGGTAAACGGGGATCATTCCCGGCCCTGCATCCTCTTCGCCTGCTTCACCTTCAATATGACCGCGAGCAAGGTGTGCATCATTCAGCCATGCCACTGGCACCTGCTCGCCTTTCAGCGCTGCGAGTTCTGCCTCTGCTTTCGCTGCGCGTTTCAGCAAAGAATTAAAGGCGGATTCAGCGCGTCGAACCTCATCATTAGAGATACTGTCCGCCAGCGTGCTGCCGTCAAACGGGGAATCGCGGCGAACGCCATACATGAAGGCGTCAAAATTAAACCCCTGTGCTGCTGTATGTGGTGTATCAGTCATGAGGTTGCTCCTTCACCGGCGCGATACGTGATGTTGACCAGGTAACGCTGTGGTTTGCGGTTAGAGTGAATGCATGACCACATTCATCACACTCCAGCTTTTCGCCATCTGCGTCATATGATTCGTCAGTGCAAATCTCTGCGTCGCAATATGGGCATCTGGCTTCGTCCTCGTACTCATAATCACTCTCATTGAAATCTTCATCAGGAACGATACGAGCCAACGCTGCTTCTCGACTTAAAGCCTCTTGCCTCTCATGGCATGGATGACAAGTCCAACCCCAAACACCGTTATCATTTCGTGTCCCATGCATCGCATTGCCGCTGTCGTATTCATTACGCGGAGGAATAGCGACAGCATCTTTGCGCTTGGTTCCACAGCATTGGCAGCGGTCATGATCTTCACAGACCTGATATGACATTTTCTCGCTGTTATTATTGCAGTGACCGCAGCCATTAACCCATAACCAAACACCATCAATTTCCAACGCATAAAGGTGCTTCGCGGGCGGAGTCAGTGAGAAATCGCACTCTTGAATAACCTTCCCGCCGCGAACGATGCGCTCACCAAAATGCTGAGTGCTGCCGTTTCGTGAGCGATACAATCCGGGGGTGAGTCTCGGATCATTGATTGGCCCAATAATAATTTCTCCGGTTTCAGTTTTTTCAATCATGGCTGCTCTCCTGCTGGCGCTACACGTTCGAATTCAATCACCCAGACCCACGGGTTAACCTTGAAAGTGTTATCCGGATAGATTCCGTCCCAGAGGTCACGGAACCAAAGCCACGGATCGGTAGAACCGCCGTCAATTTCCCGCTCTGCCGGGTAACCCTCTGCTTTGGCATCGTCGTTCGTGATGCTGTTCAGACGCTCAACGCGAACGCCGGTGATCAGCAGGTTGATGCGTGATGCCCAGCGCGGCATGTGGATGGAGGGACGCCAGCGGCCTTCGGTGCCATTAATCAGGTCTGGATACCAGGTTGCAAACCAGTATTTTTCGAGTTTTGGATCGGCCTCTTCGCCATCTTCTTCACCAAGGTCTCGCACTTCACCATCTGCGCGGTAGGCGACAGAGGGGCAACCTGCATTATTCACATCAGACCAAGTCTCACGTACCCAAAGCTGATCGCCGGGCTTCCCCAGCGGGCAGTTGCTGTAATCACCAGCTTTAACCTCACCGGCCAATTCATTACCGGCAAGCTCACAACCCATATTCACATCGCGAAGCGGGAATTTAACCATCCGCCGCGTCTGCGTCTTTCGACCGCTGAGAATGGCCTTAACCATCTCAGCGTTGAATAAAATAGGGCGTTCTTTCATTATTCCACCCTCGTAGCTGTGCGCAGTACCTGATAAATCTGGTGTGCGATAGTGCGTTCATTACCCACAGGGCAGGCTTTGAAATATTCATAAGCAGCGGTGATCGCCACCTGGTGCTTTCCCAAAAAGTCGGTTTTAAGGCGCGCGATTTCCGCTTGTTCTTCAGTAGTGCGACGGAACCAAACGCTGTAAGGGCCATCTTCGGTATCGTGAACTGATGCGAGGAACCAACCTTCTCCTATTGGTGGAGTTGGCTCCCAAGCTGAAACATCGGCGCAGCCTTCTTCATAGGCTGCGTGAATATCATCAGCCGCCGGATCTGCATCAAGCGAAAGTGTATAAACCTCGACACCTTGAGCCTTTGCCCATGCTTCAAATTCTCCTGGCGCTGGGTATTCGTTACCGTTTGCCGGTTCGAAGAAATCAGGGTGAGTCCAAAAACCCAAGTTATCGGAGTTGCGTTCCGGTATAACCGGTTGAATAAGTTTCATGGCTGCATTCCTAAATAAGTGATTGCCATAACCACGCCGAGAGCCAGAAAAAAGGCGATATCAGTTTTCATGAAATAACCCCTATGCTGATTTCGGCGTGAACGAATCCCTTGCCAGTGATGGCAATTAATTTGCTCAGGCATAGATAAGAGCCGCTGGTTGAGCAATGGGTATACCGGTTTCGCTCCGGGGTTGTTTTTACGACCCTTATTTACTCTGGTTTCAGCGGTAAGAACACTCGCGACCAATGCGCTTACCTGCTGTACCGACTTATCAGTGATCTTTCTGCTGCACTAATCCGACGAAAATGGGGAAAGCTGCTACACTAAAATATGAATAGGAAAACTCTTAATAATTCCAATTAAGTCCCGCACCTATCGCCAGAGTTCTAAAAATGCCTGATATAAAACTCTCTTGTGAGAAATGTACTTCTGAACGTTTTGTAGCCTCTTCCAATTATCCAAGCTCTGACATGGTTTCCTCACTCGTCTGCGCTCTTTGCCACCACCCAGTAGATGTGAGCTCAGTAGTCACATTCAGGGACACTCCCTATATTGCCCTAGTTCCGCCTCTGCCAGACCACCTCTTTCACCATATTGAATCCAGCCGCCAGGGTTGAATTATTCAAACTGCCATTAAGCTACAGTGTTCTTTCTGTTGTGTGCCTGGTCACTTCTCCACCTCAGGCGGCGGTGTTATCTTGGTAGTTCTCACACAGCCAAGAAGGAAATGAAGGTGAAAAACGCTTCGACTAATTTAGTCACTTTAGCCCGTAGGATTGAAGCTCTTGAGAACGCATTCACGGTAGCGCTTCATTCCGTTTCAACCGCCTTACCCACAGTAAAGAGCGACGTCATTGAAAATCTAAATCGTCATGCTCAAGCTTATAAAGGTAAGGATCCTGCCGTTGCCTCGGCAACCAAGTTGCTCATTAACCGAATTGAAGCTTTCAATCCGAAGATAAGAGATTAATTTTGGTAATCTCGCCGCCTTCTATAAAGGCGGCTACTCCCTGTGCTTGCTCTTGCAAGCTTTCAGAATCCGTTTCTTCGATGAACTCTTTATTCGAAGATGCCAGACCAACAGTTTTCGGTTCTTGCTTATCCATCCTGATACCTCATTAAGCTGCTGCGTTCTTGTCGTTGCGTTTGTTCCTTGGGGATACATTATGTATCTATGGGGTACATTGTCAAGGCGAAAAAAAACCTGCCGAAGCAGGTTTCGCGATAAAAATTTTATTAGGCTCTATAACGTCTTGGTTTTCCTGAGAAAACAACAGTGCCAATTATTGAACAATTTCCATCAATTTTGATGTACTGCTCTGGCCAGCCCTTATTTAGGGCTTTGAGGTACTTAGTCCCCGCATCCTCAACGAGTCTTTTGAAGGTTGTCTCGCCAGAATCAAGCAGCAACGCGATCACATCATCACCGTGGGCAGGCGCAACTTCGGGATCAACGAAAATCATATCGCCTGGACGATACTCATCGATCATTGAATCGCCAATGACTCGAAGAATGTAAGTCATCGGTCCGCAAGGGACCGGGCAGGGATATGTTTCGGATAAACTCAAATCTACCTCGGAATAACCAATTTCAGTCCAAGCCCCAGCCTGTACCCATGAAATCACTGGCACCATTTTGATGGCGAGTTCGGTGTCAGTGACATCCGGAGCTGAAGTTATATTCGTGGCCTGATGTTCCTTGTCCAACCAGCCATCTGGTAAATCAAAGCACTTTTCAATGTGGCGTGCCAAATCATCCCCGATTTTTTTCGTAGGATTCTTTCCGATCACTCGGCTGACTTGGGTTGGTTCTCTTTCAATTAGGCTAGCAAAGGAAGAATTTCCCCCAGCACTATCTCTGAGCTTCCTGGCGTTATCCCGCCGGATTTCATCGTTTGTCTTCATACACTCATTAAACTTCTTGTACCTACTGGGTACAAGTATCTTGCGGGTTCATTCAAATAGTGCATAATGTATCTCGGAGGTACATATGATTAAAAACTATTGGGATGCTTTAACGAAACCAGAGCAAAACGCCCTGGCTAAAAAAGTTGGTAGCAGTAGTGGTTATCTCAGACTCGTTTTCAATGGCTACAAAAAGGCAGGTTTTTCCCTTGCTCAACGCCTTGAAGAAGAAACTGCTGGCGCTGTTACCAAGAGTCAATTACGGCCTGATATTTACGGGAATACTACTTCTCAAACGGCCTGATATAAACCACAGAGAGAGGTAAGGACTTGTGGATAACAAAAACTTTCCTGCACCAGAAGACATAACAGCGGCAATGCACAAGCTGATCACGTCATTCCCTGGTGGATATGGAGCGATGTCTCAACAGCTGGCGCATGACGGTACCCATAACGCACTGAGCAATCGCGTTCGCCAGATTGGTGGACAGATGGTGCCATTTGGAATGGCGATCATGATGGAGCAGATTTCTGGTCGCTCTGACATTACTGAAGCCATGTGCCGGAACAACGGGGGCACCTTCGTCAAATTCCCTGATATCGAGGAAATGGGCAACGAAGAACTGCTGATCAAATTTAATGACCTGCTTACAGCACTCGGGCAGTTCGCTAAGGCGCACAACGAATTCACAGCTGACGGTGTGCTGGATCGTGACGAAAGCAAGCGCATGAGAATTAAGGGGTATCGGGTTCAGAGTTTGGTCGCGGAGATCATGGTCGTGACTGAATTGCTTTTTGGAGAGGGTGACGCCCGAAGTGTGCAGCCTCGGGCGTCGAGTGCATTAACTAAACGTGTGGAGTAATTAACGCATGAACAGTGTAAACCGCGTTCGACCAACAGTGCAATTCCAATGTGTCTCACTGTGCCCGTTCGTGTATGTCCGAATAGTACGTGAGCCCGGCAAACCGAACAACCACAGCCTAAAGAGCCGCTCCGTGGTTGAGCGTTACTGGAATATGTGCCGCCGTGCAGGCATGAAATCACAGCAGAAGATGGAAGGTTGATATGACTGATAAAAACAAACGCTGCCTTGCTGGTGCTGATCAGTTTCTTTCAAGCGAAGTCATGATCGGTGGTGGTCATCTCGCTTGCAATAACTCTTTCGCTGACTGGTGGAGAACTCATTTCAGTGATCATGCTTCTGAGGTGACGGCATGTCTGAAGAAATCCAAAAGCTGGACAGGCGTTACAAGGATTGGCGGGGCGTTGTGGTACACGTCGTGGGCTTCGACAGAGCAGGGGATCGCGTCATCTTCATGCGCGCCGGTTACCCGCATGAGTGCGCCCAGCCTACTGAACAATTCCGGCGAAAGTTTAAGAGGGTCTTATGAGCGTTAAGTTATCCGCATACGTCTGGGATGGTTGCGCTGCTGCCGGTTTAAAAATATCGGCGGTGGCCATCATGGCGCGCCTCGCTGACTTCAGTTCTGACGAAGGCCTGTGCTGGCCGTCGATCACCACCATTGCCCGCCAGTTGGGTGCAGGTGAAAGCACTGTGCGCACTACGCTGGGCAAACTTGAGGCTGACGGCTGGATCACCAGTACCCAGCGCCGCAAGGGAAACCGCAATACGTCGAACATGTATCAGCTGAATATTGCGAAGCTTCGTGCTGCTGCTGAACCGTCAGATTCTGACGCATCAAAATCTGACACATCAAATTCTGACCGGTCAAAATTTGACGCATCAAAATCCAACACGAATACCGGTTTTCACCCGCCAGAATCTGGGGGGGATCCGTTAGTAAATTCAAAACAAGATCCATCAGATAATAAAACCTCTTGTCAGCCTGCTGTGCAGACCGACGCCGAAGTCGAAATTACTGATCAGGCTAAACAGGTTCTGAACTACCTGAACCAGGTCACCGGCTCCCGATATCAGGTCAGCAAATCCTCACTGGATAACATCCGCGCCAGACTGCGTGAAGGCTTCACCACTGAAGAACATCAGCTGACGGTTGATTACATGCATGCCAAATGGGGCGGCGATCTGGAAATGGCCGAGTACCTGCGACCGTCCACGCTCTTTCAACCTTCAAAGTTCCCTGGCTACCTCGAAGGCGCTAACGCCTGGAATCGTGCAGGGCGTCCAGCGCGCAAAAACGGGAAGTGGGAGCGCGAAGGTGACGTTGCAGTTGATGCAGCCGAGCGGGATGCGGCATACCGCCGGTTCATTAGCGGTGTAGCGGCAACCAAGGCACCGAGTGCGCTGGAAAAAACGGTTTGCGCCGAAGCCAGCAAAGCCAACATCCGCAGCATGCGCGCCGATTTCGCCATATCGCAGTGGGCCAAGATTTGGAAAGAGTGCGCCCAGCGCCAGCAGGGAGTGAAAGCAGCATGACAAATCCATACTCACAGGCTCTCACCGAGCAGAAAGCTTTGACTACCCACAAGCTTAAAGAAGTTGGTGACCAGTGGCGCACGCCCGACGCCCTTTTCTGGGGTATCAACGCGATGTTCGGTCCGCTGGTTCTCGATCTGTTTACTGATGGCGAAAATAGCAAATGCCCGGCGTTCTATACCGTTGAAGACAATGCACTGACTCAGGACTGGTCAGCCAGATTAGGCGAACTGAACGGAGCTGCTTTCGGAAACCCGCCGTACTCCCGCGCCAGCCAGCACCAAGGCCAGCAGGTTACTGGCATGTCACACATCATGAACCACACATTCAAAATGCGTGAGCTCGGCGGCCGGTATGTGTTCCTTATCAAGGCGGCGACATCAGAAACTTGGTGGCCGGAAGACGCTGACCACGTTTCATTCATCCGTGGACGAATTGGCTTTGACCTCCCTGAATGGTTTGTCCCTGCAGACGAAAAACAGGTCCCATCTGGCGCTTTCTTTGCTGGCGCTGTTGCCGTCTTTGATAAGAAGTGGCGTGGTCCTGCCTTCAACTACATCGACCGTGAAGAACTGCTGGCGCAAGGCGAGGCGTTTCTATTCCAGATCCGCACTATGGCAGCCGGTTTACAACAAACCCAGCAACAAAATATTCCAGAAATTATTCCAGTACCTGAAACCAACAACCGCGTATGGCCAGCCGAAGTGAACCATCTCTTTGACCAGGTCGCCGAGTCGTCAAATCTCGCCGCGCACTTACAAAACAAACTTCGTCACCACATCAACCGCCTGAAAATGGACGGAATGCCGGTAGACCAGATCATTGATACCGCCGGCACACTTGCCCGCAAAATGGGAGCAACAGCGTGAAAGAAATCATCGTAGACAATTTTGCAGGCGGCGGCGGTGCGAGCACAGGTATTGAGATGGCAACTGGCCGTAGCGTTGATATTGCGATCAACCATGACGAGAACGCGATCGCCATGCACAGCACCAATCACCCTGAAACGCTGCACTACTGCGAATCGGTGTTTGATGTTGACCCTGTTGCAGCGACCGCTGGCCGCCCGGTTGGTCTGGCGTGGTTCAGCCCGGATTGCCGTCATTTCAGCAAAGCGAAGGGCAGCAAACCGGTTAAGAAAGAAATCCGTGGTTTGGCCTGGATTGTGATCCGCTGGGCACTCGCGAAGCGCCCGCGCGTCATGATGTTGGAGAACGTTGAAGAGTTTAAAACGTGGGGGCCGCTGCTGACTGCCGAAGACGGCACTGAGCACCCGGATCCAGCGCACGCTGGAGAAACCTTTGCCGCGTTCATTGGCATGCTGACAACCGGCATTGCCGCTGATCATCCAGCGATTGCCGAGTGCTGTGAAGTGCTGAACATCGATGTGAATAGCGACGACGTCCGCCGCCTGGTGTCCGGACTGGGGTACGTTGTCGATCATCGTGAGTTGCGTGCATGTGACTTCGGCGCGCCGACCATCCGCCGCCGGTTCTTCATGGTGATGCGCTGCGACGGCCAGCCGGTTCAGTGGCCAGTAGCCAGCCACGGCGATCCAAAATCTCTCGATGTGCAGAGCGGCAATCTGGCGCCATACCGAACAGCTGCAGAGTGTATCGACTGGTCAATTCCATGCCCGAGCATTTTCGATCGCAAAAAGCCGCTGGCAGAGAACACCCTGAGACGTATTGCCCGTGGCATCCAGCGCTTTGTAATCGACAACCCAACGCCGTTTATTGTGAAGTGCAATCACACCAGCACCAAATCCGTTTATAACTGCTTCCGTGGTCAGGCGCTGGATGAGCCCCTTCAGACGATCACGAAAACCCACGGTTATGCGGTCGTTACCCCGCACATCACCAAATTCCGCACCGGTGCGACTGGTCAGGAAGTTGATGAGCCATTGCCGACGATCACCGCTGGCAGCTCAGAACGTCCGGGGGGCAATGGACATGCGTTGGGAATGGTTGAGACGACACTCGCCCCAGCACTTATCCAGATGGGGTATGGCGAACGTGAAGGACAGGCCCCCCGTGCTCTGAATATCGAAAAGCCGATCGGAACAGTAACGGCTGGTGGAAATAAATTTGCAGTGGTAGCGCCGATCATTGCACGAATCGGACAAACCGGTTTCGGCGGTGATCGAATGGCGTATGAAGCTGGCAAGCCACTGACAACCATAACCAGCAAAGCAGAACACCTGTTGGTGGCCCCGGTGATCGCCCGGCAGTTTGGCAACAGTGTTGGACACGCCGGTGATGAGCCAAACGGCACTATCACTGCTGGCGGTGGCGGAAAAAGTCAGTTATGCACGGCTTTCCTCGCGAAACACTTCGGCGGTAACTACACCGGTGCTGGCGCGGCGATGGATGCACCAGCTCACACCGTTACAACCACTGATCATCATGCGCTGGTCACATCCAATCTGATTAAGTTGCGTGGTACCTGCAAAGACGGCCAGCCCGTCACTCAACCAGCCCCAACCATCACGGCCGGCGGCCTGCATATCGGTGAGGTTCGCGCTTTCTTACTCAAGTATTACGGCAACGAAAAAGAAGGCGTCAGCCTGGATGAATCCCTGCACACCGTAACCACGAATGACAGATTCGGTCTGGTCACAGTGGAAGGCATCGATTACCAGATCGTCGACATCGGCATGCGCATGCTTCAACCGCATGAGCTTTACGCGGCGCAGGGCTTCCCGAGTTGGTACATCATCGATCAGGATTACCGCGGCACCAAATACGCGAAAGATAAACAGGTTGCGCGCTGTGGCAATGCGGTACCGCCGCCGTTCGCTGAAGCACTGGTGCGCGCAAATCTGCCGGAAATGTGCGGCGCTGAGAAAGAGGTGGCTGCGTGAAAGAACTCCAAAGTATTTGGCTGGATGCCTATCGCGGTTGGTTAAAAGCAGTCTCCCCTGAGGGGGAGCTGCACCCCTCGGATTACACGGCTGCGCGGGAACATGCTGACGCCGTGCTGAATAGCCTGCTCAAAGCAGGGGAGGTGAAATAGTGAAAACGGCAACGGTAAATATAAATAACTACGTCAAAGTAAAGCTGAACGAATTTGGCCTGTCTGTCATGAAATCGAATCGTGAAGAACTTCAGCGCATTGCACCTAGCCTGCCTGACTTTACACCACCAGCTACTGATTCCGAGGGGTATTCAAAATTTCAGCTTTGGTCACTCATGCAGGCTTTCGGTCCGGTTATTCATCTGGGGGGAGAACTTCCATTTGATAGCGAAATCCAGTTTACCTGCGAGTCGGTTATCGAGGAGGAAGAATGATCCTGACGTTACCATTCCCGCCGAGCGTCAACGGTTATTGGCGCTCAACCCGAAAGGGTGTGCTGATCAGCGAGCGCGGGCGGATCTTCCGTTCCAATGCGCTGGCGTCGATTTATCAGCAGTTGCGTAGCCGCCCGACGGCACTACTCACCGAACTGGATGTGCATCTGGTGCTTTACCCCCCGACCAGGGCGAAACGCGATTTAGATAATTTCCAGAAGGCTCTGTTTGATGGTCTGACCCATGCGGGGATCTGGAAAGACGACAGCCAGGTAAAACGAATGACGGTCGAATGGGGACCGGTAACCAAAGAAGGTAAGGCAGAAATAACGATTACTGGTTTCAAACCCGCCGGTGTGCAGCCGGTTTAACGTGTGGAGTAATTATGTCGAACAGTTTGCTGTCAGGAAGTGTGGTAACGATGTCGAGCCGTGAGATTGCGGAACTGGTGCAGAGTAAGCATAGCGATGTGAAGCGCTCGGCTGAACGGCTTGCCGTTGGTGGAATTTTAAGCGCGCCATTGGCGCACACCCCCTATTTTCATGAGCAGAACGGTCAGGAGTATCAGGAGTACAGGTTCAATAAGCGCGATTCACTGGTGCTGGTTGCCCGGCTTTCGCCCGAATTCACCGCCGTGGTAGTGGACCGCTGGCAGGAGCTGGAGTTGAAAAACCAGTTGCCCCAGTCATTGCCGGAAGCCTTACGACTGGCTGCTGATCTGGCCGAAGAAAAACAGGTACTGGAATCACAGTTGGCGCTGGCGGCCCCGAAAGTAGAATTCGTTGATCAGTACGTCATGGCGAAGGGATCAATGGGGTTCCGGTCTGTCTGCAAGCTGCTGAAGGTTAAAGAACCTGAATTCCGGTTATTCCTCATCGATGAAAAAATCATTTACCGGCAGGACGGACAGTTCACGCCCTACAGCACGCACACATCCGCAGGCCGATTTGAAATGAAGACAGGCACCAATCCGAATAATCAGCATGCATTCCGGCAGGCACGGTTTACCCCAAAAGGTATTCAGTGGGTTGCCGGGCTGTGGGCTGATCATCTTAGGAAGAAACAGGAGGTCCACGCGTGAGAGCATTGTTAAAACCGTATCCTCAGCGAGAACTGGGGATCGTGCAGTTCGCGCTGCCGGCGGACATGGTGAAGTTCTTCAGCAGTAAACGCCTGCTGATCACCAACGAGCCAGCCGAACTCCATAAATTGCCTGATGGTGTGGTACCGGCAGAAGCGCAGTCTCTATCACGTGACCCGCGCCTGTCTGGTTTCCTGTCATCACCAGCAGTAATCGCCAGAGTTGGCGGCATGGATGCGCTGACGCTGTGGGTTAAACGCCACCGTGTGTGCCAGTGTCCGGACTACAACGGGGAATTCCATCACCATGAGCTGGTGCAGGTGCCCCGAGGTCGTGGAGTTGTCTGCCTGTGCTGGGCGCATGATAACGAGTTTCGGGAAACAGAATCGCCAAAACTGGATGCTATCGCGCTGGCGAACGCCGCCGAGTTTGTGACTGAGGCAATCCGGTACCGGTATGGTCTGCCGGACGGGCGTCACCTTACTTTGCCTGAGCTGTGCTGGTGGGCAGTGACGAAAGGGCTGGCTCATTTGCTGCCGCCGGAAATAATTTGTGAAGCGCTGGGGATTAAATACAAACCGCCGGGCGGCCAGGGTAAAGAAGCGGACGTGAACCCGTGGGAGAGGCAACCACGTGAAGAACTGGCGAACAATGTCAAACCGGTGCTGGCGCTGGCAATCGATCCGGAGACGCCGGAATCATACCTCCGTATTCCGAAGCGCCGGCGGTACGAAAATGCAAAATACACCCAATGGGTAAAGCGCCAGCCATGCTGCGGCTGTGGCAACGGTTCTGATGATCCGCACCATATAACCGGCAATGGCTTTGGGGGTATGGCAACAAAAGCGCATGACCTGTTCGTGATCCCGCTGTGCAGACGGTGTCACGACTCACTTCATGCCAATACCCAGGCATGGGAAGAAGAACATGGTGATCAGGTGTATCTGGTCATGAAGACATTAGACCGCGCGCTGGCGATGGGTGTTATCGCCACCGGCAAGCAAAAAAAAGTGTGGAGAGAATAATGCGTGATATTCAACTGGTATTAGAGCGTTGGGGTGCTTGGGCTGCTTGCGACGGCAGTGGGGTCGACTTCCCATCCATTGCTGCTGGGTTTAAAGGACTTATTCCGTCATCTAAGAAGTCGAGAGCATCCTGCTGTGATGATGATGGCTTGATCGTAAGCTCAGCGGTCAATTGCTTGAAAAAGAAAAATCCATACCTCTGCACACTAATAGAATGGCATTACGTGCTAGATATGCCTGTTAGAATTATGGGGACAAAGCTGGGCATTTCGCATACCCAAGTCTTAAAGAGACTGCAATCGGCAGAAGGTTTTATAGACGGCTGTCTTGCCATGCTTGATGTGAGCCTTGAGATGGACCGATATACAAGTAAAGAACCGCAGTCTTTACCTAAGAGAATTCCCTTAACAGCATAAAACATGGAGCTTTTTATGATGAAAATCGACGATATTCGTTACCGATTTGAATGTCATATGGATAAGTTTTACCCCGAACTCGACCTAGGTATGAAGGGGGATATGCTTACCATTATGAGCCCCAGTGGAAGGAATGATATTGAAATTGAATATTCCACTCCTGCCGTTCAGCTCATGTGGAAAATGTTCTGTTCGGGTGCTGAGTCAGAAAGAAAAAGCATGACAGTTTCATTACCTGCAATGCGCAGCAAACCAGAAGGTTACTATGATGCTGGCTATAACGAAGGGATTCAGGATAGTCGAAAAACATTGATAGCGGCTGGCGTCAAAGTACGCGAAAACTAATGTTGTGGAATTCCAAAAACGCTTTTAATCTGTTAAGAGTGGTCACGTAGTCACAAAACTTAGACAATCTGAGAACCTCGCTCCAGCGGGGTTTAGTTTTTGTAGACTTACAAAACGATGTCATAAATGGCTGCTATCCTTTTTTAAAAAGGAGATGTCAATGAAACTTCTAAAAAACGAATTCGATTACAAAATGTGGATGACCTACGATCTTCTGCGCCTTGATGATTCTTTAAGTCCTTTGTTTGATCATGATTTGCTTGATCGTGAGCTTTTATCCCAAATGCCTCGTGAGTTTCCTTGCATTGCATGCATCATTAGGGGGGAAGGCCCATTTGAGCCGGATGTAGCAAAGTTTCTTTACCGAGAAGAGGTTGAGGAAATTGCAAAAGGTATGGGAATCAGAGATATGCATATTGGTGCGGCTACAATCTCGTTCGTTAAATGAATGCCTGCTATCTTATGTAAAACATCACATAGAGTATTGGCATGAAGCTACTGAATAACGAATTTGAATATCGAGAATGGATAGTAAAAGGTTACCTTCATTTGGATGAAGAGTTCCCTTCGGTTTTCGAACCTGACGAGCTTGAAAGAGAGATTCTGCGTCAGGCACCCAAAGAATTCCCTTGCCTTGCACAAATTGTAGAAGGCGAGGGCGGTTACTCCCTGCAGTCTGTTCAATTCATATATCGATCCCAGATAGAAGAGTGGGCAAAGCTGTTCGGCATTATTAGTTAGAGAAATCAATTATTCCAATGGGCTGCCTCCGGGCGGACCTTTTTTATGCCCTCAATTCGGTTGTGAGGACACCTACAGCAATAAGGGGTTTATCAATGTTCGATCCCGTATTAGCTAGAGCGACTGCGGAAACTTTCTAAGAAGTCCCAGCTGGTTTTGTAGATTCAGTAATTATGATACGTTTAAGTTGTTGCGGTGAATCCTACCTATGCGGTAGGGCTAATCAGCTTACCCTCGTAGAGAAGACAGCGAACCGAGGTCGGCTGGCCAACGGTTCACCGGGAGGCACCCGGCACCGTAACGTTAAAAAAAACAAAGCTTTCCAGTCTGCGAAGATGGGATAACCCGGAGTGATTGGAAAGCACATTCGCATGAGCGTTGGGATTTCATCAACATCACGTTGTGACCGCACCGTTTCAGCGCTCAGCCGAATGTAAACCCAAGCCCGCCTCATGCGGGTTTTCTCGTATTAAGGGCCGCCAATTGGCGGCCTTTTTTATTCCAAAAAGCCCCAGCATCTGCCAAGGCTTATTTGTTTGTGGAATGGGCGGCGTACATAATGCTGATAACATCGTGTACGCCATTCGCCCGTTAGTTGGTCACGAGCGAACCGAGGCCCATTGCTGATGTGCACACAGCAAATGGAGCCTATCAAAAAGGGCGTCTCTGATCTATGAAAAATACTGTGAATTTAAACAGTATAAATATTATTTGTGCTGACTCACTCCAATACATCAAAACCTTACCTGATAACTGCATTGACCTGATAGCTACGGATCCTCCGTACTTCAGGGTTAAATCATGTAAATGGGACAATCAATGGCCTGACGAGTCAGCTTATCTGGCATGGCTTGACGAGATGTTTGCGGAGTTCTGGCGCGTACTAAAACCATCTGGCAGCCTGTACGTCTTTTGCGGTTCGCGTTTGGCTGCTGACACTGAGTTACTGATGCGTGAGCGGTTCAAGATTCTGAACCACATCATCTGGGCCAAACCTTCTGGGCCGTGGAACAGGCAGCACAAAGAAGACTTGAGGTCGTATTTCCCAGCCACTGAGCGGATCCTCTTCGCTGAGCATTACAGCGGTCCTTATAGAGGTAAGGCATCAAGTTATTCCGCGCAGTGCAAGGAGCAGCGCAAAAATACGCTCAAGCCTCTGGTGGATTATTTTAGTGATGCCCGCAAAGCCTTGGGGATAAGTGCTAAAGAAATTCATCAGGCAACTGGTAAGCAAATGGCTTCGCATTGGTTCAGTGAGAGCCAGTGGCAATTACCCAGTGAGAAAGACTATCTGGCGCTTCAAAGCTTATTTGATCGCGTAGCCCGCGAAAAGCATGCCCGGCAAGAGCTGGAACTTCCTCATCATCAGTTGGTAGTTGAATATCATTCATTATCCCGACGTTATGCGGATCTGGTGGATGAGCTAAAGCGATTGCGGCGGCCTTTCACTGTGACGAGTCTTGTACCATTTACTGACGTGTGGATGTATAAGTCAGTTCCGTATTATCCCGGTAAACATCCGTGCGAAAAGCCGGCGGAGATGATGAGAGACATCATCAACGCCAGCAGCCGACCGGGTGATGTAGTTGCTGATTTTTTCATGGGATCAGGTTCCACGATAAAAGAAGCAATCAAGCTGGGCCGTTTCGCGCTGGGCGTGGAACTTGAAGAGGAACGGTATAAACAGACATTGGGAGAAATATTTCCGAATGATGGCTATAAAAACTCATAATCTTTTGGCTAATACGTGGCAAAAAAAACCTCACCTCTGCTCCGAACAGTAGGTGAGGTAGCCAATTTTCGGCCAACACCAGGGAAGCAAAAACCATACAACTTTAGTGGATAATAGTTAAATATTTTTTAAGTGAAATTAAGGGCTGCCAATTGGTGGCCCTTTCAGCATTTAGCGGCCAGTCAATCAGCTTCCCATTCAACTTTCGCAAAGTGACTGAGCCGCTAATTCCTTCTTTTATCACGACTGCGCACCCAACCGGCTGACCGGAGGGGGAGACTATGAAAATGGACAAATTGACTACAGGCATTGCGTACGGAGCATCCGCCGGTAGCGTCCTGAACGGCCTGTTAAATGCATTTAGTCCGGATCAGTGGAACGCTATAGGTGTGCTGGCAGGTATATCGGTCGCGCTCCTCACATACCTGACGAATCTGTATTTCAAAATCAAAGAAGACCGCCGCAAAGCACTCAGGGGTGAATGATGGCATCTCAGCCGGGAGTTAAAAGCAAACTCAGCAAAGCTGTAATCGCTCTGATCATTTCTGGCGCTGGCGCATCGGCTATCCTCGGACAATTTCTTGATGAAAAGGAAGGTAATAGTCTGACGGCTTATCAGGATGGCGTGGGGATCTGGACAATTTGCCGCGGCGTTACCCGCATTGATGGGCGCCCTGTTTACAAAGGCATGACATTGACTGCGGCGAAGTGCGCAGATGTGAACAAATTGGAATCCAATAAGGCGATAGAGTGGGTTAAAACTAATGTCACTGTCACGCTGACTCAGCCGCAAATTGCCGGTATCGCATCATTTTGCCCCTACAACATTGGACCGGCGAAATGCTTCACTTCAACGTTCTACAAAAAACTAAATGCCGGAGATAAACGTGGTGCCTGTGCTGAAATAAAGCGGTGGGTACGCGATGATGGGAAAGACTGCAATGCCCGGGAAAATAATTGCTTTGGGCAGGTGATACGCCGTGATCAGGAAAGCGAACTAACATGCTGGGGTCTGGATGAATAACAATTTACCGATTGTGCTGGCCTTCTTGGCTGGCGCTGCTCTTACCTGGTGGATTGAAGGGCTCCGCTGGGACGCTGATGTTTCCAAACTGAATGAAACCCACACCGCGGCGTTGAAGAAACAAAGCGATCAGGCCGTGATTGACCTGACCAATCAGAAGAAGCGCACCGAAGCGGCCCTGATAGCATTTCAGGCGCTGGACGCGAAGCACACGAAGGAAATGGCAGATGAACAGGTCAAGAATGAGAAGTTGCGTGCTGATGTTGAGTCTGGTACTAGCCGGGTGCGAATCGCCGCGGCAAACCTTGCAACCTGTCAGCTCATCGGGAATAGCACTTCCGGCACCGGCAGCCTGGGCGATGCAGCACAAGTCGAACTCTCTGGCGCTGGTGGACGGGCTGTTCTCGATCTCCGAGCCAGCGCCATCAAAGACGATCAAGTGATCCGATATTTTCAAGACTACATCCGTAAAATTTCCAAATGAAGGATGATCTTTAAGACTTTTTGCAACTTCAAATATCTCACCTCCTACTAAACTTAAAGCGTTAACTTTGTTTAGGGAGGAACATATGGCAGAGAAAGATGCTTATACCATCTTATTGGAAGCCTCACAGGGGAAGTTGAATTCGAGTGATCTATATAAAGGAAAGCCGGTCAACTCAGTGATTGAAGTTGCCCTAGATGCGATAAATGAGCTTGAAATGGAGATTCAAAGGCTGAATTACATTATCCGACAAAAAAACAAGCAACGTTAACCGCCTCTAGGCGGTTTTTTTATAACAGCAATTAGGTGCAGCTAAATGACTAACAAAATTCACTTGAGCTATAACCGTCTTTACACGTTGAAAGATGGCGATTATCACGGTGCAACGCATACTTAAACGGTTAGCCACGCTGTAAAGCGCTGCGTGATCCTGAACAAGACTCATGCAAAAATGGCGCTTTATTTTAGATTTTTTCCAACTTTGAACTCCTCAAGCTACACTTTTTATAATTATATTGAACCAGCTTTCCTGAATTAGTAAGATGTAGAAAAGACATTATGAAAAAGGAAAATCAATATACCTGAACACAGTCAGGGTGTTCACCTTAGGCTTATTTGCCGTTGCGAACGTTGTTCGCTTTTTAAGAAGGGTATATAAATGAGTACAGAAGATGATTTGAAGGAAATCAAAAAAAGTTTACACCGGATTGCTTATGGTGGTCCATCTATTGGGAATCTTTGGCTTATAGTTGCCGAAGTTATTGTATTCAACCTGTGCCTTGTGTTCATGACAGTTGAGCATGCAAAGGTGTCTTTTGGGTTAACTTTTGCGCTAGTTTATGGGGTCTCTGCTGTCTTATTGCTTCTGAGTAGACTGAACCTTATACCTCTTTTCATATGCTATACATATGTCAGCCTTTGTTGGTCCGTAATTCCTTATGGTGGATTTATGGACGCAAGACTTCCTGTAATTGCATGGATTAGTGCTGCTGCCGTATTTGTCTTCTCTATGTGGATTCACATCTTTTATGTAACTGAGGATGCGTTTAATGGAAAGAAAAAGTCTAAGCGCATAAGTTAAATATATATTTAGTTTTATCCAAGGCTCGCTTCGGCGGGCTTTTTTATTGGAGCTAATATGCAGGTCACTATTGATGGTGTCCCGTATGTGTCTGCGTGCAATTCAGGCTCTCGGATTGGAATTGCCATCACGACATACAACCGGCCCGCTGTTCTGGCGAAAACGATTGAGCAACATCTAAAACATCTGCCGGCTGGCGCTAAGTTGATCGTGATAGATGATGGTTCTGTGCCAGCCGCCGCCGGCGGTATCGAAATAATCAGGCAAGAGAAATCACTCGGGATCGTGGCTTCGAAAAACCGCAGCCTCGAGGCGCTGATTGATGCTGGCTGTGAGCACCTTTTCCTGTGGGATGACGACGCTTATCCGATCAGTGATAACTGGCACGTCCCTTATATCGAATCACCTGAGCCTCACCTGGCTTACCAATTCCTCGATCTGGCTGGCGCGCAGAAGCTGAAAGATATGGCCGTGCTGTATCGAGATGATCAGCATGTTGCTTACACCGGCCAGCGCGGCGTGATGCTGTATTACCACCGCAGCGCGATTGAGAAGGTCGGCGGCTTTGACCCGGTTTATGGTCGTGGCATGTACGAACATCCCGATCTGGCGCTGCGCATCCATAACGCTGGCCTATCTACGTGGGCATTCGCTGATGTGACTGGTTCGGAAAAGCTGATCCATTCCCTCGATGAGCACATGTCTGTCGAGCGTTCTGTTCCTCGGCCTGACCGTGAGGCGCTGGTAAAGCGCAACGTCGGGATTTACAACGGCAGGCGTGATGCTGGCTATACCGGCTTTGCCCCTTATCGGCGTGAGCGTGACGTGGTCATCACGACCTTGCTGACCAGCCAGCCAGATCCCCAGCGTGCAGCTGCAATGAAGCCCGACCAATCAGTTCTTTCTGCCTGGTCGTCTTCAATCCGCGGCGCTGCCGCTCTGGTGCTGGCTGACCAGCTCAGTGTTGCACCTGCTGGTGCTTCTCTGGTTATGGTGCCCGCGGTTCAGATGAGCCCGTACTTTGCCCGCTGGGTTCACATCTATCAGCACCTCAAAGCGCATCCTGAATACCGGTTCGTGTGGTGTACGGATGGGACTGACGTCGAGATGCTGCGTGAACCTTGGGCTGAGATGGTACCCGGCAAGATATACGTTGGCTCTGAGCATAAGACTTACGCCGACGGATGGATGAAGGCCAATCACCACGGGCGCGCATACGGAGAATTCATTGATCAGCACCGCGATGACCCACTGCTTAACGCCGGTCTCCTCGGCGGCTCGCGCGCTGACGTGATGGAGTTCGCACACCGGATCGTCAGGCTGCATTACCGCATTGAGAGCCAGCGGTTTTGGAAGATGGAAACAGCGCCAGCGACCGCGGTTGATATGGGAGCATTTGGGATGGCTGCAAAGTCATTCGGTGACCGCATCGTTACCGGGCCGAAGATCCACACCGTTTTTAAATCTGATGATGGTATGGGTAAGGAGTTCGCCTGGTGGAAGCACAAATAAAGGTTGTGGTGGTCGGCCATCATTCCCGGCGGCATCAGGCCAGCCAGCTTGCGCACCTGCTTGATGCTCACCTGCTGATGGATGAAGGGGACAATGGCGCCAACTGGAATCATCGGCGCGCTATCGGGTGGGCCAGCCAGCAGGAATGCCGTGTAGTGATAATGGAAGATGACGCGCTTCTGCTGCCTGGCTTCACCGATTCAGTACGTGAATGGGTGACCCGGTTCCCCGATCACCTCATCAGTTTCTATCTGGGTACCGGCCGCCCGCCACAGTATCAGCAGCAGATAGCAGCCAGCCTGATTGATGCCGATAAGCACCGCAGAGATTACATCACAATGGACCGCCTGCTTCATGGTGTGTGCTACAGCCCGCCAGTCAGCGGACTAAGCCGCATTATCCAGAACTGGAACCGAACCAAAGCGGCTGACTATGCGGTAGGTGACGCTCTGGGCGGCAAGGTCATTTATCCCTGCTACTCGCTGGTCGATCATGCCGATGGCGCGACAGTCGAGCGACACCCGGACAACCAACCAAGGATTGAACGCCGCCGTGCGTGGCGACTTGCAGGAGGTACCGCATGGCAAAGCTGACGACGCTTAAGCCCCGGTTACAGGCAGTCACTACACAACGATTGAAGCCAATGGTCATCGCTGACAGCCGCATTACTGGATGGAAGTTACAGGCGCGGCGTAAACGAATGTGGGCAGCCAGTCCATGTTGTGCAGTCTGCGGACGACTTACTGAGTACCCGAATGGATTTGAACTCGATCACATTATATCGCTCTATCAGGGTGGCCCTGATACCGATGATAACTGTCAGATCCTCTGCAATGGTGATGACGGCTGCCATCGGAAGAAGACGCGGGACGACATGAAGGGCAGGTGAGCGCGCCCGAGAGGGGTGGGGGGGTAAGGGAAAGCTTCAACCCCTCTCGCCCGCGAAACCGCGCTCCCTCTCACGCGCAGAAAATTTCCCCCTTTGGAGGGTGTAAACATGTTAACAGCGCAGAAGCGAAAATTCGCCATTGCGCTGGTTTCCGGTATGTCACAAAAAGACGCGGCAATTAAAGCTGGATATTCAGAAAAATCCGCTCGTTCCAAGGGGTCGCAGCTCGCTAATGACCCGGAAGTCATCGCATTTATTAAACGAAAAAAGAAAGAAAAAGTTGAAGTCGATGATGTACCGACGTTCGGAAAAAATGTTAACACCCCATCAGTAACAGCTACCTCTCCACGACCTGAAGAAAATGCCGGAGGTATAGGCGTTTATGAGGACCCGCTGGATTTTCTAAAAGCCGTGATGAATAGCGCCGCTGAGGATATCGACATTCGAAAAGATGCAGCAAAGGCTATGTTGCCTTATGTTCACAGCAAAAAAGGCGAAGGCGGAAAGAAAGATGCGAAGCAGGCAGCAGCAAAAGCGGTTGCCAGCAAATTTGCGGGTATGGCCCCGCCACAGCTTGTGGTCAACAACGGGAAACAGTAAATGCCTGAATGGTCTACTGCATGCACTGACTGGGCTTCGAAGCTTGTTAACCGTGAGTCAATCATCCCGCCACCGATATTCCCTGACTCTGGTCAGTATGCTCTGTCGATATTCAAAGAGCTGAAAGTGACCGATGTGCCCGGCAAACCGACGTTTGGAGAGTGCTCGGAACAGTGGGTGTTTGACTTCGTGCTGGCAATATTTGGTGGGTATGACCAGGCAACCGGAAATCAGATGATCCGAGAGTACGGACTACTGATCAGCAAAAAGAACACAAAATCCACTATCGCGGCGGGCATTATGCTCACCGCGCTGATTATCTGTTGGCGCGCCGATGAAGAACATCTGATTTTAGCGCCAACAAAAGAAGTGGCAGATAACTGCTTTAAGCCAGCGGCCAGCATGGTGAGGGAAGATGAGGAGTTATCAACCATCTTCCATATTCAGGATCACATCAGAACCATAACCCATCGTATAAACCGTAACAGTCTTAAGGTTGTGGCCGCTGACAGCGACACCGTGTCCGGGAAAAAGGCGGGGCGTATTCTGGTTGAAGAACTCTGGCTTTTTGGGAAGAACGCAAAAGCTGATGCGATGTTCATTGAGGCATTAGGTGGTCAGGTATCACGTAATGAAGGTTGGGTAATTTACCTCACCACACAAAGTGATGAGCCGCCTGCCGGTGTTTTTAAAAAGAAACTCGATTACTGGCGAAATGTCCGTGATGGCATCATCAAGGACGGCAAAACGCTCGGGATTTTGTATGAGTTTCCACCAGAAATGGTTGAAACTGAGGGTTTTAGAAATCCAGACAACTTTTATATTACCAATCCCAACATGGGGCGTTCGGTAAGCAAAGAGTGGCTGGATGATGAATATCTGAAACGCTCCCAGGAAGATGAAGGCAGCCTGAGGAAGTTTCTGGCGAAGCACCTGAATGTCGAAATAGGCATGAATCTTCGTAATGACCGATGGGCCGGTGCTGAATATTGGGAAACTCAGGCCGATCCGGCCGTCACCTTCAAGCAGATACTGAGCCGTTGCGAAGTGATAACCGTAGGAATTGACGGCGGTGGCCTTGATGACCTTCTGGGTCTTTCGATAGTTGGAAGAGATAAAAATACGCGGGAATGGCTGACCTGGTCACACGCCTGGGCGCATGAAAAAGCCCTCGAGCGTCGGAAAAGCGAAGAGAGCAAACTGAGGGATTTTGAAAGGCAGGGCGATCTGACGATAGTCAAAACAATGGGCGATGATGCCGATGAAGTCGCGATGTATGTTTCTCAGATTTATGAGGCCGGTCTGCTCGACAAAGTTGGCATGGACCCCGCCAGCGTGGGCGTGTTGCTCGATACCCTGATTGAATCAGGTATACCACAGGATTCTGTCGTTGGCGTGAGTCAGGGCTGGCGACTGGGAGGGGCATGCAAGGCAGCAGAAAGGAAGCTGGCAGAAGGTGTGCTGAAGCACGCTCTGCAACCGCTGATGAACTGGTGTGTGGGTAACGCAAAAGTAGTGATCAGCGGCAATGCCCCTCTGGTGACAAAAGGAGCCAGCGGCATTGGTAAAATCGACCCATTAATGGCGCTCTTTAACGCCATTTATCTGATGGCGCTGAATCCAGCCCCGACAAAAAAAGATTACGGCGTTTTCTTTATATAGAGACAGCGTCTTCCATGACCCGCCACGGCGGGTTTTTTCGTTTCTGGAGATCAGGAAATGAAGCAACAGCATGCCGTCAGTCTTCTGAAGGTGAAATCGGTCAATGAGGAGAAGCGGGAGATCACTGGCATTGCAACCACGCCGACACCTGACCGGTATGGCGACATCGTAATGCCGGAAGGGGCAGAGTTTCAGCTTCCGATCCCGCTTTTATGGCAACACGACCATCAGGCCCCGATAGGAGAAGTGACAAGCGTTAAGGTCACCCCCGAGGGGATTGAAATTAAGGCAAAACTGGTTAAGGCAGATGCCCCGAGCCAGCTGGCCGCCAGACTTGAAGAAGCCTGGCAAAGCATTCGCCTCGGGCTGGTTAAGGGCCTGTCTATAGGCTTTCGTCCGATCGAATACGCCTACATCGACGAAGGCGGCATCCGCTTTACGAAGTGGGAGTGGTACGAACTCTCAGTCGTGACGGTTCCGGCTAACGCCGAGGGGACGATTCAGGCAGTCAAATCTATCGATGAGAAACTGCGCGCCGCGTCAGGCACAGGGCAGAACGATTCGAAAAACAACAAACGCGCTGGCGCTACAGCATCAAAAACCAATTCGATTAAAGGAACAAAAATGAACATTTCTGAGCAAATCAAATCGTTTGAAACTAAGCGTGCAACGCTGGAAGCGACCCGTGAATCTGTGATGGCAAAATCTTTTGAAGAAGGCCGCACGCTTGATCTGGAAGAAGAAGAGAAATACGACGAAGTTTCTGCGGAAATCAAAAGCGTCGATTCTCACCTCACGCGCCTGCGCGATATGGAAGCCACCAAAGCCGATACCGCAAAACCGGTTCAAAAAGCCGCCAATGGCCATGTTGTTACTACGGAAGGTAACCGTGCTCCGGGCATTATCCGCGTGGAACAAAAGCTGGAAAAAGGTATCGCGTTTGCCCGCTTCGCGAAATCTCTTGCCGCCGCGAATGGTAGCCGCTCCGAAGCGCTGGAAATTGCCAAAAAGCAATATCCTCACGATGCAAAACTTCACCATGTCCTCAAAGCCGCTGTTGGTGCAGGTACCACAACTGATCCGACATGGGCCGGTAGCCTGGTTGAATATCAGGAATACGCCAATGACTTCGTAGAATTCCTTCGACCTCAGACCATTATTGGTCGTTTCGGGCAGGGAAGTATCCCGGCGCTGCGTCAAGTTCCGTTCAATATTCGAATTCCGGCGCAAACGTCCGGCGGTTCGGCCAACTGGGTTGGACAGGGGAAAGCGAAACCTTTAACCAAATTCGATTTTGAGTCGATCACGTTTGGTTTCTCAAAAGTAGCCGCTATCGCTGTGCTGACTGATGAGCTGATCCGCTTCTCTAACCCTGCCGCTGATGCGCTGGTACGAAATGCACTGGCTGAAGCGGTCATTGCCAGACTGGACACAGACTTCATCAACCCGGCAAAAGCCGAAGTTGCGAATGTGTCACCGGCCTCCATCACAAACGGTATTGCAGGCATTCCATCTACTGGCGATCCGGACGCCGATGCAGAAGCGGCATTTGGTCAGTTTGTTGCTGCCAATCTCCAGCCGACGGGCGGGGTGTGGATCATGTCCAGCACCAACGCGCTGGCGCTTTCAATGAAGAAGAATGCACTGGGTCAGAAAATGTACCCGGAAATGACTCTTCTTGGTGGCAGCTTCCAGGGATTACCGGCAATCGTGTCTCAATATGCCGGCACGAACCTGACACTGCTGAATGCGCCTGATATTTACTTGGCGGATGACGGCGGTGTTGCTGTTGATATGTCTCGCGAGGCTTCTCTCGAAATGGAAAGCGACCCTACAGGTGACAGCGTTACCCCGACAGGTACCGAAATGGTGTCAATGTTCCAGACCAACAGCGTCGCCATCCGCGCAGAACGCTGGATCAACTGGAAGCGTCGCCGTACTGCTGCGGTTGCAGTGATTACCGGGGTTAATTACGGGGCGAACGCGGGCAGCTAAGCGCTTAAACGTCAGGAGATGCGGGGGGAAACCCCCGCATGCTTTGCATGAAACAAGTTCGCTATCTGAAAGATACACACGATGCACATGCCGGTGAAAGGCGGTTTATTCGTGACGATTATGCCGAAGTACTTCGTTTAACGGGTCATGTAGAAATCATTGACACTGTCGAGAAAAAAACGAAAACGCGAAAAAAAGAATAAAACTCAGGAGAGGCAGCGATGTTAAGTTTTTTCCGCAAAAGACCAAAAGAAGAAAAAGCGCTGCAGGCTGCTAACGGGGGATCATGGAGGAGAATATTTGAATCCTTCACGGGTGCCTGGCAACGAAACATAGAGGTTGATAGCGCAACCGTTCTGGCTTATCACGCCGTGTTCTCCTGTATTTCTTTGATATCCGCCGACATCGCAAAAATGCCGCTGCTTTTGAAAAAAAAGGTAAGCAGTGGGATCTGGACTGAGCACGCCGATCAGAAAATTTCTACTTTGCTGAGAAAGCCGAATAGCTTTCAAACACGAATGCAGTTCTTTGAGTCATGGATGAACTCCAAGCTGTCGGATGGCAACACATACGCACTAAAAATACGGGACGCCGCTGGAGCAGTGAAGCAACTTCGCGTGCTTGACCCCAACAAGGTGACCCCATATGTGACGGATGATGGAGAAATTTTCTATCAGGTTCGGCCAGACAACATTAATGGTCTGGAAGCTGAGGTAATGGTTCCTGCTCGCGAGATGATTCACGACCGGTTCAACTGTTTTTTTCATCCTCTTTGCGGATTATCTCCTATCTACGCCTGTGGCCTGACTGCAATGCAGGGCGATGCAATCCTCACGAATTCAGCCAACCACTTTAAAAATGGCGGTAAGCCCGGCGGGGTGATCACCGTACCCGGCGCGGTTGATGCTGATAAGGCGAGGGAAATTAAAAACGCATGGGATGAGGGCTATTCAGGGGCAAACGCCGGTAAAACGGGGCTTTTGGCGGATGGCGCAGGGTTTATGACAATTGCGATGACGGCGGTCGATGCTCAGATGGTTGAACAACTTGACCTGACTGCCAAAATTATCTGCTCAACTTTCCATGTTCCACTTTACAAGGTCGATACCGCGACAACCCCGTCTTATAACAATATTGAGGCGTTAGATCAGGGCTACTACTCCCAGTGCCTTCAAACGCATATCGAGGCTATTGAGCTATTGCTGGATGAGGCGTTCGAGCTTGACCCACAGACTGGTATTGAGTTTGACCTCGACGTCCTGATACGGATGGATACAGAAGGGCGATACAAAACCTATAGCGAAGGCATTGGTGCTGGTTTTCTTACGCCGAATCAGGCGCGAAATAAAGAGAACATGCTTCCACTTGAAGGCGGGGATACGGCTTATATGCAACAACAAAATTACAGCCTGTCTGCGCTTGCTAGGCGAGATGCTCAGGAAGATCCCTTTAGCTCGGGCAATAAATCTCAAACCACTATCGCACCGACGCCAACACCGCCCGCAGAGAATGAAAGCAATAAGGCTCTGTCCGAGCCTGAGCAATTCATGGTCAGGGCAATGCTGAAAGGACTGCTTACTCATGAATGAACGTGACATGTCACTGCTAAAGGCTGTCGGAGAGGCGGTCAAAGAACAACTGGCTGTGGTGCAGCAAAAGTATGAAAGTGCGCTGTATGCGCAATCTCAGGAAATTGAAAACCTGAAAGAAAAGGTGAAAATGCTTTCAGCGGCATCACCTGATGAAGCTGCCATTGCCAGGGCTGTTTTAGCGCAGATTGCTGTCCCCGTCGCGCCTGAATTGCCAGACATCCAGCAGCTGGTGAAAGATGCGGTTTCAACTATTCAGCTGCCAGAAGCTCCGAAAGCCCCTGAGTTGCCTGATATTGAGGGCATGATAAATAAGGCCGTCGATCGAATTCAAATTCCGCAACCGGCTTTACCCGATGTTGAGCAGTTAGTTAAAGATGCAGTCTCTGCTATTCAGCTGCCTGAGGCCCCGAAAGCACCTGAGCTTCCTGACATTGAAGGCATGATCGAGAAGGCTGTTAACGGAATTCAAATCCCGCCCCCGAAACTGCCTGACATTCAACAGATGGTAAAAGAAGCTGTGTCTGCTCTTCCTTCCCCAAAAGACGGTGATCCGGGAGAAGACGGCAAAGATGCGTTGCAGTTAGAAATAATGCCCTGCATCGATGAAGAAAAATCATACCCACGCGGCAGTTATGCAATACATCACGGTGGATTATGGCGCTCATACCAGAAAACAACCGGGTTGAATGGCTGGGAATGTCTGGTTGATGGCATTTCCTCCGTTGATATCAGCCAGGCCAATGAGCGTGAATTTACCATCACTGCTCAGCTGGCCAGCGGCACTAAGACCGAGAAATCCTTCAGCATACCGGTAATGATTTACCGCGACATATTCAAAGACGGTGAAAAGTATTTACCCGGCGACAGCGTCACATGGGCAGGGTCGGTCTGGTATTGCCACGCAGAGACAACCGATAAGCCAGGTGAGCCGTCCTCAAAAGGATGGAAACTTGCGGTTAAGCGCGGGCGGGATGCGAGGGCAAAATCATGATCGGGCTGGTTACGCTTGACGAGGTGAAGTCCTATCTCCGTATTGATACTGATGCTGCTGATAATGATCTGCAGGAGGCGATTTATCAGGCCAGTGCTGTGATTTTGGATTACGTGAAGGGCTCACGCTCATTGATCATTGATGATTCCGGAGAAGTCATAGAGGGGGAGGCTTTACAAAGAGTCAAACGCTCAACTCTCATTTTGGTGGGCATTTTCGACCGAGTAAAAAATGGAGAAGAGGAACAGCGTTACTCTCAGGGCAACCTTCCTTTTAGCGTGACTGCTTTCATTTATACCCTCCATACTCCAACGGTTGTTTAAGGATGATTTTATGACAACGGGTCTCGAAGCCGGCAGGCTCACTGAACAGATAACGCTTCAAGTCATAAATATATCGACGGGTCCCCTTGGCGAGCCTTTGCCAGACGTTCCTGTCGATGTTGCAAAAGTCTGGGCGGCAGTTGAAATGAAATCCAACAGAAAGATCAGGACGTTGGACCAGCAACAGGTTGTCGAAACCTGGCATTTCACCATTAGGTCCGGGCGCGCCGTGAGTATCGACTGGAAGGTGAAGTGGAAGGACGCAAGCTACACCGTTGTGTCGGTTGACCACAGCCTGAAAGACCGGCTGATCCTCAAGGCTGAGAGAGATACACGCCATGATTGAAAATGCCATCCTCAAGGCACTCGGCGGACTTTCCGGCCTGCCAGTCTATCCTCTGCTACTCCCTGATCCGGTCCAGCAAGGGATCACTTTCCAGCGCATATCCGATCCTGAGGTAGGTGGTGGGTTGGTGCGTACGGGCCTAATCGCAGGACGGTTTCAGATATCGATTTATAAGGTTAATGATTATACCGCTGTCGTGGAACTGGACCGTGCCATATGGGAAGCATGGCGCGATATAAGGCATGGAAAAATCGCGAATTATCCAGTCCAGTACGTTGAGCGCGGTGGCATTGTTCAGGACTGCACCACATTGCCGAGCAACAGCGTGCAATACCGGCTTGTAAGGGACTACATCATTTATTTTTATGAGGATTCATCATGATCAGAATGGAGGTAAAGGGACTGCAAGAACTTGAAAGGCAACTTGCAGCTATGGGTGAAAAAATAGCTGTGAAAGTGATGGCTAATGCGGGTAAAGAGGCGATGCAAATTGTCAGCGCCGATATGCAGCAGCAAGCCGGTTATGATGAGAAAAGCCCCGGTCCGCATATGCGTGACAACATCAAAACCACCTCCCGTAATCGAATGAAAGATGGCCGGTATCTTACCGTTGTCACCATCAGGGTTGGTCCATCCAAAGCACATACACAGAAAGCGCTGGCGCAGGAATTTGGCACTGTCAAACAGGTCGCCAGCCCTTTTATGCGGCCTGCGCTGGACTTTAATCGTTCCAAAATACTGAGCATTCTTGCGGTACGTCTCCGTGAGGGTATCGAAAACAATCGTTAAATGAGGCAATAAAATGGCAGATAAAAGCTCTCCGGAATACGCAATGCTCCCCGCTGGAACAGTTGTTCTGTGGGGGGGGATCGGCGATACCGTGGCGGAAATGCAGCCGCTTATTAACTGTAAAGCGCTTGGGGCAACAGGTGCCACGGGTTCCTTTGTTGACTGCACGACCCTGATTGATAAACAGAAACAGTTTATTTCTGATCTGCCGGAAGGCCCTGAAAAATCACTCGGATTTGTCGATGACCCGTCTAACACCAGCTTTACAGCTTTCATCAATGCTGCAGAACAGCGTCAAACCGTGCAGTTTTACATCCAGCTGCCGAACGGGCGTACCGCGACAATGGTAATGGCACTGTCTGGCTGGCAGTTGAATGAAATCACAGCCCCGGCCAGTGATGTTATTCAAATCACTGTCAACGGTAAACAGAACAACATCGACTGGGGCTATACGGCGCCGGGCAGTTAATCACCATCCTAATAACCTTTGAGGCCGCCATATTGGCGGCTTTTTTAATGGAGAATTTTAATGAAAGACCTTAAATCCCGCTTGTTGTCCCCCGAAACTGTCGCTCATCCGATCGTCTTATTGGGTACGGAGCTATTTATTCGCCGACTCACGGCCTACGAACTGGCCGATTTTGAAGACAAAGCCGCTCAACTTCGCGCTGATGGTAACACCCGGGACATGGCGCTCGCCGGTGCCTCACTTGTCCTGAATTCCCTGGTCGATGAAAATGGATTGCCAGCTCATGACCTTCCGGCACCGGATGAGTTGATGAAGTCCCATTCCTATGCGTCGCTCATTGAGGCGTTGACCAAAGTTCAGCGTCACAGTTACGGCACGCTCGAGGAAGCGAAAAAAAACTAAGGGACTCCCCCTGGCTGAGGCTGGTCTTTTCACTGGCTGAGCGCTTCGGGGAGTCTGACCCACGAAAAATTGCCAACTTACCGGCTGAAATTCTTTTGCACTGGGAGGCCTGGTTCTCTCTTTCCGGTAATGCCGAACCGCCTGACCCGGCGGCGCCGGTTGTTGCCACCAATACCCCTGCTGACCGGCAGTGTGCCGATGTTATGAGGATCCTTGGACAATGAGTGATGTCGCAAGCCTGTCAGTTGCCCTGCATCTCAATTCGGCAACCTTCAAATCTCAGATTACAGATGCGTATCAGAAGGCAGGGCAAGCCAGCAAGAAATTCAACGAACAAGCGACGTCTCAGGCAAACGAATTGTCTGACGCCATTGCAAAGACCGTCAAGGCGGCAAAAAATATTAGCGGCCAAAGTGCAGGTGCCGACCAGTTTGCCGGAGCGACCCGTGGCGCCGGCCAGCTTAACTTTGTGCTTCATGAGGTGGCTGCTGGCAGCAATGTAGCCAGCAGCACGATCATTAATGCACTGATCCCGGCCGTTCATTCACTGAAAGGCCAGCTTGATGGTTCAACCAGCGGCTGGCAGGCGCAGCAAGAAGCCGCAAAAAACGCCGCTGCTGAGTTGGCAACAGTCGCACAGGCACAGATAGCGGCGGCTCAGGCAGAAAAACAGGCAGCCATTAACCAGGCCGCTATTGCTAAAAAAACGATTGTGGCCGCGCAGGCGCAGCGCGATCAGGCCATCGCGCTTGATGAGTATTACGCCAAACAAACCGAAGTTAACAAGCTTTACGGTCTCAGCGTCAGTTATCAGGATGAACACCTGAAAAACGAACGAGCGATCATCGAAGCAAACCGTCTCGAAGCCAGCGGACTGGATAAGTTGAAAGCGGCTAAAGCGTCTGCGATTGCTGCGGATCTGGCTGAAACGGAAGGCAAGGCGGCTTTGGTTGGCGCAACGGAGGCGGCGGCGGCGGCAAATACCCAACTTTCCATTACGCAGCGTATTGCCGCCACCAGCAGCCGCGCACTGAGTGGTGCGATGAGCCTGCTTGGTGGGCCGGTCGGGATTGGTCTGAGCGTGCTGGCCGCGGGCGGCACACTGCTTTACACCGAATTCAAAAAAGCAGAAGAGCAAACCAAGAAACTCAATGCTGCCGTGCTCGACCTGAGCACGTCATCCCTTGTATCAGCTTCGGACCTTAAAAAACTGAATGGTGGACTGGGGAACACTGATGTAGCGGTCGATGCCATTACAGCATCGGTTAAAGGGGGTTTTAGCGGACAGATGTTAACGAACGTCGCGACTCTGGCAAATGCCTATGCTCAGGCCGGTGGCAGTGCTCAGGACTTGGTTAATTCTCTGACGTCGCTTCGTGGTGAGCCTGTAGCCGCGATGGAAAAACTGACGGCATCAGGAATTGCTCTGAGCAGTTCAGTCATCAGCCAGGTCATGGCGTTAAGCCAACGCGGTGAAGCTGCGCAGGCCAGTCAAATTCTGATCGAGGCGGCAATTCAGGCAGAAAAAGAGCGTCTTGCAGAACTGGGGATTGAAGTCGATAAGACAGCTGAATCGGTGAAGAACCTCGGGATAATGTGGGGAACTACCGGGGAGCAATCCTCAATAGCGCTCGGCGGGGCAATTGATAAAGCGAAGGTTGCGCAGCAGCAGTTTGATGATGTTTCGCGTCGTTTCATTGCTTCCAGTAAAGCCGGTTATGCGGAAGCACAAAATGAAAGGTTAAAGAATTCAGCAGGCCTGAAAAATTATCTGGCCGAAGGTATCAGCGCTGCTGAGAAGCGCGCGACAGCTATCAAAAAACTCAACAACAGTATTTATTCGTCCAATTCATCTGAGTATCAGAACATCCTGAAGGGGATTAATGATGAATACGATAAAGCGACCAAAAAGAATAAGCCGCGGTCAACCTCTGGTGAGAGCGAAGGCCAGCGCGCTCTGGAACAGGCTCAGCAGCGAAATGCTGTGTTGCGTGAGCAAGCACAAACAACTGATGCGCTGACCGACTCGGAACGTCAACTGGCAGCGTTTGATCAAAAAATTGCGGGGCTGAAAGGCCAAACCCTGAATGCCAGCCAACAGAGCCTGGTCAACATGCAGGGGCAGATTCGTGCGCAGATGCAATCAAATGTCCAGTTAGAGAAAGAAGCCGCGCTGCGAAAGGTTTCGCAGAAGTACCAGGACGAAAGCCGTAAATGGACGGAAGAAGCGGATGCAATGCAGCGAGAAGCCGCGATTAATCTCGGTAAATACAGCCAATCTGACAGCGAGTCCGCAGATGCTGATGCGCGAAACGCAATCATAAACCGGTTCAACCAACGCCGGATTGCTCTTGAAAAAGACTTCACTGATAAATCGTCAACGGAATATCAGGCCCGTTTGGCAGATCTGGAGAATGCCAAACAACAAGAACTGCAGATCACTGAGCAAACCAATCAGGACAAACTCACCGCTGAACATGATTACAGTGCGGGTTTCCGCCGCGGTACGCTTAACTGGATTGACAGCGCACGTGATGCAAATAGCCAGATTGCCACTTTCTCATCTGGCCTTTTCGACAGCATGACTGATTCTCTGGCGACTTTTGCCACAACAGGGAAATTCAGTTTTAAATCATTCACTACATCTGTTCTTTCCGATTTGGCAAAAATCGCTGCGAGGATCGCTATGTCCAGCGCACTAGAGGGCATCTTTGGGGCAGCAACTAGCCTGTTTGGTTCCGGCGCAGCGGCTTCTGGAGCTGGCACAGCAGCGAGTGGTTTTTCAACCGGTGCCTATAGCAATCTTTCATTGAATGCAAAGGGCGGTGTTTATAACTCACCGAGTCTGAGTGCATATAGCAACGGCATCGTAAGTTCGCCGACCATGTTCGCTTTTGCGAAGGGGGCCGGATTGATGGGCGAAGCGGGGCCGGAAGCTATCATGCCGCTAACGCGGGGATCTGATGGTTCGCTTGGGGTGCGCGCGGTCGGCGGGAGGTCTGCGGGCACGACCACCTCTGCTGCACCTCAGGTGTATATCACCATCGACAGCAGCGGCGATTCTTCATCGCAATCCACTTCTGGCTGGGAACAGTTCGGTTCGCAGATCGCTAACTACGTTAACCAACTTTATCAGCAGAATAAGTCGAAGGATTTACGCCCAGGTGGCGATATCTGGAATGCTATAAAAAGCAGGTGATAAATGGCTATTGAAACATTCACATGGTATCCGCGGGTGAACGCTGAGGCGGATGTAAAACACCGCGTAAGAAAGGCCAGTTTTGGCGATGGCTATACACAGGTCGCGGGGGATGGGATTAATCCGCGCACACAAGAATGGAACCTGAGTTTCATCGGCACAGAAGACTACATTCAGCCCATTCTGGACTTTCTCGATCGTATGGGCGGGACTAAATCATTTCTCTGGAAGCCACCACTCAATCCGTTGGGTTTTTGGCGTTGTTATGAATATAAAGCGGTCCCGATGGGAGGAGATAACTACACACTCACAGCCACTTTTGAGCAGGCATTCAAACCATGATAAACAGTGATTATCAGAAATTAGAGCCGGGGGACACTGTCCGCCTGTTTGAAGTGGACGGCACCGCTTTTGGCACGGGCGAAGTGCTTCGGTTTCACAATTACAATCTGGCATACACCGAGGCAGAAATCGTGGCCGCCGGTGGCGATGAATCGAAACTGCCAGCGAAATCCATCTGGTGGCAGGGTAACGAATATTCAGCCTGGCCGGTTCAGATAGAAGGTATTGAGGCTTCAACAAGCGGCAGCGGCGCACAGCCGAAACTGACTGTGGCCAATCTTGATGGGTCGATCACGGCATTGTGCCTGGCTTACGATGACATGCTTCAGGCCGTGGTGACGATTCACGATACGCTGGCGCAATACCTCGACGCCAGAAACTTTGCTGGCGGGAATGCTACGGCGGACGCCACGCAGGAAAAGTTGCAGGTGTTTTACATCGACAGCAAAAGCATGGAAACCAACATCTCTGTTGAGTTCACGCTGAGCAGTCCGATGGATTTACAGGGGCTGATGATCCCGACGCGGCAGCTCCATTCTCTTTGCACCTGGTGCATCCGTGGCAAATACCGTTCAGGAGATGGCTGCGATTACGCCGGTACCAACTATTTCGATAAACATGGTAACCCGGTTAGCGACCCCTCGCTCGATGTGTGCAATGGCACGCTTAACACCGGTTGCAAACTTCGCTTCGGTGCAAACAACGAATTGCCGTTCGGCGGCTTCCCAGGCACTTCCCTGATTAAGAGCTGACTATGCGCGATAAAACCCAGCAGGCTATTTTCGAACATGCCCGGCAGTGTTATCCGCGTGAATGCTGTGGCGTGGTGGCGCAGAAAAGCCGGGTTGAACGTTATTTCCCCTGTGCGAATCTGGCAGCTAATCCAACAGAAGACTTTCACCTCGACCCCGCTGGTTATGCTGACGCTGAGGACTGGGGGACGGTTATTTCCATCGTTCACAGTCACCCAGATGCAACGACGCAGCCCAGCGAACTGGATAAGGCGCAGTGCGACGCAACAGAATTACCCTGGCACATTGTGAGCTGGCCGGAGGGTGATTTTAGAACCATCCAGCCGCGGGGCGAATTGCCGTTACTCAAACGTCCGTTCGTGCTTGGGCACACCGATTGCTGGGGGCTGGTGATGAGCTATTACCGGCAAACGTACGGCATTGAACTGACCGATTACCGCGTGGATTATCCGTGGTGGGAGGATAACTACCCGGATAATTTCTATCAGAACTGCTGGTATGAGTGCGGATTTCGCGACTTTAGCGGGCCAGCGATGCCCAGCGACATGGTGATCATGCAGGTTCAGTCCAAAAAGTGGAATCACGCGGGGATCTTGCTGGAAGGTAACATGCTAATGCACCACATGTACGGCATGCTCAGTAACCGAGTGCCTTACGGTGGTTACTGGCAGGAACGGACAATGAAAATTGTCAGGCACAAAAATCTGATGTAGCCGCGTTGCCTTGCTGAGTGGTGCTGCTATCATTCTTCCAATAACTCAGAGGGATGATGATGAAAAAACTACTCATAGCAGTACTGGCATTTAATATTGTGGCATGTTCAAGCAACCCTAAGGTTCAAGATGAAAGGGTAGCGTTCACAAGATCATTCTCTTCACCCATCCATTTGCCCATTCCTTTCAGTGATATGCCCACAATCCCACTTAAGGCTAAAGAAGAAAGATTACTCGTTATCTCTCCAGATGCTTATGACAAGGTAAGGGGGACATTTAAGGCAAATCGTCCCAAAATAACCTTAAATTACTCGATTACCCCGATTGATGAAAATAGCTACAACTTTTCATATTCTGGTTTAGTTGAGTATTTATCTTATCAGGATATTAGTAGTTATAATGGTGATTTGAAAATCGGTGGAACTGTTGAACATTCAACCTTAATAACTGAAAGTTCTGTGAATGTAAAATATGGTCAGGCATCGCAAGTCCCACTTGCAGATGGAATAGTATTTGATTTTGAAGTTGATAAGTGAACAAAAACCTAATTTGCACTTTCTAAGTTTTTTAATAAGATTCTCAAAAAATAAGCCTGTATTGGCAGGCTTGATTTGGTATGGGTTTTTTAAACCTTTAAAGACACGGCATAGATAAGAAGATTGCTACAAAACTTCACAAGTTATGAACGTTCAGTGTCAAATATTATACATATGGTTTGTACGCTGTTCTTCTATTAATTTGAAGGATGATGATGAAAAAATTACTCATAGCAGTGTTGTCGCTCGGGCTGGCGGGATGTGCAACCAAGCCAGTACCAACCAGCCAGTCAAAGAATGTTCCTGATGTAAGAGTGCTAAATTCAGAGTTTCTAATACCGAAGACGCTAAATAATGGCACGGTAACGATTAAGCGAGATTCAGGTTTTTCTGGCAGTGCTTGTCTTACTCGCGTTTACGTTGACGGGAAAGAGATTGCTGACCTGGACACATCTGAAAAGGTCGTAATTTACCCAACATTGGGAAATCATGTTTTCAGTGCCTGGCCTAAAGGAGTATGTGGTGGCGGCATGGTAGAGGTTACGGGAACAGTCACAAAAGAAAATCCTCTGACTTATCGAATAGGATATGGCACTAACGGAGATTTTGGTCTTTATCCAACAGCGTTTTAACAATCAACCCGCCTTATGGCGGGTTTTTTCATTGGAGGAATTATGGAAGAAGTAATGAGTCAGATTGAACTAGGCGGTGTGCTTGGTAAAACTTTTGGCAAAACCCATCACAGACTGATACGTACCGTCCATGAATCAACTCGAGCATTAGCAGCTACGATAGACGGTTTTGGAAAATTTATGATTACAAGCAAGCGGCGGGGTCTAACATATGCTGTCTTTCGCGGTAAGAAGAATTTAGGGGTAGATGATCTTGGCTATCCCGTGACTGGAGAGGTTATTCGAATTGTCCCGGTAATTATGGGGAGTAAAAGAGCTGGCCTCTTGCAAACAATCCTTGGCGCAGTCCTTGTGGTGGTTGGTGTCGTGACGCAGCAATATTACTTGGCCGCTTCCGGTGTTGCTATGGCTGCTGGAGGAATTATTCAAATGCTCTCTCCGCAGACAGCGGGTCTCGCCAGCAAACAGGATGCTGACAACCAGGCTTCCTATGCGTTCGGCGGCGTTACGAATACGGCCGCGCAGGGCTATCCGGTTCCGCTTCTTTACGGCAAGCGTAGAATCGGCGGCGCGATTATTTCCGCCGGCATTTATGTAGAAGACCAGCAATAACCTCATCACATCATCCTTTCTTCTAAGGTCGCTTCGGCGGCCTTTTTTTATGGGCGCAATATGGCAACCGCAACCAAAATAAAAGGACGTAAAGGCGGCAGCTCATCATCCCGCACGCCTGTAGAACAGCCAGATGACCTTCAGTCTATCGCTAAAGCAAAACTGCTTATTGCTCTGGGGGAAGGGGAATTCGGCGGTGGCCTCACAGGCCAATCCATTTTTCTGGACGGGACGCCGCTTCTAAATAGCGACGGTTCGAGCAATTTCAGCGGGGTGGCGTGGGAGTTCCGCGCCGGGACGCAGGCGCAATCCTACATTCAGGGATTGCCGGGGACCGAAAACGAAATCAGCGCCGGTACTGAGGTTAAAAGCACAGTCGCCTGGACGCACACTTTCACAAATACCCAGCTTTCCGCTATTCGCCTGAGGCTGAAATGGCCGTCACTCTTCAAACAAGAAGATGATGGGGATCTGGTTGGGTACTCGATCAATTACACAATTGAAATGCAAACCGACGGCGGCGCTTTTCAGACGGTAGTTAATACGGCGGTTACCGGTAAAACCACTTCGGGATATGAGCGCAGCCACCGCATTGATTTGCCGCAGGCTGGGTCAACGTGGGTGATTCGGCTTCGTAAAATCACCACTGATGCCAACAGCGCCAAAATTGGCGATGCAATGACGATCCAGAGTTACACGGAAGTCATTGACGCCAAACTGCGTTATCCGAACACAGCGCTGCTGTACATAGAATTTGATTCCAGCCAGTTCAACGGTTCTATCCCACAGATTTCATGTGAACCGCAGGGGCGCGTCATTCGCGTACCCGATAACTATGACCCGATAACGCGCACGTACAGCGGGACATGGGCGGGTGTTTTTAAATGGGCATGGTCCGATAACCCAGCGTGGATTTTCTATGATGTGGTGGTGACGGATCGCTTTGGTCTGGGTAACCGGCTCTCCGCGGCTAACATCGATAAATGGGAGCTCTACCAGGTCTCGCAGTATTGTGACCAGCTGGTTCCTGACGGGAAGGGCGGCAGCGGCACAGAGCCGCGTTATGTCTGCAATGTTTACGTGCAAAGCCGGAATGATGCCTATACGGTTCTTCGGGATTTCGCGGCCATCTTTCGTGGCATGACCTACTGGGGCGGAAATCAGATCGTTGCCCTGGCAGACATGCCCCGCGACATCGATTACAGCTACACCCGTGCAAACGTCATCGATGGTCAGTTCAGTTACTCAAGCAGCACCACCAAGACACGGTATACGACGGCCCTGGTGTCATGGTCTGATCCGGACAATGCCTACGCTGACGCAATGGAACCTGTCTTTGAACAGGATCTGGTTACGCGCTACGGCTTCAATCAGTTAGAGCTGACGGCGATCGGCTGTACTCGCCAGTCAGAGGCAAACAGGAAAGGGCGCTGGGGTATTCTGACCAATAATAAGGACCGCGTGATTACTTTCTCGGTCGGTCTGGATGGCATGATCCCACAGCCGGGTTACATCATTGCGGTTGCGGATGAAATGCTGTCTGGAAAAGTGACCGGTGGCCGCATAAGTTCAGTGAATGGACGCGCCATCACCTTGGACCGTGTTCCTGATGCCGCCGCCGGTGGTCGGCTGATTTTAAACCTTCCATCCGGTGCAGCTCAGTCACGCACGATCCAGTCAGTATCCGGGAAGATTGTCACAGTGACGGCTGCCTATGGAGAAATGCCAGAAGCTGAAAGCGTCTGGGTTGTAGAGTCTGACGAGCTGTATGCGCAGCAGTACCGCGTTCTCAGCGTCGCGGATAACAATGACAACACATTCACCATTTCCGCGGCGTATCACGACCCTGATAAATACGCGCGCATTGATACCGGCGCGATTATCGATGAACGTCCGATCAGTGTTATCCCGCCGGGCAGCCAGTGGGCACCGGCCAACATTCAGATCGGGTCCTTTTCCGTGGTCAACCAAGGGATCAGCGTTCAAACCATGCGGGCCACGTGGGACACGACAGCGAACGCCATCGCTTATGAGGCACAATGGCGCCGTAATGATGGGAACTGGGTAAACGTCCCCCGCAGCTCAACCACGTCGTTTGAGGTGCCTGGCATTTACGCTGGCCGCTATCTTGTGCGCGTGCGGGCTATCAATGCGGCGGAGATATCCAGCGGGTGGGGTTATTCGGTCGAAGTAACTCTGACGGGAAAGGAGGGCAATCCGCCGAAGCCGGTTGGTTTCGCGGCCACGGGTATCAACTGGGGCATTCAGCTGAACTGGGGCTTCCCGGAAAACACTTCAGACACACTGAAAACAGAGATTCAATATACGCCGAACTCTGACCAGTCTAATCCGCTTCTGTTGTCTGATGTTCCCTATCCACAGGCTACTTATACACAACTCGGTTTAAGGGCCGGTCAGATATTCTGGTACCGCGCTCAGTTGGTCGATAAGACCGGGAATGAGTCAGGCTATACCGAGTGGGTCAGTGGGATGGTTAACGATAATGCCGATGACTATCTTGGCTATATTGCAGATGATTTCCTGAAATCCGCCGACGGAGACCGGCTGACCGGTGACATTGAAACCAACATAGATGCCATTCTGCAAAATGCTCTGAACCTCAACTCAACCGTTGATCACCAGTTCGCCCAGAACGGTGAGGTGCGCGCTGATATTTTAACGGTGAAAACGACTATCGCTGATGTCGATCAGGCGATGGCGGATCTGACGACTCAGGTGCAGGCGCAGATTGGTGACGTGACTGCGGCGCTCGAGGACAAACTAACGGCCGTGGTTGATGCCAGTGGTGCTTCAGCTATTTACACCCTGAAAACAGGCGTGCGGATCGGTGGCGTCATGTACAACGCCGGGATGTCGATTGCCGTGCTGGCGCAGGCTGGTCAGCCGGTGGTGACGCGTGTTGGCTTTAATGCGAATCAGTTTGTGCTGATGTCAGGTTCTGGGGATACGCAGTATTCACCCTTCGCCGTGGTTAACGGGCAGGTGTTTATCAGTGATGCCTTTATCCAGGACGGGACGATTACCAATGCAAAGATCGGTAACTTCATACAGTCGAATAACTTTGACGGTTCAACGCAGGGCTGGCAATTAAGTAAATCCGGTACGTTTATCAACCTTGGGAACGCTGGCGGGGCTGGTGCAATGAAACAGACGAATACCACGATCAGCACCAGGGATGATAACGGAGTGCTTCGCGTGCAAGTCGGTCTAATCACGGGGGGCTGGTAATGGCTAACTGGGGGATCCAAACGTGGGATGCAAGCGGCAACCCTAATAACACCGGTATCGTGCCGGTATTGGTTGTGGCAACCGTGTATTTAAGTGCCGGGCAGGTTTCCGGCACGTACTCCTATACCGTCCCCTCAGGGTTTCGTGTTGAAGCAATCCAGTCCCCAATAACAGGGGATGCTTATTCCGGGTCACGCCGGAAAATTACGGGGTCAGGCGGAACGATATCGATCAGTGATGCGAATGGCGACTACTCAGCCGGGACATATACCGCTGATGAATGTTGGTTAATCATTTATTTGGTAAAAGCATAATGGCAAATTGGGGAGCGTTAATTTCAGATCAGTATGGTAATCCGTGGGTAACACCTGATACGACGCCAATGTCTCTTGTACAGAAAATAGTTTTGAACCCTTCTGCAGCCGGTTCATACACCCTTCCGGTAAATTCTTCGTCACCTTTCATAATCGGCTGTCATGCAACTGTGGGCAATGTGCTGTTCTATATCAGAAAGATTGATTCCACTTATACCCTGAATTATAAGGTGGCGGGGACTGGCGGCAGTCCGGGAACTGTCACCATTTACATTTTTGGATACGTCATACCGCAACCGCTGCCTAAATGGGGAGTTGCCATCTGGAATGCTGCGGGGCAGTGCATTTTGACCAATGAAACTAAGGTGATGAATCCACCGGTTGGCTACGGGACCATAGGCTCCACAACCGACATCGGGTATTTAGTTGATAAAACTGTCAGTGGAAAATGGGCCGTGTTGCCCAGAGTGGTGGGTGTTGTGGTGGGCGTTATGGGCACCACCCAGCCACGCCCGTGGTCTTCTCCCATTGATACTTCAGCATACTACGACGGTTCTTCTACTCGCATCAGGGCCGGTCAACGCGATGCGCCTGGTGAAGAGCTACACAATGTCGGCTATTCAAACTCGCGCGATCAGATATTCGCGATTGATGTTTCACGTTATTAATCAATAAATAACGCGAACGATCGTTTTAAACGATCAATATCAATATATTGATCTATATAACCAATTATCCCCGCTCAATATTCATTGTTAATGTCTTTTTATCTACGTTGATAGGGACATAAACATGAAGAATATTTTAATGGTTCTTGCCATTGCTTTGATGGTTTCCGGTTGTGCAGGAATGCTTGAAAAGCAGGAGCCCGTTTGTGATGGCGTTGCGCTGGTCGCAGGGCAGGAAACCAATGTGCAGATTTATGGTGTACGAAAGGTCGGCAGCCAAACCCAATATAAAGCAGGAGATCCCTTCGGCTGGCGTTGGGTAGGCAGACGAACTTCATCAGCACAACGTGCGATAAATAACCCCACTATTTCACTCAACCCGCTTCGGCGGGTTTTTTTATGCCCGGAGAAAAGCATGTCAGCAGGCACAATCGCATTAACCAATAATTCAGCAAACGTGACCGGTACCGGTACCGCCTTCACTACCGATTTAAAAGCGGGTGATTTCGTGGTCGTTATTGTCGGTGGCGTGACGTATACGCTGGGTGTCAAAGCAATAACCTCAGCTACTGCATTAACTCTGGTCACTGCTTATGGTGGACCGACCGCAACGGGTAACGCATGGACTGCGGTACCGAATGCGACACTGGTTGGCATTACTTCTCAGGTCGCCGCTGATGTTGCAAAAGCTATCCGCGGGTTGAATCTTGACAAAGCTAACTGGCAGCAGGTGTTTAGTGGTACCGGCACAATCACGGTTACCCTGCCTGACGGTTCTACTTACAACGGCCCATCATGGTCGAGCCTCAGTACTTCATTGGCTGGTAAGGCGGATGCGACGACTGTAAACGGTAAGGCTGCAAAAGGCGCAAATAGCGATATCACTTCTCTGGCGGGGCTCACTACAGCATTGTCGATTGAACAGGGTGGGACAGGTGCCAAAACGTACCTTCAGGCTCTTAATAACTTAGGTGCGTATCCTGCTGCCGGGGGGACAATCAATGGCAATATTTCAGTGACAGGCACATTTATTATGGTTACAGGCAGCAGTGGATTTAGCAGCATGTCATTTAGACACCCTGGAAGCCAAGATAAAATTATGGCGCAGATGTTTACTGAAAACTACGGGGACATAGTCTTCCAGACATCCGTTGCCACAAACCAACCGCTATATTATTTTTCAATGCGTCAAAATGGTAATTTCACGGTACCGGCCAATATTACATGCACCTCTTTAACTCAGACCTCTGATGCGACTAAGAAGAAGCAAATTGAGCCGATTGAAAATGCTCTTTCTAAGATCAAAAAAATTGAGGGTGTAACGTTCTTATGGAAAGAGAGCGGTATGCCTTCTGCGGGGATCATTGCTCAGCAACTGATGGAGGTGCTGCCTGAGTCTGTTAGTTCCGTGTTTGATGATAATAACGAATATGGTGAAGTAGATGTTGAAGAAACAGATCAAGAAACGGGCGAGAAGAAGACCGTAAAAGTAAGAACATTAATCAGGGAACGGGATGATTCACTGCGCTCTTACTCTGTTGAGTATTCCGGCGTGGTAGCGTTAGCCGTACAAGCGATAAAAGAGCTTTCAGAAAAGGTATCCGCGTTGGAAGCTTACATCGGCCCCGAAAATCTGGCCGCTATGTCAAATGAACCCACCTCATAAATTTTCTCTATGCCTAACAGTCACACCAATTTGACCTATTTCAAGTCATCATATGCTAGGCTGACGAAAACTATTTCGAGGTGCTTATGCTTACAGATGAAGAATATTCACAAATACGACAGGAAATTGGTGAGGCAGTTATAACGGTACTTGAGGAAGGTAAGATAGTAAGCGTCGAAACAATCATTACACAGTTGGAGCAAAAGCACCAAAAGGTAGTTCATCTGCATCACAAGGATAGATTTTGGAAAGCTATTGACCTGCTTATAGGTAAATCTTAAAGAAAGCTTAGTGAGGAAGGTTAGTGGATCTGGATAAAAATTTAGTTCGGAACCATCTAAAAACTCTATCGTAAACAAAATATTATGAGTTTAATTTACACCCAGAAATATATTGTAAAAAGTTTGCAATTATCTGACATTTCTTTGCAATGTATTTAGGAGTACTCTTAATTTACATACTGCATAGGAGTTGTTGAGAGTGAAAAAAAGGAACGCAGCTTTATATGGATTGCCACTCTTGTTAGTGGGTGGCATTGCCTTCGCTAGCTATAGCGGTGGGAATAACCCGGTTTATATTCAAGAAGCTATTACAGCTGTGAGTAGCAAAATGTCGTATAGTTACGGCCCTACCAATTGTAAAGCCATTGAGAAAGATGCTTCTCATTGGGATATGACCTGCAGCTCTTCCATTACCCCTTCAGCATTAACGTTTACCATCCAATCGGCCGACAAAGCTCCCTACGATTTGGCGACTTCGTTTTACCTGATTGCCAGCAATGACCCGGCTAGAAAGGCATCTGATGAAGGTTTGCTTCGATATTTGATGATTAACGACGGTTCAAAAATTTAGTCGACTGTATGCTTTAAAATAATCCGCTTCGGCGGGTTTTTTTTTGCTCAATAGTCATCATTCGTATCATCGGCACCCGATTTCATAACCCACCAAATCAGCCCAGCAACAATCGCCAGAACGATGAGTATAAGCAGTATGATTTTCACAATGTTCTTAGTCCTCAGAAATTTATGCAATCTTCCGCTGAATACCCTTAGGACTCCAATGGTAATTACCGATCGAAACGCAACTATTGATCGTTATTACCGATCGAAAAACCAATCGTTCTTTATTTTCTATCTGTGCCATATAGTTATTGTGGTTGGAGTTTGAATAACAACCTTCATGAGTTCCGGCTTAGGTAACCTACAAGGGTGTTCACTCAGGTACAGTAAAAAAGCCCTCGCGAAGAGGGCCAGTGAATCATCACAAAAAATTTAGTTCGGAACAGGAGTGTTACTCCTTTGTTAACAATAGCTGATAAATAAAATTTGGGTTAAGTAACATTAGTTTTGTAGTTAAAAAAAAGCCCGCGTTAACGGCGGGCAAATATCAAGGTTATCAACATTACTTAGTACTGGTAGGTAGTCACTCCATCCATTTTCAATTTTAGTCCAGGGCGAAGAAAAAGCTATCTATGGGTAAAAAAGAACCCACGTATAAGGTGGGTTATCAGAAGATAGGCATGCATAGCCTTGGCAGGCTTGCTGTTCTACGTCAGCTGATATGAGAATAGTGCAGGGCGGTGATTTTGCCAGATTACAGGCACAAAAAACCCGGCTCGGTGGCCGGTTGCTGTCATGACGGAGAAAATATAATTTTGGTTTTTTTATGGCGTCAATATTGGCCTCAAATTTCATGAACCAGGCTGATACCAGCCCTCCGCGCTTTCCCACGTATTCTGCAGCATCACGTCGATCACTTCTTTATCCCGCGCCGTACCTCCCATCACAGAAACCCCATCGCTATGAACACGCCGAACTGCGAACGTCGCGCCCGTGTAATGATCATCAAGCCTTTTCTGGAATTCTTCTTTCAATGCCTCGACGGCACCGGCGCTTTTTATTGCTTTGCAGATCAGCCCTCTAAGAATTTACCCGCAGTCTACCCTTCACAATCACAAGATCACGTGATTATACTGTATGCATAAACAGTATTTTGTGAGGTTGTTATATGAACATCTTTTACCCAATACCAGACCCATTGAAGCTTCTAATACCTTTCTTCCAAGACAAAGTGCAGGCAGGTTTCCCCTCACCAGCACAGGACTACATTGAGAAAGGTATTGATTTAAATGAGCTTTGTGTAAATCATCCCGCAGCTACATACTTCGTGATGGCGACAGGCATGTCGATGGTCGATGCTGGAATCTACGAAGGGTCTTTACTTGTTGTTGACCGAAGCCTGCAGGCTAAGCATGGAGACATCATCATTGCATCATTGGCTGGTGAGTACACCGTGAAGCGTCTCTGCACTCATCCAGTTGTTCAGCTTGTGCCAATGAATCCAGATTTCCCGCCGATCGTTCTTCATGACGGTGGCGATGAACTTGAAGTGTTTGGAGTCGTCACTTTCAGTATTAATGGGTTCCAGTAATGTTTGCCCTTGCCGATGTGAACAGCTTCTATGCCAGCTGCGAGACTGTGTTTCGTCCTGATTTGAAAGGGCGGCCAGTGGTTGTTCTTAGCAACAATGACGGTTGCGTAATTGCTCGCAGTACAGAAGCGAAGAAACTAGGAATTAAGATGGGGGACCCGTTCTTTAAGATGCGTGATCTCTTTGAACGTCACAAGATAGTGACCTTTAGCAGCAATTACGCGCTGTATGCAGACATGAGTTCGAGGGTGATGACGGTGTTGGAAGAAATGTCGCCAGCCGTGGAGGTTTACTCAATTGATGAGGCATTTATGAACCTGCAAGGGGTTAGTAATTGCCAGAATCTGGAAGAGTTTGGACGCGAGGTGAGGGCTAAGGTTCTTCGGTGGACTGGTTTGACCGTAGGTGTTGGAATTGCACCGACTAAGACCCTAGCCAAACTAGCTAACCATGCTGCAAAGAAATGGACAAAGACCGGCGGTGTGGTTGATCTGTCTCTACTTGCCAGGCAGCGTAAGCTGATGGCATTGGTGGAAGTTGGGGATGTGTGGGGAGTTGGCAGGCGCATTTCCAAAAAACTTAATGATATGGGCATTAAAACTGCGTTGCAGTTGGCAGACACTCCGACGCCGCTGATACGAAAACACTTTAATATTGTATTAGAACGAACCGTGAGGGAATTACGTGGGGAGCCATGTTTAGAACTCGAAGAATTTGCGCCAACCAAACAGCAGATCGTCTGCTCTCGTTCATTTGGTGACCGCGTTAGCGAATATGACCTGATGCGTGAAGCTATCTGCAGCCATGCAGTGCGGGCAGCAGAGAAGCTTCGCGGTGAGCACCAGTACTGTCGCCATATTTCAGCATTCGTCAAAACCAGCCCGTTCGCTATGAATGAACTGTATTACGGCAAAACTGCAGGTACAAAACTGCAGATACCTACTCAAGACAGTCGCGATATAGTAGCCGCTGCCACGCAGTGCCTGGATGCAATCTGGCAAGATGGCCACCGGTTTCAAAAATGTGGAGTGATGCTGGGTGACTTCTATAGCCAAGGGGTGGCACAACTGGGCCTATTCGATGAGTACAAGCCACGTACAAATAGTGAGCAGCTCATGGCTGTTCTCGATGGTATCAACCACAGTGGAAAAGGACGAGTCTGGTTTGCGGGGCAAGGTATTCAAAAGAGTTGGGAGATGAAACGTCAGATGCTCTCACCCGCCTATACCACGCGCTTCAGTGATTTGATGCGCGTGAAAGTCTAACCAGTGGGTCATTTATCGGTTTTATCAGCTCAGGCCCGTTGTTCCGAATGCTGCCGACCTTTTGCATAACTGGATGCCAGGTGAATTTTGAAGACGGCACGGACTCCTTCTCGGCTATTTCCAATGCGCGTTCTGGAAGAGTGTCACCATCCAGCCACTCCAGCGCCTGTGTGCGGTCAAGAACGAGCGGGCGTCTGTCATGGATATCGAGCAGTCCCTCATCACTAGCAGCGGTCACGATTACAAAGCCATCATCCTCCGGCGTTTCGGCTGCGTCAGGGTGATACTGGCTTATGGCCGCAAAGAACAGCGGGACATGTGATTTATGGTAGATGAAGTACGGCTGTTTGATCTTAGCGTTAGATTGGTCTTTCTTCCATTCGTACCAGCCATCCGCCATTACTAATGCACGCCCATGCTCGAATAGCGGTTTAAACATCCTGCTCGTTGCCACCGTTTCAACACGCGCATTGATCATCGGTGGCCGCTTTGATTCTTTCGCCCAGCCAGGTTGATATCCCCAGTTAACAGGATCGAGAAACATTTTATCGTCGCGCTGATTGAGCAAAAGGACGCGTGAACCGGGTGCGACGTTGTAACGGTAGAGCGGTATATCATCGATGCTGCTGGCGAACTCTTTATCAGGCGAGAGAACTTCAATGTAATGAGATCGGGGTTCGTACTGAGTGAAGCGTCCGCACATATAAAATCCTCCATTGGTGGATCATAAGTATAGACCTTGAAGATAACTTGATGGGGTAGTCAGTCCTTCTGCACAACTAATTATATTATTCGTAAATTCATGCAGTTATAAACACCACCTTTCACAAGTTAAAAATTGCAGAAACAGATGTATTTGCCTTGCTAATCAGAAAGTTAAAATATTTCTTTGCGCTGCTGCTGCGTCATATGGAATGCGCGGAAAAGAGAGATAGAGGGAAAAACCTTCCCCAAAACGAAATGTAAGTGGTTGATCTAAATAGCATGAGATATACACTGCGTGCGACTGAAAAAGCGCAAGAAAAACACACTTAATACACTGTTTTTTATAATCAAAGTAAATATTTTAAGCATGTACTCGTAACGTAAACGGCTGACCATCACAATCGATAACAGATAAAGACAGGCGCACACCGAGTAAGCGACGCCGGCTCCGGCGACATACATAAAACCGCCGAGCGCCGGACCCACCATAGACGCCGCCTGACCTGAAACACTGTTAGCGGCCATCGCCCGTGCCAGTAAATGCGGCGGCACCAGTGCCGGAAGCATCGACTGTAAAGACGGCGCTTCCATGGCTTTGGCCGTCGAAATGATAAAAATCAGGCCGAGGATAATGACTTCGTTGACGTGATGTGTCAGCGACAAATACGCCAGGGCGGCAATCGCCACCCATTCGGCGACTTGTCCGAGCAAGACCACGCGGCGGCGGTCAAACTGATCCGCCACGTGTCCGGCGACCAGCGCCAGCGCGACAGAGGGGAAAAACTGCACCAGCCCGATCAGCCCCAGATCAAACGCCCTTCCGGTAATCGAGTAGATTTGCCAGCTCACCACAATGGAAAGCATCTGGAAACCAAAACTGGAGGCCGCGCGGGCTATCCAGAACGCCACAAACGAGCGGTGCTGTAACAGTGAATCCGGATTACCGGAAGAAGATGACATGACAAATCCCTGAAAAATGAAAGATGCCGTGTCTGCTGGTCGCATGCGACAAGTTAGCCCGGCAATTATTGTGGATACAAATAATTAACAAACAATCTTATCGGCCGTTTTACCATAAAAAATTCAACAAATCTCCCTATCACATTGTGAAGAAAGTGTGCAGTTCGCGTGCAAGCGCCTCTGGTTGCTCCTCGGGAATAAAATGCCCGCTGTTGGCGATAATAATTCCGGTGATGTTTTCAGCAAAATCGCGCAGCGGTACGGCCATATCCGGGATAGAACCCTGATCGGCACTTACCGCCAGCAGCGGCATCTGCAATTTTCCCTGACTGTTCAGCTTCCGGTTCTGCTCAGCGGAAACCGTGACTGAACGGTAATACGCCAGTCCGGCGCGCAACCCGCCGCTTTTGAGGAAAACGCGCAAATACTCGCTGATGTCTTCGTCCGTAAAGGCATCAGGCGCTGCCGTTTTTCTGCGTAAAAACCAGTCCAGATAGATCCGTTCGTTGCCGGTAATCAATGCTTCAGGTAAATCGGGCAGGGTATGAAACGCAAAGTGCCAGGTTTTCCATGATTTATCCGGCGTGACCGGCAGCGCATCCGGCAAGGTAATTCCGGGGATCCCGGCATCGAGCAGCGCCAGTCGTTTCACTTCATTCGGGTAGAGCGCGGCATACGGATAAGCCACCCAGGCACCGACATCGTGGGCGACCAGAAAATAGCGTGTATGTCCAAGAGACTGCATCAGCCCGTGGGTTTTCTGCGCCAGACTCTGTGTGTCGTAGCCGGTTTCTGGCCGGTCGGAGTCGCCCTGACCCGGCAAATCAGGGGCCACCAGCCAGAAAGTATCCTTCAGATCCTGCATAACGTGACGCCATGCAAACCAGCTCTGTGGGAAACCGGCCAGCAGAAGTAAAACCTCGCCATCAGGATTTCCGCCACAAACGTAATGTATTCGCACGCCATCCACTGTGGCGTAATGGTGATGAAATCCTTTTAGTGTTGGATCGGGTATACCGAAAAGCGCGGTGGCAACGGGAGTGGAAGGCATATTCTGATTCATGATATTTCTCCTGTTAAAGTTTATTAGGAAATGTTTATTTCCTAAATGGCAAAAAAATTTTAATCGAGGATTTTTAGCGCCAGTTCCAGCGTGGAGTCAGCATCCGGATTGTTTTCAACTTTGCCGGCAACACGCATTCCCAGCACGATATAAAGCATCAGGGTTGACGCGGCTTGTGCATCAATGGCCGTTGAGACTGAACCGTCACGTTGCCCCAGTTCGATCAACGAAATCAGGAACGCTTTATTGCGGGTAATCGCCTGGCGAACCAGCCCGGCAACTTCATCATCGAAGGTCAGTAACTCAACAGTGCCGGCGACAACCAGACAACCGCGGCGGCCTTCAATTTCATGCGAAGATTTAAGGTAAAAGCGCAGCACCTGGGCAATACGTTCGCGCCCGGTCGTGACGCTCTCAATCTGCTGGCGCAGCTGGGCATTGCGCAGTGAGGTATAGCGCTCAAAAACGTTGAGAAACAGAGTTCGTTTATCAGTGAAAGCCTTGTAGATGCTGCCCGCCGTCAGGTTCATCGCCCGACTCAGGTCGCTGACAGATGCGGCATGAAAGCCTTTCTCACGAAATACCGTCATGGCGTTATCCAGCGCCAGACTGGTGTCGAACTCACGCGGGCGTCCGCGTTCTCTGGAAGGGGAAGGTTGCACAGGAGTCGCCACCATTAGGAAACGTTAATTTCCTAATGGTGGCACTTCGTTGAGGAACCGGCAAGCTATTTTTCTAAAGCTGGCAGAATTGACGCAAAACGGGTGTTAATTTGTGACTATTTGCCAGCAAAAAGTTACCAGCGTAACTTACGGCCAGAATATTCCACGAAATGATGGCCGCCCTTACCGGATAAGGCTTCAAACTGATCGACAATACCGGTGGTGCTTTCTTCAATCGTCAGGGTGGCATTTTCACCGCCCATATCAGTTTTCACCCAGCCCGGATGGACGGAAAGCAGTGTCACTTCCTGTTTTTCGGTCTGTTGCTGCAAACCACGGGTCAGCATATTCAGCGCGGCTTTGCTGGCAGAATAAAGCGGATAGGTCGCCACTTCGTTCTCATTGAGACTGGAAAGCTCAGACGTCATCAGCGCCAGCACACCGGTGCGGTGGTTTAGCAGCGGCAACAATTCGGCGGCGCAGCGTACAGGGGAGATAGTGTTAGTCAAAAACAGCTGAAGAATTTCGTCATCGCTGGCCTGATGAATATCCTGATGATCCGGACCGAACACGCCTGCATTCACAAAAATCAAATCAAAATGGCTCGCGGAGAGCGCGTCTTTTACCGCCTCCCTCGCTTCGGATTTGTTGATGTCCAGTTTTACCCATTCAACTGACGCGGGGCTTTTATCAGGTACGGCATCACGCGTGGTAGCAGTCACCTGCCAACCGCGCTTTGTGAGTACGTCCACCACACCTAAACCGATACCGCGCGATGCGCCGATGATCAATGCTTTCTTAGAGTCAGTCATATTCATCCTTATGTAATCAATGCGTTAACATCAGTTTATTTTTTTCATTAAATCCGTAAATCTGCTACGTATTAATTGCAGTATGAGCCTGTAACGTTTGGGCAACAATGGGCTGGAGTCTGATTTTCCCTGTCGGCAGAGGCGCCTGATGATGAATCAGGGTTTCATTGCAAGCGCTAGTGCATGAGGCGGTAAGTCTTTACTATAGGAGCAGATGAAGTATTCATGTTGTTTCCAACAGACAGGCAAAGGTGAATAAAAGCATGATCGCCATAAAATGGTTTAGCCTCGTATTTGTCCTCGTTTTACTGCTGTCTTTTGGATACAGCTATGCAAAAGCCTCGCAAACCCGTGAAGAACCCGCAGGGCAGAGTTGGTCTACGGCGCGGCGGGATTCCGCCGGAATTGCGCCGGATCCAGCCAAACTCAAAAGTACCGCCATTGTGCAGATTTATGCTGCACCGACCTATGGCTGGCGCGGACTGGTCGCTGTACACCCGTGGATCATATTCAAGCGGGAAGGGGAAACACAGTTTACCCGTTATGACGTCATCAGCTGGGGCAGTACCAATGTGGTTCGCCGTAATTATGCTATTCCGGATGGCTACTGGTTTGGTTCGCAGCCACGTTTGCTGGTGGATCACCGTGGCGCACAGGCGCAAATGATGATCCCAAAAATTGAAGCCGCCATTAAAAGTTACCCGTATCCGCACACTTATCACGCCTGGCCGGGACCAAACAGCAACACGTTTATGGCGCATATTGGCCGTGAAGTGCCGGAACTTGAACTGGATATGCCGTCTAACGCCATCGGTAAGGATTATCGCGGAATCACTAATCCGATTGGGTTGCCGCCTTCCGGGCGTGGTGTTCAGGTATCGTTGCTTGGGCTTCTGGGCGTTACGCTGGGCGTGGAAGAAGGTCTTGAAGTTAATGTGCTGGGGCTGAACCTGGGTATCGATGTCAAAAACCCGGCGTTGCGTTTGCCGTTTGTCGGGCGTGTCGGATTTGATAATCCGGGGAAAGCAGAGCTTTAATTAGAGACTTAAGCGGCATTTCGACAAAAAAGGCCCGCCATTTCTGGCAGGCCTTTTGTCTTTCACGAGGCGCTTACTTCACGCACTTCGCACAGGTGCTTGCATGGATTTGCTGGAAGAAATCGTTGCCTTTGTCATCCACCAGAATGAACGCCGGGAAGTCTTCGACTTCGATTTTCCAGATGGCTTCCATACCCAGTTCAGGATATTCCACACATTCCAGGCTCTTGATACTTTGCTGAGCCAGAACTGCTGCCGGGCCGCCGATGCTGCCGAGATAGAAACCGCCGTGTTTATGGCACGCGTCGGTCACCTGCTGGCTACGGTTACCTTTTGCCAGCATGATCATGCTGCCGCCGTTGGATTGCAGAAGATCCACGTAGGAATCCATGCGGCCAGCGGTGGTCGGGCCGAGAGAACCGGAAGCGTAACCTTCAGGGGTTTTCGCCGGGCCTGCGTAGTAAATCGGATGATCTTTAATGTACTGCGGCAAACCTTCGCCGTTATCCAGGCGCTCTTTCAGTTTGGCGTGCGCAATATCACGACCAACAATAATCGTACCGCTCAGGGAAAGGCGGGTTGATACCGGATATTCAGAAAGCTGCGCGAGGATTTCTTTCATCGGACGGTTCAGGTCAACCTTCACCACACCGGCTTCGCCCTGCTGACGCAACGCTTCAGGAATGTACTTGCCTGGATTTTCTTCCAGTTTCTCGATCCAGATACCGTCGCGGTTGATTTTGGCTTTGATGTTACGGTCTGCGGAGCAGGAGACGCCCATACCGACCGGACATGACGCGCCGTGACGTGGCAGACGTACTACGCGGATATCGTGGGCAAAGTATTTGCCACCAAACTGTGCGCCCAGGCCAAGATTGTTGGCTTCAGCCAGCAGTTCCTGTTCCAGATTGACGTCGCGGAATGCCTGACCGTGTTCGTTACCTTCAGTTGGCAGACCGTCGTAGTAATGGGTGGACGCCAGTTTCACCGTTTTCAGCGTCGCTTCAGCGGAAGTTCCGCCAATCACGAACGCGATATGGTACGGCGGACAGGCTGCTGTACCCAGCGTGCGCATTTTCTCAACCAGATAATCTTTCAGTTTAGCCGGCGTGATCAGCGCTTTGGTTTCCTGATACAGATAAGTCTTGTTCGCTGAACCACCGCCTTTGGCGATGCACAGGAATTTGTACTCGTCGCCATCGACACTGTAGAGATCGATTTGCGCAGGCAGGTTGGTGCCGGTGTTCACTTCTTTGTACATATCCAGCGCGGCGTTTTGGGAATAGCGCAGGTTATCTTCAATGAAGGTGTTGTACACGCCCTGAGACAGGCTGGCTTCGTCGCCGCCGCCGGTCCAGACGCGCTGGCCTTTTTTACCCATGATGATGGCCGTACCGGTGTCCTGACAGGTTGGCAGGATACCTTTGGCCGCGATTTCAGAGTTACGCAGAAATTGCAGCGCGACATATTTGTCGTTTTCGCTTGATTCCGGGTCATGAAGAATAGAGGCCACTTGTTGCTGATGCGCAGGGCGCAGCATGAAAGAGGCATCGTGGAACGCCTGCTGGGCCAAAAGGGTCAGCGCCTGCGGTTCCACTTTTAACACTTCTTCGCCATCGAAGGTGCTGACAGATACGTGATCTTTGGTCAGCAGGTAGTATTCGGTGTCATCTTTAGAAACGGGGAAGGGATTTTGATAATAGAACGGTTTGTTCGACATTGTTTTCTCACTTTTTCCGTTTTTGCCGCCACGGATGGGACTGTTGACTCGGTATAGCAGAGGTATTCGGGGCGACGTTTATATTCGTTCTGTATGTTGCCAGCCAAGTACACAGGCTGGCAACGGGGTTTATATGTTTTCTTTCAGTAAATGCTCTGTTAATGCTTTGTGGGTGATTTTATCGCCACAATCAGAACATCATCACCATCCACGGATAACCGATTACCAGTAAAGCAATCAGGAAGATGGCACCAAAGATTGTCCCGAGACGCCAGTAATCTTTGGTTGGCAGATAACCGCTGCCGTAATAAATCGGGCTTGGACCGGTACCGTAAGGTGTGATGATCCCCATAACGCCCAGAGACGTCACCATCAGCAGACAGAATACCTGCATATTAATACCCGGAATGGCGGCACCAATAGTCAGCATAGCCGGTAACAGCGCGGTAGTGTGCGCCGTGGTGCTGGCGAACAGATAATGGAGCAAATAAAACGCCAGCAGCAGGGCAATCGTCGCTGCACCCGGGGAAATACCGCCCATCAGTGCCGCGCCTTCTTTACCCAGCCAGGCGATGAAACCGGTGCGGGATAAGCCGTCGGCCAGTGCCACCAGCGTAGCGAACCAGGCAAAGGTGTTCCAGGCGGGTTTGTTGCTGGTGATGTCGTTCCAGTTAAGAACCCCGGTCCACAGCATCAGCACCACGACCAGCAGTGCGGCCATTGCCGGTTCAATGAAGCTGGCTGCGAAAATCCACATTGCCAGCGCACAGCACACGAATACCAGCAGCAGGATTTCATGACGGGACATTTTGCCCAGTTTCGCCAGTTCAGCAGTCGCCCAGCGAGGTACTTCGTCATTGATTTTCACTTCCGGCGGGTAGAACCAGTACGCCAGCAGCGGCATGGTCAGCAGAAGCAACAGACCGACCGGCAGGAAGGCGATGAACCAGGTGCCCCAGGAAATGTTGATACCGGTTACGCTGTTCACGATGCCCAGCGCCAGCAGGTTTGGTGCCAGTGCAGACAGGAACATGGAACTGGTGATACAGGCTGCGGTAATCGCCACCCACATCAGGTAAGAACCAATTTTACGTGCGCTCGGGTCATTCGGTTTTGAACCGTACAACGGCGGCAGGTTGGCAATGATCGGGTAGATTGTGCCGCCGCTGCGTGCGGTGTTGGAAGGCGTAAACGGTGCCAGTAATAAGTCAGCGAAGGTGATGGCGTAACCGAGCGTCAGGCTGCGGCGACCCAGATATTTCACCAGGATCAGCGCCAGACGGCGGCCAAACTGGGTTTTATCGTAGCCGGCAGCAAACATGAACGCGCCGAAGATTAGCCAGACCGTGGAGTTACCAAAACCACTGACGGCCCATTTGAAGGACTGTGCTGCGGTTTTGAATTTAGGATCCGCCAGCTCAGCCGGGCTGAACAACAACCACTGGCTGAACAGGGCGATGACCACTACACCGGTTAAGCCGATAACGGCACCCGGCAATGGTTCGAAGATCAGGCCAACAATGACGCCCACGAAGATGGCGAAGAAATGCCATGCATAAGGTTCAAGCCCGGCAGGCACCGGAACCAGCAGCAGCAACACCGACACCAGCACGGGAAGTACCATAAAGATCCAGCGATTTTTTTTGCCGGGTTCGGCTTTTTTCGCTGGCTCTTTCACCGCAGTTTTTGTTATTTCGCTCATAATATTTATCTTAGGTAGTTAGGAATATTGTGATGATGCATAGGTAAGATGTTGTCTGGTTTTTTTAGTTACTTAATATTTTCTTTAGTTATTCAATAGTGGCATGTTCATTGCCTCATTATTGTTATTTTTGTCTGATAACTCTTATTCCCCGTAAGAGGGAGGAAATGTTTATATAATGCGATTTCCCTATTTTTAACTGTTGATCTTGATCAAGAAAATACGGGGCTAAATTGTTTTTTAAATCGAATAAAACAAAAGAACAGGCTTTATCTGATTAATTATGGCGAGACAGGAGGGCGACATCGTTTGCGGGAAGTATTCTGGAAGTGTTCGGGGAGTAGATCAGCAAAAACGGAGTAGGGCAAATGAGAGGCATTCACAGTGTTGAGCTACATCCGCGGGTCGTCTTCAGGCTTTCATGCGCCACTTGTCAGCGTCTGAACTTCATGATCTGCCGGAGGATAAGGGCGGCAGGATGTAATAATATTCTCATCAGTTAAATACAATTACGCCCGTAGTTTACAGGAATGTGATTATTTAATTTGTTAGTTAACATATTTTTAATATAACAGGCATTAAGTTAATAGATAAATAGTTAATTAACTAATGTAAGAAGTTTAGAAAGTAAAAATAAAACTATATTAATAAGCATGATTCCGGCTTTGAAATAATACAACGAATAATAAATAAACATTTCAACACGCTTCACAAAAATAGCGCGCCGGTGACGAATTCAGATTTAAAACCTTAAAGTTTGGAGTCACTATTATGAGCAACAACGATCTGCTATTGAGCCCGTTTACTTTACCGAATGGCACTGTGCTGAAAAATCGCATTCTGATGGCGCCAATGACCACCTGCACCGGCTTTTATGACGGCACCGTCACCAGCGAACTGGTCGAATACTACCGTGCCCGCGCCGGCAGCATCGGTACGGTGATTGTTGAATGCTGTTTTGTAGATGACAAAGGTCTGGCATTCCCGGGCGCCATCGGTATCGACAACGACGCTAAAATCGACGGACTGGCAAAAATCGCTGCCGCAGTGAAATCTCAGGGTTCAAAAGCCGTTCTGCAGATTTATCACGGCGGCCGCATGAGTGAGCCAAAACTGATTGGCGGCCAGCAGCCTGTCGCGCCAAGTGCATTAGCAGCACCGCGTGAAGGTGCAGCCACACCTGTCGCGCTGACCGCAGAAGAAGTCGACGGCATGATCGCCAAATTTGGTGAAGGCGTGCGTCGTGCCATTGAAGCCGGTTTCGACGGCGTAGAAATCCACGGTGCCAATACCTATCTTATCCAGCAATTCTTCTCTCCGAATTCCAACCAGCGTGACGACAAATGGGGCGGCAGCCGTGAAAACCGCGCACGTTTCCCGCTGGCGGTGCTGGAAATTACTCATGAAATGGCGAAGAAATACGCCGACGACTCTTTCATTATTGGTTACCGTTTCTCTCCGGAAGAGCTGGAAGAACCGGGTATCCGTTTTGCCGACACCATGTACCTGCTGGAACAACTGGCGGCGCGCGGTCTGGATTACCTGCATTTCTCCCTCGGTTACTCGCTGCGTCCTTCCATTGTCGATACCACGGATCCGACACCTCTGATCGACAAATACGTCGCAATGCGTTCCGACACACTGGCAAAAATTCCGGTGATGGGCGTGGGCGGCATCGTCAATAAATCCGATGCGGATACGGCGCTGGAACACGGCTACGACATGATTGCTATCGGTAAAGCGTGTATCGCCTATCCGGACTGGGCTGACCGTATCGCCGCCGATCAGAAACTCGATCTGTTCATCGACAGCACACAACGCGAAGCGTTGACGATCCCTGAGCCGCTGTGGCGTTTCTCGCTGGTGGACGCGATGATCCGCGACATGAGCATGACGTCGAAGAAATTTAAAGCCGGTGTGTTCCAGGAAAAAGTGCAGGATCCTGCACACGAACTGGCGATCAGCGTCAGTCTGGAAACCGACCGCATTGCGGATATCGCGCTGGAAGCAGGTGCGGATCTGGATGTGGAATTCACCACCAGTTTTGAAATCATCCGTACCCGGATTCTGGACGCCAACAGTCCGCACGTTGATGCGGTGACTGGCGCGACCGAACAGAGCGAAGCGGTGAAAAAAGCGGTATCCAAAGCGATCGCTAAATCGTGCAAGGCTCAGTTACTGGAAGAGGGCGGCAGTCTGAATGAGCCACAAAACTACGACGTTGTAGTGGTGGGCAGCGGCGGCGCAGGTCTGGCGGCGGCAATTCAGGCGTGTGACGAAGGGGCGAAAGTCCTGATTGTTGAGAAAATGTCTACCATTGGCGGTAACACCATTAAAGCGTCGGTTGGTATGAACGCCGCAGAAACCCGCTACCAGAAACTGAAAGGCATCGAAGACAGCAAAGAGCTGTTCTATCAGGAAACCCTGAAAGGCGGCCAGTTCAAAAACAATACTGTGTTGCTGAAAGAGTTCATCGAACGTGCGCCGCAGGCGGTGGAATGGCTGGCGGAGCACAATATTGAACTGAGCGACATCACCATTACCGGCGGGATGAGTATCGATCGTACGCACCGTCCGGCGGATCGCAGCGCAGTTGGCGGCTTCCTGATCAGCGGCCTGGTGAAGAATCTCAACAAACGCAACATCGACGTCATGCTCGACACTTCTGTCACTGAAATCCGTTATGCCGACGGCGCGGTGCAGGGTGTGAATCTGCTCAATGATGAAAACGAAGTGCTGGTGGTTAACGCCAAAAGCGTCATTGTCGCTACCGGTGGTTTCAGCGCCAACCGCGACATGGTCGTGAAATACCGCCCAGAGCTGGATGGTTTCGTCACCACCAACCACAAAGGTGCGACCGGCAGCGGTATCGCTATTTTGCAAGATATCGGCGCTGGCACGGTCGATATGGGTGAAATCCAGATCCACCCGACCGTTGAACAAACGACGTCTTATCTGATTTCAGAAGCCATTCGCGGCGGCGGTGCGATTCTGGTCAGCCAGGCAGGCAAACGCTTCTTCAATGAAATGGAAACCCGCGACAAAGTCTCGGCGAACATTATCGCGCTGCCGGAGAAATTTGCTTACGTGGTGTTTGATGAGCAGGTGCGTCTGAATAATAAAGCGGCTGATGAATACATCGCCAAAGGCTTTGTGATCAGCGGCAATTCGCCACGCGAACTGGCGGCAAAACTGGAGATGAACTCAGACGCCTTCCTGGCGACGCTGGAAAGTTATAACGTGGCCGTTGATAAGCAGGATGACGTGGAGTTTGGTCGCCGCACCGCGCTGCGCCACCCAATCAACCAGGGGCCATTCTATGCAATCCGTATCGCGCCGGGCGTGCATCACACCATGGGCGGCGTGACCATCAACACCGACACCTGCGTGCTCGATGCGCAGCAACAGGTACTCGGCGGCGCATTTGCGGCGGGTGAAGTGGTCGGCGGCATTCACGGCGGTAACCGTATCGGCGGTAACGCCGTTGCAGATATCATTATCTTCGGTATCCTTGCAGGACAAAACGCCGCGAAATTCGCGATGCGGTAACCGTTATCACGCAAGGTAATACAATGACGCCAGACGATCGTGTTTATGCTTATTCCGCTGTTTTAATGGGTTCGCCCATTCTTCTCAAGCTGTTTGAACATAACGAGAGTCTGGCGTCTGGCGTTTTCAGGCTGATTAAACATCAGGAAAACACCTTCACGGTGAATCGCCCGCATTCCGATATCATGGCGATCAATCATGCCGCCGGACGTGACCCTGTCACTGTCAGCGCGCCGGTCTTTGATTTGATCCGCCGCGCTAAAGCCATCAGTTGTCTGCCAGACAGCAGTTTCAATTTCACTATCGGCCCGCTGGTTAAACGCTGGAAAATCGGTTTTAGCGGTCACAGCATTCCGGCGGCTCAGGATCTCCAGACGTTACTTGCGCTGACAAATCCCGAAGATGTGATCCTCGATGAACAAACCCGTTCGGTGTTTCTGCAACAGGCAGGAATGGAAATTGACCTCGGCGCGATTGCTAAAGGTTATATCGCCGATGTGGTGCGTGATTATCTGCGTGAACAGCAGGTTGAGAACGCGTTAATCAATCTGGGCGGGAACGTACAGACGCTGGGTGCCGGTGCGGAAGGAGCGTGGGCAATTGGCTTGAAAAAACCGTTTTCCGAGCCGGACACGCTGATTGGGGTAATCAACGTTATCGGTAAATCGGTCGTGACGTCTGGTATTTACGAACGTTATTTCGAGCTGGAGGGTCACTGTTATCACCATATTCTCGATCCGAAAACCGGCTATCCGCTGGATAACGAACTGCTCAGCGTAACCATTATTTCAGAAGATTCGATAAACGGGGATATCTGGACAACGTTGCTGTACGGAATGGGCGTGGAGAAAAGTCTGGCGTATCTTGAGCAGATCCCGCACATCGAGGCGATTTTTGTCACCCGTGACGGGCAAATTATTTTGTCATCGCAGCGGCAGTTTACCTTCACACCGCTGGATGACAGTTACCGGATCACGACTTACTGACAATACTGTTTTAACAGCGAATAGTGATCGGCTTGTAAACGGTAGCGGTAAACCGGGCGGCCGGTGACACCGTAGTGAATGCTGGTAAACAGAATGTTCATCTGCGCCAGCCAGATCAGGTATTTACGGCACGATACCCGCGAAATATTCACCGAACTGGCCAGTTCATCCGTGGAGAATTCCATGGTCGGATGAGCATCAATCCACTGACACAACGTGCGCAATGTCTGCGGCGTTAAACCTTTCGGCAGCTTTTTGGTGTCCGCAGCGGCAGGATTACTGCCGTGGATCAACCGGTCAACGTCAGACTGCTCGTAATACTGCTGATTATCCATCAGCGTTTTTTTCTGCTGCCAGCCGGTCAGTGCTTCCTCAAAACGGGAGAACTGGAACGGTTTGATCAGATAATCCACCACGCCATAATTGAGCGACTTCTTAATGGTTTCCGCATCAGCGGCTGAGGAAATCACAATCACGTCGATTGGCCGGCGGGCGTTGCGCAGTTCAGGCAGTAAATCCAGCCCGTTATCCTGCTGCATATAAACGTCGAGCAAAATCAGATCGATAGACAGCTCTGAATTCAGAACCAGATCTTTCGCCTGTTGCAGCGTCGATGCTGTGCCGCAGCACGTAAAACCTTCTATCTGGCCAACATAACAGCGGTTCAGCTCTGCTACCATGGCGTCGTCGTCAACTATCAGCACATTGATCAAGAACTTGTCCTCTCCGCATCCCAGGGAAGTTGTACAAAAAATTGGGTGTAAACGTCAGGCTCTGATTCGACATTAATCGAACCGCCCAGGCTTTCGACCTGCTGTTTAGCCAGGAACAGGCCCATACCGCGTTGATCGCCTTTCGACGACACCCCTTTCTCAAAAATGGTTTCAATATTTTCCGGCTGAATGCCCGGACCATCGTCACTCACGATGCACGCCAGCTGTCCGTTCTGATAGTGCAGTAAGACGCTGACTTCACCATCATGCTGCTCGCCGAGCGCATCCAGCGCGTTTTCAATCAGATTGCCGAGCACGGTGATCAGCGCCGCCACCTGATCTTCATTATTGTTGTCCGGCAACAGGCTGTCATCGCTGAGCGTCAGCAAATGCCGGGTATCAGATGCGCGGTTAATCTTGCTCAGCAGGAAACCGGCAATCACCGGAGACTTGATTTTCAGCAGCAGCGAACCGATTTCCGCCTGATAATTATTGGCCGTTTTGAGGATGTAATCTTCAAGTTGCGCGTAACTTTTCATGTGCAGCAATCCGAGGATCACGTGCAGTTTGTTCATAAACTCATGCGATCTTTCACGCAACGAATCGGCATAGTTTACCATGCCGCTGAGGCGCTGCATTAACTGGCTGACCTCGGTTTTATCCCTGAAGGTACAGATAGCGCCAATAATGACGCCATTATTGCGTACCGGCACCGTGTTGCTGAGCAGTAAACGGCCTTTGAAATTGATCTCTTCATCACGGCGCGGCACACCGGTATTCACCACGTCCCGCAGATTGGCGATCAGCGGCAGAGTGCTTTCATCCGGTGTCACGTCTTTAGCGGTTTCCTGAAATATTTGCCGGGCAGTCTGGTTGATCAGCGTGACATGCGCCAGATCGTCTACGGCAATTACGCCTTCTTTGATCGACTGCAACATCGCCTGACGCTGTTCGAACAGCGTCGAAATTTCATAAGGTTCCAGCCCGAACAGGATGCGTTTGAGCATTCGCACCAGACAATACGTGCCAAGTGCGCCGACAATGATGCCAAACAGCACCGTCCACAGAATACTCCAGCGGCTCTTGTTGATTTGCTCGGTGACTTTGACCAGCGAAATCCCGATGGCGACCACGCCGATTTGTTTGTGATTGTTGTCGTAGACCGGCGTGAAAACCCGCAGCGCTTCATCAAGCGTGCCTTTATTGATCGAGACGTTCTCTTTGCCGAGCAGTGCCGGATTGATGTCATCGCCGATAAAATGATGACTGATCACATCCGCATTCGGATGCGAATAACGGATGCCGTCCATATTGGTGACCACGATAAACAGCAGATCGTTACGTTTTTGGACGGAGCTGGCGATCGGCTGAATGATATTGCTGTCAGGTGGCAGAAGCAGGGCGCGTTTGGTTTCCGGCAGATCCGCCATGGTGCGGGCCACGGCCAGTGCTTTATCTTTCACGCCGTCGCGGGTGGTATCGCTGACCTGCACAAAATAAAGCATATGCACAACCAGTAACACGGAAGCAATCACCGCGCTGACCATCAGAATGACCGATGTGCTGAGTTTCATGGGGTGCTTGCGCACGGGATGGCGTTGCTGCGAGTCGCTCATGGGAGCCCCGGAGAGAAGAGAGCCAAATGCTCATTGATGATTTTGACAGTTCGCGTTGTTCGTCCGGCGGTCTGGCGTTGAACACTGCATGAACCATCCCTGTTCACGCATAATGATATGACTATTTGTCTGATATTTCCGCTATTTAATACTTTCAAAAGTGAATCAGACGGCCATTAAAAAAGGCCTGAATCTCTTCAGGCCTTATCTTTATATTTCTTTTCCAGATCACTGGAAGTAAATATCACCGTTTTCGGCTTTGAGGATTTTGCCGTCGGTATCGGTGATCAGCGCGTAGCTGCCGCCGATATAAGTCCAGTGGCTGCCTGCATCCGGGGCAGGCAAATGACGTTCCTGCCAGCCGACGATTTCGTAAGGCTTGGTACGATACAGCGCCGGAACCTGGTCGCCAATCGCATACAGTTTGGAATCATCGTAGAACGATTTGATTTCGTGCGAGTTTGACGCGGCAAACGCCGTTTTGGCCAGAGGTAACACTGAAGAAACAACCAGAGCAGATAACATAACAATTTTAAAATGACGCATAGATTATCCCGTTTAAAACCATCAACTTAATGCGTGCCTCGGTGATATGCTGCCAGTCCGTTGTATGAGTCATAAAGCCAAAGCCTGTGCTTTTTCTGTAGGACAGGATAATAACGAGAAAGTGTCCGGATGACGGGACGTTTTTTTGTGTCGAAATGCAAATGATTTCAGAACTGTCCGTTAGTGCAAACGCCCGTCGAAATTTCTTCTAGCCTTATAGTTCACTCATTTTTCAAATAAGGAATGTTGATGAGCAATCAAAAAACGATTCCCGACTCACTCAATGCGCCATATGTGGACGCTTTCCCGACACCGCCGTTCGAACGCCAGAAACAACCGTTTCCCGGACTCGCCAGCAAAATGAAACCGGTTCCCGATCACGGCGAGAAGACCTATAAAGGCAGCGGGCGGCTGAAAGGGCGTAAAGCGCTGATCACCGGCGGTGATTCCGGCATAGGCCGCGCAGTGGCGATTGCGTTCGCCAGAGAAGGTGCCCAAGTGGCGATCAATTATCTGCCTGACGAAGAACCTGATGCGAAAGAAGTAGTTGAATTGCTTGCAGGTGAAGGGCTGAAAGTGGTGACGCTTCCGGGCGACATCCGCGATGAAAAATTCTGTCAGCAACTGGTGAACGACGCTGCAGAAAAACTCGGCGGGCTGGATTTGCTGGTCAATAATGCCGGTCGCCAGCAGTTCTGCGATTCGATTAAAGATCTGACCACCGAAGCGTTTGATGCCACCTTCAAAACCAACGTTTATGCCATGTTCTGGATAACCAAAGCAGCACTGGAATTTATCCCGCGCGGCGGTTCGATTATCAACACGTCCTCGGTTCAGGCATTTTTACCGAGCGATAATCTGCTCGATTATTCTCAGACCAAGGCGTCTATCGTGGCGTTCACCAAAGGTCTGGCTAAACAACTGGCGCCTGAGGGCATCCGCGTGAATTCAGTTGCGCCGGGCCCGTACTGGACGGCGTTGCAGGTATGCGGCGGTCAGCCTCAGGAAAAAGTCGAATCGTTCGGTGAACAGGCTCCGCTGAAGCGTCCGGGACAACCTGCGGAAATCGCGGGAATGTATGTGACGCTGGCTTCGCAGGAAAGCAGTTATGCCTCTGGCCAGGTCTGGTGCTCAGACGGCGGAACCGGCACGTTATAGTTTTCATTCGCTGCGATGACAGAAAAAGTCACCGGCGTCTGCCGGTGACGTCGTGGTTTGATGGGCGCAATCTGCGGATTATTCCTATTTGTCATCACGCAAGCAAAGTCGCCTCGCGGACAATGTAAAGGCAGCTATGATTGATTCATCTATACCACGCTACAGATAACCACTGCATTTAATCCTTGTGTCTGTCTATGATTGCCCGCCGTCGTGCGGGCTTTTTTTTGTGGGATTTCTGACCAGTTAACGGAAAAATGCCACTTTCCGTTTGAAAACCCTGAGTTTTACTATGGACAATGAGAATTATCTAATTATGCTATATTTAACTTAAATATTTATTCTTATTGCCGGACCCGTCACATGCCAGATATCAGGATTGTCTGCGAACAATGCGGCTCAGACCGCTTCGTCGCCAGCGCAAATACACCTTTCGCTGAACAGGTGAATGCTATTATCTGCGCAGTCTGTTCGCATCCGGTCAGGGTGGATGAAGTCGTCATTTTCAGAGAAGGGACCTATATCAGCGGGATCTACGACAACTTCCCCGCTGGCATACCACGAATGAATGATTTCGATATCTGACGTTATAATCCCCGTGCGGCCCATTCCTCCGGCGTCAGCGTTTTGACATCAAACTGGTCACGTGTACGGGTGTAAGTGTGACCGCCCATTCTTCCGATGGCATCCATTATCTGCTGGTCGATGTGCAGATTCGACGGGTCAACCGCATCGCTGCGGACATACACACCAAGCACTTCACCGAGAATAATTTCACGCGCCGGTCCCACCTGAAGTGTGGTGTGACGACGGCATTCCAGCGCCGCCGGTGCCGCGAGAATGCGAGGACTTCTGACCATCAGCCCTGGCGTGGTATCCAGCCCCGCTTCTTTAAGTTCATCTACCTCCGGTCCGAATTTAATGGCACAGATTTCCATCTGACTGACCAGTGCGTCATCGACGATATGAACCGTAAATTCGCCGGTTTCACGGATATTGCGCGCGGTATCTTTAAAACGCATATCGGAATAATTTTCTACGCCTATCGCCACAATCGCGGGGTCATGCGTCAGGACATTAAAAAAACTGAAGGGCCCGGCATTCGGTATGCCGTCCTGGCTGACGGTCGTGACCAGCGCGACAGGACGTGGGATTACCGTGCCGATCAGGATTTTGTACCGCTCACGTTCCGTCAGCCGTGCAAAATCAAAATGAGTGTGCGAAGAAGGTCGGGTCATATCAGTTTCCTGCCGTAACGCGATGGGTTTCAAGTGGCGTGTGGCGGCTCAGATTTTCAAAACCGTCTTTAGTGACAACGTAACAATCACCGATATTACAACCCGCGGACAGCGGCTCAAGCCACTGAGTATGCAGGACAAACACCATGCCTTCTTCCAGTGTGTCGTAATTATGCGACGAAATATTAAAGCTGTTCTGCGCACCGGCCATGCCGACGGAGTGCCCGAGATTGGGATTGTGCGGGCCATGCGTCGCCGGATAAACATGCATCAGCTTGCGCCCCTGTGCTTCCCAGTCGATATCCTGCACATACTGATGAGGTATCAGCCGCGCGTTGCCATCCGGCATCGGTGCCCAGTTATAGGGCATGGTTCGCGCCTCCGGTGAGGTCAACATGCCGCGCTCAATCAGCGGACCGAAGGCGGCATTGTTGATATCACGCATTAATGCACCAGGACGGATCAGCTTTTCAGCACGTTTCACACCTTCGGTACAGGCGGCGAGTACGTCTTCCTGATGCGGTGTGATGTCGCCGACCGCAATCATTCTGGCCGTTTGCGCGGTATAACCCCGGCATGTCACGTTGGAAATATACAAATTGATCAGATCGCCCGGACGGACAACATGGCCGTAAGGTTTGCCGCAATGCGTGCCAAATTCGTTGATACCAATCTGATACCCGTCGCCGGTTTCACCTCCGGCTGCCAGCTGAGCAAAAGAAAACGCCGCATAAATTTCATGATCTGTCACACCCGGTCTGGCGACATGGTAGGCGGCCTGTGTCCCGAGGCTGATCATCTGCGCCGCGCCACGGAATAACGCAATCTCACGCGGTGAACGGACTTTTTGCAGACGATCCAGAATGGCGTTATCGGCCACGTATTTGCATTTTGGCGTCAGCGATCCGAGTGCCGCCCAGAAGGTCAGGGATGTACGGTCACCGATTATGCCAATCTGCGCAGCGGTCAGTGCGAAACGGGCAAGTACCTGCGCACATTTCTCCGCTGTTTTAATCACTGAATCGCCCGGACGGTCGGCGTACTCGCGCCCGATTGGCCCGATTTGCCAGATTTCATCCACCAGCACCGGTTCGCCACCCGGCGGCAGCAGCACGGATTGCGTGAAGAACGAGAGCAATACCAGCGGCTGATGCGAATCCGTGGGGATGATCAACACACCTTCGCGCATCCAGTCGCAGATATAACGCAGATACGCATTCGACGCATGGAACCAGCCGACGCTGCCGGCGTGAACCACGATAGCATCGTGTCCGGCTTCGACCGCCTGACGGCGGATTTTACGCAGACGTTCTTCGAACTCTTCCACTGGCAGAGGAAGCGGGGCGGTGAAATCGAAATCTGGCTGAAAATCCGCCAGCAACTGTCCGATGCGGGAGCCATTGGCCATCGTCGCATGAGTGTTCATAGGGTCTTCCTTACATCAAAAAAAGAGTCAGTGAGTTATGAGTTTTCAGGGGCAGGACGCGGTGCCAGAACCCGGCGGGCAACCAGCAGGCCGAGTAATGTGACGGCGATGAGGATCCCGGAAATAGCCGCCACACGCACATCCAGCGATTCTTCAATCAGCGCAAACATGCGCAGAGGCAGTACCGTGGTTTTAGCGTCCGCAAGGAACAGCGAAACCGACACGTTGTCGAGCGACTGGATAAACACCAGAAACGCGCCGGCCAGTATCCCCGGCAGCAACAGCGGTAACGTGACGCGGCGCAGCGTCATAAACCAGCTGGCGCCCATGGTGGTAGAGGCTTCTGCCAGCGAAGGGTTGATCCCCTGCGCAACTACCGACGCCGCGCGGTACATCAGCGGGCCAAATACCACTACATGCCCGATCACCGTAAGCCACAGCGACGGCTGAAAGCCGATGAAGTTCGCCACAATCAGCGCCGCCAGCCCGTAAACCAGACTCGGCAATACCAGTGGCGCGAGCAGCAGCGGCTCGATAGTGCTGACGCTGCGGCGCTTCATACGGGTCATGCCGATAGTGGCGGGAACCGCGAACAGCAAGGCACCAAGCACGGCCAGACCGGCGATTTTCAGCGAGTTCCACGCTGCGGTCTGCTCTGTGGCAGAACGCACCGGATCCAGCAACGCTTCGTACCAGCGCAATGAAAAGCCCTGCGGCGGGTATTTCAGCGTCTGGCCGGAGGTAAACGACATCATCAGCGCGATGACAATCGGTGCCACCAGATAGATGACGCACAGCGTGCCGAAGCCATACACGAACAGTTTGTAGAGCAGCGCCGGAAGCGGATTTTCTCGTGTTTTAAGCATGACCGACCAGTCTCCTGTGGCGTGAAATCATGGTGAGCGCCACCAGCAGGCAGCCCGTGGAGAGCAACAGAACCACGGCGATGGCCGAGGCCAGCGGCCAGTCGAACAGCGTACCGACTTCACGGTAAATCAGCTGCGGGACGTATACATTTCGCGCGCCGCCGATTACCGCCTGAGTGACGAAAGAGCTGCTGGTGCTGGCAAAAACCAGGATCCATCCCGCCAGCAGACCCGGCAACATCAGCGGCAGCAGCACGGTCACCAGAATGCGCCACGGCCCGGCACCTGATACCTGCGCCGCTTCGGTAAGCTGATACGGCGTACGGGAGAGAATGGCAATCAGCGGCAAAATGATCAGTGGCAGATCAATCTGACACATCGCCATCACCAGCCCGAGCTCGGTAAACATCAGGCTGACCGGCATACCGGTAATGCCCATCGCCATCAGCGCCTCGCTGATCGGCCCCTGACGCCCGAGGATCACAATCCAGGCAAACGTGCGCACCACGTTGCTGGTCAGCATCGGAATGAGGGTCAGGAAAATCAGGATCTGCCGCAGATTGCGTCCGCCATGCCAGTAAAGCAGGGCAATCGGAATGCCCAGCAGAGTAGTGCCGATAACCGTTTCGATACCGAGCCGCGCAGTGTTGACCAGTACGCGGAAATTAAACGCATCCCCGAAGAAACGGGCGTAATGATCCAGCGTCATTCCGCCGTTGCCGGTAAAGCTGAAACCGACCAGCACGGCGAGTGGCGTCGCGAAAAATGCCACGGAAAGCAATAACATCGGTACGACGTAAGGGAAGCCGCTCTGCTTCATCATTCCACCTCAGCCTGCAACCAGTGTGTCGAACTGGCGGATCCAGTCATCACGGTTCTTGTTAATTTCTGCCCAGTCCGGATAGACCAGGGTTTTAAGCTGTTCGCGGGTGACATAGGCGGAAATCGCCGGGGTCAGTGCCACGTTTTTGTTGGTCGGGAACATCTCGGTCGGCGGCTGTTCCAGTTGCTGCTGTGCAGACTGGGAAATGGCGGCATCCATATAGGCGTAGGCGGCGTCGAGATTTTTGCTGGCTTTGGTCAGATGAATATTGACCGGCGCGGCCGGAGAACCGGTTTCCGGATGCACGAATTCCGCATTGAGGCCGAGGCTTTTCAGGCGCGCCACGTTGCTGGTGCTGCACATGAACACCGCGATTTCGCCCTGCTGGAACAGCGTCATCTGATGGTTGGTGCTGTCCACCACGCCTTTAAGTTGCTCAGGATGTTCCTTGAAAAGCTTAAACACGGCGGCCATATCCGCAGGCCCATTGCCGTAAATTTTGGCGATTTCGGTGTAGGCCATCACGGCGGTATTCGAGGCAAAACCGGTCCACGACACCAGCCCTTTGTAAGCCGGATTCTCAAACAAATCGCGATACCCTTTTGGTCGCGGCACCAGATCCGGGTTATAGGCGATACCGTTCACTTCCACGGTTACGGCCGGGCCGTATTCGCCCTGGAAGGACGGATCGAGCAGGTCCCAGTTTTTCAGTCTGGACGGGTCAATTTTCTGGATAAGATCGTTCTGAACCGCAATCGTCATTTGCCCCGGTGACATCAGCAAGGTGTCATAAGGCGGATTACCGGGGCTGGCCATGATTTTAGCCAGCTGATCCTGTGCCATGGCAGGTGCGATGGTCAGGTCAAAGCCTTGTTTTTTCAGCACCGGTGTAAGAACGTTGCGATAGGCATCTTCCCAGTTTCCGGGGAAGGTGGCCGCGACTGCACTGCCGCCGGTAGCTGCACTCGCAGCACGTAACGGAAAAGGCAGCATTGTGGAGGCTGCAACGCCCGCCATGAGATAACCGAACCGGCGACGACTGATTTCAAAGTCTTTCATAAAGCTCACCTCTGTTTATTCACTGATGAATTCCGGTTCAGCCGGAAAGGCATGACACCTTGCGGTATCGATTTCTGCGAAAAGTTGTGACCCTGGTTCAGGGATGAACGTCGACGGACCTCTGACTTCGGACGCGCGCAGGCTTGTTCCGTCTTCCAGAATCATGTCGTGAACCAGCGAGGGGCCGAGCGGCACCGAGACGGTCATCCGTGCGGGTTGGGTGTTTTCACCCGGTAGCGCGGATAAACGCACTTCTTCCGGACGGAAGGTAATGGTGACACGAGAACCCAGAGTGAAATTCAGACGTCGCGGCAGGCGAAGCTGCCGGTTATCCGCCAGGCCGATGACGGTGGTGTCGAGTTCAAAACGCAGCACCGTACCGTGCAGCAAATTGGCCTGCCCGATGAAAGTGTTCACGAACAGTGTCTTCGGACGGTCATACACGGTCATCGGCGTATCAATTTGTTCGACGTTGCCTTTGTTCATCAGCACCAGACGGTTTGCCAGACTTTGCGCTTCTTCCTGATCGTGAGTGACGATCAACGTGGTGATGCCGAGCGTTTTTTGCAGATGCAACAGCTCCACCTGAAGATCGAAACGCAATGCACGATCCAGCGCGCCAAAAGGCTCATCGAGCAGCAGAAGTGAAGGACGACCGGCGATAGCACGGGCGACGGCGACACGCTGTTGCTGTCCGCCGGATAGTTCGCGCGGCAGCCGGTTGCCGAAATCATTCAGCCTGACCAGTGACAGCATTTCTTCCACACGTTGCTTACGGGCGGCACGGTAAATCCGCTGACAGGCCAGCGGATAGGCGATGTTCTCGGCAACAGTCAGGTGCGGGAATAACGCATAGTTCTGGAACACCATACCTATCCCCCGGCCTCTGGCTGACACATCGGCCAGATCCTGATCACCGAGCACGATCTTGCCGTTCTTCGGCTGGATCAGACCGGCGATAGCCCGCAGCACGGTGGATTTGCCACAGCCGCTCGGCCCCAGCAACGCCACAATCTCGCCTGCTTCTATTGAAAATGACACATCACTGATGGCGTTCTTTCCACCGTAACTGTGAGTCAGGCCGTGAACGTTCAGGCGTTTGCTTTCAGTGGTGTTTTGCATGTCTGGCATATGGCTTCCCGGATCTGAGTCGTGTGCTTGAAAAAGAAATAGCAAACGGCGTGCCAGAATCGAATGCGCCCATGAGGTAAAAGTTCAACCCATTGAAAAACAGACGTTAAATAGCAATTTCGACTTGCGCATGCAGATGTTTATAAAAATAAAGCGTGATATTCGTATGTTTAATCACCCTGCTGTTACGCCATGATGGTGCATTGTGTTAACCATTTTGGTGCGAATGTTGTTATTTTAATTCGCAATAACTTTCGAAAGTGGTTGCGAATATATAGAGTTGATTTTAAATGTCTGATATTTCAGATTGTTTAGGCTTGCCCCGCCGTGATCCTCTGTCATGGCATGTGATTTGCACTGTCTACGATGAATCTTTAATTCCTCTTTTTGGCAGCCACTGGCTGCGGAGTCATTTATGAAATTAGGCATCGACGGACAGAAACTCCCTGAAGTTAAGAAACGCGGACCGCTGGACAGCCTCGACCATGTCAGGGGACTGGGTCTGGAAGGGATATTTTTCAGTACCGTACTGGATATGAGCCCGACGCTGGATGCGGGAATGCTGCGGGAAATCCGGGCTAAAGCAGACGAATTAGGTCTTTATCTGGAAAGTGGTCTGGGGAAAATCAATCCTTATTGCAGCGCAGAAGCCCCGGAATTACGGGCGATTGGCGATGGCGACATTATTGCGGGTTTCACACGAATGATCGAAGCCAGCGCAGCGATAGGTTGCCGCGAGATGTGGGTATCACCCGGTAATTTTAAAGGCGAGTATCGCGGACGTCTGGCAGTCGATCGTTTTCGAACCGATGTCACCTGGGACGAACAGTTGCAGGCTATGGGCAACGTGCTGCAAAAGCTGGCGCCGGTGGCGCGGGCGCATGGCGTACATATGAATATTGAGACGCATGACGAAATCACGTCTTTTGAAATCCTGCGTCTGATTGAAAGAGTGGGTGAAGACTGTGTCGGCGCGGTGCTGGATACCGCCAATATGTTGCAGCGCGGTGAGCATCCGGTGATGGCGGCGCAGCGGCTGGCGCCTTATATCCGGCAGACGCACATTAAAGATGCCTGGGTCGGTCGCGCGCCCGGCGGTCTGGATTTCCAGCCCCGAGCCTGCGGTCAGGGTGTGGTGGATTTTGCGGCGATTTTACCGATACTCGCTAAGGCCAATCCTGACCTGAATCTGTCGCTGGAAATTAATCAGTCAACCGACGACAAACGCCGCCAGCCTAATCCGCGCCAGTGTATTCAGATTGATGATCCGATCTGGCGTGCCGGTCATCCGGATCTGAATACGACGGAGCTTGAACTCTATTTTGCCATGCTTGATGAAGGCGAAAAGCGCGTTGCTTCAGGTGAAATCCCGGACTGGGAAGGATTTGAAAGTGCGCAGTACGGTTATCCGACCTATGAAAATCAGTCTTACGGCTTTGATGCCGCGACGCGGTTTATTCAGGACTCTGCACGCCATATCCGCGCTATCTGCGAACAGAAAGGCATAATATTAGCCTGAAGCCTGGGAATTAAGAGGTTCTGTGCAAATATTGCCACAAGCTTATTCAACATTTGCGCAGAAACATTCTTAACGAGATACTTAAACCCGCAATGACCGGAGCGCCTTTGTCCGGCATAAGATATGACTGAGCGTAAATCTGGAGACAACAATGAAGAAAACGCGCGCGCAAAGCGCCAGGACAGCGCCGGTCGCGGCCAGTGCGGCCGATAATAACGACGATGTTTCCGAGCGGATCCGTGCCACGCTGGCGGCGGCGATTGGTGAAGGTGCGTTAAAACCGGGCACCAAAATTCTCGAAGAGGCGATTGCCGAACATTTTGGTGTCAGCCGCACGGTGGTGCGTGGCGCGCTGGGCGTACTGGAAAGCGACCATCTGCTTGAGCGCAAAAGAAATCGTGGCACGTTTGTCGCAGAACCCGGTATTGAGCAGGCCAGAAACCTGTTTGAAGCACGGCGTAAAATTGAAGCCCTGCTGCTGGAGCTGGTGGTGGAAAGGGCGAATTCCGAACAGCTGGAAGCACTGGAAAAGCTGGCGGATGAGGAAGAGCACATCCATCATCATGGCGATGAAAAATCGAAAACCGTGCTTTCCGGCAAATTCCACATCGTGCTGGCGGAAATCGCCGGGAATCCTGTGCTGACCGAAATGCTGGCGAAGATTGTCGCGCGGCTCTCGCTGGTGATGTCTTTGTATGAAGAAGAGCATAAGGACGATTGCGGTGCGGATCATCACCGAATGATTGTGGCGGCCATCAAAGAGAAAGACCTGACCAAAGCGCAGCAGCTGATGGACCACCATCTTGCCGACATCGAAGGGCGCGTGCGCTTAACCGAAGGCCACGGCGACCGGCATACGTTTCTGTCTGTTCTGGAAAATTTCTCGTGATGAAACCGTCCGCTTAGCGGCATTCATTCCGGCAGCATTCTTCAACTTTACTAATCTATTACAGGTAGCCCTGTCGGCTGTCGCGCCATTTCTGGCGCTGACAGCTTTGGATTAGTCAAAGGAGAAGGACATGCAAACGCATTCGAATTCGACGCGCCGTGGAATTGCCACGGCGTTGTACGAACTGTTAAACCCCATTCCTCTTGGTTTTTTTGTCGCCGCCTGGATTTTCGACATTCTCTATATGAAAACCTTTATCACCATGTGGACCGATGCGGCGAACTGGTTGATTGTACTGGGGCTTTTCATCGCTGTTATTCCTCGTCTTATCAATCTGGCCCAGGTCTGGACAGGTCCTGAATCTATCGCTGACAGCGCGCGTAAACTGCACTTTTGGCTGAACCTGCTGGCAATCGTGCTGGCGATTTTCAATGCCTTTATTCACAGCCGTGATGCTTATGCGGTTGTCCCGGCGGGCGTCATTCTTTCGACGCTGGTGGTGGTGCTTTTGCTTCTGGCCAATGTCCAGCTGGCATTACGCCTTCCGGTTGCAGGAGGGGCGATACAGTGAAAAATTATCAACGTTTATTGTCCGCCTGTGTGCTTGCCGGGCTGCTCAGCAGCTGTGATAACAGTTCGCAAATTGATCCGAAAAAACAAACCGGGGCAGATCCTGAACTGCCAAAAGCGCAGAATTTCCTGATGCCGCCAATGAAAGTGCCGGAAGGTATTCCCTGGAAAAGCGGCGAAATGCCGAAAGTTGCCGACGGACTGAAAATCGAGAAAATCGCTGAAGGGTTGAAACATCCCCGTCAGGTTTACGTGCTGCCTAATAACGATGTGCTGGTGGCGGAATCGAATGGTCCGGCCAAAAAACTCATCTTCCGCCCGAAAGAGCTGATTATGGGCATGGTGCAGAAGTCGTCAGGTAAAGGCGGCGAGGGCGGCAACCGCATTACGTTGCTGCGTAATACCGGCGGCAAATGGGAGAAACATACGTTTATCGCACAGGTAAACTCTCCCTTTGGCATTCAGCTGACCGGAAACACGCTGTGGATTGCGAGCGCCGACAGCCTGATAAAATATCCCTATCAGACAGGTGAAACAGAGATTACCGCGCCTGGTGAAGTGGTGACGCAGTTGCCGGGCGGTCCGATTAACCATCACTGGACGAAATCCCTGCTGGCCAGTCCGGATGGCAGCAAACTGTACGTCGGCGTCGGTTCGAACAGTAATATCACCGAGAATGGCATCGGGGCAGAAGACCGGCGTGCGGCGATACTGGAAGTGGATGCTGCAACCGGGGCCAGCCGCATTTTTGCCAGCGGATTACGCAATCCGACCGGCCTGCAATGGGAACCGCAGAGTGGAAAACTCTGGGCGGTGGTGAATGAGCGCGATGAAATTGGCTCTGATCTGGTGCCGGATTACATGACGTCGGTACAGGAGCACGGTTTCTACGGCTGGCCATACAGTTATTACGGCCAGCACGTTGATGAACGGGTCAAACCTCCGCGTCCGGATCTGGTAGAGAAAGCGATCAAGCCTGATTATGCCATCAGCTCACACGTCGCGCCCCTTGGATTGCTGTTCTATACCGGCGAAAACATGCCGCAATATCGCGATGGTGCTTTCGTCAGCGAGCACGGCAGCTGGAACCGTAAACCGCTGAACGGCTATCAGGTGATGTGGGTGAAATTCGAAAAGGGTAAACCGGTGGGGCTGCCGCAACCTGTGGTGACGGGTTTCCTGACTGACGATCAAAAACAAGTTCGCGGTCTTCCTGTCGGGCTGGCGATGGATAAACAGGGCGGCGTACTGATCGCCGACGATGCGGGCAACGTCGTCTGGCGGGTAAGTAAGGCGCAGTAACATCCTGCTCAGGAATGCGGGCAGGAAGCCTGCATTCCTTCATCCAAACTTCCCATTCTCCCTAAACTCAAATTAATAATTTGTTACGCAATAAAAATGAACCTTCTCGCGACAATACCAATGCTAATAATTACTATTCCCGTTCTCATTGCGATCTGTTCTTGTAAAAATAAAAAATAGAAACAGCGTCGCGTCATCAAAAAATTCTACGAGAATGCGTTATGTCCTTTACTGGCAGGGGAAGAGTCGCGGAGTTTTGCGCACCGGATATAAGAAAAGTCTTTACTGTTTCATCACTGGCGCTGGCTATTGTTGTGGCGATCAATCCCGTCTGGGCGGCTGAAACCAGCAGCACGGCTAATGCTGCAACGTCAGGTGACTCGCAGGATATGGTGATCGAAGGCTCACCGACCGTCGCCGGCAGTGACGCGCAGGATTACGCGGTTAAAACGACGACCGCCGGCACCAAAATGAACCTGACCCCGCGCGATATTCCGCAATCGGTCAGCGTGATCACCCGTCAGCGTATGCAGGATCAGAACCTGCAATCGGTCGGCGATGTGCTCGACAACACCACGGGCATCTCCACGGAAGTGATCGACAGCGAACGCGTGTCCTATTTCTCCCGTGGCTTTTACATCAACAATTACACCTATGACGATATTCCTTCGTCCGTCAGCGACACCTGGAACTTTGGCGATGCAGCTGAAGACACGGCGATTTATGACCGTATCGAAGTGGTGCGTGGCGCAACCGGTCTGATGACCGGCGCAGGTAATCCGGCAGCGTCGGTGAACATGGTGCGTAAGCACGCCGACAGCAAAGAATTTACCGGCGATATCAGCGCCAGTTATGGCAGCTGGAACAAGCAACGTTATGTGCTGGATGCTTCCGGCCCGCTGAATCAGGAAGGTTCAGTGCGCGGACGGGTCGTGGCGGGCTATCAGGATCAGGACAGCTGGCTGGATCGTTATCACAAGCGTAAAAAATTCCTCTACGGCGTGATCGATGCCGATGTCACTGACAACACCACGGTATCTCTGGGGTACGATTATCAGGAAACCAACACCGGCAATCCGACCTGGGGCGGTTTGCCGACCTGGTATACGGACGGTTCGCGTACGCATTATGACCGCAGCACTAATACCTCCGCTGACTGGACAAATTACGCCATTCAGTCGCGTAAAGTGTTCGCCAACGTGAAACACGATTTTGATAACGGCTGGACATGGCGGGTTAACGGCACGCATGGCGAGCAAACCTTTAATGATAAACTGCTGTATCTGATGGATTTCCCGGATCACACCACTGGTGAAGGGCTGAGCGGTTTTGGCAGTAAAGACCGTGGCACGCGCAAAGTGGATTCGGTGGATACCTATGCCACCGGGCCGTTTGAACTGTTTGGTCGACAGCATCAGATGGTTGCTGGTCTCAGCTATAGCCGCCAGCATAACCAGACTTACAGTGCGGATGGATCCATTGACAGCGACGCCATTGGCAGCTTTGGCAACAGCTGGGACGGCAGCGTCAGCGAGCCGGAGTGGGGCGACTGGTACCTGAACGCCGACGATGTGGTTCGTCAGAAAGCGGGCTATTTCGCCACACGCTTCTCGCTGGCTGACCCGCTTTCGCTGATCGTCGGTGCGCGTTACACCGAATGGACCAGCAATGGCAGCAGCGGCAACATGCAGAAGAACAACATAACGCCATACGGCGGGCTGGTGTATGACATCAATGACACTTGGTCGGCCTACGCCAGCTACACCTCAATCTTCCAGCCGCAGACAGACCGCGATATCAATGGGCATTATCTGTCACCGACTACAGGTAAAAACTACGAAACAGGCCTGAAATCGGCGTGGATGGACGGTCGTCTTAACGCCTCGCTGGCGGTGTTCCGCATTGAACAGGATAATGTCGCGCAGGCCGATGGCAGCAATTACGTCAACGGTTCCAGCGAGCAGGCGTACGTCGCGGCAAATGGCACAGTGAGCAAAGGGGCGGAGTTTGAGCTGAGCGGCGCTGTCACCGACAATCTGCAAATGACCTTCGGTGCGACGCGTTATGTGGCGAAAGACGATACCGGCAGCCGCCTGAACAGCAACATGCCACAGACCCAGCTGAAACTGTTCAGCCGTTACCAGTTGCCGATGATGCCTGATCTGACGGTCGGCGGCGGCGTTAACTGGCAAAACCGCACCTTCCAGGATGCAACCGGGCCAGACGGCGAGACCCATCGTGTATCGCAGGGCAGCACGGCGATTGTCGATCTGTTCACCCGTTATCAGGTGACAAAACAGTTGTCGGTTCAGGCCAACATCAACAACCTGTTTGACCGCACCTATTACTCGTGGCTCAGTGATTACGCTGTTTACGGCGAACCGCGCAGTGTGTCGGTCAGCGCGAATTATGCGTTCTGATGTGATGTGATGCGATAAAGACTATCAGGGCAGCATCGGGATTTCCGGCGCTGCCTTTTTTATGCCTGGTTCAGGTAAAACGTCGGATTTTTGTACAGGGGATGTGAAGGATGCGAGACTTATTACAACTCAGTCAGACGCTGAACGTTCAGGCTTTCCAGTTTACCGTTCAGGATATCTAGAAAATCATCGTGGTAAGGCATTGCCACGTGTTTTTTCAAATCTTCTTCAGACTTCCAGCGTTCAATAAAGATGAATGAGACTTTGCCTTTATTTTCGAGGTTACGCACATCGGGTACAGCATGACATTCATGCAGATCATATTGCAGGCATCCTGCTTCTTGATGAGTTGGAGAAACCATTGCCAATGCGGCATCTCTTACCGTTTCGATGAATTCGGGCAAAGGGGTCAGTGTGGCAACAATCTTTACTTCGCTCATAGGGAGGCCTTTGGTTGTCAGTTATTTATACTGGATTTACACAATCCGGATGCGGATTATTCAAGGTAGTTATGAATTGGGCATTGTGCCAGCCAATATGACAGAATCAATACTGAATGAGTCAACATGCGACGGGGGGATGGGGTATGAATGATGAACGCATTGATCAATGCATTCAATTTAACATAATCATGATTATGCGCACCAAATTGTAAGTCCCATTTGATAATGTCACTTTGGAGATGCGGAGATTTCCCGAAATCCCGGTAGATAAAGTCCTGACTATACTTACCCAATCCGACTCCGATGCGTTTTCCGGATTGTCGTATCCGTTTAGTCCGCGCTGTTATCTGGAGCCATGAGCATGACGGAAATCGGATTTGCTTTGATGGTGTTTACCCTGCTGCTGGCCGCCACAATGGTCGGAATGATTGTCAGGCCATTATTGCCTGAAGAACATAAGGCGCATGAAACCGTGCAACTGATGCAGCTGGTCATTGGTATGCTGCTGACGTTCGCCGCGCTGGTTCTCAGTCTGATGACGGCGTCCGCGAAAAGCAACTTCGATACACTGACCAATGATTTTCGCAATTACGCCGCCGATCTCATTCAGCTCGATGTCACGCTACGCGATTATGGCCCGGAGACTGACAGCGCACGTTTAAACCTTCGGCTTTACACGGCGGCTGCCATTGCCAGTACCTGGCCCGCCGACGCAAAACCAGCTGACACTGCTGTGCAGAAAACAGCACGGCCTGAAAATATACAGGACCGGTTAGAGGATTATCGTCTTGGCGAAATGCTCAATTCAACTCAGCGGCAAGTGCGCGAGTTACCGGCGCAGGACCCGTTGCAGAAAAGAGTCATGGAAGTGGCACTCAGTCAGTTTGACAGGCTGATCCAGGCTCGCTGGAAGCTGATTGAAGTCTCGCACAGCTCTATGTCACAGCCCTTTTTTGCCATGCTAACGTTCTGGCTGATGATCATCTTTCTAAGCTTTGGTCTGATTGCCCCGCGTAATGCGCTGGCGATTGTCACCATCACCCTTGGCGCGCTGTCCATCGCTTCCGCTATTTACGTGATTGTCGATCTGGATTCACCTTTTACCGGTCCGATCATGATTTCCAGCCAGCCCATGCAGGAAGCTTTGCAGCATTTAAGCCGCTGAAAATCAGATTTTTTCCTGAGGACAGTGCCTGATGGCTTTCTTTCCTTTCGCTGTAGCGGTCGGCCAGATAAGCGGAATGCCCTTTCAGAAGCAATGTGATTTTGAACAACTCCTCGGTGACATCCACAATCCGGTCGTACCAGGCCGAAGGTTTCATGCGCCCTTCATCGTCAAATTCCTGCCATGCCTTGGGCACTGATGACTGATTGGGAATAGTGAACATCCGCATCCAGCGGCCCAGTATCCGCATCTGATTTACCGTATTAAATGATTGCGACCCGCCGCTTACCTGCATCACCGCCAGCGTCTTGCCCTGCGACGGTCGCACCGCGCCATCACTTAGCGGTATCCAGTCGATCTGCGCTTTCATCACTGAACTCATGGCGCCGTGTCTTTCCGGAGAACTCCAGACCATTCCGTCACACCACCGGACCAGCTCGCGAAGTTCGAGCACTTTCGGATGAGTATCCGGCGCATCATCCGGCAGCGGCAAACCTGAAGGATTAAAGATTTTCACTTCTGCTCCCATTTCTTCCAGCAACCGCCCCGCCTCTTCAGCGGCAAAACGGCTGTAAGAACGCTCCCGTACAGAGCCGTAGAGGATGAGAATGCGTGGCATAGCTGCATCGCCACTCTGAAGTTTGCTGGCAATAGCCTCATCAAAGTATTGCCGTTCGATTGCAGGGCACTGCGTCATAAAAATTCTCTATGGAGTAAGTTATGCTTTAAAACCTAACATATATGAAATAACATATGTATAAATAATTTTAAGCGAGGTTCTGTATGCTTCAGCCTGTCCAGCTTTTTAAACTGCTCTCCGATGAAACCCGCTCGGCCATTATGATGCTTCTGCGCGAATCAGGTGAGCTGTGTGTCTGTGATATTTGCGCAGTAACGGCGGAATCTCAGCCGAAAATCTCCCGTCATATGGCGATGTTGCGAGAGTCCGGGATGGTTATCGATCGCCGGGAAGGAAAATGGGTGCATTACCGGTTGTCCCCCCATATGCCTGCCTGGGCTGCAGCCATTATTGATTCAGCGTGGAATTGTGAAAGAGAGAATGTGCGCAAAAAGCTCAACAACACATCGCCCACTTCTTGTTAAAACATGCATTCACATTCACCATAGTGAATGTGTCAGGGGTTTCTGATGCTACTGGCTGGTGCTATTTTTGTATTCACTCTCATTCTGGTTATCTGGCAACCACGGGGACTGGGAATTGGCTGGAGCGCTGCGCTGGGCGCCGGTCTGGCTTTGCTGACAGGTGTCGTTCACCCTGCCGATATTCCGGTGGTATGGCAGATTGTCTGGAACGCGACCGCAACCTTTATTGCCGTGATCATCATCAGTCTGTTGCTCGATGAGTCAGGTTTTTTTGAGTGGGCCGCACTGCATGTCGCCCGCTGGGGCAATGGCCGGGGACGGTTGCTCTTTACCTGGATTGTCCTGCTGGGCGCGATGGTCGCTGCACTGTTCGCTAACGATGGTGCCGCGCTTATTCTCACACCCATCGTCATTGCGATGCTGCTGGCACTGGGATTCAGTCAGCGGGCAACGTTAGCGTTTGTCATGGCCGCAGGGTTTATTGCCGATACTGCCAGCTTGCCGCTGATTGTCTCGAATCTGGTCAATATCGTCTCGGCGGATTTCTTTCAGCTCGGATTTACTGAATATGCCGCCGTAATGGTGCCGGTCAATCTGGCGGCTATTGCGACTACGCTGCTCATGCTCCACCTGTTTTTCCGCAAAGACATTCCGGCTGTTTACGATGTCGCTCTGTTAAAGGAGCCGAAAGCCGCTATCCGTGATGCCGGAACCTTTAAAACCGGCTGGCTGGTTCTGGTTTTGCTTCTGGTGGGATTCTTTGCCCTGGAGCCGCTGGGGGTGCCAGTCAGCCTGGTCGCTGCCGCGGGTGCCCTGCTTCTGCTGGCTGTTGCGAAGAGAGGTCATGCCATTAACACTGGCAAAGTGTTGCGTGGCGCGCCGTGGCAAATCGTTATCTTCTCGCTGGGAATGTATCTGGTGGTCTACGGGCTACGCAACGCCGGGCTGACCCACTATCTTTCCTCCCTGTTAAATCATCTCTCAGATCAGGGTTTGTGGGTCGCCACTCTGGGAACGGGTTTCCTCACGGCTTTCCTGTCGTCAGTGATGAACAACATGCCTACCGTTCTTATCGGCGCGCTGTCTGTTGATGGCAGTACCGCGACCGGTGTTATCAGAGAAGCGCTGATATACGCCAATGTGATCGGCAGCGATCTGGGGCCAAAAATCACGCCCATTGGCAGTCTGGCAACGTTGCTGTGGCTGCACGTGTTGTCGCAGAAAAATATCAAAATCACCTGGGGATATTACTTGCGGGTGGGCATGGTGATGACTATTCCGGTGCTGTTCGTTACGCTTGCCGCGTTGGCGTTGCGGCTATCTTTCACTTTCTAATGAGATACCCTATGAGCATGATCACTATCTATCACAACCCGGCATGCGGTACGTCTCGTAATACGCTGGAAATGATCCGCAACAGCGGCACTGAACCCACCGTTATTCTGTATCTGGAAACGCCGCCATCCCGTGAGGAACTGGCTACTTTGCTTGCAGATATGGGTATTACCCCGCGGCAGTTGCTGCGTAAGAACGTTGAGCCTTATGAGCAACTCGGACTGGCTGAGGATGTCTTCACCGGCGATCAGCTGATGAGTTTTATGTTGCAGCATCCCATTCTGATTAATCGTCCGATCGTGGTGACACCGCTGGGAACCCGACTGTGCCGCCCGTCTGAAGTGGTGCTGGACATTTTGCCTGATACTCAACGTGGCGCGTTTACCAAAGAAGACGGTGAACAGGTTGTGGATGGTCAGGGTAAAAAGATTAAATAACCGGTTACGGCAATGGTTCAGCTTTTCATGTTTGCCATCGCCAGATAAGCGCTGACCGCATTTCCCGGCTCCTGTATCCGGCTGATCATGACCAGATTCGCCTTCAGTTCTTGCGCTTTAAGGCTGCGGTAAACGAGTCCGGGAATATTCACCTGTTGCAGGGGCGCGGGGATCAGCGCCAGCCCCAACCCGGCGGCGGCGATCGCCAGCACGCTCAGCGTGCTGTTTGAACGGTGCGCCACGTTAAATCCTTCTCCCAGTTTTTGCGCCAGCAAAACAGTCAGATTTTCGTGGGTATCGTGCGCGTCGTACAGTACCAGCGGCTGTCCGGCGAGCATTTCAACGGTCAGTTGCGGATGCGAGACTAAGGGATGATCGTCGCACAGCGCTATCATCATTTCCCAGTTTCCCGCCTCCTGCACCCTGATTTGCGGATCAGAAGTCGTGCTGTTATCCGGGGTGTAACCGATATCGATTCTTCCCGCGAGGATCGCTTCCACCTGCTGCAGGGGTGAGATTTCCTGAATAATAACTTCCGCGTCCGGATGGGTTTTACGGAACCTGCGCAAATCAGCAATCATTTTGCCGCTGAAAATGGCGTTACCGGCAAAGCCTACGCGCACCCGCCCCGTCTCACCACGCATCGCGCGTTCTACCGCGAGTCGTGTATGTTCCACCTGTTCCAGCGTCAGCCTGGCTTCGGCCAGTAAAAGTATTCCGGCTTCGGTGAGCTCGACACGACGGCTGGTGCGGATAAACAGCGGACCGCCCAGTTCGATTTCCAGTGCTTTAATCTGCATACTCAGTGCGGGCTGCACGATGTTGAGTCGCTCTGCGGCGCGGCCAAAATGCCCTTCTTCTGCAACGGCCACAAAATAGCGTAAGTGTCGGAGTTCCATTATCGCCTAATTCATCATTAAAAATGATTCTTCATTCAAATCTATATATTTGAGTTTAACGTGGTTCCTGTCCAAACTGAACACATCGACGTAAAGGGAACCCAACAATGCACACTCAACAATTGCAAGACCGTCAGGCTTTGAACGACCTGATGAATGGCTGGATGCACCGCGACCTGGGCGAATGGGAGCAATTGCGTAATCTGTTCCATGCGGACGGCACCATTGAAATCACCTGGTATGAAGGACTGGCGAGCGGTTTTGTCGATGGTTCCATGCGCATGGGCGCTTCGGATTTGCGCACGAAACATATGATTGGCGCACCCGTCGTGACCTTTAACGACCGTGGTGACAAAGCAATTCTTGAAACCAATGCGATGATCATCGCAGAAAACGTAAAACTGAATATTGGCTGCGAATGCCACAACCGTTTCTATGATCTGGCAGAGAAAAGAGATGGCGCTTGGAAGTTATTCCATCGTCAGAGCGTCTACGATATGGGCACGTTCACCTTTCCGCTGGGGCCGGTTGACATTGACTCAGGCATTGCCGCCAAATATCCGCGTGAATATGCCGCGCTGGCTTACCTGCTGGAGCAAAGTGGTTTCCCGCTCGGTCGCGTATTTGCGACCCGTGGCAGTGAACTTGAAGCGAAAATGAAAGTGGATGCTAAAAAGTGGCTGGCGGTCTGATCGTCTGAGCGCGGGTCCGGTCTTTGCCGGATGACATCATTTTGAAGGGAGGCAAATTGCCTCCCTTTTCTTTTATACCTTCTACGCCTTCACCAGCGCACGTGTTTTATCGAGCAGGTACGGGCGCAGATAACCCACGGTGTTCGACAGCAAAATCACATCGTCAGAAACCTGAATGTTCAGCACATCCGCCAGATATTTTTTGCGCGCCACCATCCGTTGCCAGACCTGCGGATACTGACTTTCCAGTTCGCGGCGCAACGCTTCATCCGCCAGCGCAACGGTATCTTCAATGCTGCTGCCTCCGTAACCCGGCAGCGAGGGAATAATATCTATCTGGAACAGCATTCCGCTCGCCAGCGGCACGTTAGAATCCGGATAAACCGGTGAGCACAGCCATTCCTCATCGGCCACCAGATGCCCCGGATTGAGATGCCAGTTCCAGGTTTTCTGCTCAAGCGTTTTTTCCACCAGGCGGTATACATCGCCACCGCGCATACCGATATGCAGATTCTCCAGCCAGGTGACCACCGTATGATAATAAGGGATCGCTAGACGCGGCAGCCAGTCAGCGACGTCATGCGGCAACTCTTCCTCACTGGCAACGACGTACGCGGCACGACTCGATAATCCCCCTTTATAGCCGACGGTCAGTGAAAATTTATCACCGTGACGGATGATTTTGTCCGAGGGATAAAGATTCGCATGAGCAAACCGGTCGCCGGTCGCGGCGATCATGATGACATTGTTTTGCTGACCGTCGCCTGCCAGCAACTGACCGATTTCCTTCTCAGATTTACCGGGATCAATCGCGTCAAGTGCGGCCATCAGGCTGGATGACGCCAGATTTGCACCGTACTCATAAAATGCAACTTCATTGGCATTATTAATGCACCGTGCGCCATTTTCCGGCGCGATAAACAGGCCGGTGGCATTCACCACATTCTCTTTTCCACCGGCAGCACTGCGCACCGCATCCAGAATAAACGCCGGAATATCAAAGCTGTATTGATCTGTTTGCGGATCGATACGGAACAATTTCCAGCCCGCGACGCCGGTGGTTTGTGACGCTGTCACGCCCGCCGTTGCCAGCAGATTTTGCAGCGGCTGATGATGTTTCATCGGCTGATTGGGCAGGGAAAACACCGGCGCGTGCAGACAAGCTCCTCCGTTGCGGGCATGCGGCACCAGTTTGAGATTCTCGTTACCCATTATGTAGGTCAGTTTGCCGTCACTGCTTACCACCAGCAAAGCTTCTTCAAAACGCGGGATAAAACCGGAAAGGTATTCGAAATTGCCGCCGTGTTCTTTATCGGCGTAAATCACCAGCGACGATAAGCCTTGTTGCTGCATGGCGCTCAGAACGTTGTTCAGGCGGGCTTTCATGGTTTCATCAGACAGCACCGGCGTGGGCACCTTAGGGTAAGTGGCCGGTGCCGGGACAGTGGCCAGTGTGTAGGCAGTATCAGAATTCATTGCGTTTCCTTATGCGTAGAAATCATTATCAGGAGTCAGATTCAGAAATGTTGGGTTCATAAATAACGTAGCCCGCCACGCCGCCCTTCCCGCCGTCTTTCGGATGGTTGATGCCATCACTGACCGGGATAGGTGAGAAATCGAAGGGCGACACACCTTCGATGCAGGCGACATTGACGCCATAAAATTCGGGATTGGAGCGACGCTGATGGAAGGTATAAATACCGCAAACCGAACAGAAGAAATGCGCGGCCTCACCGCTGTTAAAGCGATATTCCGTCAGCTTATCCTTGCCTTGCGTGATGTCAATTTCACCGGCAGTGGCGACGACCGCGCCGCGCATACGGCAAAATGAACAGTTACAGCGCAGCACGCCGTTAAAACCGTCGGTCAGTGCGACCTTGAACGTGACGGCACCACAATGGCATTGAGCGGACAATTTATCTGGCATAGCAATCTCCCTCTTTGGGATGAGCGGTCGGGTTGGCCGAGAAAATGTTGTACCAAATTTCGCCGCTGATTACAGCTTTCCCTTAAAAAGCCCATTTTTTAGCCGTAAAACATTCACGCCCGCTATCAATTTCTCGTTTTGAGATCTCATACCAACTTTCTGTCACCTATTTTGTTTTACTACCCGATGTTAGGAAATGTTACGGAAATGATTCCGTAATGAAAATAAAATAGCTGCACGTAAGGAAGCTAACATGAAAAGACTGACCACTTTTTGCCTCGCGGGACTTGTATCATTTAATGCGTTTGCCCTGACCGGCAACGATGCCACCACCAAACCGGATCTCTACTATTTAAAGAATGACCAGGCCATCAACAGCCTGACTTTGCTGCCACCGCCACCGGCTGTGGGCAGCATTGCGTTCCTCAATGACCAGGCGATGTATGAGCAAGGCCGTCTGCTGCGTTCAACCGAGCGCGGCAAACAGGCTGCTGAAGATGCGAACCTGAGCGGAGGCGGTGTGGCGAATGCCTTCTCCGGTGCGTTTGGATCACCGATCACCGCCAAAGACACGCCGGAACTGCACAAGCTGCTGACCAATATGATTGAAGATGCCGGAGATCTGGCGACGCGTGGCGCGAAAGAGAAGTACATGCGTATCCGCCCGTTTGCCTTCTACGGCGTCCCGACCTGTAACACCACCGAGCAGGATAAGCTTTCGAAGAACGGCTCTTATCCTTCAGGTCATACGTCTATTGGCTGGGCAACGGCGTTAGTGCTGACTGAAATCAACCCGCAACGTCAGGATCAGATCCTGCAGCGTGGTTATGATTTAGGCCAGAGCCGCGTGATTTGCGGATACCACTGGCAGAGTGATGTGGATGCAGCGCGTATCGTCGGCTCTGCGGTTGTAGCAACGCTGCACACCAACGACGCTTTCCAGCAGCAACTGAAGAAAGCTAAAGAAGAGTTCGCGAAACAACACAAATAAGCGTCTTTCAGAAAATTTTTATTTTCAAATATCGCTTATAAAAAACAAAAAAACCGGCCTGATAAGCCGGTTTTTTTACGGAGAGCAGAAAGCGATTCAGGCCGCTTTAACCGCACGCGTCTTTTTAGGAGCTGGCGCTGCTACGGTTTCTTCGGTGTTTTCTTCCGCGGTCTCTTCAGTTTCAGCTTCAGTCACTGCCAGTTCTTCCGTCTGCGCGACAGGGGCTTTCACGGTTTCTTCTTCCGGCAGCTTGCTGGTACGCAGGATGTGCTGGACGGTATCTTTTTGCTCAGCCAGGCGAAGGGCAATGTTTTCTGCCAGCGATTCATCGATCTCCAGTTCGCTCTGCAACAACCAGTCAGTAAAAGCATCTGCCATATCGAGCATTTTGTCGTAAGCGTCCGCTTCTTTCTTATTGGCAAATGTCATTTTTTCTTCACCTTTTCTGACGACAACAAACTTTGTTTCAACAGCCATGATTCGCTCCTTATACTGTAATTATATACAGCATACCAATAATCAATGCAGGATACATCATCCAGCCTGTTTTTTATAGTGCGGCGCAGGCGTGAATTTCTTCCAGATAACCGCTAAGGTAGAAAATAACCCGTTTTATAACGTACTTGTGAGGATTCCGTGACAAATGTGAAAGAAGTCTGCAACTGGAGCAAAGACGCTTACCGGATAACCACCGACATTAGCCAGCTGGATATTCCTGCCGTCCACGCCTATCTGACCCGCTCCAGCTGGGCGCCGGGAATTGACGAGCAAACGGTGCGCGATGGCGCGGAAAACAGCCTCAATTTCAGCTTGTTCGACGATGAAAAACAAATCGGTTACGCACGTTTCATTACTGATTACGCCACCTTTGCCTATCTGTGCGATGTGTATGTGTTAGAGGAATATCAGGGGAAAAATCTGGGAGCATGGCTGATTGAATGTGTTCAGTCGCATCCGGTCACCGCCCGGCTGCGCAGAATGGCGCTGTTTACCTCAACGGCACCCTGGCTGTATGAGAAGTTTGGCTATACGCCGGTGAACGAGCCCAATTACACCTGGGTGATCACCCGTCCGGGGCTTTATCTGAAGAAAGACTGATCAAGGCTAGTGAAGGATTCGAGGGTTTTAGCCAGCATCCGTCATTTCAGTCACCATCCGCACAAAATTATCGCGGATTAAATCCTCTCTGCGCGGATCCCATGCGATCCCGACCTGCCAGCGGGTGGCTTTGCCACTCAGCGGCAGCGTCTTCAGTCCTGGCGGCGCAATATGCATGACACTATTGGGCAGCAGCGCGACACCAACACCGGCGACAACCAGCGCGACAATCGTCTGGATATCTTCGGACTGCTGTACGAAAGGCGTGTGCAACTGGTTTTCATCCAGAAAGCGGTCAGTTTGTGCGTTCAGCCCCCGCCCGCGATCGGGGTATAAACGTAGCAGCGGTTTCTGTTTCAGCCAGCCTGCGACCGTCGTTCCGTCGTCAGCAGGCACCACACACACCAGTTCATCTTCAAACAAGGCGTGATAACTCAGCGGTGCAGCCGGTGGCACACGCACAAAACCAATCTGCAATTTCCCGCTTTGCAGCATGTCGTATTGCACGGCAGAAGGCAGATCTTCCAGCGTGATATCCACACCGGGATACGCTGCCCTGAACCTGGCGATGCATTGCGGCGCAAAGGTAAACGCCGACAGGCCGAATCCCGCCGCCAGCAACCCTTCACCGCCCTTTTCCACCTGACCGACGTGCTGCATAAAGGCCGTCATCTGACGCAGCACCTTCTCCGCTTCGGGCAAAAGTCGTCGCCCTCCCGGCGTAAGCGTGGTGCCATGGCGTCCGCGATCAAACAGCATCACGTTAAGGCGGGATTCCAGCAAACTGATCTGCTTGGTCAGCGCCGGCTGCGAGATAGAAAGCGTGTTAGCCGCCGCTGCATAATTCCCTGCCTGCGCCAGCGTGACGAAAGCTTTGAGCAAACGCGTATTCATTTTGCATTCCGTTTAGTTATCAGAACCAGAAAATACTTCATTATAAAGTTATCAGCCGCATTGCTTTAATACCAGCGTGAACCCTAAACCTTAACGTTACGGAGAATGACAATGTCGGCATCGATTAAAACGGCGGTAGTTCAGTTTCAGCATCAGGCCGGAAACAAAAAATATAATCTGATGATGATGGAGGGTTTTATCCAGCAGGCGGCGATTAACGGCGTACAAATTCTGGCGTTCCCGGAAATGTGTATCACCGGCTACTGGCATGTGCCGAAACTGGATAACGACGGTGTGGCGGCGCTGGCCGAATCCGTCGAAACTGGTTCGTCTGTGCGCCTTATCCGCAAACTGGCCGTGAAACATCAGATGCTGATTGGTGCCGGTTTTATTGAACGCGGAGATGACGGTCGTCTTTATAACGCCTATGCCGCCTGTATGCCGGACGGTTCAGTGCATACGCACCGCAAAATGCACGCCTTTGAACATCCTTCCATCAGTTGCGGCGATACCTATACCGTGTTTGATACGCCCTGGGGCGTGAAGGTCGGTATCCTTATCTGCTGGGATAACAATCTGGTGGAAAACGCCCGTGCAACAGCACTGCTGGGGGCAGATATTTTACTGGCACCGCATCAGACCGGTGGCACAAATTCCCGCAGCCCGCACGGCATGAAGCCCGTTGCGCTGGAATTATGGGAGCAGCGCGCCACACGACCGGAGGAAATCACCGAAGCCTTTAAAGGTGCCAGTGGCCGTGAGTGGCTGATGCGCTGGCTGCCGTCGCGGGCGCACGATAACGGCATGTTTATTTTGTTCAGCAATGGTGTGGGTGCAGACGATGATGAAGTCCGCACCGGTAACGCGATGATCATCGACCCCTATGGCCGCATCGTCGAAGAAACCTGGGCGGCGGCAGACGCGATGGTGAGTGCAGAACTGGATCTTTCGCTTATTCCGATGAGTACCGGCAGGCGCTGGATGGCAGGCCGCCGTCCGGATCTTTACCGCATTCTGACGGAGCGTCAGGGCTACGAACGTGATGCCATTACGGCGCGTTTTTCCGAAGAGTTACCCGGAATGAAAACACGCTAAAATCGGTGTTCGTTTTGCAGGGAAACCGGATCATAACATTGCCTGCCCGATTGCACCCTTCTGTGTTTCCCGCAGCAAGGCTTTGCTCTATCATGATGCTTTCATTGATCCTTTTGCTCAGCGAGACTTTATTTTGCGCATCCTTCCTTTCGGTTCCCGTATTTTCATGACTTTACTGACTGGCCTGCTTTTGTGCTGGCCGAGTTTGAAAGTTGGTGCCGCGCAGGCGGCTGAGATGGCGTCTCCGGCAGATATAGTGGTTGCTTTCCAGACAGATTATCTGCGCTGGAATAACCAGACCGTGGCGGCGAAAGCGGATCATACGCCCGCTGACAACATAGCGATGGCAGAGAAAACCTACCGCGAGATTCTGAAGAAATACACCCTGCCCGATTTTGTCGGCGAACCTGTCGCTTACAGCTCCGAACCGTTGCACGATCCGGCTAAAGAGAAAATCGTGTCGGTGAAAACCCAAGGTGGCGCGGCGGTAGTGACGACGAAGTTCCCGCAGCAATATTACACGCCGACGTATGAGTACCGTCTGGTGTATCAGCAGCACCGCTGGTATCTGACCGCCGTGGATCTGGTGGACGATGACGGCAAATATCCCAGCCTTTAATGGATATTTCAGGCCAGCGCTGAGCCCACCAGATAAAACATCACCATGCCGGTGACCAGCGTTCCGCCAACCATTAAACCGCTGATGTACAGAAAACCCTGCTCCACCAGGCCTTTGAAGACTGGCTGGTGAAGCAGGATCACAGTGGTTATGTGGTGCGGAACAGTCGTAGTTTTCGCCGTACAAAGGGGCTTATATCTTTTGAGCGGGAGATTAGATGCTATAAAAGGTCTTAAGAAAATCCTGTCTTCGTCACTGACTTTTAATTTTTAATATTTCTTCTTTTAAAACGTCATAGAGCTTATCTTGCAACATATTCAGTTCGTTATTTTCACTCTTTAGCATTTCACCTTTTTTATGTAACACCAAATCATTAAACGATCCTGCCCCTGCGAATATTCCTTTTATCTCCAGGAGTGTTTTTTTGTAGTCAACATCTAACTGCTTGCTAAACAATTCAAATCTTTTCGCCCACTCTTGTTGTTCATTTTCTAAAAGCAATAAATGAATACTGAACAGCAGTTTTTGTATCTTTGTTTTCATTTTAACTCCCCAAAATTTAATGTTTTTATACCCGGAATATCCCAGGGTGCAGGGATAACAACCTGTTCAGTACCTCCTGAGTAAAGATTTGTTTGATATCCGACCTGTCCCACATAGACTTTGGCATCATCAACGTAGTGAGCGTAACGGCGCTCATCTTGTGCTGAGCTCGTCTCTTTTCTCCATGGGACGTCATGAGCATTAAACCGGTGTGAATGGGGGTAATTATCGCTGCTGAGTTCGTAGTAAATCCGCGCTTGCCTGAAAGCCTCATGCGGCGTCAGGATGTACTGAAAGTCTTCTGGTGAAAGTTCCCTCTCTGCATCCCATGCTCTGATTAATCTAAACATTGCTCAAGCCACCCCTTGCCTGTTGCTATTCCTGTCAAGAGGTTACCGATTAAACGGTGACTAAAGTGTGAGCGGCAAAGAGTTCTATGTATGAATATACAATTGTGTTCGGGGGAACCGCTCCACCATGCATTTTAATTAAACACTGTTGTGTGGTACGAAGGTAGCTTTCTCCAGAAAGAAAGGATCGTGAGATCCTTTTGATTTTCATGGCATACATCATCATTTTTTATGACTATTTATCTTTGCTAACTCAACTTTTAAAAGGTTGTAGAGTTTATTTTTTAGGGCGTATAGCTCATTATTTTCTTGGGTGAGTGGCACTTTGTTTTTATGAAGTACAAGGTCAGTAAAAGATCCCGCCCCTCCAAATACGCTCCTTAATGAAGACAATGCCGCTTCATAATCATTTTCAAGCTCAACGTTCAGTTCTTCAAATATTTTTGCCCAAGCGGTAGCATCATTATGCGAGAGGATATAAATAATACTGACTACGGTAGTCTTAATTTCATTTTTCATTTCAAATGCCCTTTATTTAATACTCTAATCCCTGATATTTCCCAAGGTGTAAGAACAACGACTTGCTCTGTACCACCTGAATATAGAGGCGTTTGATACCCAACTTGACCAACATATACGTTTGTTCCCGCAGGTATTTGAATCTCATAAAAGCTATCAATAGGGGATTGTCCACCGGTTGGCCATTTGGGTAAAACAGCCTTATCGACACGCGATTGCAAAATCCCTTGAGGTTGTTCATAGGAAAAGAATTGCCCAAGCTCCACTCCATCCCCTCCACTACGATAGAACGTAGTATTCTGAGAAAGGGTTACTTCTTTATATGCTCCACCGGAAAATGTTTCAGCCAACATATTATCTAACGGTCCCGGATTTATTGCCGAGTACTCCCCTTCAACATTGCCGAGTACATGGAGATTTTTTAGCTCGGAAATCTCACCAGCAGCGCCCATTCTTCCAAAACCTAAGCCTGCGGCAACAGAGACTGCCGCGATACCCACGCCTTTAGTCGTCTCATTTAGCATCTGATCATAACCCGCAGGTGCTTCACCGCCTAGCTGCTCTGCCGTCTGGCGGTATCCCTCAATGTTACCGTTATAAATACCACCAGCCGCCAGTAAACGCCCTGCTGCCTTACTGTTTATCGCCTCACCATGCTGCGCCTGTTTCACTGTCGGCGCAGGCTTTCTGCCGTTATGGTTGTCGAGGCATTTCTCGTAGGCGTCTCTCACGTGCATTTCGAACCATTCGTGATGATGACTCATAAAACAGTCGTACACTAAATTGCTTACTGCATCGAAAAAGAAAGGATTGTGGTAGTAATCCCACTGTTCAGAAGTGTCTATTCCGATGATCCAGCCGGAATCGATGTTACTTTTAGTAAAGTCATAAGCATCATCAACGTAGTGAGCGTAACGACGCTCATCTTGTGCTGAGCTCCTCTCTTTTCTCCATGGGACGTCATGAGCATTAAACCGGTGTGAATGGGGGTAATTATCGCTGCTGAGTTCGTAGTAAATCCGCGCTTGCCTGAAAGCCTCATGCGGCGTCAGGATGTACTGAAAGTCTTCTGGTGAAAGTTCCCTCTCTGCATCCCATGCTCTGATTAATCTAAACATTGCTCAAGCCACTCCTTGCCTGTTGCTATTCCTGTCAATAGGCTACCGATTAAACGGTGACGAATGTGTGAGCGGCAAAGAGTTCTATGTATGAATGTACAATTGTGTTCGGGGGAACTGCTCCACCAGGCCTTCGGAAACTGGCTGGTGGAGCAGGGGCAGAGTGGTGATGTGGTTGCGGATCAGTCGTAGTTTTCGCCGTACAAACCAATCAGGCGGCGGACGACGCCGTTGGTCCAGCCGAAGCCGTCCTGAAGCGGATATTCCCCGCCGCCACCTTCGCGCGACGCATTGCCGGAAATGTGATATTTCTCGATAAGTTTATGATGCTGCTGGTAAAACTGATTTACCGTTTTCAGCCAGCTGCGGGCAATCTGGTCGCCGAGTGCGTCGTTGCCATACAGCTTGAAGCCCTGAATTGCCATCCATTGCAGCGGCGCCCAGCCGTTAGGTTTATCCCACTGTTCGCCGGTTTCGTATTCCGTGGTCATCAGTCCGCCGGAGGTCAGCAGGCGCGTTTGCACGGCGTCAGCAATACGAACGGCCTGATGATGCGTGGCCAGACCGACGTACAACGGCACCACGCTGGCGGCTGAGAACAGTGCCAGCTGCTGACGGTGCCAGTCGTAATCGCGGAAGCACCCTTCTGTCTCATCCCACAAATAGCGGTTGATGGCTTCACGGCGGGTTTCAGCTTTCTGGCGGAACTCCGCTTCGGTCGCCCGGTCACTGTTGAGGCCGGAAATATTTGCGATGGCGCTTTCCAGTTTGAATAAAAACGCGTTCAGGTCGATCGGAATAAACTGCGTGGTGCGGATACTGGCCAGCCGGTGACCATCACGCAGCCAGCGCGAGGAGTAATCCCAGCCTGATTCCGCACCGGCGCGCAGATCGCGGTAAACTTCGTTAGCGGGACGACTGGAGAGTTTCGCGGTTTCCACATCTTCGCGCCAGGATTCATCACGCGGCGTGTCCCTGTCATCCCAGTAACGGTTGAGCAAGGTGCCATCCGGCAGACAAACCACGTGGCGATAAGCCTGATTGGGTGCCAGTGAATCCGCGCCATCCATCCAGAATTCATATTCCATTTTGAGATGATCAAGATAACGACGCGCACCGCGCACACCATCTTCTTCAAACAGTTCGACCATCAGCGCAAAGACCGGCGGCTGCGAACGGCTGAGATAATAGGTGCGGTTACCGTTAGGGATATGCCCGTAAATCTCGATCAACCACGCAAAGTTATCGGCCATGGTGCGCAGCAAATCGTTGCGCCCGCTTTCCGCCAGTCCCAGCATGGTGAAATACGAATCCCAGTAGTAGGTTTCGCCAAAACGCCCGCCCGGCACCACGTAAGCCTGCGGTAGCGGCAGCAGTGACGACCAGGAAACATGGTCTTCCGGCTGGCGCGTCAGCACCGGCCAGAGTTTATCGATGTGCTCTTTCAGCGAATCACCCGGATCAGACACGTATTCGTCACCGTGCGGTTCCGGCAGCCAGAAATGCGCCTCAACAAAGCGTTTCAGATTAAAGCCCGGATGGTTTTTTATCCGGCGGTAGCGCAGCAGGATATCCAGCGGATCCATTTTTGGCGGACAGTCAGGAAACGTTTTGCTGTCGGCAAAAAGCGATGAGGACTGGACGCTGGTGAACAGTTCCATATATCGGTCGGCAGGCGTCAACGCATCGGAAGGCGGCAGGCCTTCGATCATCTCCGGTTCCGGCTCGGCGTCCATCATCCGGTCAAGGATCAGCTCAATTGGCTCGAGTTCGCTCAGACGAAACTCTTCGCCTTCCAGTGCTGCGATCTCCTTCGTCTGATGTTTCTCATTTAGCATAAGCGAGCCTTTTGGTTAGAGGACTTAGGTTTCAATAACGATTGCAACAGCGTTTTATTTGCCGCCGTGCAATGTCAGATTGTTCAGATCCTGCAAATAGGTGTCACCCCAGTTTGCAATATCATTTTTAGTCAGCACAGCCATCATGTCGTTATACCGCGCCTGACGTTCGGCCAGCGGCATGGTCAGGGCTTTATCCAGCGCCGCCGCCACGTCATCACGGTCATAAGGATTGACAATCAGCGCCGATGTGAGTTCATTCGCCGCGCCGGCGAATTGCGAAAGCACCAGTACGCCGGGGTCAGCCGGATCCTGCGCCGCGACATACTCTTTCGCCACCAGATTCATGCCGTCACGCAGCGGCGTCACCAGCCCGACGTCGGTCAGACGGAACAATTTCATCAGCAGACTGCGCTGGAAATGCTGGTTGAGATAGAACAGCGGCGTCTGATTCATGCTGCCGTATTTACCGTTGATGCGTCCGACTTCGGTTTCCAGCTGATGACGCAGTTCCTGATAGGCCTGCACATCGCCACGCGACGTCGGCGCAATCTGGGTATAACGCACTTTGCCGCGATGCTGCGGGAATTTTTCCAGCAACGCTTCAAAGGCCAGAAAACGCTCCGGCAGCCCTTTGGTGTAATCGAGGCGCTCGCAGGAAATAATATTCTGCGCTTCACGCAGTTCACGTTCAATGGCGGCCATTTTTGGCGGCAGAGGCCCTTCCGCCATCTCTTTAATACTTTCTGGCGCAATACTGATCGGATACACGCCGGTGGCAAAGGTATTACCGAAAGCCTGATGGGTGCCGGAACCGGTCTGTTCCAGCGCGGTAAGCTGGCTCAGATTATCGAGAAACGCCTGACGATCGCTTTCGGTCTGGAAACCGAGCAGGTCGTATTCGCTCATCATTTTGATCAGCTCATCATGCGTCGGCACCGCGTTGAAAATCTCCGGCGTCGGGAACGGAATATGCAGGAAGAAACCGATGCGATTTTTCACACCCAGCTTGCGTAATGCGGCAGCAAACGGCAGCAGGTGGTAGTCGTGGATCCACAGAATGTCGTCTTCTTTAATCAGCGGCTGCAATCTTCTCGCCAGCAGATCGTTAACGCGGCAGTAGCCGTCCCAGGCTTCACGCTGGAAATCAACGAGATCGGTGCGGTAATGAAGCGCGGGCCAGAGCACGGCATTGGAAAACTGGCAGTAATACAGGTCGTAATCGTTCTGATCCAGCGGAACAGAAGCGTACGTGATGCCGTCATCTTCAACCAGACTCAGCTCATCTTCGTCATCTTCACCGGAAATTTCGCTGATTTCTCCATTCCAGCCAAACCACAGACCTGAGGTGTTTTTCAGTGCGTCAAGGATCCCAACGGCCAGCCCGCCTGCGGACTTCGACCCGTCAGGAATAGCGATACGGTTAGATACAACAACCAGGCGGCTCATGAGTGTGACTCCTTTGTATGTGTGTTTGTATGAGTAGTAGATGAAGATAATACGGCGTGACGTTGTAACGTATCCAGCCATTGATAAACATCGCGGACGTGTTTAACACGGTATTTCGCCAGACTAGAACCTTCGCCGACTTTTACGGAAATTCCGTTCAGCGCGTTGACGACTTCAAACCCTTTCTCATCGGTCAGATCGTCGCCGACAAATACCGGCAGACGTCCGGCAAACGGCGGTTGCTGCATAAAGTCATAAATCGCCGCGCCTTTGTCTTTGCCGCGGGGTTTGATTTCAATCACGCATTTCCCCGGCTGAAGAACCAGCTCCGGGTGTTTTGCTACCACAGATTCTGCCAGTTCGAGCACGTGCTGCTGATGAAGCATGGCCTGACGGTAATGCAGCGCGAAGGCCATCCCTTTCACTTCCAGTAATGTGCCTGGCAGCTTTTCCATACCGGCGGCGAGCGCCTGTTCAACGTCTTTCGCCATCTGCGCCGGTAACGTCACGCGGTGAAACTGCCCTTCGCCGTCACGCATTTCTGCACCGTGCACACCGGCTGCTGGCAGAATTAACGGTGCAACCAGCTGGTCCAGTTGTTCAACCGGACGGCCTGAAATCAGCGCCAGTGCGCCGGAGGAGGCGGTAAACAACGCCTGTAAATGCTGACGGACATCGGACGGAATCGACACGGCATCGGGCTCATCGCGGATTTCGGCGAGCGTGCCATCGACATCGAAAAAGAAGGCGTATTGTTGACTGTCCGGGTGCGGGAGTAGCGGTGTTTCGGTGGTGTTTTCCTGAATTTCTGAGGTCAAGGTCATTCTCCTGCTGATAAGTTACGACACAACGCGTCATTGCGCTGAAAACCCTCGGGCGTTTTCTTATTTTGTAATAGTTGTATCTGATACCTTGTTAACGGTTAACGGTTAACGGTTAACGATTAACGATTAAGTGCTTAACTATTTCACTCTGAACTATTTCACCGCAAGCTATTCCGCGATGAACAATTTCGAATTAACAAATATAGTCTCTTATCAGCGCACCGCCGGGATAATCAGATTTATCCACAAGCCCGACGGTGCAGGGTATTCTCAGAAAATCCCGATAAACGTGACAATGTCACTCATGCGTTTGCCCGGCTTTCATCAGTTACGATTTCGTCATCGCTCAGACGGTCAATCACCGGGTAGGCGACAGCGGCAATGTGATGATGCACACGCCGGTAATCACGTAGCACGCGCTGGAAAATATCACCGGATTCCGCCCAGGCATTTTTATCGTCACGCAGCTTTCTGAAGTGCTCGCGGCTGGCTGTCGCCTCTATCTGACGTACCACCTCTTTACGCGCCACCAGCTGATGCGCTGCCGCCAGATCCTCGCCAAGAAATGCGGTGATCGCCAGACGCAGACTCACCAGGATTTCCGCGTGCAGCAGGCCGATATTGTGCAGCTCGAATGCGCTGAACTGCTCGCCACGGCGTCCGCGACGGGTTGCCAGCTGCGTCAGGCTGCTGGAAAGAATGTCGCCAGCGTGCTCGATATTAATGACAAACATCAGGATTTCCTGCGCCCGGTCGGCATCTGAATCGCTCAGCCCTTCCTGCCCGATATCCGCCAGATAGGCGCGGATCGCCGCACTCAGCCCGTCGAGTGACTGATCTGCCTGCCTGATTTCGCCTGCTTTCAGCGGATCGGGAGCGGCAAACAGCGCACGCAGGCGGTCGAGCATAACGTTCAGCATGTCCGCAACCCGCAGTGATTCGCGCACGGAATTGGACAACCCGATGTAGGCAATATCCAGCCCCGCCTCGTCGAGATACATCGGCATACCCGGATCCGCCGGACGCGGTTCTTCCGGGAAAAACCGCTCCAGTGCGCGCGCCAGCGGACCGGTCAGCCCGATAAAAATAATGGCCAGAACGGCGCTGAACGCGGTATGAAACATCACCACCAGCTGCGGCGTGGTCAGTTCGAAAGCGGCGGCCATTTTGCCGAGCAGCGGCATCAGCGCCAGAGCCACCACGCATCCCGCACCGCGCACCAGCAAATTGCCTGCTGGCAGACGGCGAGCCACGGCTGAACCCGCGTTCAGTAATGGCGGCAGCGCCCCGCCGATATTGGCACCCAGAACCAGCACCATCGCGGTAACCGGTGTCATCACGCCAGTGGCAGCAAGCGAGGCAATCAGCAAAATTACCGCCACGCTGGAGTGACAAATCAGCGTGAGAATAATGGCAACCATCAGCGCAATCAGCGTGTCGCCTTCAAGCCCCTGCATCACCGCATGAAATACCGGCGTGGTTTCGATATGTCCCAGCGTGGCGCTGAGCATCCCGAGCGCCAGCAGCATCTGGCCGAGGCCTATCAGCGCGCAGCCCGCACTTTCGAAACCGGAATGGTCACGAAGTTTAAACACCACAAATCCGCTCAGTATCAGCAAGGGAACGGCAATTTCGGTGTTGAAACTCATCAGCTGAACCACCAGCGTCGACCCGACATTCGCGCCGAGCATAACCGCCAGCGCCGGTGCCAGGCTCAGCGTTCCGGCGGCGGTAAATGAAGTCGCCATCAGGCTGACCGCGGTGCTGCTTTGCAACAGGCCGGTAATCCCGACGCCAGCAAGCAGCGCCATCCAGCGGTTAGTGAGATGCCGCCCCATCCAGTGACGCAGCGGCGTACCAAATCCGCGTTGCAGCGCGGTTGAAATCATGTGAGAACCCCACAGCAGCAGCGCGATGGCGCCTGCCAGATGGACAAGCAGTGTGGTTCCGGATTGAGTCGTCATAATCATTGTCATTCCCCTTTTTCAGGGTTGTTTTTGTGGTGTGAAAACCGTTACGAAAAGCAAGGTCACGATAAAAGCCGGTACAGTCATGGTGATGCTCCTGTCACCGGATAACGCGCAGATGAAACCGCAGTCTGTTATTTTCAGACAGCAGAAACCCTTCACCTTATTTCAGTGTTCGGTATTTAATTATCTTCGCGCAGAATTCCCTGCCGTTTATTTTCCTTTAATTAAAAAAGTTAATAAACAGAGTGAAATCGATTATGTGTCTTTTATTGATGCATAACTGACGCTGGAATTTTATTAAAGAAATAATAAAACGACCAAAGCCGTCAGACATGTGTCAAGACGATGTTCAGTGCAGCGAAATGCTGACGTTGAATCAGTGAAAGGAAATCCGACTATGTGGATCTTCGCTGTCAGAAACGATACAGCGTTGTTCCAGCTGACCGGTGACAGGACTGACCCGCCACGTGGTAACGCGGTGATTAATCTTGTTGATTTTAGAGGAAAAAATAGACGATGCGTCTTTCTTGCGGGCAGCCAACATCCTGTCACGGGACGGGCGGACACGCAAAGTGGATGTCATTGTTTTGACATCAGAAAAAAGGGTAGATTTGAACTTCATAACACACCTCGGGACCGTGACATTCAGGTTGAGGCAGGATTACACGAGAGCATCAGGCTCTGGCGAGGCACACCCAAACGATGAAATGATCACAATCGATTTTATGTTTACTGTTCCGGCACGCAATATCAGCGTCATCCGGCAAGCTACTGGTTACAGTGTCCATTAGTCTCTTATGTAAAGTTAATAAAGGCCGCTACTTGCGGCTCGTGCAATTTACCCATGCGCTATATTATTGTCAACCCGAAAACATTGCTTGATATGTTTCGTTTATATTTCAGTGAAGAAATAGCCGGACAGCATTCGCTGACCGGCTGACAGATGTCTCACCCGAATGTGATAACATCAGAAATTATATTGGATCCCTAACCTGAAACGCGTTTGTCTTTCGTCAGTGGTTTTCCGCACAGACACATTGCCGATTTGCGCATAAGGCGTCCACTGCTTATTAATATTGTAAGCGACTTTCAGATCCTGCTCATAATCCCATTTATCATTGTCGTAAAGGATTTGATCGCTGTGTTTATAAATATAATTATATTCAAAGCGCCAGTCGGCAATCCGATAACCTAACCAGATTTCACCACGATTAGTTTTACGGTCTTCGGTATTCTCTTTGGTATAACGGGTATATTCATAACGATAACGGGCATTAAAATAGATCCCGTTGTCGAACGTATATCCTGCGGTTAAAAAAGGTTTATAGATGCTGCTGTCAGAACTGGACTCCAGCGTGAAGCCCGGCTGGATAAACACTTTAGGGGTGATCTTATACTGATAGCTTATGGTGCTTTCAGTACCGTTATCCACCAGATTATTAAAGGGTTTGTTCGGGTTGTCACCGCCGGACTTCCATTTGGCTTCCAGCGAGAAACCAAACCCGTTAGCGAAACGGTGTGACACCATCGCGCGGTCTTTATGCTGTTTACTGTCATCCAGCCATTCATGGCGAAGATCAATCGTCACGGCATGACTGCTGGCGCTGGCCAGCAGTAAGCCGCAGAGTATCAGTCTGCAATTTTTCATTAGTTCTAGATCCCAGAGATATTGAGTAATATTATTTATCTAAAATGGGTATTACTTTTTAACTGCGCTGCATTCACTTTTTCTTCAGAAAGTCAGCGTAATTAAATCCGCCGTCCGAAAGACGGGTTATCGGATCCTGCAGCCGCAAAGAAATAAAATCTCCGGGCTGAATTTCTTTATTTTGTTTATTCATCGTTTTGTGGCCGGTATAAAAATAATTGCTGTCGTCAACATTGCCGGTCACGGCATCGTCATATTTACCCGGCGAGGTGCGCAAGGAAAGATTGCCTTTGAAGGTGCCCTGCTTGTCGGCCGTGGTGTAAGGCGACGGGCGGAACAGGAAGTTGAAGCGTTTGTTGTCCAGCGCGCGGTTGTTTTCGACCACCAGCGCACCGGGGTTGAAGTTATCGGTGAAACCGTCCATGCCGTTTTCGACCGCCACGCTGTCATGGATGATGTGTGCGACAGGCAATCCTTCACCGCCCAGTTTAAAACCGTTACTGCCGTTGTGAACCGACAGACTGTTTTCAATCGTCACGCTGCCATTCGGGCCGTCCTCAATTTTGTTGAACAGGTCAAAGCCGTCGTCAACATTGTCATGCGAATAGCAGTTCACCAGCCGGTTACCCTCTCCGACGCGCATTTTGACCGCGAAACCGTCAGCATTTTTGCGGCCCGGATCCTGATTCCCCCAGGATTCTGAATTGCTGATCAGGTTATGGCTGGCCCACAGCGCACGGCCAATGCCGTCCGGCGAGGCGACCCAGATGCCGGTATCATCGGCGTGATGGGCTTTCACGCGGTCAATATGATTGTAGCTGCCGGCAATGTGGAAGCTTTTCTGCGTGACAGTAATGCCCCGGATATTCCAGAAGCTCGCATCGAGCTTCAGCCCGTTAAACACCACGTTGTCGCCCTGCGCTCGCAGCGTTTTGCGATTCTGTTCCGTGCCGCTGGCCGTTGCCGGTATCACGCCAGCCGGATATTCCCCCTCTGCCAGCCACAAGGTGCCGCCCGGCGCTAACAGATTAACGGCACTGGCGAAATCCAGCGGATGTTGCGCGGAACCGTCGTTACCGGCCTCGCCCTGCGGGGACACGTGCAATTCATCAGGGTTGCTGACCAGTGCCATTTTCAGCGGGAATTCCAGCGTGACCGGTGTGCCGTTATCCGGCGTAAAAATTATCTGTAACGGCGTGACAGGCTGCTGTGCGTGGAATGGCGCTGTCATCACTTCGCCGCCGCGAACGGCGGTCTGGCGCAGTAAAGGTTTGCCATCCTGATCAATCTGCAACTGACCGTCACCGTTGGTACGCCACTGGATCACGCTGTCACGCCGGGTGATCAGTGGCGATGACATGACTTCGATACGCGCTCTAAGTGACGGTGTCACGTAAGGTGCGGAAGGTTGGGTATGCGCTTCATCCAGCGTCAGTTTGGCGTGACTGACGGTGATGCTGGCATTGCGGGAAGCAAAGAATCCGACGTAATAGCCGGTTTTATCCAGCTGCGTCACACGGTCAGCCCCTGCAACGGACTGGCTGATCCACTGGTCGCTGCCCTGCGGCGCGTAAGCGACATCAAAACTGTTATCCGTGCGGGTCAGGCGTAATGAGAAATGTGCAGGCGTGGTCAGCGGGTGATAACTCTCACGCACGATGCTGATCCCGGTATTTCCCCACGGTTGTTGCACGCCCTGACGGGCAATCAGCGCCAGAACCGGCGGTTTATCGCCGGTAGCCATTACGCTGTTCATCACCATATTTGATGCGGCCGGTAATTCTTCAATGCCGGGTTTGGTCACGGGTTCACGAGGCGTACCCAGAATATCGCGCACCAGTAATCCAGCCCCTTCCTGCCCTGCCGGTTTTGCGCCGTTTTCCGGCCCGAACTGGTTGAGGGTGAAATCGGCCTCAAGACGGAAATTCACGTCAGCCGGTAATTTCGTATAGAAGTAGGTTAAGCCATCATGACTGTTACCGACCTTGCCGCCGCGGCTTTCCAGCGTAAACGGCGTGCTGAGCAACGTGCCGGCGGCAGGTACCGGTTTACCGTCAGCGAGCCGGGTTTCGTTCATGCCGATTTTTTGTGGCAAAACGTTGGTGGCAAAATTGACGTCAGTAGACTGACCAAACGTGATGCTGCGCCAGACCAGTTTACTGGCGTCAGGCAATGCAGCGGCGCTGCTTTGTGCGCACATCCCGAGGGACAGCGCGGCAATAACAATTTTTGATGCCCGCATAATCGTTCTTATCCTAAAAACGTGAGGGGTCGCTGGCCGGTTTCCCGGCCAGTCGGTGAAGTAAGAAATGCAGAGTTAAATCAGGGTTACGGTTTTTGCGTGGCGCTGACCATCGGTTTAGTCGCGTCCAGTTCAACGGCGGGAGTGTCGAAGATTTTGCGGCAAACTTTGCTGTTGCCCCAGCATTCTTCATACGGATAGCCGATCAGTTCTTCCATCACTGCGCGAACTTCCGGCTGAACGTCGGTGATCGCCCCGCCGGCTTTGATACGCGCCACTTCCCCCAGAACCACTAAGTGTGTTTTGCGGTTCAGTTTCATCTGGTGGCTGAATACCATCGCCATCAGTGCCAGTGCTATCACGCCGATGCAGAACACCAGCGCAATCGCCGTTACCGCGCTTTCAGGCTGCGTATGGGATTTAGACTGGAAACCGTAGAAGCTTAAAATCGCGCCCATCACGAAGACGATCACCGAGCGCATCAGCTTGCCGGAGAAAGTCATCGCACCGGCGTAAATCCCTTCCCGGCGGCGGCCGGTAAAGGCTTCATCTATATCAGCCAGGAAGGTGTAAACGGTCCACGGAATGTAATACACGCCACCGGTGCCGATCCCAAACACCACGGTGATCGTCAGCATCGCCACGGTCGCGTACTGTTGCGGCAGATGCAGGAAGTGCAGCAGGCTGTAGCATACGACCGAGAATACAACGATGCCGAGCGCCAGAATGTAAGGCTTGCTAAAGCCGTGCTTCACGCAAATTCCGATGAAAATGGCGGTGGAGAACAACTGCAGAATAGAGTTCAGACTGCTCAGCCCGGCCACCATCGTCGGATCATATTGCAGCACAAAGATGATGAAATACGTGAACACCGAGGCGAACAGCCATTCCGCGCCGAAGCCGCACAAATACATGCCCAGATGCTTGCGGAACACGCGCAGGTGGAACGTGGACTTCATGTCCCGCACCAGCGTCAGCATGGTTTTGCCCAGCGTCATTTTCTTCTCATCCACCGGCGTGGTTTCTTCCACCGGACGTTCCCAGGAAGATAAATATAAGAGGCCGATGGCGATACACAGAATGACGCCGTAAGTCAGTGCGGTGAAGAAGAACGGCTCAGCGGAATCTTTGCCGTAAATCAGGATGAACTGACCCGGAATAAAGGCCGCCAGGAAGTTCGCCACTTTGCCGAAAATCGCTTTGTAGCCGGTCAGTTTAGAGCGGGCTGAGAAATCAGTGGTCATTTCGGTGGCCAGTGTTTCGTAAGGCACCATCACCGAAGTGTAAATCAGTTCGAACAGCACATAGGTGGAAAGGTAATACCAGAAACCGAAGCCTTCGACCCATAACAACGGGTAGAACATCATCAGCGGTACACCGAGCAGAATAAAGAAACGACGACGGCCAAAACGTTTGCCGAGACGCGTTTTGCCAAAGTTATCAGAAAGATAACCCATCAGCGGATTACTGATAGCATCAATGATACTGGCGACAGAGAAGATTGCTGAAGCCTGCAACAACGTCAGGCCGCAAAACGTGGTGTAGAAGTACAGCAACCAGATACCGGCGATTGCCAGCGCCCCGCTGCCGAGTAAGTTCCCGCCGCCATAGGCCAGCTGGTGTCTGAAAAGAATTGGTTTTTCTGCGTTCATAGTCGTCCCGCCCGGAGAGTGATTATAAAATTGAACCGCTGTTTCGATTTTATGGATATGGCGTTTTATATAGGCGAGGCGAATGAATAGATGTGAATTAGTTCACATTTGACACAGGAGTGTACGAATGAGCGGTCAGTTTTGAGATACGTGTAACAATATCATTCATAATTAATACACAATTTGCGCGACTATTGGGAATGAATTGGTTTTAATTCGAATGATTAGATAACTACGACTTATGAAACCGTGGCTTAAGCAAAGTGCAGATAAGAATTTCTAAAGGGAATTTTCCGTGAAGGTCGAGCATCTGGCGGGCGTTATCGGGGCTATGGCGTGCAAAATCAGGCAGAAAGGCCATTCCCTGGCCCTGTTGCCTGCTACAGCGAGTCATAATTCTGAGGATGTTGCTGTCAGCTTTTCAGCAGCGACGCGGTGCTTTCATGCAGTTCATCGAGCAGCGTGTAACGTTTGCGGTATTCGGAACGTTTCTTACTGGCAATCTCTTCCATCGGTTTGCGCGGCAATTCCAGGGGTACGTCATACAGTGCCGGGGAATACGGCGTCGCGCTGATGGAATCCCAGAATTCGTTATAACTGGCGACAAACACATTTTTCTTGCGGTGACGGTAGCGCAGGCTGCGGAAAACGTGGCCGGTATCGCTCACGGCCAGAATGCGCTGAACGCCGGTCTCTGCCGCGACGCGTTGCAGGCTTTCCAGCAGCAGGCGTTTTGGGAAAAGCCCGTAACAGGATTTCGTCGCCTGTTTAATGACTTCATGTGGCGTCGAGCGGTGTGCGCCCTGGAATCCCCCGACGATCATCGTCGGCCCTTCCGGGCGCTGCACAATGCTGAAGGTCAGCGCCGCCAGCAAGGTGTCTTCCATATACAGGAACATATTGGCTTCGCCTTCGCGCTCGGATTTACCGATGGAACCCAGTACCACGCGGAAAGCTTCGCCATCTTTACCGGTGAACTGCGTCACGGTGTTCCCCTTTTCGCTGAGGAAAGTGTTACGCATTTGCACGTTTTCGAGGCTTTTGACGAAATCGTAGTGATCCACCAGCGCATCCGCACGACCGGCAGAAGGCAGGCCAAGATGCAGATAGGGTTTGTGGATTTTGCTCGGCAGTTTGGTTTGAATGCTGAATGCTTCCTGCCAGACGGGTTCACTGGCCATTTTATTGAGCACTTTCAGGGTATCAAGCGGGTGCAGCAAGGTACGCACAGCGTATTTCACACGGAACATCCGGTCACGCCACAGATTATCAGGCACGCACGCGCCGCTCAGCAGATCCATAAACAAGCTGAATCCGCTGCTTTTTTTGATTGTTTCTTCAACGCCGATTTGTCCGGAGGAAAATGTGCCGTTGAGGGATTCGGTTTCGTTAAGGGATGAGTGTTCCATGATCGGTTTCCGCTGCCTGAAATAATCACGGTATCACCCGATTTTTAAACATCTTTACAACGTAGAATTAAAGAGAACGCAATGCAGGTGGGAAAATGACGAGCGTTTAGTTGCCGTTTACATATTCCTGACATTAACCTCTTTCTGCCTCCTGATTGTGCGAAGCGTCGGAGAGTACACAAGGCTTTCCGCGGATAGATACTAAATGTCTGAAAATTGTCTTTTTTACAGGAACTGCTAATTGTCAGACCTCTTGCACAGGCATAACGTATACCCCTCAATACATAAGGGATTTGATTATGTCCGTACCAGACAGGATTCTCTCGTAGATGATTGGACATTTATAGGAACGAGGGAACGCGGGAATTTTCGTCTTCATCCTCTCAGACCCGATGGTACTGGGGTTTCTGATGGTTGTATCACCTTTTATAACCATACGGATTTTAACGTTTTGCGGGATTATTTGCTTCGCGCTCATACGATGATTATTCCTGTCTTAGGCCAAAAAGCGTATGGAGAAATTGAAGTTCTGGGAGATATCAATGCACCATGCCTGCATTTCTAGCTCGTTGAAAATTGTTTGGCGGTTGGTGCTGTTCATTGTCATTACATGGCTTTTGATACCTTTAAACGAGTCAGTCACACACTATATTTACCTGATAACTGATCCGGTTGTGGAGTTTTATCATTCTTTTTTAGGATTTGATGCAGGTGACCGCGGGGATATGGAAGAACTTACGTTTCTAATATTTGCGGTGACTACTACATCAATTATTGCTACGTGTTTTATAGCCGTCATTGAAGCATCTTTTAGAAAACTAATGCGGATGTTACGGGGGATATGAATGCGCCATGCCTTATTCTGTAAGATAGCGGTGCGGCTGGCGCTTTTTATTTTTATAGATTACTACCTGTTGTCGCCCTTTCCCGGCTGGCTGATTGATTATGAATACATCAAATCGATAGCCATCGCGGATTATTTTGATCAACTGATGAAGCCAGATTACGGAGAGCCGCCGTGGCCTGGATTGCAGGATGATATTTTTGCCGTGCTCCTGTCTGTTACTGGATTGATCTCTACCCTGTTAATAATGGTTATTATTGAAGCAATAGTGAAAGCAGTTCAGAGGAGTATTAAACGTAAAAAGTTAAATTAAACCCGGTCAATGCCGGGTTATTTATTTATGAATACAAAAACTTGAATGGAATAAATTAGCGCATGACTATTTATTCTCTACAAATTCAAATGCCAGCCGCAGCTGTTCCGCATTCGGATTTCCAGGCAACAGATGAATGGATTCCCCGGCCTGTAATGTGCGTTCAATCAGGCGCGACATCTGCCGTTCATCGTGAATATCCACCTGCAATTGCGCCAGACTGACCGGCAAATCCAGCACTTTGTACAGTGCGGTTAACTGCTGCACCACTTGCGGCTGATTGAGCAACGCGCTTTGCACCAGAATGCCATACGCCACTTTCGTGCCGTGGAGAAACGCATCGGTTTGCGGCAATGCGGTCAGGCCGTTGTGGTCCGAATGCGCCGCCGCGATACGCGTATAACGGTCGCCCAGTCCGCCGACTAATCCTCCGCCCGCGATAATCGCGTCCAGTACATTGAGGAACGACTGCGTCAGCTGATTATCATCCTGCGCCTGCAACGCCGCTTCGCTTTCATTGAGCAACACATCCCGAATGGTCAGCGCAGTATTCAGGCCGAGCTGAACGGTTAAAGGCAGTTTTTCCGGCTGCGGGCTGAGCACCACGGCTTCGTACCATTTCGCCAGCGTATCGCCGATACCGGCCAGCAGATATTCCTTGGGCGCACGCAGAATAATGCGTGGCTCGACCAAAACCAGATGGTTAGCGTCGTTAAAGATTTCATAACGCAACGCCTGCCCTTCATCGTTGTACCAGACAGACAGTGGCGTCCAGGCGGCACAGGTCGCGGCAATGGTCGGGATAGCGACAACCGGCAATCCCAGACGTCGCGCCACGACTTTCGCAGTATCCAGCACTGCACCGCCGCCAATGCCGATCACTACCTGACGGTCATTCCCGCCAATATCCGCAATACGCTGCACCTCGGTTTCGCTGCAATGCGCTTTAAACAGAACCCGTCTGGCCTGCGAAGCGGTAAAGGCTTCCGGCAGGAAATCCTGTGCTGCCACTAAGGCACGCTCGCCGTAAATCCACAGCGCGTTATCCAGTTGCGCCGGTGTGTAGAAGTCGCTCAGCCGGTCGATAGCACCGGGGAACGAAAAATAACTGGCGGGGCCGGTGACCACGCGGATATCTATCTCACTCATGGGGAAATCCTTAATTTAGAAGCTGTTATCATCCTACGCCCGGACATCCGGATGGCTAATAATCTTTGGCATTAACTTATGCCTTTTCGTTCGTTGCCATTCATTCGCGGGTCATCAAAACTCGGGCAATCAATTCATTAACTCAATATAAGAGCCTGTACAAGGCCTGTCATGAATTGTCCTCCCGTTAAAATGATGATTAACCACACAGGGTAATAACCATGAAACTGTTTTCCTCGTCGTTACTGGCGTTAAGTTTGCTCTCCGTTTTCCCTTCTTTTGCCGCCGGCACCGCGCCAGTACCGAAAGCCATCAGCGATCATAAAGGGCCAATACGCATTGCAGTGATCCGCAATCTGGGCTCAGACGACAACACGACGCAGTTTGTCTCCGGCGCGATTCAGGAAGGCCGCAAGCTGGGCTTTCAGGTGAATACATTTCTCAGTAACGGTGATGACGCCAAATTCCAGGACTTTGTGAATCAGGCGATCAGCCAGAAATACGATGGCATTATTTTGTCACAAGGGCGCGATCCCTATTCCACCGAACTGCTCAAACGCATCACCGCCAGCGGCATTGCCGTTTCAGTGTTTGATACGGCGGTCAACGGCGACATTCCCGGTGTGACCGTTACCCAGCAGGACGATGCGTCGCTCACCGATCTTTCCGTCGGTCAGCTGATTAAAGATTTCAA